>OJHJ01000017.1_pt1 | contig 179118 bp, 183 predicted proteins | sample 1595201 | NCBI WGS metagenome assembly OJHJ01 (sample SAMN05416832, study PRJEB24817) | seawater metagenome | isolation source: Sea water | place: Canada:Atlantic | collected 2013-07 | reverse complement strand
CGAGATAGCGTAGCGTCTCGTGGGCTCGGAGATGTGTATAAGAGACAGGCACGACCCCGCTGGAGCGCCTGCGCGTCTTGATGCGCCAGGCCGGCTCGGTTCTGGTCACCTTCTCCGGTGGCGTGGACTCGGCCCTGGTGGCCGCTGTCGCGCACCAGGAGCTTGGGGACAAGGCCGTCGCCTTGACTGCGGACAGCCCCACCTTTCCTCCAGAGGAGTGCGCAGAGGCCAAGCGGATCACCGCGCAGCTGGGCATGCGCCACATCGTGGTGGACTCTCAGGAGCTGGAGCGCGAGGGCTATGCGGCCAACAACGGCGACCGCTGCTACTTCTGCAAGTCTGAGCTCTACGAGCTGGCGCGGGACCAGAAGGCAGCCTTGGGACTGGCCCACATCATGGACGGCACCATCCTGGACGACTTGGGCGGACACCGGCCGGGTCTGGTGGCCAGCTCCGAGAACGGCGTGCGGCACCCCCTCGTGGAAGCGCGCTTCAACAAGGCGGCTGTCCGGGAGGCTGCCCAAGCGCTGGGGCTGCCGGTCTGGGACAAGCCCAGCTTTGCCTGTCTGGGCTCCCGCTTTCCTGTCGGGACCCGGGTTACGGAAGAGCGCGTTCGCAAGGTTCAGCGCGTTGAGAGCATTCTTAGAACCTTTGGTCTACGCCAGTTCCGGGTACGCTTTCATGAGCTGGAGAGCTTGCCGATGGTCCGCATCGAGGTGCCCATTGACGAGCTGCCTCTGCTGGTCGCAGAGGGCGTGCGTGATGCAGTTGTGGGTGCCTGCAAGCAAGAGGGATTCCGTTGGGTGACCCTGGATCTTGAAGGCTTCCGTAGCGGGGGTCTCTCCAAGCGGCTCAAGGCGTGAGCAGCCCGGACATTCAGCCTCAGCCGGTGCAGCTCGGGGATCGGGCCAGCGTCTTTGAACGCGGCGCGCGCAAGCGGGTGTGGTGGGAGATCATCGGGGTCTGGTTGGGCACTTTGCTGTTGATCCGCGGGGTGGTCTTTCTCGCGGAAGCGGTCCCAGCGGTGGGCATTCCGAATCTCTTCACCATCGACGAGGTCATCTTGGCAGGCGTGCCGGTGCTCTTCATCTACGCCCCGGTGCTGGTGTGCAAGTGGCGGGGGGTCGACAGCTTTGCCTACCGGCTCAGCGTGCCTCCCTTCGTGGAGTGGCGCGCCTGGTGGAAGGCGCTGAAGGAGTCGGGACTCTGGGCCGCCATTTTCCTGCTGCCCTACCTGCCGCTCTACCACCTCTGGACCACACAGGTCGTGGGCCGAGAGTTGGGACAAGGCAGCTTTCCACCTGATTTTGGGACGCTGCTGCTGTACCAAGTCTTCTTTGTGGCCATCCCCGAGGAGTTCTTCTACCGCGGCTACATGCAGACCCGCTTCAACGAGCTCTTTGAGCGCAAGTTTCAGATCTTTGGCATCCCTTTTGGCCACAGCCTCTGGATCACCTCGCTGCTCTTCGCCTTCGGGCACAGCGTGGTCACCTTCCAGTGGTGGCACTTCGCCATTTTCTTTCCCAGCATCCTCTTTGGCTTGATCCGAGAGCGCACCGGTTCGGTCTTGCCGGGCGCGTTCTTCCATGCCGCCTGCAATGTGCTGGTGATGAGCCTGGACCATTTCTACGGGGTGGCGCGTCCGGGCTGAGGCGGGGGCTTGCCGGTGCGTATGTGTCTCGCGTTTAGGCGCCCTTCTCCAGCGCCTCAAGACGCTTGAGTAGGAGCGCCCGCTCCTCGAGCAGCTCCGCCACTTGCGCCTCCAGCTTCACCATGCGCTTCTCAACTTTGCGCGTGCCGCTGGCGGCGTTGGAGGCTTGGCCTCGCATTTGATTCACGGTGTCACGAAGTTCTTTGTAGTCCGTGCGGTTGGGCACTTGGCGATCCGTCAGGGTCTCCATGACCACGTCCTCCAAGAGCTGTCGGCTGACCGGAAGAGCGGCGTCTGTGACGATGGAACGCAGGTAGTCGCGGGTGGATCCCAAGAGATTGGCCTCGGTGTTGTCTCCATTATCCTTCAACCCACGGTGAATGGGAACCGAGGGGAGTGGCCTGTTGTCGATGGTGACAGCGTGGCTCCGCATCTTGCGGGGTGCTTTCCTTGACCACTGGCTTGCTTGCTCCGGTGCGCAGCCCGGTGGTACCTTTCGGCGACAAACTTTTACGCAGGCGCCGCCTGCGGAGGCTCGATGGCAGCCAACTGCCCCTTCTGCTCCGGCACCATCTCCGAAGAGCTCGCTCGCAACGGAGGCAACTGCCCGCACTGTTTCAACCCCATTCCAGGGGAAGAGGCGGCAACGGACCCCGGCGTCGAGGCTCAACAGGCCGAGGCCGAGGCAAGCCGCGTCGAAGAGCGCAAGCAGACCGGAGGCCGAATGGTCGCCCTGGTCGTCTTGCTCTTGGGAGCGATCGGGACCGGGGGCTGGCTCTACTGGCAGCAGCTCCAGGAGGAAGAGAAGATCGCCGAGATCCTCATGGACGATGGCGATGACGTCGAGTTCTTCTTCATGGATGCCGAGCAGATCGACTCACTGACCGCCGAGGAGCAGGCCGCCGCCGATGCCCAGGCCGCTGCCGATGCAAAGGCCAACAAGCCTGTCGCCGTGCGCGCGCCCAAGGAAGACGCCGGCAGCTTTGGCAGCGGAGATGACCGCTTTGCCGATGACGGCACCGCCGAGGCAAGCACGGGTGGCAGCGGGGACGGTCCTACTCTGACCACCACGTCCATGGGGCCTGCAGGTCTGAGCACGGGACCCAGCGTGGGCATCTCGCGCAAGGACATCGTCCTGAGCGATCCCGCTGAGATCCAGAAGATGGCTGGTACCGCTATCAAGCGCTACTCCGGCCAGATCAAGAGCTGCTACGAGACGGAGCTCAAGTCCAACGAGAGCCTGCGTGGTTCCTGGACCCTGACCTTCACGATCAACCCAGACGGCACGACCTCCAGCGCCGCGGTCAAGGCGAAGAACGCCAGCGACCCAGGCTTGGAGGCTTGCATGAAGCGCCAAGTGGCCAACTGGAGCTTTCAGAAGATCTCCAAGCCACAGCCGGTGGGCAAGACCTACCGCTTCGGCGCAGGCTGAGAGACCGGGCTTGGGCCGAAGGGCTCCAGCCTCAGTTCTCGCGGCCCGTACTCACGCCCCACCCCAGGCCCACAGCCGAGGGGTCGGGGTCTTTGATCGTCTCAGGGAAGGGCACTTCGGTGGCGCCTTCAGGATTGGTGTCGATGACCCAAGCCAATGACCAGAGCAGCTCCCGTGCGGTGAGCAGCTGGTCGCCAACATCCGCCAAGCTGGGAATGTAGCCCCGAAGCTTGGGTGCCAAGTCATGCCCTGCGGCGAGCACCTGTGCGGCGGTCACCGGGGTCTTGCGGCTGGAGCGGGTGCTCTCTTGGGGCGCCTTGAGGGGGCCGATGAAGATCTGAGGCGGTGCTTCCAGCTCGGTGTACAGAGCGCTGGCGTGGTGACAGAAGGCCAGGAAGATCTCGGTCAAAGAGAAGGCACCGACGCTGCGGGGCAAGCTGGGCTGTGCGGCCAGAGCCTTGGCGGCGGCTTGGAGCTGCTCGGGGCTGATCGGCCGTCCAGGAGGAGGACCCGAGGGGGCCTGGCTTCGTGGAATCTCCGCGGTGATGTTGTCCACGGTGACAAAGGCCACATCGGCGGGCAGCATGACCTCGTCGATCCAAGTACCCAGGGTCTCCAGACCCTGCTGGTCCAGCTCGGCGAGCTCCATGCGCAGGCGCAGGGCGGGCAGGCGGAGCTCGGGTGCCTTCATCAGGATTCGAGTGGCATGGTCCAGGTGCCAGAAGTCGGGATCCACCACACCCTTGCAGCCGATGGGACTGGCCGGCATGACCAAGGCCACCCCGCGGGTGCCGTCAGGACGGGGAACGCGGTGGGCCACGCCGTCTTGAGAGTCCACGATGACGTGGGTCAGGCGGCTCTGCTCCACACCCAGCTCGCCGGCCAGAGTCAGCAGGCCGTCGCTCGACCAGATCGTCGGGCGTTCACCCAAGCTCTTCTTGAAGCGCTTCTGCTGGGCCTTGATGGCGTCCAGGTAAGGCGCGGGCATCGCAGGAGGCGGGGTGGAGAGGATCTCGCTGGCTGGCGCGCGCATCGCCAGAGCGTGCCCTCTGGCCTGTGCGCCGTAGAGCAGCTCCTCATTGCCTTTGAGCAAGCTCGAGGGCACCACGATGGTTGCCGTCACCCCGGACTCTTCCAGGCGCTCCAGGGCGGGCTCTAACCCCTCCAAGGAGTCCGTGGCCAGAATCTCCACCGCGACCTTGAATCCCGAGATCCACTTGGCTTGGGTCTCAAAGGTGGTGGGAGGCTGAGCGGGCGCCTGGCAGCCTGCCCAGTCGGCCGCCGAGGCGGTGGTCGAGGCGGCGCTGAGCCAAAGCAAGAGAGTCATGGGCGCTCCAGGGTCATGAGCAGTGCATCTTCGCCGTCGGAATAGTAGCGGGGCCGGCGACCCACCTCTTCAAAGCCCATGCGGGTGTAGAGCGCGATGGCCGGAACGTTGCTCTTCCGCACTTCCAGCAGCGCATCCCCAGGTCCGCAGGCCTTGAGCAGGGCGCTCACCAGCTGCTTGCCGATGCCCTGGCGGCGGGCACTCGGCGCCACGCAGACGTCCAGTATGTGCACCTCTCCGGCGATGCGCCAGCCCACGACGTGGCCGGCGACTTGGCCCTTGAGACGGGCCACCAGGATGCGGCTCTTGGAGTTTCCGAACTCTTCTGCGAGCTGTGCGCGATTCCAGCCGTTGCGCATGCCTGCGTCTTCGATGGCCGCGATGGCGTCCAAGTCGCTGGGTACGGCGGGTCGGATCTGTGCCTGCAAGGGGGCTCCTGGGGTGGCGCTGCGTTAACCCGGTGCAGGATGCAGAGACTCCCCAAAGGGGTGGATCACGTCCGATAGGAGCGGCATGATTGAGGTCCAGGGGATCACCAAGCGCTACGGCCCCTTCGTGGCGGTCAAAGATCTGAGCTTCTCGGTTGGAGAAGGACGTGTTCTGGGCTTCATCGGTCCCAATGGCGCGGGCAAGACCTCCACCATGCGCGTGCTGACCGGCTTCCTTCCCGCCAGCGAGGGCAGCGCAAAGATCGCTGGTTTCGACGTCTTCGAGAAGCCGATGGAGGTCAAGAAGCGCGTCGGCTACCTGCCGGAGACCCCGCCGCTCTACCAAGAGCTCTCCGTGGGCGATTACCTGCAGTTCGTCGCGGAGTTGCGCGGCATCACGGGCGCCGAGTCCCTCAAGCGCATCGGCGAGGTCATGGAGCGCGTGGGATTGCGGGGCTGGGAGCGTCGCATCCTGGGCAGCCTGTCCAAGGGCTACCGCCAGCGCGTTGGCCTGGCCCAGGCCTTGATTCATCAGCCGCCGGTGTTGATCTTGGACGAGCCGACCTCGGGCTTGGATCCGGCCCAGATGGTGGGTGTTCGCAAGCTCATCTCAGATCTGCGCCAAGACCACACCGTGGTGCTCTCCACACACATCCTTCGGGAGGTTGAAGCCCTCTGCGACGACGTGGTGGTCATCAACAAGGGGGAGCTGGCCGCCAAGGGAACCCTGGACGAGGTTCGCCTCGCCCACGCGCCGGTGCGCTACCGCATCGGTCTGCCTGGCGTGGACCTGGACAAGGCCGCCAACGCCGTCGGCGCCCTGGACCAAGTGGCCCAGGTGCGACTGGTCGATGGAGGCTTGGAGGTCTCCTCTCCCGAAGACCCACGGGTGGCCATCGCCGCGACCGTGGTCAACGCTGGCTGGGCCCTTCAGAGCCTGGAGCGCCTGGCCCCCTCCCTGGAAGATGCGTTCCTGTCCCTGGTTGGGGCGGAAGGAGAGCTGCTGTGATGCGCGCTGTATGGACGCTGCTGAAGAAAGAGCTGAAGGTCACCTTCGTCACGCCGCTTGCCTACGTCTTTCTGGGCGTATTCCTGTTCTTGGCCGGCCTGTTTTTCTACATGGGCATCGTCATGACGGGCGAGGCCAGCCTTCGCGTCATGATGGGAAACTTGGCGATCTCCCTGCTCTTTGTGCTTCCAATGCTCACCATGCGTCACTTCGCAGAGGAGCAGAAGGCGGGCACCTTTGAGCTGCTGATGACCTCGCCCATCTCACCGGTGGCCCTGATCTTGGGCAAGTGGCTCTCCTCGATGGTGATGTGCTCGCTGATGCTGATTGGAACCTTGGTCTTCCCCATTGTTCTCGAGGTCTACGGCGACCCGGATTGGGGCATCATCTTTACCAGCTACATCGGGCTCTTCTTGGTGTGCGGTGCCTTCACCGCGGCGGGGCTCTTTGCCTCGTCTCTCACCAATGACCAAGTGGCTGCCGGCATGGGCGGCATCGTGCTGCTCTTGCCTTTTTGGCTGATCGGCAACGCCGACGCTCTGGTGGGCGATGGCCTGCAAGATTGGTTGGACAAGTTGGCGCTCTTGCCACATCTGCGCGGCTTCACCCGCGGGGTCGTTGACTCCGCTGATGTGGCCTACTTTGTGGCCTTCGCCTTTGTCTTTCTCTTCCTCACCTACCGCACGCTGGAGAGCCGACGATGGCGCTAAGCCGCGATGTGCAACGCGCCCTGGCCTACGGCGGAAACGCCACGGTGGTCACGGCCTTGGTGGTGCTCTTGGTGGGCGCGCTCTATGGCGTCGCCGACCGAAATCGGGTCACCGCAGACCTGAGCGAGGGCCAAGAGAACACGCTCCAGATCGACACGCTGAACAAGCTGGAGCTCTTGGAAGGGGACGAGCAGCTGGTCACGGTCACCGCCTTCTCTCACCAAGAGGGCAAGCGGGACACCTACGTCAAAGACCGCGAGGTCAAAGACCTGCTGGTGGAGCTGGAACGTGCAAGCTCCGTGGTGAACACCGAGTTCATCGAGTTTGACCGGGAGCGCCTCACCGCCGAGAAGCTCGGCGTGACTGAGTACGGCCACGTGGTCATCCAGCGGGGCGAGGAGCGTGTAGACATTCGTGCCCGCGAGCTCTTCCGCAAAGGCCCTGACGGCGAGGTCCAGTTCCTGGGCGAGGGCGCCTTCAACCGGGCCGCCGCTCAGATCCTCAGCGACCGCCAGCGTGTGATCTACAGCCTCCAGGGGCACGGTGAGAAGTCGGTCTCCGACTCCGGCCCTCAAGGGCTGAGCGATCTGTCCAGCTTGTTGGACAAGGAGAACTACCGCCTCAAGCCGCTGGACTTCTTCCAGGCCTCCGAGCCCGGCGCCATCCCCATCGTGCCTCTGGACGCCGCCGGCGTGCTCATCGCGGGCCCGACGGGACCCCTGACCGATGCGGAGCAGGACGCTCTGGTGGGCTACGTGGCGGGCGGCGGTGCCTTGCTCATCGCCTTGGACCCGCGGGCTCCAGAGATCGACATCTTGGACGACCTGAACGTGCGCATCGCCACAGGCGTGGCCGCCGACAAGCGCGTCTACTACCCGCACCCTGACCGGCCGGTGCCGCAGTACGGCCGTCATGGCACAGTGGACGAGCTGCGTGAGCAGAAGCTGGCCACCGTCTTGGCCCACATCGCGCCGCTGCGCTTGCCAGCTACAGCGCCGGAGTGGATGACGGTGGACGTCCTCTTCAAGAGCAGCCGTGATGGCTGGATCGACCGGGGAGGGGAGCTTGAGGTGGGTGGACTTGCCCGCTACGAGCCTGAGTTCGATCTGCCGGGACCTGTGGACTACGGCGCCGCCCTGACCCTGACCCCCGATGAGAACGGCGTGGTGGAACCGGGCAATCGGGTGGCGCGCATCATGGTGTTGGGCGACTCGGACTGGATGAGCAACGAGCTCCTGGCGACTGGACCCGGAAACGGCAGCTTTGCCGTCAACGCCTTCCGCTGGATGGTCTGGGACGATGCCCGCCTCTCCCTGATTGGCGCACCCACTGCAGTGCGCCGCTTGGCGCTGACGGAGGAGGACCAGGGACGCATCCGCTTCCTCGTTGTCTTCCTGCTCCCGCTATTGATTCTGATCTCCGGAGCGGCCGTGTGGGCCAGCCGGCGAGGACGCTGAGATGAACGTGAAGACCTTCCGCGGCACCCTGATTCTGGCCCTTGTGGTCGGTGGCGTGCTCATCGCCGTCAAAGCCTTTGACCCTGCCGATGAGGTGGTGGTCGATGGCGCAGATAGGCCCCTCTTTGTCTTTGAGAAGCAGGACTTGGTGGGCTTCTCTGTGGTGCGTCCGGATGGGGTGGCTCTGACCCTGGAGGAGCGCCCTGACGGGTGGGTCATCGCCGAGACGGGCAAGGTGGCCTCGAAGACGCAGGTCAATCGCACCCGGCACCAGCTGCACGATCTTGTGGCCCGTGCAAGCGTGGTTGACAACCCAGATTCTCCCTCCCTTTACGGGCTTGGAGAACAGCAGGCCGTGCGCGTGACCCTGCGTTTCCGGGACGGCTCCGAGGAGAGCTTCCTGGCGGGCGACCCCAACCCCAGCGGGGTGTCCTACTACATGCAGCGGGACGGCGATCCGGCGATCTACACGGTCAAGAAGAGCGCCGTGGACTACTTCAGCTTGGACCTGGAGGACTTCCGCGAGCGGCGTTTCGCCGGGTTCAACGCCAAGGATGTCGACCGACTGCACGCCGAGCTGCCCGAGCAGACGCTCACCATTCAGCGCACCGGCGAGAAGCAGTGGGAGATGGTCTCCCCCCTCTCCGGAATGGCGGTCTCCCTGGACAAGGCCCGTGCACTGCTCGGGCGCATCTCGGTGCTCAAGGAGACCGGTGATTTTGGGGTGGAGCTGGCCGACGGCGACCCCAAGCTGGCGGACTACGGTCTGCTCGAGCCCAGGGCCATGGTGACCATCAGCTTCGGCACCCGGGCTCCGCTCACCCTCTACGTCGGGGACGAGGTGGAGGCGCAGGACTCTCAGCCCCATGCCTACGTGCGGGTGCAGGGCCAGGAGACGGTTTTCGAGAGCCGGGTTGGCTTCTTGGAAGACTTTGCGGTGGACCCTGAAGAGCTCCGGGACCCACAGTTCACCGGCATGGAAGCAGACGAGGTCAACCAGTGGCTGCTCGAGATCCTCTCGAATGAGGACCCCAAGCTGGTGGGGACCACGCCAGGCAAGCGCATCGGCGATGTGTGGCAGTGGGAAGATGGCCGGCCCGTGTCAGGCTCCACGCCCAAGCGCGTGGCCGAGCGGGCTGCCACGATGGAAGCCCAGGAGTTCGTGGACGAGCCCAAGGGCTTGAAGGCCTATGGTTTGGACGCCCCAGTCGCTCGAATCACCCTCTGGGATCTGAACGGTGAGCAGGTCGTGCTGCTCTTCGGTGCGGAGGGAGAGCCCCGCCGCGACATCGAAGACCGCGTGTTGCCGCGCATCTGGGTGATGGTGGAGGGCGGAACGAGCGTGTACCTTGTGGACAAGGGCGTGATGGATGTGTTCGCGGACGCGCGCCGGGAGCACACCCGCAAGCTCAAGAAGGACAGCGAGAAGGCCGAGCGCCAAGAGCTCATCGAGGACCCATGATCCCTGCATTGTTGATGTTGGCCTGCTCGGGCTCCTCCGGAGACGGTGGTGAGATCGCCATCGCCTACCAGCACCATGTAGACGGCGACGTGGAGCCCTGCGGCTGACCCAAGCGTCCACTGGGCGGTCTGTCCAGGCGTTCGATTGTGCTCAAGGAGCTCCGTGAGAGCACCCCCACTGTGGTGGTGGACGGCGGAGATCTCTTCTGGAAGAGCCGTGTGATCCGGGATCGGGATCTGGCCCAGCGCCAGCTCAAGGCTCAGACCCAGGCAAAGCTGCTCGCGCAGCAGGGCATGGACGCCATGGTGCCGGGCGAGGGCGACTTGGCCCTTGGCATCTCCGAGTACGTTGCGCTGACTCAGGACATGCCTGTGCTTGCGGGCAACCTGGTGTGTGGAGAGCAGACCTGGCCCTTGACCCGAGTGGTCAGGGCCGGCGGCCAGAAGGTGGGCGTCATTGGCGTGACCGGTGAGATTCATCCGGACTGCACCCTGAGCCAAGACCCCATCGACGCGGTCAAAGCGGGGGTCGAGCAGCTCGGCTCTTCCGTAGACGTGGTGTTGGTCATTGGGCATGTGGGCCACAGCTTTGCGGACCACGCGGGCGCCGTCCCCGGCGTGGACTTTGTCCTGGAAGGGGAGTCGGGCTCGGCACGCAAGAACCCCATCCGGAAGGACGAAGGGGCCTGGCAGCTCGGCAGCGGCAAGCGTGGCAAGACCCTTGGCGTGCTCACCCTGAGCTTCGTGAAGGGCGCCAGCGGCTGGATGGACCAAGCCAGCGCGGTGGGCATCGAAGAGCGCTTGGAGCAGCGCAGCGACCGGCTAGAGGAGGCCAGGGAAGGCCTGGCCACCTGCAGCGAAGAGGACCGCGGCAAGTACGAGGCGCGGGTGGACTACTTCACCCAAGAAGTGGCCGAAGCCGAGGCGGATCTGGCCGCAGCGAGGGCCAGCGATGGTGCTCTGAGCCACCTCTTCCTGAACAAGCTGGTCGAGCTGGAGGCCTCCATCGGCGAGGACGATGCGGTGCTCGCGGAGCTCGAAGCGTTGACGCTGGCCATCGACAGCATGCCGGCGCAGGTGGCCTCGTCGCCGCCACGGATCGGGCCCTATGTGGGCGCGGAGAGCTGCCGAGGCTGCCACACAGATGCCTACACGCAGTGGAAGACCACCCCCCACGCTGCGGCGTACACCAGTCTGGAGAAGGAGAGAAAGCAGCTCGACAACAGCTGCTTTGGCTGCCACGTGACGGGCGCTTTCCACCCCGAGGGACCTCAGTACGCCAACGAGGTCGGACACCTCAAGAACGTAGGCTGTGAGTCGTGCCACGGTCCTGGAAAGGAGCACGTTGCAGGACCCAAGGCTGGGCAGATGACCGCTGAGCCGCGGGAGGCGAGCTGCGTGCAGTGCCACGATGGCGTGCAGGACAACGGTGACTTTGACCTGGAGACCTACTGGGCCAAGGTCGTGCACACAAGCGCTGAGAAGCCCTGAGCTTCAGCAGCGCTCAGTGCGCTATGGCTGACTTGTGCAGGCAAAGGTCACAAAGGCCTCGCTGCTTGCATCGATGCCATCGTCGGCGACCAAGCCCACGACGAACTCGCCAGGGCCGGCAGCCATGAGCTCCGCCATCGCGGTCTCTTCACCTTGCCATTCGGCGACCGGAGGGCCGTCGACGATGCGCCAGCTGACCGTCAGTTGGTCGCCGTCGGCATCTGTGGAGCTGTGGGTGAGGGGTAGAATCTCGCCCACGGTGCAGTCGCCTACGGGGTCAATCACAGCCACAGGCGGGGTGTTTCCGCCGCCCACCCCGCTGCCCAGTGTCTTGAACTGAGTGGTGATGGTGCCCGGCAAGGTGCCGTAGCCCTCGCCTTCGAGGGTCTCCGCGATGGTGAAGCTGTAGACAGCGTCGCGGCTCAGGGGCACGTCGGGTGTCAACACCAACGTGTTGCTCTCCCCGTCGTAGTCTAGGACCGAAGGCACAGGGTTGCCTTGGGCATCGTCCAGATAGACAGCTCCAGTCCAGCTACCCGCGACCAGAGAGTCGTTGAAGGTCGCAGAGATCTCGGCGTCCGTCGAGATGTTGGCGGCGCCGTCGGAGGGGGCCACGTGAATGACGCTGAGGTAGTCGGCGACAACGATGGCGTCGCCGCAGCCGAGCATCAAGCTCATGAGAACAAGCATTGTTTCGGTCCTAAAACGCGATGCGGTAAGCAATGTTGAAGCGGCTGCCGGTCAGTCGCTCGCGGGCGGCCTCGCCCTGTGGGTCCAAGTTGCCAAAGTCGCGACTACCCAGGTTGAAGGCGAGCTCTGGTGAGAGAACACCGGGGCCTGCGTCAAAGTCCAAGCCCAAGGCCCAAGAGCTGCCAAGGGAGGCTCCGCGGCTGCGGTCCTCGTCAACGATGCGCGTAGAGGAGTAGGCCGCCAACGCACCCCAGCCGTAGGCGTCAATACCGCCCAGCGACAGGGTGTAGCGCGCCCCCAACTCCAGAGGACGGACACGGGTGTTCCAGTCCACGACTTGGCTGCTCGCCGTTCCGCCGATGGGCGGCTGGATGGCCAGCTCTTGCTCCAACCCAATCCCGTAGCGGCCCACGCGGGCGCCAAGGTGCACGTTGGGCACGCCGATCTTGTAGAGCAGCTCAAGACCCAGGTACAGGCTGGCTTGGTTGCCAGCCTGAGCGGTGCCCAATCCGGTGCGCGCGCCAAGCCAAAGCTTGGGCTCGTCAACGGGCGTCTCGTAGAGCGGGAGGGGAGGACGCTCTTCGGGGGAGGGGAGCGCTGCCAGAGCGGCAGGCTCAGCTTCGGGCTCAGCTGCAGGCTCTGTCACGGTCGTCGCCGGAGGCTCCTCAGCAGGCTCCTCGGCGGTCTCCGGTGCAGGCTCTTCCACAGTGGCAGGCTCGGGCTCGACCACGACGGGCTCAGAGGCAGCCGGCTCCACTGCAGGCTCTTCAGCCGGCTCCGGTGCCGGTTCATCGATCACCGGTTGGATGTCCTCCGCTGTCGAGGCCACCACGGTGCTCACGCCCATCAGGGCGCTCGGGGGGGCATCCACTCTGGCCAGCATCGGCAAGCTGCCGTCTACGGGCTCCAGCGAGAAGACATGTTGGCCAGCCGGCACGTTGATGTTGGCCTTGCCAACCACTGAGGGCGTTCCGCCCTTGCCGTCCATGATGCTGCCTTGGCCAACCTCGCCGTCGATCTTGACGGTCAGGATGTCCATGCCATCGCCCTTGGCTTTGACCTGGCCTTTGGCACCGGCCTCGGCGTTGGGGAGACGTTGAACCAGCTCCACCTGCAGGGTCGCAGGCCCCATCACGTCGAAGTTCAAGGCGCCGCCATCTGGGATGACGTACCAAGCACCTCCGGCGGGGCCGCCTCGGATCAAGGCGGGCTCCGTTGCATTGTTGGGCTTCATCTCAGCGGCATCGACCGGTCCGGCCCAGAGGGCCAGGGTCAACAGGGACAGAGTCGCAGGAATCCAGGATTTCAAGACCTACTCCAAACCAAAGACTTCGATTTCGTTCACGCCACCGCCGGTGCTGTAGTAGCTGTCGACGTAGAAGCGGATGTACTTGGCAGCCACGGGAGCACTCAGGTCCTCCTGGTGGTAGCGCAGGTCCGTCTCCAGATCTCCGGTGCCGCTGGCGATGAGCTCCTCTTCACCGAGGAACTCGCCGTTGTAGGAGCCGTAGATCTCGTAGGCCTTTGTTGCGTAGCTGTAGCGGGGACCGTGGGTGGTGTTCACCCAACGAACCCGGGTCACGCCCACATAGTCAGCCAGCTCGACGGTGACGTAGCCGGTCGTTCCGGTGCGGAGCAGCCAGTAGGTCTCGTCGGCGTAGTCATCTTCATCCACCTGCTCGTCGATGACGTTGGAGGCGGTGTAGTTGGCCGAGAGGTTGGTGGTCGCTGTCGCGGTGCCATCGGGCGCCAAGTTGTCGCTGATAGTGCAGACCTCACCCTCGGTGTAGAGGGCCTTGAGCTCGGCGCCCGTGTAGGTGTCCTCGCGGATGCGAAGGTCATCCAGCTCGCCTTGGAAGAAGTAGGCGGAGCCGTTGGCCGAGCCGACGTAGAAGTCGTCGCTGTTCGTGGACAGCGCGCCGCCCACCGTCACGATGTCCTCGAACACTCCGTCCACGTACATGCGCAGCTTGGTGCCGGTGTAGTTGCAGACCACGTGATGCCAGTCGCCATCGTTGTAGCCGGTGGCGGTGGTGGTCCAGTCTGTGCTGGAGCTGTCTCGCACCAGGCAGTAGACGTCCGAGCCGTCCAGGGCCGCAGCGTAGTTGTAGGTGCCCTTGTGGAAGAGGACCTCGATGTCCGTGGTCGCCCCATCGCGGCGGTACCAGAAGTCCGCCGTGAAGTTGCCGCTGTAGCTCAGGGCTGCATCGTGGGTGATGGTGGCGTAGGCGGTGCTGCCGTCAAAGACGCCGGCGTTGCCATAGACACCAATGACGCGGTCGGTGGCGCTCTCGGTCGCGTCCAACGCGTTGTCGCTGTAGTCCCCTGCGGTCGCGCCTTCGTCCTCGTCCCAGGAGAGGAAGAGGCTGTAGTCGTCGTAGCAGGTGTCGCTGTAGCTGACGGTGATGCTGTCCGTGTTGGTGTCGGTGTTGCCGACGATGTCCTCGGTGTCGACCTCGATGCTGTTGCTGCCGTCAGCCAAGGAGACGTAGGCCACCCAGGTTGCGTAGTTCTCGGAGGTGGGGACCGCGGTGGAGCCGCCGACCGTCAGGCTGCTGATCTCGCTGTCATCCGAGGCGGTGCCTTCAACCGCGACGACACCGTCTGTGCTGCTGGTGCCCGTGCTTGGCGAGGTGATGGTCGCGCTCGGGGCCGAGGTGTCCTCGTCACCGGTGCAGAACTGAGTGGTGCTGCTGTAGCGGCTGCTCACCTCTGTGCTGGTCAAGGCGGTCTCGTGAACGATGAACTCGTCCATCCGTCCGCTGAAGGTGTAGTAGCCGGGGTAGGGGCTGTACTCGCCGATGATGAAGTCGCCGCCGCTGTTGTTCAGGGCCGCGCCACCGGATGCGGTGGCGATGGAGACTCCGTCTTCGTACATCACGCCGTTGTAGGAGGAGTCGTACGTGACCACGTAGTGGTGCCACTCTCCGTCCAGGGTGGGGTTGCCCAACAGGTAGATGTAGCTGCCGCCCGTGGTCAGGGCGTAGAGGTACATCTGGCTGCCATTCAGGAAGGTGGCCATCTGGTAGGAGGTGCCACCCGCGTCTTCCTTCATGAACACGGTCTCAAAGCCGGTGCCCTGGCCATCGGGCTTCATCCACCACTCGATGCTCCAGTCGGAGGTCAGGGCCAAATCGGAGGTGTAGGGCACGTTGATGGACTCGCCGTCGAAGTCCATGCCGCCCAAGACCCGTGCGCCCACCCAGTCACCGTTGGTGGCTGCGCCGTCGTTCCCGCTCCAGGAGCTGTCGGTCACGGTGGTGCCGCTGGTCTCGTCCATGTGCAGGACCATGACGGTTCCGTCGTCGCCAATCTCCACGTCGATGCGGTCGGTGTCAAAGTCGCCGCTGGGGTCCTTGGCCGTCAGGCGCAGGGAGAAGGTTCCCTCTGCGTCGGGCGTAAAGCTCGCCGAGGCGGTCTTGCGGTCGCTGATGTCACCGTTGACCAGGGCGGAGGCCGAGGGCACCGAGATGAACACCCAGGTGTAGGTCAGCGCATCGCCGTCCGCGTCGCTGCTTCCGGTGCCATCCAAGCTGATCTCGCCGGGGCCGCAGCTGTCCTGGTCGGCGCCAGCGTCGGCCACGGGGGCGTTGTTGGTGCTGCCAGGTGTGACCGTCACCGTCATGGTGTCGTTCGTGAAGTCCGTGCCGTCATCAGCACGGAGCTTGACGGTGTAGATTCCTTCCACGTCGGGCACGAAGCTGGTGCTCACGGCCGCTCGGTCCGCGTAGCTGCTGCCCTTGGTCGCCGAGCCCGAGGGCACCGAGTTGAAACCCCAGTAGTAGGTCAGGGGGTCGCCGTCTGGGTCGCTGCTGCCGCTTCCATCTACGGTGACGGTGTCGCCCAGGGTGACGGTCTGGTCCGCGCCGGCATCCGAGATGGGTGCCGTGTTGACCCCACCTGCGGCGCTCATGGTCATCGTGTCGGTGTCACAGGCCGAGGAGGGGTCGCAGACCTCGACGGAGAGCACGTAGCGGCCGGAGACATCCAGGTTCAGGCGCGGGGTGGCGCTCGTCGCAGCGGCGATGTCTGCGCTTGTGCGGGCGGAACCGGAAGGGGCCGAGTCCAAGGTCCAGGTGTAGCTGAGCGCGTCGCCGTCAGGGTCGCTGCTGGCGGAGGCGTCGGCCGTCAGGGTGTCCCCAACGTTGCCGCTCTGATCCGCGCCGGCGTCTGCCGTGGGTGCGTTGTTTCCAGGCTCACCTTCGATCTCGAACTGGGCGGTGTCGGTATCGCAGAGCGGTTCGGAGTCGCAGACGGCGATCTGAACGAGCCAAGTTCCGGCCTTGTCTGGGGTGAAGCTGGCGGCGAGGGTGCTGCCATTCTGGATGTCGCTGCTGCTCAGAGCGGAGCCAGTGGGCTGGCTCACGAACTGCCACGTGACGTCCAAGGCCTCGCCTTCGGGGTCGCTGCTGGCGCTGCCGTCCAAATCGATGCTGTCGCCGAGCTTGGCCGTGCCATCGGGGCCGGCGCTGGCGCTTGGTGGCAGGTTCTCGGGAACGTCACCGGCGTTGATCCGCACCGTGCAGCTTCCGGTCAGCGCACCATCGCTGACCACCAACTCAGCGCTAAATCTACCCTCCACGTCCGCTTCGAAGGTGGGGTCAATGGCGCTCAAGTCGTTCAGGCTGGCACCGGAGCCCTCTGGGGGGCTCAGGGTCCAGCTGTAGGTGAGGGGAGTGCCCTCCGGGTCGAAGGAGGCGCCGCCGTTGAGCTGCACGCGCTCGCCAACGTCCACGTTCTGGGCAGGACCGCAGTCGGCGACAGGGGGCTGGTTGCCCTCGCTCGTCACAGTAATGGTCAGGTCTGCACGGGTAGAGCGGCTGGTGCCATCGTCTACCTCCAGACCCAAGACGTAGACGCCTTCTTGGTCCGGGATGAACTCGGCGGCCGGATCACCCTCGCCCCCATGGGTGATGGCTGCTGTGGAGCCGCTGGGGGCAACCTGCACCGAGAAGATGTAGCTCAGGGCATCGTTCTCAGGGTCCGTGGAGGCGCTGCCGTCCAACAAGATGGGGCTGCCGACTTGAATCGTGCTGCTCGTGCTCAACACGGCATCCGGACGGCCGTTTCCGGTCGATGCGGTCACCGTCAGCACGTCGGGCGCGGACTCATTGCCGTCGTCGTCGACGACCACCAAAGCCAGCGTATAGGAGCCAACGACGTCGGCGACGAAGCTGGTGCTCTCACCTGCGGCAGGCGCAGTGGCCGAGCTGCCATCTGGAGCAGCGAGGATGCTCCACTGGTAGCTCGCGATAAAGCCGTCCTGATCGAAGGAACCGGATCCGTCCAGGCTCGCGGTGCCTCCGACTGAAACCAGCTGGTCAAACCCGGCATCTGCTGTGGGGTTGAAAGAGGCTTGGTCGGCACACGCTGCCAAGAGAAAGAGCAGGTTGCTCATGGAATCTCCACAAGATTAATCCTCAGCACGCTGGTCGAATGCGAGGAAAGTGAAAGGAAGGCAGGCTTACTATAGCCAAAGGTCCTTCGGGGTTGTGGAGGCTCCCCCCTCCAATATCCTGATCCGCGGCATCAAAGCCGCGAAAACCTCAGGGCGCGGTGGCGCCAGCGCCCAGGTAGCGCTCGACTTCGGCCAGTGCCACCAGGTCGTCGCGGTAGGCGGACTGGAAGCCCAGACGCTCGGTGGCCAGCATGCGCTGCTCAAGTTGGCCCCGCTCCGCCTCGAAGGCGCTCAAGTCAGCGTCCTTGCGGCTGGTGACCTGAGCGATGACCAGGTCTCCGCCGACGGTGTACACCTCCGGCAGCACGGCGCCTTGCTCGGCGTTGCTCGCGGCAGCCAAGACCTCGCTCGCTGGACCCAGCTCAGGAATCTGAGGGCTGGAGGGACGCAAGTCGGCGCTGGTCGTGGGAAGCAGCAACTTGGGGGTCAGCATCTCCAAAGGCGCTTGGCCAGTGGCATCCCAGTCGGCGCGCACGGCGTCGGCGAAATCACGCGCCAGCTTTGGAGCCTGGTCAGCCTGGAGGGTCTCTCGGGCCAGCTCTTGCTGGGCCTCCTCCAAGGTGGTCACCTTTGCCGGGATCTGCTCTTCGACGAAGAACACGGCAAAGCCTCGTCCCGTCTGTACGACGGCGGTACGCTCACCGGCCTCGACCGCAAAGACGGCCTCGGCCACGGCGGGCTCCATCTGACGGTCGCTCTGCAGGCCCAAGGAGCCCCCGTCGACGGCGTTGAGGTCCTCGCTGTACTTGCGCGCAGCGTCCTCGAAGCTCAACCCGGCATCGATCTCCGCCTGGATCTCTTCCAGCTTGGCGGAGACCGCTTCGTCGCTCATGCCCGCGATGCCGCTTCGCAGAAGAATCATGCGCAGGGTGGCTTTGCGTGGCTCGTTGTAGCGCCGCTCAAACTGGGCGTCGTAGAGGGCCTTGATGCGCTCGGGGGACATGGCGATGAGTGCATCGACCTCGGTCTGGGAGATCTGGACATCGCTCATGAAGGCGTTGGAAGGAACGCGAACCCAGCTCAGGGCCAAGCTGGTGTTGTCCTCGATGTACTGGCGCTCTACTTCCTGTGGTGGGACGTGCACTGCCAGCGAGGCCAGCTCGAGCACCTTGCGCACCTTGAGGTACTTGTAGACGTCCTCACGGAAGACCTTTTCGTCCAAGCCATTGCCCGCGAGGAAGCGGTCCAGCTTGGCCTTCTTGTAGGTCTTCTCTTCGACGAAGAGCATCTCGCCGCCAGCGGGGAACATGCCTGCGCTGGCCTGGAGGATGGCATCGACGTCCGGCACGATGACCATTCCGAAGGTGGTGTTGTCCATGCGCTGAATCGTGTACTCGACCTCTGCGCCACTCACCTCGATGTTCAGGCGCTCCGCTTCAGCGAGCAGCACGCGCTGTTCAACCAAGCTGGTCAGGATCTGCTGCTGCAGGCTGGCGTACTCGGCATCGCCCTTCACGCCGCGGGACATCCAACGCATGGTGCGTTCGAGCTGCGAGCTCGTGATGCGCTCTCCGTCAACTTGGGCGACCTGGGCGGTCTTCTGGCCGTCCTGGCCCAATCCCCAGCCCACGAAGGAGACCACGATGATCGCAAAGACGGCTTGAGTGAGGAAGGAATCGGACCCTCCGCGCATCTTTTCCATCAAGGACATGCCGCTTCTCCTGCCAGTAGCGAGACTTCTGAGACGGGCGCACGTAGCCGGACAGCGCCCAAGGGGCAATTGCTTCGAGGCCCTTCCTAAAGCATCCTCTGTCTCTGACCGACCATAGGGTGAGTGCGGAGGCTGTTGATGAAGACCCAATCCCTGCTGTCCATTTCTCTTGAAGCGGCCATGTGTGCGGCCGGCGCGGCGCAGCGACGTGCCGCCGAGCTTGAGATGGCCATCGCCGTGAGCGTGGTGGACCATAGTGGAGTGAGCAAGCTCTTTTGTCGCATGGACGGCGCCCCTCTGGTCGCGAGCGAGGCCGCTTGGAAGAAGGCGCGCACCGCGGTCGGGTTTGGCATGCCCACGGGTGCGGCTTGGCACGAGTTCATCAAGGATGACCCCATCTTGAACGCGGGGGCGCACGAGCTGCAGGACTTCATCCTGCTGGGCGGCGGCTTGCCTATCTACGTTGGAGAGTCGCTCGTGGGGGCCATTGGGGTCGCTGGCGGCCACTACCTCAAGGATGAGGAGTGCGCGAAGGCTGGATTGGCCGCATTGGACGTCATGCCTTGAGCACGGACAGTGTCCAGGATCGCTTGGAGCTGGTGGTCTCCCTTGGAGAGATCACATCCCGCTTCTCACACATGCACGACCTGTCCTCGCTTGGGGATGAGGTCATGCAGATCGTCGGCGGGATCGTTGAGGTTGAGTACTCGGGCCTCTACCTCTTCGATGAGGCGCTTGATCGCTTCCACCTCGTTCGGGCCAAGGGCTTCTCCGAGGAGGAGAGGCTGGAGGCGGAGCGCACCGCCATGGATCGACATCCTGGCCACGTGATCCGCACCCGGGAGGTCATCCACATCCCGGATACCGACGCGGAGCCGAGCCGCTCCAAGTCAAGCAGACGAGGGTGGTCCGTGCGCAGCCGGCTCTGGCTTCCGGTCCTGGCGCGCGACCAGTGTGTTGGGGCCATTGGCTTGGCCTCGGGGCAGGCCCATAACTTCACGGCGCTGCACATCGAGCTGCTCAAGTACGTGGCCAACATGACGGGGCTGGTCTATCAAAACTTGGTTCACACGCAGTCTCTGAGCCTAGCCAGAGACCGTGCACAGGCAGCAGACCAGGCCAAGACCGAGTTCCTGGCGACCGTCAGTCACGAGCTGCGCACGCCAATGAATGGGGTCCTGGGGATGGCGGAGCTGCTCCTCGATAGCAAGCTGAGCGCTGAGCAGACGGAGCAGGCCAGCATGGTCCAGCGCTCGGCGCTCTCGCTGATGGAGATGATCGAGGATCTGCTCGACTATGGCCGTATTGAGAGTGGAAATGTTGAGTTAGATCCTCGGCCCTTTAGACCGCAGACCATGGTCCAAGACGTGCTCTCCATGGTGCGCAGGCAAGCGCTCTCTACTGGAGTCCAGCTCAACGGGGTGATTGCCCCAGATGTGCCAACGGCCTTGCTCGGGGACGTGGGACGTCTTCGCCGCGTGTTGATCAACTTGGTCGCCAATGCCGTCAAGTTTAGCCCAGAGGGCAGAATCGACGTTCGAATGAGCGTGGTGGATGAAGGCGACCTTGTTCGTCTGGTCTTGCAGGTTGAGGACTCAGGAATCGGAATGGATTCTGAGGTTCAGGCCAAGCTCTTTGAGCGCTTCTCTCAAGGCGACAGCAGCATCACACGGCGCTTTGGCGGGACCGGCCTTGGCCTCTCAATCTCCCGCTCCCTCAGCCAGCTCATGGGCGGGGACTTGCGCCTCTTGCGTTCAGCGCCCGGTCAGGGCTCTTGCTTCGAGGCCTCCGTCCGCATGCAGCGCGCACGAGAGCTGGAGCTTGCACCTCGGGAGGGCAGTGGCCAACCAGAGGTCCTGGTCGTGGACGACAACGCGGTTAACCGCCGGGTCGCTGAGCTCCTGTGTCAGCGCAGTGGCTGGCGGGTCCGTTCGGCCGAAGACGGCGTCAAGGCTCTGGAGCTGCTCGCCCGTCACGCCTTCGATCTTGTTCTGATGGATGTCCACATGCCTAGCTTGGATGGCATCACCACGACGGAGCGGCTGCGGCGCTTGCCATCGGGATCGCCGAACTGTTTGGTCCCAGTGTTTGCCCTGACGGCCGATCGGCTACCGGAGACGCAGCGCCGTTGCTTCGCTTCAGGGATGGATGGCTTCTTGGCAAAGCCGCTCACCCTGGAGAAAGTGCAGAGCGTTCTGGGCCGTTTCCATCAGGTCCAGCCCCAGTCGGGACATGCTTTGGTCGCTGATGACGACCTCGTCAACCGAATGGTGCTGACCCACCTCTTGGAGCGCCTCGGGTTCTCAACCCAGAGCGTCGCGGACGGTGGTGCGGCACTGGAAGCCCTGCAGAAGGGTACCTTCGACGTGGCTTTCCTGGATCTCTATATGCCAGTGTGCACGGGACTTGAGGTCCTTCAAGCGTTGGAGAGGCCGCCGTGTCCAGTGGTCATGCTCAGCGGAGAACTCAGGGTCGAGGTCCAGCAGGCATGTCTGCAGGCCGGCGCCAACACGATGTTGTCCAAGCCCTTGGATAGCGCGGCCCTGCAGGGCGTTCTGAAGACCTTGAAGGCTGTGGAGTTGTCCGTTGAGGCCCTTTGAAGACCACTTCTCCCAGGGCTCGAGCTTGTACGCGCGCGCCCGTCCAGCCTATCCGGAGGCACTCGTCTCGTGGTTGGCGAGTTTGGTGGAGGAGCACCACCTAGCCTGGGATGCTGCGACGGGATCTGGTCAGCTGGCCCGGATGCTGGTCCACCACTTCCCCAAGGTCCACGCCAGCGACGCCAGCTCCGCACAGCTCTCCCAGGCCCAGTCTCGACCTGGCGTTGAGTTCGTCCTGGAGCGTGCCGAGACGCCCAGCCTCAAGGATGGAAGCGTAGGCTTGGTGACGGTGGGAGCCGCGGCCCATTGGTTGGACCTTCCGGCCTTCTACGCAGCAGTTGAGCGTGTCGCTGCGCCCAGGGCCTTGCTTGCGCTTTTCTCCTACGGCACTCGGCTGCGTGGCTGTCATCACCTTCAAGAGGCAATTCAAGGCTACGCGGACAGCATTGAGCCTTACTGGACGGAGTCGTACCGTGTCGTCGCTGAGCGCTATGCGGGCTTGCCCTTTCCTTATGAGCGAATCGAGATGCCTGAGTTCTCCGCTCAATCCATCGGCGACCTCGTTCAACTCATGGACCTGATGCGCACTTGGTCAGGCAGCATGCGCGCCTACGAGGTCACGGGGGTCGACCCCGTCGCAGCCTTCGAGGACCAGCTCCGCTGGGCTTGGACGCAAGAGGGGCCAGTAGAGGCCTCGCGGACGCTCTACTGGCCCATCTTTGGACACGTGGGGCGGCTGCCCTGAGTCTGAGAGGGTGGCCTCAGAACTGAGAGGCGCTCCAGAGCTTGGTGGTGCTGTCGCCCTTGACCTTGTCCTTGTTGCGCTTGTAGCGCTTGGTGGCTTGGGGCATCCACTCGTTCAGGTTCTTCTTGCGATCCTTGTTGGTGGGGTGCGTGCTGAGAATGGAGACGTTCCCGCCGCCCGTTGCAGCTTCCATGCGGTCCCAAACCAGGGGGGCTTCCTTTGGCGGGTAGCCGGCCTTGGCCATGTACATCATGCCGATGACATCGGCTTCCTTCTCATGCAAGCGCGAGAAGGGCAGCACGTAGCCGACCTCTGCACCGGCACCGGCCGCCGCGCTGATGATGGCGATCTGCTCGGGGCTCATCTCGGTCTTGTTGTCCAAGTAGAGGTAGAGCGCGCCCATTCCGCCCAGGACCGCGAGCTGCTGGGAGAGGCGCTCGGCGCCGTGGTGTGCGGTCGCGTGACCGACCTCGTGGCCCATGACAAAGGCCAGGCCCGCCTCGGACTCGACCACCGGTAGGAGCCCGGTGTAGACGGCGATCTTTCCGCCAGGAAGGCACCAGGCGTTGATGGTGTCACTGGCCTGAAGCAGCTTGAACTGCCAGTCGAACTTGGGCTGATCCGCCGACTTGGCGATCTTCTTGCCCACGCTGTTGATCACCTTGGCGTTCTCGGTGCCCTTGGCCACCTGCTCGTCAGCCAGAGTGCTCTGGTACGTGGACGCGCCGAGCTGGCGCATCAAGGCATCTGGAATCAGATTGGCTTGCCGGCGCCCCGTGACGGGCACCTTGACGCAGGCGACCAGAGTGGATGCTGCGAGGACGAGGCCCAGGGCGGTACTGCGTGCGAATCTGCGCATGGGATGTCTCCTTCCGAAAGGGGGCGGTGGATGCTGAGAAGTAGCGCGTTTGTGAGCGCTTGAACAAGGGACTTGGGCCGGGATCTACGAGGTGCTATACGCCATTACCCCCCACATCTTCACTCTCCCGCCTCTCTCCTCCCCCCAAGGCTGCCCCCCAATGGCCTCCAGACTGCTGGATGGCGTGCTTGGCGCGCTCTCCCAAGACATGGCGATCGATCTCGGTACCGCCAACTCATTGCTCCATGTTCGTGGTCGAGGCGTGGTCTGTCGCGAACCTTCCGTGGTCGCACTGCACACAAACCACAAGGGGCAGAAATCCGTCCTCGCTGCCGGAGCCGAGGCCAGAGAGATGCTGGGCCGCGCTCCTGCGGACATTCGGGTGGTGCGCCCGCTGCGGGATGGGGTCATCGCCGACTTTGAAGTGACCGAGGCCATGTTGCGCTTGTTCATGCACGCCAGCATGGGACCCAACCACATCGTGCGCCCGCGCTGTGTGGTCTGCATTCCATACGGCACGACCGAAGTGGAGAAGCGCGCCATGCGGGAGTGCGCTGAGGCGGCCGGCGCCCGTGAGGTTCACCTGGTTGAAGAGCCGCTGGCGGCCGCCATTGGGGCCGGTCTGGACATCACCGAGCCCAGCGGCAACATGATCGTCGACGTAGGCGGAGGTACCACCGAGGTGGCCGTCGTCAGCATGGGCGGCATCGTCTACAGCCGCAGTGTGCGGGTGGGTGGCGATCAGATGGACGCGGCCATCATCAACTACATCAAGGACAATCGGGGGCTCCTCATCGGTCCAATCACGGCCGAAGAGATCAAGATCAAGCTGGGGAACGCGGCGGCGTTGAAGCGAGATCCCGCCCTGAGTATCGAAGTGCGTGGCCGTGACCTGGTCACCGGCTGGCCAAGGGCTGTGCGCGTGGGCTCAGGCGAGGTCAGAGAGGCGCTCGCCGGCACCGTGCAGCTCTTGGTGGACACCCTGCTTGCAGCGCTGGAGAAGACTCCCCCGGAGTTGGCCTCGGACATCGTCGACAAGGGCATTGTGCTCACCGGCGGGGCGGCCCAACTCAAGCGTCTGGACTTGGCCATGCGCCAAGCAACGGGCCTCCCAGTCATCGTCGCCGATGACCCGGAAGCCGCCGTGGTGGCCGGAGCCGGAAAGGCCCTGGCGCACATCGACTTCTTGCGTGCGGTGGCCTGCTAAGACCAGCGCAAGGCTGGGGCGCTCAGAGCGCTTCGCTCAGCAGCTGCGCGATCTTGGCCTTGTCCACGTTGCCGACGGCGGAGCCGACAGCCTCACCGTTCTTGAAGACGATCAGGGTGGGGATCGAGCGCACGTTGTAGTTCATGGCGATCTTGCGGTTCTTGTCGATGTCGAGCTTGACCACGCGGGCGCGGCCGTCAAAGTCACCGGCGACATCAGCGATCTTGGGGGCCAGTGCCTTGCACGGCGCGCACCAGGTCGCCCAGAAGTCCACGAGCACAGGTTGGTCGGAGTCCAGGACCTGGGCCTTAAAGTCGGCTTCGGTGACGTTGGTGATGAGATCAGATGCCATGAGATTGGCTCCTTGTACGGGTGAGTCGCTGCTCTGAGCGGGTGGCTTGGTTTAAACTCCAGTGGGGCCCAGGGCAAGGGCCAGCACGGCCTGCCACTGAGTCCTTGGAGACCCGATGCCGTCCGCGCCCGTCAGTCAGCTCTACGTTGCCCACCTGGAGCAATGGACCGGGCTCTTAGAGCTTCTCAGTGGTGGGCACAGCACGCGGATCTATCTGCAGCGCGGCAAAGTGGTGCAAGTCGAGGACATGCCCGGCCTGCTGGAGTCGGTCACCCCGAGCCCAAGCGGCAACCTCAGGGACGACCTGGCCAGCGCCATTCAGTCCGGTGTCGACATGCAACAGGCCTTCCGCGTCGCCGCCATCGACATCGGCGTGGCCTTTGCAATGACCCAAGGCAGCGAAGGGATCGAGGCGGTCTGTACCGTCGATGTGGCCCCACCTCCGGGCTGTTTTGCCCTCAATGACTCTCTGGCGAAGATCCTTCGGCTCGGGTTCGCCGAGGAGCGCCCCCCAGTGACGGTCTGCCACGAGTACCGTTCGCGCCTTGGCTACACCCTTCGGCCTACGGGGCGCGCCGCAAAGGATCTGGGCACGCACTCTGCCGGGCTGATGCGACGGGCCCGTCAGGGAACACCCTTACGGGACGTGGTCGCCGGAATCCCCGAGGACGACCTGACCTGGGTAGCTTTGGACCTGCTCTTGGCCGTCGATGTGCTGCGTTTAGAGGCCGGAGCGGAAGACGCAGCCAAGGCGGAGCGCCGTCGCAAGCTCAAGTCCAAGATTCAAGCTTTGGAGCGGCGCTCCAAAGAGATCCTCAACGCGCCGCCGCTGGAGGCCTTGGGCATCGATCCGAAAGAGAACATGGCCTGGTTGGATGTCGACGGAATCTCCAAGCAGTACCGAAAGGTCGCCACTCCCTTCCATCCGGACCAGATTGGCCGGCGGCCGGCGCCCTACCAGGCAGCCGCCTCTGCGGTCTTCTCGGCCATGACCGAGGCCAAAGACCGACTCACGCGAGAGCCGGGCCTGCTCAAGGAAGAGAAGGAGCGCTGGGAGTGCAAGGCCAAGGGTGTGCCCTTCGTCTCCCGCCTGGACCGGGACGAGGCCAGGGCCTGCTTCAAGCGCGCCCAAGGCCATGAGCACTATCGGAACTGGCAAGAGTCCTTGGACGAGCTGGACCGGGCCATTGAGCTGGACTCCGCTGACCTGCTCTACGTGGTGATGCGTGCCTTTGTGCTCACCATTCTCAAGCAGCGCTCCGTGCCGGATGCCATCGGCGACATCCGTGAGATCTGCAAGGACGCCGGGATCATTCCGCGTGTGGAGGGCCTCTACCGCATCGGAAGGCTCTACAAGATGGCGGACCGGCCCAGGGACGCTCTGGCCAGCTTTGAGAACCTGCTTGAGATTGTGCCCGACCACCTGGGCGCCAAGCGCGAGGTGCGCTTGCTCCGGAAACGCATCCAAAGCTGAGCCGCAGGTTAGCTATTGGCTGTGCACCTCGCCCTGCTTCTGGTGGCCCTGCTGGCCTATTGCGCCTCCGCCGCATTTCGCATCGCGAAATGGGGGCCGCGCCCTTGGGTTTCTAAGGCTGGTTTGGCCTGCGCTGTGCTCGCCGTCTTGGCGCACCTGAGCGCCATTGGGTGGGTCTGGTTTCAGAACGGGCGCATTCCGGTCTCCGACATTGGGGAGTCGGTTGCGCTTATCTCTGCGGGCATCGGTGTTGGGGCCTTGCTGCTGCAGCCCAAAGAGCGTGGAGAGGTGCTCGCGGGCGTGTTGTCCTCGCTTGCGGCCGTGTTGTTGGGGGTGGGCCTGCTCCTGCCCGGTGCCAGTAGCCAAACGGATGCCGTGCTCTCCAACGTCTTCTTCCCCATCCATGCCTTGGCGACTTTCGTAGGGATCAGTAGCTTTGCCCTTTCCTTTGGGGTCTCAGCTGTCTTCCTGATGGTTCGCTCACGGCTGAAGCGGAAGCGCCTGCGAGGTCTGGGTGGGCTGCCCAGCATGGAGTCCCTGGACCAGCTGAACACACGCTGCGTCGTGGTGGGCTTTCTGAGCTTGACCCTGGGCATTGCAGCAGGTGGTGGCTGGGCCTCGGCCCACGGAAGCGGCGGCCTGGGGCCTGTGGTGTGGATCACGCTGGTGCTCTGGGGCTGGTATGCACTCGCGGTCTTGCTGCGGGTCGTAGGCGGCTGGCGCGGCAAGATCACCGCCCAGCTCTCGGTCTTTGGGTTCACCGGCATGTTGGTCTCTCTGGGCAGCGTGCTCCTGATCAGTCAGGGATGGCACCCATGATCGGGCAGCTCGAGCTGGTCTCAGTGGGTTTGAACCACCACACGGCGCCCGTGGACTTGCGGGAGCGCCTGAGCATCTCCCCTGAACGCCTGGGAGAGCACTTCAACGGCCTGCGCGAGACGGCCGGCACGGTCGAGTCCCTGATCCTGAGCACCTGCAACCGGGTCGAGGTCTACGCACTGGTGGCCAATGCCCGTGAGCAGGGCATCGGAAACTACCTGGCCCGCGCCCACGGCCTGCGCATGACCGCTCTGGAGCAGCACCTGTACACCCGCCAGGGCCCCGAAGCGGTGGGGCATCTCTTCCGGGTGGCCTCCAGCTTGGACAGCCTGGTCCTTGGGGAGCCGCAGATTCTGGGACAGGTCAAACAGGCCTTTGCCCAAGCCAATGCCCATGGCGCTTTGGGTCGTGTCATGCAGCCCCTGCTGCGGCGCACGCTGTCCGTGGCCAAGCGGGTGCGCAGCGAGACGCGAATCGGCCGGGACTCGGTCTCCGCTGGCTCCGCTGGAGTGGAGCTTGCACGCAGTCTCTTTGGTGACCTGAGGGAGCGTCGGGTGCTGCTGCTCGGCGCTGGCGAGATGGGCCGACTGGTCTGCCAGTCGCTGCTCTCCAAGGGCGTTGAGGAGCTGCTGGTCAGCACCCGGACCTACACCAACGCGGTCAACTTGGCCCAGGACTTTGGCGCCACGGCCATTCCGATCGAGCAGCTGGACAGCTACCTGGAGCGGGTCGACATCGCGGTCGTCAGCACCTCGGCGCGGCACCACCTCCTGACCCGGGCCCGCATGCGGCCCATCCTCAAGAAGCGCCGCTATCGTCCGCTCCTGCTCATCGACTTGAGCGTGCCGCGAAACGTGGCGCCCGATGTGCATGAGCTGGACGGCGCCTTCGTCTACAACGTCGACGATCTGAGCGAGATCTCCCGGGAGGGCTTGGAGAAGCGGCAAGTGGCCGCCAAGCAGGCCGAGGTCCTGGTCGCCCAAGAGGCCGTGCGCTGCTACCGCTCTCTAGGGGCCCGCACAGCTGACCCGGTCATTGCCAAGCTGACCCACTCCGCGGAGGCCGCGCGTTTGACCGAGCTTCAGCGCAGCGCCGCCCTCTTGGGTCAGCTCACCCCTGAACAACGCGGGGTGATCGATGCGATGACCCGGGCGATGTTCAAGCGCTACCTGCACAACGCCATTGGCCGTGCGCGCACCTTGGCCGAGATCGGCGATACCGAGGGCCTGCGTGTCCTACAAGAGAGCTTCAGCAGCGAGGTTGAGGATGATTTATCTTAAGCGCTTGGTCTTGGGAACCCGTGGTTCCAAGCTTGCTCTGGCGCAGTCGGGTCAAGTCGCCGATGCCCTGAGCGCGGCCACAGGACTGCCCGTGGAGCTCAAGGTCATCAGCACCAAGGGCGACCGCGTTCAGGACCGCCCTCTGCCGGAAGTGGGGGGCAAAGGGCTCTTCACTTTGGAGCTCGAAGAAGAGCTGCGTGCACGCACCATCGATCTGGCGGTCCACTCTCTGAAAGACCTGCCAACCGAGGACAGCGAGGGCCTGATTGTCGCCTGCTACCCTGAGCGGGTGGACCCTCGGGATGTGCTGGTAGGCCAGCCTCTGGAGTCGCTTCCCCAGGGCGCGGTGGTGGGCACGGGCTCGGCCAGGCGCGCCACCCAGCTGCATGCGCTTCGTCCGGACTTGGTCATCAAAGGAATCCGCGGCAACGTGGACACGCGCATCCGCAAGCTGCACGAGCAGGACTACCAGGCCATCGTCTTGGCGGCTGCAGGCCTGTCCCGCTTGGGTTTGGACGTCGAGCGCTTTCCGCTGGACCCGGAGCAGTGCCTTCCGGCCCCTGGGCAAGGGGTCTTGGCCCTGCAGTGTGCGGCGGATCGGCCGGACGTCATCGAGCTGCTTCAACGTCTGGATGATGCGCCGACACGGGCCCGCATCACCGCCGAGCGCAGCTTCTTGGCCGCCCTGGGCGGCGGGTGCTCGGTGCCCGCAGCCTGCTTTGCGGAGATCGACGGCTTGGACCTGCGGGTGCGCGCTGCGCTCGCCGACGAGCGTGGCAAGGTGAACCGCCGAGAGACGCGCGGCCGCATCGAACAGGCCGCTGCCTTGGGCGCCGTCTTGGCCGCCGTCCTACGTCAGGCCTGAAGTTGGAAGCCGGCGCACTGCTCGAGACAGAAGGCCTGCTACTCGGGGCAGAAGGCCTGGCACTCGGCGGGCTGCTCGGTCGCCAGGACTTCGCAGGTCAGTGCCTCCCAGCCCTCGATGCACACCTTGGCGTTGTCCACGCTGAAGTTCTTTCCGCAAGGCTCCTCCGCCTCGGTGGCGGCGTCCAGGCGGGAGATGCAGTCGTCCACGTCGCTGTAGCCCAGGGCTTGCAGGTCATCGCAGCGCTCCAGGGTTTGGCATTGCACGGCGTTGAAGTCGGCGCGCAGGGCCTCCTCGCTCTGGCAGGCCATCAAAAGCAGGATCAGCATGGGGTCTCTCCGGGGCTGGAAAGTAGGGGGTTGGGGCGATGAGATCAAGGGCCCACCTGCTGCTCACCCGGGCCCAAGGCCGGAACGGGACCCTGCGCTCGGCCCTGGCAGGGCTCGCAGAGCTCAGTGAGCTGCCCCTGATCGCCTTTGAGGGGCTGCCTCACAGACTCCCAGAAGCGGTGGACCGGGTGGTCATCAGCAGCGCGACGGTGCTGGAGTTCTTGGAGCTGGACGCGTTGCAGCAGGTGCCGGTTGCAGCCGTTGGTCCGCGCACCAAGGCGGCCTGTGAGGCGGCGGGGCTCTTCGTAGACCGTGTGCCGGAGCGGGCCCTGAGCAGCGTCCTGTTGCGGGCGCTGGGCGACTTGAGCGGGCAGAGAGTGCTCTACCCCCGCGCCGAAGTGGTGCCGCCGGAGCTGGAGCAGGGTCTGCGGGCTGCGGGCGCCAGTCTGACCTCGTTGGCGGTGTACCGCACGGTCTGTCCCGCGGGCGCGCGGGCGGCGTTCAAGCGCTTGGGGCCTGTGGACGGGGTGTTGCTGGCGAGTGGATCCGCTGCCACCCACCTTCACAGCATCGGTGGGAGCGGCCGCGTATTTTGCATCGGTCCGAGCACCGAAAAAGTAGCCAGAGAACTGGGCTTTGAGGTGCTTGGTGTGGCGAGTCCGCACACATCCCAGGGCTTGGCGGACTGTGTGAAGGCCTGGCTGCGAGACTAGCGCAGCGCGCGGGTCAGGTCCTTGGTGATGTTCTTCTGGTGGGACTCCAGGGTGCCACCGCCGATCTCCAGCAGCTTGGCGTCGCGCAGCAGGCGCTCGACGGGGTACTCGCGGCAGTAGCCTTGGCCCCCCATGACCTGCATGGCGTTGTCGGCCACTTCCTTGCCGACGGGTGCTGCGAAGAGCTTGGCAGCATCGGAGCCCAGTCGGTTGTGCTTGTCGGGCGCCACGGAGAGGGCCACGGTGTAGACCAGGGCGCGGGTGGCCTCGGTCTTGGCGTAGGACTCGCCGATGTAGCGCTGGATCTGTCCAAAGCGGTTGATGCTCTGACCGAAGGCCACGCGCTCAGCGGCGTGCTTGACCATCAGCTCCAGGCAGCGGTCGGCGATGCCCAGGGACATGGCAGCCAAGCCCAGGCGCTCGATCTCCAGGTTGCGCATCATGTGGATGAGGCCGCCGCCTTCCTCGCCCAGCAGGTTCTCGTGAGGAATCACGCAGTCCTCGAAGATCAGCTCGGACATGGAGCTGGCGCGCATGCCCATCTTGGGGATGTGGTGGCTCTTGGAGAAGCCGGGGGTGCCATCTTCAACCAGGAAGGCGCTGATCTTGCCGTTGGTCTTGGCATAGAACATGAAGACGTGGCCTTCGGGCCCGTTGGTGATGTAGGTCTTGGTGCCGTTGACCACCCAGCCCTTCTCGGTGCGCTCCGCTGTGGTGGTCATGCCCAAGACATCGGTACCGTGGCCCGGTTCGGTCATGCCCATGCCGCCGATCCACTCCCCGCTGATCACCTTGGGCAGGATGCGCTTCTTCTGCGCGTCGGTGGAGCAGTAGAAGAAGTTGTTCACAAAGAGCAACGCGTGGGCCAGGTAGGCCAAGCAAAAACCAGGGTCGCTCTTGGACAACTCGTGGTGCACGATGACGACGGCGGTCGTGTCCATGCCCGCGCCGCCCCACTCCTCGGGAACCGTGATGCCCAACAAACCCAGCTCTCCAAGTTGCTGAAACAAGGGGATGTTCATGCATTCTTTGGCGTCGAACTCCTCAGCCTGGGGCTCAACCTCTGCCTTGGTAAAGTCTGCCACCATCTGCCGGAGCATCGCGTGCTCTTCGGTGGGGTTGAACAGGTCAAAGGTGGGGTTCGAGGGGGCCGTGGGCTGGGACATGGGCTTCCTTTACCTGGGGCTGGGTCACTTAACCCGGGGATCTCACCAGGGTTCCGCCAGCGAGGTCAGGCTGGTGTTCTCTAAGTCCATGAGCCTCTGGGCTTTGCGGCTGGTAGGATGGGCGGACAGGAGAAGGGGGGTAGGTGAGCAATCCATACAAGACGCCGGAGAGCGGGCCATCCGCAGAGCCGCAGCCCGCAGCGAGCTGGCGCCCTGGCGCCGTGGGGAACAGAATCGCCGCTGGGCTCATCGACGTGGTCGTGGTCTTTGTGCTCTGGTTGCCGCTGGTTTGGGTGCTGGATCGCCTCGTGGCGGGGGACGGGCTTGCCTTCGTCGCGCTGATTGTGCTCGCTCTGATCTACGGGAGTGTCATGGAGAGCCGCTGGCAGGGCACCTTGGGCTTCAAGGCGAACAGGCTGCGCGTCTTGCAGCAGGATGGAAGCAACTTGAGCATGCTCCAGGGCTTCATTCGGTCCTTGCTGCGCCTGCTGCTCTCAGGGACGCTCGTGACCTGGCTGGTCCCTGTTGTGACCAAGCGGAAGCGGGCGCTCTGGGACTACCCGGCGGGTGCGTTCGTCGTGGGGCACAAGAGGGACCGGCGCGAGGATGAGCTCGCAGGTGTTGTCATCAGCCAGGAGATCGACTGATGCAGCTCAAACAGAAGGGGGACATTCCACGGCCCGAAGACAATCCCTACGCGGCCCCTGGTGCAGCGCCTCCGTCCCCAGCGGGCCATGAGGAAGTGGCGTTGCCGGTCCCGGGAAACGGTGTTCGCTTCGTGGCCTTCGTCATCGACATCGTCATTGTCTATGCCGTGGTGCTTGTGTTGGCCTTCGGGATTGGCGTGCTCAAGGAGCTCATGGGAGCGGGTGATCTCAGCGACCTGTTGGACGGAATCTACTTGGTCTCAGCGGTCGGTCTCCCCATCGCCTACCACACCCTCTTGGAGGGTTCTGCGCTCCAGGCAAGCGTCGGCAAGTTGGCCATGGGGCTGCGGGTTGTGCACGACCAAACCGGTGAAAGACTGGGCTACGGTCGCTCATTCCTTCGCGCACTGGTGCGTGGAATGCTCAGCTTTGGTTGGATCTTCTGGCTGGTCGTCCTGCTGAGCAAGAAGCGACAGGGGCTCTGGGACATGCTTGCCAAGTCGCGGGTTGTACAGCGCTAAGGCCCAACAGTGCTCAGAAGGCCCACCCCAGCGAGAGCTCAGAGTCCAGCTTTAGCGGCGTGAATTGAAGGCGGTCTTCCAGCAGCTCAGTGGCCGCTGCCACGCCAGGATCTTCAACGTCGGTCTGGACTTGGTGTTGTCCCAGACCCACGCCCAATCGGGCCGTGATGCGTAGGTGTTCTCCAAGCTCCCATCGGTGACCGATGTGGGGAATCACAGAGGTCTGACGGACCTCGTAGCGCCAGTGGCTGTCCAGGTCGCCGGACAAGTAGTCGTACTTGAACTTGGCGTGGCCCTGTTTGGCGCCTACCAAAACGCCAGCAAAGCTGCCCTCGCCGAAGTGGTAGCGGTAGCCCAGTCCACCGCCGATCAAGGTGGTGTGGGTGGGGTTGCCGTGTACATGAAGTCCGCTGGCTTCGAGTAAGAGTCCATGCTGTCCCCGCTGGTGTTCCAGGTTGACAGCAAAGTCTCCGATGTTCATCAGCGCAAACCTTAGCGCCCCATCGGACTCGCGCTCAGAGTGGTCTCGGCTTGGGCGGTGGACATTAGGGCGAGAAACGCAAGCATGGGGACTCCGTGTTGGTGCTTCAACTATGTTGGCTACGGCCTGCTGCCATTGACCGTCGGTGCCTCAACCTTGACCTTGGGTGCCAATCGCTTCCAGTCCCCCGGGGTCTGTCCGGTCCATCTTCTGAAGGCGCGGTGAAAGGGGGGCACCTCTGCATACCCCAGGAGGAAGGCCACCTCGCCAACCGACACGCCTGCACTCAGGTAGCTGCACGCCAACTCCTTGCGCATGTGCTCACAGACAGAACTGAAGGTGGTGGACTCTGCTCGCATTGCGCACTGGAGGCTTCGGCGGCTCATTCCAAGGCGCTTGGCCACCTGGTCAATGCTTGGATCGCCGCCTTGCAGGCTCCCTGCCAATACGCCGCGCACGGCAGCTAGGGTGCTGTCCCTTGGGCTGGGTAGGGCTCGGAGCAGTGAGTCACCGTGCTGCGAAATCATCGCGCGTAGGCGTTCATCGGGCTCTCGCATCGGCAGCGCTAGAGCGGCGTTGGAGACAAAGAGCGCATCGTGGCTGGCCGAGAAGCGAAGGGGGCATGCAAAGGCTTGTTGGAAAGGCTCAATGTCCTCTGGCGGCGGATATCGGAAGCTGACGCCGTCCAATTCGAAGGGCTGCGCGCAGGCTCCCCTGAACACCCGCAACATGGTGGCCAAGGCAAACTCTGCCGCTTGCCTGGGTAGGTAGAGTCCTTCGTCGCCCAGGAGGTGCCGGGAAATGCGTAGGCCGTCTGGCAGGCGCTCCAAGCGCAGGTGGCCTTGGGTGTTGGCCAAGCGGAAGTAGCGGGCAGCACTGGTGATCGCCGCGTCCATGTTTGGGCAGGATCGCGCGACGTAGTCGATCACGCCAAAGTAGCCCCGATCGATTCCCGCAGCGGCCTTGAGCGCCAAGGCTGGCTGGCCAGTCCATGCGATGACGTCCTCCCAGACGGCCTTCCACACCGATTGTGGCAGCCAGCTCTCGGGATTCTCCAAGCTTCGCGGGCTCAGTCCAAGCCGCCCGAGCAGCGCGTGTGGATCCATGCCCGCGGCCTGGGCGACCTGGACGACAACCTGGACCTTTCGGGCGGAGACTTGTCCGTGCACCGCGCAAGCATACAGCGCATTAAGCCCCCTGTCCCGGAGGTCCCCCTTGGCCGAGAAGCTCTTCCTCATCGACGGCAGCAACCACGCATTCCGTGTGTTTCACGCCATGCCACGCAACATGTTTGCAGCCGGTTTCCCCACCGGCGCCTTGTTGGGTTTTGCCAACATGCTGCGCAAGCTCGAGAAGGAGCATGCCCCCGACTACATGGTCGTGGTCTTCGACAAGGGCCCCAGCTTCCGCGTGGACTTGTACCCCGAGTACAAGGGCCACCGGCCCAGCATGCCCGACGAGCTGCGCGAACAGTGGCCGCACTTTCAGGCCCTGACTGAGGCCTGGGGTTGCCCCTACCTGGCCATCGAAGGCATCGAGGCCGACGACATCATCGGCACGCTGGCCACCCGTTTGGCCGGCCCGGAGCGCCAGGTCACCATGGTCACCGGTGACAAGGACTTCTACCAGCTGCTCACCCCCCACATTCGCGTTCTCGACGTCATGAAGGACCGCATGATTGGCCCCGATGACGTGATGGAGCGCATGGGTGTGGGCCCTGATCGAATCATCGACATGAAGGGCCTTGCCGGGGACTCTAGCGACAACATCCCAGGGGTGCCGGGGGTAGGGGAGAAGACCGCCGCGAAGTATCTGGCCAAGTACGGGGACCTGGAAGGGGTCATCGCCCATGCACTGGAGATCGGCGGCAAGCGAGGCCAGGCGGTTCACGACAACGCAGACTTGGCCAGGCTCTCCGCGGTCCTGGGCACCATCTTGGTCGACGCCAAACAGGTCACCCTGACTCTGGAAGACCTCAAGAGCGACTCTCGGGACGTGCAGACCCTGCGCACCCTGTTCATGAAGTGGCAGTTCCGCACCCACCTCAAGGAGCTGCAGGCCGAAGAGGTGACCGCACACTCCGAGGTCACCGCCGAGCACTACCAAGTGGTCTCCAGTGTCGACGAGCTGGCCGCTCTCGCCGGTGAGATTCAGGGGGCCGTCAGCGTAGAGAGCCCCTTGGCCATCGAGCTGCGCTTCGACTCCGAGGACTTGGTCACCTGCGGCGTTCAGGCTCTGGGCCTGTGCTGGGCCGAGGACAAGACGGTCTGGGTTCAGGGCCTCCCCCAGGACCAGATCCTGGAGCACTTGGGCCCCATCTTCTCCAACCCTCGCCTGGCCAAGACCGGCCATGACCTGAAGAACGCGGTTCGGGTGCTCGCGCGCCTGAACTGGCCTCTGATGGGGATCGCTGGCGACACCTTGTTGGCCGACTACTTGCTGGAGCCCGCGCGCAACAAGCACGGGCTGGAAGACCTCTCCCTCCGCTACCTGGGACACACCTTGGGGCAAGCCGTGGGGGAGGAGGCGGGCCAAGCCGACCTCTTCGCCAAGCCTTCGGCCGCACCCGCGGAGGCGGTGCACGTGGCCTGGTTGGTGAACCAAGAGCTGCAGGAGCGCCTGGAGCGCAACGGCGTGCGCGGGGTCTTGCGGGATCTCGAGCTGCCGCTGATTCGCATCCTGGCCGAGCTGGAGGCCGCTGGTGTGCGCGTGGACAGCGAGACCCTGGGTGCAATGAGCGCCGAGTACAGCGAGCGGGCCGCCACCGTGCAGCAAGCGGCCTACGACACGGTCGGCCACAGCTTCAACTTGGGCAGCACCAAGGACCTGCGCAAGGTGCTCTTTGAGGAGCTGGAACTCCCGATCATTAAGAAGACGCCCAAGGGCTCTCCGAGCACCGACCACAGCGTCTTGGAACAGCTGGCCGACGAGCACGAGCTGCCCCGCAAGATCGTGGAGCACCGCAGCTTGGTCAAGCTCCAGAACACCTACCTGGACGCTCTGCCCCTGACCGTGAACGCCCACAGCGGGCGCATCCACACCACCCTGCACCAGGCCGTGGCCGAGACCGGACGCCTGAGCTCGGCGAACCCCAACCTGCAGAACATTCCCATCCGCTCGGAGGAGGGACGGCGCATCCGTGCCTGCTTCATCCCGGCCGATGGCCACAGCTTCCTGAGCTGTGACTACTCGCAGGTGGAGTTGAGGCTCCTGGCCCACTTTGCAGGGCCTGGCGCGCTCCAGGACGCCTTCACCAAGGGACAGGACATCCACGCCCGTACCGCCAGCGAGGTCTTTGGACTCAAGCTGGAGGACGTCAGCAAGGACCAGCGCTCCGCTGCCAAGGCCATCAACTTTGGCCTGATCTACGGCATGGCGCCGCCGCGCTTGGCGCGGGATCTGAAGATCACGCGCGAGGAGGCCGAGGCCTACATTGCCACCTACTTTGAGCGCATGCCTGAGGTGTTGGCCTTCAAGGATGGCGCCATCGAGAGCGCCAAGGAGCTTGGCTACGCCAAGACCCTCTGGGGGCGGCGCCGCATCTTGAGCGAGCTGACCTCGCGCAACTGGATGGCCCGCTCCACCTCCGAGCGCTTGGCCGTCAACACCCCCATTCAGGGCTCTGCGGCGGACTTGATCAAGCTGGCGATGATCGCTGTGCACAAGCACCTCAAGGCCGTGGCCCCGGATGTGCGCATGCTGCTTCAGATCCACGATGAGCTGCTCTTCGAGGTCCCTGTGGGTCGGGAAGAAGAGATCGCCGGCATCGTCGCCCAGGTCATGGAAGGCGTCGCTCCCCTGAGCGTGCCACTGCGGGTGGACTCGGGGTGGGGCAAGGACTGGAACGCGGCGCACTAAGCGCTTTCTTTTGGGGGGGCGTGCCCCCCAGACCTGCGCTTCGCGCAAGCCCCTCGGGCTCTCTGGGCCTGCGGAGAGCGAATTCACCTCCGTCGCGTCGTCGTTTCCGGCCTTTGGCCTCCAGCCTCCTTTGGCTCGGTCGGCGCATCCGCCCTTCGGCCCAGATTCGAGAGGGGGACTCCCCCTCTCGCTTCGCGATTCACCCCGCCTCCTTCTCACCCCCCAGTGTTCGCTTACGCTCACCCCCAGGGGGTTTCCGAAGGACAACACGCAGCGGGTTCTTCAGGGGGCTTAGACGGAACGCATTTCTCGAGTCCTCGTCTCGCTCCGCTCGTCTCCTTTGCCTCCAAGAGCGCCCCGGGCCCCCTCGTACGAGTCTGAACCGGCGCGGCGCGCCGACTCAGACCTCTCGCCCACCCAGGCGAAGGCTTCGCCTTCTGGGGCTCATCACGGGCGCCAGCGGGCAGTTGCCCAGCTGGCGCCGAAAGGGCTGGGCGGTGGGCCATTTGAGGCGGACCAGGAGGGGGGGCCAAAGGCCACCGGCTCGCCGCGCGATTCACGGGTCGCTTAGGAAGGGCCAAGGAGAACCATGAGCACCGATGTCGTCATTGCGCTGCGCTGCGAGCTGGAGGCGCTGAGCGCCCGCTACCCCTACACCGCAGAGGAGCCGCCCTATGGCCAGCTTGGCTCGGTGGGGCTCTGCCGTGGGCATGGCTTTGTTGTGCTCTTCACTGGCTTCGGTCCGGGCTGCACGGTCGACGAGCTCCTGGACATTCTGGAGCGGGAGCTACCTGGGCTCTTTGACGACGTCCTTCCGCAGGACCTGGCCATCGCCCTGGAAGGCTTCGAGGGCGGTATGGACTGGCAGGCCGCCTTGAAGAGGGGAGGATTCAGCTCGCTGCTTGGCGTTGATCGGCAGCACACGGCATGGCGTGTGCTCTTTGGGGAGGAACCACCGCGCAGAGCGAGACCTGAAGTATCCGTGGAGGAGACCCAGGAGAGCATCGATGCGATGGCCGAGGCGCTGTTGAGTGGGGAGAGCCTAGACCGGTTGCGTGAGCGCCTCAAAGGTCAGTGAGGCAGGCACCTGAGCGGCGGCACGCTACTTAGAGGCCTGCTGCTCGGCGCCGGATTGGCAGCGCTTGGAGCGAATGCGCTCGCGCAGCTCTCGCACACAGGCCCCGCAGTCTCCACCGGCACCGCAAGCGGCCTTGAGCTCGCGCACGCTGCTCACGCCACGGTCGATGTGGGAATCGACCTCGCGCTCTCCGATGGCTTCACAGATGCAGATGACCATGGCTGCTCCTGGCAATGAAAATCGTTTTCACTTGCTTGTTCTAAGTGATAGTCGGAATCAATAAGGGCCGTCAACAGCTTTTTTTGCCTTTGCGGGCGGGCCGGAGCAAAGCGGATATGGAAGCGCCCCAAGGAGAGTCCATGTCCCGCGTCAAGCACCCCGAGATCATCAGCCTACTCAACGAGGTCCTGACCGGAGAGCTCACGGCGATCAACCAGTATTTTCTCCACGCAAAGATGATGCAGAACTGGGGCTACGAGCGCCTGTACAAGAAGGTCTGGGCTGAGTCCATCGACGAGATGAAGCACGCCGACCAGCTGATCGCGCGGGTCCTTTTCTTGGACGGGCTGCCGAATGTTCAGCGTATGTACAAGGTGCGTGTTGGCGAGAACGTCGAGGAGTGCTTCCGCGCTGACCTGGCCGTTGAATACGATGCGATTCCCCGCCTCCAGGCTGGCGTCGCGTTGTGCCGCGAGATGAACGACGAGGGCAGCCGCGACTTGCTCGCAAGCATCCTGATCTCCGAAGAGGAGCACGTCGACTGGCTCGAAGCGCAGCTGGAGCTGATCTCCCAAGTGGGGCTGCAGAACTACTTGGCCCAGCAGATTCACCCCGCCTAAGGACAAGTTCATGGCTCAGAGTCCCGAACAGAAAGCCGCCGATGGTCTAGTGGTCGAGGCGGTATTGGCTGGCGACGCCGCCGCGTACCGGAGCTTGGTAGAGCGCTACCAGCGCCGCATCTACGCAATGGTCACTGGCATGGTGCGCGACAAGGAAGAGGCGCGTGATCTGACCCAGGATGCCTTCATCAAGGCCTACAAGAACCTGGATCGCTTCCGCAAGGACAGCAGCTTCTACACCTGGCTGTACCGAATCGCCATGAACCTGGCGATCGACCACTTGCGCAAGTTCGGCAAGCGCAAGAACGTGGAGTTCGACGAGCAGATCGGAACCGGCGACGGTGACGGTGGGCTGGATGACCGCCACCGCATCGGAGACCCAGCGAAGGAGTTGGCTCGAAAGCAGCTCGGAGACAAGATCTTCGACGCCTTGGACCAGCTCTCTCCTGAGCATCGCCAGATCGTCGTCCTACGCGAGGTCGACGGCCTCTCCTACAAGGAGATCGCCGATACTCTGGAGCTGGCCGAAGGCACAGTGATGAGCCGTTTGTTCTACGCCCGTCGAAAACTGCAGGACATGCTGAAAGAAGAGATCGCCCGTTGAAGATTCCGTCACCCGCTGCGTTCCTCAGAGCGAGACACGCGGGACGGATGATGCCCTTCTTCAGATTTCTCTTCTTTCGGTTGAATGCAGCGCCCACGGCCGCGTCAATGCAAAAGAACTCCCCCTATTGCCCCTTGGAGGCGCCATGTCTGAGCTTAGCTTGACGCGCCTAGATACCCTGCTCATGCGGGTCCTGGACGACCAGGCCTCTGAGGAAGAGCGCCAAGAGCTGATGGCCTTGGCGGATGCCGAGCCCCGCTTGGCGGCGCAACGGGAGCTGCGTGAGAGCCTCCGGGCAGCCCTAAACGATGCCGCAGCGGATCCAATCGATGTGCTTCCGCAGGTCTTGGCCGCGCTGGCCATCGACGACCCTTGGCAGAGCATCGCCAGCGGACTTCGTGACGCTGTAGATGGGGACATTGACCTGGCTGACGGCATCATGGCCGCGCTGGGTGATGCAGCCGGCGCTGCGCTGCCTGAGCGGAGCGCCGTGGCAGCCATGGAAGCGGACCCCCTCCCAACTGCGGAGGAGAGCCGCGGCATGATGCTCTCGGCGATGGTGGACGGTGAGCTCAGCCGCGAGAAGCGCGCTGAAATCTCGGCGACTCTGGCGGCCGACAAGCAGGCCCTGGACGAGATGACCGAGTTCGCAGAGCTGGGTCGTGTCATTCGCGGTGCTGTAGAGCTGGAGACCCGGCGTTCGAACCTGGACGGACTGTGGGAGGAGATCTGCCCCAAGATTGGCGTGGAGGATCCTCAGCATGTCCCTGGATGGGAGCAGACCGCAGCGGTACTGCGCGAGGCCGTCCAGGAGCGGGCCGCATTGTCGGCCTCAGATGAAGGTGCCCTCACGGCAGCCATCATGAACGGGATTCCGACCCAGGAGCACCGCAGCGAGGTGCAGGCACCGGAGCGGGAGCCTGCCGCGGCCAACGATGGCTTCTGGCGCGTGATGGGTGACCCTCGCAGCCTGCTGATGGCCATGGCCGCGCTCTTCGCGGTGGTCTTGGGCTTGCGCTTCATGTCTGGCGAGGACGCCCCCAGCGCCAAGGACCCAACAGGGCCCAGTGACCCGGTCGCTCAGCTCGTTGAGCAGCCAGCAGAGCCCTCCTCGGAGCGCACAGCGGGCATGACCGCGGACCACAATCATGCTGAAGTGGAAGAGCTCGAGTCGGGACGCGACGTGACCGTGCACATCATGCCGGGAATGGAAGGTGCGCCGATGTTCATGATGATCGACGAAGGCGATGAAGGAGCGACGTTGTGAAAAAGCTCATGGGCCTAATTGCACTGCTGGCCACAGTAGGATTCATCGCGCCCGACCAGGCCGTCGCGCAGTCGCGGCCCGCCCCCGGTGCCCAAGCCGGCGCCAAGGCCAACCCCAAGGCCAAGGCCCCACTGGGCAAGGTCGCGGTTCAGGTGATGGTGGTCTTGGCGAAGGATGCGCCCGCACGTCGGGTGGACCCCAAGCTCAAGGCCATGGAAGTTCACTTCGGGCACCTGCGCTACAACGACTACACCGTCTTGGGAACCAACAACGCCCAACTGGCCAAAGGCGCCAAGGCCAGCTTTGATGTCGAGGGCGGCCGTCGCTTGGACATCACGGTCGTAGAACGCACCGAGAAGAACGTGCGCATGCGGGTGCAGATGTTCAAGGCGGACAAGAAGGTCGTGGACACCGTCATCTTGATCGAGAGAGGTGGCACCTTTATTCTGGCAGGGCCCCAGTACCAGGGTGGCATCCTCTTGCTCCCCATCACTGCGAACTACTAGACTCAGGCTGAGAGCGATTCCGCCCATCCAATGCGGGGTGTTGCCTTGAGTAAGTAGAGGGCAAGGGACGTAGGTCGACTCCAGAGGCCACACTACGTGAGTCCTTACGGAGTGGGCCTGATGGCCACGTTTGAAGTTGGAGCAGATCGCAGCTTGTTCGAAGCCATGGAGAGCGGGAGAAAGACGGTCTACGTCTTGCCCGCAACAGACGAGTACCAACTCATCTGCTCTGGGGATCGGGTCGAGTTCGGCAAAGTCGGTGCGATAGCTGTGGGCTTTGTGCGTCGCTACGCGGATCTTGAGGCACTGATAGAAGGCGAGTCTTGGGGCAACGTGCGCCTGGACGAGTCTTCTGCGGAACAGACCTTGTCTCGCATTCGGCAGAGCATCGCGTGGGATTCCACAGCGGAGCTCAACGCTGGGGTGTTGGCCATACGCGTCCGAAGCACCCTGCGGAAGTAGGGCGGTGTAGGCTGCTGCGCATGCAGCCTTCGCAGCGGGTCATTCAAGCGTTGGTAGCTCTGCTTGCAGGGCTTCTCTTCGCGCTGCTCTGCCTGCATTGGTTCTCCCGTTTCTACCTGGGCGGGCCCTTCTCGGTCTCCGACTTCCAGGACTACTGCGTTGGGGTGCATGCCCTGCGTGAAGGGCTGCCGGAGCTCTCGCCGCCTCGCCGCTCCAGGCTGGTGGCGTGGGTACCTGCCGTGCTGGGAGGCGGCATTCAGGCGGGCCTGGCCCGCGGCGCCTTTGTGGGCACCTGGGCCGTTGGGAGCGGCCTGTGGGTGTGGGCGCGCTCTCTGGGGGGCTGGCCAAGCGCCGTCGCGGCGCTGCTCTGCGCCTTTGCGGTCGCACCTGTTGCCCTTCAGGTGCGCCTTCACAGCTTCTACCCGGTGATGGACGGGTTGCTGGTCCTGGGGGCTGGGGCCGTCGCGCTTGGGGTCTGGCGCCGAGAGGTGATCTGGCTGGGCCTGGCTGCTGCGGTGGCCTTGCTGGTGGACGTGCGCGGGCTCTTGTGGGCGCTGCCCTGGCTGGCAATGGGCCTGCTGCTGTGCGTGCGTGGCGGGCCGATACAGACCCTCAAGAACCTGGCTGCGCTGCTTCTGCCGCTGCTCATCTCCTATGCGGTGGCCCAGTGGGCGTTTCCAGAGTTTGCTCTGTCCCTGGAGGAGCAGCTCCATGCTGGCACCTTGATGGATGCGCGCGCCCAGGGACACCAGACTCAGGATCTGACCCCAGAGGTGCCCGTGCGCTTTGTCTGGGGCCACACCCCCCTCAGCGACATTCCAAGGACGCTGCGCTTCTTGTTGAGCAACCATGCCGAGGCGGACCTGGGTGGCGCCGCCGATCAACAGATGGTCTTGGGGCAGCACCTAAAGCCCATGTGGCTCTGGTTTCCCGCGCTCTTGGGCTTGCCCTTCTGGGCGGGATGGAAGGACCGCCGTGCCCTGGCTTTGGTGGCCTCGTGCTTGCCATTCGTCGTCGCCCTGGTGGCGGGGATTGGCGGCTTGGAGCTGCGCATTCGTTTCCTGGCGCAGACGCTCTCCTTTCTCCCCATCCTCTTGGCCCTCTGTGTGACCCCAAGGCCAGGCCGCATGCGCTGGCTGGTTCTCCCGGTGTTGGCTTTGGTGGTCTTTGGCGTGATCCCGTCCCCGGCCTCTCCCGCTGCGCGCTGGCGGGTCCCCGTGGCCCCGAACACGGTGGACGTGCAGCGGGTGTCCAACCCAGATGACTACGCCCGTCGCATCCAGGAGTATGCCCATTGCCGTGCGGCCCTAATCGCCAGCGGCGAGCTCTCGGAGTAGTCCAGGCTCCAGCTTGGCCAGGGCAGAGTCGATGAACTCCTGCAGATCCAGGCCTTGCTCGTTGCCGTAGCGTTGGGCCTGCAGAGCCATGTCCAGCTTGTCGCAGGCCTTGACGAAGCGGCCCTCAGGGGTGGTGCCGTAGGCGTGGGCAAAGGGCATCAGGTCCACAGGAAGTCCATTGTTCAACGCCGAGAACGCCGCGAGCTCTCTGGCCGCCTTGTCGTCTGCGGCGACCCCGTCGTGTGGGGTGATGTCCCCCACACGCACCTCGGCCAGGTCGTGCACGATGGCGATGCACAAGGCTTGCTCGCGGTCGATGTGCTTTGGACAGAGCACAAGAACCAGCCAAGCCACGCCCCAGGAGTGGGCCGCGACGGACTCAGGTTGTGCCACACCTTCACGCACCCAGCCGGCCCGTGGCAGCTCTTTGAGCGCCAGCGCTTCGAGCAGGCGTCCGCGCAGCATCTCGGTGCTCAAGCTCAAACCACCAGGGCCCGCTGCTCAGCCCGGGCCATGGAGATGACCAGGGGGACATCGGCCTTCTGTGCCTCGGCAAAGTCAGCCTTGTCCCGCAGACCGCGCCATCCAATCTCAATCAGAGCTTGGGCGACGCTGGCGCCCAGAGTGTCCCCGGGACCGGGCAGCACGATGGCGTCGGGGGCGAACTGGCCCACGCCGGCCTGAACGGTGGCGGAGAAGTCGTAGGTGTCGTCCACCTGGGCACCCAGGGTCCAAGCGAAGATCTCCTGAGGGGAGGCCCAAGGGTGGAAGACCGCACCGCGCCCGTCAATGAGGGGGATGGCGGGACCGCTCAGGGCCAGGTCGGCCAGCTCTGCCCGCGCGCGCTCGGCGGTGGGGGACATCAGAGGCGTATGGAAGGCGGAGTGCAGGGGAAGCTGGACGGGGTAGCTGCGCTTGCCGCGTTCTAGCTTGGGCAGGCTGGCGAGCAGGCCCTTGGTGGCCCCGCGCGTTCCTGCCAGAACGGCTGTGCCGCCCAAGCGAATGCTCAGGTGTACGTCTTCGGTCTCCAGTGCAGCGTCTACGGCAGCGGAGAGCTGGGCGTCTGGCCGCCACTGGGTGTCGACGGTGGGGTAGAGCACCTGACCGCCGATGACGTTCTTGGCTTGGTACTGGCCCATGGTCTCGATGAGGCGGGCGGCCTCGGAGAGATCCAAGGCGCCAGCGGCATAGAGCGCGGAGTACCAGCCCATGGAGTTGCCGCCGACCGCGACCACCTCGCTCTTGTTGGGAGCCAAGGCCTCGATGTCGTAGGCCGTCGCCCCAAAGGTTAGGATGGAGGCATTCTCTCCAGCGACATGGAAGCGGGCTCCGTGTCGGTCCGCGGCGTCCATCTCGCGCAGAGTGGGACGTCCCAAGCCAGCCCGAAAAGCGTCGAGTTGGTCGAGCACTGCGCTGGGGCCTTGGTAGGTGCCGAGCTGGGCTTTGCCGTAGGAGCCCCGTCCGGGGCAGAGCAGGAAGAGACGCATCGCTCAGTCCTCCCTTTCGGTTGAAGTAGGCACAGCGCTTGAAGAAGGCGCAGCGTTTGAAACAGGCACCGCGTGAAGCGCCACGGCCGCCTTCTCGATGTCCTCTTCTTGGACCAGGACCAGGTTGGCCGCGGCGCCCAGAGGGATGAAGGTGTCCCAGCCGGTGACCCGCCGCATCTCGCCCTTAAAGCCGGCTTCGATGAGCGAGGTGTAGATGGCCTCGCTCACGCCGCCGGTCTTGCGGGTCTCATCCACCACCAGGACCTTGCCTGTGGCCATGGCCTCGCGCAGGAAGTCCTGCTCTGGCATAGGGGCCAGCCAGCGAAGGTCCACCACCCGGGCGTCGATTCCTTGGGCCCGAAGCCGTTCGGCGACCCGCAGGCTCATCCACAGGCCGTTGGCCCACGAGATGATGGTCAGGTCGGTGCCGCTTCCGTAGGTCTTGGCCTTGCCCATGGGCAGCGCTTCCGCCTCGGGGTCGTAGACGCTGTTCCACAAGCCGTCCCCGTCCTCGTGCAGGTCTTTGGTCATGTACAGCGCGATGGGCTCGAGGAAGGCAACGACCGCGCCGTCCACCTTGGCCGCCGCAATGCAGGTCTTCAGCATGGCCACAGCATCCGATCCATTCGACGGCGAGGCCAACACGAGCCCAGGGATATCCCGCAGGCTGGTCACGCTGTTGTCGTTGTGGAAGTGGCCGCCAAAGCCCTTCTGGTAGGCGTAGCTGGCCATGCGCATGACCATCGGGTTCTTGAACTGGCGCTGGCTGAAGTACTGCAGGCTGGCCGCCTCGCCGCGCAGCTGGTCCACGGCGTTGTGCAGGTAGGCCAAGTATTGGATCTCTGGGATGGGCAACAGGCCCATCTGGCCTGCACCCAGGGCCGTGCCCAGGATGCTCTGCTCGTCCAGCAAGGTGTTGAAGACGCGGCCCACGCTGGCCTTCTTCGCCAGGTTTGCGGTCACGTGGTACACGCCGCCCTTCTTGGCGACGTCCTCTCCAAAGATGAGCATCTCCGGGTACTTTACGAGGGCATCACCCAGCGCGCGGTTCAGCTGCATCGCCAAGTGGCGAGGCCGGTCGGCTTCGGGCAGGCGCTCTCCCCAAAAGGCGACGCGGGCGTCGGGGTCCGGCTGGCGCATGGCCTCGGCGTGGATGGCATCGCCGTCCATCGGCGCCAGGGGGCCAATGACCTCTTCGGCGGTGGTGATCTTGGGACGGGAGACCGCCTCTTGGCCCAGAGCCGCCACCCGGGTGCGCAAGCTCTCATACAGGCTCAGAACCTGTGCGGGGCTGCGCCAGCCGTTCTCGATGAGCAAGCGCGCGGTGGCCAGGACAGGGTCCCGGGCTTCTTTGGCTTCGATCTGGCCCAGGGTCTGGTAGAGCTGCTCAACGTCCGAGCCGGCGTGGCCCAGCAGGCGCACCAGGGAGAGGTGCAGAAAGGCGGGCTTGCGGTGCTCTCGCACCCAGTCCACAGCCTCTCGGGCGGCTCGCACGGCGTCGACGATGTCCAGGCCGTCCCCGTGCACGTACTTGAGCCCGGGACGGTGGCCGTAGGCGGCGTTCACCCAGCCACTGGGTGTGTTCACGCTGATGCCCATGCCGTTGTCTTCACAGACAAAGAGCACCGGAATGGGCACGTTCTGCCAGGCGCCCCAGACGGCCGCGTTGATGGCCCCGGTGGCCGTGCTGTGGTTGGAGCTGGCATCGCCGAAGGTGCAGATGGCGATGCTGTCATTGGGCACCAAGCTCTCGACCCCCAGGCGCTTGGCCCGGTCGATGGCAAAGGCCGCGCCCATGGCCTTGGGCAAGTGGCTGGCGATGGTGCTGGTCTGCGGGGGGATGTTCAGGCTCAGGGAGCCAAAGACCTTGTGGCGGCCACCGGCGATGGGCTCATCGGCGCTGCCGACCATGCCGAGCAGCACATCGAAGAGAGGGGACTCTCCGGGGACTTGGCTGGCCCGGTGCTGAAAGAAGCCGCCGCTGCGGTAGTGCAGGAAGGCCGGATCGGTGTGGCGGGTGGCGTGGGCGACCGCCGCGTTGCACTCGTGACCGGAGCCACCGATGGTGTAGAAGCTCTGGCCCTTGGCCTTGAGCACCCGGGCCTCGAAGTCCAGGATGCGGCTGGAGACCATCGAGTGGAAGAGGTCCAGGGTCTCGCGGGCCGTCAGCGCGGCTCCGGGACGCACAGGGCTGTCCAGATCGTGGCGCAGGGCGGGGATAGGCATCGCCCCCACTGCGTCCAGAAAGTTCTGATCCACGACCGACGCGCGATTGACCGCCATGACTAGGCTCCGCTTCAGGGTGGAAGGGGCCTATCCGAATGGGATCGGGGTGCCAGTTGCGTTTGGCTCTCACCCCGGCCAGGCAGATCAGGCCTTGCGGCCCCAAAGCGCCACATACCGCAGAGGCCCGCCTGCGCCTGCCTTCGCCAGAGAGCGGTAGCTGCGCGCAATCACTTGAGCGCCCGCCCGTTGACCGAGCTCTCCGCTGGCGTTGACCAGGGCATCTGCCCACCGCTCCAAGCCCTTGGCCATGCCGGCCGTCAGGTCGACCTGCTGAATGTCCGTCATGCCCAGGTGCTCCAAGTGGCCCTGCCAACGCTCTACGGGCTGCAGCCGCAAGCCTCCCAAGCTGGCAGCAATCACCCGCATCTTGGCCCGGTCGGCGAGCTGGTGGTGTTGAGGCTGGGTGGCGAAGTCGGCCAAAGCCATCCAGCCGCCGGGCTTGAGCACAGTCCACGCTTGATGGAGAGCGTGCTTCAGGTCCCGGGCGTGGGAGAGGCCCTGGATGCTGAGCACCGCATCGAAGCTCTGCTCGGCAAAGGGCAGGCGCTCGGTGTCACTGACCACAAAGCGTGGCCGTGGGTGGGCGCGCCTGGCGCGGTCGATCTGCTGCGGGTCATCGTCGGTGCCCGTGAGCTGCTCGGCCTGCTGCAGGATGGTGCTGCTCGAGCCGCCAACGCCACAGCTGAGTTGTAGCCAATGGCCGGCCTCCAAGGGCTTGATCAGCCGCTCCAAGAGCGCTTGCTGGGCCGCTCCAATCTCTGCTTGGGTGGAGAAGTCCCCGTGACCGGTACCGGGCCCGGCCGCGTTGAAGAGGGGATTCAGCCGCCGCTTCCAGGCGCTGCTCTGGGAGACGGAGAGGGGACTCAGGAGGCTGGGCACAAGACCCCCTGCAAGGCCCGAGCGACCAGCCCTTCTCGCATGGCAGAGCGAGAGAGGATGAAGGTCTCTGTGATCATGCCTTCCACCGCACAACCCAGGGCCAGGGCGCCGGCATGCAGCGTGTCCAGGCGTCTGGGATCCATGCCCTCGATCGAGGCCAAGTCGTCGCTTCGCAGGATCTGAGCCACCATGACCTCGAGGTCGGAGCGGGTCACCTGCAAGCCTTGAACGGGATGCTTGGGATTGCCCGGGGGAATGGCCCCGCTGGCCATCAGTGCCATCCTGCCAATCGTCAGGCTGGTCCCGGCCGTGAGCACCACGGGGGGCAGGTCACGGGCGAAGAAGGCTGCCGCCCCCGACATCTGCTCGCGGCACCAAGCGATGCGCTCGGGCATGGGCACCTGGGAGGCGGTGATGTGGCCGATGTTCAAGCTGAGGACTTCTTCCAGCTGTCCCTTGCGGCCCAGGGCGAACTCGGTGGAGCGGCCTCCCAGGTCGATGACCAAGGCGCTCTCAAGCTTGAGGGCCGCGCAGGCACCCAGGAAGATCAGCTTGCCCTCGTCGTCGCCGGAGAGGACCTCCAAGTCCAGGTTCAGAGGGCTCAGGCGCTGGGCCAAGTCCTGGGGATTGGAGCAATCCCGCACCGCTGCTGTGGCGCTGATCACGCGGAGCTCGGCCCCGTGCTCACGGGAGAGCCTTTGAAACCCCGCCAGGGCTTGTGCGGCGGCATCCATGGGGCCCGCACGCAGGCGACCTTGGTCCAGGTCCCCCAGACGCACGCTGGCTCTGGCCACATGCAGGGTCTCTCCGGCGGGGTTGACCACCTGCAGGTGCAGGGAGTTGGAGCCCATGTCTACGACGGCCAGGTTCATGTGCGCGCCGCCAGGGAGAAGCTGGGCGGGGCAAAGAAGATGAGCTCTGCTGGGCCGCGCGGAGGCAGGTCGTCCAGTCGGAAGCAGGCGACGCTGGCCTCCTCAAAAGCCATCAGACCTTCGGCGCCGATCAGGCGGGCGGCGAGGCGGGAGAGGGCAGGTTCGTGGCCGATGACCAAGGGGTCGATCAGCTCGTGCTCCCCCATTTTTTGCAGCAGGTGCGGGCCGGCTTGCACCACTTCACCCAGCACATCCAGGGGCAGTCCGGGGAAGTGCTCGACGACGATCTTTGCCGTCTGCATGGAGCGCACCAAGGGGCTGCACACCACGGCGCCGGGCAGCCAGCCTCCGTGCTTGAGACCGCGCACCACATCGCTGACGATGCTGCGCCCCGGGTCGGTCAGCGGACGGGAGGCGTCGTCGCCCTGGAAGCGCTCGGCCAGGCCATGGCGCATCAGAGTCAGGAGCATGGGATCACAAGCATGAAATCACAGACCGGCACCCTTGGGTGCGAACACGACGGCTTGGGCTCTGGCGGCTTGAACGACGGCAGCCAGGAGCTGGGGCTCGGAGTTCCTGTCGGCCAGATCTCGGGCCGCATTCAGGTAGGTCTCGGCCTGGGCGGGGTTGGCCTTGGCTTGGCAGAGGCGGGCCAGGACGCGCTCGCGCACGAAGCCTGGGGCCAGCTTGTCGGCGCGTTCCCAGCCCTCCAGTGCCAAGCCCACGGCGCCTGAGTCCCCAGCACCGGCCAGGGCGTTGGCCTTAGCGATGACGGCCATGCAGGCCTCTTGAGGGGTCTTGGCCTGGGCCAGCAGCTGCTCCAGTGGGATGGCCATCCGGCCGGCTTCCTCGGCGGCCAAACGGGTCTGCTCCGCCTCCTCCTGGAGCTGGGCGTAGAGCTGGGCGTTCAGGCCGCGCAGCGCTTCCAGCCCGGGCAGATCCCCACGGGCCTTGGCGGTACGCATCGCGGCCCGAAGCACGGGCTTGGCCTCTTGCAGGCGTCCGAGCAGGAACAGGGCCTGGGCGTGCATGCCCAGAGCGGGCCCTTGATGCGCCGGAGGCAGCGTCTCGGGATCGAGCGCCGCCAAGATGGCCTCGGCCTGGTCAGCCCGGCCATGACGCAGAGCAGCGACCGCCCGGTCCAGAGCGCTGGGCTCAGGCTGTGTGGGGAAGGAATCGCTCACCGACGAACCTTGATCGCGGCCGTGGCGACCTCGGCCTCCAGGGAGCGGGGCACCCTGTGCTCACCGGGACTGGGACGCTCGCCGGCCAGGTGCTCCAGGGTGCGGCCCAAGAGCGCGAAGTGCAGCAGGACGGGCTCGGGGCTGCCGGCGTTGAGCACGATGTTCAGGGGGTTCCCGTCACCGAGCACGCTCAGCCAGGGACCCTTTGCCCGCAGGCGGAAGCGCACACAGTGGGGGCCGAGCTCGTCGCCTTCCACAGCGGAGCCCCGAAGGCCGGTCACGTCGATCTCGTCTCGGCCGTGGCCGGCGTTGACCAGGACCAGATCAGAGTCGACCGCTTCGAGGGCGCTCAATGGCAGGGCGCCCTTCTTTCCGGTGACCGTCACCGCGATGTCGGCGCGCTCCAGGCCCGCGGCCAGATCGGGGGTGGGGAAGCCGTCGTATTGGGCGACGAGCTGACGGATGGGGTCGATCTCCACCACCTCTACGCTGGCTCCGAAAGCCCGAGCGTAGGTGGCCACGCCTTGACCGGTTGGACCGTAGCCGATGACCAGGACCCGGCGGCCGCTCAGGTGCATGCCGGTGATGTTGGTCACGCAGGGCCAGAGACCCTCACCCACACCGTGGCGGTTCTCGACGTTGTACTTGAGCTCTCCGTCATTGATGTTCATCACGCCGAAGGGGGCCGGGTGCTGGCGCAGGCGGTTGATGCCCGTGCGGGTGATCTCAACGGCTGCGCGGACCTCACTGGCCTGCTTGGGACGCTGCTCCAGCAGGGTGGAGATCAGCTCGTAGCCCACGTCGGCGATGAGCTCGGGGTGTGCGTCGAGGGTGGCCCGGTAGCGGTCATTCCCGTCCCGACCGGTCTCCACTTGGATGCCCTGTTGGCGCAGCAGCTCCACCACGCCGGGGTCGGTGGTCGCCTCGTTTGCGGCGCACACGACCCAGGTGCCGCCACCCAGGGCCAGCTCGCGAACCAGGGCGGCCGTGAGGGTGGTCAGGTGGGCGTTGACCGCGACCGTCATGTCCTCCCAGGGGCGCTTGGCAGCCCAGCGCAGGCCCAAGCGGGGCAGAAGGGGGAAGAAGGTGTTGATTCGGGCCACTTCTGCGGCGGCTGCGGTTGCACGGTCCATGCAGGCTCCTGGTCCGGGATTCTACCCCGCCCGAGGTCATTGAGCCTCCGGGATTCTCTCTCGTCACAAGGGTGTATTGAGGCACACTGTCCTCAACCCTGGAGTCCCTGATGACCAAGCCCCTCTCCATCGCCTTGGCCGCAGCGCTCGGTGCCTTGTCTCTTCTGGCCATTCAATCCTTGAGTACCCCGGCTCAGGCTGGCGCTGGCACCCTCTGTGAGTTCCGCACGTTCACCGCCCATGACCCGACCCGGCCCGCGCAGGTGCAGGTCGAGGAGGGATGGAAGGTTGTCGGGTCCGGACGTGGGCCCCACTTGAGCGGTGAGGCGATGGGCGTGGTGGTGTGCCGCTAGCGTAGCGATACGTGCCAGAGCAAGGCGAGTCCGATAGGGAAGGCGACCAAAAATCAGGAGTCCTCCCGTGGCTGACAACTTCAAGGTCGCAGACCTTTCTCTCGCCGAGGCCGGCAAGCTCAAGATCGAATGGGCAGAAGCCCGCATGCCCGTCATGGCCGCTCTGCGCGAAAAGTACAGCAAGACCAAGCCACTGGCAGGTCAGCGTATCGCCGGCTGCCTGCACGTCACCAAGGAGACCGCGGTCCTGATCCGCACCTTGGCTGCCGCTGGCGCCGAGATCTCTTGGTCGGGCTGCAACCCCCTGAGCACCAGCGATGAGATCGCCGCTGCTCTGGCTGCCGAGGGCATCTCCATGTACGCATGGCACGGCCTGAACACCGAGGAGTTCTACTGGTGCATCGACCGCACCTTGGACTTCAAGCCCACTCTGACCCTGGACGACGGCGCTGACCTGATCACCCGCGTTCACACCCACTACCCAGAGCTGTGCGCGGACGTGATCGGCGGAACTGAGGAGACCACCACCGGTGTTCACCGCCTCCGCGCGATGAGCAAGGCGGGCGCTTTGAAGTACCCCGTCATGGCCATCAACGATGCCCAGACCAAGTGGGACTTTGACAACGTCTACGGCACTGGCCAGTCCAGCCTGGACGGCATCATGCGCGCCACCTCCGTGCTGCTCGCTGGCAAGAACTTCGTCGTCTGCGGCTTCGGCCACTGCGGCAAGGGCGTCGCCATGCGCGCCAAGGGCATGGGCAGCCATGTCGCTGTCACCGAGATCCAGCCCACCGCTGCGCTCAAGGCCACCTTGGAAGGCATGCAGGTCAAGACCATGGCCGAGGCCGCCTCTTGGGGCGACATCTTCATGACCGCTACCGGCATGAAGGACATCATCACCGGCGAGCACTTCGATGTGATGCGCGATGGCGCCATCGTCTGCAACACCGGTCACTACGACTGCGAGATCAACCTGGGCGACCTCGAGGCACGTGCCAAGAGCAAGCGCACCGTGCGGGACAACCTGGAAGAGTACGTGATGCAAGACGGACGTCGCATCTACGTCATCGGCCAGGGCCGCTTGGTGAACCTCTCCGCCGCTGAGGGTCACCCCTCCGAGGTGATGGACATGTCCTTCGCCAACCAGGTGTTGGGCATGGTTCACATGGCTGAGCAGGGCAAGGATCTGGAGATCAAGGTGCATGACATCACCGACGAGCAGGACCAAATGCTCGCGCTGACCAAGCTGCACACCATGGGCCTGCAGATCGACACGCTCACCCCAGAGCAGGTCATCTACCAGGACGAGTACCTCGAAGGCACCTGATCCATCAGGCTCTCTTGAGTAGGCAAAGGTCGGTCCATTGGGCCGGCCTTTGCTGCTCTGGGCTGAAAGGGGTGGATCTGGGACAAGGATGTCAGGGAACTGTGGCCTCGCATGGCTAAAGTATTGAAATCACGTGTTGGCACGGCGCCTGCAATAGCACCAGGCAGACACACCCCGAGGTCATCATGCTCTCCCTCCTGCTCTCCCTGGCATCCTCCGACGCTCAAGCCTGCAGCCCCATGCCCTCCGAGGAGGTGGTGAGCTCCCCCGAGTGGGGTGCTCGTGGGGTTGGGGTGGACAGTCGCATCCTGCTTCAGGTCGGCGTGGACCGCCTGGATGACCCCGATGGCTTGGACTTGGATGTGCGCGATGGCAGGGGGGAGCCCATCCCTGGCGAAGTCGAGGTCATCTTCAGCACGTCCACCTACCCAAGCTTGGTCAGCCTGCGTTTCATCCCGGAGATGGCGCTGCCCGCCAACGCTGAGATTCGTGCCACCGCCATGGGCGTGCGCGAGGGCGATGGGTTGATGCCCGCCTCTATGTTCTTTGAGACCGGTGAAGGCCAAGCGGAGCGCAGTACCCCGATGGTGGAGCTCTACCGCTGGGAGTTCGCTTCCCAGGATGAGTGCTGGGGGGACCGGGACGAGGTCGCTCTGGGCATCTACGGATCCGACACAGGAGAGGCTGTCTACGCCTTGGCCGTGGACGAGGCCGGCCAGCCCACCGAAGAAGTCCTGGCCGTGTTCCTGGCCGACGATGGCGCCGAGGTGGCCCTGACTATGCCGGTCGAGGCGAGCTGCATCGCCATCGTCACGGAGCAGGCCGACGGCTTTCAAGCCGCGCCCTTCATCGTGTGTGAGCAAGACGTCTGGGACGACGAGGACTTCCTCTGTGGCACCGATGACAGGATGTTCCGCGGCGGCTGCTCCACCGGTGGTGCACCAGCAGGACTCTTCGCGGGCTTGATTGGCCTGCTGGGTCTGGTACGCCGCCGTCGGAGCGCCTGATGTTGACCCTTCTGCTCGCCCTCTCCAATGCCCAGGCCTGTGATCCAGCGCCTTCTGTGGACATCCGAAGTCTCCCAGAGGTGGACGCTCAAGAGGTGCCGGTCGACGCCAGGATTCTGGTCCGCATCGGCTGGGACCGACTGGGCACCGAAGAGGCGTCGCTGCTTGTGCGCGGTCCAGACGGGGAAGCCCTGAGTGGCTCCCTCAAGCTCAGTTGGGGAGCGCCCTTTGGCTCGGCCTATCGCGCCCTGTCTTGGCTGCCCGAAGCGCCGCTTCCGGCCGACTCTGAGATCTCGGTCTCGGTCCTGAATCTGCAGGAAGTGGAAGGCGAGCCCGCGCCCTCGAGCTGGAGTTTTGTCACTGGGAATCAGCTGGCGTTGGAGGGCCAGGCTCGGACCGAAATCGGTGGCTGGCAGCCCCAAGGCTGGGATGACTGCCAAGAAGCGCGAACGGAGATTCTGGCTACGGTGACCGTGCCTGAGCCGGGCTGGAGTGTTGCTGCCTTCCCGACAGCGGAGCGCAGCGTCGAGGAGGAGCTGGACCTCTTCCTTCTCTCAGTCTCCCAGAGCACCATTCGTTTCGACGCACCCGAGGGCGCAGACTGCGTCTACCTGGAGTTTAGGGACGCCTCTGGCGCCTTCTCCGAGGTGCAGGAGCATTGTGCTCCTGATGGCCTGTTGGACGACACCGGCGTGGGATGGTGTGGGACCGACGATAGCCCTCAGCGCTTCGGTGGGGGCTGCTCTAGCCTCGGCAGCACACCAGGTCTGCTCGCAGGCCTGATGGGCCTGTTGGGCCTGCTCCTGCGGCGTCGTCGCTGAGGGGAGACCCGGACATCGGCCAGCGGGTTACGCTCTCGCGCCCATATTTAGCAGGAGCGCCCACATGGCCAACCCCGTCGCCGTCTTTGACACCTCCGAAGGCATCATCCGCGCTGAGATCTACGAGGCTGAGATGCCCATCACCGCGGGCAACTTCATCAAGTTGATCGAGCAGGGCTACTACGACGGCCTGCACTTCCACCGCGTCATTCCTGGCTTCATGTGCCAGTTCGGCTGCCCCAAGTCCAAGGACCCCAACGCCCGCGACGCCGGTACCGGTGGCCCTGGCTACAACATCCAGGACGAGTTCCTGGAGACCGCCAAGTTCTCCAACGAGCCCGGCACCCTGAGCATGGCCAACACCGGCCGTCCAAACTCCGGTGGCAGCCAGTTCTTCTTGAACACCACCCACAACGCCTTCCTGGACTGGTTCGACCGCAGCACCCCCAGCCAGCACCCCGTGTTCGGCAAGGTGACCGAGGGAATGGACGTGGTCAAGAAGCTCGAAGGCTTTGGTAGCCGCTCCGGCAGCACCTCCAAGGCCCTCAAGATGAACAGCGTGACCCTCGAGCGCTGAGTCCAACTCAGGCACGCAAAACGGGGAGGCTCCTTTTTTGGAGTCTCCCTGTTTTCGTTTAGGGTGCAGCGAGGGAGCACGAGATTGGACTGGAACGACCTAAGGCACTTTCTGGCGCTCTCCCGCACGGGCTCCGTGCGGGCTGCAGGGGCCTCGCTTGGGGTCAGTCACTCCACCGTGCTGCGGCGGGTTCAGTCTCTGGAGACGGAGCTCGGCACGCGGCTCTTTGATCGCTCGCGCGACGGCTTCGCTCTGACTCTGGCCGGGCATGAGATGGTCACCACAGCCGAGGCCATGGAAGCCCAGGTCGCCGAGCTGGCCCGCAGCCTGAGTGGACGCGATGAGCGCTTCGCCGGACCGGTGATGCTGACCTGCTGCGATGTCTACATCTCCGACCTGCTCATTCGGGAGCTCACGCCCTTCCTGGAGGAGTTTCCGGAGATCGAGCTGGGCATCAGCAACGACTCTCGCAGCTACGATCTGTCCAAGCGCGAGGCCGACGTGGCCATTCGCATCTTGGCCCGCGGAAGCAGCCCGCCAGAGCACCTCATCGGGCGTCGCTTGGCCCCGGTCACGGTCTGCAGCTACGTCGCGCGCGCCCATGAGAATCGGGACCCCAAGGTGGATGAGAGCCGCGCCAGGTGGGTGGCCTTCGATGACCGCAGCTTCCTCACGGAGATCCTCAAGGGCTCCTGCTACAGCCAGCTGCCTCAGTGGGGTTCGGTGTCCTCGCTGCCGCTGGCGGTGCAGGCCACGCGCGCCGGATTGGGGATCTGCAAGCTGCCCACCTATGTTGGAGAGATGGAACACTCGCTCCGTCGCCTGGACCCACCGGAGCTGATTCACGTCGCAGACCTCTGGCTGCTCTCCCACACGGACCTCAGGGACAACGCCCGACTCCGGGAGACGCGTCGCCGAATCGTGTCTGCCTTCGAGGGCCACATGAGCGTCTTTGATGGCACGCACCCATGCGGTGCATAATCGCACCATGCATGTTGCATGAGTGAACCATAGTCTAAAGGGGCAAGACGGAGCCCCCATGAGCACCCAGACCCTGACCCCAACTCACTCCCCAGCGCCCGCCACGGATCCCAGCTTCTGGGACCAGATCGCCGACGAGTACGCGGCCAAGCCCGTTGAGGATCCGGAGACCTTCACCAAGAAGGTGAAGCACACGATTTCCCTGATGCCGTCAGAGGCCACGGTCTTGGATCTTGGCTGCGCCACCGGCTCACTCTCCCTGCGCCTTGGGGCACACGCCCACCAGATCCACGGGGTCGATCTGTCCAAGGAGATGGTGCGCATCGCCCGGCACAAGGTGCGGGAGGCCGGCCAAGAGCACCTGCACTTCCACGTTGGGACCTTGACGGAGCTGTCCTGCGGTGGGGACCTGCCCTTTCGGCCAGCGTCCTTCGACGTCATCACCGCCTTCAGTCTGCTGCACCTGGTGCCCGACCGGGAGCGCACCTTGGCGCAGGTCTACGCGCTGCTCAAGCCGGGCGGTGTCTTCGTCTCCTCCACGGTCGCCCTGAAGGACACCTGGATCCCCTACGCGCCCATCATTCGGGTGATGCAGTGGCTGGGCAAGGCGCCCTACATTCAGCTGGTGGGCAAAGAGACGGTGCTTGAAGAGCTCCAGGCCGCCGGCTTTGAGAGCTTCGTGCAGCCCATTCCGGAGCTGAAGAAGAGCACGCTGTTCGTGAGCTGCCGCAAGCCACTCTGAGTCCGCCCAGAGAGCTCAGCGCTTGTAGGCCTTGACCCAGTGGCTGACCTCAAAGCCAGCCCGGGTGGCGTTCCTCTGGGTCGGACCATCGGGCTCCGAGCCGATCAAGGCGTACTCAGCCCCTTGCCCTTGGGCGATGTGGAGGCGCTCTGTAATGAGCGCGGTCTGCAGACCTCGTTTGCGGAACTGGGGCAAGGTGGCCCCTCCGAAGAGCACGGCGCTCTGCTCGTAGAACTCCACTCCGCCGCTGCCAGCGAGGGCTCCCTCCCAACAGACCAGCAGGCAGACGGCCCGTGGGGAGCGGGCCACGCGCAGGGCAATCTCGATGGCACCGTGGGAGGGCGTCTCGTGGGGGCGGAAGCCCTCGCACTGGGCTTGGACCCACTGGTCGAGGTGCTCTGGGTTCTCGGGGTCCACGCGGATGAAGGAGATGGGACCTGGGTCCTGGGGGGCTGCTTCCCCGAGCGCCCGGACTAGGACCGTGTCCACATCGTAGGCCCGGAACCCCATCGAGGTCAGGCTGTCCAGCCAGCCGGGGTCTGCACCCTGCGGCACCTGGAGGCGCGGCACCCGGCCGCGGGAGACGTAGTAGTCGACGAGCCTTTGCAGCCGTCCCACCGGCTCAGGGCCCTGCATTCCCAGGCCGACGGCGTAGTCCGCCCAGGAGCCCAGTGTGTCGGCGACGAGCCATCCCTGGCCTAGGGCTTGGCCGCTTGGACCGCCCACTTCTCGCATGACCTGGACCATGCGGGCTGCGTCCCGGTGGACGATGTCGCGCTTTGGCGGGCGCACCTAGAACTTCTCTGCGCTGGCCCGCTCCAAGATGACTTCGTACTCGGGGGGGTAGGGCGCCTCCAGCAGGCAGCCGGGCTGGATGTAGGTGTAGATGTCCGCGTAGGTTCTGACCTGTACCGGGCTCACGCGGCGGTGGATGTGGTGTGGGCGCAGATCGTCGGGGTGTGCGATTCCAGCAGCGCCGAGCAGCTCCATCAGGCTGTGCACCGTTCCGTGGTGGTAGTTGGCGACCCGAGGGACCTTGTCCTCGACGACGAGGCCTTCGACCAGGTGTGCTTTTTGGGTCGCGACGCCAGCGGGGCAGTCGTTGTTGTTGCAGCGCAACGCTTGAATACACCCCAAAGCGAACATCATGCCGCGTGCCGAGTTGCACATGTCGGCGCCGGCTGCGAGGCGCACGGCCATGTCAAAGCCGGTGACCACCTTGCCGCTGGCGATGATCTTGAGCTGGTCTCGGAGACCAAAGCCGACCAGCATGTTGTGTGCGCAGGACAGTCCGTCTAGCAGCGGCATGCCCATGGCGTTGGAGAACTCGATGGGGGCCGCGCCAGTGCCGCCTTCGCCGCCGTCAATGGTGATGAAATCAGGGATGATCCCGGTCTTGACCATGGCCATGCAGATGCCTGCAAACTCAGACGGGGCACCGATGCAGAGCTTGAATCCAACGGGCTTGCCGCCGCTGCCATCCCGGAGGACCTGGATGAACTCCAGGAGGCCGGTTGGGGTGGAGAAGGCCAAGTGGGCGGGGGGCGAGTTCACGTCTTGGCCCATGGGCACGCCGCGGATCTCCGCGATCTCCTTGGTGACCTTTTTCGCGGGCAAGATGCCGCCGTGGCCGGGCTTTGCGCCCTGAGAGAGCTTGAGTTCGATGACCTTGACCGAGGGTCGCGATGCGTTCGCGCTGTACTTCTCCAGGTCAAAACCTCCGTCCGCTGCCCGACAGCCGAAGTAGCCGGTGCCGATCTGCCAGATCAGGTCACCGCCGGGCTTGAGGTGGTAGGGCGAGATGCCCCCCTCGCCCGTGTTGTGGGCAAAACCACCACTCTTGGCGCCGCCGTTGAGGGCCAGGACGGCGTGGGTGCTCAGGCTGCCGTAGCTCATCGCGCTGATGTTCAGGAGCGAGCTGGCGTAGGGCTGCTTGCACTGGCTGTTGCCCAGGGTGATGCGGGGTGGGTGCTCGGGGGCCTTGATGGGCGCGATGCTGTGGGCCATCCACTCATAAGAGTCTCCGTAGACCGCCAACTGGGTGCCGAAGGGGACCGTGTCGATCTCCTTCTTGGCGCGCTGGTAGACCACCGAGCGCTGCTCCCGGGAGAAGGGACGGCCGTCGGTCTGACGCTCGATGAAGTACTGCTGGATCTCGGGGCGGATGGCCTCGAATGCATAGCGAAAGTGACCCAGAACCGGGAAGTTCCGCAGGATCGCGTGGCGGTCCTGGTACATGTCGTGGAGCCCGAGGATGCTCACCGGAATGGCGACCAGCTCGGCCCACCAGACCATCGGCCAGAACTGGGCCAACAGGACGATGAGGGCTTGGGTGAACAGGACCAGGATGAGGAAGAGCGTACGCATAGGCAGAGTCTACGTCGGACCGGGCATGCGCGGGCTGAAGGGACTCTGTCTTGGTCTCAGCAGGAGATGGGCCAGTGCAGGAGCAGGCTGGTGCTGTACGGGCCGGCTGAGATGTGAACCTCAGTGGCCACCTGGGCCTCCCCGACAAGGGTGGTGATGGGGACCCGCAGCAGACCGCTCTGGTCGGGATGGCCTGTGGTGATTGGGACCAGCTCGCTCCAGCCCGTCGAGACGAACTCCGACTCTCTCTTGTAGCCCTCCAGCACTCTGGCCTCGATGGTGACCCGGTGGCCTTCAGGCACACGCAGGATCAGCTCCTCGGGCGCGCGCTGCGCTTCGCCGGTGGCCGGCTCGCTCTCTTCCCCAGAGCAGCTCTCGTGCAGGTTCAAGGGGTCGATGGACAGCGCCCGGGCCGCCAGAGCGATGCGCCCCCCTGGCGTCTCCCCAGTGAAGTGGGTCTCGTAGGTTGAGCCTGCTGGCAGGTAGCATAGGGGGTATGGCTCGAGCTCTTGTGTGGTCCTGAAGGGCACGGTGGCCGGGTCCCCTGTGCAGAAGGTCGCCAGCTCGATGCTTTCAAGGGACTGTGGACCAAAGCTGGTCTCCGGGGTGAGGGACTCCATCTCCAAGTCTGTGACAGGGCGGAACTGGGCACGCCCCTCCCCGTACCAAGGCACCCATCCCAAAGGGGTCTGGCTTGTGTCCCACATGGAGGCGACCTGCGCCAAGTGGCCCTCCACAGCCAGGACGGTGTAGGGCGCCCCAGAGACGATCTTGGAGGAGGGCTTGGCCTGGGCACCACAGCTGGGCGTGGCCTGAACCCGGTCTGCCGCGTACACATAGAGCAGGACCGGATTTCCGACCAAGAGGTCCTGGTAGGAGATGGCTGTGAGCCCCAGGTCCTCACGGATGTACCAAGTCTCCTGATCTCCGAAGGGGTGAACCGCGATGGGCAGAGTGCCGTCCAAGGTGCTGGTCGCGAGCATGAGGTCTTTGTACGGGCCAGACCAGATGATCGGCGAGATCGGTTGACCGCCCTCCACCTGCAGACCGACGTCCTTCTTCATGAGCCGGGTTTGGCTGGGGCCGAAGGGGGTGTTGTGCAGCGTGATGCCCTCACGCAGCGCCGGGTAGTTCATCAGCAAGGCGCCTGTTCCCATCCGGGCCGCTGATGCACTTGCGGATGCCTCGCAGGCTTCTCGGGGTGTGTGAGCGGTGGTGGTCAGCAAGAGAAGGGCGAGCATTGGATTGCCTATGCAGAGAGGGTCAACAGACGGCCGGAAAAGACACGCCGAGCTGGCGGACCTCGTCTCCAGCGCTGATCCGCACTTCGAAACTTGTGATGGCGCCGCTGGTGAGCTGCGAGAAAGGCACCCGCAGGATCTGGCCTGGGACGACGGGGCTGCTGTAGACCTGGGTCCACGGCCCCCAGCCCTCGGAGGACCAGTTGTTCTCCTCGATCTTGCCGCGCTCCGGACGCGAGTCGATCCTTAGCTTGTCTGCGCCGGTGATTCGCAGGAAGAGTTCGGGTGGGGTGAACGGTCCTGGAGGCGGATCGTAACAACCACCGGCCATGTCCTCGATGTCAACCCAGATATATGGGATAGCCGGCCCCAAAAGCGCGGAATCCTCAGGGCTGCGTGGCAGCGGCGTGCGGAGCTGCAAGTAGCAGGCGGCGGGATGCTGGACACCCCATTCCACGAAGGGAATGTCGCTGGGAATGCCGCCGCTGGGAGAATCCTTGGGCTGGCCGGTGCACTGGTTGGCGATCTCCAGTGTCGTCGGAGTGGTGGCCTGATGGGCCGGAGCCGCAAGCGCGCCAGGGTGTGCGAGCGCCTCTTGGGCTTCGGACCCTAGGCCGAAGAGAGCGGACGAGAGCAGGAGGACGAGCATTGGGGAGCCTGTTGGAACCCCCAGTCTACGACAGGGTGTGAACTCTATTCACGCCTTGCTGCTTCAGCCCGTCAAGAAGCCCTTCTCCACCAGGTAGTCCACGACCTGCTGGGCACAGGCGTCTACGTCCTGCTCGGCGGTCTTGATGCGGATCTCTGGGTTCAATGGGGCCTCGTACGGGGCATCAATGCCGGTGAATCCCTTGATCTCGCCGGCCCGGGCCTTCTTGTAGAGTCCCTTGGGGTCTCTGGCCTCGCAGACCTCTACCGGGGTGTCTACGAAGACCTCGATGAAGGTGCCCTGGGGGAGCTTCTCGCGGCAGGCGTTTCGGCCGGCGCGGTAGGGGGAGATGAAGGCGGTACACACCAGAACGGAGGCGTCTGCAAAGAGCTTGGCGACCTCGGAGATGCGGCGGATGTTCTCCTTGCGGTCCTCTGGGGCGAAACCCAGGTCGGAGTTCAGGCCGAAGCGCACGTTGTCGCCGTCCAGTCCGTAGACAAAGGCCCCGCGCTCCAGGAGCATCTGCTCCACTCGGCGGCTGACGGTGCTCTTGCCCGAGCCGCTCAGGCCGGTGAACCACATCACGGCGCCTCTCTGGCCGGTGGCTGCGCTGCGCTGCTCGGCGCTGACGTTGGCGTCGTGCCAGGTGATGTTCTCGGAGGTGGGCTTGGCCATGGGGACATCCAGCTTGGTCCCCGTCCTTAACCGCTCAGGCCGTCCGCAACCGTGTGTCCTACGTGCAGGCCCATGGCCATGACGGTGACTTGGGGGTTCACGCCCAGTGCCTCGGGGAAGGTGCTGGCGTCTGCGACGTTCAGATTGTCCCAGCCCCAGACGCGGCCGTGCACATCGAGCACCGATGAAGCGGGGTCGGCTCCGATGCGGCAGGTGCCCATGGGATGGGAGCTGGTGGTCATGATGCGGTGGAAGGGCACTTCCTCGTGGAGCTCGGCGCGTACCTGGTCCATGTCGCGCACCAAACCGGCTCCGGCCACCGGCAGAACCAGGTATTCGGCGCCGGCCGCGAAGAAGACCTCGGCGACGGCGGTCAGGCCCCGAAGTAGGGTCTTGCGGTCTCCGTCTCCGAACTCGAAGAACACCCCGTCCTCGGTCACGCGCGCCTCGGTGTCCTCGTCGTGGACCAGCACACCGGCCAGGGCCAGCATGGGCAGGTCGGCCATGACCCGGTTGAGCTCTTCCCCGAACTCCAAGGGCATCGCGATGAAGTTGGCGTCCGGGGTGAGGGTGGCGGTCTCCATCAGGAAACCCTCCTCCCAGCGGTCCACCCAGTAGCCCTGACTTACCCCGCGCCAGTGCTCGATGACTTCAGGCATCTTGGCGAACACGCCGGTGGCCGGGTGCAAGCGCAGGTGGTGACCCAGGTGCTCGCTCTCGCTCAGGCCGTTCTTCATCAAGAAGCGGGGGCTGCCGAAGCTGCCGCCGGAGAGGATGACGTGCTTGGCTTTGACGCTCCAGGTGCCCGTGGGTTCCTGGGACTGGGGGTCCATGATCTCGCCATGGATGGCTGTGATTCTACTGCCCTCGCTCGTGACACCGCTCGCTCTGCAGTCGGCGTAGACCCCGACTTCTCCAGCCAGCAGGGCCTTGGCCAAGAAGGAGCGATCCGCGCTCCACTTCCCACCGCTGGGACAGCCCAGCTGGCAAACGCCGCAGCCCACACATCCTGGCGCCGAGCGAGGCATGAAAGCACCGCCGCTCCAACCCAGCTTCTCCATGCCTTCGGCGAAGATGGTGTTGTTGCGCCCCTGCACCTGCATGGGATCGACCCCCACGCGCAGGGTGGCCATCACTTCATCCAAGTAGGCCGAGAAGTTCAGCTCCGGGTCAAAGTCGTAGCGCTCCCGCCAGCCCTCCAAGAGCGCATCGGGGGTGCGAAAGCTGATGGCTGAGTTGATCAGGGTGGACCCGCCCACGCCCCGTCCGCCGTTGATGGGCATCCAGCCGTTGCCCACAGCCACGCGGTTTCCGCGCTCTGCGTAGACGTGGCGAAAGGCAAAGGCGTTGGAGGCCTTGAAGTCGCCTGGATTCCAGTGTTTTCCTTCCTCGAATAGGGCCACTCGAAAGCCGCGCTGTGCCAGGGCCGATGCCGCCGCACAGCCTCCGGCGCCAGCCCCCAAGATGGCCACGTCGCACTCCACGTCCAGGTGCTCGCCGTAGTCGGCGGAGCTGTGCTTGCCGTGCCTCCAAGTCATGGGGACTCCTCTACGTGGCAGCGCGAGGTGAAGCCGACGGCCTTCTGCACTTCGCGCACATCAAAGTAGGCGATGGCCAAGACCGACTTGAGTCCATCCAGGGACGCCCTGCGCGCCACATTTTCCTGGTTGCTCCAGTCCAAGAGCAGCTGAAGTCGGGTGCTCTGGTCCAGCTCAAGCAAGGGGGCTCCCATGGACATTCGCGCGCCGATGTCCAGGCTCTTGAGCACATAGCGGAGGGGCGTTGCCGCCTTTGGCAGCATGTACTCCGAGAGCAGGGTGTCCACGCGCATCGCGCCGTCCACCGAGTCGAAGCTGGGCCCGATGGCGTTGCCCACCGGGAAGAGCGCCATGCCCAAGGCCGAGACCCAGAGCAGCTCCTGCTCGCTGAGGGTCTGTGCCCCCGGTGCCGCCTCGTCCAAGATGGCAAACCATGCGGCCCCGCCCGCGGTCACTGCGGCGGCGATGAGGACGCTGCCTGCGATGAGACGGCGGCGGGAGATCAGGGCTTGGGCCAAGGGGGGCCTCCAGCTTCAAGGTAACCTAAGGCGACCTTTGCGGGTGGAGTGCATGAGCAGCTTCCTGGAACACATGAGCGCCGAGCGTCAGCAGCTCTTCGGAGAGCTGGCCGAGCCGCGCCTGCTCTCTGCTGGGGAGACACTGATCAAACGAGGGGACACAGGCGCCGACTTCTTCCGTGTTCAAAAGGGCAGCCTGGAGGTGGTCGACAGCTCTGCTCGGCCTGAGGTGGTCCTGGATGTTCTCGGTCCTGGAACCTTTGTCGGGGAGATGGGCTTCATCACCCGTCAGCCCCGCTCAGCAGATGTGCGCGCAGCCGAGGACGCTGTGGTGTTGACCTGGAAGGCCAGCACCTTGGAGCGGGCCCTCTCCACAAATCCAGTTTTGGCCAGCGACTTCTACAAGGCCGCCGCACTGTTGCTCAGTCAGCGCCTGAACAACACCACCAAGGCCGCCACGGTCGGCGCCCTGAGCGGACCGACTCTGGTCAGCGGACAGGCCACCGGGGCACGTGCCTTGGCCGAGCGCCTCAAGGCCGGGCTCTTGGATGTTGAGCGCCTGGTGCGCGAGGACCGAAACGGCGTCGCCCCTGAGAAGAGCGAGGAGGCTCAGAAGGAGCTGCGCGCCCACCTGGATGACATGGTCTTCTCGGGCCGAAGGCTCTTCGCCGGGTTGGGCCCAAGAGAAGCGACCGCCGCTGGAGAGCTGCTGCGCAACGAGCTTCAGCCCTATCTTCTGCGCTCACGCACGGGCCGCCTCTGTGTGGATCAAGGGGGTGGCGGAGCCCGAATCCTGGCCCACATCGAGCTGGGAGAGCCTCGGGGAGCCGACCCTCTGGGGGTGCTTTTGGATCAGGAGCTGCTCCGTCTGCCCACAGCGTGCGCCTTGCGGGATCGCGGGGCGATGACCGTGAATGCCATCGAGGACGTGCTGCCTGGCCGCGCCAGCCGCGCGCTGCTGATTCCGGCGGGCGCTGGGACCACCACCGCCAAGTTGGTCCCCTTCATGGCGGCCCACGGTGGAGAGATCACCGTCGCGGACTCGGATCGGGAGGCTCTGGGGTCTCTGAATTCCGGGGCAAGCCTGGGCAGCGCAAAGGTCCGCGTTCGCTTGGTCCATGAAGAGCTCGGCCTGTTGGCCATCCAAGGCAGCAGCACCTTCTTCGGTCCCCAGGACGTGGTCGTATTGGACGGCCTGGTGGAGTACCTGCCCATGCGGGTGCTGGCCCGTTTGCTGCCCACGCTGCAAAAGAGCATGGCCACTGGGAGCGCCCTGGTGCTCAACATGCTGGGGCCGACCGTTGACCGGGTGCTCTTCGACCACCTGCTTGGTTGGCGGACGCTTCGCCGGCAGCCTCAGGAAGTGCTGGAGCTGATGGGGGAGCTGGGCTTTCCAAAGGCGCGGATCGCCGCAGACAATGGTTCGGTTTCGGTGATCAGCTCGCGCTGAGTTCCTCTGAGAAGTCTGCGCAGCCTCACATTGTCCAGAGTGCAAGCTGAAGGGCCCTCGCGGGTTAGGAGGGCATCATGATCCAAAGCATCCAAGAACAGCACGGAATCGTCGGTCGAACCCATGAGCTGGGAGACCTGCTCGCCTGCATCCAGGCAGGCCGTCATGTGCTGCTGGAGGGGCCTGTTGGTGTTGGCAAGACCGCCGTCGCCAAGGCTGTTGCAGCCGCTTTGGGTCGCGGTTTTGTTCGAGTGGACGGCGATGGTCGCTACACCGAGTCGCGTTTGGTCGGTCAGTTCGATCCGCCGATGGTTCTTGAGCAGGGCTACAAGCCCGAGGCCTTTGTGGCCGGGCCTCTGCTGCGCGCGATGCTCGATGGTGGGGTGCTGCTGCTCAACGAGCTCAACCGCATGCCTGAGGGTGTGCAGAACGTGCTGCTGCCTTCCCTGGACGAAGGCTTGCTGCTGGTTCCGCACCTGGGCGCCATGCACGCTGCGCCCGGCTTTGTGGTGATCGCCACCCAGAACCCAGCGGAGTTCGTGGCGACCGGGGACTTGAGCGAGGCCCTTCAAGACCGCTTTGAGCTGGTCAAGCTCGACTACCAGACCGAGCTTGAAGAGCGCGCCATCGTGGCCTCTCAGACCCTCTGTTCGCCAAGCGCTGCGGTGATCGAGCAGGCGGTCCGCATGGCCCGCGCCACCCGCAATGACCCCCGCATTCGCCGGGGCGCCTCTGTACGGGCAGCCATCGCGATCGCCGACATCGCGATGCGCCTGAACGGGGACGTGGACCGCGCCGCCCGTTTGGCCTTGCCCACCCGCATCGAGCTGGTCGATGAGCGCGGAGATGCGCTGTCCTCGATCCTGGACAGCCTAAAAAAAAAGTAGCTGAGGAAGAGGAGGAGGAGGAGCAGCTCAAGCCGCCCAAGCCCACCTTGAACCTCACCAAGTCCGCGACAGTGGCGGCCAAGCCGGACCCCAACTCCAAGTTCATGCCCTTCTTTGAGGCGGACAGCGGACACGTGCAGCTCTCGGAGCTGCCGGCGGGTTGGGAGGCGGCTCAGAACCTGCACCGTCTCAAGAAGACCCTGCCGGACAAGGCACTCCGTCTGGTCACCGAGCGGGCCCTGGACGCCATCATCCAGCGGGCCAAGACCCTGCTGCGGCATGCAGCCCATCCCACCCACCTGGTGCGCTCATCCTGGCCGGAGCCAGGTGATCTGGATCTGGATGCGACCTTAGAGCGGCCCCGTCAGATCCCCATGCGTGGGCAGAAGGCGCCTTGGCGGCCAGAGGACATCGTGGTCTCCCGGCAGGAGCCTCGCGATGCGGACGTTGTGGCCATCCTGGACATGTCTCTGAGCATGACCGGGGAGAAGATCGCCTTGGTCGCTGTGGCCGCCGCCATCCTGCGTATGAAGCTGGAGTCGGTCTCCATCGTGGCCTTTGATACCAACGCCCACGTCTTGGTCCGACTGGGGGAGAAGTTGCCCATTCGTGAGCTGGTACGCCGAATTTTGATGGTTCCGGCTCAGGGGTATACGCACATTTCCGCGGGCTTGGAGGCGGGCTTGGAGCAGCTGCAGCGCAGCGGAAAGCGGGAACGGGTGGGCCTGCTGCTCTCCGACGGCATCTCCAACGTCGGCTGGGATCCAGTGCGTGTGGCCAAGCGCTACCCGACCTTGCATGTGGTGCAGTTGGGCCGAGATCTGCCTCAGGGTTCACGGGCTTGTCGTGGCATGGCGCAGGCTGGACGCGGTCGTAGATTCCACGCCCCTACGTACGTGGCGCTGCCCGGTGTGGTCAAACGGGTCATCCGTGAGGTATTCCGGGTCTGAGCATGGCTACTCCTTCCCAGACTGAACTCCCCCCGCATTTGGTGCTCATCGGCGCTGGCCACGCCCACATCCAGGTGCTGCGCAAACACTTGATGGAGTCCTTCGCGGCGCGCGTCACCCTGGTGGTGGACCGCTGTGAGGCGGTCTACAGCGGCATGGTGCCCGGCGTGCTCTCCGGGCAGTACCGAGCTGACCAAGTGGTGCTCGATGCCTGGCCCTTGGCGCGCAAGGCTGGGGTGCGGATCTTGGTGTCCAGGGCGGAGCGCATCGATGCCCAAGGCAAGCGCGTTCACATCCAGGGTCGGCCGCCTCTGCCCTACGATGTTTGCTCGGTGGACATCGGCAGCACGGTGCGTGGCTTGGAGCTTCCCGGGGTGGCCGAGTTTGCGCTGCCCTCGCGGCCCATCGCTGGCTTTGTGGAGCGCTTCGAGCAGGGACTCACTGACCTCGGTGGCGATGCGGAGTTTGTTGTGGTCGGCGCTGGCGCCGCTGGGATCGAGGTCGCGTTCTGCGCCCACGCGCGCCTGAAGAAGATGGGGCTCAAACCCAAGATTACCCTGGTCAATGCGGCGCAAGGACTGCTCGCAGAGAAGGGCTCCAAGGTGGGCCCAAGGGTGGAGCAGCTGGCCAAAGAGCGCGGCATTGAGGTGCTGCACGGGGAGAAGGTCGCCTCCTTGACGGCCGACTCTGTGGTGCTCGAGTCCGGGCGCACGCTGCCCGCTGCGCGCTGTCTGTGGGTGACGGGCGCCAAGGCCCGGCCTGTGGTCATGGAGTCCGCTTTGGCACAAGAGCGTGGCTACATGCGGGTGGGAGAGACGCTCCAGGCAGTGGAGCACCCGGAGCTCTTCGGAGCGGGGGACTGTGTTCACCTGGACCACGCGCCATGGGTCCCCAAGGCGGGTGTCTACGCGGTCCGAGCCGGGCCCGTTTTGGCCTACAACCTGCGTGCGAAGCTCGATGGCCTGCCTCTGCGGCGCTTTGAGCCCCAGAAGGACTTCCTCACCTTGCTCAACCTCGGAGACGGGCGCGCCATCGGGACCAAGTGGGGACGCCTCATCGAAGGGGAGTGGGTCTTTGGTCTCAAGGACCGCATCGACCAAGCCTTCATGGACAAGTTCCGAGTCTTGGACCACCAGGGCGCCTCCAACGCTGCTTTTGAGCGAGACATGCCGCCCATGCCCGAGGAGGAGATGGTCTGTGGGGGATGCGCGGCGAAGGTGGGGGCCGACCCCCTGTCCAAGGCTCTGAGCGAGCTCGCCCCTGTGCAGGACGCAGCGGTGGTCTTGGGCTTGGATGCCGCGGACGACGCCGCAGCACTGCAGCGCGAGAGCGAGGTCATGGTGCAGTCGGTGGACGTGTTCACCGCCTTTGTGGATGACCCCTTCGTGGTCGGCTGGGTAGCCAGCTCCAACAGCCTCTCGGATCTGCACGCCTGTGGCGTCGCCCCTCGGGTGGCCTTGGCCTTGGTCAATCTGCCCCGGGACTGCGAGCATGTAGACACCCTGCGTCAGGTCATGGCTGGGGTACGGGGCCACTTGGCCACCGAAGGGTGCACCTTGATGGGTGGCCACACCACCGTCGGTGAGGTCCTCAGCGTGGGCTTGTCGGTCACTGGATTTGCCCCCAGCAAGGAGAACATTTGGCGCAACGCCGCCTTGAGCGAGGGAGATGCCCTGATCCTCACCCGGCCCTTGGGGACCGGTGCCCTCTTTCACGCCGACATGGCTGGGCTGGTGGGGGGAGAAGCTGTTCAGGGCGCCTTGAAGTGGATGATGCGCGGGAACGGTCCTGCCGCTCGGGCGCTGCGCCCCCTAAGTCCGAGCGCCGTCACCGATGTGACGGGCTTTGGTTTGGCCGGCCACCTCATCGAGATGCTTCGGCCCAAGGACCTGAGCGCCGTGCTCCAGGCCAGCACCCTGCCTTTCTTGCCGGGCGTGCGTCAGCTGATGGACTGGGGAGAGCGCAGCACCTTCCATGAACAGAACCGTGAGCACCTGCTCAAGGTCATCCGGGCCCAGGTCAGTGGGGCTCCCTTGGAGCTGCTCTTTGACCCCCAAACCGGAGGCGGCCTGCTCGTGGCTTGCCCAGCCACAGCGGTACAGGCCACCTTGGCCGCGCTCTGCGATGCCGGCGATCCGGCTGTGGTCATCGGTCGAGTGAGCCGGCGGGAACCCGAGGGCCCCCGCCTGACGCTCGAAGCGTAGTCTCGAAGCGCTGGGCGCTTAGAGACCGCCGCCGAAGATCACGTAGGCGCTGCCGGCGTCCACATCGCCGTTCGGGTCGGCGTCGCGGCCACCGATCAGGATGTCGGGCACGCCGTCCTCGTTCAAGTCACCCGGTACGTTCACAGGTGCACCCACGCCGTCTCCAGCGTTGGTTCCGGTGAAGATGCCGTCGGCGGTGCTGGCGGAGAAGGTGCCGGAGAGTGGGCCCAAGAACAGGTAAGCTGCCCCTGCACCGCTGTTGTTGCTGCGGGCCGCGACCAGGACGTCCAGCTGGCCGTCCACGTTTACGTCCACATCGCCGAAGCTGGGCGCCATCTTGTCGTTCGCGCCCTCGCCGGTGATGGTTGCGATGGCCACGTTGTTGACCGTGTCGCTTCCGGAGAAGGGTCCACCGACCAAGTAGACGGCACCGGAGAGCGAGGCCCCCAGGTCCGAGCGTGTGGCCGAGATCAGCAGGTCAGGGTTGCCGTCGCCGTCGTGGTCGCCGGAAGGCCCGATGCCCCAGCCCATCTGGTCGTTCCTGCTCTGTCCCAAGAGAACCGCGTCTGCGTCTGCGTCGGTGAAGGTGCCGCTCATGCCTGCGGCGCCGTAGAACACGTACACAGCGCCTGCGTCGGTGTCCGTGGTGTCGTCGTATGGGGCGCCCATGATGGCGTCGCCGATGCCGTCGCCATCCAGGTCGCCCACGCCGGCCAGGCCGCCACCGAACTGGGAGGCGGAGGTGCCGCGGAAGATGGCGGCGCTCTCCGAGAGACTCTGGTCGCCGCTGACGGAGCCACCAGGAATCATGTAGACGGCGCCGTTGCCGCCGTCGTTGCGCTGAACGCCGACCAAGAGGTCAGGAGCACCGTCGTCGTCCATGTCCGCCGCGGCGCTCAGGATGCCGGCTTGGTCGCCGGTGCCCTCGCCAGTCAAGGCTGCATCGGCAGCGGTCACCGACACATCGCCGCTGGGCGCGGTGAAGAAGAGGTAGACCGAGCCAGAGTTGTCGCCGGCAGCGTCGTTCTTGCGACCAGAGAGCGCCAGGGCATCGTTTCCAGTGCCGTTGAAGTCGCCCAAGCCGGTGACTGCGAAGACCTCGTCTTCGGCGTTTTCACCCGAGATTCGGGCAGTGGCGACCGTCTCGATGTCGTAGTCGCCAGCAGTGAAGGGTGCCTCCACCAGGTAGATGGCGCCCGCGCCGGCGTCGAAGCCTCTTGCGCTCAAGGCCAGCTCGATGTTGCTGTCCCCGTCCATGTCACCGACCGAGCGGACAGGTCCACCCATCTTGTCGCCGGCGTTGCTGCCATTCCAGGTGATGTTGGCGTTGGCCAGGTCCACGGTGCCCAGGGCGCCGCAGCCGTTGTCGCTGCCGTCGCAGTCGTTGTCCAAGCCGTCGTTGCAGATCTCGGTCTCGCCAGGGTTCACCGCGGCCTCTGCATCGTCGCAGTCCAGATCGTTGTCACTCAGGCCGGCGCCATCACAGCTCAGCACGGAGCTGTCGGGATCCCCGTAGCTGTCGCCGTCCGCATCGGAGTAGTAGGTGCCAGCGTCCGTGGCCTCGTTGTCCACTTCGCCGTCACAGTCGTTGTCCGCGCCATCGCAGATCTCGCTGTTTCCGGGGTAGGCGTCGGCGTTGGCGTCGTCACAGTCATCGCCGTCCTCGACCCAGTTGGCCTCTTCCGCAACGCAGGACACGGTGGCCGTGGCGGGATCGCCGAACTGGTCCGCGTCGCCGTCCACGTAGAAGGTGGTGCCGTCTACAGCGTCCTCGTCGACCTCTGAGTCGCAGTCGTTGTCGATGCCGTCGCAGAGCTCGTCCGCTGCGGGGTTGATCGCCGCGTCGTCGTCATCGCAGTCACTGCGGGTGTCATAGCCGTCGTTGTCGGCGTCCAGCCATTCGCCGGTGTCGTCTACCTCGTCCTTGGTGCAGCCAAGAGAGACGAGAAGGGCCAGTGCAGTCAGTGAGGTCATGAGGAACTCCAGGAATCCGTATATCCACAGTGTGACCTGATAGAGGACAGGTCCGTGCGGCTTTGGTGCACGCCTTAAAGGACTGCGCGGATTCGAGCCACCAAGGCGCTGAGTGCGTCATCTCTGCGTTCAAAGGCCTCACTCCCCAGAGCATCGACCAGGGTCGAGGTGGCGCCAAGGGCACCGATGACGTTGCCAAAGACCATCTGGGAGCGCGTGCGCAGGAGCTGCTTGCGGCAGATTTGCACCAGCTCTTCCGCTCCGGTGTCCGGGCCGGCTGCCTTGAAGGTGACCAGAAATACTTGAGGATCCCACTGTGGGATCAAGTCAGCGATCTTTGGTGTTGGACGCAGCGTCAGCGTCCACTCTCCTAGCTGACTGCTCACCTTGCTCTGCGCAGGCGTGCTGACCTCGTAGTCGCCAACGGCCGCCGCATGTACGACCACGCCGCCGGGATTGGCTTGCACCCAGGCCTTCATCTTCGAGAGCAGATCTCTCGTGTCCCCAAACTCTTGTCCGTCCACCCCTTCCCCGATGCGGAGCAGAGCCTGTGGACTGCCCAGAAGGGTGACCTGGCTGGCCCTGGAGAGGGCCATGGCGATGTGTGCGCTGGTGCGACCGGTGGAGTTTGCGCTGATGTGGCGCATCGCGTCGATGGGGTTTCGGGTCGCGCCGGCGGTGATCAAGACTGGACGTGAGATGTGGTCCTCCAGGCGGACCCTGGGGCCGCTGCACCCAGGCTAACCAACCACGCACACCCGATTGCCGTCACGAGTCTGTTACAAAGGGTGTGTCTTGGAGGTTGAATGTCCGTCGTTGAACGCCTGCGCGCCCGCTTTGGGGAGGCTCCGCGCTCCGCGGTAGTCCTGGGCTCGGGGCTAAGTTTCTTGAGAGAGACGGCCGAGGATCGACAAGCCGAGGGCTACGGGGCCTTGGGCCTGCCAAAGACGGCGGTCGCCGGACACGCTGGGGAGTTGGTCGTTGGCACTCTGGGGACCGAGCGGGTCGCGCTGCTTGCTGGGCGCATCCACACCTACGAAGGGCGCCCCATGAACGAGGTCGTTGCGGCCGTTCGGGCCTTGGCTGCCTGGGGCGTGCAGCGCTTTGTGCTCACCAATGCAGCAGGCAGCGCAAACCCGGACTTCATCCCCGGGGACATCATGCTGGTCGATGACCACTTGAACTTCCAGGGGCGCAGCCCCTTGGTCGGTCCGCCGCCAGAGCAGGGCGCATTTTTTCCAGACATGAGCAACGCCTACGACGTTGAGCTCCGCGGCCGCGCCGTCGAGCACGCCATGGGACTGGGGATTCCGCTACGACGCGGGGTCTACGCCGCCATGCTGGGGCCCGCATATGAGACCCCAGCGGAGATCCGGATGCTTCGGCGCCTTGGGGCAGACGCCGTCGGAATGAGCACCGTGCCCGAGGTCTTGGCCTTGGCGCGCCTGGGCACGCCGGTCGTCGCGTTCTCCTTGATCTCGAACCTTGGTGCGGGACTCTCGCCGACCCCCTTGCACCACGCCGAGGTCCAGGATGCGGCCAAGGCTGCCGGTGGCAAGCTCGGCGCCCTGATTACCGAGCTCATCAACGGCGACTGAGCGCCCTGTATACTTGGTGAGACTGCCCTGTACCGGGCGATGGAGAGAGCGATGGTGCTGCTGATCACACTGCTGGGCTTGGGCTGCACGCCCGAGGACCAAGGACGCTTCAACGGTGGAGGGACCTCGGTCACGCCCATCGAGGACAGCGGCACAACCGAAACCGGCGACACCCAAGTCGGAGATGAGTTCGCCGTCGTCCAGGTCGAGGCAGGGTTTGAGAATCTGCCCAACGTGGGCACGGCCATCTATGCCTTCATCGAGGTGAGCGGCGCGCCAGGTCCACTGGACGGTGGCCTGGTCAAGGTGAGCATTGATGGAACCCCCATCGAGCCAGACGGAATGCCGGGCATTCCAATCGACAACACCCTGGCCTGGGTTGTCCCGGACACGGGCGAAGTCTTCACTGCCCTGCAGGTCCCCGAGCCGGGCAGCTACCAGGTCGAGATCAGCGTGATGACCGCAGATGGCGCGCCCTCCGAAGCTTGGTCGGGCACGGTGGATGGCGCCAACGAGCGCGACGTGCCGCCTAAGCCCTAAGGGCCAGCCCCGCGTTGCAGGCCCCTCGTCCCAGCCCTGCGTTCAGCGCCTGGGCTTTGGTGGAGCGGGCGCCATGCCCAGACGAATGGCCATGCCACCGGTGACCCCATCGGAGGCTTGTTGCCATTCCCCGAGCGCCGATGCGCGCCGCTCGTGTGCCCGCCCCAGATCCTGAATCTGAAGCTCCAGGGAACGACGGCGCAGCTCTTCTGCAGGGTCGGTGTTTGCGGGCAGCAAGCGCAGCTCGTCCAACATCGCATCGCTGAGCTGCTTGGAGGCCTGCACTTGTTCCTGTGGTGTCCCGGTGTCCGTGCGCTTCACCAGTGCCTCCAGGGCCGGTCCACGCGCCCCCATTTCGATGAGCTCGGCGGCCATCTGCTCTTGGGACACCACAGCTTGGGAGAGCTGGTCCTCTGCGGTCTCAAAGGAGCGGCTGGCCTCCTTGACCTCGCCTTGGCCTTTGAGTCCACCCAGGTAGCCGATGCCCACCATCAGCAGCACCGGGACGGCTAGGTAGCGCGCCGTGTTCCCCAACACGGTCAGCAGGGGCCACACGAAATCGCGAACCACGTCGTCCGCTACCTCGTGGGCTTCGCGGTCTTGGCCGTCCTGCTGCGGCGCCTCGCCCTGGGTGTCCTTGTCGCTGTCTTGTTTGCCGGGCAAAGAGCTGATCTTTCGGCCTGGGACCTCGATGCTCGGGTCGTCCAGTCCGTATTGTTCCTCAACGGACATCGAATCTCGAACATCTTCAAAGCTGCGGTGCGAGGGCGAGGTCGGTGAGTCCCGGGGTGGCGCAGAGGGCATCGAGCGTCGGTCGGAGAAGGCCTGAGAACGGTTCAGGGACGGCCGGCTCAAACCTTTGTCTCGTGGTGGCAGAGAGTCCGGCCTGGAGCGAGGAGAAGGCATCTCCTTGCGGGAGAAGGTGTCCTCCTCGTCGGGTGCCAGCTCCACCACCGGGATCATCGTGGCGTTTCGAACAGGAGGCGCTTCTCCCACAGGCACGATCTCGACGCCTTCCGGCGGTGAGATGATGTTCACAGGAATGCCCAGGGCGTGGGCAAAGGCCTCGACGCTGTCGAAGCGTGCCTCTGGGTTGGGATCCAGCGCGCGCTCAACGGCTTCGATCACGCGCCTGGGGGTCGCCGGTGCGTGCACGGAGAGGGGCGTGAATGCGCCAGCGGCGGTGGCGTTCAGGATGCCCCGCAGGTCGGTGCCAGGAAAGGCGGGTTTTCCGCCCAGGAGCTCGTAGAGCAGGGCGCCCAAGGCGAAGATGTCTGCGCGCCGCGTGACGGTGGCCGAGTCGCTGACCTGTTCCGGCGCCATGTAGCCAGGGGTCCCCATTGGGGTGCCCCCCAGGGTGCCGGCGCTGCGCTTTCCAAACTTGGCGATGCCGAAGTCGGCAACCTTGGCGATGACCGATTCCCCTTGGGAGGTCAGCAGCACGTTGGCTGGCTTGATGTCGCGGTGCAGAATCCCCGCGGCGTGGGCGGTGCCGACCCCTCCGAGGACCTGAGAGAAGAGCACCAGGGCCTCCTGCAGCTCCATGGCCCCGCCGTCGCGGATGCAGTCGGCCAGAGAGAATCCTTCGACGAACTCCATCACCAAGCCGACCTCGCCCTCGGACTGGACCACGTCGGTCACCGAGACCACGTTGGGGTGACGTAGACGGGCCTGAATGCGTCCCTCACGCAGCAGACGCTCGGTCATGCGCGGGTTGGGCGCGCTGAGAAACTTTATGGCGTGCTCGGTGCCCAGCTGAAGGTGGCGCGCCAGGTGCACGGTGGCCAAGCCGCCCTCGCCGAGAAGGCCTAGCAGCTCGAAACGCTCGACGATGTCGCCAGCTTGGCGCAATTCACGGGCCTCGGTTCAAAGGAAGCATAGCCGCATCAGGCAGTCACGCGGGTGCCGCGCTTGCCTGCCAGGGCATCTGCGAAACAGTCGGGAGACGTGATGAGCACCTCTTGGCCGCCCCGCTGGAGGTAGTCCAAGGCCGCTTCAATCTTTGGCCCCATGGAGCCAGGGGGGAACTGGCCGGCTTCTTGATGGGTGCGCAGCTCGGCTGCGCTGACCCGGCCAAGGGCGCGGGCCTGGGGTGTGGCGAAGTCCACCATGACCTCGTCTACGCCTGTCAGGATGACCAGAGTGGGGGCGCCGAGGGTTGCGGCCAGCAGGGCACTGGCGCGGTCCTTGTCGATCACAGCCTCCACCGTGACCCGCTCCTCGTGGAAGTTGATCATGGGAACACCACCGCCACCGCAGGCGAGAACCACGTGTCCCGCCTCCAGCAAGATCTTGGCGGCCGCCAGGTCCAGAATCTCGATGGGCTTGGGGGAGGGGACCACGCGGCGCCAACCTCGTCCGGGGTCCTCTTTGACCTGCCAGCCCAGCGTCTGTGCGCGCAGTTTTGCTTCGTCTTCTAGGTAAAAGCGGCCCACGTACTTGCTGGGGTCCTGAAAATCAGGGTCCTGCGCGTCGACCAGCACACGGGTGAGGACGGCGCTGACCGGGCGCTTGAGGTAGCTATAGAGCGCTTGCTGGAGCAGCAGGCCAATCTGTCCCTGAGTCGCTGCGACTGCGATGTCCAGTGGCACGGGAGGCACCTCATCGGCGCACATGTCCGAGCGGAGCAGAATGCGCCCCACTTGGGGACCGTTGCCATGGGTGACGACCAGTTCTGTGTCGCTGGGCAGGGCCGAGAGCACGCGCGCCACTTGGCGAGCGCAAGCCAATTGCTGGGCGATTGTGCCGGTCTCCCCAGGCTGGATCAGGGCGTTGCCACCCAGTGCGACCACGATGCGTTGACCCACTCATTCTCCTAAGGGAGGAGGCTACACCATCGGTGGGGAGGGGTGTTCCGTACGCCCTGACCCGTTAGGGGGCGCAGCAATCGAGGAAGCATGGAACAAACGCCACTCATTATCGTCGACACACCTGAGAAGCTGGAGGAGATGGTCCAGCTCATCGCCGACGAGCCGGTGTTGGGCATCGACACCGAGGCGGACTCCATGTACGCCTATCAGGAAAAAGTCTGCTTGATTCAGTTCTCTGACCGGAACAATGACTACATCGTCGACCCCCTGGCGGGCTTCTCGCTGGAGCCGCTGGCGCCCTTCATGTCCGACCCGGATGTCGTGAAAATCTTCCACGGCGCGGACTACGATGTGGTGTCCATGAAGCGGGACCACGGCTTCGAGTTCCGGAACATCTTCGATACGATGATCAGCGCGCAGCTCCTGGAGATGCCACGGGTTGGGCTGGCTGACTTGGTGGGCCACTACTTCGCCGTCCCCATGGACAAGAAGTACCAGACCCACAACTGGGCTGAGCGGCCTTTGTACCCAGAGCACCTCTACTATGCTCGGGGAGACACCCACTTCTTGCTCGCCATTCGCGAGATGTTTGTTCGCAAGCTCAAGAAGATGGGCCGCATGCACATCGCCCAAGAGGAGTTCGAGCTCCTCGAAGACCGCACTTGGAGCCCGGGCATTCCACCCGAGCTGCGCTTCATGAAGACCAAGGGCATCAACCGGCTGGATCCGCTCGCACAGCGGGTCTTCCGCTCCCTGTACATGCTACGGGACGGACACGCCGCGCGCATGAACCGCCCGCCCTACAAGGTCATGCCCGATCAGGTCCTGATGAAGCTGGCCGAGGCCCGCCCATCCAACCTGGACGAGCTCTCCCGGCACGTTCGGGCCAAGAGCTCGATGGTTCGCCGCTACGGCGAGGAGATGGTCGCGGCCATCGCAGAAGGCTTGGAGACCTCGGACACCTTGCCGGACGTCCCCAAGAAGGTCCGTACGGGAACCTCGGCCCGCTACGGCAGCCGGGAGGTCGAGCGCCTCTTCAACGACTTGAAGGCGTGGCGCAAGCGCGTGCTCAAGCGCGACGATGTGCCCATGGTGCTCATCGCGAGCAACACCCAGCTCAAGGCCATCGCGGGCTACAGGCCGACCAGCATTGAGGAGCTCTCCGGACTGGAAGAGATTCGCAACTGGCAGGTGGAGATGTACGGCAAAGAGCTGATCGACATGGTCGAGGCCTTCGAGGCCAAGCTGCCCGCCAAGGGTGAGCGCAGCTCCAGCTCGGCTGCAGCCAAGAAGGGCCGCCGTCGCCGCAAGCGCCGCGATGACGATGCCCCTCCGGAGCAGGAGCAAGCGTGAAGCAGGTCCACAGCGATGCCGCTCCGGCGGCGATTGGCCCCTACAGCCAGGCCATCGTGCACGGCGGCTTGGTCTATTGCTCCGGGCAGATCGCCCTGGACCCTGTCTCGGGCGCCCTTGTTGAAGGGGACGTCCAAGCCGAAGCTCGCTTGGTGCTCAAGAACTTGGCTGCGGTCCTGAAAGCCGCTGGCAGCGGCTTGGATCGGGCCATCAAGGTCACAGTCTTTCTCAAGGACTTGAGTGACTTTGCAGCGGTCAACCAGGTCTACACCGAGGCCTTCGGTGACCACCGTCCCGCGCGCGCTTGCGTGGAGGTCGCCAGGCTTCCTCGGGACGTGCGTGTAGAGATCGACTGCATCGCTGCGGTGACCTGAGGGTCAAACCACACCTGGGAGGTCTTGCGCTGGGACCCTTGCCTGCGCTATACCGTCCCGTCCCGGCGTCCCCTCACCGACGCCACCCGAGGTATTTCATGCGTGCCCTGACCACCCTGATTGGTGCTTCTCTTCTGGCCGGCGCTGCGCTGGTGTCCACTCCTGCCTTGGCAGGTGGTGTGGGCCTCATCGGTGGCGGTGGATTCGGAACCACGCCGATCTACGCTTACGAAGCTGACAACCTTCAGCCCTTCATCTACAACCAGCTGCGTCCCCGTACCGGCCTGGGAGCCCAGCTTGTGCTCGGCGACCGAGATGACCGCTTTGTGGGTGTAGGCCGCTTCTACTGGCAGTCGGAGCTCCCTCAGAGCGATGATCCAGAAGCCATTCAGGCTGCTGCAACCGCAGGTGACTACGGGGATGTGACCTACGCCATCAACCCGAACACCCGAAACGTGGGCATCGGCACCGCCGGTATCCAGTGGGGAATCTGGGGCGATCGCACTGGCGGCTTGGCCTTCAACGCCTTGACCTGCATCGGCGCTGGCATCAAGACCGATGACGCACGTGAGTTCCTGGTCCTGGAACTGGGCCCAGGTGTGCAGTACTCGGTCAACAAGCGCGTTCAGCTCAACGCTGAGGTCCTGTACCAAGCCCGCTACCGCAAGGGCTTTGACCACGCCGTGACCGGCACCATCGGCGCCCGCTACCTCTTCGACTAGGTCGACCCGTCGCTGAATCGGGCTGCAGCCTTCGGGCTGCGGCCCTTTTTTGTTCCTTGGCTGGACCTCGTCTCGGGTCTTGGCTCAAGAACGTGATGAGATGGACAAACGAATCGGCCCTTTGTTGCCGGAATGATTCGGGACCGCGCTCCCGGCCTGCCCTACATGAGAGGGGACAGGAGAGGGCGTGCGCGATTCCCAGTACCAGACACTGCCTGCCCCTGGGCATGGCGTGGCCCACCGCTACGGGGCCGGTGTCCACATCCTCTCTCAGCCATGGGCGATGAGCTTGCTCACGGAGTTGTGTAGGCCGGAGACCACTCAGCCGCGCTTCAACCAACTCCTCACCATGCTCTTTGACTGGATGTTGCCGGAGATCGTCGGCCGGGAGCTGTCCAAGCGCAGCGTGCGACGCAGCACCCGCATGCCCCAGGGCGTCTACGAGGGAGAGATCGTCGACCCAAGCCAGGGGGTCGTTGTGGCCGCTGTGGCCCGTGGGGGAATTCCTCCCGCCCAGCGCTTCTATGACGGTCTGAATCAGCTCCTGGAGCCTTCAGGGGTGCGTCAGGACCACCTCTTCATGGCGCGCCAGACGGACAGCTCGGGCCACGTGGTTGGAGTGGACGTCTCCGGCTCCAAGCTGGGCGGTGGGGTGCAGGACGCGACCTTGCTTGTGCCTGACCCAATGGGCGCCACCGGGGGCTCCATCGTCGAGACCCTGCGCATTTACCGGGACCAGGTCCAGGGCACCCCACGCCGTATGGTGTGCGCCCACTTGATCGTGACCCCGGAGTACCTCAAGCGCGTGTTGGGGGAGTTCCCTGACGCGCGCATCTACGCGGTCCGTTTGGATCGCGGCCTGTCCTCTCCCCAAGCTCTGGCGGCAGCGCCTGGAGAGCATTGGGACCAGGAGAAGGGCTTGGACGACCACGACTACATCGTCCCCGGCGCCGGCGGCCTGGGTGAACTGATGAACAACGCTTGGGTGTGAGCATGCAGCAAGAGCGACTGAAAGTCCTACTGGACGAAGAGATCCTGGCCCAGCGTGTCAAGGCCATGGGCCTTGAGATTCGCGAAGTCTATGGGGACGTCCCCATCACCGTGATCGCTGTCTTGAAGGGCAGCTTCATGTTCATGGCTGATCTTGTGCGCGCCATCGGCGGCGACGTGAAGGTCGAGTTCCTGGGCGTGAGCAGCTACCACGGCGGCACACGCTCTACTGGAGCGGTCAAGATCACCCAGGATCTGCGTCATCCCATCGAGGGACAGCACTGTCTGGTGGTCGAGGACATCGTCGATACCGGCCTGACCATGGACTACCTGCGTCGCCTTCTGGAAGTGCGCGGTCCAAAGAGCCTGCGTGTGGCCACCCTGCTGGACAAGCCCATCAACCGCGAGATTGAAGTGGCCGTCGAGTTTGTGGGCTTCTCGATCCCCGATGAGTTTGTCGTGGGCTACGGCCTGGACTTGGGCGAGCTTTACCGGAACCTGCCCTACATCGCTGTGTACACCCCCTAAAAGGGCAGTCCTCCCTTGGCAGGCAGCGGCTTCGTCAGAGGCCGCGCCTTGGCTCAACAGGCCTTGGCGCTCAGTCTGCTGTATCAGCAGGACCCGTGTCACCGGTGTCCACAGGGCTCTCGCCCAGTGTCAGCGAGAGCGGGCTCTCGGTGACGCCGTAGACGTTGAAGAGCTGCAAGCCGTATTGACCGGCATCGAGCTCCGGGGCCACGAAGCTCAGGGTCTCCACACAGCTCAGGCAGTCCGTGTAGCAGGCATCACAGTCCTCGCCACAGGTCACACAGCCTTGGGTGGTCTTGCAGGTATCACAGACCTCGCAGTCGGTGCGGGTGACATCGGTGATCTGTGCCGAGGTGCCGCCGATCCAGAGCGCGCTGTCCGCCGCGGTGCTCATCGGCTTCCCCGTCAGGACAACGGTCTCACCGGGTAGCACCTCTGCTGGGGCCACCTCGCTGAGGGTGACCTGGCAGGAGTAGACCGCCTCATCTTGGTCGCCACAGGCCAACAAGGCCGCGAAAAGGGCCAGAGTCAGGGTCCACATCAGAAGATCTCCACGGTGTCGCTGGCGCTGGTCTGTCCGACCTCGCCCACGACGTTGTCAGGCACTGTACCCGGAACGAATGGCATTGAACGACCGCCGCGCGCGACGTTGCCGCTGCTCTCGTCAATGGCGGCGTAGGTAGCGCCTGGGATGGGACCAAAGGGTCGGTCCATCTCCTTGGTCCACGCCTTCTCCATGAAGGCCATCCACATGGGCAGGGAGACCCGGCCGCCTGTGGAGGAGACGCCCATGCTGCGCGGGGTGTCGTAGCCGGCCCAGGTGGTGGTCACGATGCCGGCGGAGTAGCCGGTGAACCAGCCATCCTTGAAGTCGTTGGTGGTGCCCGTCTTGCCAGCTACGTGGAGACCCAGGCGGTTTGTGGCTGCGCCGGTTCCGGCGGTAGCGACCTCGTGCAGAAGCCAGGTGACGATGCCCGCCACTGTGGGGTCCAAGACCTGGGGGTGCACCACTTGGTTGTGGGACTCCAGGACCACGCCGTCTCGGTCCTCGACCCGCTCGATGAAGTAGGGGTCGACCTTCTTGCCGTAGGTGGCAAACACCGAGTAGGCCCGTGCCATCTCGATCATCGAGATACTTCCGCTGCCCAAGCCCATGGACAGGTCCAACTCCATGGGGCTCTCGATGCCCAGGTTGCGCGCCATGTCGTAGACGGGCTGCAAGCCGATGACGTCCAGGACGCGAACGGTGACCACATTGCGGGACAGAGCCAAGCCCTTTCGCAGGCTGATCTCACCCAGGTAGTCCCCGCCGTAGTTGCCCGGCTTCCACATCTCGCCACGGCTGTGGTCGTAGAAGGTCAGGGGGGCATCGAGCACCATGGAGCCGGCGGTGAACTTCTTCTCGTTGATCGCCGTGGCGTACACGATGGGCTTGAAGGTGGAGCCGACCTGGCGTTTGGCCTGGATGGCCCGGTTGAACTCCGAGTCCTCGATGTCTACGCCGCCGACCATCGCGATGACGGCGCCGGTCTTCAGGTCATAGGAGAGCAGGGCGCCTTGAAGCTCGGGGGATTGGTAGAGCTTGGCTGCGGCCCGGTTCTTGGCTGCGGGGTAGCCCTCCAAGTTGTCTTGCTCCTCGGCGTCCAGGCTGGCCACGGTGACCTCGACCACGTCACCCACCTTGAGGGTGTCGGTCATGTCTGAGCTGGCCCGGTAGCGCCAAGAACGCTCCGTGTTGGGCTCAAAACCCCACTTGGTCCAGGACAAGGGGATGATGGCCTCGTTCGAGCCAATGCCGACGATGGCGTGCTTGGCCTCTACGCTGATGACCACGGCCTCGAAGCGTTCGTCGACGCGCAGGCTTGACTTGGCCGGAACGGGATTTCTACGGGCGTTGTCCGCCAGGAATTGGTCCATGTCTCGCATGGCCTCCTCCTGTTTGTCCCGACGGGCCTGAATGGCTGCTTTGCCGCTCAGGTTCTCCAGGGGCCCACGCCAGCCGAAGAGGGAGTCCTGCTTGGTGATGTGGTCGGTGACAGCGGTCTGAGCCACCTGTTGCAGCTCCAGATCACAGGTGGTGTGGACGACCAGTCCCTCGTTGTAGACCCGGTCAAAGCCGTACTCGTCGACCAGGTGACGGCGCACGTGCTCGGTGTAGTAGGGGGCCAGCTTGCGGATCGGGTTCTCACCCTTGACCACCGCGATCTCTTCCTTGAGCGCCGCGTCGTGCTCGGACTGGCTGATGAAGCCCTTGTCCAGCATCTGACCCAGCACGTAGCTCTGGCGGGCCTTGGCCTTCTCCCAGTGGCGGTGGGGGCTGTAGTCGCTGGGACGCTGTGGCAGTCCGGCCAGGATCGCGCCCTCGGCCAAGGTCAGCTCTTGTACGTGCTTGTCGAAGTAGATGCGGGCGGCCGCTTCCACACCGTAGGCCCCGGAGCCCAGGTAGATCTCGTTGAGGTACAGGTAGAGGATCCTGTCCTTGGAGAAGGTCTCCTCCACCCGGGTGGCCAAGATCATCTCCTTGATCTTGCGGGAGATCTTCTTGTCCTTGGTGAGCAGGAAGTTTCGAGCCACCTGCTGGGTGATCGTGCTCGCACCCTGGGCCATGCCGCCGGCCTTGAGGTTGGCGACCATCGCGCGGGCGATGCCCATCAAGTCCACGCCGCTGTGGTTCTCGAAGTTCGCGTCCTCCGCCGCGATGAAGGCGTACTGGACGTGCTCTGGGATGTCCTCCATCGGCACGACGTAGCGGCGCTGCTCATAGATCTCGCCCAGGAGCTCGCCGTTGCGGTCGTAGACCACGGTGACGGCTGCGGGACGGTAGGTCTCCAAGGTCTCCAAGGTGGGCAAGTCTTGGCCGTAGTACCAGAAGGCCCCGGCCAGGGTGGCTGCCCCGCCAATGCCGCAGATCAGGGTCGCGGCCAATCCGAATCGCACGGTCTTTGCGAACCAGCCGCGCTTCTTCTTGGCGGTGCTCGGCTTGGGCTTGCCGGGTCCTTTGGGGGGAGGCGCAGCTGCGCGAGGTGCTGCGGCCCGAGGAGCGGGGGCTGCAGCTCTTGGAGCAGGAGCTGGCGCGGCGGCTCGAGGAGCCGGAGCGGGCGTGCGCATCTGGGTTGGAACCACGTCGGGCTCGGTGCGCGGGCTTGGCGCCGGCGAGGCCACCTCGGTCGGGCGCGCGCTCGGGGTGGGCCTTGAGGGCAAGGGGTCCACAGGTGGGGCCGGAGGCATAGGGGCCGGCGCGTCGCCTTGAATGCGGGCGCCCTTGGCACGCAGGCGCTCCACCAGTCCTGGGGGATAGCTGATGGCCAGGGCCCGGCCGCAGCCTCCGCACTGAATCTCCGAGCCCGCCGATGGATAGGGATCCGTCAGCCGGTGAGGGTGCGTGCAGTGGGGACAGGTGATTTTCAGGGCCATCGGTCCCGCCATTGGTGGGGTTCGCGGCCTGTGCGTATAGGCCCGCGCTTAGCGGCAGGAACTAACGATCCGGCGATCTTGGGGCAAGGATGGGCTGGCCATGGCCGTATAGGTGCGCACATAGTTGAAACGAAGGTCTCGGAGACGGGTCTAAGACCATGCGGGTATGCTGAATCACGCAAGAGGAGATTGAATGCACACAGGTGTTGCACGCGCAGCCTTGGTTGTCGGCGTCGGACTTGTCTCGATCGCAGGATACAACCTGATCTCTCAGGCCTCACAGGCCGAGGACATAGACGCGGGGGAGCGGGTCTCCAGCCTGGGTGACTTCCCCGCCAGCGCGAGCACGGGGGCGCCTCACGAGCTCTCTCGACTCAAGCTCCTCAAGCGCACCATGCACTTTGTGGATGAGAAGTATGTGGACCCCGCTGCGGTCGATCCCGAGGAAATGTTCGATTCTGCCTTGGATGCAGTCGAACGCCGCGTCTCCGAAGTGCTCTTTCAGCGCAGCGATGACGGTCAGCTCCTACACATCAGCGTGGGCGGCTACACCACCACATTGGAGCTGCCCCCCATCGACAGCACCAGCACGCTGCAGGATCAGCTCTCGCGGGTCGCGGGTGTTCTGGACGAGCACCTCAGCGATCAGGTGGACCCCGCTCAGGTTGAGTACGCCTTGATCAACGGCGTTCTGGGAACGCTGGATCCCCACAGCATCCTCTTGCCCCCGGCCGACGCCGAGAACATGGACACCGAGAACTCCGGCGAGTTCGGTGGCTTGGGCATCACCATCACCCTGGTCGATGGCCTGCTCACCGTCGAGTACCCCCTGGAAGACACCCCAGCATGGGACGCTGGCCTGGAGCCTGGTGACCAGATCGTACGCATCAACGGGGAGTCCACGGTCAACATGGACTTGGAGGAGGCCGTCTCGCGGCTCCGTGGCCCAGTCGGTGCGCCCGTCACGATCTCCGTGAGCCGGGAGTCTTGGGAGGAGCCCCGGGACATCGTCATTGAGCGCGCCAAGATCAAGCTGAACCCCGTCAAGGGCACCCTGCTCGACGGAGACATTGGCTACATCAAGGTCACCAACTTCCATGCGGCCGTCAGCGGCGACATGAAGGACCAGCTCAACAGCTTCAAGCGGGAAGCCAAGAACAAGGAGATCCAAGGCTTGGTCCTGGACCTTCGCGGGAACCCAGGTGGCTATCTGCACCAGGCCATCGAGGTCGTGGACCTCTTCCTGAGCGATGGCCCCATCGTCTCCACCGTCGAGCGTCAAGGCTCCAAGGTGGACGAGACCAACGCCAGAGGCGGCAACACCGTCGGCGCAGACTTCCCGATCGTGGTCTTGGTGGATGCCGGATCGGCCTCCGCCTCGGAGATCGTGGCCGGCGCTCTGAAGAACCGGGGTCGCGCCGTCATTGTCGGCGAGACCACCTTTGGCAAGGGCAGCGTCCAGCACCTGTACCCGAACGAGGCCGACGGCTCCAAGCTCAAGCTCACTGTCGCCCGCTACCTCACCCCTGGGGACAAGAGCATTCAAGCGGTGGGCATCCCGCCGGACATCGCCCTGGACCAGACGATCTTCTACGAGATGAAGCAGGACGGAGAGACCCACACCCTGGTCTCGATGTTCGCCCGCGAGCGGGCCCTGCGCGAGGCCGACTTGGATGGCTCATTGGCCAAGGGCAACCAGGATGATGGAGACTCCGTCTACACCATCCGCTGGCTGCGTGAGCTCAACAGCGAGACCGAGCGTCCCCGCCGAGACAGTGTGGACACCTCAGACTTTGAGATCCAGTTCGCCCGAGACGTGCTCTTGGCCTCCAAGGGCAAGTCCAGCCGCGCTGAAGTCTTGGCCGGCATCGAGAAGGTCGTCGACAAGTACGACCGGGACCAGGCCACGCACATTCAGGGCGCCTTCAAGAAGCTCGGGGTGGACTGGAGTGATGGCACGCAGCCCTCTGCTCCGGCGCTCAGTGCAGTGCTGGATCTGGGAGAGGACGGCGTCCTGAGCGCAGGCGAGGACAACAATGAGGTGGTCTGGCTGCGTGCGACGAACCAGGGCTCCGCGCCGGTCTACCAGGTCATGGCGGTCTGTGAGAGCGGCATGCGCGAGCTGAACAACCTGGAGTTCTACTTCGGCAAGCTCGAGCCTGGTGAGACCCGCAGCTTCCCGGCCTTTGTGGGCTTGGACGAGGGCTACCGCGATGAGATGGCTGAGCTGAGCTGCGATTGGCAAGACGCCCAAGGCGTGGCGCTCAGCGAGACCGCGCACCCCATCCGCACGCAGTCCCAGGCTCTGCCTGAGTTTGAGTGGAGCTACAGCATCGTGGACGGTGGCGAGGGGGAGACCCGTGGCGACCAAGACGGCGTGGTCGAGCAAGGCGAGCTCGTGGCCTTGAAGGTCAAGGTCACCAATGTTGGAGAAGGGGAGTCCAAGGCTGCCTTTGTGAAGCTGAAGAACCGCGCCGGAAAGGCCGTGGATCTGCGAACCGGTTCACAGGAGTTGGGTGCCTTGGCGCCGGGCGAGAGCGCCGAGGCGCTGCTCGACTTCCAGGTCGGACTCTCCGGCGAGAGCCTGGCTCTGGAGATTCTGGTCGGTGACCAGCAGAGCTTCGACCACGCTGTGGTCTGGCGCGCTGGCTTCCAGGAGACCTTCGCGCAGATGGAGGAGCTGGAGATTCCGGTCGGTGTTGCCCCAGAGTGGAGCGACCGCAAGCCCCCCAAGCTCACCCTGAGCCGCAAGCCGGAGCTCGTTGAGACCCAGCCCGGTGTGGTGCTCTCTGGACAGGCAACCGATGAGTCGGCTGTGCAGGAAGTCATCATCTACCACCTGACCCAGGACGAGACGGACAAGGTCTTCTACCAGGGTGGCCAGGAAGGCATCGCGGCCATTCCATGGACGGTGGATGCCCGCTTGGAGCCTGGCGCCAACCTCTTCGTCATCCTCACCCGGGATGACCAGGGGTTGACGGACACCGCTTCGGTCAACGTCTGGTTCGACGACTCGGCCATTGCCGCTGAGTAGGCCTATTGAGCCGCCGCTATTGAGGAACGGGCAGGTCCAGGGCCTCAATCACGGCACGCAGCAAGACATCCACGGGAGCCGGCTTGGGCACCCGAGGGTGTCCGTGCGCCTTGAGCACCTCGACCATCGCGTACTCGTTGCAGGCGGTGTGAACCAAGACCTTTGGCGCGCTGCCGCCCATTGGGACGGGCAGACGGTCTAGCTCTTGGAGCAGCAGGAGTCCGCCCAGGTGCTGCTGTCCTTCGGGCAGACGCGCTCGGGGGCCCATCAGGGCCTTGATGTCCTCGCCTGGGGGCACAAAGACATCGCAGACGACCACATCGACGGGCTTTGCGAGCACGGCGCGAATGGCCTGGGCCACCGTCTCGGCGACCTCGATCTCCGCCCCGAGGGCCTCACGGAGTGTGTTGGCCACCAGGGCGACGTTGTCCGGCTCGTCATCAACAAAGAGAATGCGCATGGAACTGTCTACTCCCAAGAAGTCTGAACGACCACCGCGCTTCCTTGCAGAGCCTGATCCCCCACCTGAATCTTGGCTCTGCCTGTGCGCAGTTCGCGACGGAGGTTGCCCTTGCTGACTTGGAGCAAGGTGGCCTCGGGGGCGCTCAGGTGTGCGTAGGGGTCGCTCACGTGGCTCTGGCCGCGGGTGCGGATCTCCACGTGTAGCGGGAGCTCGGGGGAGAAGTCCAGGTGCCAACCTTCCTCAAAACTCCCGCTGAGCACCGCATCTGCCCAGGCCAGAGTGCCGTCGATGTTGGCCCAGGCCAGGGCTTGGGTGCCGTTCTGGTCGATGCCGATGCTGACGCCCGGGGCGGTGACAAAGACCGTGGTGTGCGGCGTTCCATCCCAACTTGGGGGCGTCTGTCCGCCGCGGTAGAGCAGCAGGGCCTTTCCGCCCAGCAGTTGGTTGCGACCGGTGGTGGAGAGGTAGCCGTTGCTGCGGCCCATCAGCTCAAGAGGACGCACGGTCCATTCCTCAAGCTCCAGGCTGTGGGCCGGGTCTCCCGCAGTCTCGATGTTCAGGCGCAGGTTGCGGGGATCGCCCATCTCACCGCCCTCTTGGAGTTGCACCTCCCAGCCCCCGCTGTGGCCGCGCAGCAGGTCGGGACCCACGCGGATGCCGGACTCGAGGACCTCCACGTCCGCCGGTGTGCCGTCCAGCCCAAAGAGCAGCGTGCCTTCTGCCTTGGAGATGGCGGCCCCGCGAACAGAAGCGCTGCCCTTGAGCCAGCCGCTGTTGCCCCGGGTGATGCGCAGATCCAAGGTCATGCGACCCGGGTCCAGGACCAGCAGCTCCCACTGCTCAGCCCAGTTCAGGTTCTGTTCCGGCGTGCAAGAGAGGAGGGAGAAGAGAAGGATCAAGGGGCCATCTCTCGGACGGAGGGGACGATGGGCAGGTCCTCCAAGCAGAGCTCTTGTGCCCGGCGCTGCTTGAGCTCCTCCTCCAGTTCAGGGCTCAGGACGACGGGAAAAGGCAGCTCGCCCGTACAGAGTTGGGCGCCTCGATCCCGCTGCATGTTCAGCATGTCGTGGAAGACCGGGACGGCCGTCTTGGTGCAGATCTCCGCCAAGGCCGGCTCGGTGATGGCCGCGCAGCTTCCCGGATCCAGCGGGCTGTTGCGCATCAGAAGCTGTCGGTAGGTGGCCGACCAGGGCCGCTCGTCTTTGGGGGAGAAGCCGGCCCAGATCACCCAAGGGCGCACCAAGGCTTCGACTTCGCCAGGCTTGGCGCCTTTGGGTAGCTCGTTGTGCACCCGATCGGAGAACACGTGCATGCGGCAGTCATCGGCCAAGCTGCCAGCGTTCGCGCATGCGGCGGGATCGCGGTTGTGTTCCCCGAGCAGGAACCAGCACTCCTCGCCGCCCTTCTTGGGTGTCTCTGCGCAGAGTGAAGCGCTGAGCTCAGGGTCTGTGGACGCGAGCACTTCCACCACAGCCCACACGCAGTCCGCGTGCAGAGCGGCGTCGTCGATCTGCGCACAGAGGGGAGCGGCCTCTGTCGGCGAGGTCAGCACGAGCGCGATGGCCTGGGCGTGGCGCTTGCGATCCGCCTCGGGAGAGGAGGTCGTGCAGGACATGAGCAGCGTTAGGGTGAGCATCCGCCAGCGATTATCCGCGATTCTTGGACGCCGCCTATGCCTGCTTTGGACTTTGCCGCCACCCACCGCAACAGAGACGTGCTCCTGGAGGTCCTCACGCCGCGCTTGCCGGCGCGTGGAACGGTCCTGGAGATCGGTTCAGGCAGCGGCCAACACCACGTCTTCTTCGGCGCGGCTCTGCCCCACCTGAACTGGCAGCCGACGGACCTGGCCGAGGAACACCTGGAGAGCATTGTGGCGTGGCAGGACCTGCAGCCCTCCGCTGGCCTCTTGCCGGCCAAGAAGCTCGACTTGCTGGCGCCCTGGCCGGTCAGGGAAGCGGACGCTGTGCTCTGCTTCAACGTGATCCACATCTCGCCCTGGGCCTGTACCCCCGCGCTCTTCCAAGGGGCCGGCCAGGTGCTTCCAGCGGCAGGCCGCCTCTTTCTCTACGGGCCCTTCACCTTCGGGGGCGAGCACACCTCGGCCTCCAACGTGCGCTTTGAGGGCTGGCTAAAGTCCATGGACCCGGACTTTGGCGTGCGAGACGCCGACACCTTGGCGCAGATCGCCCAAGACAATGGCTTGGAGCTCATGGAAAAGGTGGCCATGCCCGCCAACAACTTCACCTTGGTTTTCGAGAAGCGCTAGCCGTCCAGGGCGTCCTTTTCCTGCTGCCAGAGGGTCTCTTCGATGGGAGAGAGGTCCTCGACCAAGGTCCACTCCAGCTCGCCGTCTGCGGAGAAACCCTCCTTCTCGGCGTGAATGGCGCCGTCTTGCTGGGTGTCCACGGAGAGAACCGAGGCGCCGTCCGGGGCCACGCTCTCGCTCTGCCAGCCGGTCCACGCCCAGGCCGGTCCGTCGAAAGTACCTGTTCCCTCGTAGCTCTCGTCGGAGAAGCTCAGGGTGAAGCGCTCTCCGCTTGGGGCCACGTCCAAGTAGACCTCGGTCAGGGTGCCGTCTGCCGTGGCGATGAACTCCTCGCGGATGGTGCCGGCCTCTGGGTCCAGAAAGCGGCGCACGATGTAGGCCTCCTCGAACTCGAAGCCGCCGGCTTGAATCAGGCTCTCAGCGCTGTAGTGCTCCACCCAGGCGTCCGGCAGCTCGGCGGGCTGCTCTTCGATCTCGGAAGGGGTCGTACAGGCCAGAATGAGTGCAAACATTCGAGACTCCTAAAGAAACAACCCGGCCCACATCAGCTGAACGCCCAGACCCCAGGCCAAGAGGATCACCGCTGTGGGGATGCCGGCCCACCCGACGGGAACCCAGTCGTTTACGGGCCACGGGCGCATCAGACGATCCCGTCCGTCCTTGACGCTGGCGTGGGGGAGGCGACCCTGCATTAAGGGGACGGCGCGGGCCAAGGCGACCAGGAGCCCAAGGGCGGGAATCAGGGCCAGCACGGCGTAGAAGCCCACTTGGTTGAAGGCCTCCCGCTTGGAGATGCCCCCCCAGATGCGAAGGGCGTTCTGGGCCACCACCAATCCGGGGACCACGACGATCAAGGCCAGCAGGCTGACCGCCTCCAAGATCAGAGTGGGGTCTCCTTGAAGGGGCAGGTTGCCGCTGCGCTCCATGCCAAAGACCAGGCCCGGAAACAGGGCCACAGGGGCGGCGACGCCGGAGAGCATGGCGGCGAACATCGCCCAGGGGCGGGCCTTGGCGGCCGCTTGGGTCTCAAAGACCTTGGCGCGCTGGGCCAGCACATCGATCTGGCGCTCCAGATCCTGTTTGCGCCCCCCGTCGGTGGCAAAGCGCATGGCGCGCCGCAGCTCTTTGGGGTCCTCGATGATGCCGAGCTGGGCCAAGGCCTCTTCTTCGGTCTGGGGCTCCAGCATCAGCTCAGGTTGGGCGGGCTCTCCCTCAAAGCGCACAAACCAACGGATCGCGGGCTGCCCGTAGCTGGAGGGCACGCGCTGAGAGCCGATGATCTGGGCACCGCTGGGCACGCGGGTGCTCAGCCACCAAGGCACCGGCATGACGTTGGACTCCGCGCCACAGCTGGTGCAGCGGATGGTGCGGTCCTGCTCTATGGCCTGGTCGGGGAGGGGCGTCGTGCAGTCCAAACAATGGGGACGCATGTTCGCCATGCGGGTCCGGGCGTAGAGCGCATCGATCTCAAAGCCGCCTTCTTCCACTTGATTCAGCGGGAGCGAGGCGATCGCCGACTCCAGCTCTTCGAGCAGGCGGCTGTGGAGCTCGGGCGGCAGCTCAACGCTCCCACTGGGACCGTTCACCCTGGACCAGGGCCCGTTCAGAGGCAGGGGTTCAGCATGGACCGGGTCATCGATCCAGACCTCTAGGCTGCCGTGGCGCACGTCCTTCGAACTCACCTTGTGCCTCTATCGCGGAGGACGGCCTTGCGGGGCCACATGGCTTGAATCCAGAGCGCCTCGGCGGCATCCTTGCGAAAAGCCGTCCCTTTGCCTGGGCCGGCAGGATTGCGAAACCGCTGCGATTGGAGCCCCTCGATGCTGCTGCTGACCCTGTTGATGGCCTGCTCAAATGAGCCGGAACCGCCCCCCGTTGCGGAGCCGGAGCCCACGCTCGAGGCCATGGCGCCGGAGCCCATCGAGGAACCTCAGGTCATAGAGCAGGAGGCCGCGCCCGAGGAAGCCCTGGCCGAGGCACCGGAGGATGCTGCAGAGAACAGCGAGCAGGCTGCTTCCGCCCCCGAGGCCACCACAGCCACTCCTGAAGTACCGGAGCCCGAGCCGGCCGCGCCGGAGGACCTTGTGGCGGAAGCGGCGCCTGAAGAGGCGGCGCCAGTGGCTGAAGAGCCCGATGTCGCGGAGCCTGAAGAGCCGGATGTCGTGGCCACTGGGCCCGTCAGCTACGCGCTTCAGACGGGGAGCTCCAGCCTCTACGTCCAGGTCTTCAAAGACACCACCACCGCGGCCTCAGGCATGTCCCATGACCACGTGATGCGGGCCAGTGGGTGGACCGGCACGGCGACTTGGGATCCTGCAAGGCCCGAGAACTGCAAGATCGACATCAGCGTGCCGGTGGACAAGCTGGTCGTGGACCCGGCAAAGCTGCGGGCGGCGGTGGGCTACGACTCCACTCTGAGCGATGGCCAGCGCGGAGACGTGCGCAAGAACATGCTCAGCAAAGATCAGCTCAACAGCTCGAAGTACAGCGAGATCTCCTTCTCGGCGACCAGCTGCAAAGTCGTCTCTGGGAGCAAGGTGGACGTGAGCGGAAAGCTGACGATCAAAGGCACGTCCAAGCCGATCACCATCCGGATGACCCTGGACGCCGACGCCCAGAGCTATTCGGCCAAGGGTGGCTTTAAGATCAAGGGCAGCGACTACGGCTTGGAACCCTTCTCGGCGATGATGGGCGCCCTTAAGAACCAGGACGAGCTGCGCTTCACCGTGCGACTGAGTGGTACGGCCAAGTGAGAGGTGTGTGCTAGGCCCCTGGACACCTTCCAGCGCGGAACCCGTTATGCCCGCCTTGTGCAGGAGGGCTCAATGGACGAAGTTCGTGGACCGGTACTGATCGTTGATGACGAGGCGGACATCCGCAACTTGGTGGCGATCAACCTTCGTCGTGAGGGATTTGAAGTCCTGACCGCGGCCGATGGCACCGAGGGATTGGAGCTGGCGCGTAGCAACGAGATCTCCCTGGTGATCTTGGACCTGATGCTTCCAGACATCCAAGGGACCGAGGTATGCCGCCGCTTGCGTGCCGAGCCTGGTACTGCGGAAGTCCCCGTCCTGATGCTGACCGCCCGGGACGAAGAGATCGACCGCGTGGTGGGCTTTGAGGTGGGCGCGGACGACTACGTGGTCAAGCCCTTCTCCGTCCGTGAGCTGGTGCTGCGCGTCCGGGCCATTCTCCGCCGGGCCCCAAGCCCTGTGGACGAGGTCCAAGACCCCGTGATGGAGACCGGCTCCATTCGAATCGACGTCTCCGCCCATCGGGTGTGGGTCAGCGAACAAGAGCTCGCTCTGACGGCCACCGAGTTCAAGCTGCTGGTGACCTTGGTCTCCCGCACTGGCCGGGTCCAGAGCCGCGGACAGCTGCTCCAGGACGTCTGGGAGATGCCTCCCGACCTGAACACCCGCACGGTGGACACCCACATCAAGCGCCTGCGCGAGAAGCTGGGCACGGCGGCCGACCGTGTTGAGACCGTTCGCGGCGTTGGCTACCGCTTCGTCGACGAATGAGCGCGCGCGACGAGGGCCTGCAGGCGGCCTTTGAGCGGGGCTGTTTGGTCATGGGAAAGGACCCGAATGAGACCTCGCTCGAGGAGCTCATCCACGGCCTGAGTGACGCAAAACAGCGGGCCCAGCGACACCTCGATCGCAACGAGCGCCTACAAGCCAACTTCTTCGAACACGCCCCTGGCGGCTTGGTCATGGTGGGCTCGGACATGCGCATCCATGTCCTAAACTCCGGCGTCCGCGCCGTGCTTCCGGTGGTGCCCAACCCCATCGGCCGGCAGCTCTCCGGCGGGGTGCCCTTCAAGCCCCTGGTCGAGGTCATCTCGCTGGCCATGGAGCGCGGCGAGCGCCAGACCCGAGAGTGCGTCGCCGGTCGCTTCGATCTGCTGATCCGCGCCGAGGCCTTGGAGGACGGCGGCGCCATCGCGGTGATCGCCGATGTCAGCTCCATCCAGCAGGCTGCCCGCGCCCGCTCCGACTTTGTGAGCAACGTGAGCCACGAGCTGCGCACGCCGGTGACGAGCATCCTGGGCTACTCCGAGACCTTGCTGGCTCGACCTGATGACCTGGATGCGGACACGCTCCTGATGCTCGAGGCCATCGACCGCAACGCCAACCGGCTCACCCGCATCTTCGACGAGCTGCTGGATCTGGCCCGCATCGAGGCCAGGCTGCAGGAGATGGCTCTGGATGAGGTGGACCTGCGGCCGATGATTCAGGATCTGGCCCGCACGTGGTCGGAGACGGCTGATCTGCGCCGCATCGAGTTGATGGTGGAGCTGCCCGACCATCCGCTGGTCGCTCGAATCCACATCCAGGCCTTCGACCGCATCTTGGGCAACCTGGTGGCCAACGCCATCAAGTACAGCCCCAACAAGGGAAAGGTCGGCATCCGAGCCCGCATGGCGGGCTCGCGCGTCGTGGTGGAGGTCGAGGACCAAGGCCCGGGCATTGACCCGGCCCACCAGAGCCGCATCTTTGAGCGCTTCTACCGGGTAGACAAGGGGCGCTCACGAGACGTGGGCGGCACGGGCTTGGGCTTGGCCCTGGTCAAGCATCTCTGCCTGGCAACCGGAGCCAAGGTCGGCGTGAGGAGCAACCCCGGCCACGGGGCGACCTTCTCGATTCGCTTCCCGACCTGAGCCACGCTCACTGGGAGCGGCTGGCTCAGGGGCGCATCAGCCCACCACTTCGACTTCGTCGCGGCTGACCCGTCGCATCAGGCCGTGAAGCGCCTCGGCGCGGTGTTCGTCCTCACGCATGGCCTCGCGCAGCTGAGATGCCAAGTCCTTGGCCCGACGGAAGCCTCCGACGAGCTGGCCAGACATGTCCGTGGGGGAAGAGATCATGCGCATGATCTCCTGCAGGCTGCTGCCCTTGGCCCAGGCCTCGCCGATGCCGATGAGCTCTGGGGACCAGGTGCTCTCCTGGCCAGTGATGGCCTCGGCGGACAAGACAGGGGAGGAGAGACGCACCTGAGTGACCCGCTTGGCCACATTCCGCTGGGCGGGGCTGGGCTTGTAGCGAAGGGTCGCTGCCTTGGGCAGGCCGTTCGTCATGGCCACCAGGATGCCAAAGAGCAGATCCGGCTCCACGTCCTCGAGCATTCCGGTCATCACCAACTCGGTGGTGAAGATCTCCTCGATCTGGATGTTCCGCAGGATGTTGGCGCCGGCGTTGAGCTCGTCGGTGGGGGAGAGGTAGCCGATCTCCACCAGGAAGTTCCGACGCAGCATGAAGTCCTGCCAGGCACGCTCTCCGCCGCTGCGGATGGTCTTGTCCACCTTGCGCAGCTCTTGGCTCTTGCGCTTCAGGCTCTTCTTGCCGGGGATGCTGCGGGAGTTGAGCACCTCGTCGATGTCCAAGCCAGCAGCCGTGAGCTCACCGACCAGCTGCTTGCGCTTGAGGGCCAGGTGGGCGTTCTTGCGCCCCATCTGAAAGGCCATGAAGCTGCGCTCGACGATGGGCCTACAGGCGGCCCGGCCGTGGCGCTCAACGAGCTGGATCAGCGAGTTGAAGCTCAGGTTGAAGCTGGAACCTACGGGCTCTGACTCCCCGCGCAGGTAGCGCTGGAGGTGGGGCTCCAGCTTGGGGATGTTCTGGAAGTCCATGCGCACCACGACGGTGCCGGACTCGTCCATTCCGCGGCGACCCGCGCGTCCGGCCATCTGCATGAAGCCGCGCACGGTCATGGGGTTGACCCCGTGGCCATCGTAGTGCTCCAAGTCGTCCAGAACGACGGAGCGCGCGGGCATGTTGATGCCCAGGGCGAAGGTGGTCGTGGTGTACAGGACCTTGATGAGCTTCTGCTCGTAGAGGCGCTCGACCAAGGTCTTGAGCTGTACGTGCAGGCCGGCGTGGTGAAAGGCGATGCCGCAGCGGTAGAGATCGCGCAGATCGCGGTCCAAGACCGACTCTCCCAGGTCCTCGTAGACTTCCTTGAGGATGTCATCCAGGCGCTGCTCTTCGTCCTCGGAGAGGAAGCTCTTGCTCACGCGCTCGCCCAGTCGGCGGGCGAACATCTCGGTGAGCTTGCGGGAGAACACGAAGTAGAGCATCGGCAGCTCTTCGCGCTCATCCAACATGCGAACCAGCTCAACGTGCCGGGTCATGGGCAGGCGCTCGCGAGTGCGTCCACGCTTGTCGCCACGCCCCGCGCGGGGTGCGCGACGCTTGGGAGCTGCGGCCGCCTTGTTGCGCTTCTTCCAGTGGGTGTACTCGGCGATGAACTCCTTGGGATGCACCATGCCCATCTCGCGGTTGCCGATCCAGATCTCCAGAGGCACCGCGCGCTCGTCTTGCTCGACGACCAGGACCTTGTCCCCGCGTACTTCGCTCAGCCACTCGGCGAACTCGTCGCGGTTGGAGAGGGTGGCACTCAGGCCCAGGATCTTGACCGTGTTGGGCAGGTAGATCAGCACCTCTTCCCAGACGGTGCCGCGGTCCCGGTCGTCCAAGAAGTGGATCTCGTCGAGCACCACGGCCGCCAAGTTGTCCAACTCCTCGTCACCGAGCAGCATGTTGCGCAGGATCTCGGTGGTCATGACCAGGCAGGGGGCGTCCCGGTTGATGACCAGGTCTCCGGTCACCAGGCCGACGCGCTCCGCACCGTGCAAGGCGCAGTAGTCGCGGAACTTCTGGTTGGAGAGTGCCTTGACCGGCGCCGTGTAGATGACTTGGCGCCCTTCTGCCAGGGCTTGCTCCACCACCGCGTCCGCCACGATGGTCTTGCCGGTGCCCGTCGGGGCGCACACCAAAACGCTCTGTCCGTCGCGCAAGGCGGTGATCGCCTGGGCCTGAAAGGCGTCTAGTGTCAGTCCGCGGTATTCCATGCACTTCCTTTGCTGCTGCAGGTCTGCTATCCCGCCATGGAAGAAAGCCCCCCGGAGGATTGATGTTTGCCCTTCTATGCGCCGCAGCTTTGGCCCAAGAAGCCCCGAAGGTTCAGGTCAGCCCTGTCGGCGATGTGCGGCTTGACCTGGAAGCCACTGAGTTGGAGACCATCGGCGATGAAGTCCTCGGCGACCCGGCCCTCGCCTTTCGATTGGAGCGAACATTTCTCGGTTTTGAGCTGACCTATGGCTCTCGTGTGAGCGCCTTGGTGCAGATGGACATCTCCCAGAGTTTCGAGACCGAGGTCAAACCAGGGGGTGTCACCGGCCCCACTTTTGAGGACGCCACACGGCTTCGTTTGATGGATGCGTGGCTACAGACGGAGACCAAGGTCGGTCAGTTTCGCTTTGGACAACAGTTCCTGGCCTTCGGCAACGTGGACAGCTTCACCTTGAACCGAAACCACTACATCCCAGGTCCCACAAGCTTCACGGACGGCCCACGCCGTCTCGGGGTGGTCCCCAACCGGATCCTTGGCGCCACCTGGAAGGCTCAAGTCGGCCACCTCACGACGACCACCCAGGTCTCGAGCGCCGCGGGGGCCCACGAGATCGAGACGGAGTTCGGAAAGAACCTGAGCGTGCGTGCAGCCTATGGCCTGCCCAGCATTGGCCTGCATTTCTCCGCCAGCGCTCTGGTCGGTCCAGGAGATGGGGAGGGGACGCATGTGATGTACGACGGCTTGGCGAACTGGTCTCTGGGCCGAAACCACGCCTTCGCTGAGTTCTTTGGTGGACAAGGGCTCGGCGCCAACCACATGGGTGCTGTGGGCGGCTACTCCCACGACATTCCTCTGAGCCGCCAAGAGCTGGAGCGCCTGACCTTGGTCGGCCGGGTGAGCTGGTTCGATGCCGACACCGAAGACGTCGATACAGAGACGGTCATCGAAGGGGCCACCAACCTCTGGTGGGGTCCCTTTGACGGCGGCGCAGTGATGACCGGCTTCGGTTGGCAGACACGCGTGCCTTCGGACATCCTGCTGCCCATTGAGCACCGCGGCACCCTCCAGATGAGGTTCAGCTTCTGATGTTTGGTCTTACCCGCAGCTCACGCACCGGCAGCTTGGTCGGTCTCGTCTCGGCCATCGTCTTCGGCGTGGCCGCTTTCGTGGTCTTCGAGGACATGCCCTTGGTCTCTGTGGTGTTGGGAGGTCTGTCGGCCTTCCGCTTGGTCGCCTTGATCAAGGACCGTCTGGCCGGCGATGAAGAGGACGAGGAGGAAGAGGAAGCATGAGTGTCTTGGCGCTGCTGACTTGGTTCTTCGCCGCAGGGAGCTCTGACTACCAGCGCGGGGTCGATGCTCTGAAAGCCGGCGAGGCCACCACGGCGCAGCAGCACTTGGAGGCAGCGACCGCGGCTGAGCCCCTTCTCGTCGAGGCCCACTGGGAGCTTGGCTGGGCCTACTGGCTACAGGGAGACTTTGCCGCGGCCGCGGCCTCTTGGTCCACCGTGCAGAGCCTAGAGCCCACCCACCCCGAGGTCGGAACTTGGCTGCCCCAGGCCCAAGAGCGCGCGCGCTTGGCCGGACTGAGCACTGCGCCTGGGGAGGTGCCCTTGCAGGCCTCCGCCAAGACGCTGTCCTTCGCGGCCGCTGGCGACACCATGATGGGCACAGCGCTGCGCCGTGGGGCCAGCGGCCTGGCGCCCAACGACGGCGCATTGATCTTTGATGGGGTCGCACCGTGGCTTCAGGCCGCCGACGTGGCCTTCGTCAACCTGGAAGGGCCTCTGGCAGATGGTCTGCCGCAGACCAAGTGCAGCCCCGGATCCAAGAGCTGCTACGCCTTCTCAACCCCCACCCGCTACGCCCAGGCCTTGGTGGATGCCGGCGTTGATTGGGCATCCTTGGCCAACAACCACAGCATGGATCTGGGCCCGGCCGGCATGACCTCGTCGATGGCCACCCTGGATGCCCTGGGCATCGCGCACGCCGGGCAGACTGGGGACGTGGCGATCATTGAGCGGGATGGGATCCGCATCGGCCTCATCGCCGCGCACTCTGGATCCTGCTGTCTCAACGTGAACCGGCCCGAGGAGATCGCCGCAGCGGTGGCTGATCTGGACACCCGCGTGGACATCGTCGTCCTGAGCTTCCACGGCGGAGCGGAGGGGGCCGCGCACCGACACGTGCCGGGCAAGCTGGAGATTGGATACGGCGAGAGGCGAGGGGACGTAAAGGCCGTTGCTCGCGCCGCTGTGGACGCCGGGGCTGACCTGGTCCTGGGCCACGGTCCCCATGTCCTTCGCGGAATGGAGGTCTACAAGGGCCGACTGGTGGCCTACTCCCTGGGCAACTTCGTCGGCTACAAGCAGTTCGGCACCCAGGGAGGCTACGGAGGCACCTCGGTGGTTCTCTCCGCGGTGCTTGCCGACAACGGGGTACTGGTCTCGGCGCAGCTTCACCCAGTGGCCCTGGACAGCGATGGGCAACCCCGGCCGGACCCCTCGGGGGCTGCGTGGACCCAGGTCGCCGAGCTCTCGGCCGCTGACTTTCCCCAGACGGGGGTCAAGGTGGGGTCCGAGGGTCAGCTGAGCTGGTAGAGGGCTGCGGCGAGCAGGCCAAACACAACAAGGCCCGCCCAGGTGCGCATGGCGCGCTGGCAGATGGCCCAAGCCGGCGCGATGTCTTGGGCACTCGGTTCGCGTCCGCTGCCCAGGCTGTAGTGGCCCGGCTTGGCGAGGCGCAGGCCGAGCAAGCCAGCGATGGCCGCCATGGGCCAGCCGGCGTTGGGGCTCTCGGTGTTGCTGGCATCCGACCACGCTGCCCTGGCGCCTGCACGCGCCCTTGGCGGGTCTGCGAGCACCAGGAGCACGGCAGTGACGCGGGCAGGAATCCAATTCAACACGTCGTCTAGCCGGGCCGCCGCCTTGCCCAGCCATTCGCGCTCGTCTCGGTAGCCCCACATGGCGTCCATCGTGTTGACCACCCGGTAGGCCATCAAGCCGGGGAGACCCAGGAGGGCAAACCAGAACAAGGGCGCCACTGCGCTGTCCGAGGCGTTCTCCGCCACGCTCTCAATGGCGCCTGCGCTGAGCTGGGCCGGGGTGAGCTGGCTCGCGTTGCGGCTACAGAGCCAGCCAAGTCCGGCGCGGGCCCCTTGGATGTCCTCCCGCATCAGCGGTTCGGAGACACGCACGCTGGCCTCGCCCAAGCAACGGATGCTGAAGGAGGAGGTGCAGAGGTAGATGGCCAAGGGCAAGGCCAGCCAGCCCGCCCGCAGAAGGACCCAGCCCACGGCCCCGACCAGGGACGGTAGGAGCAGGCCAATGCACAGGCCCCAAACGAAGTTTCGCGCAGGGTGGGTCAAGTGGGCTGGTCTCAGGGCGGAGATGGTCCTGCCCAACCAGGCCACTGGGTGCCAGGGGGTGGAGGGCTCGCCCCAGATCCCATCCCAGAGCAGGGCCACCGCGAGCATCACGGCGTGGAGGGCAGGGTCTTGCCAGGGAAAGAGCAAACAAGCCGCCGTTGAGCGCAAGGAACAAAAAAACCCCGCTGCCGAAGCAACGGGGTTTTGATGGTACCCCCAAGGGGAATCGAACCCCTGTTTCCGGCGTGAGAGGCCGGCGTCCTAACCGCTAGACGATGGGGGCTTGTGGGTACTCAAAAGTTTTAAAAGAGAGGGGGGGTGGTTGGGGCACCAGGACTCGAACCTGGAGCTTTCTGAACCAGAACCAGACGTCTTACCAATTCGACCATGCCCCAACAGCCAACGGCTTTTAGTCTGCGTGCTGTGAGGTCGCAACACTTTTTCGCGCGCTATGGCTCGGGGAAGGGATCCAGGGCGACCCCGTAGGCCCCCAAGAGGGCGTTGAGATCGGCCAGAGCGGCCTCCTCAGCTAGCTTGGCTTGCACATTGGCTTGGAAGGCTTGGTCCATGGCGGAGGGATCTCCAGCAGTCCAAGCCTGATCGATCTCGGTGTAGGCCTGTGCTCTGTCCTGCCACGCTTGCCCCAGAGCCTGGTGCCGCGCGCTGAGCTCTGCATCGGCGGTGGAGACCTGGTTCACGCTGCTTGCGACCTCCTCGGAGAGGGGCAGCACCTTTCGATGCCAGCGCTTGGCGAGGCGATCCGGGCCGAAGCTCTCATCGTTGAGCTTGGTGGCCATCTCCAGAAACTCGGCGCCTAGGGCGGCGTTCTGAGTCATCACAGGCGCCATCGCGCTCTGGTAGTCCAAGGCTTCTTGGGCCATGGGATCTGCAGCGCAGGCCATGAGAAGGGGTAGGGCGAGCAGGGCGATCGCATCTCGGGTCGTCGGCATCTTGCAGCATCCGTGTCCCGCGTAGCATAAGGGTAACGTCCAGCAGTCGTCACCCTCGCCACGGATCCCACATGAAGGGTCAGTCAACATGAAGCGCCTTGAGCAGTGGCTCTCACGCGGCCGGGGATTGGCACGATCGGCCCGCGCCGTCCTTCCTGGTGCAGCACGCGCCCACCGGCCGGTGCGCTTGGTCCTGCGTCTTAACGACGTGCGCTTGGCCCCTGGCTTGGTCCGTGCCACCGGCGAGCCCCTGAGCCTCGATGAGTGGCGCAACACCATTGTGTTGATCCATCACTGGCTCGGGCCCTTGCGCGTCACTTTTGCCGGCGGCGAGCCTGCCCGTAGTCCGCATTTGGAAGACTTGGTGCGCTTCGCCAACCGTCTGGACTGCCCCACGCACCTGATCACCGCCGGTCCTCTGGACCAAGCCGATGGGGAGGCGTTGATCGACAGAGGACTTGGCGCCTTGACCGTCTTGGTGGGCGGCGTGGACGAGGGCACCCATCAGGCTTCTGTTGGAGCGCCTCTCCACGAGGCCACCTCGACCCTGGAAGCCTTTCAGCGGGCAAAGGCCTCCCGCACCCGGCCCCTGCAGGTCTTTGTGGGGGTGCCTCTGACTGCATCCAGCGCAAGCTCGGCGGCGGCCGTCGCCGGTTGGGCACGACAAGCCGGGGCCGACGGTGTCCTGGGAACCTTGCCGCTTGGAAACGATGCGCCTGAAGGGGCCGCTCAGGCTGTCCTGGGTCTGGGGCGTGACAACCACACCCCCAAGCACTTGCTCGATCACCTCTCTGGCAAGAGCAAGCGAAACCATGGCGGGATGCGAATGGAGCTGCTCAGCGACGGCACGCTCCTGGTCTCCTCCCTTGTGGGCCCCATCGGCAATGTGCGCGATGCGGAGCCCAAAGCACTCTGGGAGGCTGCCGATGAGCAGATCTCCGCAGCGCGCAGTCACCCACGGCCCTGGGACGAAGTCGAACTCGTCCCTGAGCGCCTCTTCTCCGAGCGTTGAAGCATGCGGATTTCTCCCCATCAGATCCCCCACGAAGGCCGTGAGGTCGACCTCTCCATGGAGGAGAAGTGGGCGCGCGAAGGCGTCGCCGCGGGCGTTGGCGGCAAGACGCTGGCCCTAGATGGCCAGCTCTTCCTGCGTGCCTACGAGGCGCAAATCCGGGTGACCGGGACTGTAGATACGCTCGTTGAGCGGGTTTGCGATCGCTGCGCAAATGACCTGCGCTGGACTCAAGAGAATGAGCTCGACCTGAGCTATCTCCCCATTGGATCCCGTGATGACGGCTCTCGGGCCTTGGCTTCCGACGAGCTGGACATCGGATTTTACCCCGCTGAGGGCTTGGATCTGGGTCGGGTCTTGCAGGAGTTTTTTGCGCTTGAGGTCCCAGGACGGTTAACGTGCGACGCCCCGTCTGCGGTACCGGTTAACGGTGAGCCTTGCTCGCCCCTCGGAACAGTGGCGGAACCCCCTAAGCGCGTCGACGCTCGCTTCGCTGCACTCGCAGGCCTGAAGCTGTCCGACGAAGGATAAGAACATGGCAGTCCCCAAGAAGCGTACGTCCAAGTCCCGTAAGGGCATGCGTCGTTCCCACCACGCGATCAAGCACACCGCCGCAGCAGAGAGCTGCCCAAGCTGTGGTGAGCTCAAGTTGCGTCACCACGCCTGCGGCGCTTGCGGTCTCTACCGCGGCATGCAGGTTCTGAGCCCAGCTCAGGACTAAACTCGGCGGACCTGACCCAGGTCCGGCGACACTGTGCAAAGGGCCGAGTCCACTTGGACTCGGCTTTTTCGCGTCTCACTGGCGGACTCCGCCATGTGGCCCCTGATCTTTCCTGAGCTTGCCCCTGGGCTGGTTTGGAATAAGGGGGGCCCGTATTCCAGGAGGGCCCCGTGGCCGACAAAGAAGCGGTTGTTCTCAAGGTTCGCAAGCTCATCGCAGACGCGCTGGGCGTGAGCGAGGACGAGGTCGTTCCGAGCGCCTCCTTCATCGAGGACTTGGGAGCAGACTCCCTGGACATCGTTGAGCTGGTGATGGAGCTCGAGAAGGAGTTCGAGATCGCCATCGAGGATGACGACGCTGAGCGGATCTCTACTGTGCAAGATGCAGTGGACTACATCCTGGAGCACGCCAACTCTTAGGGCGTGCGGCGAGACACCAGGAGCTGCGATGCGTCGCGTTGTGATCACAGGCGTAGGGGCCTTGAGCCCCTGCGGTAGCACGGCTGCCGACACCTGGGATTCCATGGTGGCCGGCCGCAGCGGCATCGGCGTGCTTCAGAACGTGGACGTCGAGGGTTTGCCCGTTCGCATCGGCGGCGAGGTCAAGAACTTCGACGCCAACGAGGCTCTCGGTCGCCGAGTGGCCAAGCGAATGGATCGCTTCTGCCAGTTTGGGGTCTTGGCCGGGGAAGAGGCTTGGCGTGATGCTGGCTTGGAAGACTTTGCCGGCGACCGCACCCGCATGGGGGTCTACATCGGCACCGGCGTAGGCGGTCTCGGGGAGATTATCGACGCGCAAAAGAGCTTCGCAGCCCGAGGCCCTCGCGGGCTCTCTCCGTTCTTCGTGCTGCGCACTCTGACCAACCTGGCCGCTGGCCACCTCTCGATGCGGCTGAACCTGCAGGGGCCCAGTCTCTGCGTCAGCACGGCCTGTGCCACGGGCAACCACAGCATCGGCGAGGCCATGCGCGCCATTCAGCTCGGCGACGCGGATGTGATCATTGCAGGGGGCGCTGAGGCGCCGCTCTTGCCGACCTGCCTCTCTGGGTTTGCGGTCATGCGGGCGCTCTCCAGGAACAACGAGAACCCCACCGAGGCGAGCCGCCCCTTCGACGCCGATCGAAACGGCTTTGTCATGGGAGAGGGTGCCGGGGTCCTGGTGGTCGAAGAGCTGGAGCATGCAAAGGCGCGCGGCGCGCGAATCTACGCAGAGCTGGTCGGCTACGCCCTGAACTCGGATGCCCACCACATCACGGCGCCTGCACCTCGGGGATCTGGCGCTGCACGGTGCATGACCCTGGCCATGCAGCGCGCCAAGGTGAACCCCGAAGATGTGGTCTACATCAACGCCCACGGAACCAGCACGCCCTTGAACGACAAGTCGGAGTCCGAGGCGATTCAGGATGTCTTTAGGGACCACGCCTTCAAGCTGATGGTGTCCTCGACCAAGAGCGTCACTGGACACTTGCTTGGCGCAGCCGGTGGTGTCGAGGCTGTGGCATCGACCCTGGCGGTTCATCAGGGCCTGGTCCCACCGACCGCCAACTGGACCACCCGAGATCCCGAGTGCCCGCTGGACTACGTTCCCGGCGACGCGCGCCAGACCTCGGTCGGCGTCGCCTTGTCCAACGCCTTTGGATTTGGTGGCACAAACGCCACCTTGGTCTTCCGCCGCTTCGAATAGAAGGAGGCTCCGAGCCAAGGAGCCCCCATGTCCGAGCAGCCCCTCACCATCGCCACCGCCTCCGACCATGCGGGCTTTGATCTGCGCATTGCCCTGGAGGCTCACCTCAGCGCGAAGGGGATTCGCGTGGTGTCCATGGGCACCGACGTCAAAGAGCGCTGCGACTACCCGGACTACGCCGAGAAGGTGGCCCGTGCTGTGGTCGCCGGCGATGCTGCTCTGGGCCTGCTGGTCTGTGGGACTGGAGTGGGCATGTCCATGGCCGCGAACAAGGTACACGGCGTGCGCGCGGCAGTGGTCTCGGATAGCTTCTCGGCCCGCGCAACCCGTTCGCACAATGACTGCAATGTCCTCTGTCTTGGGGAACGCGTAGTCGGAGTTGGACTCGCTCAGGAGATTGTGGACGCTTTTCTGTCCGCGAGCTTTGAGGGAGGCCGTCACCAGGGCCGCGTGCAAAAGATGATGGACCTGGAAGGCTGAGCCCTCTTGGTCTCCCCGGAGATGACCATGAGTGAGTTGCTCAAGAGTGTAGATCCCCAAGTTGCTGCTGCCATGGCGGGCGAAGTCGTGCGCCAGGCGCAGGACATCGAGCTCATCGCCTCGGAGAACTACGTCTCCCAGCCTGTGATGGACGCGATGGGGTCCGTGCTGACAAACAAGTACGCCGAGGGCCTGCCAGGTCGCCGCTACTACGGTGGCTGCGACTGGGTGGACCAGGTCGAAGAGATCGCCCGGGCCCGCGCCAAGAAGCTCTTCAACAGCATCGGGGCCAACGTCCAGCCGCACTCGGGAGCCCAGGCCAACGCCGCGGTGTTCTTGGCCGCCTTGGACGCGGGCGACACCATGCTCGGTCTGGACCTGAGCCACGGCGGTCACCTGACCCATGGCTCGCCGGTCAACAGCTCCGGCAAGATCTACAACGCGGTGCACTACGGCTTGGACCCCAAGACCGGACGCATCGACATGAACCAGGTGCGCGAGCAGGCGCTCAAGCACCGGCCCAAGATGATCATCACGGGTGCCAGCGCGTACCCCCGCATGTGGGACTGGGCGGCCTTCCGCGAGATCGCGGACGAGGTCGGCGCTGTGATCTTGGCAGACATGGCCCACATCGCGGGCTTGGTCGCCGGTGACGTGCATGACAGCCCCATTCCCTTCTGCGAGTACGTCTCCACCACCACGCACAAGACCCTTCGCGGTCCCCGTGGCGGCTTGGTGCTCGGCCAGCGACAGGTGATGAAGAAGCTGAACTCGGCGGTCTTCCCAGGCACCCAAGGCGGGCCCCTGATGCATGTTATCGCTGCCAAGGCCGTGGCCTTTGGTGAGGCCCTTCAGCCGCAGTTCAAGAGCTACGCGCAGCAGGTGATCGACAACGCTCAGTCCATGGCGACTGCGCTTCAGGAGCACGGCTTTGATCTGGTCTCCGGTGGAACCGACAACCACCTGATGCTCCTGGATTTGGGCAGCGATGGCATCAGCGGCAAGGAAGCCGAGGACCTGCTCGGCCAAGTCTCCATCACCGTGAACAAGAACACGGTGCCAGGGGAGATGCGCTCTCCCTTCGTGACCAGCGGTGTGCGCATCGGCACCCCAGCGATGACCTCTCGCGGCATGAACACCCAGGACGCAGCGCAGATCGCCGCCTGGATCGCGGGCACCCTTCAGAGCGGCGGAGACGCGGCCAAGTTGGCCTCGATTCGGGACGATGTGCATCACTGGTGTGCAGCGCACCCCATGCCCAAGCTCCACATTGATTGGAGCACTCCAGCGTGATCTGTCCCTTCTGCCAGAACGCCAATACGCGCGTGGTGGACTCCCGGGTCACCGGCCCCAAGGGTGGCGACGGAATCCGTCGGCGTCGGGAGTGTCCAGAGTGCCAGCGACGCTTCTCCACTCTGGAGCGGGTCGAGCAGCGCATGCCCCAGGTGGTCAAGAAGGACGGTCGGCGCGAGCCCTTCGATGTGAGCAAGGTCCTTCAGGGTTTGCAGGTCGCGCTGCGCAAGCGCCCTGTCTCCAGCGAGTGGGTCCAAGGCGCCGTACAGCGAATTGAACAAGGCGTCTTCAGCGAGGCCGACAAGGGTGAGATCAGCACCCACCGCGTCGGAGAGTTCGTGCTCGCAGAGCTGCGCAGCGTGGACCGGGTCGCCTTTCTACGCTTCGCTTCGGTCTACCAAGAGTTCAACACCGCCGAGGAGTTCATGGAGCTCATTCAGCCGCTGTTGACCTCGGACCAGGACCAGTAGGCTCCGTGAGCAGCTCGAGCCCCAGCATCGACGCCCGCTTTATGCGGCGATGTGTTGAGCTGGCCCGTGGTGCTGCCGGTCGCACGGCTCCAAATCCCATGGTTGGAGCGGTCATTACCCTAAACGGGGAAGTGCTCGCCGAAGGCTTCACGCAGCCATTGGGAGAGGACCACGCAGAGCCGAACGCTCTGAACAAGCTTGGGGGAAAGGCACCGGGCGCGACGCTCTACGTCTCCCTGGAGCCCTGCTGTCACCACGGCCGCACGCCTCCGTGCACCGAGGCCATCCTTCGCTCCGGCATTGAGCGGGTGGTCATCGGAATGGTGGATCCCGATCCACGCGTTCAGGGCCAGGGCATCGAGATCCTGCGGGCCGGGGGCATCCAGGTGGATCTCGGCGTATGCGAGGACAGCTGCCGCGACTTGAACGCCGGCTTCATCAAGGCCCACGAGCAAGGCTTGCCAAGGGTCTGGCTCAAGACGGCCGTGACCTTGGATGGCCACATCGCCGACGTCAACGGGACCTCGCAGTGGATCACATCCGCCGAGGCCCGCCGCGAAGGCCACCGCATGCGCGACCGCAGCGATGGAATCTTGGTGGGATCCGGCACCCTCTTGGCCGACGATCCCCAGCTGACGACTCGATTGCCGGAGGGCGGATTGGACCCGCTCCGTGTGGTCATCGACTCTCGGCTGCGCATTCCGGAGGGCGCTCGGCTCTTTCAGGCAGGGGATCGGCCGCCGGTCATCTTCTGCGGAGTGGACGCGCCTGAGCGGGAGCTGCCGGCCCACATCATTCGCGTGGCGGCGGGGCCCGGCGGCTTGGATCTGCGTGAGGTCATGCGGGAGCTGGTCGGACTGGGCGTGCACAACCTCTTGGTCGAGGGCGGTGGGGGAATCAGCCGCAGCCTCTTGGATCAGGGCTTGGTGGACCGACTCTTGGTGTTCATGGCGCCGAAGATCCTGGCTGGTGGGCGCAACTTCGTGGGCGGTGCACCCTTTGCTCTTCCTGACGCGCCGCGCTTCCGCTTCCGGAGCACCCGGCGGGTCGGGCCTGACCTATTGCTCGACCTGGAGCTGGCCTGATGTTCACTGGACTGATCACCGACGTTGGAGAGCTGGTCTCCATCGCTGCCGCGGGCAATGGCGTGTCCATGGTCGTGCGCACAGCCTACGACCTCTCCAAGGTGGCGGAGGGCGCCTCCATCGCCTGCGACGGGGTGTGCTTGACCGCTGAAACTTTTGGTGCGGACACGTTCTCCATTACGGCCGGCCAAGAGACTCTGGACAAGACCACTCTGGGGTCTTGGACCCCGGGTCGGCGCATGCACCTGGAGCAGGCCACGCGGGTAGGGGACCACCTTGGAGGGCACTTGGTGCAGGGCCACGTAGATGGCATTGGCACCATCCGCTCGGTGGAGGTCCGGCAGGAGAGCTGGATTTTCTGGGTAGAGCCGTCTGTAGAGCTCGCCCGCTACATCGTGACCAAGGGCTCCATCACCGTCGATGGGGTCTCCCTGACCGTCAATGAGTTGGACAGCACAGATGCTTTCCGGCTGAACATCATTCCCCACACCGTCAAGAACACCCACGTCGACACCTGGCGCCCTGGCGCGAAGGTAAACCTCGAAGTTGATGTGCTGGCCCGCTATGTGGAGCGCCTGTTGACCTGGCGCCCTGGTGGCGGCTTGACCCTTGAGCGCCTGGCCGAGCTCGGCTACGGCCGCGACTGATCTTTCTTCCCGTTCTGAGAGAGGACCCAATGTCCGATTTTGTTGTGATGCACTCGGATCCAAACGAGCGCGCCCGCCTGGCCATCGACGACATCCGCGAGGGCCGTATGGTCATCCTGGTAGACGACGAGGACCGTGAGAACGAGGGCGATCTGACTGTCGCAGCCTCTAAGATCACACCAGAGCACATCAACTTCATGGCCACCCATGGCCGTGGCCTGATCTGCCTGAGCATGACCGCCGAGCGCGTGGACCGCCTGGGACTGCCGATGATGGCGGTCAACAACCAGAGCCCCTACCACACGGCCTTCACCGTCAGCATCGAGGCCCGTGAGGGTGTGACGACCGGCATCTCCGCCGCGGATCGCGCCCACACCATCCGGGTCGCGACCGCCGAGGGTGCAAACCCGCAGGACCTGGTCGTGCCCGGTCACATCTTCCCCCTCCGCGCCCGCGACGGCGGTGTGCTTGTTCGCACTGGCCAGACCGAGGGCAGCGTCGACTTGGCGCGCCTTGCCGGTTTGGAGCCTTCGGGCGTGATCTGCGAGATCATGAGTGACGACGGCGAGATGGCCCGCTTGCCGGAGCTCATCGAGTTCGGCACCAAGCACAACATCCGCGTGGTCACCGTCGCGGACCTGATTCAGTGGCGTCTGCAGAACGAGCGCCTCGTTGAGCGTGTTCAGGACGCGACCCTCCCCGTCCCGGGCCTGGGCGAGTTCAACGCACGCATCTACCGCAGCCTGCCCACCGGCGGCCTGCACATGGCCCTCTGGAAGGGTGACCTGGGCGAGACCCCCTTGGTCCGCGTCCAGGCCAGTGACCCCATCGGCGATGTCTTCCGGGCCCTGTCCTCGCGCTACGCGCGCATGCTGGATGCCTCTCTGGAGAAGATCGCTGAGGAGGGTGGACTGCTGGTCTACATGAACGTCTTCGGCGGCCGTGATGAGACCGACCTGCTGCGCATGGCCACGCACCACTTGCTGCCCCCCAAGGGCTCCGAGCCCGCCCCCAAGGGCAAGCAGAACGCGGATGCACGCACCCGTGACCTGGGAACAGGGTGCCAGATCCTCATGGACATGGGCGTTAAGAGCCTGCGCCTGATGACCAACAACCCCACTCCAATTCCTGGCATCGAAGGCTACGGTTTGGAAGTGGTCGAGCACGTGCCTATTGGCGGAAAGCCCGCTAACAGCGCCAAGGAGAGCTGAATCATGGAAAGCATTGTTGGCATGCAGGTCGACTCCGGTGGTCGCTACGCCGTTGTCGTCTCTCGTTGGAATGACCTGATCACCAGCCGTCTCCTGGACGGAACTCTGGACTGCCTGAAGCGCCATGGCGTGGACTTGGACAGCCAGGTGCAGGTGATCTACGTACCGGGCGCCGTTGAGCTGCCTCTCATCGCCAAGAAGGTTGCTGAGAAGGGCAATGTCGATGCGGTCATCGCCTTGGGCTGCGTGATTCGGGGTGGCACCGCCCACTTCGACTTTGTGGCTGGCGAGGCTGCGAAGGGCTGCGCGCAGGTCTCCATGCAGACCGGTGTCCCCGTCGCCTTCGGCGTGCTCACCCCCAACTCCATCGAGCAGGCCATTGAGCGTGCTGGAACCAAGATGGGGAACAAGGGTGTTGAGGCGGCCATGACCGCTCTGGAAATGGTCTCCCTCATCAAGCAGTTGGAGGCCTAAGTTGGCCAGCCGCCGTCGGGCCCGAGAGTTCGCTCTCCAGGCCTTGTACCAAAGTGATGTGGGCAACGACTCCGTCCAGAAAGCCCTTCAGGGTCTCTGGGCCGGGCTGGTCGAAGAGACCGACGAGGAGCTGGGCAAGCGCCAGGCCGAGTCGGACGAGATCGAGTTCGCGACCACTCTGTGCTCAGGCATTGAGTCCGATCGGGATGCGCTGGACCAGCGCATCGAGGCCAGCTCCACGAACTGGCGGGTTCCTCGTATGAGTGTGATCGATAGAAATATCCTTCGTATGGGTGCTTTCGAGTTGTCGGCCATGCCTGGAGTCCCAGCCAATGTCTCCATCAACGAGGCCATTGAGCTCGCCAAGAAGTTTGGCACCAAGGACTCCAAGGGCTTCGTGAACGGGATCTTGGACCGCATCGCCAGAGACCTGGGCCGGGTGTGAACGAGTCGCTGCTCAGAGGACGCTTGCGGGGCAACATTGGCCTGCTGGTGCTGTGCAGCCTGATCATCCTGCTGAGCATCGTGATGAGCGCAGACCCCGAGGTCGCGCGCATCTTTGGGTGGGACGTCCCACCCATGTGCTTGTTCGTGAACCTCTTCGGGACCGAGTGCTGGGGGTGCGGTCTCACCCGCAGCTTCATCTTCACGGCCCACGGAGACTTGGACGCCGCGTGGCTGGTCAACCGGGGAGGGCCGCCCTTCTGGGTGCTCATCGCCAGCCAGATCCCCTACAGGTCTTTGCTCATCTTTCGAGGGGCAAGGGAGCTGAAAGGCGCCCCGGGGAAGGCGTAGAGCAGCATAGGGGTCGTGCTACCGTTCCCCCCCGGAGTGAGACATGCTGCTGCTGGCCACCCTGATTTTCGCAACCCAAGACCGCGCGGACTGCACCGCGAGCGACAGCGCTCAGGTCTGCCTGGAAGCTGGCATTCACCGTAGCTACGAGTCCGCCAGCGGGGGCCGGGCCAGCTTTGATCTGGGCTGTGAGAAGGGCAGCGAGGCTGCTTGCTACTTCCGTGATCTGGAGATCTACGCCGCCGGAGAGTCGGAGACCCCCCTGGGGGCCAACGCCCAGGCCTTCTCCGAGCTTCAGTCCCGCTGCTCCGTGGGCCGCACACAGGCCTGCTACCACTTGGGTCTGCTGCACGTGGACGGTCCGATGGACTACCGCGACGCCAGCCAGGGCAACATGCTGCTGCGTCAAGGCTGCGAGGGCGGCGCCTACGAGGCCTGTTTGCTCTTGGCTGATCCTCTGGTTCGGAGCTCGGAGCCCGCCATGCAAGAGCAGGCACGCGCGCTCTACCGCAAAGGCTGTGACGGCGGGCACGCCAAGTCCTGCCTGGCGCTGCTGAGTCAGATCGACGCAGGGGGCGAGGAGGCCGTCAAGGTGCGGGCTCAAGCGTGCAAGGCCGGGGCCGACTCCGCCTGCAAGTAGGTTAAGCAGGCCCGCCCGGAGGCCCCATGGCCCTGCTGCTTCAAGTGGCACCCCCAGTGTTTGCGCTGGCCTGTTGGATCGCCGCATTCGTGCTCTTCCCGCCTGACAAGCAGCGGCGTTGGCCGGTCTTGCTCTTCCCAATGGCCGCGCTGATGTTTAGCTCGATCCTGGCCTTTAGTGGTGCAAAGGTCGCGCTCGATCAAGTGCGCTTCGGGGACGTGGACCCCACCGCAGCGGCTGCAATCCTGGGGGATGTGCTGAACGCAGAGGCCCTGGCTCTGGTGTGGTCTGCGGCGGCCTTTTTGGGAGTCGGCGTCATCGAAGCGCTGCGCGTCTCTGAGCCTGGACCTCCGAAGAAGCTCTGGTACCGCGGACTTGCGGTCGTCATGTTCGGCGGTGTGCTGGTCTTGAGCTTGTCCTTTGACAACCTACAGTTCTCCTGGCTTCAGCCCTCCTACTTGGGAGCAGGCATCGGCACGCTGATCTTGGCCTTGTACCGGCCGGACCCGGACCCTGAGCGCCGTGCCCAGCGCATGGTCACCGTCGGGGCCGGCGGCGTGATGGGCGCCATCGCCATGTACTTGGCCATCAACCGCCTCAACGAAGGCTGGGGCTATCAGGCCTTGGCCCGCAACCCAGAGCTCACGGAGCTGCCAGAGCTGGTGGGATGGGGCTTGGACAGCGGCTTTGTGGTCTGCGCCATCGTAGGGGCCTGCGCCTTGCTGGCGCTGATCCCCGCCAAGGTGGGCCAGGCTCCGGAGACCTTCGCCACCAGCCTGCTCATCGCCCTGGGTGTCTCCACGGCGGCCTTGATCTTCAATGTGCCGACCCACTTCGCCAAAGACCGGGTGCGGGCCTACAGCCGCCCAGGCCAGTTCGTGGTCCTGCAGAGCCGCCTTGATGAGCTGCCCTCTGTGGCCGTGCCGGGTGACCCGGGAGCGGGCAGCACCGCCATCCTGATGCTGGAGGCTGGCCGATGGTTCGACTCACGCACTGGCGTGCCCGTTGAGCTGCCCTTGCAGGACCCCCAACGCTACACCGACAACTTGGGTCGCTTGGTGGTCGCCCTGCGTCCTGAGGCCCCCGCCCAGGAGCTCCTGGCCTCACCTTTCGGGGTGGACAAGCTCGCAGTTGTCGTGAGGGGACCCGAGGTGGCGCCCCACGATGCTCTGGCCCACACGGTCTTTGGGGTGGTGCCCATCGAGCGCGCCAGCGGCGGGCAGGTGGTGGAGGTGACCACGCTGCTCAAGGAAGTCCTGGAGCAGTGTCCCCAGGGCTGTTCGCTCAGCGCGCTTTAGATCGCAGCCTTGAGGGCTGAGGTGAGCTTGGAGAGCTCCGCTGCGGCCTCGGCTCCGTTGGCCTCGACGATGCGCACCAGGGCAGAGCCGACAACGACACCGTCCGCACCCGAGGCCACGGAAGCTGCGTCTTCAGGCGTGGCGATCCCAAAACCCACCGCGACCGGAAGACCGGCCAACTTGCGCACCCGCGCGATGCGGTCCACCAAGGCCTGTCCGCCTTGAAAGGCCGCACCCGTCACGCCGGTCATGGACACGTAGTAGGCAAAGCCGCCTGCGCTGGGCCCCAAGGCCGCGATGCGGTCATCGGGGGTGGTCGGCGCGATGAGCAGGATGGGGTGGATGTTGTGGGCGTCCAAGGCAGCCCGCAGCTCAGGCTCCTCCTCAGGGGGGCAGTCCACCACCAGCAGGCCGTGAATGCCCACCTCGACGCAGCGGGCTGCGAGGCGCTCGTAGCCGTAGCTCAGGAAGGGGTTCAGGTAGCCAAAGAGCACCTTGGCGCTGTCTCCCTGAATCTTGCCGGTCATCTCCAGCACCTTCTCCAAGGTCGCGCCAGCGGCGAGGGCACGCTCAGCAGAGCGCTGGATGGCGGGCCCGTCCGCGCCGGGATCCGAGAAGGGAACCCCGATCTCAAGCACGTCTGCGCCGGCATCTGCCAGAGCCTGAAACAGGGGCAAGCTCTCGTCCACGCTGGGGTCGCCAGCGCAGAGGTAGGTCACCAGGGCGGTCGCCTCGGAGGCGAAGATTTCGTCGAGGCGGTTCACAGCTTCAGCTCTCGCATCAGGGTCTCAGTGTCCTTGTCTCCGCGGCCGCTCAGGTTCACCAGAATGTCCGCGTCGGGACCGGTGAACTGGACGATGCGGGGCAGGGCGGCGATGGCATGGGCCGTCTCAAGGGCCGGCACGATGCCCTCCAAGCGGGAGAGCAGCTGGGTGGCGTCCAGGGCCTCTTGGTCGGTGACCGAGATGTACTGGGCGCGGCCGGTCTTGTGGAAGTAGGCGTGCTCGGGTCCCACGCCGGGGTAGTCCAAGCCAGCCGAGATGGACCAGGCGGGCTGCACCTGGCCGTGCTCGTCTTGCAACAGGTAGGTCTTCTGACCGTGCAGGACGCCGACCTGGTCACCGGCGATGGAGCTGGCGTGCTCACCGCTCTCGATGCCCTTGCCAGCAGCTTCCACGCCGATGAGCTTGACCCCCAGCTCGTCGCGGAAGGCGTGGAAGATGCCCATCGCGTTGGAGCCGCCGCCCACGCAGGCGACGATGGCGTCGGGCAGGCCTACGCCGGCGTCTTCCAGCTGGGCCTTGGCCTCGATGCCGATGCAGGCCTGAAGCTCGCGCACCATCACCGGGTAGGGATGGGGACCGGCGACGGAGCCGATGCAGTAGAAGGTGTCGCCGACGTTGGTGACCCAGTCGCGCAGGGCCTCGTTCATGGCGTCTTTTAGGGTGGCGGTTCCGCTGTGAACGGGCCGAACCTCGGCGCCCATCAGGCGCATGCGGGCCACGTTCAGGCGCTGGCGCTCCGTGTCCTCGGCGCCCATGTAGACCACGCAAGGCAGGTCGAAGAGCGCGCAGGCGGTGGCCGTGGCCACGCCGTGCTGGCCTGCTCCGGTCTCCGCGATGATGCGGGTCTTGCCCATGCGCTTGGCCAACAGGATCTGGCCGATGCAGTTGTTGATCTTGTGGGCGCCGGTGTGGTTCAAGTCCTCGCGCTTTAGCCAGATGCGCGCGCCGACGGTCTCGGAGAGACGCTTGGCGAAGTACAGGCGCGAGGGACGGCCCACATAGTTGGCCAACAGGTCCTCGTACTCGGCTCTGAAGGCGGGATCAGCCCAGGCCTTCTCCCAGGCCAAGGTGAGCTCTTCGAGGGGTGGGACCAAGGTCTCGGCCACATAGCGGCCGCCGAATGGGCCGTAGTGGCCTCGGGCGTCTGGAACGACGGGCATTGCTGCTCCTGCAAGCACCCCTGCTAACGGGGGCCCTTCGCCGCCTCCACAAAGGCGCGCACCCGGGCCATGTCTTTGAGTCCCGGTTCGGACTCCACCCCGCTGGCGGTGTCTACCCCCCAAGGCCGCACAGCATCGATGATCTCGGCCACGTTCTCGGGCCGCAGCCCACCTGCCAGCACACACTCGCCCAAGGTTGCAGCTTGGCGTGCAAGCACCAGATCCACCCGAGCCCCGGTGCCTCCAAGCTCCCCAGGAACGTATGCGTCCAGCAGAAAGCGCTGCTGGCCAAATCGCTGAATGTCATCCAGAACGCCCGGCTTGGCGCGGTGCGCCTTGAGCAAGGGGGTGCCCAGCCAAGCGCCAAAAGAGGGGGACTCAGAGCCGTGAAGCTGCACCCGGTCGGGCTGGATTTGGTCGACCCGCTCCCCCAGCTCGATCTCATCCATGTTGGCCACCAGGAGCACCACTTCGCAGTCCAGGGCCTCGGCCAACTCCGCGGCCAGAGCGGGGGAGATGCAGCGCTTGGAGCTGGGCACAAGGTTCAGTCCGATGGCATCGACGCCACAGGCCTGCACCTGCAACGCTTGGTCCACCGAGGTCACCCCGCAGACTTTGACCCACATTCAGAGCACCTCGGCCAGGAAGTTGCGCATGGCTTGCCAGGAGCGTCGGTCAGCGCGGGCGCTGTACTTGAGGCCGTAGGGCGCGTAGTCGGCGCCCGGGGTGCTGAAGGCGTGGCTGGTGCCTCCGTATGCGTGCACCTGCCAGTCCAGGCCCAGGGCAGTCATCTCTGCTCCAAAGGCCAACACCTTGTCGGGTTTGGCCAGTGGGTCGTCGTAGCCGTGCAGCACCAAGACGGCTGCCGATGGGCTGGCACCCTCAAAGTCTGCAGAACCGAGCAAGCCGTGGAAGCTCACGACGCCTTTCAGGGCGGCGCCGCTGCGCGCCAGGTCCAACACGCAGAGACCGCCCAGGCAGTAGCCCACCGCTGCGATGCGCCCTGCCTGCACCTCGGGTTGTGCTTCAAGCACCCCCAAGGCAGCTTGGGTTCGCTTGAGCAGCAGTCCCGCCCGGTCGTTGACCAGGGGCGTCATCAGCGCGCTGGCGCTCTCATTGTCGGTGGCTCGTTCGCCCGCTCCGTAGAGGTCGACAGCGAAGGCCGCGTAACCGAGCGCAGCCAGGTCTCGTGCCCTCTGGCGCTCGTTGTCGTTCTGGCCGTACCAGTTGTGGAAGACCGCCACGCCCGGAAAGGGGCCAGGCCCCTCGGGGAGCGCCAGGAATCCCTCGCAGAGTAGGCCGTCCGCGTCGTACTCGACCCGTTGCTCAGACATGGGCCACGCTCAGCGTCCCAAGAGCGCAGAGAGGGCCGCGCCGGGGTCTTCTTGGGTCATCAGTCCGGTGCCCACCAGGATGGCCATCGCGCCGGCTTGCTCCATGCGTTGGGCGTCCGCGCGGTCATGAACACCGGACTCGGCCACTGCCACCACGCTATCTGGGAGCGTTGGAATCAAGGCCTCGCAGACCGCCAGGTCGATGTGCAGGGTGCGCAGGTCCCGGTTGTTCACACCCAGGATGATGGCGCCGCAGTCCAGGGCCACGTTGACCTCGTCGGCGGAGTGCGCTTCTACCAGGCACTCCAGACCGATGCTGTGGGCGTGCCGCAGCATGTGTTTGAGCTGGGTGGGCTTCAACATCGAGACCATCAGCAGGGCCGCATCGGCGCCGTGTGCGTGGGCTTGGTCCAGCTGCATCTGGTGGATCAAGAAGTCCTTTCGCAGCACGGGGATGTCCACGGCGGCCGAGACCTGTGCCAGGTCTTGCAGGCTGCCCCCGAAGTGCGGGCCGTCCGTGAGCACGGAGATGCCCGCGGCACCAGCGGCTTGGTAGGCCAAGGCGAGCTGAACGGGGTCAGCCCCCGGACGGATGTCGCCGCGGGAAGGGCTGCGCCGCTTGATCTCCGCGATGGCAGAGAGCCCCGGAGCCCGCAGCGAGGCGGCCAAGCTGCGGATTGTGCGCTCGCGCAGGGTAGGCGGGTCGTTGAGCAGCGCTTCGACCTCGTCCTCTTTGGCCGGTCGAATGCGGTCCAGGAAGCTGCTCATCAGGACCCCACGAGCATGGAGATGCCATAGCCAGCCAGACCGATGCCCATGACCCGGTAGATCCAGGTGAAGACCTTCACGCCGCTGTCTTGAGGCTCCATGCCCATGCGCGCGCCCTGCTGCTCGGCACGCGACTTGGAGAAGACCACGATGGCCAGACCGGCGAGGGTCGCGATGATCGGGACCAACATGCCGGGATTGTCTGGGTCGTAGGGGTCGTTTAGCCCTGCATAGGCCAGGCTCGTCCAGAGGGTGATCAGCATCGTGACTCCTTTGCGTTGCTTGCGGCGACGAGGCCATCGAGGGTGCCTTGTACATCCCCGCTGTGCAGCACGGCTCGCGCCGCTTGCACGCCCTCCTCCAGGGAAGGGTGTAGGCCGGCGACGTAAGCCGCTGCCCCTGCACCGTAGGCCACAGCGTCGGCCCGAGGACTGCGCTCGCCCTTGAAGATGCTGCGCAGGATCTCGGCGTTGTCTTGGGCGCTGCCGCCGGCCAGAGTGCCCAGGCCGGCGCGGTCCAGACCCACTTGTTCAGGGGTGACCTGATGCAGGGTGACGCGGCCGTGGCGCAGCTCGGCGACCTGGGTGGGACCGGAGATGCTCAGCTCGTCCAAGCCCCCGTGTCCGTGCACCACCAAGGCGTGCTCGCTGCCCAGCTCCTTGAGCACCTGAGCGATGGGCTCCACCCACTCCGGGGCGAAGACCCCCAGCACTTGGCGCTGGGCACCGGCGGGGTTGGTCAGGGGGCCCAGCAGGTTGAAGATGGTGCGCACCCCCAAGGCCTTTCTGGGGCCGACGGCGTGGCGCGTGCTGGCGTGGTGCGCAGGCGCAAAGAGGAAGGAGATCCCCACTTCCTGGAGTATGGCTCCCAGGCGCCCTGGGGTGCCGCCCAGCTTGACCCCCAGGGCTTCCAGGACATCGGCGCTTCCGGCCTTGGAGCTCACGCTGCGGTTGCCGTGCTTGGCCACCTTGGCGCCCATCGTGGCCACCGTGATGGCGGCGGCGGTGCTCAGGTTGAAGGTGCCGCTCAAATCGCCCCCGGTCCCGCAGGTGTCGACCAAGACCTGGCCATTGGGGGAGGGGATGGCGACCGCATGGGCCCGCATGACCTTGGCCGCCGAGGCGATCTCCGTGACGCTCTCGCCCTTGCTGCGCAGAGCGACGAGCATGCCGGCGATGAAGCTGGGATCCAGCTCGCCCGCCAGCATCGCGTTGAAGAGGGCGCTGACCTGGTCGGCGCGCAGGTCCTGGCCATCCAAGACCTGTTCGAGAAGCGCCTTCATTTGCCCTCCATGAAGTTCTGAAGGAGCAGCATGCCGTGCTCGCTCAAGACGCTCTCGGGGTGAAACTGCACGCCCTGAACGTCCAGAGTCTTGTGTCGCAGCCCCATGATGATGTCGCCTTCTGGGCCTGGGGTCCACGCCGTGATCTCCAGGCACTCCGGCAAGCTCTCGCGCTCCACCATCAGGGAGTGGTAGCGGGTCGCCAGGAAGGGGCTGGGTAGCTCCGAGAAGACCCCTTGGCCCGTGTGGTGCATTGCGCTGGTCTTGCCGTGCATCAGCTCGGGTGCGCGAACGACCTTGCCGCCGAAGACTTCGCCGATGCTCTGGTGACCCAAGCACACGCCCAAGATGGGCAGGGTGCCGGCCAACTCGGAGATGGCTTGGAGGGAGATGCCCGCTTGCTGTGGGTCGCAGGGACCGGGGCTCACCAGCAGGCGGTCGGGGGCCATCTGGCGGATCTCCTCGACCGTGATCTGGTCGTTGCGGAAGACCGGCACCTCACAGCCCAGGACCTGCAGGTACTGCACCAGGTTGTAGGTAAAGCTGTCGTAGTTGTCGATGACCAGGACTCTCACAGCCCCTCCCGTGCCAGCTCAAGGGCGCGCAGCACCCCGCCGGCTTTGCTCAAGGTCTCCTGGTACTCAAAGGCCGGATCGGAGTCCGCCACAATGCCTGCGCCTACCTGAAGGTGCCAGGTACCCGAGTGTCTGAAGGCGGTTCGAATGGCGATGCACAGATCGATGTTGCCATCAAAGCCGAAGTAGCCGACGGAGCCGCCGTAGAGGCCCCGTGCGCAGGGCTCCATCTCATCCAAAATCTCCATCGCGCGAACCTTTGGCGCGCCACTCAGGGTGCCCGCTGGGAAGGTGGCCCGGACCGCGTCATAGGCGGTCTTTCCGGGGGCCAAGGTGCCGGAGACCGTTGAGCAGATGTGCATGACGTGGCTGTAGCGCTCCACGTGCATCAGGTCGGGGACCTTGACGGTGCCTGGGGCAGCGATGCGGCCCACGTCGTTGCGGGCCAGGTCCACCAGCATCACGTGCTCTGCGCACTCCTTCGGATCGGCCAGAAGCTCCGCCTCCAGGGCCAAGTCTTCCGCCTCCGTCGCGCCGCGTTTCCGTGTTCCGGCGATGGGCGCCACAAGCACCTGGTCGCCCTCCACGCGCACCATCACCTCGGGCGAGGCACCGACCACGAGCTGCTCTGGGTCGTTGACGAAGAACATGTAGGGGGAAGGATTGACGGCCCGCAGGGCCCGGTAGAGATCGAAAGGCGCCCCCTCGTAGTCCAGCTCGAAGCGCTGGGAGAGCACGCACTGGATCACGTCACCGGAGCGGATGTACTCCACGATGCGGCGCACCTTGTCTTGGTACTCAGGCTCCTCCATGTTCGAGCGCAAACTCCCCGCACGGGGAGGGGTTCTCTCTCGGATTGGAGCAGGCGCTCTGAGCTGGGCAATGCGCCTCTCGATGCGCTGAATGGCGCCCTCGTAGAGCACCTGGGCATCCACCCCCGGCGAGGTCAGCACGAGCTCGACGACCAGGATGCGCTGACGCAGGGTGTCGAAGATCAGCAGGGATCTTGGGACCGAGAGCGAGAGCGTGGGCGGGGCATCCTCTCCGGCGGGGTGTTCGGGCAAAAGCCGCTCCCACCAACGCACCGCGTCGTAGCCAAGCCAGCCCACAGCGCCGCCCCAGAAACGCGGCAGGCCAGGCACCCGAACCGGACGGAAGGCGGCCAGCTGCTCCTCGACGAAGCGCAGGGGGTCGTCCCGCTCCTCGCGGTGGGTGACGAAGCCGTCCTTGATGACCTTGCAGTGTCGGCCCTTTGCGCTGAGCACGAAGGCGGGCTCCAGGCCGATGATGGAGTAGCGGCCCCATTTCTCTCCGCCCTCGACCGACTCCAGCAAGAAGGCATGGTCTCGCTCGGGACCGCCAACGCGCAAGAAAGCGGAGACCGGGGTGTCCAAGTCCGCCAGGATCTCCCTGAAGACGGGAATCGCAGCGGGTGCGCCTTGGGCCGCGTGGGCCAGAAAGGTGGCCAAGTCGGGGGTTGTGCTTCGCATTTGGTGGGGCTGACCTCGCTGAGGGCCGCCAGTCCTAACTTGCGATCCTTGGAGCCGCGCATACTATGGGGGTCAGCAGCTCTGGAGAGCACCCATGTCTCACCCCGTGACCCTCAGCCCCGCGGCCATCACTCAGATCCACAGCCTCCTCAAGGAGAACGAGATGGAGGGCTATGCCTTGCGTCTGGCCATCCGTGGCGGCGGCTGCAGTGGCTACAGCTACCAGCTGGAGTTCGTCGAAGGCCCTGAGCTCGAGGACGACACCGAGTACGCCTACGAAGAAGTGCGCGTGCTCGTGGGCGCCTTCAAGCGTGACTACTTGAGCGGCACGGTCATCGACTTTGAGGACTCCTTGATGGAGGCCGGCTTCAAGATCAAGAACCCCAACGCCAAGCGCGCTTGTGGTTGCGGCGAGAGCTTCGACATCGACGACAAGATGGGCAGCGCCGGCGCCTCAGCCTACTGAGTCTCTCAAGAGGGCCCTGAGATAGGCGCCCTCATGACCAGCTCAGAGCGAGCCAGTTCATGCCCACACTGCACTTTCGCGGCCTCGACGATGGAGACCGCAGCGTAGAGGCGCCCTTAGGGGAGACCGTCTACGAGGTCTGTCTGGACCACGACATCGAGATGGTCGCGGCCTGTGGCGGTTTTGCAGCGTGCAACACCTGTAGGGTGCGCGTGCTCGATGGAACGCTCTCCAAGATGGAAGAGATCGAGCCGCCATTCCTGGACCGAGAAGACCAGCGCTTGGGCTGCCAGGCCTGCGTGGTTGGAGATGCGACGCTCCTGCTTGATCCGGGCGAAATGTAGTTTCCTCCAAGTTCTGTCTGTGACCCTGTTGGGTGCATCCGGGGGGACCCCGAGACCCTTCGCGGGTGGTCTCGGGGCTGAAGAGCCCTGCAAGCAGGGGCCTCCGAAGAACTCTGCGGTGAGGAGGAGAAAAACACCGCAGACTCCCTGTCCGCGGTTGGGCTACTCGTTGCTGCCCACCGCATCGACCAGCGCAAGTCCGCGCAAGGTCATCTCAATGGTCATGGCCGTTGGGGGCACTTCCAGGAAGTCCGCCTCGGTGATGAGGGCAAAGCCGCCCTCCTCGTAGCGGGACATCTGGGCGGCCTCGGTGACCACAGCCTCGTGGAGCTCGTCGTCCGGGCTGAAGTCCGAGAGCACGGCCAGCAGGATGTCGTCGTCGCTGCGCTCTTGGTCGGTGGAGATGAAGACACGCACTTCCTGGACCATGTCGGCGAGCAGCATGGTCTCCTGGACCACCTCGCCTTCGCCGTTGGGGCCCTCGCGGTAGACCATCATCTGGGGGTCTCGGAGCGCCATGCCTGTCAGGGTGAAGTCGCGGATGTCGGCCATCTCGGCGGGCACCTCGGCGCGCAGGTCGTCCAGGCTCTTCATCTCGCTGGCTTCTGTGTGGCGGATGATGCCGTCGGCGTCGGCCTGAGTCAGGTCAGGAATCTCCAGGGCCACCGGGGCCACAAAGGGGATTTCAACCTCGCCGCAAGCGACCAACATGGGCAGAACCATGATGGCCGGAACCACCGTGCTCAGAACGCGTTTCATGACCTTCTCCTTCCTTGGTTGCCGCCGGTTTCGTCCGGCTGACACACCTTGAATCGGAAGGAAGGAGCGGCCCCATGAGGGGGGATCACCCAGCTCGCCTAAATCTCTTCTCGGCCCCTTGAATCTGACGTTTAGCAAAAAAGTGCAGAAACTACTCCAAGAGCTCGGCCACCTGTCTGCGCTTCCGTGGATCGCCGCCTTCTTCCTGGCAGTACAGCGCATTTACTGCCACCAGAATGCTGTCCACCGTGCCCTGGGCCAGCAGGTCTTCCCGGGGAACCGTGGCCAAGGATCCGTCGGTGAAATTCAGTGGACAGACGTCCACCATCTGCCGGCCCTTGGAGCGCTCCAGGACCAGTGGAAGGCCGTGGCCGCGACAGATCAAGGGTCTGGCCTCGTAGACGGCGCAGTTGCCGTCCAGGAGCATTGAGCAGCGCTTCTTGGAGCGGGGTTGGCTCTTGAGGCGGGCCAGCTTCTTCTCCGGCAGCTCCGCGAGCACCCGCGCCACGTTGGCGTACTCCACCGCGCTCACGCTACGGTCGCTGGAGCAGCAGTCGCTGCAGCCCTTTCGGCACTTGAACTTGCCGGCGTAGGTGTCCATGACGCGATCGGAGTGGACCTGGACCTTTTGGTACAGGGCGCCAAGGTTGCGGAAGGGATCACTCATTTCAGCAGCATCTCCGGAAGCTCGCGCATGCGGCGCAGGTCGCGGCCCAAGATCACGCAGTGCGCTCCTGCGGCGTGGGCCATCTTCTCGTCCAGCTCAGGGCGGTCGCCGATGTGCAGGATGTGTTCGGGGGCGACGCCCATCTGCTCGGCTGCCGCCAAGATTCCGTCAGGGTGGGGCTTCATAGCGCCCAGGCGTTCACAGTCGATCACCGCCGCCCAGCCCTGGTCCAAGCCCATTCGCTCCAGCTTGAGAGTGCTGGAGTAGTCGGAGACGATGGCGCGGGGCAGACCTGCTGAATCGAGCTTGGCGAGCACCTTGGCCATCTCAGGCCAGGGGGTGCGTTTGCTAAATCCGGCGGGCCAAGCGCCATGAATGACGCCGTCGACCACCTGTTTGACGCGTAGGGGCGTGGTGCCGACCTGCTCGCCAAGGCGTGCGCAGATGGCGCCGCGCATGTCTCGGTGCTTCTCGTGGCGCATGCTGTCGACGACTTGGTTGTAGCGGGACAAAATCAGGGGATGACGCAGCAAATAGGGCGCCAAACGCAGCTTTTGCCGCTTCAAGTCGTAGAGGGTGCCGTCTACGTCAAAGGTGATCGCGCGGATGTCCCTTTGGCTGAGGGGGCCTGTGGTCATGGTCTTGGCTTGCTCCTCGCCTCTCAGCGGTGCTACTTGTGTAGCCGACAGACTTCTAGCACGCTCCTGGAGGAGACATGCACATCAGCCTCTTGATCGCCTTGACCGGCTGCACCAGCGAAGGCCCCGGATACGCGGGCTACGACATGGTGGACCATTTTCCGCTGGACGGCTCGGCCCGTGACTGGCTCTACACGAACCCAGCGGAGGATCACAAGCTCTACGTTGAGATGGCTTCGGAGCGGACTGAAGACGAAGTGCTCATCAAGACACTGGAGTACTGGCAGACCGATCCAAACAACAACCAGCCCTCCACGCTGCTCTACAGCATCGACTGGGCCAGCGACCCCATCACCGGCGTACGCATCTACGGCTACACCTTCTACGCCGACCCCGTGGAGGAGGTTGACACCGGAGACTCCGGCGACAGCGGAGACACCGCCGACTCCACCGAGGAAGAGGGCGACGAGGCCAGCAGCCTGGTCTTTGATCCACCCATCCAGATCGCGGATCGCCGCATGGTCCCAGGCGAGAGCATCGTCACCGAGACCGGTGGCACCACGTGGACCTCCACCTTCGAGGGCACCGAGGCCTGCGCCAACGACTGGGTCGGTGGCGAGAACACTTGGACCTGCCTGCACATCGTCTTGGACGACGGCGACGGCGACATGAGCGCAGGCTCCCCTGTCTCCGGTGAGTTCTGGACCGCGCCTCGCTACGGCTTGAGCTGGTTCCAGCTCAGCGGTGAGACGGACAAGTGGATCTTGGCCAAGGCTGAGTGGGAGGAGTAGTCCTGGCGCTGCTGGGCTGTGGTCAAACCGACTACCGCCCCGTAGACCGGCTGCTGGAGCTGCCTGGACGCGTCCCTGACGCCTCCGAGCGGGTGCGTATCTGCGTTCAGGATTCGGGGAGTCAAGCCTTTGGGGCGCGCTTCGACGGGCTCTACGCCCTGACAGGACTCCCTCCAGAACTGAATGCGCCTCTGGTCACGGTCGAGGCCATCTCGGACCAGGGCGTCCTGATGCAGTGGCAGGGTCTGGTGGATCAGGACCAAGCCTTCGGTGAGCAGCTGGATTGCTTGGCGGCCGGTGAGGAGCAGGAAGACAGTGGCCTGCCGCCGTGTCTGCCTTGCCAGAGCGATGGGCGATTCTCTTCCGGGGAGGGAGCATGGGTGTTGGGCTTGCGTTTTTCGGACTGATTGTCCCCCTTGCGTGCAGTGACAAGGACGCAGTCACGGACAGCACCCAGGACTCCGGCCAAGTGGACACCGAGTGGGTGGACACAGCTCAAGAAGTGTTCCTGGAGAGCATTGAGCTCCATCCAGCGCGCATCACAGTGGAGCCTGGAGCGGAGCTCACGCTGCGTGCCGTGGGTGTCTACAGCGATGGTCACCGCGAGGGGCTCAAGAGCTTAGAGCTGAGCAGCTCGGATGCGGCCTTGTCCGTCGAGGGACTGCGTATCAGCGCGCTTCAGGCTGGCAGCGTTGTGGTCAGAGCTGAAGTGGATGGCGTGGTCGGGGAGTCGCTCATTGAGGTTGAGGACAGCCACACTCTGCACCTGCAGGTGGTCTCCCAAGACGCCCAGGCTGTGCCCGGGGCCCGGGTGATCTGGCAGGGGGAGAAGCTGACGACCGACTCCAATGGCGAGATCGCCCTGACCACAGAGTCTGGCGGTCCCCAGTCGCTGACCGTCTTTGCCCAGGACCCAGACTTTGTTCCTGTGACGGTCTTTGGGGTGGTCTCCCGTCGCATCTACGTCACGCTCTCTCACGTCGACGAGCTCTCTCCGCCTGCGGAGTTGAACGCCACGGTGGACTTCTCGGCCTTGGACGAGGCCGACCCCGATGAGCTGAGGCTCAGCTTGTCGGGCACCGCCTTGGGTGCCTCGCCGGTGCTCGTCTCAGAGCTGGATCTGATCCGGCCCAACCGCGCCGTCAGCATCTTCGGTGCCCAAGCGGAGCTCCCGGAGAACTTGGCCATCGATGAGCATGCGGCCCAGGTGGCCTTGGCCAGCGGACATGCGCAGACCCAAGTGTGGACGCTGGCAGGCACCCTGCCCATCTCCGAGCTCTCCTCAGGTATCCAGAGCTTCGGAGAGATCGGCGCGCTCCTAGAGGCCTGGGAGCCGAGCATGCGCTTGGACGCCAGCGCGAAGACCGACAGCGATGGCAGCCTGACGCTCACCCCTTCCACGGTGGTGGAGAGCCAGGTCTGGGTCACCCTCCCTGAGGCGACAGAGAGCAGTTTGGTACTGCTCTTTGGCGGCAGCGAGAGCGGCTGGCTGCTCCAGGGTTTGGCGACAGGCAGCACCCAGGTTCGCATCCCGTCGCCTGAAGGCGCCGAAGATCAAGTGGTGGTCGCGTGGCACGAGAGCGGTGGAGCTGGCAGCGGGGCTGGACGCTCGATGACCATGGCTCCCGTCCTCTCAGGTCAGGCTGAGCTGCCCGATTGGGTTCAAGCGCCGAGCCATGGTGGTCTGAGTGGCAGTGGGGCCTTCTCGCTGAGCACCGACCCGGAGGCTGTGTACGTCCGGGCTCTGATTGAAAGCGGCAATGGGGGCATGCGTGAGGTCCTGATGCCCCCTGGTGAGCAGAGCGCGGTTCTCTCCGGTGAACTAGGCCTGAGCTTTGGAAAGACCCAGTGGGACGTGCTCGCCATCCACGCAGATTCGCGCCACTACCAGGACATCCTGGGCGCGGTGGGTGTGGTCCCGACCTGGACGCAGAGCAACGCGGTCGCGGTGAGCGGCCTGCGCACGGAGATCATTGGGGAGTAGGATCCCCTCAAATAGACAAGCCCCCAGCGGGCAAGGAGAGCGGATGCTGAACCAAGCCAGGCAAGGCTTTGGGAGCTTGGGCGTGGCCCAGGTCTTTGTAGACTCGGCCATGGTGCACCTGGAGCGCTGGCTGCAGGACCCCAACACCGCCGACTACGTGCCCTTGATCACACGCTTGATTCAGGACCGACGCTGGGAGCTGCTCTTGGACAGCTTCTACCAGATCATCCCCTTTGGTACGGGTGGGCGCCGCGGCCCCATCGGTGTGGGTCCCAACCGCATCAACCCTTACACCATCGGAAGCTCCATCCAGGGACACGCCCAGTACCTGCGGCAGCGCCACGAGGGCGAGCTCTCGGTGGTCATCGCCTACGACGTGCGGCACTACCAGGACCTGCGCAAGCTCTACCCCAAGGACGTGCCGAATCCGGTTTTGGGCTTCACCTCCCGGGACTTCGCCGAGCTGGCCGCCGGGGTCTACGCCGCCAATGGCGTGCAGAGCACCATGCTGGACCGTGGGGACGACTCCTTCATCTCCACCCCTGAGCTCTCCTTCGCCATCCGTCACCTGGGCACCAAGGGTGGGCTGAACGTCAGCGCTTCCCACAACCCCCCCGACGACAACGGCGCCAAGATCTACAACCAGCTGGGTGGGCAGGAGATCCCGCCTTACGACGAGGAGCTGGTGGACATCGTCAACACGGTGACCTCCGTTGAGCGCATGGATTGGCTGCAGGCCAAGGAGCAGGGGCTGGTTCGCATCCTGGATCCCGCGGTTCGCCAAGCCTACCTGGACGCCAACATCGCCCAGGCGCGTCAGGCGCCCAGCGTGGCCTCGCGTGGGGCCAAGGTGGTCTTCACAGCCCTGCACGGAACCGGGGATACGACGGTGGTTCCGGTGCTGCGCGGGGCCGGTTTTGACTGCATCCTCGAGCCGACCCAAGCCGCCCACGACGGCAGCTTCCCCAACGTGCCCTTTGGCATCCCCAACCCCGAAGTGCGCCAGAGCATGGACCGGGCGGTGGCCTTGGCCGAAGCGGAAGGTGCGGACCTGGTCATGGCCTGCGATCCAGACGCTGACCGATTGGGGCTGGTGGTCAAGCATCAAGGTTCTTGGCGCTTTATCAACGGAAATGAGATGGGGGCCCTGGCCGCCTGGGTCGCTCTGTCCTCGCCGCCGACCGACAACCCGATCGTGATGAAGAGCCTGGTCACCTCGAGTCTGGTGAACCGGGTGGCACAGGCAAAGGGCGCTCAATTCCACGGCGACCTGCTCGTTGGATTCAAGTACGTCGCCGAGGCCTTGCGCTGCCTGGAGGAGAGCGGCTCCTACCAACACCTCAAGGGCAGCGCTCTGGACTACACGGTCGGCGTGGAGGAGTCCCACGGGGTGCTTGTGACCTCGGAGATTCGGGACAAGGACGCTGCGGGCGCTGCCGTGCTCCTGGCCGAGGCCGCCAGCCTGCTCAAGGTAGAAGGCAAGACCTTGGTGGACTTGCTGCACCAGATCTGGACCGAAGTTGGCTACGTCTCCAATCGTCTGATCTCGACCGTCATGCGTGGGGCCAGCGGAAAGGGGCAGATCGACGCCATCCAGGACAGCTTTCGCCAGAACCCGCCGACTGAAGTTGCAGGCCGCAAGGTGCTCAAGTTCACGGACCTGCTCGATGAGTCGGGCCCCATGGGCAAGCTGGTCTCCAACACGGACCGCAGCTCGCGGAACGTGATGATCTTCGAGCTCGAGGGTGGCCGAATCATCCTGCGCCCCAGCGGGACCGAGCCCAAGAACAAGGTCTATGCCGAGCTGGGCACGTCCCCTGGCGGAGACCTGGGCGTGGAGATCCCGGCGACCGACGCAGCCTGTCAGGCCCTGGCCGAGGACTTTGCGACCCTGATGCTCGGCAGAGTGGATCTCTTCTTGCCAAGGTGGGCCCTCAAGGTGAGCGACTTGGTACCGGTGGAGCAGAAGCTGCACTTGGCTCAAGAGCTGGTCCCTGCGCTGCTCGAGAAGCTCTCCGCTGGCGAGACTGGGCTGGATGCTTGGTTGGATGCGGAGCTGGGGTCCTACGGAAAGGACCCGCGTGGTTTGGTCTCCGATGCCATCGCAGCCTTTGTAGACAGCGAGTCCCCAAGCTGTGGCTCGGAGCTAATCGCGCTCTTCCGCTGAGAGGGCGGGCTCAGCCTGGTTGGCTTGGATGCTGGCCAGGTGACCCGGTGTGGGGCCGTACTCGACGGGCACCATCACGATCAGGCCTTCCCCAGGCCAGTTCTTGTAGGTGCCCAGGTGCTTGACGTACCAGTTCAAGTCATCGTCGCGGACCACGCGCTGGCCCATTCGGCTGGCGTGCCGCATGGTGGGTTTGTCCCCGGGCACCTTGATTCCGACATGACTGATTGCGATGGGCAGGTAGTCCCGCAGGGCGCGCACGGTGAAGATCACGGCGCCGTCCGGAATCGCCTCCAGGGTCTCACTGGTGACAGTGAGGGGGAGGACGTGGAAGTCCATGGTGCCCACAGGGAGCCGCGCATCTGAGAGAGGAAAGCCCTTGCGCTTCTTCCAACCGGCCCATGTCTGCGAGGTCACCGACTTGCTGCGTGGCTCTGCACCAGGCAGATCTGCGGTGATGTCGCGCATCCAGCCGTCTTGCTCCGTGCCGGGGACCCACTCGGCCAGCATGAAGTGCCGCCGGTTCTCGTAGTTCGCCGGCGCTTGGGTGTAGCGCATCGCCATGCGCAGCTCGTGGGCGCGGCTGGGATCCGGAGCCATCGCAAGGGCCATGACCTCTTCCACATAGGTCAGGCAGTCAAAGACGTCGTAGCGGGTGATGGGATCGCTGTCGGTCTCCGCGCCCAGGCCTTCGCCCAATGGGCCAAGCTGGTAGGGCTTGCCGAGCCAGAGGGCGCTGATCGCGTCGATGCGTTGGGCCAAGGGCTCGTTGCGGTGATCGATGGCGACCTGCACCACGGAGGCCGGGGTGCGCTCCAGTGGATGGGGCGCTGCGCCCTGCGGTGCAAGGCCCAGGAGCAGTACGGCGGCCACAAGGCCAGCGGCGATTCGCCGTTTCAAGACGACTCCTTAGAGCCCCAAGCGCTTCTGGTAGCCCACACAGGTCTCCAGAAAGGCGTCCAGGATGTCGTCGTCTTCCAAGGTCTCCGCGCCCATGTTCATCGCGCGGTCGATCAAGTTTGCCAGGCCATTGTTCAGGAGCCGGCGATGCTCCGTGGCCGGACGCTTGCGCAAGTTGGCGATCAACACTTGACCGGGCACGCTGCCCTTGGAGCCGGCCCGCGCATTGCGGAAGAGCACCGAGAAGTTGGAGGGCGCGCCGTCTACCAGGAGCTGAACGCGGCCCATGCCTGCGCCCGCACCGTCCTGGGTGTCGAAGGCTGTGCAGAGCGCCTCCATGACCTCGTTCGCGACAGCGACTTTCTTCGCTGCATCGTCGTTGGACAGACGTGGGCCGCCGAAGTTCATCTTTACGCCAGCGGTATCCGCCGTCTCTTGATCCCCAACGAGCTCGCCCAGAGCGCTCATGTCGTCCCGACCGTGGGTCAGGTCGATGCGGTCCGCGTTCAGCTCTTCCTTGGTCTTGGTGAAGGCACCGTCGCCATCGCCACCGCGCACAAAGTCGTTGTCCGCGAACATGGCCAACTCTTCCTCGAAGACCTCCTCGTCGGGGCGCTCCTCAAGGGGCTCTTCCACGTAGTCGGGATCTTCGGCAGCGCGCTCCAGCTCGGCCATGAGCGCGGCCTCTTCCTCCTCTGGGGTGAGGTCCTCGACCCGCTTGAGCACGCCTTCTGCGAGCATCTTGGCCAAGGTCGCCAGGGTGTCCAGCTCCTCGATTGGCGCCTTTTGCAGGAGCCAAGCCACGCTGCGGGGCTCGGAGACCAAGCTCCAGAGCGCTTCGTGCTCGGGGGCCGGCTCAAATCCTGAGCGGGCCAGGGTGGTGCTCAGTCCCTTCTCAGAGGCCAGTTCAGCGCCAGACTCCAGCAAGGACTCCAGCTCGGCGAGCAGCTCTCTGCTGTTGTGGCCGATGTGTAGGTGCCCGATGAGCAGGCTGTCCATGCGCTCGAAGCTGGGCTCCTCTGCCAAGAGGAAGCGCCCCAGGTTCTCTCGCATGCGGTCGAAGACCAGGCTCTCTGCCTGCTCTGTAGGCAGCTTGTTCAGCAGAACATCTTCCAAGCGCCCGCCCTGGGCCTCGGTGCGCAGTGCGCCAAGCTGGGTCTTGTCGACGTGTCCGTTGCGGAGCAAACGCCGCAGCAGCATCGTGTCGTCGTCATCGCTGCGGGCAGCCAGGACCTCTCCCTCCATCACGTAGATGGAGAGCTCTCCGGAACTACCGGAGGCAGTAATCCGGCCCATGGACCCTTCGTCCAGGTGCTCAATGAGGCGTTCTCGCAGCGGAAAAATCAAGCCAGAACTCGCGGTGGGGGCAACTGCACCGCCATGGTACCCGCGCCACTCCAGGGCGGTCAATCCGCTGGCCCAAGTGCAAGGGCCGGTACAGGGAACTCAGACTCAGGAGGCGCGACGCATCTCGGAGACCCAGCCGGTCTCCTGCCCCAGGGGATGCTCAGGGCCCATCACTTCGCCAAGTCGACTGCGCGCCCGGCTCAATCTGGACATCACCGTTCCAAGTTGAATCTCCAGGGTGCTGGCGATCTCCCGGTAGCTGAGGTCCTTGTAGTAGCGGAGCATCAAGATCTCTCGGTGGGCCTCAGAGAGCTCCGCCATGCAGTCTTGGAGTTCCCGTCGCAGCTCGTCTTGGTAGACCTCTGCCCGCACCATCCGTGCTTTGCCCTGGGGGAGCATGTCCTCGCCCATGTTGGCCAGGATGCCGCTGCGCCGACGCTTGTCGCGGATGATGTTGTAGCAAAGGTTGCTGGTCACCCGGAAGAGCCAGGCGCGGACTTCAAAGTCTTCGTTGAAGAAGCGGTCCTCCCGCATGGCCTTGATGAACACCTCTTGCACCGCATCTCGCGCCTCTTGGCGGTCCTTGACGATTCCTGCTGCGTGGTGCTCCAAGCGTGCTTGGTAGCGCTGCACGACCAGGTCGTATGCGGCCTTGGGTTGCCTTGCGGCCAAGGTCTTGATGTCCTGGTCTGAGATGCGCTGTGCCATCACTTCCTCCGTGGGCTTCACACACCACAACGAAAGAACACCGGTCAGGATTCGGTCAGGATTCGTCACCCTTCTTACCCTCGTGTCGCAGATCAACTTGGGCCGGGGACTTGACGCAATGCCTCCCGGGGCCGATCCTTAGTACAGAAGCGCGGTCTGCGGCTCGATGGAGCCAGGCATACAGACGGGCTTTGAAGCAGTGGTCAGCGGCGCAGGAGTACGCGGTGGCAGCAGAAGTACTGGGAATCCGGGAGTTGGTGGAGGCCATCGTGAAAGCGATGGTGGACTACCCCGAGCAGGTCGTCGTCAACGAAGTCCAGGGTGCACACAGCTGCGTTCTAGAGCTCGAAGTCGCAAAAGAAGACATCGGCAAGGTCATTGGCCGAAAGGGCATCCACGCCGACGCCATCCGCCGCATCGTGCATGCGGCAGGCGGCAAAGCGAAGATGCGCTACGTGCTCGAGATTGTCGAAGACCGCTGAGAGGCGTGCTTCGAAGCTGAACCCGGGGGCTAGTTGCGGCCCGGGATCTTCACGCCTCGCTCGTCTGCGACGTCCAAGGCACGCTCGTAGCCCGCGTCCGCGTGTCGGATGACACCCATGGCTGGGTCGGCGAGTAGGACGCGCTCAATGCGTGCCGCAGCCTCGTCTGTGCCATCGGCGACGATGACCTGACCGGAGTGCAGGCTGTAGCCCATGCCCACGCCACCACCGTGATGGAAGCTCACCCAGCTTGCGCCGTTGACCGCGTTGATCAGAGCGTTGAGGATGGGCCAGTCCGCGACAGCGTCGGATCCGTCCTTCATCGCTTCGGTCTCCCGGTTGGGGGAGGCGACGGAGCCACAGTCCAAGTGGTCGCGACCAATCACGATGGGCGCGCTCACCTTTCCAGTGCGAACCAGCTCGTTGAAGAGCTCGCCGGCCTTGTGGCGCTCGCCGTAGCCCAGCCAGCAGATGCGAGCGGGCAGTCCCTGGAAGGACACGCGCTCACGGGCCATCTTGAGCCAGCGGTGTAGATGGGCGTCTTCTGGGAAGAGCTCCATCAGGGCCTTGTCGGTCGTGTAGATGTCCTCTGGGTCGCCCGAGAGCGCTACCCAGCGGAAGGGACCCTTGCCCTCGCAGAAGAGGGGGCGGATGTAGGCGGGAACGAAGCCAGGGAACTCGAAGGCTTCGGCGCAGCCACCGTCCACTGCGCCAGCGCGCAGGTTGTTCCCGTAGTCAAAGACGTGGGATCCAGCGGTCTGAAGGTCGAGCATGGCCTGGACGTGGTTGGCCATGGACTTGCGGGAGAGCTTCAGGTAGCGCTCGGGCTCATCCTTGCGCAGCAGCTCGGCTTCCTGGGGGTCAAAACCCTCGGGGATGTAGCCAAAGAGTGGGTCGTGTGCGCTGGTCTGGTCGGTGACCAGGTCTGGGGTCACGCCCAGTCGTACGAGCTCGGCGAAGGCGAAGGCCGCGTTGGCCACCACACCGTAGGAGCGTGCCTCGCCCTTCTCTTGGCTGATCCGGCACTTGGCCAGAGCATCCTCCAGGCTGGGGCAGAGCTCATCGAGGTAGCCCGTCTCCAAGCGCCGCTGAATGCGGGACTCGTCCACGTCGAAGCCCAGAAACACTGCGCCGCACATGGTGGCTGCCAGGGGCTGTGCGCCTCCCATGCCGCCCAAGCCGGCGCTGAGGATCAGGCGACCCTTCAAGTCTGGGCTGCCAAAGTGGACCCGGCCAGCGGCCGCGAAGGTCTCGAAGGTGCCCTGCAGGATTCCCTGCGTGCCGATGTAGATCCAGGACCCCGCGGTCATCTGGCCGTACATCATCAGGCCCTTCTGCTCCAGCTCGCGGAAGTGCTCCCAGTTCGCCCACTTGCCAACCAGGTTGGAGTTGGCGATCAGAACGCGAGGGGCATCCTTGTGGCTCTTCAGGATTCCCACAGGCTTGCCGCTCTGAACCAGCAGAGTCTCCTCGTCACCCAGCTCTTGGAGCGAGGCCACGATGGCGTCGTATGCGGCCCAGTTGCGGGCAGCCTTTCCGGTGCCCCCGTAGACCACCAGGTCCTCCGGCGCCTCGGCGACGTCGGGGTCCAGGTTGTTCAGGAACATCCGCAGAGCAGCTTCCTGCACCCAGCCTTTGCAGGTCAAGGTGGTGCCCGTTGGGGTGGTCATTGCCCGCCGGGCCATCGCCTCAGCTCTCGGCTGGAGCGGAGAGCTCCATGCGCGTCTCGGTCTTTTCACCCAGCTCCGCGCAGTCTTCCAGCTTGTCGAGGTACTTGTCGTGCTCGAGGCGGGTCACGACCTTTCGGTCGTAGTAGTGGCGAATGACGCGCTTATCGAAGTAGCGCTCGGTGTTGATCTTCTTGTCGCTCATGGCGTGTCCTTTTCATGGCGCATTGGCCAAGTCGGCGCTGGACCCAATGCTTGGGCAGCAGCCAGGGAAGGGAAGGGAAGGGGATCAGACCTCTTCGGGGAGGTCGTCTTCCATTGCCAAGGGCAGGTGGGCGTCGGCCATCTTGCTGTGCTCGGACATCAAGATGTTCTCGTCGAAGCGAGACAGGTCAGCCTGCACACGACCGGCAGCGATCTCACGCAGGGAAGTGACGACTTCCTTGTTCTTGCGGATGTCGTTCTCGTCGACCAGCGCCCGCTCGCCCTTCATGAGCTGCTTGGCGCGCTCGGCGGCCACGAGGACCAGAGCAAAGCGGTTCGGCACTTTCTTAAGGCAATCTTCAACGGTGATACGGGCCATGAGGCCTCCCGATGCGAGATGGATCGCGCCCAAGGGTGGGTGCGGGACTCGCCTCATTAGTCGGATCCATGGGTCGCGTCAACGGGGGTGTGCTGACCTCAGGTGGGGAGGGGATCCGCTGAGGTCTGGATCATGCCCAGCTCCGCGAGCCGGCGTTCCGCATGTCGCGAGCGGGTGCGCAGCCACTCTTCATACAGCGCCATCAGATCCCCAGTGCTGGCGGCTCTCGCAGCGTTCGAGACGTCGCTGAGCAACAACAGGCAGTCTTGGAAGCGCTTGGCCAGCTCTGCGAACATCTGAGAGAAGGGGTCCCGGGCACCGGTCAGGTTCGCGACTTGGCCATAGGCTGCGCCGCCCATCGAGCGGTAGTAGTCCAGCCCCACGGCCTTGGACTCCAGGCTCTGGGGGAAGAAGCCGCCGGTGTACAGAGCATGGTCTCCCAGGTTTCGGTAGAGGCGGATCGCTTCCTGCTTTGGGGCTTGGGCTGCGTGCAGGTGAAGCTCGGCCAGAGTCTCAACCGATGGGGCGATCCTTTCCCCGCGCGAGGCCAGCAAGCGGGTGAGGTAGTGGGCGGACAGCTTTGAGAGCTCCACACCTTGAGCGAGCATCGCTTGTGCGATCGCCTCGAAAAAGAACTCTTGCAGGTTGGGATTGCGTTGCATCTTCGCTCCTTTTCGGGGGGTGGTTCCAGGGGGTGGGAAAAACGATTGACGCGAGGTTGGTGGTGTCTACCTGCCTGCTGCCGGAGCGCCGCCTCTCTCTTTTGACGAGGATGGTCTCCAAGTCATCAAAACAAAATCCAAGTGCGGGCCTGTCCTACTCATCGGACACCCGCCCGGAGGCTGAAATAATGAGCATTCGTCCTCTCTTTGACCGCATCCTGGTCAAGCGCGTCGAAGAAGCAACCCGCTCCGCAGGTGGGCTCTTTCTTCCCGAGACCGCCAAGGAGAAGCCCGCAGAGGGTGAGGTGCTGGCTGTAGGCCAGGGCCGCGTGAACGACGAGAGCGGTGAAGTGACCGCCCTGCAGGTCAAGATCGGAGACAAGGTTGTCTTCGGCAAGTACGCCGGCACCGAGATCAAGGTCGCTGGAGAGGATCGCATCATCCTCCGTGAGGACGACATTCTCGGGATTCTCGAGTAGTCAGCGACTCCCATAGATTCAGCGTACACGACAAATCTGAGACGCGCGGGCCCGAATACAGGGCCGCGCAGCAGGAGACACCATGTCTGCCAAGCAAATCATCTTCGACACCGATGCCCGTGCAAAGCTCCTTCGCGGAGTGGACGTGCTCGCCGACACCGTCAAGGTCACCTTGGGTCCCAAGGGCCGCAACGTGGTGATCGAGAAGTCCTGGGGCGCACCTGTCGTCACCAAGGATGGCGTGACCGTCGCCAAGGAAATTGAGCTCGAAGACAAGTTCGAGAACATGGGCGCCCAGATGGTGAAGGAGGTCGCCTCCAAGACCAACGACATCGCCGGTGACGGAACCACCACCGCGACCGTTTTGGCCCAGTCCATCTACCGTACCGGCGCCAAGCTGGTCGCAGCCGGTCACAACCCCATGGAGCTCAAGCGCGGCATCGACAAGGCTGTCGCCGCGCTGATCCCCGAGCTGCACCGCCTCTCCCGCCCTTGCCGCGACTCCAAGGAAGTGGCCCAGGTCGGCACCGTCTCCGCCAACGGCGACGAGAGCATCGGCAGCATCATCGCTGAGGCGATGGAGAAGGTCGGCAAGGAAGGCGTGGTCACGGTCGAAGAGAACAAGACCGCTGATACCGAGCTGGTCACCGTGGACGGCATGCAGTTCGACCGCGGCTACCTCAGCCCCTACTTCGTGACCGACTCCGAGCGCATGGAGGTGGTCCTCGAGGATCCTTACATCCTGCTCCACGAGAAGAAGATCAACTCGATGCGCGACCTGCTCAAGCTGCTTGAGAAGGTTCACGGCACCGGGAAGCCCATCTTGGTCTTGGCCGAGGACATCGAGGGCGAGGCCCTGGCCACCTTGGTGGTCAACAAGCTGCGCGGAACCCTGCAGGTTGCAGCCGTCAAGGCCCCTGGCTTTGGTGACCGCCGCAAGCAGATGCTGGGCGACATCGCTACCTTGACCGGTGGCAAGCTCATCGCTGAGGAGCTGGGCATCAAGTTGGACGGCCTTGAGCTGACCGACTTGGGCACCGCCAAGCGCGTCGTCATCTCCAAGGACAACACCACCATCGTCGACGGTGGCGGTTCCGCTGAGGATCTCAAGGCCCGCATGGGTCAGATTCGCGCTCAGGTGGAGAACACCACCTCGGACTACGACCGCGAGAAGCTGCAGGAGCGCTTGGCCAAGCTCTCCGGTGGTGTGGCCATCATCAAGGTGGGCGCCGCGACCGAGATCGAGATGAAGGAGAAGAAGGGCCGCGTGGAGGACGCACTGAGCGCCACCCGTGCAGCCGTTGAAGAGGGCATCCTGCCTGGCGGTGGTGTGGCTTACGTCCGCGCTGCCAAGGTTCTGGACAGCTTGGAAGTCGAAGGCGAGCAGCGCTTCGGTGTCGACATCATCCGTCGCGCCATCCAAGAGCCCCTTCGCCAGATCGTCTTCAACTGCGGCGGCGAGGCCAGCGTGGTGTTGAACAAGGTCGCACAGGCCGAGGGCAACATTGGCTACAACGCACGCTACGACCGCTACGAAGACCTGGTCGAGGCTGGCGTGATTGACCCCACCAAGGTGACCCGTTCCGCTCTGCAGAACGCCGCCTCCGTGGCTGCATTGCTCCTGACCACCGAGGCGATGATCGCTGACGAGTCCGAAGACGACGCAGGCCACAGCCACTGAGCTGAGGCTTCGGGCTGAGCCTCCGGGCTGAGCCTTCGCGAAAACAAGGGCGTCCTGCATTCGTGCAGGGCGCCCTTGTTGCGTTTCAGGAGGGCTCGCTCAGCCGAAGAAGTAGCGGGCCCCCAGAGCACCATCCAAGCGGAACTTGGTCTCTGGATAGAGCAGCAGCACAGGCACCAGCTCCAGGAAGACATCGAAGGGGTGGTGCTTGGGCACCATGGTCATCTGCAGGGGGATGCGCACGCCAACCGTCGCGCGGGTCTCGTCCCCGTTCCCGTTGCTCTCCCTGCTGTGGAAGCGTACGCCAACACCGACGTTCACCGGGAAGGTCAAGCTGGGTGCGTTGGGATCCGTGAGAACGTAGAAGGTGTGCAGGTAGTCGGCGTGTGCGTGTACCCGCTGCTGGGGGAAGTTCCAGGCGAATCCAGCGTTGATGATGTGGTCTTGGCCGCCAGGTCGGTAGCCCAGAGACAGACCGGTTGGAGAGCCCAGAATGATGCCGATGCCCATCTCGGAGGGCCCCGTTCCTGTGGGCTCATCTTCGATGACCACATTGGACGGAGGGACCTCGGCGTCCTGTGCCTGGGCGGTGGGTGCGAGGGAGAGTGCGGTGAGCATGGTGAGCATGGGCAGATGCTACACCGGCGATGTCGCGTCAGTTGGGCGCTCGCCTATTGCAGTGTTTCGAGCACGGACTCTTCGCCGTAGACCGTGGCCAGGCGCTCGATGACCTCGCGCAGGGCAGGGTCGGAGAAGTAGCCCATCCAAGCGGGGGTCCCGGCGATGGTGGCAAAGCGAAAGCCGCGACGAACGGCTTCCTTCAACCAGCTATCGAAGGCGGCGGCGTCCCCTCGCTGGGCTGCGAGCTCAGCCAGTCGCATAGGCGCCACCCACCCCTGGGGGTGGTGAGCAGACTGCTCGAAGGCTTGGGTCAAGGCCTCCTCGGCGCCGTCCAAGTCGCCGTTCTGGAGGAGGAGCTCGCCCAGGTCGTACCAAGCATAGAAGAGCTTGGGATCCTGCTGCACGGCCTCTCGGTAGCACTGCTCGGCGCCCGCGAGGTCACCTTGAAGGCGCCGAATGAGGCCCTCTTCGTAGGCCAAGCGTGCATCACTGGCGACCTCGCTTCGGAACTCTTGGACCAGGTTCAGGGCGCCAGCCAAGTCTCCGGCCTGGATCATCGCGTCGGCCTGGGCCTCCACGCTTCCCAGCACGGCGTCTAGATAGTCTGGAGGGGGAAGCTCAGCCTGGGCCAAGCTCACCCCCAAGAGCCAGATCATCAGCTGCGGCGGCGGCGCAGCAACAAGCCGCCGAGTACGGCAAAGAACCCGAAGAGCATGCCGGGGTTGGGGGTGGTGCTGGCGCACCCACAGCTGCCTGCGGCAGTGATGGTCGTAGGTACTTCCAGAGAGTCGCTGCCGTCGGAATCCTGAGTCGCTGACATGCGAAGCACAGCCACGTCGTCCAGGGTCCAGCCCGCAAGCTCCTTGCCGCCATCGGTGATCAAATCCCAGCTGATGGTGACGTAGCCGTCGCCATCGACGTCCTCGATCTCGATGGTCTCCAGAGCCCACTGGGTGTCCAAGTGGTCGTCGGCGTCGTCTCCGACGTAGTTGCTCCAGACGGGCTCGCCGTCCACCAGCACCTGGGCGGTGTCAAACTTGCCGTCTTCGACGTTGAGCCAGCGGCGGAACTGCAGGAAGACTGCGCCCTCGCCCTCGGGAATCTCGATGGCTGGGGAGCTCAGGCGGTTGTGCTTCTCGGCTTGGTAGGTGCCGTTCCAGGTGGCGCCCTCGTGCTCACCCCCCAAGTCGTTGCCCCAGCAGGTGTCACCGCTGAAGCAGAAGGCAGGGTCGCCGTTCAGGCCAGCAGGGGTGCCGGCCCACCAGTCGTCTGCGCCTTGGGTCTCGTCACCGGAGACCAGCTCGTGCACAAAGCCGCCGTCTCCGTTCTCGAAGTCCTCGAAGTAGAGGGTCTCGGTCTCGCCCACCAAGAAGCTGTGGGGGTTGATGAAGGCGCCGGAAGGGTTGTGAACCACCTCGCCGTTTCCTTCAAAGCTCATGTAGTAGTGAACGATGGTGCCGGCGTCCTGACCGGGCAGCTCGCCTTCCGCTTCCAAGCTGTTGCTCAGGGTCAGTGCCGTCTCGTCCCAGCTCTCACCCTTGTCGGTGGACCACACCAACTCGGCGCTCTCAGGGTCCCCGGTGCAGTCTGGCGCCAGGTTGGTGAGCACGGCGCTGAGCGAGTAGCTGCCAACAGTGTCGGTCTGGTTCTCGACGGGGTCATGTCCAGCCTGGATGAGCAGGTTGGTTCCGCCTGGGCCCAAGCCGTGGGGCGTAAATGCGTCCAACAGGTAGCAGAGGTGGGGCGTGCCGTCGCCCAGGTCTGCGTTGTCGTCATCCGCTGCGACGTAGGCGTCGTAGGCGGAGGTCAGGGTAGGACCCTGCTTGACTGCTCCTGCCAAGAGACGGGAGGAGATGTCGCGGGCCTCTTCCAGGCCGAAGTCCTGCTCCAGAGCCTTGAGCAGGTCCCAGGCGGAGCCGCCGAACATCAGGCCGTTGGCGTGCACGTTTCCGTTCTGGTAATCCTCGGGGTAGACCCGGTCGGTGTCCAACTCGCGGATGCCGCTTCCATTGGTCATGAAGTAGCGGGCCATGACGGGGTCATCCGTTTGGATGACGGCCACCACGTCACCGATGCCTTCGCCCATGTCTCCGTCGTAAGAGCCTGTGATCAAGCTGGTGTAGTGAAAGCCGTGGCCCCACTCGTGGTAGGCCACGTCGGCGATCTCGCCCGTGTTGTTGCAGCCACTTCCGGCCAAGTAGAAGTTGACGTTGCCGTTGTAGAAGGCGTTGCAGGCCTCGTTGATGTTCACCGTGGAGCGCAGGCTGCTGCTCACGATGCTGATGCTGGGCGCGTACTGTTGTCCCCAGTCCTGGATGTGGTGCAGGAAGACGTAGGTGTCGATCTCGGCCTGGGTGGCCTGGCTGTCGTCCCAGACCATCGACTCGCCGGAGAAGGTCGCGCTGGCCTCGGGGCCGTTGTCGTTGCGCATGTCCAGATAGGAGCCATCGAACTCGGTCTCGAAGGTGCTGCCGTCCAAGTCGAAGTTGCCGAAGACATCGGTGTAGGTGGTGCCGCCGTCTCCATAGACTGGGGCCCAGGGGACCGGGCTCTCGACGAGGGGCGAGCCGGGGTTGCGCTCGTGATGAAGGGCGGAAACGTTGCCCTTGATGAAGCGCACTTCGTTCCAATACGCCACCAAGTCGCCGCTGTTGGCGTCGACCATCGAGACCCAGATGCCGACTGGAGCATCGGTGGTGCTGCGGGTCTCCCAGACCAAGCGGTAGCGCATCTCGGAGGAGCCACGCTGCACAGGCAGCAGCACAAGGCGTGCGCTGCTCTCGGTGTGAACCGCCATGGGCGCTGGGCCCTGGGTGCGGGCGGCTTGGATGGCGTCGGCGCTGGGGATGGTGGCCATGTCGCTGCCAAAGCCAGCGCTTGGATGCGTGTCCATGCCCATCATGATGAGCTTGCCCTGCTTGATCACGATGTCGACGCCACCACGCCAAACCGGCACGTCATTGACCATGCGGTCCAGGTGGACCAGCCAGGTGTCGGTCTCGGCGACGTAGCCGATGTCGCGAACGCTGAGCTGCTCGGCGTCGACTTGGAAGACCTCGCCGTTGCGGGAGACCAGCGCCATCAGACCGGCGATGACTTGCTCCTCGCTGTCCACGGGACCGATGTCCAAGCCGGGGCCCCAGGCGCGCCGCGGGGTGCCGGTCCACTCGTCAAAGGTGGCCTGCCAACCCTGTCCCTCTCCCTGAACAAAGGACTGCCATGCTTGGCCCTGACGAAGCGTGTGCTGCCGCTCAACGTGGGTGTGGACCACGCGCACAGGCTCGGCGCCCAGCTCCACGTTTGTTGGAGGCACCAGAGCCAGCGAAGGAGCGGAATGGAGCATCAGGGACAAGAGCACAAAGGCCTCCAGGGGCGATGGCCGCAGCATCGACCGGATAGAGTGGGAGCCGCAAGGGCCCGAAGAGGTTTCGACACCGGGTTTGCAGGATGTGCACCTCAATGATTCAACTTCGCCGCGCCGCTCTCTGGACGCTTCTGTGTATTGGAGCTTCATCCTGCACTGACGAGCAGGTCCCCCCGGAGACCGCTGAGTTGCCCGCGTTGCCGCCTCTGGCGGATCCGGTCCAGCAACTTCGCGGTCCTGAGCGGGCGAATCGGGAGCTGACCCTGGTCTTCAGTGGCGAGCTGCGCGGCGAGATCGAAGCTTGTGGCTGCCCCACGCTGCCCTACGGTGGCTTTGACCGGCGGGCGGAGCTCCTGAGCCAGCTCGCTGCGGAGGGGCGGCCGATGATTCAGGTAGATGCAGGGGATGCGCTCCTCAAGGGGCTGGTCTCCCAGCGCTCCGACACCCTGCCCCGTGCCACCCTCATCGCCGGTCTCTTCAGCGAGGTCGGTGTGGACGTGTTCGTGCCCGGTCCCAGCGATGTGGTCGCCGTCGGCCTGCCAGAGTTGGGCGGACTGGGCTTGCCCCTCACCAGCGCGACCTGGGCCGACGCCGAAGGAAGCTTGCTCTACCCAGCATTCCGGGTGGTGGAGCGAGGCGGGCTGAAGGTGGCCGTGGTCGGCCTGTCCTCGATGACGGAGGCTGTGCCCACCAACAAGGATCCAGTGGAGGCGCTTCGGGGCGCCCTGGAGCAAGTGCCCGAGGGGATTGATCTCATCATCGCCGTTGGAAATCTACGGGACCAGCAAGCCCAGGCCGTCGCCGCCGTCCCTGGCGTGGCCCTGGTGGTCATGACACCAGGCGAGAAACGGGAGGCCCTGCGCACCCGCGCTCGGGTCCCGGTCATGGAGGTCTCCGCCCGGGGCCGGTACCTGAGTGTGCTGCGTCTGGCTCTGGGAACGGAGCCCGCGCGCCCCCTGCTCTTGGAGGAGGACCGCAGCTTCCAGGACTGGATGCGGCTCAAGGGGAGAGGCGAGCTCACTCCAGCCCTGCAGTTGGAGAAGGAGCGTCTGGAGGGAGAGGTGGATCTGCGCGGCCTGAACCGAGGCTGGATGGAAGACCGACCCCTTGGCGCGGAGCTGGATCCCAAGAGCAGCTCCCCCACCGAGGACATGCTGGCCCAGTTCAAGGCCGACACTCTGGAGCAGGCGGCCCGCACGGTGAAGACGCCCCAGAGCTCTGGGCCCCACTACGGCACCGGCGCCAAGTGTGTGAGCTGCCATAGCCATCAGGTCGCAGCCTGGGCCGTTCGGCCCAACCACGCTCGGGCGATGGAGGTGCTCTTTGAGCGTGGGGAGCAGGGCAACCCCGAATGTGTGGGCTGCCACAGCACCGGATTCGGGGAGCCAGGTGGCTTCGCGGCGGTCGATAAGAAGACCCTGCAGACTTGGGGAAATGTGCAGTGCGAGGCCTGTCATGGTCCGCTGGGCGGCCACCCACGCGACCCCAAGGCTGTGCCCGAACCCATCACCCAAGCCACCTGCACAGGCTGTCATGACGCGGCCAACAGCCCGGACTTTGACTACGAGCAGTACCGGATGGCGGTGATCTGCCCCTCAGACCCCTGAGCGGGGCGTTCTTGGGGGCTCAGACCTCTTCACCCAAGAGCAGCTCGCAGATCGCCAGGCCTTCCGCATCGCTGCCTTGGTCACCCAGGCAGGTGAGCATCGACTGGGAGACGTTCTCGTCTTCCTCGCACTCCAGTGTGCAGCCCCACGGGTCGGTCTCCTCGGGGTCCAACCAAGCGGGGTTCTCAAAGCAGATGTCTGCGCAGTAGGTGCCCACACGGCCGTCGATGTCGACCATGGGGGCGCAAGCCAGGAGCAGGAGTGCGATCATTGGATGCCCCCGAATCCCAGGCCCAGTGTGTGGCGTACGTTGGTCCACTGGCTGTCGTCCCGCAGCTCGTGGCCTGCAGCACCGCTCAGGTCGTAGCGGCGAACGCTGTAGGAGATGAAAACCACAGTGCCGATGTTCATGCGCGCTTCTAAGAACATGTCCCGGCGCACGTCGATGTCGTTGCTGGTCACCATGATGTACTCCAGCACCGTCGGCACCGCGTTGGGGCGTTGGTCCGTGTCGTACTGGTCTGTGCCCAGGTAGTCCGGATCGAAGCGGCCATCGCCCTCCACAAAGCCCAGAGTCAGCAGGCTGCCCCATTTGGGCATGTACCCGCCGTAGATGCTCAGGCCCCAGTCATCGCTTCGTCTGGCGTAGAGACCCAAGCCCACGCCGGCGTGGATGTGGGCTGCGTCCATGAAGTAGACCTGCCCTTGCTTCTCCAGCTCGCTCTGAACGCCCCCGCCAATGCCCCCTTGCAGAACAACCCCCGGTGCGATGCCAAAGCTGTTGGTGTCCTGGAGGTAGGAGAGCACATTGAGCCCGGAGAAATAGTGGCCCTGTACGCCCGGGATCTGCCAAGCGCTCACCTCACCTTCGGTGGGCTTTGACCAGAGGAAGAAGGTGGAGCCAAAGCCGTACATGGCCTTGCCCGTCCCATATGCGCTGCCCCAGAGTCCTGGTGCTGGGCGTGTATGGGGCGTCTCCAGGCTGGAATCCAAGGTCTCCAGCAGGGTGGAGCGGGTCGTGGTCACGGCGAATCCTCCGCATCCCACCTGCTGGTCCGCCATGCCAGGAGCGGCCTTGAAGAGCAGGGTGAGGTCTTCGACGGACTGCGCCTGTGCGCTCATGGAAGCCAGTAGCCAGAGCATCAAATCACACTCTCCATTGCGATCTCGCAGCTCTGACCAGCGATATCGCAGTGTACGTAGCCACCAAGTTCGACCTCGCAGCCGCCCTCAAAGGTCAGACGAAGGGGAAACTCTGCGTGCACTTCGGGCACGCCCATCTCTCCCCAGTCACCCTCTGCCCGGTACACGCAATCGCTGTCTTGGATCAGGCCATGGGCCGAGCCTGCTGGGGCTCCGCACTGCGGTCCCAGCGCGACATGCACGTAGAGCGGGGCGGGGCAGGTGCTCGGGCTGTTGGCGCACTCGCCCACCACCAAGTCGCCGCAGTCTGCCAGGGCCACGCAGTGGCTAAAGTCCCTGCGCTCGTACTCGATGACCTGGATGTCCCGGCAGGCGGCCACGCAGTCTTCTAAGCCGGGCCCCAGACCGCACTCGCCAGCGATCTTCTCGCAGGAATCAGGGCAAGCCGTGGGGCTCAAGCAAGCCATCCACATCCACAGCATCGGCGCTCCAAGCTCAGCTTGGTCTACCACAGGCATCCGTGTTTCTACGGACAGCTGGCACTCAGTAGGTCGCCAGGAACTGGTCGATCTCTTCCCGCTCCATCAGGCCCAGAGAGAGCTCCAAACACGCCGAGCAGATGTCGACCTGTTGGTAGCGGAAGACCCCGCGGCTCTCCAGGTGGGTCTTGCCACAGAAGCTGCAGGAGGCGTCGTCGGGCGCCTGGGAGGAGCGCCGCTTGCGGGAGACCTCCATCACGCAGACATCGCAGATGGTGCCGTGGCTGCCGGCCATCAGGTGGGAGGCGTCTCTCGCCGTGCGCCCGCAGCAGGAGCAGTGAGCGTCCTCATCGTCCGAGACGGGACGAGGGGGCCGGGAGGCGGGTGGGGGAACCACGCGGGAGAGCAGGGTGCGCATGCGAGGGCCAGAGCCCTTGCGGTCCGCTGCGGCTTGCAGTCGTGAGACGGCTGCTGGGTCGCCCATCAGGGCCAGGCCGGTGTTGGCTGCGGCGCTCAGGTCGGCGTCGGCCATGCTGGTCCAGCTCTCCAAGAGCTTGCGACCGCTGCGGGAGCGGCGGCTGGAGATGGCCAGCAGCAGGAGCGCTTGGTAGGCGCGGGCCAGGTTGCGCTCGTGCTCGATCTGCTTGCGGTGGCGGGTGACATCGGCGGCCGGACCGTGACGGTCCACAGCAGCGCGCTTCAGATCTTCCTCTTCCACCTTCAAACCGCGGGTCAGGACGGGCTCAGGGAGAGCTCCGGCGACGGCCACGGCTTGGCGAGCCAGACGCACCGAGTAGGTGGTGCCAGGCTCCCGAAGGCTCCAAGCCACGTCGTCGGCCAGGGCCGCAGCTGACATGGCGCAGGCAGCTTCCCAGAGCAGGAAGCGCATGCCCTCGTCTTGCACCAGATCGATGGTCTGCAGCACGCCGCTGGTCATGCTCGGACCCACGGCACGGAGCTGGTCCAGCAGGACCTTCACTCTGCGCCGGGTGATCTCGCGGGCGTCGCCGACCCGGGTGCCCGGAGGCAGGCGGTCGTAGTGGCGAATCTCCGCATCCAAGGCCTGAAGCAGCCAGGCCTCGTCACCGGCGATTCGGCGGGTGCGCGCCAGCTCCAGGTAGGCCTCCATGTGGTCCGGGTGCTCTTGCAGAGCCTCCTTGAACACACGCAAAGCCTCGCTGGGGTTGCCCTCTTCCAGGAGAGAGCAGCCCAAGGTGTAGCGGGCCAGCTTGTTGGAGGGATCCAGCATCAGAGCTTGGTTGCAGGCCTCGCGGGCACGCTGGTGCTCGTTGAGCTGCAGGTGCGCCATCGCCATGCGGGCATGCACCTTGGGGTCTTCCGGGCGCTCGCGCAGAGTCTGACGGAAGTGCTGGATGGCGTTGTTGTACTTGCCCAGGTGGTACGCGACCATGCCCAGGTGGTACCGCGCCACGCGGCTGAAGCGCTCATGCTCACGAAGGCGCAGGAAGAACTTCTCGGCCTCTTTGTAGCGGCCGGTGGCCAGGCAGCTCAGGCCCAGGTCCCGGTGAAGCGGGGCGGCCAAGTCTGGCGTTGGACCCAGCTTGAGGGCCTGCACCAAGTGGTACTGACTGCGCTCGATGAGGCGTTGGCTGCCAGGCAGCTCTTGAGCGCGCTCCGAGAGCACGCGCCCCAGATAAAGGTGCGGCTCCCAGGCCTTTGGCGCCAAGCGGCAGGCGCTCTCGAGGTGGCGCAAGGCCAAGTGGCGGTCGCCTTCGCTCCGGTACAGGGTGCCCAGGGCCAGGTGCAGATCGCCGCGCTCGGCGTCGATGCGGGTGGCCTCGTCCAAGTAGCGTCGTGCCCCTTCCGGGCGGGCCATGCCAATGAGGGCGGTGCCAGCGGTGACCAGGGCCCCCACATGACCGGGGTCCTCTCCAAGCACCTTGCGGGCTTGTGCCAAGGCCTGATTGCACCAAGACTCTCCGCCGCCGTGGTACAGCCCGCGGGACAGGTAGGCGCGGGCCAGCTCGTGGCGAAGCTCAGGGTCTTCGGGGGACTGCTGAACCTGACCTTCGAGACGGGTGATCAGCCAGTCGAGCTTTTTGTGCGGGTACATGGACGGCTCAGGAGGGGGGAGGGGGAGGGAGAGCAATGATATCCTGTCCACACGCCCAAGGGAGCTTGCAGGTGCGCATCTACAGGCGCCATCGCCGACAAGGCCAGTCCACCGTGGAGACACTGCTGCTCACCAGCGTGCTCGTCATCGCGATTGTGTGGGTGGCTGGAGATGCCCTCTGGCCGAGGCTTGGGGACGGTCTGCAGTCCATGCAGGACCGCATTTCTGCCATGTCCGAAGACGGCGTAGTGGACGGTCACTGATGGGTCGACTGCTCAGAAATCCAGTTAGAACAGGGCAAAGCAGCGTCGAGTTGATGCTGCTTATCTCGGTCTTCGTGGTGGGTATCGTGGCCGCAGGCTACGCCCTGGTGCCCAGCATTCGCGCGGGTTTTGTGACCATGAGCCAAGGGGCCTCAGAGGCCTACGTTGAGCCCTCGCGGGCACCCTGAGGGAGTGAGCTTTGGATGAGATGGTCAACGCGCTGCGGCGCGAGCGCGCGGTGCGCTTGTTGGTACCCCTCTTCTTTGTCTCCGGTCTGACCGCGCTGATTTACCAGTCCATCTGGGCCCGTCAGCTCCAGCTGGTGTTCGGAACCAGTCAGTTCGCCATCGCGACGGTGCTCGCCGCGTTTATGGCCGGCCTGGCCGCTGGCGGCTTCTTGATGGCCCGCTATGCCGACCGTCTCGAAAAGCCTCTGCTGACCTACGGCGTTCTGGAAATCATCATCGGCGTCTACGCCATGGTCTTCCCGGTGCTGCTCAAGTTGGCCACGCCCATCTACCTGAGTGCTGGCGCGACCACGGACTCTCCGGTGGCCTTTGGCATCTTCCAGTTCTTGGTCGTCAGCCTGCTCCTGCTGGTCCCGACCACCTGCATGGGCGCCACGCTGCCGCTCCTGGGCCGCTTTGTGACCACCCGTCTGGGCAGCGCGGGTGACCGCATCGGCTTGCTCTACGGGGTGAACACCGCTGGCGCCGTCATCGGCATCCTCATCGCGGGATTCTGGCTCTTGCCCACCGCAGGTCTGATGCTGACGACGGCCATCGCCGCTGTGGCCAACCTGGTCCTGGGTGCTGCCGCCATCTGGCTCTCTCGCTGGCAAGGAGAGGGCGGACAGGTCCCCGAGGTCGAGGACGACGTGTCCGTGGACGGAACCAAGAGCTGGACGCCGGTGATGATCTGCGCGGCCCTGACCGGCTTCTCCGCGCTGATCTGCGAGGTGGCCTGGTTCCGGCTCATCGGCCTGGTGCTCGGTGGCTCCACCTATGCCTTCTCCACCATGTTGTTGGCCTTCCTCTCGGGCATCGCCTTTGGTGGCTGGGTGGGCGGAAAGCTCGCGGACGGCAGCCTGACCTCGCTGGGCAAAGGCGGCCCTCTCAAGGTGCTCGCGGCGCTCCAGGCCGGCATCGCGGTGCTCACGTACTCGATGATGTACCTCTACGACGACCTCCCCGTGCTCTTCCTGCAGATGTATGCCTCCACAGGCGGAGACAGCCCTGCGCTCTGGCCCCTCAAGGTGGTCCTGGCCGCTCTGGTCATGACCCCACCGGCGGTGCTGATGGGGGCCAGCTTCCCCTTTCTGGTGCGCTCCGTGGTGGGCAAGAAGGGCTTTGGGAAGCCCGTTGGCCAGGTCTACGGCGCCAACACCTTGGGCTCCATCTTCGGGGCCTTTCTGGGTGGCTTCGTGCTGCTGCCTCAGCTGGACGTGGTTGGAACCCTGCTCGTCGCGGGAGCGGCCAACCTCGCCGCGGTGCTGGTGGCCTTCACCGGAGGCATGGCCGCCGAAGGGAATGTTCGCCGCGGCCCTCAAGGTGCTGTGGTCTTCTTGGCTGTGAGCGCCCTGCTGCTCGCCGCGCGCTTCCCGCCGCCTTGGGAGCCGCTGCTGATGACCGCAGGCGTCTACAAGTACGCCTCGGACATCACCGACCCCACAAAAGAAGGGCTGATTGCCTTCGCAGTCGAGGACTACGACCTGCTCTTCTATGACGAGGGCTTGAGCACTGTGGTTACCGTCGCCCAGTCGCGTCTGAGCGGCAACATCTGGCTGGCCAACAACGGCAAGGTGGACGCCTCGACCACCATCGACATGCCCACCCAGGTGCTGGTCACCCACTTGCCCTTCCTCTTCGCCAAGGACCCGCGGGAGGTCGTGGTCATCGGATTGGCCAGCGGCATCACCCTGGGGAGCGTCACCCTCTACGATGAGCTCGAAGAGATCCAGGTCGTTGAGTTGGAGCCGGCCATCGTCGAGGCCAGTCACTACTTCGACGACTACAACAACCGGCCCCTCTCAGATCCCCGCGTCACCCTGCACGCCAACGATGGGCGCAACCACCTGCTGCTCGCCGGTCCAGAGCGCTACGACGTGGTGGTCTCCGAGCCCAGCAACCCTTGGATCTCCGGGGTGAGCAACCTCTTCACCCGTGAGTTCTTCACGATGGGCAAGAGCCGGCTCCGCCCCGGCGGCATCTGGTCTCAGTGGGTGCAGCTCTATGGCATGGCCCCCGAGGACCTGCAGTCTCTGCTGGCCACCTTCGCCGATGTTTACGCCCACGTGGCCCTCTTTGCGACCATCGAGGACGCGGACTTGGTCCTGGTCGGCTCCGATTCGCCCCTGGACCTGAACGTTGCAAACGCCCAAGCGCTCTTGGACAACCACCCCAAGGTCTCCGCAGAGCTTCGGCAGATCGGCGTGGTCGAGGCCCACGACCTGCTCACCTTCTACCAGTTCGGCCGAGATGAGATTCTGGAGCTGAGCGATGGGGTGGTGCTGAACACCGACGACAACATGCGCATCGAGTACTCGGCTCCGCGGCACCTGCACTCGGAGACCAGCGAGGACAACTTCCTGCTGCTGCTCCCCAAGTCCAAGGCCGTCGAGATCGACGGGCTCCAGGACAACCTCTCCCTGGCCCGCGCCTACGGCCGCCGGGAAGAGTGGATCCGCGCCCTGGTGTGCGTGAACCGCGCCTTGGCACTGGCCCCCGACAACGACGAGGCCCAAGCCCTGCGCTTCGAGTTCAGCGCGGAGCTGGAAGCGGAGCTGTACCCAGAGGACTAGGGTCGGAAGAGCATAGGGAGAGGGGGGAGCGCTATTGGCGCTTGGCCCTGGCTCTCGCGCGCGCCGACCGGCCTGCGATGATGGCCCCCTCGATGGGGCCGCTCAGCACATACGAGGCCATCACGGGCAGCACGATGAAGCTGATGTCGAAGAAGATGCCCACGAGGATGAGGCCGCCGAAGAGCAAGGCAAAGAAGACCTTGGTCGCGGTGTTCATCTTCAGGGACTTGGCCGTGCGGTAGGGGACCGCGCTGACCATGAGGAAGGCCACCATCAAGACGATGGCGAAGGGGCCCCAAGGGTTGGCGACGAAGCTCTTGCCGGTGGCGGCGTGGAACATGACCAGAGCGGCCAGGCTGCCGCCACCCATGGTGATCGTCAGTCCGCGGGAGCGGTCCCACTCCTCGTTGTCTGCAGCGCCCGTGTTGAAGCGGGCCAGGCGGAAGATGCCGCAGATCATAAAGAAGAAGCTGGCTGCCAGGCCCACGATGCCCAGGCTGTCCAGCCCCCAGCGGTAGACCAGTACGGCCGGTGCCAAGCCAAAGCTGAGCGCGTCGGCCAGAGAGTCCAGCTGCACCCCAAACTCCGAGGAGGAGTTGGTCATGCGTGCGACGCGGCCGTCCAGAACGTCAAAGACGCCGGCGAAGCCGATCAGCAGGCCCGCTTGGTAGAACTGCGTCGCTCCGGCGTCCGCTCCACCTGCCAGCAGCACGGCGTAGAAGCCGCAGAAGATGCTGGCTGCCGTGAACCAATTCGGTGGGCTGAGGAACTGCTTGAGCAAGGGAGACTCCGCTGGCCGTGAAAGTGACGCCCAAAGAACGCGGCATATTACGTCCCCCTTACCCGCCCTGCAAGGAATCCCCGATCAGTGCCGTGTGCAGGGCCTCTGCGGCGGCTTGTGCCTGATCCGCTGGCACTCGGAAGACCATAGACTCCCCGCTGGCCTGCCAAGAGAGGAGCCGAATGCCTGCGATTCGCAGGGCGTTGAGGGCCTCCAAGGTCAGTACGCCGTCGACTTGCACGTGGCACATCGCAGCGCTGACCTGGCAGGTGGGGCCTTGACTGTGGCCCGAGGTGGGCACGAATGCCGCGCGGTCGTGCCAGTTGCGCAGGTCTACGGTGATCAAACCCGGGCTCACGCTGCGTATCGGCGCGCCGGCCTGCACCAGCTCTTGAAACAAGGCTGTGGTGTCCTGGGATGCGAAGACCTCGAGCTGCTCATCGATGGTGATGCCTGAGACCCGAGGGGGGAGTGGGGGCACTTGAATGCGTGTCCCTCCGTCCCCTCCGCTGGTCCGCGTCGCGAGCAGCTCAATGCCCAGTCGCTTGGCCAGCGCCACAGCGTCGGCCTGGAGCACTTTGGCCCCTTGGCGGGCCATGGCCAGGACCTCGTCCACGGAGAGGGTGTCCATGCGTTTGGCTGCAGAGACCTGTCGGGGATCAGCGGTGTAGATGCCGTCCACATCTGAGCAGATCTCGCACCACTCCGCCTTCAAGGCGGCCGCCAAGGCGACAGCGCTCAGGTCGGTCCCGCCGCGGCCCAAGGTGGTGACCTCTTTGTCCCGAGAGACGCCTTGGAAGCCAGCGACAATCACCACGTTGCCGGCTTGGAGTGCAGCCTGGATGCGCTGGGGCCGAACGGCGACGATCTGGGCGGCGCTGTGGGACTCATCGGTGATGATGCCGGACTGGCTGCCGGTAAAGGACACCGCTGGAGCGCCAAGGTCGTTGACCGCCATGGAGAGCAGCGCCATGGAGATGCGCTCGCCCACCGAGATGAGCATGTCCAGCTCACGTCGGCCGGGGGCTGGGCTGAGTTGGCGGGCCAGACCCAACAGCTCGTTGGTGGTGTTGCCCATCGCGGAGACCACCGCGACCACTTGATGGCCGGCGTCGCGCGTCGCCACGATGCGGGCAGCGACGGCCTTGATCTTGTCCAAGTCGGCGACCGAGGAGCCGCCATACTTCTGCACCACGACCGACTGCTGGAGAGGGCCGCTCACCGCAGCTCCATGTCATCCAAGTAGATGACGTTCTCACCGCGGGAGGTGGCTCCAAAAGCCGTGCGATCCCAGAGCGAGAGGCTGACCACGGTCCCTGGGGTCATGTGCCCTTCAGCCAATCCACCGGTGTCTTGGAGCACAAAGGAGGACAGGTCGGCGGTGATGAGCACCCACTCGTCCGTTGGGGCCACAATGGGCTCCGGGTAGATGTAGCGGCGGCCCTTGTCATCGTCTGCGGCCAGCACCAAGAAGCCGCGGAAGTTCTTGGCGTGTACCCGGAACTCGATGTACTCGGGGCCCTCGAGGTCGGGGTCGAACCAGATCTCGATGGCGTCGTCTTCGCGCTCGAGGACTTGGGTGCGCCAGGCCAGGGCAGGGTTCTCACTCTGGGGCGGGAGCTCGCTGCGAATGCTGCCCTTGTCTGGGTAGAGCCAGCTGTGCAGGAAGTGCCCGGTGCCGGTGTTGAAGTCGTAGGCGATGGGCAGCTTTCGCACCTGCAGCTCTTGGGCGTCCATCTGACCCAGAAGTACTTGGGCCTGAAGGCGAACGCTTGGGTCCCCCATGGCGATGAGCAGTGCCTTTCGGGCAGCCTCGTAGTCGCCCTGTGCGTACTGAGCGCGGCCCAGCCAGTAGTGCAGCTCTGCTTGGCTTGGATCGTCAGCGGGGAGACCGGCGATCCAGCCTTCGTACCAGGCGGTGGCCTCGGCCAGATCCCCGTCGGCCGCTTCCATGAGCAGGCCTTCGTGCAGGCCCTGCCAGGCGCGAACGTCCTGCCCCATAAGGGAGGCGGCCAGGACCCAGCAGAGCATCAGCCCTCTTCAGCGATGAAGCGGTAGCCGACGCCGTGCATGGTCTCGATGAAGCGCGGGTTCTGCGCATCGTCGCCCAGCTTCTTGCGCACGTTGAGGATGTGGGTGTCCACGGTGCGGGTGGTGACGTTGGGGTTGTACTGCCAGATGCTCGTGAGCAGCAGCTCACGGGGCAGGACCTGTCCGCTGTGCTCGATCAGGAAGCGCAGCAGCTCCTGCTCGCGGTTGCTCAGACGCTCTTCGAAGCCGCTGTGGCGGATCACGTAGTTGTCCAAGTCGACCTCGACCGGGCCGAACTTGTAGACCGAGCGGGCGCCGCCGGCGCGGCGCAGGGCAGCCTGGACGCGAGCGTGCAGCTCCTTCAAGGAGAAGGGCTTGGTCACGTAGTCGTCCGCACCCAGCTCAAAGCCCAGCAGCTTGTCCTGCTCGGAGGTGCGTGCGGTCACGAAGATCACCGGGCCGCGGAACTTGTTGGCGCGCAGGGCTTTGCAGATGTCGAAGCCGTCCATGCCATCGGGGCCCTCGGGGCCTTCCTGCAGCATCACGTCGAGCACCGCCACGTCGGGTGGAAAGCGCTCGGCGATCTCCAGGGCGTCTGCGGAAGTTCTCGCCCCGTAGACGTCAAAGCCTTGGCGGGAGAAGAACTTCTTGACGGTCTCCAGGACCTCTACTTCATCCTCGACAAACAGAATGCGCGCCATGAAGTCCTCGGGGGCTATGCCGATGTGGGCGGTGTGAGCGGGAAGTGTAGTGCAAAGGTCGAGCCGACGTTGAGCGTTGACGAGACCTCGACACGGCCACCGTGTGCCTCGACGATGTACTTGACGATGCTCAATCCAATGCCAGTGCCCTTCCGGCGCCGCGCGGCGGGATCAGAAGACCTGTAAAAGTGCTCGAAGAGGTGGGGCAGCTCGTCCGGGGAAATCCCGATGCCGCGGTCGCTGATCTCGATCACGACCTCCTCGCCAACGACTTCTGCGTTCACCCCAATCCAGGCGCCCTCCTTTCCATATTTTGCAGCGTTGGAGATCAAGTTGAGCAGAACCTGCGCGATGGCCTCTGGGTCGTGCACCACCACCGGCAGGTGAGGGGAGAGGCTCAGGTCCAGGTGCATGTCCCGCATCTCCATTCCATAGCGGGCGGCCTGCACCGTGCTCTCGATGGTCTGGGCGATGGGGACGGGTCGGAAGGTGTAGGTCTTGTGGCCCCCGTCGATCGCGGCGAAGTCCAGCACGTTGTCGACCAAGCGGCTGAGGCGCTCCGACTCGCGCACGATGGCGTCGTAGTGGTCGTTGAGCTCCTCCTCGGTCTCGGCCATTCCGAGCTGCAGGGACTCCCCCTTCAAACGGATCTGGGTGATGGGGCTCCGCAGCTCATGGGAGACGTTCGCTGCAAAGTCCGCTTGGCTGCGCGCGATGGTCAGCTCCTGGCCCACCAGACGCAGGGTCAGGCCGGCGCCCATCACGATGATGACGAGAGCCAGGACCAAGATGGCGGCGCGCTGTGCGGTCTTGCGACGTTGGGAGTTCTCCAGGTCGGCGGCGGAGCGGGGGTGTACGGCCAGCTCGTAGCCGCGCAACCAGGGGTTCAGGCTGCGCCGGGCCAGAGTGTCGCTCGGTGCCTCGCGGTCCGCTGTGAGCACGACGACGTTGACGGTCTCCGAGGTGCGGGTGGCGCTTCGGGTCATCGCCTGGATTTCCTGCTCCAATGCGGAGATATCCAGGGCGAAGGCGTAGAAGTCCGGGTTGTCCTCGCCCCACCACATCGTCGCCCACAAGGCGTTGTTGCCCAAGCGGTAGCTGAACTCGCCGCGGGCCACCGGCAGCACGCGCCCCTCTGGATGAAAGACCCGAAGTTCGGGATACAGCTGCTTTGCCCAATAGAGTTGCTCGACTTGGTTGTCCAAGCGTCCTCGGGAGCGGGCCAGCCAGTCTTTCTCGGCCACGTCTTCGACCAGCTCCAGAGCCCGTGCTGCGATGGCGGCATCCAAAGCACCGCTGCCCAGGGACCAGCGCCGATTTAGCAGGCGCTCCACCAGCTCTCTGAGGTCGGCGCCACCGATCTCGGGGTCCACCTGCATGCGCAGCTCACCGCGCTTCAGGCTGGCCAGGTCGCCCAAGCGGAAGCCGTGTAGTGTGCGCACCTCGGAGTAGTCCGCGAAGAGGTCGGCATACATGCCGATGGCCTCGTCCCGGTCTCCCGCCTTGGCCTTCATGCGCGCGGAGTTGAAGAGGGCCTCGCCTTCCTCGTGGATGGACTCGGCTTGGCGAGAGGCCTGCAGGTAGGCGGCTGCAGCGGCGGTGGGCGCGTTGGCTTCGAGGGCCTGGGCCTGCCGCCAGGTGGGAGAGAAGTAAAAGCTCTGATCTTGGAGAGGAGGGAGGGGCTCCTCGGTGAAGGGCGCCGCCAAGCTGCCGCTGGAGTCCAGGCGAAAGCTGGTCAGCAGGAAAGGCGAGATCGAGGACTGGTTGTCCACGGGGGAGCGGCCCGCCACCAAGCGCGTCTTGACCTGGGCCTCAAAGCCGGTGAACTGCTCCTCGACTTCCTTGAGCACGTCTCGCAGCTCACGGTCGCCCTCCTGGCGCACCTCCTCCCACATCGCTTGGGACTCAGCGCCGATGGCGCTCATGCCGATCCAGGCCAAGGCCACGCCAGGCACCAAGACGGTGAAGAGGAAGATCACAGCGAGCTGCGCACGGGAGCGCAGGTGCGTGAGCTCGTTTCGGAGACGCACTTCGCTTCGGTCTGGCCAGACCCGACGGGCGAGGGAGGCCAGGGCTCTGTCCAGCAGCTTGTCCATCGTGCACAGGAGTATGCTGCATGAATGCTCTTGGCTCTCTTCTTCCCGATGGCTTGTGGTGGCTGTTTCCAAGAACAAGCCCGCCCAGATCCGCACTACGTCCAGGCTCAGGCCATCTTTGCTGCGGTGGCGGCGGAGGACTTGGTGGTGGCCAAGGCGCTCGCGCGGGAGCTGGATGGCAGCGCTCTCTCCCCAGCACCCGAGGGCACACAGGAGCACTTGGACCGCCTGCACAGTGCCATTGGCTTTCTCTACGTCGCCGAGGACAGACTGGAGGGCGCAGATGGCGTGGCTGGGATTGGTCAGGGCTGCGGCGGCTGTCATGCGCAGCTCGGTGTGGCGCAGGGGCCCGTTGGTGTGGGCGTAAACGGCGCCTGGACTGGCCTCTGGCGCGGCGACTTTGATGGATCCCTGGCTGCCAGCCAGGCCTGCGCGGCGAAGCGCGGTGTCCCATTGGAGCAAGGCCGTCCAGACACCGCTGATGAGCTGGACGCCGCCGGGGCCTTCGCCCTGCTCCTCGGGCAGGGTGATGACTGCGCACCGATGGGGAGCGGCGCACCCTAAAAGGGGCACTGGCTAATGGAGTGTGGCGCGATAGACAGGCGCCAGCACTGAGACCCTCAGCCAAGCCCCTCAGCCCAAGAGTGAGCCCCCATGGAAAAGTTCAGCGGCCTCGACTTCTACAACATCGACCAGCACCTCTCTGACGAGGAGCGCATGGTTCAGGATCTCTGCCGAAGCTGGGTAGAGGCCCGCGTGCTTCCCATCATCGAAGGGCACGCCCGCAACGGCACCTTCCCGATGGAGCTGGTCAAGGAGATCGGCGAGATGGGCCTGCTGGGCGCCAACTTGGAAGGCTACGGCTGCGCGGGCATGAGCAACATCGCCTACGGGCTGATTTGCCAGGAGCTCGAGCGCGGCGACTCCGGCATCCGCAGCTTCGTCAGTGTTCAGGGCTCCTTGGCCATGTTCCCCATCTGGAAGTTCGGAACCGAAGACCAGAAGAACAAGTACCTGCCCAAGCTGGCGGCCGGCGAGTTCATCGGCTGCTTCGGCCTGACGGAGCCGGACCACGGCTCCAACCCCGGCGGCATGCTGACCCGCGCTGTGGACGACGGCGACAGCTACGTGCTCAACGGCGCCAAGATGTGGATCACCAACGGCAGCTTGGCTGACGTGGCCGTGGTCTGGGCCAAGCTCGACGGCGACATCCGCGGCTTCATCATCGAGAAGGGGGACCCCGGCTTCTCGGCTCCCGAGATGAAGGGCAAGCACAGCCTGCGGGCCAGCGTCACCAGCGAGCTGGTCTTCGAAGACTGCCGCATCCCCAAGAACCGCATGTTGCCCGAAGTGCGCGGCCTGCGGGGTCCCTTCTCCTGCTTGAACAACGCCCGCTTCGGCATCAGCTGGGGCGCCTTGGGTGCTGCGATGGCCTGCTACCACTCCTCGGTGCAGTACGCCCTGAGCCGGGTGCAGTTCGACAAGCCCATCGCTGGCCGTCAGCTCGTGCAGAACAAGCTGGCTTGGATGCTGCGTGAGATCACCAAGGGCCAGCTCTTGGCGCTTCACCTCGGACAGGCCAAGGACGACGGCAGCATCACCCCGCCGATGATCAGCCTGGCCAAGATGAACAACGTGGACATCGCACTGCAGATCGCGCGGGTCGCACGTGACATTCACGGTGCCAACGGCATTTTGGACGAGTACCCAATCATGCGCCACATGGCCAACTTGGAGTCCGTGATCACCTACGAGGGCACGCACGACATCCACAACTTGATTCTGGGTCGGCACATCACTGGAATGCAGGCCTTCTTCTAGGGGGCGCCTCGGCGAGGCGCCGGGAGGCGGCATGACTCTGACCGTTGCGATGGATGGTTTCTCCGACTCGGACCGCGCAGCGGCCGAGGACGAGGGCTTGCACCTAGACAGTCGGCTGCGTGATGCGCTCGAGCCCCTCATGGGCGAACTGGGACCCGAGTGGGCCGGTGTGGCCGAATACCAGCAGGTGCGACTCTTCAAGGTGGATGGCCCGCTGGAGTCCGAGGTCTGGTTCGCCAACATGGGGGACGTCTGGGAGGTCAGCGTGCGGGTCGCCCGAGGAGGGACGGCTCAGAGAGTTCGGCGTGGCTGGGGGGCAGCGGCAGCTTTGCTGGTCTGCGTCGGGGTTTTGGGTGGCGTGGCCGAGCTCATGCAGAGCGGCTGGGTTCTTCTGGGCCTGCCCTTGGTGTTCGTTCCCAGCCTGGTGCTGCTGCGGCAGGACCCGACGGTCCAGACAGATGAGAGGGCCACACGTGCACTCTCCGCGCGGCTTCGGGGGGCGCTGGATTCGAAGGACTGGGTTCATGTGCTGTCCGGGCCTGGGCTGGAGTAGGCGTGCGTGTTGTGGCCGCGCAGATCCCCATGGCGCCGACGGTCACCGGGAACCTGGCGCGCGTCTTCGCTGCAGTGCGGGCCGCCGGTGCAGATCTGGTGGTGTTCCCGGAGTGCACCCTCACTGGATTCCACCGGGGACTCCCCGAGCTGCTCCAGTCGCGCGACCTAGCGGAATGTGATGGGCGCCTAAGGCGCCTGGCGAGGGAAACCGGAAAGGCGGTGCTCGTTGGCCGGCCGATGGAGACCGAGCATGGGGTCTTGAATGTGGTGCAGTGCTTTGCGCCCGGCCAGCCTGTGCAGTGGGTCGCCAAAGTCGGCCTTACCCCGTCCGAGACCCGGTTCTTCTCGGCCCCCCTCCCTGGAAGCCCTGCCAGCGCCGGTCTGCTTCGTGTTGGCTCACTTCGCCTTGGGGTGGTCCTTTGCCGAGAGGTCCTGGACGCCCAACACCCGCGCTTGGTGGGGGCCGACTTGATTGTGTGGCCTGGGTACATCCAGTGGACCGGGGATGGGGCCTACCTGGATGCGGCCAAGGACCACTGCCGGTCTTTGCGGGTCCCGATGCTCCAGTGCAACTGGGCGACCTCCTTGAACGCGCCTGATACCGTCGGCATGGGCGGTAGTGTCGCCTTGGATGCCAATGGCGGCCTTGTGGCGCAGGCTGCCATGGACTGCGCCGACACCCTCCAGATCAGCGTGAACTTGGGGCACCGCGCCTCTACAGACTGATTTGGTAGAACTCGGTCTCGGCCACGTTGCCCGCCTCATCGACACTTACGAACTTGAAGACGTAGGTGTCGCCAGGGTTCCCGTTGAAGCGCATGCTGTGGGTCGTGGTGTAGACCTGGGTGTCGTACAGGCCGTAGTCCTCGAACTCGATGCCGCTGGTGGCGAGCTCGTCGGTGGTCCACATCAGGGTGAAGCTGCGGCCATCGACGATGCCGTCGATGTTCGAGATGCTCGGGGCCTTGGTGTCCACAGTAGGAGCGGTCTCCTCCTCCTCTGGCTCGGGCTCAATCTCTGGTGGCGTGGTGTTGTCCACGACGAGCTTCAGCGCCGCTTCCACATCCAGGATGCCGTAGCCGTAGCTGGTGTCGTAGCCAGCGCTCCCGCCGTCACGGGCGCTCAAGGCCAGGACCTCGCGCACCTCTTCAGGGTCATTTACGCCAGCGGCTTTGATCATCGCTGCGGCAGCCGCCACGTGGGGAGTCGCCATGCTGGTGCCCTCCCAGAACACGTAGGTGAAGCGTCCGTTCTGCACGGTCTCCTGCAGCACGCCGTCGGCGTAGCCATCGCCGTTGTCGTCCCGGTTCAGGTCTCCGCCAGGTGCCACGATCTCCAAGCCGGTTCCGGTGTTGGAGTAGGGGGAGCGGGTCCCACCGGCACGCACCGCGCCGACCGCGATGACCTCGGGGTAGGCGGCCGGGTAGCTCACGCTCGTGGCGAACTCGTTCCCGCTCGCGGCGACCAGCACCACGTCGCGGTCGTAGGCGTACTGAATGGCCCGGTATTCCGTCTGAGAGCTGCTGGGACTGCCCAGGGACATGTTGATGACGTCGGCGCCCTGATCGGTGGCGTACACGATGCCGTTGGCCAAGGCCCGCACGTCCCCAAAACCTTGGTCGGAGAGCACCTTCACTGGCAGGATGGCTGCGCCAGGGGCCATTCCGGCCACGCCACGGCCGTTGTTGGTCGTCTGAGCGATGGTGCCGGCGACGAAGGTGCCGTGGCCGTCGTTGTCGCTCGGGTCGTTGTCGTTGTAGTAGGCGTCCCAGCCGCTCAAAAGCGTGGTGATGCCATCTGGGCCGCCTGCGCGTACGCCTGTATCCAGCACCGCGACGATGCTGCCGGTGCCATCGCTGATGTCCCAGGCATCGTAGGCACCGACCATGTCGAGGTTCCACTGGTAGCCGGCGTAGCTGTCATTCGGCGCCGCTGCGCTTGCCCGAGTGAGGTAGTTGGGCTCAGCAAACTCCAGGTTCCGGTCGGCTTCCATCAAGGTGCGCACACCTCGAACCTCGGCCATGTCCGGCAAGAGCAGGTGCGCGACCCCCAGGCCCTCCATGTTCTCCATCACCACCGCGCCGTACTTCTCCTGGACTTCCATCGTCGCGATGCCATCGCCGTTGTCTCGAATGGAGACCAACATCTCCCGCTCGACGTAGGCCTCGGTGTCTGTGAAGACCGGGGCCTCTCCAAGTTCTTGTGGTGCGGTGCTGCAGGCGATGGCGAAAAGAAACATGAAGACTCCAGGAGAAAAATCAGGAGCTACGCTTGCGTAAGGAAACGCCAAGGCATAGCAGCGCCGTTTTGTTCTTCTCGGATTGAAGCATCCAGATTCAAGACTGAACAGTCCAAGAGATGTCAGTCTTTTTCATACACCCCTGTAGGCAGGATCAGTCACTGCATCTTATCTGGCAAAATGGCAGTTTAATCCAGCAACAATCGGCGCCGTCGCCGTCGGTTGAGCGGGGCATTGGCTGTTTCGAGACCTTGCGGATCCAGTCAAGGATCCCGATCTATCTCTCGGAGCATCTGCGGCGACTGGCTGCTTCTTGCCGCTTGCTGGGACTGGCAGAGCCAGATCTACTGGCCTTGAAGGAGCGCCTGCTGCATGCGGCTTCGCACTGTGGGGGAGCAGGCGTGTTGCGGGTGCAGCTTGGGCGTGGCCTGGAGCTGATTCGTGTCTCGCCTTTTGTTCAGGAGCGCTGGGCTAGGCCGCTGACACTGGCCTCGGTCGCGCCGGCGGTGTTGGATCTGGAACTGGCTCAAGCCAAGCACTGCAGCCGAGGCCATTGGGAGCGGGGCGCAGCCGCGCGTGGTGTGGATGAACTGCTCTGGGTCGACCCTCAAGGATTTCTGCTCGAGACGCACCAGGGCAACGTCTTCGCCGAGGTTCAGGGCGTCCTGGTCACGCCGCCTCTGGACGGTCGAATCTTGGCTGGCGTGACGCGGGGGGCGCTGTTGGCGGCCGGCCACGCCGAGGGCATCTCTCTACGCTCGGCCCCGGTGAAGCTGGCGCAAGCGGAGGCCTTGTGGGTGAGCTCTTCCCTGAAGGGCCTGGCTCCAGTGAAGGAACTCAACGGAGTTCCCCTGAAGAGCGGTGCGCTGGGGGGCGCACTCTTGGAGGCCTTGGAGCGCTCAGAGAGCGCCTGACAAGGTCACCGGGTTTGCCGATTGCTCAGGGTACTGGGGGGGATCCGGCGCCCACCGGTCCACTGTTCTGCGCGTAGAGGCAGCGGCCTTCCATCAGCTGGCCGGTCTGGCCACGCTTCAGGGTGTCAGGGCGAGGGGCGCCCATGTCCGCGTTGTCCACCTTGCCCTCGGTGAAGACCACCATCGGGCCTTCTACGGCCCAGGTGCCCTTGGCGGTGATGACACCAGACCAGGCGCACATGCCACCCGGAGGGCAGGGGCTGACAAGGTCGGTCAGGGTGTACTTCATGTCTGGAGAGAGCACGATGTGGCGCGGGTACTGGCGCTCTTCACCGCACTCTGGGGAGCTGTGGGTGCCGACGAACTTTGTGTGGGCGGCCTCTTCCACCTGAGGCACCTCTGGGGTCTCTGGGACCTCTACGGCAACAGCTGGGGTGTCGGGGAGCTCGCCGGGCTTGGGGCATGCGAGGAAGTTCAGCAGGAAAATCAGCATCATTCGTCCGTGTCAGTGCTTGCACCAAAGGGAACCCACTCGGTCCCAATCAGCGTCCCGTCGTATTGGCCTGCGCTGTCTGCCGCCACTTCCCCCGCGCCTTCGTTGAAGTCCCAGAGGGCGGTGGTGTCCAGGTCGACAGTGTAGGGTTCAAAGTCCGGCTTGAAGCTCTCTTCGTAGCGGGCCGTGGAGCTGATTCGCACGTCGTCGATCAAGCCTTCGAAGCCGGCACTTTCCCGCGCCCAGCAGCCAATGCTGAGCGTGTTGTTTCCCTCGAGATCGGCGTAGCTGCCGAAGCCGACACGCTCCCCATCCGTGAAGAGCTGCATTCGGCCTTCGCCGTCCCAGGTCGCTGCCAAGTGGTGAATGCCACCGTCCAAGAAGCTCTGGGTGCTGTACACGCCGCTGCCTGGGTCGTCCTCGGGTCCTGCGGCTACACGGCCGTCGTCCAGCTCCACCATCGCCACCACGCCAGGCCAAGTCACGAAGGGCTGTGGGTCGATGTCAGAGGCGTCGGCCGAGGCCCGTAGGGTCAGCTCGATGGTCATCTCCTCGCTCGCAGAGGCGCTGTCCATGGCGACTTCCACGCAGCTGTTGCCGTCGAAAGCGAGGGCGTGATAGCCGCCTGGAATCTCAACTTCCCCAGCGCAGCCGGGGAGCAATGCGATCAGCGTGATCATCGGGACCTCCATCCCCGCAAGGATACACCGCGCTGGGTGAAAGCCTGTCAACAGGCTGTACCTGGGCATCCTGCCTTTGGCTGGTCCAGCCTCGGTCGCCTGCACCTCCCAGTGTTACAGGCCCGTCAACGCCTGGAGCTCCGTATGCGCAGCGGTTTGGAAGTTCTGCTCGACGACCCGTCTTCTCTCAAAGGGGCCCGAGTCGGGCTCTGCTGCAACCCCACGGCGGTGGACGCGAAGTATCGCCATGCCACGGACCTGTTGCCTGCGGCGGGCGTAGATCTGGTGCGCTTGTTTGGGCCGGAGCATGGCGTGGCTGCAACCGCCCAGGACATGATCGGCGTGGACGAAGAAAAGGAAGTGGTACCCGTTGTATCGCTCTATGGCGACTCCGAGGCCAGCCTTCGCCCAGACCCGGCCACGCTGGAAGATCTGGACGTCTTGCTCTTCGACATCCAGGACATCGGAAGCCGCTACTACACCTACCAGGCCACCCTGGGCTTCATGATGGAAGTGGCCGCTACGACCGAGACCAAGGTGGTGGTGTTGGACCGACCCAACCCCTTGGACGGAGTGAGTGTAGAAGGGAACGTGGTGCTCAAGGGCTTTGAGAGCTTCGTCTCCGCCTACCCCTTGGCCAACCGGCACGGCATGACCATGGGGGAGTTGGGGCTGTACTTCCAGAAGGAGCGCGGCGTGGAGTGCGCGCTCGAAGTGGTGCGGTGCACGGGCTGGAGGCGGGATCAGTACATCGATGAGACCGATGCCCCTTGGGTCTTGCCAAGCCCGAACATGCCGACGCTTGAGACCGCCATCATCTACCCAGGACTCTGCCTCATCGAAGGCACGAATCTCTCTGAAGGGCGTGGCACCACCCGGCCCTTCCACATGGTCGGCGCCCCTTGGTTGGACCCGCGCAAGTTCGCGGCGCTCTGCCAGAAGGGTGCCCAGGATGCGGGCTTGGAGGGCGTGGCCTTTCGAGCGGCCAGCTTCCTGCCGCAGTTCCAGAAACACGCAGGTCAGCTCTGCGGCGGCGTCGAGATCCACCTCACCAACCGGCACGCCCTGCACGCCTTGCTCCTGGGCTGGGTCATCATCGAGGCGGCCCGCCGCTGTGACCCCAAGAACTTCGCTTGGCGCACGGAGACCTACGAGTTCATAGACAACCCCATCGCGATCGATCTGCTCTGCGGGAGTGCGGGGGGACGCTTGGCCATCGAAGCCGGTCTGCCCCCTGGGGACTGGGTTCGCGCTTGGGACACCCAACGATCGGACTGGGACGAGGCCAGAGAGCGCTGCCTGCTTTACTGAGCGTCCGCCCTCGCGGGCGAAGCCTGATCTGCAGAGACAAGAACGGGGACCCACCTTGCGGTGAGTCCCCGTTCTCTCGTCTCATGACTCAGATCAATCGAAGAGGTCTGCGTCCATGCAGGCAGCATCGCCAGCCTGGATGGCCTTGGACATGGCCACTGCAGCCGGCAGGTTGTTCGCGGAGTACCACTTGGCGTTGAGAACCTTGCCCTTGTAGAACTTGCGGTCGCCTTCGCTGACGTTCTCGCCCTTCAAGGCCTCGATGGCCACGGTCGCCTGGTCCAGGGCGTGAACGGCCAAGACCACAGTCCCGAAGAGGTTCAGGAAGGGGGTAGCCTGAAGCATGGCGCCTTCCAGGTTGCCCTCGGCGCCCAGCTTGCCGAGCTGCATCGCTGCAGCACCCAAGAAGCCTACGGCCTTGTTGGTCGCATCTGCCTCGGCATCGAGCTGGCCTGTAGCCTTTGCTGCCGCAATGTCCTTCTGTGCGGTCTGCATCCAGGTCATGAAGACCATGCCGCCCTGCGCACGCATCTTGCGGCCGACCAAGTCCATGGCTTGAATGCCGTTGGTGCCCTCGTAAATGGAGGCGATCTTCACGTCGCGCACGTGCTGCTCGGCGGGGTACTCGCCGGTGTAGCCGTAGCCGCCAAAGATCTGCATCGCTTCAGTGGCGATCTCGTAGCCCTTGTCCGAGGAGAAGGACTTGCAGATTGGCGTGAGCAGCTCCACGAGCGCCATCTTCTGCTTGCGCTCGTCCTCGTCGTGGGTGGATTCAGCCTGCACCAAGCGAAGGGCCGTGGTGTAGTTCATCGACCGCAGGGTCTCGATGGTCACCTTCATGTTCATGAGCATGCGGCGGACATCTGGGTGCTCGATGATGGCCACGCGCTCTGCGTTCGGGTTCTTGAACTCCTTGATGGAGGTACCCTGGATGCGTGCCTTGGCGTAGGCCTTGGCGTTCTCGTAGGCGGCCGCTGCGCTGGCCAAACCTTGGATACCCACTGCGATGCGGGCTTCGTTCATCATGTGGAACATGATGCGCATTCCGTCGCCGGGGTTGCCGATGAGGTAGCCCTTGCAGGGCTGGTCGGCGCCCAGCGCGAGGGCGCAGGTGGCGGAGGCCTTCAGGCCCATCTTGTGCTCGATGCCCGCCACGTACACGCCGTTGCGAGAGCCATCGTCAAAGTTGTACTTGGACACCAGGAAGATGGAGATGCCCTTTGAACCGGCGGGAGCGTCTGGCAGCTTGGCCAACACCAAGTGCAGGATGTTCTCCGTCAGGTCCTGGTCACCACCGGTGATGAAGATCTTCTCACCTTCCAGATGGTAGACGCCCTCTTCGTCGGAGGGCACCGCCTTGGTCAGGGAGTCGCCCACGCTGGAGCCCGCGCCTGGCTCGGTCAGACACATGGTGCCGCCCCAGAGGCCAGTGTTCAGGTTCTCCAGGCACTTCTCCTTCATCCACTCAGCGCCGTGGTGGGCCAAGAGGTTCGCCACGCCACGCGACAAGCCGCCGTAGGTGCTCAGGGCAGGCGCAGCGCCAGTCAGGACCTCTCCGATCGCCATGGCGACCGGCTCGGGCAGGCCGGTGGCCCCCCACTTCTGGTCGCCAGAGAGACCGACCAAGCCGCTCTCGGCCATGATCTTGTAGGCCTCTGGGTAGCCTTCAGGGGTGGTGACCTTGCCTTCGCCGTGGAAGACGCAGCCGCCGGATGCATCGCCGCTGCGGTTCACAGGCCAGAAGACCTCTTGGGAGAGACGCAGGGTCTCGTCGATCATCGCGGAGTAGGTCTCCAGATCGAAGTCCTCGAAGCGCTCAATTCCCTCGAGGGCGTCCTGCACCTTGAGCTGCTCGAAGAGCACGAATTTGATGTCACGGGTGTCGATGTTGTAGCTAGTACTGCCGTCCATCTCGTTCTCCTGAATGAAGCGTCATTCACTGAATGGTGATTCAGTTGCTACCCGCGGAACAGAGCCGGGTCAAGGGGGGGCGCATCTTTGTGCCAGCGTGGATCAGCTTTCGGTCTGTCTCTGCCGCTGTTTCAATGCGGGCCTTCAGCGGCTGAAGAGGGCATCCAAGCCTTCACGTAGGGAAGAGACCGCCACGATCTCCAAGCCTTCGGGCGCGTCAGCTCCCGCCCCCTTTGGGCACACGATGCGATCAAAGCCATGTCGCATCGCTTCCATCAGCCGTGGACCCGGATGGGGAACGGCGCGAAGCTCTCCGACCAAGCCAACCTCACCGAACACCAGTGTCTTGGGACGGATGGGCTTGTCGATCAGCGAGGAGACCAAAGCCCCAGCAATGGCCAAGTCGGCTGCGGGCTCCTGCAGGCGCAGTCCGCCAGCTGCCGAGACGAAGACGTCCCGGTCGTGAACCGGATGGCCAAGCTTGCCCAAAACAGCGAGAAGCATGTTCAGGCGGGCCTTGTCCAGACCAAGGACCGTTCGGCCTGGGGTGGCTGGGGTGGGCCTGCCGACCAGTGCTTGGACCTCCGCCAAGACGGGGCGTGTGCCCTCAAGGGCGCCAAGGACCGAGGTCCCGGAAGCACCCACGACGCGCTCTTTGAGCAGGCGTGCGCTCGCGTCAGGGACCTCCTTGAGTCCCTCAGCGACCATCTCAAAGAAGCCCAGCTCTCCGGTGCTTCCGAAACGGTTCTTCGTCGCTCGGAGCACCCGAAGGTGGGAGCGACCGTCTCCCTCAAAGTAAATCACGGTGTCCACCAAGTGCTCGAGCACCTTGGGTCCAGCGATGCCTCCCTGTTTGGTGACGTGGCCTACCAAGAAAGTAGGAATATCTTTGGTTTTTGCCAGTGTCATAGCGCGGGATGCGACTTCCCGGACCTGGGAAACCGAGCCCGGAACGCCGTCCAGCCGGCCCGTGTAGAGCGTCTGAACCGAGTCCAAGACCAAGACGCGTGGCCCCATGTTCTCGGCTGCGGCCATGACCGCGTCCAGGTCGGTCTCCGGCAGCAAGTACAGGCTCTCGCCGCTGATTCCGAGGCGCTCTGCTCTGAGGCGAATCTGCCGGGCAGACTCCTCTCCGGAGACGTACAGGACCGGAATGCCTCGGTCTGCGAAGGCTGCAAGGACCATGAGCAAGAGGGTGGACTTGCCGACCCCTGGATCTCCGCCGATCAAGGTCAGTGAACCGGTCACCAGGCCCCCTCCCAGAACACGGTCCAGCTCGCCGATTCCGACACGAAGACGGATCTCACCCTCGTTCATCGGGACTTCTGAGAGGGGGCGTGGGGTCAGGATCGGCCCCTTGCTGTTCAGGGTTGGCTTGGGCCCTCCGGTGGTCTGGGCATCAAAGCTGCCCCAGTTCCCACATCGCATGCAGCGCCCGCCACCCTTGGGGTCCCGCGCTCCACACTCTCGGCAAACGTATACGGTCTTGGCCCTGGCCATCTCACCCTCCGATGCGCCAAGCTAACCGAGGGGGCGGTCAGAAATTGGCCCCGATCAAAGTGGCCTCGTTAGCCTTGTGTTTATCAACAGGGTCGACGGTGGAGCTCAGGCAGCGGACAGTGTGGGCAGTGGCTGGCGGGGCAGGCTTCGCTCTGCTCGAAGGGCTGCTCGGTTTGCTCCGTCCGGCTCAAGGTGTGGCCTACCAGTGGCTCGATCTGCCTCTCTCGCTGCTGGGTTGGGTACTCGTGGCCACGCTTCTGTCCTTACCAAGACACGGCGAGCGCCTTGCCAGCGGCGTCCTGCTGGCCCTGGTGTTGCCCGTTCTTCTGGGCTCTCCGTGGTGGGCGCTCCTTGGTCTGCTCGGACTCGTCATTCCCAAGGTGGGAATCGCGGCCTTCGCGTCTATGGGGCTGCTCTCCGCGTGGCTGCATCCCAGGGAGTCACTGGAGCAAGCCACCCATCCGGAGCTGCCGGGGCTGATGCTCATTACGGTGGACACGCTGCGCTTCGACCACGCCCCTGGGCTTCTGGGTCAGCTCCCTGTTCAAGCTGTCAGTGCTGCGCCTTGGACCCTTCCAGCGATGGACAGCGTGATGCTTGGGGTCAGCGCAGTCGAGCACGGCGGCGGACGGGAAGGGGAGACTGGCGTGACGCGACCGAAGGGGGCCCGCTTGGCGGAGCGCCTCAAGGAGCAGGGCTATGTGAACTCCGCATGGGTGTGCAATCCGCACCTTCGGCCAGAGCTCGGTTTCGACCGCGGGTTTGAGTCTTTTGTGCACTCCGATACGTGGCGCGATCCCGTGTTGCTGCGTTTCCTCGTTCAGGACCGGATGCAGCGCTGGACAGGGGAGATTCCCCACATGTGGCGGGCACGGGACCAGGCGCTCGTCAGCCTAGCCATGCGCGATGTAGAGCGGGGGATGGAGGGCCGCTTTGTGTGGCTGCACATCTTGGGTCCCCACGAGTACTTGCGGGACCCGGTTCAGGTTGGTGCGGACACCGGCGAGCTCTATGCCCTGGCCGTGGAGCGCAGCGGGAACGATCTGGCGGCGCTGCTGCAAGCCATTCCCTCGGGAACGCGGGTTCTGTTGATGAGCGACCATGGGGAGTCTTTGGGTGAGGGAGGCCTGTGGGGACATGGTACGGACCTCTCCGATGCCCAGCTCTTGGTTCCGGCCTGGGTGATGGGGATGAGCCTGCCCATGGCCGAGGGCCCCGTCTTTTCCTGGGACCTTCCTGGAGCGGTCTTTGAAGGCCAGGCCTTGACCAGCCATCCCCAGGCTCCGGTCACTGGCGTCCGCGGTGACCCCCAGCGCGCGGCCTTGCGTTCGGCCTCTGGCTACCAAGCCCTCGATCTCTCTCAGGGCATAGTGCTCGATGAGCTGGACTTGGGTCCTCTCAAGGGGCAGCTCGAAGCATTGGGCTACATCGGCTTTCCTTCAGATTGACTGCGCTTGCCGACGCCGGGATACGGTACGGACGTGAGCACCTCCTTTTGAGCCTACTCGCACTCGCCCCTGAACCCGCTGGCTGCGTTGCCCTACGTCCTTGTCGAGCAACGAGTTGTCGACATGGCTTTCGCCGACGTCTGCGACCGCTTGACAGCGGCCTGGACGCTCAACGCTCGACGGGCTGGCGCACGCCTTCGGTTTCGCGCCTTCCCAGCGGACCCAGGTTCTTCGCGCTAGCAGGATCAACAGTTCGGACCACGTCAGTAGGTTGCCGGACGGACGCCGAAGGGTTGGGCCGGTGGGTTTCTGGAGGCGGCAGGCCGAAGGTCTTGTGTGCCTGCGCCCAGTAAATGGGCATCGATTGGGAACTACGCACACTTGGAAAGGCGCAGGACTATGATGATGGGGTCGGCCAAAGTAGCTTGGTCCTCTTGAATGGAGTCGCTGTGCCTGGAAACGAAACCACCACAGACAAGAAGCCCCTTGCGCCCATGCCACCAGCGGCCCAAGCGCAGCCCGCACCCGGTCTGTGGGGCCGTCTTTGGGGAGGCGGCGGCGCGGAAGCGCCCATGAGCACCGGGGACAGCTTCGCCAGCCAGCAGGCGGCCAGACTGCGCGGGATGCAGTCGGAGTCTCCCATCACCGATGGGATGCAGGGCGCCGTGACGGGTCGGGTCTCGGCGGTGCAGCGTTTGGCCAATGATGGGCTCCCCGCGCCGACGCGGGTTCTGGATGGCGTTCAGCGTGCCTTTGGCTTGGGGAGCTTCTTTGCCGGTGGAGGCGCGGACCGGGTGACCGCTGGCGATGTCGCCCAGGTAGGCGTGGCAGCGGGGCGCGATGCGGTGGCGAACTCCAACGTGCTCGAAGCGATGCAGCGTGCGCCCCAAGCGGCGAGAACAGCGGCTCAGGGAACGCAGGTGGCCGCCACCATGACGGGCGCTGGGAGAGACGAACTCCGGGCGGCCGGTGGAGATTTGGCCCGAAACAAAGCGACCGAGGTGGGGGCATCGATGGCGACGGGTTCCGCCATGGCGATGGGCATGCGTGGGGCCGGTGCGATGGTTCCGCCTCTGCCACATCTGCTGCCCATCAAAGCCGGGCTCATCGGCGGGAGCTATCTGGTTCAAGGGGCAGGAATGCTGAACGCTGCCTATGGGGCCGCTGACTTTGCGGACCGGGTCGACGGAGCCCGTGACAAGAGCCACATGGCAGGCTCTGCGATCGACGATGTGATGAGCCGCAGGGCGAACAAGTAGTCGGCTTGGGGGAAGCGCCCCTGGTGTGGGTGCACCATCAACTGAAGTCTTCGCGTCAGCGCACATCCGCAGGCTTGGAAACCGCCATGACATAGGCGCTGAGCTTGTTGCCATCCAAGTCACGGAAGTAGCCGGCGTAGAAGCCCGAGCTGCCCCGGGGACCTGGACTGCCCTCGTTTGTGCCACCCAACTCCAAGGCTTTGGCGTGCAGAGCGTCGACCTGGGCGGTGGTCTCCATCTTTAGCGCGACCATGGCTCCGTTCCCTACTCCAGCCTCTTGCTTGTCGAAGGGAAGCGTCAGGCAAAGAGCAGGATCAGTGCGGGTCTTGGCCCAGGCCGCCATGGTGTCGGTGTGCCAGAGGCGGGGCGTTCCGACGGTGGCCATCAGGGCGTCGTAGAAGGCCATGGCGCGGGGCAAATCGTTGGTGCCCAGGGTGACGTAGCCGATCATGAGAGCCAGACCCGAAGCGCGACGCCGAGCCCACCGCCCACGACGGTGAAGCACAAGACGGTGAGCTTCCAGAACTGAAAGCGGTCGCCGCCGTGCTCGCCTTCCATGAGCATCTCGTGGGCTCTCTCTGGTGGGGGGATGACAGCGACGCACAGGCCCGCAGCGGCTGCAGCGCAGGAGATGTAGAGCACGATCGGGATGTAGAAACCACCGTTCAACGCCGAGGCCACGCTCAGCCCAGCGAGGGCCAGACCGATGAGCAGGGCCAGGCCGCCATTGCGCATGGGCCGCTCGACGAGCATGGCCAGCAGACCGTTTGCTCCCCCAGGACCTGAGCTCTGAGTGGGGCCCGCGCCAGGCTCCACCTTGAACTCCTCCGCGTATCCGACCAAGTCCTCATCGCTCAGCTCGTCCTTCTCGCGCATCCTTCCCCTTCGGAGACGCGCCGACTGGTGGCGTCCCGACGCTCAGTCTACACCCTGCCTCCATGCCGGCCGATAGCGCATGAATCGGGGGTCCAGTCGAAGCTTCCGACCGAGGCTGTGCCATTCGCTCAGGCAGGAGCGCGGATGTCGGACTGGGACCTGGGTGGTGTTCTGGTGGTCCTTGGACTGATTCGCGTCCCTTAGATGTAGGGGACGAAGACCGAGAAGAGTGCGGCCACCAAGCCACCAAGAAAAGCGGCTCGCACCGCACCGTGCCAAAACCTCCAGTAGGTCCCATCGGGACGGATTTCTCCGCGCAGCTTGGCCTCTGCTTCCTCTGGCAGCGGCAGGATGGCGACGCATAGGCCAACCGGTGTCGTCAGCCAGCCCAGGACCATGATCAGGACGTAGGCGCTTCCGCTGGCTTCCAATTGGGCCATGGTCAGCGCCAAGCAGCCGGCGCCAGCGATCGTCGTCAGAAGGCCGTTCCGGACCTTGTGCTCAACCATCCAAATCAGGACGCCGCGTGCGCTGTGGGGGTACGTCTTCCTGGCAGGCGGTGCATCTGCTGGATCTACCTTGAACTCCTCGGCGTATCCGCCCAGGTCTTCTTCACCCAACTCGTCTGGATCGCGCATTGCACACCCCGGTTGCAAGGCTAAGAGCTTGACCTCGTCGGCGGGATCGTCCCTGGACAGCCCTGGCGCGGTGAACACGTTAGGAGCCTGCGCCTTGCCCCCGGAGTCCAGATGATCCTCCTGCTGTCCTTCTTTGCCTGCACCGGTGCCGAGTCGACCACGACCACGCCGGCCGTTGACCTGGGCCCCAAGCCTACCGCCGCCACGGCTCCTGAGTCGATGATGGAAGGGGACGGCGTCGTGGCCAAGTGGAACGGCGGAGAGCTGCTCTACTCCGAGCTGGGTACCCACGCCGATCAGCAGCTCAAGCAGCTGAAGATCGAGTACCTGCAGAACCGCTACGCGGTGGAGTCCGGCGCCCTTCGTGAGCTGGCCTTGATGAAGCTGCTGGAGGCCGAGGCGGCCAAGCGCTCCATGGACCTGGACGGCCTGCTCAAGGCCGAGGTCGAGGACAAGGTCACCAAGCCCACCGACTCCGAGGTCGAGGAGTTCTACCCGGTCATCGCACGACAGCTGCGCAATGCCCCTCTGGAGCAGGTGCGTCCCCAGGTGGAAGGCTACCTGCTCAACCAGCGACAGACCGAGCGCATGGAGGCCTACATCAAGGAGCTGGAGGCCGCCTACGGACTGCAGACCCAGCTGCCCTTCCCCGATCTGCCCAAGATCGAGGTCAGCGTCGATGACGATCCCGTCCTGGGCAACATCGATGCGCCCATTACCATCGTGGAGTTCGCCGACTACCAGTGCGGCTACTGCCGCAAGGTCTACCCCACGCTGCTCGAGCTGATGGAGGAGTACCCCGACCAGATCCGCATCGTGTACCGCGACTACCCCCTCTCTGGTGGTCAGGGCGGCCTGGAGCCCAGCATCGCGGCCAACTGTGCCGGCGAGCAGGACAAGTACTGGCCGATGCACGACGAGCTGATGAACAACAGCAACTACTCCGAGGTGGGGCTCACGGCCTACGCCACCAAGATCGGCTTGGACATGGACGCCTACGCGGCTTGCATGGCAGACCCGGCCAAGCAGGCGCAGGAGATCATGAAGGACTTCCAGGACGGCGGAGAGGCTGGCGTGAACGGCACCCCGGCCTTCTTCATCAACGGGGTGTTCCTCAACGGCGCGCAGCCCAAGGAGCAGTTCGTGGCTGTGATCGAGCGCGAGCTGGAGAACGCTGGATGAACCCCTCTCTCTCCGAATTGCAGGAGCAGGCGACCCAAGCCATCGCTGGGGCGGACGACCTGAACGCTCTGGACCAAGTGCGCGTGTCCTACTTGGGCAAGAAGGGCGCCATCAAGGCTCTGCTCAAGCAGACCGGCGCCTTGGCCCCGGAAGAGCGTCGTCCCTTTGGACAGGCCGTCAACGCGCTGCGAGACGCAGTCACCACCGAGCTGGAGGCCCGAAAGGCCACCCTCCAAGCTCAGGCTGAAGCGGCTCGTTTGGAGGCCGGTTGGCTGGACGTGACTCTGCCCGCCGACACCCCCCGGGTCGGCAAAGAGCACCCCATCACCGGTCTGCTGCGCGAGGTCACCGACCACTTCCATGGTCTGGGCTTCACCGTGGCCAGCGGTCCCGAGATCGAGGATGCCTTCCACAACTTCGACGCACTGAACATCCCGGCCAACCACCCGGCCCGGGATGTGTGGGACACCTTCTACACCGAAGAGGGCGGCATCCCCCGCACCCACACAAGCTCGGTGCAGATTCGGACCCTGGAGAAGGCCACCTTGCCCCTGCGCATCATCGCGCCCGGCAAGTGCTTCCGCAACGAGACCATCGATGCGACGCACCTGGCTGCATTCAACCAGTGCGAGGGTCTGTTCATCGACAAGAACGTGACCGTGGGCCACCTCAAGGCCACTCTGGAAGGGCTGGTCGAGCGCTTGATGGGCTACAAGGTGCCCACCCGATTCCGCCCGGCTTTCTATCCCTTTGTGGAGCCCGGCTTGGACTTGGACATCGAGTGCATCTTCTGCAAGGGCTCCGGCTGCAGCATCTGCAAGCACTCGGGCTGGATCGAGGTCATCCCCTGCGGCATGGTGCACCCCAACGTGCTGCGCGCCTGTGGCCACGACCCAGAGGAGTGGAACGGATTCGCTTTCGGAATGGGCTTTGACCGCATGGTCATGCTTCGCTACGGCATCGATGACTTGCGCAGGTTGTACGACGGAAACCTCGAACTCGTGCGAGGTCTTTGAGTGGCCCGGCGGGTCGACCTGGCGGCTGTCAATGCCGAGATCCAAGACGCGGTCGAGGGTCTGATCTACAGCGCCGATCCCCGCAGCATTGAGAGCTCGGCGCGCCTGGCCATCGCCACGGTCTTGCACCGGCACGGTCTTGGCCGCTCCAAGGTCAGCGTGCGCCGCATCGGCCCTGAGCTGGCCGTGGACGTTCAGTTCCCCCCCGGCATCCCCGAGATCTTGCGGGTGAGGGTCAACACAGGCCACGCGTGAAGCGGTGGTCTTGGGTCACGGGCTTGGTGCTGGTGATTTGCGCGGGTCTGGCCATGGCGGCTGCGCCAGCACCCATGGAGCTCCAGTCGGATTCAGACTGGTTCGAGACCGTCTTGGTGCCCGAGGGCCCCTCGGTTCAGCTGCACCTCTCGGCCGTGCCCTACAGCGGGCAGCGGGCGGTGCATCCCTTCTTTTTGGTGCGCGGGTCCGACCAAGAGATCCACCGCTACGAGGTCTGGCAGAGCACAGGGGTCGCCAGCAGCCATCTGTGGGTGGATGACAACTCCACCTATTTCACGATGGGCACGGGCACGGTGCTTTGGGGTGAACTTCAGGGGCCTGAGGCGCTGGCCGTCATCGAGGTCTTGGAGGCGGGCTATCCCTGCGCGGACCGCTACCTGATGCTGCCTGGGCCAAACTCGAACACCTATGCGGCGTGGGTGCTGGAGCAGAGCGGGTGGGCCTTGGAGCTGCCGGAGCAGAGCTTGGGGCAGGGCTGGGGCTGCCGCTGACCCTGCTGCTCAGTCTCTGAGCTCCGGGCAAGGCGTGGGGGTCCACAGGCTCCCGCGTTTGGTGGTGCACTGGGTCGCTGGAGGCTCCGGGCGGTGCCAGACGGCGCGGGTACTGAACCCGCATGTTCCGCCGACCGTCTCTTCGCCAGGCGGATAGGCCGGCGCTTCGCGTCGAGCGTAGTCCTGACTCTGCAGGCGCGCGAAGGGCAGGAAGTGGCGCTCTCCTTTGATGCGGACGATGGCTTGGTAGTCGTTGACGGACACCAGATAGGCGCCTTCTCGGAACTCTCCAAGGGGCAGGTTGACCGGCCCTTCTCCGAAGTCGATGATGGCGCCGGTGTAGCCGCCCGGGTCGTAGACGTAGGTGCCCAGCAGGCGGGGTTGGGCGGGCGCCGAGGCTGTGGTGGGCGTTGCGAGCAAGGCGATGCCAAAGCCAAGGGTGGACGCGGCGAGCAGCGCGAGCTTTGGAAACAGGGGCGCAGGGGCGACAAGCATCAGGACTCCAGAGCCACCAAGAAGCAAGCTTCGTGCCAGGGATCTGGGGCCTGGTTTGGCCTCGTTTGGGACAGGGTGTCGCTGGGGTGCCCGACGGGGCGGGAAGCTCTGCCAAATCGACGGAGGCAGGTGGGCCAGTGCAACTTCGCGCTCCTGAACCCCTGACAGAGGTCCACAGGAAAGAGCAAATGAGCAAGGTCATCCCGGTTGTCGTTGTCGCGGTTGTGCTCGTTGGAGGGGCCTTGGTTTTGAAGCAGTTCCAGTCTTCGAGAGAGAGCTTGGAGAAGCCTCAGTACACAGTCACGACCAGCTATGAGGACCTTGAGCTGCGGGAATACGCGCCAAGAGTCCAAGCTCAAGTCACAGTCGAGGGACCCAGAGAAGAGGCCACAAACAAGGGCTTTAGAATTCTCGCCGGATACATTTTCGGGGGCAACACAGGTCAGGAGGCCATCGCGATGACCGCGCCGGTCTCCACCTCTGCCGACACCAGCCAGAGCATCGCGATGACCGCGCCAGTGAGCACTGTGGCCCAGGAGCAGGGCTACACCATCAGCTTCATGATGCCCGCCAAGTGGACCCTGGACACGCTGCCTGTGCCCGATGACGCTCGCATCGAGCTGCTCGAAGTACCGGGCTACACCGCCGCGGTACGCACCTTCTCCGGGAAGGTGAATCCGGACAAGATCGATGCCCAGGGCGAGAAGCTCCGGGCATCGATGCAGGCTGAAGGACTGAGCCCCGATGGGCAGGTCATGGTCTCGCAGTTTGACCCGCCCTGGGTGCCCTTCTTCATGCGCAAGAACGAGGTTGAGCTGCGCGTTCAGTACAGCGCCGTCCCGCATGGTTGATCGGAGTACTGCGCCGAACTGGGGTCGACTGCCCAGGAGTGAGACCGACGGTATGCCGAGGCATACCGAGAGTCGAAGTGACCTAGGCAGTCGGCTCCAGGGCAAGCAGGACGACATCAACCAAAGTGGACGTCGCTGTAGCCCTACTCCAGCTCAGGCACGCCGGTCTCGATGCTGAGCTGCACACCATAGGGCTGGCCGCCAAAGCTGGTGTCGGGCACCACGGCCAACCAGAAGCTCTGGTCGCTGACGATCTGGCCGTTGACCACGCTGCGTGCGCCGGCGCCCGGCTGAAAGGACACGCTCTGCTCGGCCATGCTCTGGTCCATCGGTGGGGTGGCCTTGGCGACGATGCGGCCGCGGTCGTCCAGGACCAGGAGCTGGTGGTTGGCGTCCACGCTGGAGTGGACGGTGACGGTCCAGTCGGGGCTCAGAAAGTCGGGGCAGTCGCTGACGCAGGCGGGCAGGGGCACCAAGCCGGGGACTTCGCCGGCGTGGATTAGGTCGCCGATCCATGGCCCCATGCTGACCACCCAGAGCTCGTCTAGGTCGGGGCTGCTCAGGTCCAGACAGGCCTCGGGCTTGGAGCTCCACACTGCGCAGTGCTCGTCCAGGGCACTCTCGCCAACGATCCAGTTGTGATGGGGGTCGCAGGCGTCGGGGATGCCGTTCTTGTTTAGGTCGCGGTTGGTGGTGTCCGAGACTGTGGGGCACTGATCACAGACATCGCCGAAGCCGTCTCCGTCAGAGTCCACGTTGTCGTTGTCGTAGTCCCAGGGGCAGGTGTCGACCTCGTCCGGTACGCCATCGTTGTCATCGTCGCTGTCCTCGCAGGCGTCCAGTAGGCCGTCGTTGTCCCGGTCCAGCGGGAAGCTGTCTCGGTCCAAGGGGCAGGCGTCGTCCTGGTCGATGATCCCATCTCCGTCGGCGTCGCCGCACAGATCGCCCCTGCCGTCGTTGTCAAAGTCGGCTTGCTCAGGGTCGTAGACCGTCCAGCACACGTCCTCGCTGTTGCCGATGCCGTCGCCGTCCATGTCGTCATCGCACTTGTCCCAGATGCCGTCGCCGTCGGTGTCGTAGATCGCGTAGTCGACGTTGAGGGGGCAGCCATCTTCGGTGTCCAGCCAGGCGTCTCCGTCTTGGTTGGCGCAGGCGTCGCCCTCGCCGTCCCCGTCGCTGTCGGCGTTCGTGGGGTCCGCATCGTAGGGGCAGGTGTCCACGTCGTTGTCGATACCGTCGTTGTCGTAGTCCACATCACAGGAGTTTCCGACACCGTCGCTGTCCCAGTCCGCTTGGGTGGGGTTGGCGGAGTTGGGGCAGTTGTCTAGGGTGTCTGGGATGCCGTCTCGGTCCACGTCTCCCCCGGCGAAGACATCCTGGACGCCGTCGCAGTCGTAGTCGGGGTTTCCGATGCCCACGGCGGCGAAGGCGTTGTTGACCTGACACAGATCCTGGGCGCTCCAGCTCTGGTGGGTGGCCTCGGCCATCATGGCGCTGCGGTAGTCGGCGAAGGTGGCGTTGGAGCGCAGCCTGGAGACGTGTGCGCGGTGCATCACCTTGTAGAGTCTCTGGCTGTCTACGGCGTCCACGGGGATGCTCGTGACCGGGTGCGTACCGCCCACGATCAGCATGGAGAGGGCCTTGTTGAGGATGCCGCTGTTGGTGTGGACCTCGGCGCTGTCCCACTTGTCGCTGTCCGAGCCGCAGTTGCTAGCGGTGCAGGTCAGGTAGCCGCTCATGTGCTCGGGGTCTCCCTCGGAGGGGGGATCTTCGATGTCGCGGATCTTGCCCAGCGCAGAGCCCGTTCCGATGTCGGGGCTGTAGCTGCCCGTCTCGTCCCAGCGGAAGTAGACCCCGCGGATGTCGCCCAGGTGCTCGTCGATGGCGCCGCTCTGGTTGGCGTAGACCAGCTGGGCCGTCTTCTCATCGATGGCATGCCCCCACTCGTGGCCGACGATGTCGTGGGTGACGTTGCCGGAGCTAAAGCGGGTGTGGTCGCAGCCGGGCACGTAGGAGGCGTTGCTGGGTCCGCCCACCCGCACGATGGTCTCGTGCTCCCCACCCCAGCGGTCGTAGCCGTCGCGGCGGAAGGTGTCCCACAGATGACTCCAGGTGGCCTGGTTCATGGTGTAGGCGGTGCGCGCATCGGCGGTGGCCCCTGAATCGCAGCCGTTGGTGTCACAGACTTGGTCGGCCTCCCAGATCCGGGACCAGGAGATCACCGGGTACCAGCACACATCACTCTTGGTCCAGTCCGCGTCGATGATCTGGGTCTCAAAGGCTTCCTCTTGGCGGGTGGCGTCCACGCGCAGCACAGAGGCGCTCTCCACGCCCACGTAGGCGGAGAGCCAAGACTCATTTTCGCCCACGTCGTGCAGTGGGACTCGGTAGGCTTGGATCAGGCCGCCGGCCTCGCCATCTTGCTGCAGTGCGGGGTCGATCAGGACCAACATGACCTCGCCGGCGGTGCTCAGGGACGGCCGTGTCTCGGAGAGCTGGGCCTGGGCGATGGCCTGGGCTTCTCGTGCGCTCAAGATCGGCGCAGCTTCCACCCGACCCTGTGCCAGCGTGTATCGACCGCTGTACTGTGTGAGGGTCTCGTTCTCCACGATGAACACCAGCTCTGCGTCCACGATGGGCAGCCCATCTTGGCTCAGGCCGAAGAAGTAGCTGCTCACGCCGGACGCATCGTCCTGGGTCCAGCGCTTCAGGTAGAGAGAGAGCCCGGGTGCCTCGGAGAGCTGGAAGATGGGGTCTTGGGCAGCGACCCAGTCGATCACCCCTTGGGGGCTGTTCTGTACCGGCGAGGCCAGGCTCAGTCCGGTGGGCAAGTCGTCTTGCCAGCGCAGCTCGAAGCGCTCACCGGCTTGCTCTTTCAGCACCATCAGGGCGTCTTCCTGGGCGCCGAACTGGGCGCCGGGGTCCACGGTCTCCCCGGGGATTCCAAGGGGGCAAGCGAGCAGAGAGAGTAGACTGAGTAGGGACATGACAACCTCCGGGGAGACTCATCACCGGGGGGCGTCAATGCAGCGTCATTGTTGGGCTTGGCTACTTCCTCGCCTCCTCAATATGGAGGGCGTTGGCCCGAGCCACCCTTGGCCGGAAATGTCTCATAGCTCGCACCCGTAGACGCTCTCGAGGCCTCCTGTGTCCGCTGTCCCTACCTTCTCCGTCGCTGTGATTGCGGTCCTGTTGTTCCTGGCCTTTGGCGCAGGCCTGGCCATTTTTGCAGTTCTCGCGGTCTCTGGTTCTGCGGCGTTGATAGCCGAGGGGGCGAAGGAATCCGCCAAGCTGCTGGCCCAGGGAGAGCTGTGCTCGGCGCAGGTTGTGTCCATTGAACGGCACATTCGCGCCCGTGGCCGGTCCAAGTTCAGCGTGGAGCTCCGGGTGCAACGGGCGGACGGTCAGCGCTACGTCACACGACACAAACGGCGCTACTCCTTCGCTCAGCGGGAGTGGCTGCTGGTTGGTGCGCAGGTGGAGGTTCGGGTGGACCCGGAGCGCCCGGAGCGTTTCGTCATTGTGGGGCCTTGGCTGGGATGACTTCTTGGCATCCGCCTGTGCGATTCGGTGCCAGTCCCCGGTGCGAAATTCTGCGGCGGAGGCCTGCGTATTCAAGGCCTACAACGGAGTCCAGCGTGTCCGGCTTGGTCGGTGTTTCCAGTGTCATTGTCTTTGTCGGGGTGGTCGCCACGACGGTCATCAGCTTGCTGCTGAGCCTCGCGTTCATCAAGGCCTTGAGCACCCAAGGACGCTTGCTGCGCAATGGGGAGCGGGCACAAGCTCGAATCCTGGAGGCGGAGCCTCTACCGCCCTCTAAGTACGGCGACCGCGCCCGCTTCACTTTGGAGATCCATCGCCTGGACGGCCGGGTCTACCAGGGCAGCTGCACCTACCGAGTCCATGCCCTGCATGCGCACAGGCTGCAGGTGGGCTGCTTGGTGGATGTGCGGGTCGACCACGGGCGCCCCGAGCTGCTCATGATCACGGGGCCGTCGGAGGAGTCTGCGGCTCGCCAATCGGCTCGCCAAGCGGCTCGCCAATCGGCTCGCCAGTCGGTTTCGCTTACTTCTTCGGCTTCTTCGGCTTCTTCGGTTTCTTCGGCTTCTTCACCTTCGCAGCAAAGGTCCCCGCAAAAGCCCAGGCTTCTTCGAGCAGCGGCTCCCAGCGCTCAAAGTCTTCGGCAGGAATGGCCACCCACTCCTTGAAGGTGCGGCCAGAAGGCGCGAAAGCCAGGCCCTCACCCTTGGCGACCATCGCGTCTACCTGCTCCTTGGGCATCTTGAGGATCAGGTTGCCGGTGTCCTTCTCCAAGCTGGCGAAGAAATTGCCTTTTCGCCGCATGCAAGGAAAGCCCATCATGGTGCCCTTCTCGAACTCTGGGCGGTCGGCCCAAGCGTCACGTAGGCCTTCGAATTCGATCTGCATCAGCGCTCCTTCCAGGCGGTGAGTATGGCCCCAAAGCGCTGCGCAGAGGGGCCCTCTCGCAAGACTTGGCCCAGGGCGTAGGCGGTGGCCAGACCCTGACGGAGAGGCTGGCCCTCGTGCAGGCGCATGTGGCCACTCAAGGCATGTTGCTGTGCCAGAGCGGAGTCTCGGGCGAGTGTTCCGCCGCCTTCGTGCCAGCAGCGGGCACCAGGAAGCAAGACGCATCGGCCGCCCTCTGCGCGCACTCTCAAGCTGAGTTCGACGTCCTCCATGGCGTGGGAGAAAGCGGGATCGAAACGCAAGTGGGCGCGCATCAGCACACATGCGCCAGAGAGCGCCTCCACATCCACCGGTCCGTCGGGCACGTCTTTGTTCTGAACCAAGCGTGCGCTGCGCACGTTGAAGCGCAGGCCAGCGGACTCCACGCCATCGGGGCCGACCAGCAGGGGGCCGAGCATGGAGACACTGGCCTCGTCTGCGGCGTGCTGGAGCAGCGTGGGCAAGCACTCCGGCTCCGGGAGCGCGTCGTCGTTGAGCAGCAGAACCCACTGGGCTCCTTCCCCTTCAAGCTGCTCCAGTCCCAGGTTGACGGCGCGTGCAAAGCCCTGGCCTCCGGCGGTGCGGAGACCGGGAATACCCAAGCCCTCTGGCCCCAACTCGGCGGGGGAGTCGTCGATCACGAGCGGGGCATAGTCCGCCAACAAGGCCAGGCTGCGCTGCAGGAGGGGGTGGGCTTGGGCGGTGGGAATCAGGACGCGCAGAGCGGGATCGTGGCTCACTTCTTGCGGCCGTGTTCGGTGCTCAAGCTCAGAGTAATGGGCTGTCCCTTGTCGGCAAAGACCGGGTTGTCTCCGTACTCGGCGAAGGGCTCCTCTCGGCTGGGGCGTCCGTCTCCGTTCACGTCGTTGTAGGCGGATATCCAGACCTTTCCGCCTTCGGGTACAGCGATCTCAAAGGCGCCGGGCCCCTCGATTTTGGCCCGGGAGACCAAGGAGACCCGCTTGGACTTGCTCAGGTCTTTGTGGTCGCCGTCAAAGGCATCGATCATCACCGCGCCTGTCTCTTATACACATCTGACGCTGCCGACGAGCGATCTAGTGTAGATCT
>OJHJ01000015.1_pt1 | contig 194884 bp, 177 predicted proteins | sample 1595201 | NCBI WGS metagenome assembly OJHJ01 (sample SAMN05416832, study PRJEB24817) | seawater metagenome | isolation source: Sea water | place: Canada:Atlantic | collected 2013-07 | reverse complement strand
TCTACACTAGATCGCTCGTCGGCAGCGTCAGATGTGTATAAGAGACAGCCCTGATGGGGGGTGTCTTTGAAGCCCAGCCCTGGTTCATCGATCCTGCGCACCTGGACGCGATGGGCCGCTCTCCCTTGGTCGTCAGCCTGTGGAAGCAGCGAGGGCAGAACGCCCCAGCCGTCACCTTCAACCAGGGCGATCAGGCCTACTTCGAGCAGAACCACATCGACACCGTGGTGCTGGACGAGGCGGCCTGGAGAAAGGCCCACGGCCACCCCTCCACCGCCACCCGGCGCAGCATCACCCAAGCGTTAGGCCAGCCCAAACACCAAGACGCCAGCGGCGCCATCTGGGTCCTGCCACCGGAGGCCACACAAGGGGCCTTGCTCGAGAACGCCGTCGACCTGCGCATCTCCGGCCCACCCGGACCACCTCCAGGGCCAGGCGCCGCCTCCCCCAAGGCACCGGGACGGTAGACTGCTGGCATGAAAGCCCCCCTCGATGCCGCCAACACCCTGCTCCGGGAATTCGACCCCACCACCTACCTGCGACTGCTGGTCGCCCAGGGACACCTGGATGGATTGGTGGAGGAGGAGCAGGACTACATCCGCGCGCGCGCCGCGCTGCTGGGCGTGGAGGTGGAGCCGCTGCTCACCCAGCCGCTCATCGAGTTGCCCCCCGTAGACGCGCAGGTCTCCGAGACCACCCGGCGGGTCATCCTGCGCGACTGCATCGTGTTGGCCTGCATCGACGGCAACTACACGGAGATCGAGCGCGCCCACGTTCACCGAGTCGCCAAGTGGCTGGGGGTGGACATCGGCGCTGCGGAGCGCATCGAGGACTGGCTGCGTCGCTACTGGGAGTTGATGGACGAGAGCGAGGCCCTGCTCTCAGGCTTCGACGCACCGTGAGCGCCCTGCGCTGGGGAATCCTGGGGGTAGGCGGCGCAGGACGTGCCCGCGGTCGCGCCATCCAGAAGGACCCGCGTGCGGAGCTGCTCGCAGGACACCGGGGAGATCCGGCGAGCCTGGGCATCCCAGACTGGCCCATCGAGCAGATCCTGGAACGCTGCGATGCCGTGGCAATTTGCAGCCCCGATGCCGTGCACGGCGCACAGATCCAGGCCGCCCTGGAGGCCGACTGCCACGTGCTCACCGAGTTCCCCATCTGCCAGAGCGCCACCCAAGCCCGAGCCCTCTTCTCCTTGGCCGAAGCCCAAAACAAGGTGCTTCACGTGGAGCACATCGAGCTGCTCGGTGGGGTCTCGCAGGTCCTGGGGCAAGCGAAGATCACGGCACAGAGCGGCCACATCAGCTTCCAGACCGGCCCGCGCAGCGTCTCCCCAGCCTGGGGCAACGTCGCGCGCCTTCACCGGGTTGTGCATGCACTGGGGGAGCCTAGCGGTGTTCGCCTCGAAGCCCGTGGTCCAGATCACCTACAGGGCGCCTTGCTCTACCCGTGGGGAGAAGTGGGCCTGGACTTCCGTCAGGAGCAGGGCTTGAAGCGCCAGACCCGTTTCCTTGTCACAGGGGACAAGACCTGGGTTCAAGAGAACCGAAGCCTGAGCTGTGATGGCGTGCCAGTGTCCCTGCCAGAGAACCGTGGACTCTTCTTTGAGGATCAACTGCACGCCAGCGCGCGCATCTTGGACGGCGCGCTGCACTATCTGCCCGAGTCGCGGATCCTACGCATCTTGGAGCTCGCCGAGGCCTTGGACCGCACCCCTCTTGTCCCCCTGGCGCATTAGCCTGGGACATCCCCGCTGGAGAGTCCATGTCCGAGCACCCCGCGCAGACCCCTGCCGCACAAGCCTTCGTGGCCAAGTTTCACCCCGACGTCCTGGAGCAGGTACGCAGCACGGTGGCCTCGCAGGCGGTCGTCGTGGTCGGCATGGCCCAGAACCCGGTGGTGAAGAAGGCGCGCAAGGCTCTGGACGCCGCCCAGATCCAGTACACCTACCTGGAGTACGGCTCCTACATGTCCAAGTGGCGCGAGCGCCTGGTCATCAAGATGTGGAGCGGCTGGCCCCTCTTCCCTCAGGTCTTCGTGCAAGGGGCCCTGGTCGGTGGCTGTGATGAGACCCTGAAGGCCCTGGAAGATGGCAGCTTCACGGCACTGCTCGAGAAGGGTCGGGCTGAGCGCTCGGAGCCCTAAAGATGCTGCCCCTGGTTCTCGCCCTGACAGCAGCCCTGGGCTGCAAGGAGCCCGAGGGGCTCTGCTTGGGCTTGGACGCAGACGGCGATGGCCTGTGTGAGGGACGCGCGGTGGATTGGTCGGAGGAAGCTTGGCTTGAGCCGGGCACACACCGGGCCAACATCTACGGCTTGGACCCTCAAGACCTGGAGCGGGTCACCCAGGACGGGCTGGCCCACGCGATGGTCTGGCCGGTGACGGTCACGGGCCTGCGCATGCCCTTCCGTCCGCTCAACGAGCTGCTCAGCAACCCTGACAACGGCACCATTCAGGGGCTGACCCGCCAAGTAGCCGGCTTTGGCACCATGCCCGAGCTCTACGAGCGCCTGGGACTCCCGCCCATTCCAGGAGACGGCAGCGTGCCTCTGCCATTGGACCTCCAGCCCGGGGACCCCATGGGGGCCGCCGTGGTGGACACCGAGTACGGCGAGGCGCTGGTCTTCTCTTGCGCGGCCTGTCACGCCGGCGAGCTCTTCGGCCAGACCGTGGTGGGACTCTCCAACAAGAAGGCCCGGCCCAACGCCTTCTTTGACCTGGCGGCAAAGGTCTTGCCCACCGTTCCCAGCGATGTCTTCCAAGACCTGAGCGGCGCCACCGACGGAGAGGTCTTTCTCTACGAGGAGGCGGTGGAGAGCATGTCTTGGGTGGGCACACGCAACCCCCAGGTCTTGGGACTGGACACCTCCCTGGCCCAAGTCAGCCTCAGCCTTTCCAAGCGAGGCCAGGACGAGAACGCCAGCTTTGATGTGCGCTACCACTACAACCCGCGGGCCAGCATCCTGGACGAGGGGGTGGCCGACTCCAAGCCCATCCCTTGGTGGGTCATGCGCTACAAGACCGCCTGGCTGGCCGACGGCAGCATCGTGCAGGGCAACCCGGTCCTGACCAACTTCCTCTGGAATGAGCTGGGCCGCGGCACGGACCTGGAGGAGTTGGAGAACTGGCTGGAGGACAACCAGCAGGCGGTGGACGAGCTGACCGTCGCCATCTTCGCCAACGAGGCCCCCCTCTGGACGGACTGGTTCGGCACCGAAGGCTTCGAGATGGAGCGCCTTCAGGCCGGTCACGCCACCTACGAGCAGCAGTGCGCAGCCTGCCACGGCAGCGTCGAGAAGGTCTGGGAGCAGCCCGAGTCCGAGTCCCTTCCCCTGGAAGAGCAGCTCAAGACCGCCACGCTCTACTACAGCCCACAGACGCGGCCTGTGGATGTGGGCACAGACCCGGAGCGCGCCCTGTCCATGTTGGCCCTTGAGGAGCTCAACGGGCTGCGCATCTCCAAGAGCATGGACACCGTGGTGCGGGCCGGTCAAGGCTATGTGCCCCCGCCTCTGGACGGCATCTGGGCCCGGTATCCCTACCTGCACAACAACGCCGCCCCCACGCTCTGCGCCTTGCTGACCCCGGCGGCCCAGCGCCCAAGCAGCTACTGGCAGGGGCCATCGGATGACCCGGAGACCGACTTCGACGCGGCGTGCGTTGGCTTTCCTGTCGGGGATCAGGTTCCGGAGTCATGGACCTTGGTTGAAGACGCCTACTTCGAGACCAGCCAACTTGGCCTCGGCAACGGGGGGCATGAAGAGATGCTCTACGACCAGGACGGCGTGCTCGTGGTCACAGGCGCGGTGCGGGAAGACCTCATCCTCTTCCTCAAAACCCTCTAAAGAGACCCGGTTGAGGACCCCCGCGTTTGAGGCTTCTGCATCGAGAGTGAATAAAGCCTCCGGCCGGCCGTTTAGGCCGCGCGGCCACCGCTAACTGTGGCCACGGAGACACACACATGCGAAACCTGATTGTCCTTTCCCTCCTCGCCCTCACCGCCTGCGGAGTCAGCGACAACGCTGAACTGTCCAGCCTGGACCAAGAGCAGGCCCAGAGCCTCTGCGAGGAGACCGAGGAGCGCACCATCACCTGTGGTGACGACGACTTCAGCTTCGAGATCACCCTCGGCGGCGACTGTGATGCCGAGTACATCGCCCCTCCAGAGGGCTGCACCGCCACCGTCGGTGACTCGCGCGCCTGCAGCGACGCCTACGCCGCGCTCAGCGACGAGGAGATCTGCGAGGCCGAGGGCGTGCCTTCTGAATGTGATGCCCTCTTCGACGAGTCCTGCATCGCCACCGAGTAGTCGGCCTTGCCACTTCCGCCCAGCTTGCATCGCCAGGCTGGGCGGAAGCCCTCTGGGGCCCCCCTGAAACCCCATCGCCGAAGCCCTGAAGAAGGGCTCCGATTCTGCTCCAGCAGCGCATTCTGCCCGTACGCAGACACACGAATTTTTCAGTGACCCCTGCGCACCAGCGGGCATAAGGGAGCCTAAGCGAACCCCACGACCAGCCGGAGCCCTTGTACATGCGAAACCTTTCCTTGATCCCCTGTCTGCTACTGCCCATCACCCTGGTGGCCTGCAACGGCGAGACGGCGGAAGAAGAAGTGGAGCTCCCTGGTCTCGCTGTGCTCGGAAACCAAAGCAACAACTTGGACAAGGTCCAGATCGACGTCATCGCGACAGCCGACGACAAGCTGGATGTGCCTCGGGACTTGGCCTTTGACCCTGAGATCCCAGACCGCCTCTGGGTGGTCAATGAGGCCGATGACTCGGTGACCATCGTGTTCGACGCCGGCCTGGATACCCAGAGCACCGAGCACTTGATCGACCCCTACGCCTTGCACTTCATGGACGGCGTGAGCTCCATCGCTTTTGGGCAGCCCGGCACCTTCGGCACCTGCCAGGACAGCCGGAACACCTACAACAACCCGAACGGCAACCCCAACGACTTCATGGGGCCCACCCTGTGGTCCAGCGACCTGGACGTCTTCGCGACCTCCAACCAAGAGGCCATCGACTACCTCAGCGACCTCTTCAACACATACGTCGACCTGGGCAGCCACCTGGACATGCAGCACGAGACGCCCATGTGCACCGGCATCGCCTGGGAGAGGGACAACCGGTACTGGACCTTTGATGGCCTGAACAAGACCATCGACATGGTGGACTTCAACGAGGACCACGGCGTTGGATACGACGACCACAGCGATGGCGTCACAGCGCAGTACGACTCGGGCGGAATCAGCTACACCGACGGTCTGTCCAACCACATGGTCTTCGACCAGGACACCGCGATGGTCTACATCTCGGACCCCGGCAACGGCCGCGTGATGGTCCTGGACACCACCGCCGGCACCCAAGGCAGCGACCTGTCCATCAATGAGCCGCGCACCGAGCACTACGAGATGGATGGCGTGGCAGCCACCGAGTTCATCACCGGTCTGAACACCCCCACCGGCTTGGCCATTCAGAGCGGCTTGCTCTACGTCGGGGACTACAAGACCGGCACGATCTACGCCTTTGACCTGGACTCCGGCGAGCAGGTCGACAGCCTGGCCATCGGCCGCGCTGTGATGGGCATCACCGCCCCCTACCCCGATGAGCTCTGGCTCACGGACACCATCGCCAACGAAGTCATTCGCATCACCCCAAAGGGCTGAACATGCTGCTCTTCTCTCTGCTTTTGGCATGCGAGGGCGACATGGAAATGTCCGAGTCTCCTTGCATGGAGGAGACCCGCGCGAGCACCTTGGAGCAGGGTGCCACCTTTGAGGGCGGCACCTTCACCCTCGTCGTCGAAGCCCTCTCGCCTGCCACCCCGGTGGTCGGTGAGAACACCTGGGAGTTGGCCATTCCAGGCTCCAGCGGCTGCACGGTGGATGTGGTTCACATCATGCCGGACCACGGACACGGCGGCCCCTTGGGCGGCGTAGAGTCCATGGGCGCAGACGTCTGGGAGGTCCAGGACCTGGAGTTCACCATGGGTGGCTACTGGGAGATCGACGTGGAGATCACCTGTGATGATGCGACTGCGGTCGTGCCCATGGCCCTCTGCGTCGACGCTTAGGGCGGCCTACTGCTGCCCACCCACGCAGCTGCCCAGCTCCCCTTCCCAGTGCAGCACGGTGCTGCCCAGATCGAAGATGGGCATCGCCTGGACCTGCGTGGGCGTGACCCCGCCATCGTCGAGCAGCGGCTGCAGCAAGTCCAGGCCCACCGGCCGCATGCGCACACGCACATCGACTTGGTCCAAGGCTTGGCCCGGCACGCTCCAGGCGTAGCTTCGGGCGTGGGGCAGCCCCAAGTCCTCCGGCGCCTCCAAGCCGCGACGAGAGACCGAGACGGCGTCGACGATGCCGTGGCTGATCTCACCCTCAGCCGTCAGCGCCTCGTCGTGCAAGAGCACCAGATCCGCTTGCTGTAGCGCCATCACAGACTCGGTCTCCGACACCTCGCCGCTGCTCAGGACCTGTGCGCCGGACGAGTAGCCCCTCACCTCCACCCAAACGCGCCGGTCGTGGCTGGCACCGCTGGGGAAGTTGTGGCCCGCGAGCACGTTCTCTAGGGTCAGGACCACCTTGGAGCCTGCGGCCTCGGGCACCACACAGAGCTCCGCAAGCAGAGTCTTGTCGAGGAGCTCCTGGACCAAGGCCTTCTGGCGCTCAGCGTCCGCCCAGGGCACCAAGGCCACGTCCACCCCCGGCATGCTGTGGTCATGGATGCGGCGACTCTGTGCGCCGTCCACCTCCGCTGCCAGTCCAGGGCGGCTGGGCAGGTGGCAGTGCCCACAGCTCTGCCGGGAGAGCCCCTCTGAGAAGACCGAGGCCTCCCACTCGACATAGCTCTGCTCCAGGTGCAGTCCGCTGGGCAAGACAACGTCATGGCAGGAACCACAGACCTGGCTGCTCTCTGGCGCATCGCGGTCCAAGGCAGCCCCGTAGGCGTTCTTGTGGGCGTCGGTCTTGAGCGGGTCATCCAATGCACCCCGCATCACCCCATCCCAGACCCAGCTCACAGCACCGTTTGCTGGCCCAGTGGCCTCCTCAAGCTGGTGGCAGAAGGTGCAGCCCACCCCCTTCATCGACTGGGGCACGCTCTCCAAGTTCAGGCCGTCTTGGGTCTCACCCAGCGCCAGCGCAACGGGTGCATGGCAGCTCACGCAGAAGTCCTCGGGCACGCCATCTGTGGCCACCGCTTTCGCATTGAGCGCCAGAAAGACCGGGTCGTCTGCAGCGTGGGCATGCATGCTGCCCTCCCACTCCTGATACTGGGCAGGGTGGCACTCCGCGCAGCTCGCTGGGTCCAGCTCAGCAACATCGCGCTGGGTACCGCAAGCCAGCAGCAAGAGAATCATGAGCGGCGGCGCCTGAGCAGCAGCACCCCAGCCAACAGGAGCCAGCCTCCTCCGGCCGTGGCGCTCAGGCTGCTGCAGTCACAGCCCTCAGCCTTGGGCGTGCCGCTGTCCTGGCCAGAGGTATCCAGCACCCAGGGCTCCGTGGGCCCCTCTCCCGTGTCCGGGGCTGGCAAGAGCACCTGCTCCCAGAGCGGCCCACAGATCTCGGCGCCTTCAGTGCCCTGAGGGCAGTCCAAGGCGCGTGCGACGTCTCCAGGCCCGTAGACCACCTCAAGCTCCCCCTGAGGCGTAAAGGAGAACACCAGGTTGTCCGTGAGAATCGCGGAGCCCGAGAGCATGGCCAAGTCCCCATCCATCGCGACGCCGATCGCTGGAATGCCGCCTTCGACTGCCGTGAATTGCACCCCATCAGCCGAGTAGAGCAGGTCCCGTGCGCCCTCCACGATCCAGACCCCACCTTGGGTGTCCACCCCACCATCGATGAGCGAGCCATCCTCGGTGTGCACGAAGCTCTGGCTCTCCCCGTCGACCAGAAGGAGCTGGTGTCCGCCGGAGAGGCCCAGACCAATCCAAACCCTGCTCTGGTCTGCGGCGAGCACCTTCACCGACAGAGTGCCGGTCTCCGGCGCCACAGAGGAGAGATCCAAGGCGGTGGTGGACCACGTTGCGCCGCCATTCAGGGAGCGATGCAGCTGGGCTTCATTGGGGGAGTCGACCAGGAAGCTGGCGGTCCACACCTGCGATTCGGCGACGACGGCGGACACCGAGAGGCGCTGCCCTGGCCAGTCGGAGACTTGGCTCCAGGTCACCCCGCCGTCCACGCTGCGCAGGATGCCGTTGTCCTGGGCCTCCAGGTCTGCCGTGACCCCCACCACCACATCCTCATCGACGAAAGCGACCGAGCTCAGCACGTAGGGCTCAATGCCCGCGACCGCGTCCCACGCGCAGCCATCGACACTCCGGTAGAGGGTGACCTCCGGGTCGCGCGCTTGGGCACGGTTGGGCACGGTGGCCAGCCAGACGCCGCTGGGGCTGGCGGTGTAGCCAGGGGTCAGCAGGGAGTCCGGCGTGGTGACCGCCTCATGGCAGACCCAGTCCAATCCGTCTACGCCAGGCAGCAACAGGCCAAAGCTGGCCTCGACGCCGGCAGGGTTCCAGTCAATGGCGGTGATCTCAGCGCCTGCGTGGGCGTGGGCCGAAGCACTCAGCAGAAGGGTCAGCATAGGCAAGAGCATAGTCAGCACAGCCCCGGGCCGTGAGGTTAGGTCACCTCAAACCTGGAGCCCACATGTCCATTGACAGCGTCCTTTCGTCCATTCTCCCAGAAAAGCCCACCATGAAGGTGCTGGCGTCCTTGCACAGCGTTGTTCCGGGGGCTCCCAAGCTGCATCCCTACACCAGCCTCTCTGACGCAGTGCGCTCCATGAACCCCCGGGCCAGCTCCCGGGCCAAGGCCATCGCCCACGAGATGGAAAAGGAGGAGCGCTTTCAGGACATCCTGCGTGTCTCGGATCTGGTCGACAAAGGCGACGGCGCCTACGCGGCCATCACCGGCGTTCGCAAGACCCTGGGCTTCTTCTTCAAGCGCAAGGAAGGCGCTGGCATCGACGTGAACGAGCAGCAACGCAAGGACGCCGTGCTCAAGGCGCTGGCGATGGGCTGGATGGTACACAAGGGCTTTGACGGCAGCGCCAAGGAGAAGGCCGAGGCTTTCTGGTCTCTCCCCGCAGGTCAGAGCCTGGCCCTGTACTTCGCCGCCATCGAGGTCGCCCTGCCCTTCGCAGACGAGCTCGCCAGCGGAGGCGCCGGCCTCTTCCAGGGCATGATGGACCGTGAGGGGGGCTCCCAGCTCAAGCGCCTGAGCCTCCTGGGCGGCTTCAGCGGCGGAGATGCCGGCTCCATGCTCAGCATGCTGTCCGGCGGTTTGGGCGAGAAGATCGACCTGGCCAGCAAGTACGTGGGCCCCATCGCCGAGAGCGCCAAGAACGCCCTGCCTCGCGTGGCTCAGAGCGCGGACTCCATCACCGGCGTGGTGGCCACCGCCGCAGACCTGCTGCCCGTCTACCGCCTGCTGGGTGCTCGTCTCGCAGCCGAGGCCATCGCGCGTGCTGCCCTGGTCAAGGACGACCGCCTGGGCTGAGCCTGGTTCTCGGTGGGTCTCAGGACGCCTGAGGCCCGCTGATCCGCTGAGCCAGCGACTGGCCCTTCCCAGGAGGCGATGTGGGTCACTCCCGGCTGAAAGGGCACCGATCCTGATCCACATCGCGCTGCATCGACTTGATCATTGACCTGCTCTCTCTCGGGTGAACAAAGACCCATCCCGACTTGGAGCCGACATGGCCAAGCAAGAGAACAACACGCTGAACCAGGTGGGCTTCTGGGCCCTGCTCAGCATGACTCTGGGGCTGGCCCCCTTCCAACCCGAGCCACACATCCTCGGAAAGCTGCGCTGGCTGGCCGGCGGCGCCGAGGGCATGGGGCTGATGGACTACTTTGACCTGCTCCTGCACGGCTTCCCTTTTGTGTTTCTTGGGGTGGCCATCGTCAAGTTCGTGCTCTCCAAGCTGAGCAAGACCGGCGGGCTCAAGAGTCAGGCGGAGTGAGCTAAAAAACCCTCCTGACACTCCCTGACAGGAGCCCCCCCTACCTTGTCTGTGTGCCGCCCAAAACGCGGCGAGAAACCACAGACAAGGACACCTGAAATGATCACCAACATCCCTGCAAACCCAGCCCTGCCCACCAACCTGACCCGCTCCTTCCCGCTGGTCTTCGTGCAGGACCTGGACGCCGTCAAAGCCTTCTACAGCGAGGGCTTGGGCATGCCACTGACCCATGATCTGCCCGAGTACCTACAGGTCCAGCTGACGCCAGCTGGCCAGGCAGGTCCCGAGCTGGCCTTCATGAAGTCTCCAGCTCCTCCAGCCACCTACAGCCAAGGCTTTGTGCTCTCCATCCCGGTGGCTGATGCGGACGCCTTGGAGAAGAAGCTCGATGCCCAGAAGATCCCCGTGCACGCCCGTGCATCGGACAAGCCTTGGGGCTGGCGCAGCGTTCATGTGATGGATCCGGCCGGTGTGGTGCTGGACTTCTTCCACGTCATGCCCGCCTGAGCCTCGAGGCGCTCAGGGCTTGGCCTGGCGGATGCCCTGAATCTTGGCGTTCATGAACTCGGAGAAGGCCCGGGTCTTGGGCGCCATGAAGCTGCGCTCTGGGTAGCAGAGACAGAGGGGCTCTCGCCTGCCCAAGAGCCCTGGAAGCACTGGCACCAAGGTTCCATCCGCCAAGTCCTGACGCACCAGACGGTCCACCACCAAGGCAACGCCGAGTCCCGCTCGGGCCATGTACAGGCGCTGGCCCATCTGATTGCTGACCAGGCGGCCGCCGACCTGGGCGCGGCCGCCGTCCAGGAGGGGCCAGGTGGACTCCGGAGTGCCGTCCGGCATGAAGCCGCGGATGCAGGAGCGCTCTTGCAGGTCGGCGAGCTGGATGGGGCCGCCGGCGGCCAAGTAAGCGGGAGCGACCACGGCGACCTGCAGGTCCCTGGCCAGGGTACGCACCACAAGATTGGGCGCGTCGACGGGGCCCAAGCGAAGGGCGATGTCGAACTCCCCGCCAATCAGGTCCATGGGACCGGCCGAGGCGACCAGCTCCATTCGAACCTGCGGGTAGGTCTCCAAGAACTCGGCGACCCAGCTGGCCATCGCGGCGTGCGGCATCTCCGAGGGCACGGAGACACGAAGGAGGCCCCGGGGCACCCCGTCGATTCTGCGCACCGCCGCCTCGGCGTCTTGCGCAGCACGCACGATGAGCCGAGCCTTTGCATAGAGCTCGGTGCCTTCCTGGGTGGCGGCGATGCGGCGTGTCGTGCGGTGGATGAGGCGCACCCCAAGCCGCGATTCCAGTCGGGCCAAGCGTCGGCTCAAGGTGGGCCTGGGAATGCCGAGCCGTTGGGCGGCCGCCGTGAGGCTCCCGGCATCCAGGATGGTCACGAACTCCTCAAAGTCTTCTGCTGCGCTCATTCGTAATGAATCCTGTCTACTGATGTCCAATATGGGCCCTTGGATATCGATTGGTGCAAGTATAGAACAGAGTCACCCCACCTTGGAGGACTCAATGTCCGAGAAACAACTGAAGATCGCCTACTTCCTCTCCACCGGCCTGTTCTGCCTGATGGTCCTACCAGGCGCCATCGCAGACCTGGTCCAGCCTCAGGTTGCGGTCGACATGATGGTGACCCTTGGCCTTCCCCTCGCGCTGCTGACCTTGCTGGGGATCTGGAAGCTCTTGGGCGTTGTCGCCGTGCTCTTGCCAAACACCAACCGCATAAAGGAGTGGGCCTTTGCTGGCTTTGCCTTTGACCTGACCGGCGCCTCCTACCTGCACGGCGCTGCCGGAGACTGGGCTGGCGTGGTGCCACCCCTGGTGATTCTGGCTGTCGGAGCTGGCGCTTACGCCACCTGGCGGATGCGCTCCAAGGCGGCCGCAGAGCAAGCGAGCGCAACGTAATGACGTGATCACTCCTGCTTGAGCCTGCCCTCACTCGCCCCGGAACCCTCTGGCGGCGTTGCTCAACGCTCGACGGGCTAGCGCACGCCTTCGGTCTCGCGCCTTGCCAGCAGGTCCCGGTTCTTCGCGACAGCAGGATCAACAGTTCGGATCACGTCAGTAAGCCTCGCGCGGACGGCGGCAGCGGGTCGGCCTGGATACTATCCATCGCCCTATGTCCCGCGCAGACCGCCTCTACCGACTCCTGGCCTTTCTCCGCCGCCGCCGCATTGCGACCGCGGCGGAGCTGGCCCGGCACCTACATGTCAGCGAGCGCACCATCTACCGAGATGTGCAGCAGCTGGTCGACAACGGCGTAGAGATCCGCGGCGAGGCCGGCGTGGGCTACCGCCTGGAGAAGAGCGGGGCCCTGCCGCCCATCATGCTGGACGTTGAAGAGGTGCAGGCGCTGGTCTTTGGTGCCCGCCTCGTCGACCGCTGGGGCGACCCAGAGCTGCAGGCCGCGGCAAAGTCTGCCTTGGACAAGCTCAGCGCCGTTCTGCCGCCTGCTCAGGAGAGCTGGCTGGACAACACGGCCCTGTACACCATCCCCTCCAGACCCAGAGCCGAGGACCAGAGCAAGCTGGCCTTGGTTCGAGACGCTCTCTCTCAGAGGCGTTGTCTGGAGACCGACTACGTGGACCGGCAAGGCCTTGAGAGCACCCGCGTGCTCTACCCCCTGGGGCTCTGGTTCTGGACCTCAACCTGGACCCTGGCGGCCTGGTGCACCTTGCGCCAGGACTACCGAAGCTTCCGAGTGGACCGCTTGGACCAGCTGCGCATGAGTGAGCAGCGCTTCCCAGACGAGGAGCCCTACAGAGTGAAGAGCTTCGTGGCGGCGATGCGGGCCCGAGAGGGCGTGGAGTTGGGCCCCAGGAGCTGAGCCTAATCCTTGCAGACCCAGGTCCAGGGTCCGTGCTGCAGGGGGTCCTCGATCGGGGATGCGCTCTCCAAGATGCAGCCTTGCGCATTGGGTCCGTGCCAGGGGCCTCCCCCTCCCTCTTCTAGAGCTTCCCCTCTCTCCCCTTCTCCGTCCACGTGCACCAGCTCAAACTCGGGTCCTGACCAGCCATAGACCCCATAGGACAGGGCAAACATGCCGCACCAGCGGCAGGCACAGCTGGTCTTCTGCTGCGGCCAGGCCGCGCCCTCCTGCCCATCTCCTTGCAGCTCGATCAGCGAGACGCCTCGGCCGTCGTTGTCCGGCCAGCCACGCCACAAGCTGCCCTGCGCGGCGACGCTCCACTGCTCCCCGCTCTCCAGATCCAGCACCTCCAGAGCGCTGTGCTCCGGGTTGATCCAGCCCACGCTGCTGCCATCCACCGAGAAGGCGGCTTGGCGGGGTGGCAAGCATCGGTTGTTGTCGGGCTCCAGGGTCACCCCTTCCAGCTGACGCCACGCGCCAGCATCGTCAATGAGCCAGATCCCCCCCACATCTTGAACCAAGGCGTGGCGTCTGTCCCCGCTGACCGCGATGAGGTCCTCAATGACGCTGGACTCCCCGCTCACGCTGTCCCAGGCCCGCAGGGTGGGCTCAGCCCCAAAGGGCTCCCCATGGTGGCCGAAGCTGGGCCTCTCTTCCCCAAACTCCACCAGGAAGACCGTGCGGCCGCTCAGGGTCGAGCCGTAGACAAAGGACCAACCGGGCTCGCCAATAGAGACCGACTCCGAGGGCCTCAGGTCCGGGGATTCAAGACTCGCCGCGGCCAGGCCCATCTCTGGGGTCGCTTGAGCAGAGCCCTCCGCCAATGCTCTGGTCTTCGCGGCCAAACACCCCAGGAACAACACCCACATGGAACCTCCTGCTGCGATGGACCACAGAGCCACTCAGCGGTTCCCCTCAGCGATCTTGGATCTGCTTGATCAAGTCCTCCAGATCTCCGCCTCCATCCCCCAGGTCCAAGACGCCGTCCCCGCCACCGGTGACGCCCGTGCTGGGACGCGCCAAGGGTGGTGGACGCGGAATGGGCGCGGCGGCCCCGTCCTGAAGCTTGGGTTTGAGGAAGCTGCTGCGGCCATCCAGCCAACGCTGGTATCGGGCAAAGCTCCACTGCCCATCGGGTGCACCCAGCTCCATCAACGAGGCCAGCTTGTGCAGGTGGCCCTCGCGAATCACAGCGCGGATCCCGCTGCTGGCCCGCAGGACCTCGCACTCGGGGACGCGGAAGTCCAAGCCCGGGCGGCGGACCAGGCGCTGGGTGAGCACGCCGACCAGGCAGTTGGCCAGCTGCGCGCGGACCCCAGCTTGGGACTCAGGCGGGAAGCTGGAGACCAGACGGGAGATGGCCTCGCTGGCGGAAGAGGCGTGCATGCTGGCCAGTACCAAGTGGCCGGTCTCTGCGGCATCCAGGGTCAGCTCCATGGTTCGCGCTCTTCGCATCTCCCCCACCAGGATGACGTCGGGATCCTCGCGCAGGGCGTCCAAGAGGCCTTGCTCAAAGCTGGGGGTGTGCTGGCCCACCTCACGCTGGCGCACAAAGGCGTGCTGCATGCGCAGGCGGTACTCCACGGGCTCTTCCAGGGTGAGCACGTGCTTGGAGGGGGCGCGGTCCAAGGCATGAATCAGAGCGGCCAGGGTGCTGGACTTGCCGGAGCCGGTGGCCCCGGCGACCAGGACCAGGCCGTGCTTGCGCTGCACCAGCTCGGCCAGGTCGGGGTGCAGGTTCAGGCGGGCCAAGGTGGGCTGGGCGCCGGAGAGCAGACGCACGGCCATGCCCACGCCGCGCATCGACTGCATCACGTTGATTCGGCAGGAGACCCCGCCCATGACCTTGGACAGGTCCGCGCTTCGGCGCTCCAGAAAGCGAGACCACTCAGCTGCGGGAATCAGGTCCCGAGCGGCATCTTGGAGCGCCTGGGCGCCGATGGGCTCTGCAGCCTTTCGCAGGGTGCCGTCCACCCGCATCATGACGGGCAAGCCGGGCTCGAAGTGCAGATCGCTGGCGCCAGCGCGGGCAGCAGAGCGGATGAGGTTGGCGAGCATCACAGGGTCCAGTGCAAGGGGCCAATCAATAGCGTCAGGTATCGGCTATCCTGCTTGGCCTACACCCCAGGTGCCCATGTTGTTGCTCCTTGTTGGCCTCGCGCGTGGAGCGGGTCCCGAGACCTCGGTCTGCGAGACCCCTGACGCACTGCGGGCGCTGGCTGGTGCGGCCGATCCCACACACCCCAACATGCTGCAGCCTCCCAGCGGCTTTGGGTCCCCAGGTCCACGGATGATGGTCGCCGACAAACAGCCCTACGGCGCGCCCTACCCGCAACACCGGCTCACGAAGAACTTCTCCATCAACTGGACCCAGTCGGATCTGCCTGAGCCAGCGGTGAACCTTGTGGAAGAGGCCCTGGAGTTGGCTTGGACCCGCTTGATCGAGGAGCAAGGCTGGCCGGCGCCGGTGAGCTCCGATGAGTACCTGGTCTGGGTGGTTCTGGACGAAACGATGGAGGGGACCGGCTTTACCACCGAATACTACAGCGAGGAGTACCCCTACCCCTTGGGCTACCCGGTGGTGTACATCAACCCCACTTGGTTCACCAGCCCGGCCTTCTACAGGGGCTTGGTTGTGCACGAGTTCATGCACGCCATTCAGTACGAGATGCGCGAATGGGAAGAGGGAGAGGAGGAGCAGACCTGGTACTGGGAGGCCAGCGCCAACATGGCCCCGGAGCTCGTAGAGTCCAGCTGGGACGGGCACCACTACACCTCCGCTTGGTACGCCGACAACGCACACGAGCGCTACGACACCTTCATCGGCGCCCACCAGTACGGCATGTACGTGCTCAACGCCCACCTAGAGGACACCTTGGGTCCAGGCACGATGCTGGAGATCTGGGAGGCTGGGCGGACGGACTCCACGGCACTGTGGGACAACCTGATGCGCCAAGCCACTGGCCTGCCACCCGAGGAGATCTTCGGCGGATTCAGTGGGCGCTACGCCAACGGCACGCTGCCAGAGTCCAGCTTCTACGCCTTTGTCACGCCCATGGGCACCCTCTTGGAGGGCTCCTCCAGCACCAGCAGCTACCTGGGCAGTGAGTTCTGGGAGGTCAGCGCCGACACCTGGGTCAAAGCAGAGGGCCGCGTTGTGCTCGGAAACGCACGAGGCGAGAGCGGCGATGAGGTCCAGGCCTTCGCCGGCGAGATGGTCTCCGTGACCGGATTGGCCCAAGACACCCAGTACCAACTGACCCTTGCAGAGGGCCCCACACCGGAGCCAGAGCCAGAGCCTGTGGACCAAGTAGAGGGCTGCGGCTGCGGCCAAGTTCCCGCCCCTGTCAGCCTCTGGCTCTTGCCCTTGGTCGGCGGCCTGCTTTTGCTCCGGCGACGCGCGGTCACACACCCTGTCACCCACTAGGTGGCAGCCCCGCCCCTGAGGCGGTACAACACACCCCCTTCCCGGCGCCTCCCTTTTGGACGGCCGGGGCCCTTCAGCCGATGGATCTGCATGTCTTTGCAACAGAAACTGACCCACCTGCAGCAGCTCGAGACCGAGAGCATTCACATCCTGCGGGAGGCCGCAGCCGAGTTCGACAACCCGGTGATGCTCTACTCCATCGGAAAAGACTCCGGTGTGATGGCCCACTTGGCCATGAAAGCCTTCGCTCCAGGCAAGCCTCCTTTCCCCTTCCTGCACGTGGACACCACCTGGAAGTTCAAGGAGATGATCGACTTCCGTGCGGCCTTTGCGGCGAAGTACGGCATCGAGCTCATCGTTCACACCAACCAAGACGGTGTGAAGCAGAACATGAACCCCTTCGACTTCGGGTCGAACGAGTACACCACCGTCATGAAGACGGACGGCCTGAAGCAGGCGCTGAACAAGCACCGCTTTGACTGTGCCTTTGGTGGTGCCCGCCGGGACGAGGAGCGCAGCCGCGCCAAGGAGCGCATCTTCTCCTTCCGCGATGAGTTCCACCAGTGGGACCCCAAGAACCAGCGCCCAGAGCTCTGGAGCAACTACAACACCCGCATCCGCAAGGGTGAGAGCGTTCGTGTGTTCCCCTTGAGCAACTGGACCGAGCTGGACATCTGGCTGTACATCGAGCGCGAGAACATCGACATCGTGCCCCTGTACTTGGCCAAGAAGCGCCCCATGGTTGTGCGCGATGGCAACCTCATCATGGTGGACGACGAGCGCATGCGTTTGAAGGAAGGCGAGGAGCCCAAGATGGTGGACGTTCGCTTCCGCACCTTGGGCTGCTACCCCCTCAGCGGCGCGGTCCCAAGCACCGCGCGCACCGTGCCCGAGGTCATCCAGGAGATGCTCAGCACCACCATGTCGGAGCGCCAGGGCCGCATGATTGACTTTGACGAAGATGGTTCGATGGAGCGCAAGAAGCGCGAGGGGTACTTCTAATGGCCGTCACCGACGCACAGCTCATCAAGAGCGACATCAACGCCTACTTGGCCCGCTACGAGTACAAGGAGCTTCTACGCTTCGTGGCCGTGGGCTCGGTGGACGACGGCAAGAGCACCCTGATCGGGCGCCTGCTGCACGACACGGGCATGATCTACGACGACCAGCTGGCCGCCGTGAAGAAGGCCTCGAACATCGAAGGCGAGGAGATCGACTTCTCCCTGCTGACCGACGGTCTGCGCGCTGAGCGCGAGCAGGGCATCACCATCGATGTGGCCTACCGCTACTTCAGCACCGACAAGCGCAAGTTCATCATCGCGGACACACCGGGTCACACCCAGTACACCCGCAACATGGTGACCGGTGCCTCCACGGCCAACGTGGGCATCATCCTGATCGACGCCCGCCTGGGCGTGCTGCAGCAGTCCCGCCGTCACGCCTACATCGCCAGCTTGCTGGGCATCCCCCACTTGGCCGTCTGCGTGAACAAGATGGACCTGGTCTCCTACGACCAGCAGGTCTTTGACCGCATCGAAGCAGAGTTCTGCGAGTTCGCCAAGAGCCTGAACTTCAAGGACGTGACCTGCTTCCCCATCTCCGCCCTCAAGGGTGACAACGTCGTCGGGCCCTCGCCTGAGACTGAGTGGTTCACCTCCCCCGCGTACCACGGCAAGAACGTGCTGGAGTACCTGGAGACGGTGGAGATCGACGAGGACATCAACCACAAGGACTTCCGCCTTCCAGTTCAGAACGTTCTGCGTCCGAACCTGGATTACCGTGGATTCTCCGGTCAGATCTCCAGCGGCGCCATCAAGCCCGGCGACGCCGTCATGGCGCTGCCCAGCGGCAAGACAAGCCGCGTCAAGGCCGTGGACATCCACGGTGAGCCCACCGACGGCGCTGTGGTGCCCCAGTCGGTGACCCTGCGCTTGGAAGACGAGATCGACATCAGCCGTGGCGACATGCTGGTCAAGGTCGACAACCTGCCCCAGGCCAGCCGGACCGTGACCGCCCACCTGGTGTGGATGTCCGAGACCGAGCTGGACCCCCAGAAGAGCTACCTGCTCAAGCACACCTCCCAGACGGTGCGCGCGCAGGTGGACAAGGTCTCTTGGGTCAAGGACATGGACACGCTGGAGAACAACACCAGCGCGACCACCCTGCAGCTCAACGACATCGGCCTGGTCACTCTGACCTGCACCCGGGCGCTGTTCACGGATCCCTACCGGACCAACCGGAACACCGGCTCCTTCATCCTGATCGACTCCCTGACCAACAACACCGTTGGTGCGGGCATGGTCGAGCCGGTTGGCGGCGACCGTCAGGATCTGGACGCCATGTTGCGCGAGGCACGTGCAGGCTCCGCCATCCGTCCCAAGACCCAGGTCTCGCCGCGCGAGCGTCATGACCGTCTGGGCCAGAAAGGCGCAACCGTGTGGCTGACCGGCCTGCCGGGCTCCGGCCGATGGGCCTTGGCCTACGCCTTGGAGCGTCGCCTCTTCGACCAGGGCCGCACCGCCACGGTCGTGGACCCCACCGGCAATGATCTGAGCGGCGTCCTGGCAGCCTGCAAGGCTTCTACCGACGCTGGGCTCATCACCATCTGTGCGTACCCCACGCCACACCGTGATGACCGCCACGCCCTGCGTGAGCGCGTCGGCGAGGACCGCGTGCTGCACGTCTACGTCAACACCGACCCAGCCATCTGTGCTGAGCGGCGCCCCGACGTGGACCAGAGCGGATTTGAGCCTCCCAAGCACCCCGATTTGACCTTGGCATTGGACAGCATTCGCCTGGACCAAGCCGTCAAGGACATCCTGGAGCAGCTGGACAGGGCCGGTCAGTTCGAGAAGCCTCAGTAGCGCCTTGGACAGCCAAGCCACCAACCCCCTCCATGGCGTGACCCTCAAGGTTCTCTTGCAGGACCTTGTGGATCGCCATGGCTGGGAGGGGCTGGCTGATCAGTTTGATTTTGCTTGCTTCCACAACGACCCAAGCCTGAACTCCAGCCTCAAGTTCCTGCGCAAGACGCCGTGGGCGCGGGCCAAGGTGGAGAAGCTCTGGGTCGCGGAGTGGCGGGTGTTGGAGAAGAAGCGGGTGCGCAATGCCCGCCGCAAAGCACGCCGGGCCTTCAAGGCGAGCTTGGGGGAAGAGTAGAACACGCGGCAGTGACACCTGATGGTGGATACGCGCCCCGAACCGGGCTTAGAACGCGCCGAAAAGAGCACGCATGCTCTAGGCAACACCAGCCACAATCACCTGCCCGTGATTGCTAAGGCTCATCCTGCACAAGCTGCACGGAGAGCTCCAGCGTGTGCGCCACGAATCGGTCCGGGGCGTAGCTCTGCCAGCCACCGCGGCGGCGGTAGTCGATGCTCACCGGCCCAAGACCCACCCCTGCGCTCCAACCCAGGTTGGCCTCGATTCCCGTCAGTCGCGCCCCAACACCCACCAGGCCCGCGGCGTGGGGCCCCCAGCGGCCGAAGGGAGCGATCCCGTAGCCCGCAGATACGTCGGGAAAGAAGACCGAGCCCCCCGGCACCTTGAGCACCAACAACTGCAGGCTCGCAGGCATGTAGAAGACCGGCGGCAGATAGAAGGCGAAGGCCACGCCAGCAGTGACGGCTGTCCGCTTGTCATCGGCGTTGTCAGGGGTCCAGGAGCGCCCGTAGCCCGCCAATCCTCCGGCGGTGAACTGCTCTTGGGGCTCAGCGGCCAAGACACAGGGCAAGAGGTAGAGCATCGGGCCTCCGGCAGCAAAGCTACCACGCAAGAAGTGCCACCTTGCCCCTTGTCTCTCCCCCACCCCGCGTCTACCCATGCTCCCATCATGGAACTGAACGACAAAAACCTGGACTGGCTCAAGAGAGCCGGCACCATCGACCGCTTGCGCGAGGCGACCCACAACCTCGACGCCATGCTTGGGGCCATGAAGGCCTTGCAGGAAGGGGGCCCTCTGCGTCGCGGCTTGGCGGCCCTGGCCGTCACGGCCCACCTCGCAGAAGCGCTGCTGCCCGACACCGACCCCGAGGCCCTGCTGGAGCAGCAGGGTTGGAAGCAGGTCTCCAAGCACCGCGGGGTGGACACCCTGCTGCTGCGCTTGCTGCGCATGCGGCCCAGCCGCCAAATCTCTCTGCCCCAGCGCTCCGGTCGCAACAACGCCCGCAGCACCCTGGAGATTTGGGAGATGGACGGCGAGCCAGCCATCGCGGCCATCAAGAGCTGGAACGAATGGGAGGTCCTGGAGCGGCGCCCTGGCGCAGCGCGGGACTTCCTCAGCGACATGTGGGATGAGCACAAGGTCTGGGTGGTCGGACGGCAAGGCATGCGCAGCGAGCTGAACCTCAGTCCGGTGGCCTCGACGGCGGAGCGCCCCATTGGCCAGCAGTCCGCGGACATGCGTGCCTGGGTCCAGGAGCCCAGCACGGGCACCCGGATCGCCCTCATCGTCGGACCGACGGGTGCAGGGAAGACCAGCTTGGCGCGCACGGCCTTGGGCAAAGAGCGGGTCCTGCAGCTCCCAAGCCGGATCGTGAACTCCGATGCCCTGGTGGAGCTGGCCTCTGTGCTGCAGCCAGGCGTGGTCTTGCTCGACGACGTGGTCCTCAACCGCGGCGGACTGGACCAGGAGCTGGCGGGCCTCATGGACCGTCTGCACGGGCGGGTTGACCTGGTCATCGCGACCTTCATGGACGACTCCCTGACCCGGGAGGAGGCCTGGCGTCCCGGTGGCTTGTACTGGCCTGGAATGCGGGCCGGTCGAATCGACCGCGTGGTGTTCTTGCCGCCTCCCAGCGAGGAGGAGCGCCGGCAAATCCTGGTGCACTACGGAGTGAGCGCGGACAAGCTGAGCATCCTGGCGAGCCTCTCGGAGGGCCTCACGGGCGCCTTCCTGCGGCACTTGGCCATGCGCTCTGAGGCCTGCGCGGTCACGGAGCTGCCGGAGTTGGTGCGTCAGCTGCGGGCGCAGGCCCCGGCGGCCTTCAGCAAGCACCTGGAGAAGGACGAGGACGACGAAGAGGACGCCAAGGCCAGCTAAGCCTTCTCGTCCATCCGGCGCCATCCGCAGCCTTGCTGCCAGCGGTCGCAGCCCCAGCCCGTGCGCCCCCGCATGATGCGCCCCATCCCACAGTTGGGGCACATCATGCCCACGGGGTCCTTGGCCGTGGTCGGGTCCGGCCGCTCTCTGGGCGGGAAGTCGAAGGTGACCCGGCCGGTCTCATCCAGCTTCAGGGCCGCCTCGAAGCTCTTGCCCTTCTTGGACTTGAAGTTCTTCATCACCGGGGTCTTGCCCTTGGTGAGCAGCTGTTTGGCCGAGCGCAGACTGACCGGGCGCTTGGCGACGGTCTTGAAGATGACGAAGGTACAGGCCCGGCCTTTGGCGCAGGAGAAGGCGCCTTTGCCCTCGCGTACGGGGGACTGACATATCGGACATTCGCCGATCACCGGCCGGTCGTCTTCGACGATCTCAGGAGGGGGAGGCTCGGCATCCAAGATGGCCTTGACCACCTCGCCGGTGCGGATGCGCACATCGGCCATGAAGCGCTCGCGGGTCTCCTTGCCATCGGCCACTTTGGAGAGGCGGGCCTCCCAGCGGCCGGTGAGCTCGGCGCTCTTGAGCTCTTCGATGGGCACCGCTGCGATCAAGGCCCGACCGCGGTCCGTCCCTAGTAGAAACTTGCCCTTGCGCTCCACAAAGCCCCGGCGCTCCAGGGTGCCCAAGATGTTGGCCCGGGTGGCTGGCGTGCCCAAACCAGACTGACGCATCGCGCGCTTGGCGGCCGCATCGTCCAGGTCCTTGCCCGCCCCCTCCATGCCCTTGAGGATGCTGGCGTCGTTGTGGTGGGCCGGCGGCTTGGTCTGCCCGGCCTTGTGCTCGACCTCTGCGCAGAGCACCCCGTCCCCGTCATTGAGCAGAGGCAGCTCCGTGTCCGCACGCTTCTTGGGCGGGTCCACCGCTTGCCACCCGGCCTGAACGCACATGCGCCCGCGGGCTCGAAAGCTCAAGGGAGCCCGCACGCCATCGGGCAGCTCCACGCCTTCTTTGGGCGTGATTTGAAGGACCAGCTTGGCCACATCAAAGAGCGCATTCTCAGAGAGCACGGCTAGAAAGCGCCTGGCCACCAAGTCGTAGATGCGCTTCTCTTCCGGGTTCAGGCTGTGGCTGTTGGGCACCCGGTCGGTGGGCAAGATGGCGTGGTGGTCACCCACCTCTTCGGCGTTGATGACGCGCTTGCCGGGGTTGATGGGCCCGCGCCCCAAGATGGCCTGTGCGTGGGGTGCATAGGGCGCCAGCTGACCCACGGCCTGCACGATGCCTGGCAGCTCTTCGAGCTGATCTGGGGTCAGAAAGCGCGCGTCGCTTCGCGGGTAAGTGATGAGCTTGTGCCGCTCATAGAGTGCCTGGGCGATCTCAAGGGTCTTGGCGGCGCTCATGGAATATCGTTGGTTCGCCCTACGCTGCAACGCAGTCAAGTCATAGAGCAGCGGCGGCCGTTCGGTCTTGCGGGAGCGGGTGGACTCGGTGATCTCGCCAGGCTGCTGGGCCACGGCTTGGACCACGGCCTCTGCGGCCTGCAGGCTGGGAAGTCGGGTGTCGCCCGAGGCCCCGCTGGGCTTGCTCGACTTGTCCTCGCGCGAGTCCGGATCCTCTTCTTTGGCCTGTCCATCCAGGCCGCCCTTCTGGAACCAGGTCGCAGGGAAGAGCACCTGCTCCTCCCCCTCCGCCAGGTCCCCCAGGCCCTGAATCTTGCCCTTGACCTGCCAGTAGTCCTCGGGGACAAAGTCCGCGATCTGGGCATCTCGCGCGATGATCATGGCCAGGGTCGGGGTCTGAACCCGCCCGACGCTCAGGAGCTGACCACCCCCACCCTTTCGGGCCAGACAGGTCATCGCCCGGGTGGCGTTCAGGCCGACCAGCCAGTCTGCCTCCGCCCTGGAGCGCGCCGCGTCTGCCAGGGAGTCGTATTCGTGCCCGGGCCGAAGCTTGGCCCACGCTGCGTTGATGGCCCGCTCGGTCATGGAGCTGACCCAGAGGCGCTGAACCGGCGCTTTGCATCCGCTCAGCTGCATCACGTAGCGAAAGATCAGCTCCCCTTCTCGCCCTGCATCGCAGCCGTTGACCACGGACTCCACACGCTTGTCCGCGAGCAGCTTCTTGAGGATGCCCACCTGCTCGGCGGCGCCCGAGCGCACCTGGATCTGGAACTCTTCCACCAGCATGGGCAGGCGCTCCGGATCCCAGCGCTTCCACTCCGGATTGTAGTGGGCCGGGCCCACCAGCTCCGCCATGTGGCCAAAGCACCACGCGATGACGAGGCCCTCGCCATGCAGGTAGCCCTGGGACTTGCCTCGGATGCCGAGCACTTTGGCCAGGTCCCGGGCCACGGAGGGCTTCTCTGTGATCACTACGCGCATGCCGGGCGGGTAGCCCAGCGATGGCCCCGGGGCTACTCGCGGCGGGCTTGGGTGGGGGTGCCGTCGACGGCCTCAAGGACCTCGTAGACCGTGAAGCTGTGGCCGGATGGGGAGAGTTCCCCAGCGAGCAGCGGCCCGTATTTGCCCTTGAGCCAGACCTTGCAGGTCTCCGCACCCGGACAAGGATCCTGCAGGCGCGTCTCCAGCGTGATGCCCATCGCTCCAGTGTCCAGCGAGAAGGACACCGCAGGGTCGCTCATCAACGCTACCGACTGCACCCCCAGTGGGTCCCGCTCGATCTCAAAGGGCAGAATCAGGGTGGACTCCTGTGTGGAGAGCCAAGCCAGAAAGGGCTCGGCGGAACTCAGGGGGGGCATGGCGTTGGCCTGGGACTCGGGAGTGGGTGCTGCCACCTCTTGTTCGGAGAGCGCGTCCGCGGGGGGCGGTGTGTCGGCGACGCCGGAGACTTGGCAAGCGAGAACGAGTAGAGTGAGCATGGGTGGAGCGTAGCAGCCCTCGGACGGAGAAGAGCCGCTGCTTGCGCCGAGACGCACGCCGGAGGCCACTTGGACGAGTATCCACTACTGACCAACCTCGGCGCTCTCCTGCTCCTGGTGGTAGGTCTGGTGGTTTGGCTCCGGCACATGGCCTGGCAGCAGCGCACCGAGCCCGTCGGTGGCCCTGTCGCACGCGCATGGCAGGCCCTGGCCAAAGCTCAGGGCTGGAAGACCCTCTCCTCCGGGCCGGACAGCCCCTTTGTTCGTGTGCAAGGCACGCTCGCCGAGCAAGCCTTCGAGCTTCACATCCCAACAGCGGATCCCCCAGACAGGCCCACCCAGGTGAGCGTGGCGGTCCCCGAGGACTGGACCACGGACAAGACGGGCACGGTGAGCTCCGGCGCCGGCCGCTTCCGCCACCGGGTGCCAGACGCCAAGGTCAGTCTTGGACTTGTGCATCGGAGCTTCGCACTCTTCAACATGGTCATCCGTCAACGAATGCCCCATTGGGAGCCTTCCCCGGGGTGGACCGACGCAGCGGGTCAGGGAGTCTGGCCTCGAATGTTGCGGGACATCGGAGTGCTGCACTTAGAGGCCGCCCTGCAATACACCAACGCGGGCCTTCAAACCTGCATCGTGGCGCAGTGCGCGCTCTCCGAACGCTCCTTCCGAATCACCCACGCATCCCAGGCCAAAGGGCCGAAGGTGTCCTTGGGGACCCCGGCGCTGGACCAGCTGCTCCATGCGACGGGAGACCTGAGCACCATCCAGCCGCTCCTCTCAGATCCCTCTGCCGTCGAGGTCATCTTGGCTCTGCTGCACACCTACCCGGGAGCACGCTTGGAGGAGCACGGCGTCGTTCTTCTCGCCCTCGGCGATCTTGGCGAGGAACTTCTGCCGGCGCTCCAGGCCGTCTCCGCCCTGGCAGAGCACCTGGATCGCCTTCCACGCACACAACCCCCAAGATGGAGTTGATCCCCGCCCGGACCTTTTCATCGCCGCCATCGTGGCCGCCCCGATCTTGGGGCTGGCCATCATCGTCGCACTCTCCAGAGTGGACACGGAGGACCCAGAGGCCGCCCCCTGGTTGCGACACCCACTGAACGCGGGCGGTGCAACAGCCGGCTCGGAGCCGGGGGCAGGCCAGAGGGGTAGAATGAACATGGCCGGAGCGTCGCTGGGGGGAATAGATCTTGAGCATGGACCTTGCCAGCGTCATGATCTTGAGCGCCCCCCTGTTGCTGGCCATCGCCTTTGTCGTTCGCTTGGCCACTTCGGGCGAGAAAGACGCTCCGCTCAAGGCCTTTCCCCCTCCCGACCCCGAGGCCTTGCCGCACGCCGAGAAGTGGATGCGTGACTCCCCCTGGCCCGAGCTGGCCCGCTCCAAGGGCTGGTCATGCACCTCTTTGCTGCCAAGCACCGGAAGGCCCTCCTTTCGGGTCCGGGGGCAACACGAAGGACAGGACTTTGAGGCGGTGGCCAGCCTACGCGGCAGCGTCCTCGAAGTCACCGGCCATCAGCACTACTCTGGGGAGCGCCTGCAGGTGCGTGCCCCGACGCGCCAGCCGCCCGAAGCGCTGGTGTTCCGAGAGAGCCGCCTACACTGGTCTGTCACCGGCGCAACCTTGACCCCGTTCCAAAATTGGCTGCCCGAGCAGAGTGACACGCAAGCATTGGAGTGGAGAGCCCCCCACCTGGAGCTGACGCTCTCCCGCCCAGGCGACCCCGAGCAATGTGTACGACAGGCCATGGCACTCTTCAAAGCCTTGCGGCACGCCGAGTTTCCCTTCTGGTACACGGCCCGAGCCGGCTGGACGTTGAAGCTGGACAGCACGAGGCAGTGGCCTCGCTTGAGCCGACAGGTCGACGGGGTGCAGGTCAACGCTAACCTGGAGTGGGTGCAGGGGGCGCTGCGTACACGGATCATGGCCCCAATTCCCATCCAAGACACCCGCTTCTCGCTGGTCCACCCCGACTTTCGAGACGGCGAGAGGGTCCGCACCCGACACCCCATCGCCGACAGCCTCCTCCACGCCACAGGGGATGGAGAGGCCCTGCACCGAATCCTTCAAGGGGACGCGACCTTCTCCGCCATCATGGCCATCGTGCACGGCCACCCCGGCTCGAGACTGACCCAGGACCGCATTGAGCTCATCGCGGCGGGCGACATGGGAGACGGCCTCCTGCAGGCCATGAACAAGGTCGTGCGGGCCGCCAGCGCCATCTCCGCGAGCGCAGAATGAACGCCGTCTCTTGGCTCATCCTGTGCATGGTCGTGACTGCGGGTGCCGTTCAGCTGGTGCGCTATCTGCAACGGGACGATGCGAGCCCCCCCCTGCCCGGACTGACGCCGCGCTCCTTCCCAGACTCAAACGGTCTGCGCGTGCTGCACGGCTTGGAGCAGTCGCCGTGGGCGATGCTGGCCGCACAACGGGGCTGGCGCATGGAGACCCAGATCATGATGGGCACGGTGGGCCGCTTGGACATTCACTTGCCCAGGGACGCCGTCAGCGTCAGTGTCACAGGGCACGCGGGAGCGCCTCCTGGTGCCGTTGCCCACACCACCTTGCGCCTTCCCACCCCAGACCCCGGTGCAGCCCTGGCCGACCGGGAGACCCTCTCGGGCTTGCTGGGACAAATGGGCCGGCAGCTGGACCCCGCGGCCCACCAGTCCTGGCTCCCAGAGCTTCCCGGCCCCCAAGGCTTGAGCTACCACCGGGGCCAGCTCACGCTGGCCCTGCCACTGCACATCGACCAGCTACCAAAGGCCCTCGCTGGTTTGCGGACGCTGGCACACGCAATGGAAATGGCTCGATTCCCGCCCTGGGCCAAAGTGGCCCTCAAGCACGGCTGGCCGCTGACTCTGACTGCAACAGGCCCCACGCTGACGGCCAGTCTGAAGGGCTTCGAGATCAAAGCCCGCCTACTGGGCCAGACCGAGAGCCTTCGCTGCACCCTCCGCTGCGTCTGCCCCGAGGGTGTCCCCGCCCTGACGCTGAATCACATCGAGCATGGCCACGGCGAGCCCGAGGCGGTGCCCCACCTCATCGCCAACACCTTGCTGCACATTCGGGCACTGGATCCACAGGGATTGGGCAAGGATCTACACGACGAAACGCTCTTTCAGGGCATCCTGACGGTTGTGCATGGCTACCCCGGCTCGAGCCTCACACAGAAGCGCATTGAGCTTGTGAGCCCAGGAGACTTGGGCATTGGACTGGAAGAAGCCTTGGTGGCGGTGGCAGAATTGGCCCAGGCCTTGGAGGGGCGCGCATGGAACTCTGGACGGTCGTGATCGGCGCCGCCTTTTACTTCAGCCTGTTGGTCTGGATGGGAAAGACCAACGCCAAGAGCATTGAGGCCTTTCCCCCAGCTCCAACTGGAGAGCCCCCTCCAAGCTCCGCCGTCATCCTCCAGCAACAGCGCCACAACCCCTGGGCCACCCTAGCCAGGGCCCAAGGCTGGCCCGTTGAGTGCCGAGAACTCGATCCCCGTCGCAGCCGGCTCAACATCCGCTGGGGCTCGCAAAAGGACTCCCTGCACATCCGGATCCTGCTGACCCACAGCAAAGAGCTGGCCATCGGCACGCCCAGCTTCGGCATTCCGTGCCGGCGGCCAGCCAAGGGTCTGCTCAACAACCGTCGGCTGATCTCTCAGGCCATGGCTTGGCAGGACTTAGAGAGTGAGCGGACCCCAGCGGGCAAGTGGCTCACCAAGCTGCCAGGCCCCCAAGAGTTGACTTGGGAACCCAAGAACCAGCTGGGCAGCTCAGAGGGCATGCTGCACCTCAGCCTGCCCGGCGACACCAGTCATCTGAGCGAGATCCGATCTGGACTGCGCGCGCTGAAGACTGCGCTGCGAGAGGCACAGGTCCCCGCCTGGGCGGGCTTGGCGCACGACAGGGGCTGGCACTTGGCCTTCGACGCGACCAAGACTCTGCCCATTCTGGCGGGCACCCTAGAGGGCGTGTCCTTTCGGGCCACCCTCACCAACCACAAGGGCGGCTTTCAGACCCAGATCGCCAGCATCGCTGTCCCCGAGCTGATGCCTGAGCTCCGGGTCATCCACAAAGAGCATGGGGAGGGCCCCGCAGCGGATCTGAACCACCCCATCGCCGGCGGAATGCTGCATGCAAGCAGCCCCCATTCGACCGCCCTAAAGCTGCTGATCAACAACCCCGACGTCTTTGGGGCGCTCATGGCTGTGGTTCACGCCCACCCAGGATCCAGCCTCTCGCGCCACCGAATCGATCTGATCGCCGAGCGAGATCTAAAGCTGGAGCTGCTCACGGCCATACGGGCGGTGGCGACGCTCTCCAAGGCTCTGGAGGCGCACTACGCTCCCTCCCCTACATCCGGGCCAGCAGACTGAGCAGATCGATGGTGGTCACGATGCCCACCAGCTTTCCGTCCTCCAGCAGCGGGATGCAGCTCACCTTGTGGGTGATCATCAGACCCGCTGCGTCGGCCACGCTGTCGCCAGGCGCCATCACCAGCGGGGTCTGGACCATCACATCCTTGATGGTCAGAGACTCAAGCTGGCCTCGGTGACGGAGCAGGTCCAACTGAGAGACCACCCCGACCAAATCATTGTTCTCGTCCACCACCGGGAAATGGCGGAAGCCCTGTTGCTCCATCACTTCCGCGGCCTTTACGGCCGGAAGGTGAGGGAGCACCGAGACCAAGTCACTCTGCATCACCACGCGTAGATCCATGCGCGCCTCCAGGTGACTTGCTCAACGCTGGCCACCGCAGGGTTAGTAGAACACACACGCAACGCCTTCTTGGCACCGGAGTTGACCCATGCTGCTCGCCCTCGCCCTCTTTGCCTGCACCACCGAGACCCCAGAGCCCCCCGCGCCCCAGGCCAAAGCGGAGCCCGCGCCGGCCCCAAAGGCCGTTGAACTCAAGGTCGCTGACGGCCAGATTCAGCTGGTTCAGCTCAAGAACGGCACCGCCGAGGTCCCCGCCCACTTTGAGACCCCAAAGGGCACCTTCAAGGCTGACGGCACCGGCACCTTCGAGATCGATCTGAGCTCCTGGGCCAGCGAGCTGGAGCTCCGAGACACGCGGGTTCGGGAGACCTTCTTCCACGCCAGCGAGCACGCCACGGCCACCTTCACCGTCGCCTCCGCCCAAGGCTTCGACACCGGAATCGCTGTGGGCGAGAGCAGCACCGGCAGCCTGAAGGGGGAGCTCTCCCTCTACGCCGGCAAGACCGATGTCGAGATCCCCGTTGTGCTCACCCACAAGGACGAAGGCACCTTCTCGCTGGCATCCGACCAGACCTTCCAGGTCAGCATTGAGTCCCTGGGGCTCAACGAGAACCTGCAGGCCCTGATGGTAGAGTGCGCCCACGAGTCTATCGGCGACGCTGTAGACGTAAGCTTTGATCTGACCCTGAAGCGCTGAGAGTTCATGGACCGGCTCACCGGCTTTGCTTGCATCGCGCCCCTGCTGCTTCCCATCGGACTTGGCTTTGGCATCAAGATGGGAATCAACCAAGGCAAGCGCGCCAAGGAGAAGGTCGCTGAGCTGGCCCAAGTCTTGGCGGACGCCGGCTACACCAAGGCGCCGATAGAGCCCTGGTACACCACCCAGATTGGGAACAAGACCCTGTGGGTCAAGGCCACCCCAACGGCCAACTACAAGTTCATGGGGGGGGCGCCGAACTCTCTGAAGTTGGGACGAACCCTCGTGTGCTTGGTCCCTGTCTCGCACCTGCCCATTGGCGGCATGGTCTACCCCGCTCGAGGCCACCACGAGGACGCCGACTTCCTGACGGCCTTCGTACACGTGGGCGTGGACATCTCTGGCTTGAGTGCCAGCACTCGGGCGGTCCTGGTGGGCACCCTGGGGGTCGACCGACCCTTCGTTGAGTTGGGGGACTACGACGCGAACGGCCTTTACCCACCCGCTGGTGCGTTCACCGGGGGACTGCTGCTGCGGAGCGCCTCTCAGAGCGTCGAGCCGGCCGAGATCCAAGCTTGGCTTTCAGAGACCGTGGCGTTGGCCAAGCGTATTGAAAGCTAAGCTGCTAGACGGTCTCCCTGACAACCATCGGAGCCAGCCTGACCCTCATTTTAGCCCTCATCGCTTGCGGTGACCCTTGCCTTGAGACCTCCGTCTACGTTGAGGTGGCCGACGCTTACGCGGGCCCAGAGCTCCAGGGGGTCACCGCTGAGCTAGACAATGGAGACAGCGTTGAGCTCAGCTTCTACGAGCTGCCAGCGGATGCGAGTCAAGGGTCGGACCAGTGGGAGTACGACGGCCCAGAGGGCACTGAGCTGAACGCCTTGGTCAGCGCTACTTTGGTCTTCGACGACACCAATGAGCAGCTCGATGTGTCGGACTTTGAGATGACGTCTGGAGGAGGGGGCCACATCTGCGAAAGCTTTATATACACGTACGTTATGAGCGACTCTGAATAGCTCTGTGCCGATCGAACGGCGCTCAGGCCTTGGCCACCCAGATGGTGTGCCGAGGTCCTTTCCCGTTTGCGCGTGCGCGAACAGTGTGGGTGCTCGGCCGGAATCCAGCGTGGCTCAAGCGCCGGGTAAAGGCCAGGTCAGGGTGGGCAGACCACACCGCCAGCGTGCCGCGCGGTGAGAGCACCTTGTGCAGCTTGGAGAGCCCCTCGCGGCCATAGAGCCAGCCGTTGGACTCCTGGGTCAACCCGCCCGGTCCATTGTCCACATCGAGCAGCACAGCGTCCCAGCGGCCGGTGATCTGCTCGCGTACGTCACCCACAACGACGCGGACACGCGGGTCATCAACAGGATGGCCCGCCAGCTCTCCCACGACACCGTGGTTCCACTCAACGACCGCCTTGGAGAGCTCAGCGACGGTGATCTCGACCCCTGGACCGAGCAGACCGCAGGTGGCTGCCAGCGTAAATCCCATGCCGAGTCCGCCAACCAGCACGCGGCCCCTTGCACCGACATCTCCGCAGGCCAGGCCAACCATGGCCTCCTCGGAGCCATGCATACGGCTGTTCATCAACACCGCGCCGTCGATGTGAATGGACAGCTCGGCGTTCCGGCGAAGCAAGGTGAGCTCACCCTGTCCGTCCGGAGTCGGGGCCCGGTCTAGCAGCTCCCAGCGTGTCATCTAGTGCTCTCCGCAGGAGGACCTAAGTGCGCGAGAGAGACTCAGTGAACGCCCATCCCGCTCTTGCGCTTCTTGGGCTCCAAGCCCTGCGCAGCCCGGTCCTCGCGGTCCTGACGAAGCCCATCGATGGCCACGTAGTAGTCGGGGTCCTCGAGCACGTTGACCTCGCAGATCTCCTCGGCACGCTGAATCAGGCTGATGCAGTCTGAGCTGAGGTGGCGAAGGTGCAGGGTCTTGCCGGCCTGGTGGTAGCGGTCGGCCAGCTTGTTGATGGCCTCGATCGCGGACTGGTCGGTGATGCGGGACTCGGCAAAGTCCACGATGACCTCGTCGGGGTCACCGGCCACATCGAACTTGCTCGCAAAGAGCGTCGTGGAGCCGAAGAAGAGCGGTCCGAAGATCTCGTAGTGCTTGATTCCATGCTCATCGATCTTCTTGCGGGCACGAATGCGCTTGGCGTTCTCCCAGGCAAAGACCAGGGCGCTCATGACCACACCCGTCAAGACAGCAACGGCCAAATCGAAGGCCACGGTCATTCCGGTCACCGTCACCATCACCAGAACATCGGCCAGCGGCACCTTGTTCAGGATGCGGAAGGTGTTCCAGGCGAAGGTGCCGATGACGACCATGAACATGACCCCCACCAGGGCCGCGATTGGCACACGCTCGATGAGCCCGGAGCCAAAGAGGATGAAGCCCAGGAGCGCGAGCGAGGCCACGATGCCCGAGAGCCGGCCTCGGCCGCCGGACTTGATGTTGATGATGCTCTGACCAATCATCGCGCAGCCGCCCATGCCGCCGAAGAATCCGTTCAGGATGTTTCCAGCTCCCTGAGCGATGCACTCCCGGTTCGCGTTGCCGCGGGTCTCCGTGAGCTCGTCTACCAGGTTCAGGGTCATCAGGGACTCGATGAGTCCGATGGCCGCCAGGATCGCGGCATAGGGCGCGATGAACCAGAGGGTCTCAAGGCTGAAAGGGATGATTGGAATGTCGAAGGTGGGCAGGCCGGCTGCGATGCCGTCTCCCCCACCCTCGGCCACGAAGCTGGCGACCGTGGGCGTGTCCAGCCCACCGAAGACCACCACCAATGTGACGACGACGATGCCCGCCAGGGCGGCTGGGACCTGCTTTGTGATCTTGGGCAAGCCGAAGAGGATGCCCATGGTGAGTGCGGTCAGGCCAAGCATGGTGGCCAGTGCACTGCCTGTAAGCCACTCACCGCCGACCTTGAACATGCCGAGCTGAGAGAGGAAGATCACAATGGCCAGGCCGTTGACGAAGCCCATCATCACAGAGCTTGGAATCATGCGAACGAACTTGCCGAGGCGCAGGACGCCGGCTGCAATCTGGAGCAGACCGGCGAGCACCAGAGTCGCCAAGAGGTACTGAAGGCCAGCGCCCTCACCGCCCATCTCCGTTCCCTGAGAGACCAGCGAGACCATCACCACAGCCATGGCGCCGGTGGCACCGGAGATCATGCCCGGACGCCCACCAAAGATGGCCGTCACGATGCCCATCATGAAGGCGCCGTAGAGCCCAACGATGGGAGAGATGCCCGCGACAAAAGCGAAAGCAACCGCCTCGGGGACCAGGGCCAGAGCCACAGTCACGCCGGAGAGGATGTCTTTCTGAATCGAGCCTTGCTCACGATCTACAAAACTGAACTTCACAACTCTGCCCGGGTGTGCCGCTCCGGAGTGGTCCGGTCGCGGGGCGGGCGTTTAGCCCCCCTGCCTCTCGGGTCAATGCCTATGTTGTTGTGTCAAGACTTCACAGCGGCCGGTAGTCCAGGGCTGCGCAGCGCTCTGGCGAGGCTCTGACTTCTACTCACATGCGGGATTGGCACAGTGCTGTGGCACTCCAGGTCAAGCACAAGGAGGCGCCCGTGGCGGAGCTCATACCCCTCGACGCCTGGCGTCAACCGCAGCGACGAAGGCCGCATCGACCTGACGCACGCCCTTTTCCTTGGCCTCTTTCACCAGCGCCTTGAGCACAATCTTCAGGAAGGGCCGCGGCACCGAGGTCAGCGCCATCGCGGCCTCTTCAGTGAAGCGCACCTCTGGGTCGATGCGGTTGGCTTGGTAGTGGATGGTCTGGTGCTCCGGACCAATGTCCGTGGGCACCGGGACAGCGAAGGGCTTTCCGTGCTCGGCGAAGAAGAAGCGACGCTCCCCAGTCTGGTGCCGAAAGCCGTAGGAGATCGGCATGCGAGGGAAGTCGTTCTCCTCCTCCAACATCTCGTTGAAGTTCTCTCGCAGCAGCACATCGTGGACGCGCAGCTTGAGAAAGCGCTCTACCCCGCCGGGATCGGTCTCCCGCGCGGGCTGGTACACAAAGCTGCCATCTAGGGTGCACTCCCAGACCTGGAAGGCATCCTTCATCAACCGTGGGAACTCAGGGTCATCTCCACGGATGGGCGATGGCTCCAGCTCAAAGGGGTTGTCCGCCATCTTCTCTTCGGGCGTCTGACCGGGGTACCCCAAGCGCACCACAGCCTCCAGCCACTCCTTGTCGAACTCGATGAAGCAGAGGGCAGCCTTCCCCGTGCGCTCGATGTGGGCCACCGTGTTGCTGCTGGCGCGGGCGACCAGCATCACACTCGGGTCCTCGATGAGGTCGAAGGGAAAGGCCAGCGAGTAGGGCCCGATGCTCGTCTTCCCGTGCTCATCCACCGTCGCCACGCAGGCAAAGGGCATGGGGAAGAAGGACGCAGACTGGTAAAAGTTGCCGGTTGGAGGTCGCCGAACGAAAGGAGCATCGACGCGGTGTCGGTGACGGAAGAGCCAAGAGAATGGGCGCACAAGAGCCTCCACGTAGGGAGTATCCACGTCGTCACAGCGAAATGCTGACCGGGATCAGTCCGCAGTCCAAAGCGAATCCAATAGGGCTGCCCAACACCAAAGTGATGACTAGCTTTGTGTCAAGGAGGACCCCAACAATGACCTTTTCTTTGTTTCTGCTCTCAGGACTCGCCAACGCTGGCCAAATCCACGAAGGCACAGCTGACATGTCCCACGCTCCCACCGGCTTCCAGGCTTGGAGCATGGAGAACGTCTCTATGACGGTGGATGGGGGCAGCTACGATGCCGCTACCGGTGCCTACACACTGGGAGCTGAGGGCACCTACAAGGGCGCCGTCGACGACGGCCAGGGAAAGGTCACCGCCCACGTTGGCGGGAAGACATGGCCTGTAGGTGAGCCCCCTGGCATCAAGGTCGTTCACGGCGACTTGGACGTGAAGGAAGGTCGCCCGGTCAACTGCCTGATGACCACCTCCTACCTGGAGGGCGGAACGCTGGATCTGGCATTGCCGACCCCCACCATCTGCAGCTCGGACTTTCAGACACACAAGCGCTTCAAGGTGGCCATGGCGCCCGGCTCACTGGAGGGGAAGGGCGTGGACTTGGTCTTCAAGGTCTCCCCCAGCGAGGGCAGCGTGGACTACCAAGTCTTCCAGAAGATCAACAACTACACCGACAGTCGCCTGGAGGGCTTTGAGGTCCAGCTCGGGGTGGGTCTGGGTGCCGACTTCCAGCGGGCCAGTGTCGCCGGCCTTAGCGAGGCCTTGGCCCTCTCCATCCCTGCCGAGATGTACGACCCGGAAGACATCGCGACCTTCTCGCACGGCCTCTTTGGCCCGGCAGACAAGCACTTCCCAGAAGACGGATTCTTCGGAGCAGAGAGGGCAGGCTTCTTTACAGAGCTGGCGCCCTACACCGGCCAGACAGGCATCGGGGACCTACTCGCCTCGACCACCACCTTGGGCAGCAACTACGCCCAGGTGCCACCGGAGACGGGCCCGGCGGAGCAGTTCGGACCCTGGCTGCCTTCCACCTGGATTCCACTGGGCTATTTCTTCGATGATGACGGGAACCCTGAGACAGACGCGAGCCTGATGGCCTTCTGGGGAGAGAGCAGCGCCGGCAGCGGCGAGTTCACCTGGATGCAAGGAAACGCACAAGGCTTCGCCCCGGTCCCCGAGGCAGACCTGGCCCTCTGGGAGGCGGACCCGGCCTACAGCACCGACTTCATCGAAGACCTGCTCAACCTCTCACTGAACTACGTGCTCACCGTGGGCACCGTCGATGCAAGCTGGCCCACTTGGCAGGCGGAGTCCGAGACGGCCACCTTCACGCTGCGCTTCGTGCCCATCGCCGACAGCTCGACTCTGGGCGCGCCCACCTACATGGGCAACATCCCGGGCGAGCCACATGACACGGGCGATACGGGCGATACGGGCGAGACGGGCCCCGTAGACAGCAGCACGGACGACAGCCAGGTCGATGACACGGGGACAGATCCGGACCCCAGCAGCTGCGGGTGTAGCAGCCAGAGCCAACCGGTCTCTGGGTGGGCCGCGATGGGCTTGATGCTCCTCGGACTGGCCACATTGCGCCGGAGGAAGTGACGGAGTCTCAGGGTGGGAGGGCGTTGCCGTTATACCGGCGGCCCGCCCCCTACCCCGAGATCAACTTGCTCCTTCTACTCATCGCCTGCGCCCCTGAAATCCCAGACGGAACGCTGAGAAACGTGCCTTGGGTTGAAGGCGTGGAAGGAGCTACCTGCGAGACCCTCAGCGAGTGCCGCTCCGACGAATTCTGCCACCAGGGCAGCTGCCTGCTTCACACCGCCCGCAGCTTCGAGATTGAGTTCCTTCAGGCGTCGGTGGGCGGGGTCAAGCCCAATGGCGCGGCCTGGGAGACCTCCAGCTTTAACAACAGCGTTGCGCCAGACCTGATTGCCGGGGTGTACTGGATCGACGCCTCCGTTGAGCTCGAAGCAGACGATGAGAACTACATCTCCCCGCGCTGTGTGAGCTCGGAGAAGGTCAACGTCTACGACGCGACCTGGAACGAGCGCTGCTCCCTCACTCCTGAAGCCATCGAGGTGGAGTACGGCCTCGGCCCCATGGGTTTCGAGGGGGAAGCGATCAAGATCTTCTTGATGGACGTCGATACCTTCGACTTTGACTCAGGGGGAGCTTGGTATTGGGAAGATGCCGCCGCCCTGGACGAGCTCGCTCAGTACGATGGCCAGACCCTTCGCTTGGAGGAGGCCGCCTCGGCGGACGGCGGCGAGCCCCTCTGGCTGGACATCGACGTGAAGGTCGAGGTGAACCCATGAGCCGCCTTGGCCTTCTTGCAGGGCTCTGCGCCCTGCTGAGCGGCTGCGCCTCGCCAACCGCTGACCAGATCGGCGACTGGGAGGGAAGCTGCACTCTCGTGGACAACACCTGGGGCGTCGAAGTCGGCGTGCTCGAGAGCGTCGAGGGCAGCATCCCCGAGCTGCGGGGGGAGGATGGTCTCTTCGGTTGGGGGGCGCTGGTCCTGGGCGAGGCCCGCTACGCGGGAAGGCTTGAGGGTCGCAGCCTGAGCAGCTCAGGCTTCTCTTTCATCGACGATGGGCACCAATACGGTGTGCTGATTCGGGCCTTGGAGGTCGACGCAGACACCCGCGAGGGAAGCTGTGAGATCACCAACGATGTGGGCGAATTGAATCTGACCGGCACCCTAGAACTCTGGCGCCTCTGAGCTCTTTGGCGCTGAGAGCTCCGAGCCCGACAGAGCAGCCGACTCCCCTTTGGTCGGCTTCGCTGTAGAATCCATGCATGCAGAAGCACAACGCCAACCGCCCTGCGGTGATGGACCTGCTCGAGCACCACGGTGGCCTTGCCCCAGGTGTCTCAGCCAAGGTCAGCGAAGAAACCGGTGTTCCAGAGGCCGACATCTACGGAGTCGTCAGCTTCTACACCTTGCTGGCAAAGCCAGGGGTTGCCCGCGTCTGTCAGGGAATCTCCTGCGCGATGGCCGGCAGCGATGCCCTGGCCGATGCTCTCCAGGCCAAAGGCGAGCCCTACGAGAAGGTCTCCTGCCTGGGCTACTGCGACCAAGCGCCGGTGCAGATCGACAAGGACATGGAGCTCACCAAGCACGGACCTCGCGGCAGCATTACGCCCGACGACCCTGCGCTTCCAATCAACCTCGGCGGTCAGGACGACGCCTCCTACAGTGCCCTAAAGGCCTTTGAGGGGATGGACCCCGATGCCTTCTTGGACCAGCTCCAGGGCAGCGGCCTGCAGGGTCGTGGCGGGGCGGGATTCCCGGCGTGGATCAAGTGGAAAGCCGTTCGGAACGAGCCCATCGGCACCCGCTACGTGGTCGTCAACGCCGACGAGGGCGAGCCGGGCACATTCAAGGACCGCGAGACCATGCTGCGCCGGCCCCACCGGCTCATCGAAGGTCTGGCCATCGCCTGTAAGTACGTAGGTGCCACGACGGCCTACATCTACCTGCGCGGAGAGTTCCCAGCGCCGCGCCGCGCATTAGAGCTGGCCCTTGCCAAGGCACGCCCACACTTAGGCGGTCTGGACATACGCTTGACCATGGGCCACGGCGCCTACATCTGCGGCGAGGAGACCGCCTTGCTCGAGGCCATCGAAGGCAAGCGCGGCATGCCCAGGCTCAAGCCCCCCTACCCCACCCAAGTGGGCCTGTTCGGGGAGCCAACGCTGATCAACAACGTGGAGACTCTGGCCTGTGTGCCCGAGATTGTTCTGCGCGGCGGCGACTGGTTCAAGAATCTTGGCAAGACCGAGGCCGGCAGCAAGCTCTACTGCATCAGCGGTCACGTAGAGAAGGCCGGTGTCTACGAGCTTCCCCTGGGGGCCACGCTCAATGAGCTGGTCCAGGCAGCCGGCGGCTACGTCGGTACGCCAAAGGCCTTCTCTCCCGGAGGCGCCAGCAGCGGCTTTCTGCCCATGGAGCACGCGGACACCCCGCTGGACTTCAAGGGCCTGACGAAGGTCGGCAGCATGTTGGGCAGCGCGGGCGTCGTCGTGCTCAACGACACGGTGGACATGGCGGCAGCCGTGCGCTGGCAGCAGATCTTCTTTGAGGATGAGAGCTGCGGGCAGTGCGCTCCCTGCCGAATCGGCTGCCGCATGCAGCGCCAAGCCATCGACGCCTTCATTGAGAGCGGCGATGTGGCCTCGCTCGAGCACACCGAAGACCTACATTGGGAGATGGAAGAGGGCTCCATCTGCGGGCTCGGCATGGTGGCCAGCCTGCCTTTGCTCACCGCCCAAAAACACTTCCCTTCCGAATTCGAGGGCAGCTGACATGACCGAGACTCCGACTGAGCTGACCCTGACCCTGGATGGCGAGCAGGTCCACGCCAAAGACGGCGAGACTCTGCTCGATGTGTGCAGGCGCGCCGGCAAAGAAGTGCCCACCCTCTGTGCCGAGGACAGGGTGGACCCCATGGGTTCTTGCCGCATGTGCCTGGTGGAGGTGGAAGGCCAACGCCGGCTGCAGCCCAGCTGTGCATTCAAGGTCCAGGCCGGCCAGGTGGTTCAGACCGCCTCGGACAAGGTCAAACGACACCGGCAGCTCTTGCTGAGCATGTACTTGGCCGACCATGAGCTGGACGAGGACGACCTGCCCCGAGAGCGCGGCACCGGAAACCAGCTGCGCCAACACGTCCTGGACCACGGCACCGGCCCCAAGCTGCCCGCCATCAATGCGCCACGCGAATACCGGATGGAGAACAACCCCTACATCCACTTCGACCCCGAGGCCTGCGTGTTGTGCAACCTCTGTGTTCGCTACTGCGATGAGGTCGAGGCTGTCTCCGCCATCACTCTGGCGGGCCGCGGCGCCAAGACCACCATCGCCACCGCCGACCAGAAGGGCCTGCTGGACACCACCTGTGAGATGTGTGGCGGCTGCATCGCCGTATGCCCCACCGGAGCGATGACCGAAAAGCCCAGCTTGGCCAGCGACTTCCGAGAAGAGGAGGTCGTACGCAGCACCTGCAATTTCTGCGGCGTGGGCTGTCAGGTCAACCTGCACACCCAGGACAACAAGGTCGTTCGAGTGACCAGTCCCCCAGCAGGAGAGACCGTCAACGACGGCAACCTCTGCATCAAGGGCCGCTTCTCGATGGAGTTCATCCAGCACGAGGACAGGCTGACCCAGCCTCTGGTGCGCGGAGACGACGGTGCCCTGCATACCACCACCTGGGAGAACGCCCTCAAGGTGGCCGCCCAAGGCTTGATGGGCGTCAAAGAGAAGTACGGCGCCGACTCCCTGGGCTTCATCTCCTCCTCTCGCTGCACCGGCGAGGAGAACTACCTGCTCCAGAAGCTCTCACGGGCGGCATTTGGCACAAACAACTGCCACCAGTGTGCTGCGACCTGACACGCACCCACCGTCGCCGGTCTGGTGACAATGTTTGGTGCAGGCGCGATGACCAACTCCATCCCCGAGATCCGGGGAACGGATCTGATGTTCGTCATCGGCTCGAATACGACAGAGGCCCACCCCATCATCGCGATGGAGATGAAGCGGGCCAAGAAGAACGGGGCCAAGCTGATTGTGGCCGACCCCAGGCGCATCTGGTTGGCCGACATCGCCGACCTGTATCTGCAGCTCAAGCCAGGCACGGATGTGGCTCTGCTCTCGGCGATGATGCACGTCATCGTGACCGAAGGGCTGCACGACCGGGCCTTTGTCGAAGCACACACCACGGGCTTTGACGATCTCGTCGCCAGCGTTCAGACGGCGACGCCAGAGTGGGCGGAGACCATCACGGAAGTGCCCGCAGACGACATTCGCCAGGCGGCTCGGCTCTACGCCAGCACGGAGAAGGCCGGGATCTACTACACCCTGGGCATCACCGAGCACAGCCACGGCACCGACAACGTCTACGGTCTGGCCAACCTTGTCCTCATGACCGGACACTTGGGCAAAGAGCACTGCGGCATGAACCCTCTGCGCGGACAGAACAACGTGCAAGGGGCCAACGATGCCGGCGCAAGCCCCATCTACTACGCCGGCTATCAGCGCGTAGACGACCCAGCGGCCCAGGCAAAGTTCGAGGCGGCTTGGGAGACACCCCTCTCCCCCACCCCGGGCATGAACCTGAACGTGATGATGAAGCACATGGGCGGACTCATCCGTGGGCTCTTCATCATGGGCGAGGACATCGTGCTCTCGGAGCCCAACACCGAGCGCGTTGAAGCGGGAATGAACGGCTTGGACTTTGTGGTCGTGCAGGACATCTTCCTGAACGAGACCACGCGCTTTGCAGACGTGGTCTTCCCTGCCGCATGCTTTGCCGAGAAGGACGGGGTCTTCACCAACTCCGACCGCCGCGTCCAGCGCGTACGCAAGGCTGTGGATGCCCCAGGCGAGGCACGCCCAGACTGGCAGATCTTGGTCCAGCTGGCCCAGGCCGTCGGCTACCCCATGCCGGACTACCAGCACCCCTCCGAGGTCTACTCAGAGATGGCCCAGCTCTCTCCCAAGTTCTCCGGCATCAGCCACGAGCGCCTGGAGGACAACGTGGGCGGTCTGCAGTGGCCCTGCCCGGATCCTGAGCACCCGGGCACCGCGACGATGCACACCGAGGGCCCCATCATCGGCAAGGCGCCCTTCCAGACCATCGCCTACCGCCCCAGCGAGGAGCTGCCCGACAGCAACTTCCCCTTGCTGCTGAGCACCGGCCGAACCCTGTACCACTACAACGCAGGCACCCAGACCCGGCGGGCCAGCGGCGCCATCGCCAAGCAGCCTCAGAACTTCATCGAGATGAGCCGGCGTGATGCGCGCAAGCGTGGACTGGACGACGGGCAGCTGGTTCAGGTCAGCTCGCGCCGAGGCACCGTGATTGCAGCCGTGAACATCAGCCCGCGCATGAAGCGCGGCTGCGTGTGGATGCCCCTTCACTTCCCGGAGGCGAACACCAACCGCCTGACCAACGACGTGGGCGACCCAGTCACCCAGACCGCGGAGTTCAAGGTGTGTGCGGTTCGGGTTCAGCCGCTGGTGCAGGCGGCGAAGTAGGCTCCAGCCGCGAAGTCGCGAGCCAGAACTCCACCTGGGCCTGCCGAGCGGCAAAGTGAGTGCGCATGGCTTCGCTCAGCACTTGCAGGCGCACGGGCTGCATTCCCCTGCTGGGTGTGATCAGGTGAATGGGCACGATGGAGCCTTGCCACTGTGGGAGCACCGGGACCAGGCGCCCGCTCTTTAGGTCCGGCAGGACGTCGAAGAGCGCCTTGTAGCCGATGCCCAGGCCTTCCACAGCCCAGCGTCGCACCGCGTTTCCATCGCCAACCCAGGGCTTGTCCAGAACGACGCTCGCCTGCTCTTCGCCGCTGGCCATGGCCCACTGGCTTACAGCCCGTCCGGAGAGCCGAAGCGCCAAGCAGCGGTGCTCGACCAGGTCGGCTGGACTCTGGGGCGCACCAAACTCTGCGATGTAGCCAGGCGAGGCCACCAGCACTTTTGGGGACTGCGCCAGGCGCCGAGCAATCAGGCTGCTGTCCTCCAAGGGGCCATAGCGAACCAACATGTCCAGGGAGTCCCGGTGCAGGTGGTGCATGCTGTCTGCGGCATGCAAGACCAGCTGCAGCTCCGGATGCTCACGGGCCAACTGTACCGAGAGCTCCTGCAAAATCCCGTAGCCAGTGTCCGTGGGAGCGCCGATGTGTACCGGGCCAGAGAGTTGGGCAAGCTGGCCTTGACTGAGCTCCAGAGTCTGCTGCCAGGTCTCCAGCATCTGCTGACAGCCCAAGAGCAGGGTCTGCCCCTCCGGAGTGGGCGCAAGCGCTCGCGTACTTCTCTTGAAAATCCGTAAGCCCAGCTCTTCCTCAACGCGGCGCACCCCCGCGCTAACCGCTGCGACTGACAGCTTGCTTTGGCGCGCAGCCGCGGTCATGGAGCCGGTCTTGGCGATGCAGAGCAGCAACTCCAGATCTCGAAGGCGGGGCATGATTCTCTACCTTTTCTTAAGAGTCTTGTAGACCACCGCACCCTACTCCAAGCGCAGCCAGGCAGCTAGCTTGGGAGTCCAATCACCAACCGGGAGCCCCCATGCGTGCCATCGGAATCCACCAGAGCCTGCCCATCACCAACCCTGAATCCCTTCAGGATGTGGAGCTGCCCACCCCAGAGGAGCTTGGCCCCCGAGACCTCTTGGTTCATGTACAGGCCGTCTCGGTGAACCCTGTGGACGTAAAGATTCGCGGTGGCGCCAACCCCGAGCCTCTGCCCGCTCCCCGCATCCTGGGCTGGGATGCCAGCGGCGTGGTGACAGCAGTCGGCGCCAAGGTCTCGCACTTCAAGGTGGGAGACGCTGTGTTCTACGCAGGCGACTTGATGCGTCCCGGCACCAACTCCGAGTTCCACCAAGTGGACGAGCGCATCGTGGGTTCCAAGCCTGCATCGATGCGCCACGCCCAAGCCGCCGCCCTGCCGCTGACCAGCATCACCGCCTACGAGTCCCTGTTCCACCGCTTGGGCATTGACCACGACGGCGCCAACAAGGGGGAGAGCATCCTGATCATCGGTGGATCCGGCGGCGTGCCTTCGATGGCGATTCAGATGGCCAAGGCTGCTGGACTCACCGTCATCGCGACCGGCTCACGCCAAGCCAGCGTGGACTGGGTCACAGCTCTGGGCGCCGACCACGTGGTCAACCACCGCCAGGACATGGTGCCGCAAGTGCGGGCACTGGGCATCCAGCACACCACCTACGTCGCCATCTTCAACGACATGAGCCACTGGGACGAGGCCGCCGAGCTGGTCGCGCCACAGGGCGGCATTGTCTGCATCGACGACACCCACCTGCCTATGAACATGGAGCCCCTCAAGATGAAGTCGGCCAGCCTGCACTGGGAGCTGATGTTCACGCGCGCGATGTTCCAGACCGCGGACATGGACGCACAACACCAGCTGCTCACCCAGGTCTCAAAGGCCGTGGACGCAGGCGCTCTGCGCGGCACCCTCGGCCGCACACTGAGCCCTCTGAATGCCGCCACCTTGCGTGAGGCCCACGCGCTGGTCGAGACCGGAAGCACCACAGGAAAGGTCGTCGTCGCAGGCCCCTGGACAGACTGACCGGAAGAAGCGCCGAGGCTCAGTCCTCGTTGCTCTCACCCGGTGTCGCATCTGCGGTCGTGGTCCACTCGCTGCCACCGTCCGTGGTGCGCGCCGTGGAGACGTCCTGCTCTTGGGGGCCAAAGTCCAGCTCATCGCTGACTTGGCCGCCTGGGGTGTAGAGGCCGATCTCCTCGCCGCCCGAGCCAAGCTTAAAGCTCAGGTGCTGCTCACCCACTTCGGGGGTGCCGCCTGCGTAGAGCAGCAAGAAACCATTCGCCGGGATCTCCAGCGCGCCCAAGGTGTGCTTGTCTGGCTCGCCCAGGTTGTCGCTGACCGTCCAACCTTCCAGGTCAACCGTCTCAGAGGTGTCGTTGTAGATCTCCACCCAGTCCGGACTGGCGCCCGTTGAGTCCTCCAAGGTTTCCTTGTTGGAGGCCATGAACTCATTGATCCACAACCGAGGCCACTCTTGGCCGTCCGAGTCAACCAGGGTTCCGGTGTCATCGGTGCCACCAGCGCAGCCAAAGAAGAGCCCCAAAAACAGACTGAGCATCGAACCTCCAAGTCGCCACGATAGCGCATTGAAGGCTACTCTGGGCCCGTGTTGCTCCTCCTGACCACATTGGCGCATGCCGCGCTGTCCTCGGACTACCCGGGTGCCACACAGCGCCCCTGGGCCATTGGCCTGAGCAGCGGCCTAGGGATCCGGGTGCTCGACCCACGCTCTATCCCCAGTGGCTTTGCCCCTCGCTTGGACCTGGTGCAGCTCGAAGTACGCCACACCCTCTCTCCTGGCACTGTGGCTCCGAGCTGGTCCAAGCCACCGCAGCGCCTGGACCTACAGCTCAACACCGTGCGCTTTGGCACCACCCTGACCGGCACCACCAGCGCCCGGGTCCCAATGACTGCCTACGCCACCTGGCTGGTCCCTTTCTGGCGCAGGCACAGCGTCGCCATCTCCCCTGGCCTTGGCCTGGAGCTGGGTAGAGACCTGGTGGTCGTAGACGAGAGACTGAGACGCCGACCCAACGCGGGGGTGGCCTTGGCCGGGCGAGTGGGTCTGGAGAAGTCCCGCTTTCTCTGGCCAGCCTCCAGCACCGGGCTCTACCTCCAGGGGCAAATCGGGAGCTCCTTCTCCCTGGACCCCAACCACTCTCTGCTCGAGCGGGAGCTGAGCGTGGCGGTCCAATACAGCGCGGTCTTTGGCTTCCCGCCCCCTCCACGGGGGCAGCGATGATCTGGTTCCTGCTCGCATGCCAGCCCGCCGAGGTCCCCCAAGCCGGACCAGAGGTCTTCAGCCCGCCCACTGCACACGTGGGCCATGACTGGCTCTTCTCTGCTGAGCGCATCAACCGCATCGACCTGGAGATTCCGGACAACTCCCTGGAGATTCTGGCCGCCCAGCGCCGCTTCTCCTACCCGCGCGACAAGGCGATGGCCTGGGCCACTGTTGATGGAGAGGACGCGGGCAGGGTGGCCCTTCGCTTGAGGGGTGGTTTGGGCTCCTTCGAGCAGCTGGACGGCAAACCCAAGCTGGAGCTGGACTTCAACGCCTTCACGGGCGAGCGCTTTCATGGGTTGGAGTCCATCTCCCTGAACAACCGCAGCTATGGGTGCACTGGAATGCACGAGAACCTGGTCTACGCCGCCTATGGGCAAGCGGGCCTGGTGACCTCGCGCACGGGGCACGCTCAAGTCTTCGTCAACGGCCAAGACTACGGGCTATACGTCGTGGTGGAAACCCAGGATGATCGCTGGCTACGACGAAACTTCAACGACGCCGGCGGGAACTACTATGACGGCAAGTACTACGTCTCTGAGTTCTGGGTGCACTGGGTGGACTTTGACGCTGGACGCGATGATTGGTTCGACTTGGAAGAGGGCCAGGACGTGGACTTTGCCGACGTACGGGCCGTCTCTCAAGCCATCGGCGAGAGCCAGGACGGCATGACGGAGGAGCTCTGGCAGCTCGTGGATTGGCCCCAACTCCTAGCGCTGATGCGTGTCGAGATGTGGACCGGCAACAACGACTCTTACGGTCATGGGAGGAACAACTACCGCGTGTACTTTGAGCCTGGGCGCCCGATGGTCATGGTCCCATGGGACACCGACGCTGGGCTGATTGACGAGGACGAGGACAGCGAGGGCGGCTCGGCGGACCTGGAGCTGCGCAGTGACCCCCAGAGCGCACTGGCCGAGCCTTGTCTGGCCGACCCCGCGTGCCGCGCGCTCTGGGCGCAGGCTGGGGAGGAAGTGAACGCAGCCCTCTCCGATGGTGCCCTGCTGGATCTGGCCCGGGACTACCAGAGCCTGCTGGAAGAAGGCGTCGTCGGAGACCCACGCAGAGTCTGCTCCCAGGATGCATGGGACACGCAGACTGCCGGCTTGGTGGCCTACTTGGAGTCCCGTACCGCCAGCCCCTAACCCGCTCGAGAAGCCGCCAACTTGGGCTCCGAGGAGACGGCGCTCGATAGCCCCGGCTCTGGCCGAGTCAAGACATAGAGCGCCGAGAGCACAAGGCACAGGCCGACCCCCAAAACCACTGCCGTGGGCGCGGTCAAGGCGACGAGGAGCCCTGAGCCCAACATAGAGAGGAGCGCCAGACGCTTGGCGGCCAAGGGAATCGCCCGCTCAGCCCGCCACGCCACCACAGCTGGGCCCAATCGTGGCTGCCGCAGGAGCCAGGCCTCCAGAGGGGGTGAGCTGCGCGCAAAGCAGCCCGCCGCGCCAATGGCAAACACGGTCGTGGGCAGTCCCGGCAGCAGCGCCCCCAGAACGGCGAGACCAAGCAGCGCGGTCCCGGCCATCAGCCAGAGAGCTCTCGCCAAGGGAGCCCCCTCTCCAGTCTCGGATGTGCCTGCGGTGTGTCGTCTCATCGGCATGCGCTCTCCTACCTGACCCTCAACATCACGCACCGGCGCCATAGCGACCAAGACCAGTTCTGTATGCTCTTGATAGGCTCTCCCTATGAACTTCCGCGCACACCCCTTCTCACTTCGACAGGTCCAATACGCAGCAGCCGTCGCTGAGAGCGGTGGCTTCGGCAGCGCGGCGACCCTCTGTGGTGTCTCTCAGCCAGCCTTGAGCGCCCAGGTCTCCAAGCTGGAGGACGCCCTCGGGGTACAGCTCTTCGAGCGACACGCCCGCAAGGTGATGCTGACGGGCAAAGGAAGGGAGCTCATGCCCCAGCTCCACGCCCTGCTTCAAGGCGCCGACGGCCTGCAACAACACGGCTCCGTCCTGGCCGGCAGCACCGATCTGGTCTTGCGCGTGGGCGTGATTCCGACCGTGGCCCCCTACCTCTTGCCAAAGCAGGCCCGGGCGCTCCGAGCCCTTCCCTTTTCTCTGCATTGGCTGGAGCTACAGACCCACCAGTGTGAATCGGCCCTGGCGACAGGGGACCTGGACGCGATGCTCATCGCGGACCCGCCCAGCTCCCCCAGCTTCCAGAGCATGGAGCTTGGCTTCGAGCCCTTTCATCTCCTGGTTCCAGCCGAGCACGCCCTGCGCGGCAGCGTGACCTCGGCGGCGGTCAAGAGCGCCGAGCTGCTGCTCTTGGAAGACGGGCACTGCCTGCGTGACCAGACCTTGAACCTCTGCCTGATCCAAGACTCCCAACGCTCCCCCTACCGGGCCACCAGCTTGGCCACCGTCGTGCAGATGGTCGCCGCCGACATGGGCGTGACCGTGATCCCCGAGAGCGCCGTCCAGGTGGAGACCCGAAACGGCCTGGTGCGCGCCTTGCCCTTTGAAGAAGGCAAGGTCGGCCGGACCCTCAGGCTGATCTGGCGCAGCCGCAGCCCATTGGGATCACAAATCAAGGATCTGGGCAAGCTCCTTCGAATCTGAGCAATTCCAGGATTCGAGGTTTTTCGTGTTCGGTCTCCGATAAAAAACTCGGCGCATTAAGCGCAAGCTTGTATAGGGTGTGTACATACTTCAACACACCCGCCAACGAGGTCACCATGTTCTCCCTGTTGCTGCTCGCTGCTCCTGCCCTTGCTGTCTCCCCCGATGCAACTGATTCCCTGGTCAACCCCTCCGACCGCAACCTGCGCGTTCGCATGCACGGGGAGCTCGGCGCCGTACTGCCCGTCTCCCACACCTTGCAGTTCGACAAGGACGGCACCGACTTTGACTTGGTCAAGGACGGCGGACAGGACAACCTCTTCTTTTTCCGCCGCATGTCCGCTGACTTGGACATTGGTTCCCGCCACACGGTGGTCTTGCTCTACCAACCCCTCACCCTGGCCAGCTCCGTAGTCTTGGCGAACGACCTGGTGGTGGACGAACTGGTGTTCCCCTCCGGTACGCCGATGAACATCAAGTACGGCTTTGACTTTACCCGCGGCTCCTACCTCTACGACTTCCAAGAGGACCCGGAGCGCGAGCTGGCCTTGGGATTGAGCCTGCAGATCCGCAACGCGACCATCGACTACCAGTCCGTGGACGGCACCCTGCAGCGCTCCAACCGCAACATCGGCTTTGTGCCCATCATCAAGTTCCGTACCCGGCAGCCCTTGGCTGAGAATGCCTACTGGGGTTTCGAAGCAGACGGATTCTACGCACCCGTCAGCTACCTGAACGGAGACAACAACGAGGTGGTCGGCGCCATCCTGGATGCCTCCGGGCGCGTGGGTCTGGAGCTGAACAACGGCGTCGATGCCTTCGCAAACCTGCGATACATCGGCGGCGGAGCGGTGGGCATCTCTGACAACAGTCCTCCTCCGGGCGACGGCTACACCAAGAACTGGATCCACACCGCAGCCCTGAGCGTTGGGTTCACCCTGCGATGATTGCTCTCCTGGCCGCCTCCGCCGCCCTGGCCGTCAGCCCTGACGCGCCAGAGTCCCTGGTGAACCCCACAGATCAGAAGCTCCGAGTCCGCTTGAACGGGGAGCTTGGGGCTCTGCTCCCGGTCTCACACACCCTGCAGTTCTCCAAGGCTGGCACCGACTTTGACCTGGTCAAGGACGGCGGTCAGGACAACCTCTTCTTCTTTCGACGCATCTCCGCGGACCTGGACATCGGCAGCCGACACACCATCGTGCTGCTCTACCAACCGCTGACGCTCCAGAGCTCCGTGGTGCTGCGAGACGATCTGGTGGGCGATGAGACCACCTTCGCCGCCGGCACGCCGATGAACTTCAAGTACGGCTTTGACTACACCCGCGGCTCCTACCTCTACGACTTCCAGGAAGACCCCGAGCGAGAGCTGGCCTTGGGCCTGTCCATGCAGCTGCGAAACGCCACCATCGACTACCAATCTGTGAGTGGCAGCCAGCAGATCTCCAACCGGAACATCGGCATCGTGCCCATCATCAAGTTCCGCACACGCCAGCCCCTGGCAGAGAACGCCTACTGGGGAGTTGAGGCCGACGGTTTCTATGCCCCCGTGAGCTACCTCAACGGCGACAACAACGAGGTCGTGGGAGCCATTCTGGACAGCAATGCCAAGCTCGGCGTGCAGCTCAACAACGGCGTGGATGCCTTCGCCAGCCTCCGCTACGTCGGCGGCGGCAGCGTGGGCACCAACGATGACGTGACTGGACCTGGCGATGGCTACACAAAGAACTGGATCCACACCGCCGCCTTGAGCATAGGCTTCACCCTCCGGTGAAAGACACCCCGCCAACTCCCCCGAGCATGCCCATCAAGGCTCTGCTCGGTGCCTTCTTCGCCAGCGCGCTGGCCTTCTCCGTGCTGGACCTGATCTGGCTGGGTGTGGTCGCGCGGGGCTTCTACGACACCCACATGGGCCCCCTCAAGGCCTCGCCCATCAACGGTGTGGCCGCGGCCATCTTCTACGTGATGTTCATCAGCTTGATCCTGGTCTATGGCATCTACCGTGCCAGCTCCACCAAGGACGCTCTGCGGCGCGGGGCCGAGCTGGGTTTCGCCACTTATGCGACCTACGAGCTGACCAACTGGGCGGTGATTCAGGACTGGCCCGGCATCCTGGTGCTCCCCGATGTCCTCTGGGGCGTGGTACTGACCGGGTGCACCGCATGGGCGGGCCGGCACATCTTCGAGCGTCTGCGCCCCGAACCACAAGCCCCGTCGCCGGCCGGTCCGTGAGCCAGCGGGAAGCCTTCCACCAGATCTGGGGCCGAAGGCTGGTCAGCTTCTCCTTGTACAGCCTGCTGGGACTGCTCGCCTTCGGGCTCTCCCCCTTGCTGCTGCTGGCTGCGGTGCTCTACGACGGCGTCAGAGGCACCCCGGGCTGGCCTCGGGTTCGCGCGGTGCTCTTCTTCCTGCTCTACCTGGGCTGCGAGGCCTGGGGCCTGCTCGCGGCGGGTGCCTTGTGGCTCTTCACCTTGGGTGGACTGCTGGTCGGCGCACAGCGCTATCTGGACCTGAACGCCGCTCTGCAGCGCGCCTGGTCCAGCGCTCTGTTCTGGGGCAGCGTTCGCGTGTTCTCGATGAAGGTGAGACTCGAAGGCCTGGAGCTGGCCGCCCATGGCCCCATGCTGCTGATGGTGCGCCACTCCAGCACCGCCGACACCGTGCTGGCCGCCGCCCTGGTGGCCAACCCCAACAAGATTCTGCTGCGCTACGTGCTCAAGCAAGAGCTGCTCTGGGACCCCTGCTTGGACGTGGTCGGCCGCCGCCTGCCCAACGCCTTCATCGACCGGGCAGCGCGCAAGCGGGGCGAGGAGCTGGCCTTGATCACCGGCTTGGCCCAGGGCCTCGACCAGACCTCGGCTGTGCTCATCTATCCAGAGGGCACGCGCTTCTCACAGTCCAAGCGCACGCGGGCTTTGGAGAAGTTGAAGGATCAAGCGCCCCTCCTTGAGATCGCCCAGGGGATGCAGGCTGTGCTCCCGCCCAAGCTGGCTGGCCCCCTTTCCTTGCTCGAGGCCAGTCCAGGCACCGACGTGGTCATCTTGGAACACCAAGGCTTTGAGGGCGCCTCCAGCTTCAAAGAGTTCTGGGGCGGCGGCTTGGTGGGCTGCACCATCTCCGTCCGCCTGCGCCGCATCTCCGCTGGGGAGATTCCAGCAACAGGCCGAGACCTCTGGCTCTTCCAAGAGTGGGCCAAGACCGACCGCTGGGTACGAGACCAAGCCAATCGCCCCGCTCCAAAGGCCTCCACATGACTCTGCTCATCACCGCCGGCGTGCTCTTCACGGGCCTGAGCGTCCTCTGGGCCGTCTCCGTGCGCCTCAAAGACGCCAGCCTGGTCGACCCTTTCTGGAGCATCTCCTTCTTGGTCATCGCCTTCAGCACCGTGATCCAGACCGGCTTCTCGCCCGCCAAGATCGTGATGCTCGCGGCCGTGAGCCTGTGGGCCCTTCGCCTCTTTTCCCACCTGATGCGCCGCTTCTTGGCCCATCCCGAAGAAGACCCGCGCTACCAAGCATTTCGCCAGAAGTATGGCCCGGAGCGCTACTGGTGGGTCAGCTACTTCCAGGTCTTCGTGCTTCAGGGGACCTTGGCCTTGCTGGTGGCAGCGCCGCTCTTGCTCGCAGGAGGCGCCCCACAGCCAGACCCCATCGGGCTCTGGGACATTTTGGGGGCCAGCGTCTTCTTGCTGGGCACCGGCCTCGAGGCCATCGCGGACCGCCAGCTGGCGACCTACCGGGCCGACAAATCCCCGGACAAAGCCAGGGTCTTGGACACGGGGCTGTGGCGCTACTCCCGACACCCCAACTACTTCGGCAACGCCGTTCTCTGGTGGGGACTGGGGCTGATGGCCCTGGACCAGCCCTGGGGTTGGGTGGCGCTGCTGGGACCGGCTCTGATGAGCTACCTCTTGGTGAAGGTCTCCGGGGTCGCGCTCTTGGACGCCCAGCTCAGTCGAACCAGGCCCGGCTACAAGGAGTACATGGAGCGCACGAGCGGATTTGTGCCCTGGTTTCCAAAGGCTCCGTAGCTGCTACGCTGAGGCATGCTCCTCCTCGCCCTGGCCTGCACCCCTGAGCCCCTTCCTGTCCCGGAAGACACCGGCTCGGGATGGCCGGAGGTGTCCATGGAACAGGTCGGTCCCGCCACCGAGATCACCCTCAGCGCCAGCCCGGGCGCCCAGGTCTTCGTCGACGAGCTGACCTTGACCCTAGAGGCGACCACCGACGTGGAGATCGCCTACACCCTGGACGGCTCGGAGCCCAACTCCCGCGACGAGGTCTACACGGAGCCCATCACCCTGGATGAGAGCACCCAAGTCCGCGCGGTGGCCCTGGACATCCACGGAGACCCCTTCGGGGAGCCCATCGCCGTGAGCTACGTGCGCGTCTCCCAGGGCTTGGCCGACTTCTCCTCCAACCTGCCGGTGCTCGTGCTCAGCTCGGCCCGCTCCCTGCCGGAGAGCAAGGCGGACCACGTACAGTTCTCTCTGCAGGTGCACACCCCGGGCTTGGACGGACGCACACGCCTGGAGAGTCCGGACCAGGACCTTCGCGCAGGCCTAAAGGTGCGTGGCTCCAGCTCGGCCGGCTACCCCAAGAAGCCCTATGGCCTAGAGCTTTGGAGCGCGCAGGACGACGAGGACCAAGCCGCCGAGCTGCTCGGCATGCCCGCAGAGTCCGACTGGGTGCTGCTGGCGCCCTTGAACTTCGACCGCGCCCTGATGCGCAACGCCCTGGCCTATCAGCTCTCCCGCGATGTGGGCCGCTATGCCCCGCGCACCCGCTTTGTGGAGCTCTTCGCCGAGGGTCGGAACGGCGAGCTGGACGAGGAGAGCTACCGCGGGGTCTACGTGCTGGTAGAGCGCATCAAGCGCGACCCGGAGCGCGTCAACATCCAAGAGCTGGGCCCCCAAGACAACAGCCTGCCTGAGCTCAGCGGCGGCTACCTCTTCAAAGAGGACCGCACGGCCGAAGACGAGGTTGGATTCACCGCTGGAACTGCGGGCGGCACCTTTGAGTTCCAACAGCCTTTCGTGGCCGTGGACCCCAAAGAGGAGGAGCTCAGCTTCTCCCAGGCCCGCTACCTCTCGGGCACGCTGGACACCCTTGGCGAGAGCCTGGCCGCTCCGGACTTTCAGGACCCAGAGAGCGGCAGCCACTACAGCGAGCAGATCGACACGGCCGCTTGGATCGACCACCACATCCTGAACACTCTGCCCAAGAACCCCGACGCTTTCCGCCTCTCCGGCTACTTCTCCAAGGACCGGGGTGGCCCCATCGTGGCCGGCCCCCTCTGGGACTTTGACCGGACCATGGGCTGCGAGAGCGACAGCCGCGCCGAAGACCCGACCTGGTGGGACCCCTCCAACCAGACCACGGACACCACCTACATCTTCGAGCACGGATTCTGGCTTGGGCTCTTCGCCGACCCCGAATTTCAGGAGGCCTACTGGGCGCGCTGGGTGGAGCTGCTGGAGGGTGAGCTGGCCTTGGACCGCATCCTGGACCACGTGCAGTCCATGGAAGCTGAGCTCTCTGAGGCCGCCCAGAGAAACACCGCGCGCTGGCCCGACTACGCGCCAAGAGGAGGCAGCTACACGGCCGAAGTTCAGCTGCTGGAGCAGTGGCTGACTGTGCGACACCGGTGGATCAGCCGCTGTGTGGAGAGAGAGGACCCGCAGAGCTGTATGGGGAACTGAGCTTGGCGCCGGCCCATCCTTTTCCCGAGCCGAAACAGCCATCTCCCGGTGCACTCCGGAACCTCTCGGCCCAAGCGAGGTCAGCCTGTGCATGCCGACTTCGGCCTCTCCAGTGAGACCCCATGACTCTGCTGCTCACCCTGCTCGCCAAGCCCTTCATCCCCGGTCCTCCCCCAGCTGCGCTCAGCGAAGCCTTCGAGAAGGTCTGCGGTGCTGAGGACGAGACTCCCTCACACCGCATGCGAGACGTGAACCGGGATGGCTACCGCGAGAGCTTGCTCTCCCGCTGGCAAGGCGGAAGCGGCTGGAGCGAGACCTGCACCTGCTTGAGCGACGGTGAGTCGGGCCAGGTGAGCTGTGGGACCTGGGAGAACACCGTCTACGCCTCCTTCTCTGGCTGGCGTCCGGCGAGTTTTCCCTACGTGCCGCCGAGCTACAAAGGCCCTCTGGCCGGCCCCGAGGACTGCAAAGCGCCTGACCGAGAGAGCCGGGCCCAAGCGGGCTTGTGGCTCTTGGAGCAAGCCCCTGAGCCCAGCGCCAAGAGCAGTACGCTGAGCTGGCACGCCGGAAAGCCCGTGGACCAAGCCAGCGTCTGCCTGAGCGTCGCCCAAGCCCGAACCCTGAACGGTGGCCTGAGCTGGGAGCCCTCTGGGGAGCTGCTGGATGAAGACTCCAGGGTTGTGGTCTACCAGCCGCCCAGCGGCACCGCCTTGGGCGGCCCTCAAGGCGAGAAGCTCTGGGATCAGAGCCCCGATGGGGACACCCAGATCTACAGCGTCGGCCACGCCCTCGTCGTCGTGCAGACCAAGGCCAAGCGACACGCTTGGGTGCTGAACGCAGAAGGGCTGGTGCCCGAGCACCACAAAGTGGACCGCTGGAGCAGCATCTCGGCAGCAAAGCTTGAGGGCGAGCTGGTGCGCGTGACGCTCGTCGGCCAAGCACAGAAGGAGCTGCTCATCCGGCTAGAATGAGAACATGTCCAGGTGGGGCAAGGACACCGTTGGACGCCCAGGACGGCAGCGTCCTGGGGGAGAGCATCATCCTGCTGGAGCCGGTAGGCCTGAAGCGGGACATCGCCCGCAGGGAGCTCTCCGAGTCAGGCCTTTTCTTGGCTGCGCTAGTTTGGTCCCTGAGTGGTCGGGCAGACCGCGGGTATGGAATCGAAGGTGGAGATCAGTCCGTCACGGTGGCCCGGATCAGCGCACTCAGTTCACCGCCCTCAAGTGCACCCGGCTCGCGGGTGCTCTGGTAGTTGTTGCCCTCGCGGACGGTCCCCTGACCGATCTTGTTGTACACCCCGAAGCGGACGACCACCATGTCCTGGTCGGGCCAGACCCACACGTATTGGCCGTTTAGCCCGATGGCGGCGAAGGCGTCGTCGCCGTCCATCCACCAATGCAGCCCGTATAAGAGCTGCCCCGAAGTGGGCGCGGGAAGGGACTGCCCCGAAGTGGACTCGGCAAGGTAGTCAGCGGGGATGATCTGCCGTCCCTCCCAGGCCCCCCCGCGGGCGTAGAGCAGCCCGAAGCGGGCGAAGTCCCGGGCCGTGGTGTCCAGGCAGCAGTACCCCAGGGTCTGCCCTTCTCCGTCCACCCACCAGTCCGCCGACATGCCGATGGGCGCGAAAATCTCCTGAGCGGCGATCTCGTGCGCCTGCTCGCCGAAGACCCGGGAGACCACGGCTGAGAGCACCATGGAGTCCTCGTTGACGTAGCTGTACCGGGTGCCAGGCTCGCGCACGAGCTCTCGCTCCAGCGCGTACGCCAGCTGGTCGGGCTCGGCCCCATACACGCCGTATGCGTTGGATGTGTTCTCTGGAAGGCCCGACTGCATCTCAAGCATGTCCCGGATCGTGATGGCGGCGTTTGGCCCCTCTGCCCACTCCGTGATCACTTCGCTCACGGGGTCGTCCAGCTCGATGTGGCCCTCGCGGATGGCGACGCCGATCAGAGCACTGGTCACGCTCTTGGCCGCCGACCAGCTGGTGACGGGCGTCTCGACATCGGCGTCGTCGGCGTAGTGCTCGTAGACGAGCACGCCGTCCTTGAACACAGCCAACGCCTGGCTGTGGTTGGCGTCGCGGAACACGTAGTCCTGAAGCGCATCGAGCGCCGCGGCGTCCAATCCGTGCTCTTCGGGGGTGCCGGTGGCCCAGTCTTCCCCCGGCCAGCTCAGGCTGTCGGCGGGGGCAGTGTCCGCTCTGTCCGAGCTCGAAGTGTCGTGGCCGAGTTCGACCGTGGCCTCGCCCGTACAGGCCAGAGAGAGAAGCAGCAGCATGGAACCTCCGGGGGTGGGACCCGCGGCGCAGGGCGGGTCGAAAAGAAAGGTGGTCCATTTCGAACAAACTTTGCGCTCGGACGGAGACGTTGGGCTTTTGGGTCGTCCCCCTGCATGGAGCGACAGGCCCGATCCGTGTGCCTCTCCTTCGCCACCCCACCTCTCCGCCGAGCGCCGGGCCGCACTGTGCGAGGCCGCCGTCAACGCCGCCCGCGCCGTGGGCTACACCGGGGCGGGCACCGTCGAGTTCCTGGTCGACGACGCCGGCTTCTACTTCCTGGAGATGATCTCTCAGCTCTGGTTCTGGGACCAGACCCTGCACATCCAAATCAAGGCAGACCAGAGCACCGAGTTCTCGATGCGGTGGGGTTCATAGCGCGCCTGAGCGCAGCAAATCCAGCTCAACAGCCACATCTTCAATGCGCTCAAAGTCCTGGTTTTTGGCCGGAACAAAGGCGGTCCGCCCGAACGCAGCGAGCAGCGCTGGGTCCTCCATTCCGAGCAGGGCGGCCTGCAGTTTGGCCTGGAATCCCACCCCAAACTCCGCATCCAGACCTGGTTGGACGCTGAAGCTCTGCTCGGCGTACACCGGACTCCTCCAGATGGCCTGCACCTTGGCCAGGTCGACCGCACCATCAGCGAGCATGCGGTCCCAGGTGGCATTGGAGAGCACCCCGGCCTGCACAACGCCACCCAGGACCATCGCGACCGTCTCCGCGTGGCCCCCGGAGTGAGCAGCGGGCTGCTCAAAGAAGTCTTCTGCAGACTGGCCGCTGGCCTGGCGGATGAAGTAGGCCGGCATCAGATACCCCGAGGTGCTCGATTTGGCGCCAAAGGCAAAGCTGGCGCCGGCGAGCCCAAGGGGAAAGTCCGGTCCGGGCTCCAGGCCGCTCTCACCGCTGGCGATGAAGGTGCTGTAGACCCTGGGATCATCGACGCCCTGCACAATCGCCAGCGCCCCGGGAACGGCCGCGCGCGCTTGCACCCCGCTCAGCCCCTCAAACCAAGCCAACTCAATGTCCCCGGCCTTGAACATCTCCAGGCTGGCGCTGTAGTCATCCGTCGGCACGTAGTGAACCGCGACCCCCAGGGTTCGACTCAGATACTCGGCCACCGGCTCGTAATTCTCCCGCTGCGCGGCGAGGTCTTGGTTCGGAATCGCCGAGAAGCGCAGAACCGGCAGCGGCTTCTCCATTACCCACTCCGGCTCAGGCTCGGTGCAGGCCAGCAGGAGCCAAATCAAGGGCTGACCTTGGCGTAGAGCTCACCGTTGAAGGTGAATCCAGCCAGCTCCGTGTTCCACTCGCCGCTCTCAGCGTCGCGGGTCGGCGTGAGCACAAAGTTGCCCTCGTAAGGGCAGTCGGGGCCGGTGATGAGCAGGCCGGCCTGGAGGTCCGGCTCCAAGCCCCAGGAGACCCCTGCATCGTTGGTCCAAAGCATGGCCTCCCCCTCCAATGAGATGCGCCCGCTGTGCCACTCGTTCTCCACCGGCAGCCGCTCGTACTCTCCCGCAAGCGAGGCCAGATCGATGTCCGCGAAGAGCCCCTCGGGCACCTTGGCGTAGCGAAGCTGGGCGTTCAAGCTGGGGCTCGCTGTCTTCAGACGCTTGTCCACCGCCTCGGCGTAGTAGTCGGCCTCAAACTGGCCCTCAAAGTCGCTGGGCCAGGTCTCCCGGTCGAACCATTGGTGGCTCTGCTCTTCGAGCTGAAACTGGGGGTAGACCAGAAAGAGATGGTGGGCGAACTCGTGCTGCAGCCACTGGTTGAAGTAGATGCGACGCTCCAGGGTGAACCAGTCCCCTTCTCCCATGTGAAAGGGCTTCTGCTTGAGCCACAGATCATCGGAGAGAAAGAGCGGGGCCCCACTCTCGTGCTGGCCCATGCCGCCCGTGACGAACTCCAGCTCTTGGGCGCCGGGCACTTCGTTTGGAACAGCGGAGGGATGAACCACCCACCACCAGTTGGTCTGCTCCAGCACCTCTTCCGGCAGCTCAGCGAGGAGCTGGGAGACGTTGTTTGGACCTGCGAGATAGCGGCCCTCGCTCTCATCGACCTGGACGGTGGCGCAGCTGTCCTGGAGGTGGAAGATCGAGACCCGCAGCTCCAGCTTTCCATCGGTGATGGCCTGGACGTACCAAGTGAAGGGCTCAGTGGCCTGGGCGACCCAGGGGCCAGCGTTCTCCAGCAAGTCTGCGTCCAACTCGCGTCGAGTCTCCGGGCCCGTGCCGCTCTCCAGCTCCTCTTGCGTTGTGGGGATGACCCCCTCGCTGCAGTCCACGAGCACCACCGCCAGGCGGATGGGCTCCCCTTGAGGGGCAGGGCTCACAGCCGCGCTCTCCGAGAGCATGCGCAGACCGTAGTAGGCGGCCGGATAGCCTACGTGCTCCCCATCTGCGCTCCACTCGGTCCCCCACCAGGAGTCATCGCCTACGGGGTACTGGTCCCAGAGCTTGTTCACGATACTCAGAGCTTCCGCGCGGTCCCCTTCACGCATGGCGTCCTCAGCCATCAAGTAGGCCACCACCGCGTCCATCTTTTGCTGGTTGATCTGACCTTCATAGGCCTTGGCCCAATCCAGCAGTTCATCAGCCGTGGCGGGATCGTAGCTGGGCTCGGCGACCAGCCAAGGGCCCTGCTCCTCGACTAGGGGCGCGCCATTCTCTGGCTCCTCCGCCAGGCGACAAGACAGCACAAGGGCAACAAGAGCAGTCGGCAACAACATCAGAGCCTCCAAGAGGCAAGCTTCGCGCAAGAAGCGCCCGCCCCGCTACTAACGTGGACCTGTGGCCAGCCTTCGCATCCTCCTCTGCCAACTCCTACTCACCGGCCTGCTGGGCGCACTGGACACCTGGCTGAGCGGCGGGCCTGGGGTGTTGGCGCCGGCCCTTGGGCTCTTTGGCGGGGCGGCGTTGGGTGTGCGCGGCGTGCCCTTGGTCAGAGAAGGATTGCCCAAGCTGGCCCTCCCAGTGGCAGCCGCAATGGGTCTCATCGCAGCGGCCGTCTATGCAGGCAGCCAAGAGATTCCTGCCTGGTGGGCACCCCTGGCCGTTGGGATCTTGGCCGCCCTCTCAACTCTGGTTCTGACCTTGGCTGCTGGAGACACCGTGCTGAATCTGCGCAGCAAGGGGGTGGCCAAACACAAGGGCAGATGGGGCGATAGCGAGAGCTACTATGGAGATCTGGAGTAGTCATTCACTTGACAACCATCAGTTGACAGTCGCTGCTTTCGCTGGCTACAACGTGGCGCTCTCACGCCTGCGGTTGGACTCGGGCACCCAAGCAATCCCGCTTCCCGACCCAGTCCCTTGGGGAGTGGCCTTCTACGACCACATCCACCCAGCGGAGTCCTACGGCGTGTTTGAGAAGGGATTGGCCTATGGCCAAGAGAGCGCCCAACACGCGGATCAAGGCCTGATGGAGGTCGAGCAAGTGCTGGGCAATGTGGACATCCAAGCCCCACTTTGGACCGAGCCCATGCTGCTCGTCTACAAGGTCGAAGGAGACCTGAGCTACTGCACTTCAGGTCTCTCTACGAACAAGCAGAGCGCGTGGTTGGCCGCCATGACCGTGGCGGGCACGGTGACCAACTCCTGCCCCTGACTCAGTCCAGGAAGGTGACCTCGCCCGAGCCGAGCGTGTAGTAGGCCGGCACAATCTGCAGGTCGCCTTCGGCAGCCTTGGAGATGATCTCCGAGCGGGCCTTGAGCTCCTCGACCGTCAACTGGGCGTTCTTCTTGACCGTGTCGTTCACAGACTGGCCCTTGCAAGCGTCCACTGCTGGCTGAACCAGGCCCAGCAGGTGGTTCAGGTTTGGACCGTTGTCGCCGCCACCGATGGCAGCCGTCACGGCGCCGCAGCTCTCGTGTCCGAGCACCACGATGAGCTTGGTGCCCAGGTGGGCCACGGCGTACTCGATGCTGGCCACAGAGCTGGTGTTGGCCACGTTGCCTGCGACGCGAATCACGAAGAGCTCGCCCAAGCCGGAGTCAAATGCGAACTCAGGCACCACGCGGGAGTCTGCGCAGCTCAGGATGATGGCGTGGGGGGCCTGGCCGGTGGTGAGCACGGTGCGTCGGGCGCTGTCCTGGAGCTTTCCATCGAGCTTGTCGGCGACGAAGCGGGCGTTTCCGGCCTTGAGGCGGGCGAGGACTGTAGCGGCGGTGGACATAGGATTCAACTCCGGGGAGGGGGTACGGCTACTTGGACCAAGGCGCCTGAGGGATTGCGTTAGAGAGTCACCTATCTTGGAGATCCAACATGTACGCCTTGCTTTTGGCCTTGTCCTGCACGCCCAAGACGGCCCCATCTGGTGTCACCCCGCCTGAGCCCCCCCAGGTCAAAGTCGAGGTCGCGCCCGATGTCGAGGTTGAGTGCAAGGCCCTGGACGATGGCCGCACCGCCTGTTTCCCCTTGGGCCACGTCTGCCAGGACCCCCACGGCATCGGCGATGGCAATGCCATCGTGGTGGACTGCTGGACCAGCGGCGGACGCATGTGTCATCCAGGCAGCGACATCTGGCCGGTCTGCGCCGGAGGCTGGATTCAGGAGTCCTGAGCAGGCTGCGTGCGTTGGTTCAAAACGCTCAGCAAGAGCAGCACGGCCAGGCCAGTTCCGCTCACCATGTGCGTCGCGGCCGCCTCGATTGGGGCACCGCTAGCGATGACCACTCCAGCATCGGAGATCGGAAGAATCATCACGCATCCCAACAGAAGCGGGATGGCCGCCCGGTGCTTCCAGAGCACCCCGAGCATCGCGACACCCAAGGCAATGTCACGCATGCCTGTGGCCTGCATCCAAGGCCCTGCATCTCCGCCTGCAGGCAGCCCGTAGCCTTGCGCGGCGATCTCCGGAACCACGAAGCAGTGGATCCCGAGAAAGAGCAAGAGAACCCCGGTCAGACCGGCCCCGAAGGGCACCAACTTGTTGAGCATGCCCACCTAGGTTGTGGACCCCTGGCACTTGCGAGGCCAGGTCAGCTCTTCCGGAGAACAGCGCCTCACCACATGCCACCGACGATGCTGCAGTCGATCTCCAAGACCACATCCAGGCCACGCAGAGCGGTGGCTTGGCCTCCATGGCCGCGTCCACACCCCACCGACAGGGACTTCATGCGGTTGGCCTGCGCGCCAATCGGCTCTATGACCACCTCTTCTCCGTCTTGGGTCTGGAGAACCAAGGTCCCTTGTATCGACTGGCTGCCCTGGGAAACCCGTGCCCCAGGGCCAAGCGCTGCCCAAGCTGGGTAGCGGGTGGTGCCCACGGAGAGCAGCATGCCTTGGGCCGGCCCCCGCACCAGATCCAGCACAGGGTTGATGGCCAAGAGCAGTCCCAGCGCGCCCACGCCAGCGGTGAGCTTGAAGTAGCCGCCATCGACCAGCATCGCGATGCCCAGCCCGCACCACAGGCCTCCGCCGAGCTGCCAGGCCACACGAACGACCGGCCAGAACCACCAGGTCTCTAGCTGAAAGGGCACCAGCGCAGTCAGCAAGGAGCCCAGCATGGCGGCGCAGGAAAAGACGACGATGCCGGTGATGGCGAGTGTGCGCTTCATGCGGTCTAGGGCCTACTCGAGGGGGGTCGAGAGCATCGGCGTCCAGTGGAAGGGACTGATGCTCTGAATGGCTCCACTGTAGTGCTTCTCACCGAAGAAGTGGGACGTACCACCCGAATAGGGCGACGAGCTCCCGCCGCGTTCAGAGGAACTCCAGGTCAGGATCGAACCACTGAACCATGGGTAGACCCTGGCCAGCCCCGAGAGCCTGTCGATCATAAGGACGTCACCGCTCACCAAGCCTCGGCTGTAGGATCCCATGCTTGAGAGACTAAACAATCTTCGGTCTGGCAGAAACCCAGAGGCGTAGAGAGCTGAGCAATCGGGGGCCACGTTCAGACCATTGAGCGTCAACGGCCCGGCCCGAATCCCGCTTGAGTTGTCCCAGTGCCAACTCGCTGTCCAAGTCTCGATCTGGAAGCTGCAGCTCTTGGGCTGGCCCAACACGCTCGTGTATTGCACCCGCCCGCTCACCTCAAACAGGCGCTGGTTGCCACCGCCGTAGCGCCAGGAGCCGCTCTTCCCTCGGCTGAACCCCGAGGTGTTCTCGCGTTGAATGCTGCCAGCGTCCAAGTAAACCCACTTCTCGGGCTCGCATGGCGCCCGCATCCAGCAGTCGTCGTCTGCGCAGTCCACGTAGCCATCGTTGTCTTCGTCCAACCCGCCCTCGCAGTGTTCCTTGCAGGCCACATCGTTGACGCAGTCGCCGTCCTCACAGTCCACCAGACCGTCGAAGTCTTCGTCCACGCCCCCCACGCAGATCTCTCTGCAGTGACGTTCATCGGCACAGCGAGGATCCGCGCAGTCCACCAACCCATCCCTGTTGTCGTCTTCGCCGTTGTCACAGTGCTCTTCGCACGTGATCAAGTCCTCGCACTCCGGGTCATGACAATCAACAAGCCCGTCTTGGTCGTTGTCCAACTGGTCGTAGCAGTCCTCCCTGCAGGACTTGTGATCCCTGCACTCCGGGTCCAAACAGTCCAACCATCCGTCCTCGTCATTGTCCAGTCCGTCATCGCAAACCTCAAGACACGGCTCCTGGCCCTCGCACTCCGGGTCCTGACAGTCCACAAGCTCATCTTGGTCGTTGTCCAGACCATCAGAGCAGTCTTCATCGCAGGACTCCAGATCGGAGCAGTCTGGATCTAAGCAATCCGTCTGCCCATCCTGATCATTGTCCCGACCGTCCTGGCAGATCTCGTCCCTTGGCAAGTCGGAGTCGGTCCCAGGGGAATCGAACCCAGCGCAAGCGAAGAGAAACCAGAAGAGCATCGCGAGGTCCTGTCTGCTCACTAGTCTACAGCCCATCAAGAAACGCCGTCTACCACCAGTTGACAGAACTACACTTCTTCCACAAGCGCTCCAAGTTAGCTCCCTGGCGTGCGCCACGTCCTCCAAGCCATCCTCTTCCTGCCCGTCCTGATTCTCCAAGGCCTCTGGGTCGCTGCACGGGCTCAGCGTCTTCCACCCGCTGCCGGTCCCACCTCAGACCGCATAGGAGAAGGGGCGCCCCTACGCATCCTGATGCTCGGCGACAGCTCGGCGGCCGGCATGGGCGCGCAGACCCAAGACGAGGCGCTGATGGGCCAGCTCGCTCAAACGCTCTCCGTCGACTTTGACGTGCAGTGGAAGCTCATCGCCAAGGGTGGCGTGACCAGCTCCCAAGCCTTGGCCATGTTGCTGGCGTCCGAAGAGAGCCAGTGTGATGTCGCAGTGGTGTGTTTGGGGGTCAACGACACCAAGAACGGCGTGAGCACCCGCGAATGGAAGCGCAGCTATGCAGCGGTCTTTGCAGAGCTCCGACGCAGAGGCGCGCGCCAGATCATCGCCTGTGGCTTGCCCCCCCTCGGGACTTTTCCCCTACTCCCTTGGCCTTTGCGTCAAACCTTGGGCGCCCGTGCCAACAGCTTGGACAAGCACCTGCAAGTGCTCACCGCGGGCGAGCCCGCCGCAGTACACGTGCCCTCGCTCTTCGAGATGGACCCGGCCATGATGGCCTCGGACGGCTTCCATCCTGGACCGGTGCTCTACAGCCTCTGGGGCCAGGGGCTGGCCGATGTGATTCGGGCACAGCGCTGACTCTCAAGCCTCAGAGACGCTCAACCGACAAGGGCGCTCCCAGAACACGCAGGGCACGAAGCCGAACACGCTTGGCCCCCGCGACGGCGTTGAGCTTCTTGGTCAGCAGGTAGGTCTGCAGGCCTGCAGTCTTCAAGGTCTGCACATGACCGTCCGCAGTCCGAATTCCCACCTGGCCGTGGATGGTCGGGTTGTGAGGAACCAGCATTGGCACCCAGAGGCGGCCCCGTTGCACTTGCTGGGCCACCACTTCCCCCTCCCAACACACCGGCCCGCGAACGAGGTCAACGAGCGCCGTGGCACAGAGTCCCGCCCCCAAGACCCCAAAGCCAAGCAAGCTCCACATCGCCGCTGAACCGCCGCCCATCAGGCTTCCAACAGCTTGGCCGCACCACAGCCCACCCCCAAGCTGCCAGGCCACCCGCAGGCTGGGCCAGAGCCACCAAACTCCCTGCTTGTGCGGCACGAGGGCCGTCAGTAGAAAACCCAGCATGGAGCCGGAAGAAAAGAAAACAATGGCCAGCAACTCGAAGGACATAGGGGTACTATAGGCGGGCCAGCAGTCTGCAGCTGCGGGCAGATGAGAGACCGGACACCAGTTTCGCGGCAGGGCGCCCTTGGCACCGGTCGGCCGGGGTCCAGACCACAGGTGCTTCCATGGCCAGTCAGACCCTCGCGCGCAAGCCTCAGCTTGACACCACCGTCGCATCCCTGGACACACCGGTTCCGGAGCAGGTCCCGCAGAACGCGGTACAGGCCAGCGGCAGCGCACACGGGAACAGCGCGGCCATCGCCACTCTGACCCAGACCACGCCCGACAGCAGCGGCGTGGACAGCAGCGGCGTCGATGCCGCCGTGCAAGGCGTCGAAGGCGGGGGCGGCGTGAGCACAGCCGGCCCCCCACCCGGCGCGGGCGGCGGGGGTGACGGCGACGCCGTGAACATCTTCGTTCAAGAAATCGGACAAGGCGGCGCTGCACGAGCCACCGAGATGTACCGAAACGCGCCCGCCGGCCAGCGCGGCGCCGTCGAATCGGCCATGCGTCAGTGCCTGGGCGAGGAGGAGACCGCGGCCATCCTGGAGCAGGAGAGCGCCTCGGGTGCGGGCGTTGCCCCACCCGCCGTCCAGCAGGCCCCTGGCGCAGACGCCGGAACCGGCGCCGACGGCGAGAAGAAGGAAGAGGGCGAGGAAGAAGCTGCAGAACAGGGCGGCGGCGAGCAGTCCGTAGAAGGCGGCGGCGAGACCTCGGGCGCGGAAGTGGTCAACCAAATGGGCGGCCCGGGAGCCGGTTCCCAAGAGGGCCAAGCCGCTGCCGGCATGCTGGATTCCCTCCCTACCTCCGACTTGGCCCTGGTCCACCAGGAGCTCATCGAGCACCAGCAGTGGGGAAGCGCCCAGAGCAACGTCGGCGCCCCCGGCTCCGCTGAGCGCGCATCCTTCGTGGCGGAGAAGGCTGGCGAGGGTGCCATCTCTGGCGGACTGACCGGCATGGGCATGGGCTTTGCGGCCGGTGCCATTGGCAAGCTGAGCGCGCGCTTCGTCCCCATTCCTGGCGTGGGCGCCATCCTGGGTGGGGCCATGTCCGTCTACGGCTTGGCGACCCGTGACTGGGCCAAGACCGGGGAGACCATCGGCGCCTTCGGCCAGGGCGACTCCGAATACGACATGATCGCCAACACCATCGCCTCGGTCTCGGAAGTGATCGACCTGGTGTGCAACGTGATGAACGTCATCGCCGGCGTGATCGGCGTCATCTCGGCCGTGATGTGGATCATCTCCATCGTGACCTTGGGGGTGGCCTCTCCCCTGGCCGCGACATTGAGCGCCATCGCCATGGGCATCGGCGCAGCCTCCGGCATCTTGGACCTGATCAACAACCTCATCCTCCAGCCCTGTGTGCTGCTCTTCCGAGCCCTGCACACCTTCAGCTCAGAGGCCGACCCCCGGGACGTCGAAGCACAAGGCGCAGGCATCAGCGATGCCTCCGGTCGTGCAGCGGGCGCCCTTGGCGGCTGGGTCGGAGGAAAGGCTGGAGAGGCTGCCGGTGGCGCAGCAGGAGACGCCGCCCTCAATCGCGTCGGAGGTGCTGCAGACACCCCGACGACCACGACCCAGGTCGACGCGCCCGTGCAACAGGTCGAGGCGCCCACGAACACCGGCGCCGTGGACACCCCGACTCCCGTAGTGGACACCCCTGTCCCAGTGGTCGACGCCCCCACTCCCCATGCTGTGGAGACCCCCACGGCCGGCGCCGATGCACCCAACAGCGCCACCACCGCCCAGAACGCCCAATCCCAGGTTCACACCGAGCGCAGCCGCGGCATGGCCGCCATTCGGGAGAAGTTCAGCCAGCACATCGAGGTCGAGCGCGTCGCCCTGCAGCAGCGCAACGCCGCGATTGAGACGGCTCGGCACACGGCACAGCAAAAGGCCCAAGCGGAGATCGAAGCCCAGCGGCAGCAGGCTCACCAGAACGCCGAGACGGCTCACCAGAGCCGCGTGCAAGACATCGAGGGCACCCGCCACGAGATCGAGATGGTCGCCCGCCAGAAGGGCCACGACCACTACATGGCCGAGACCCAGGCGGCCCACCAAGCCCAGCTGGATGCCATGAGTCAGGCCAGCACACGCTTTGACGAGGCCGTCTCCACCAGCAAGACCGGTCAGCAGCAGCGCCAGCAGGCCATCGACCGGGCCAAGATCGACCAATACTTGATGGACGTGCACGCCCGGCAGTCCGAGCGCGCCATGCTCGCAGACATTGCCGACCCAGTCCTTCGCCAGAGCGTCGAGCAGCAGTGGGCCATGGACCGTGCCAACAACAAGGCCACCTGGGAGCAGCAGTACGCCGACCAGAGCTTGGCCAACGCCCAGCAGTCCGCCGCCGAGATCCAGCAGGCGAGCCAGACCCGCCAAGCGGACGTTCAGAACGCGCAGACCCAAGCTGCCACTGCACGCAACAACGCCGCGCGCACCCGCGACCAGCTCATGGCAGACGCTCAGAAGGGCCTGCAAGACCAGCTCGCCGGTGCACAGTCCCAGGCACAGACCCAACGCACTCTGGCAGACGAGTCTGCGGCCATGGGCCAGAACGGCGCTGTGGAAGCAGGCAACCGTGCAGCCCAGGACGCGACCGCAGGGGCCGACGCCAGCCAGGCCCAGACCGTGGCCGACTCCAAGGCGGACTTGAACGCAACGCGCCGCCAGGAAGGTGGACGTGCGGTGGTCGACGGCATGCGCACCGCCCGAGATGGCTACCTGGTGCAGGAAAACTACCGTCCCGAAGGCTGGAAGAAGATCACCGGCCCCGAGGGCACCATGCGGCACCGTCTGCTGGATGCGCTGGTCTGGCCTTTCGTCGAGGATCTGACCGCGCCCTTCCTCATCAAGCCCCGCATGAGCCTGGACGCCAACGGAAACCCCTCCACACCGAGCGCCGACTTCAACAAGTGGTCCGTGATGGGCAACCCCAACGCCACCGCCCCGATGGGCCGGGCCGGGAACGCCTCCCGTGGCAACGAGAAGCTGGGCGGCGTGGCCACTGGCCTGACCGCCATGGCCCTTCAGAGCGGGCAGAGCCCCGAGCTGGCCGCCGCCTTTGAGGTGCGGGACGTCGAGCCGGTCAACCCGGCCTACCAAGAGCCACCGGGCAGCCCTGAGCAGCTCGACGTGATCATGGGCCAGATCGACCAGCTGCTCGCAGGCCGCGCTGCCGCCGAGCAAGCCCAGCAGCAGGCCGTCGCGCACCGCGAGGCCCACCAAGCCAACGTCGCCCCCATCACCGAGGCGGTCAGCGAGACCACCGGAGCGATGAGCGCCCAGCAGGCCCATGAAGAGGCCGTGGCGCGCACCCAAGCGGCCAACGATGAGCAGAAGTCCCGCCAGTCCGAGAGCGAGGGCATCGTCTCCGGCTACGCCCAGCAGAGCGCAGGCTTGGCGGTCATCAAGGGCCCCTTGGCTGCCTTCCGCGGCTTTACATGGATTGCCTCCAAGATTCCGGGCGGCGCAGGCCGAGCCATGGGCCGCATGAACGAAGATGCGAACAAGATGAACGATGCCTTTGGTCAGATGGACAGCACCATGGCCGACCAGCGCGCCAATGCGGACGTCAAGTCCGAGGAGCTGGGGGTCGTGGACGAGGTCCTGGCCGGAACCCAGACCGTCGCAGGCACCAACCGGGAGCAGCTGGACACAGCCGCCCAAGGCGCCCAAGGTCTGGCCCAAGCCAACGACTCCAAGGTGCAAGACGCCACAGCGGCCGAGGAAGAGGCCGGCACTCAAGCCAGCCAGCTGCAGTCCAAAGCGGAAGAGAAGAAAGCTGAGAAGGCCACCCTCAAGAGTCAGCTGGTGTCCTGGGCCCAAGGCCACAAGGCCGCCCGTGACGCGGCCGTCGCCGAGCAACAAGAGAAAGCCAGCGGACAATGAGTACCCCTATGGATCCCGCGCACCTCAGCGCCCAGATCGCTGCTTTAGCTGAAGACCAAGAACGAGAGCGCGCGCGCCTTTTGGTGCTGCGGGCCAACGCCTACTTGGCCGCGATGGCGTTCCAGCCTGGCCGAGCCGACTTGGACGCCGCCGCCGCGCTTCACCGCCAAGGCGGGCGCAGCGCTGAACACGCCAAGTGTCTGCACTTGGCAGCGACCGCTTCCCGTCTCAGCGGAGACCTGCATGGTGCCCGCGACCGGGCGGAGCTCTCCAAGACCCTGGCGCCCACCGACAGCCCAATGGCCGTCTCCGCGTTGGCCGAGCTTGGGGAGACCTGGGCTGCACTAGGAGATCCGCGCACCGCAGCGGCCTACTGCGAGCAAGCGGCCGAGACCGGCGCTCGCGCGGGACTGCTGCCCACCGCACAAGCCCAGCTGCTCCGGCGGGCGGGCTCCAACTGGGTACAAGCTGGCGTGCCCTCGCGTGCGGCGCTCATCCCTCTGCGTACCGCAGCAGAGCTGCTGACAGGCGCCGGAGACATCGCTGGCGCGGTACGGGCCCGCATCGAAGAAGCCAGCGCCTGGGCGGCCATCTCCGACCCGACTCGAGATGGATTCAATGCCAGCTACCGAGCGCAGGCTGAGCAGGCGATGGGGCAAGCCAGGCTTCAAGCCGAAGGGATCCATGACCTTCCAGCCCTGGCCGACCTGGCCATGCTGCGCTCCACCCTGGCCTTGTACGACCGAGACTTGGAGAGCGCCTTGAGCGCTGCTGAAGAGGCCCAGGCGCTCGCGCTCAAGGCTGTGCAGCCCCTGCCCTACACCACCTCCACCTTGGCCATCTCCAGGCTCAGCGATGAGAAGGGTGACCGCCTGCAGGCCTACAGAGCCCTGGCCGTGGGCTGGGCGACCCTGGGTGACCTGATGGGCGAAGAGGTCGGTCAATCTACCTTCGCGCCCCAACTCCAAGAGCTGGTCAGCTCCTGGGGCGAGGAGGAGTTTGTGCGGGTTCGGGACGCCTACGCGGCTTCCCGCCGGGCGCAGTAGCCCAGCTCAGAGGCCAGAGAGCCTACGCGCCCTACTCTGCCCAGCTTCCGTACATCGGATTGGGGAGCATGAACCAGGTCTCTCCCCAGTCTTCTGCGGGCGCCGAGCTGGCCTCGTCTGCGCTGGGAAAGTCCCCCATCTGGTCGCCCCAGTAGCCCAGCACTTGAACGGGCATCTCCGGCCAGCCGCAGAGGGATCCGCCTTCCAAGACACTGGCTCGACGGGCGCTCTTGTCGGAGCTCTCGGTGCGGGTGCAGAGCACGTCCCCCTCCATCCAGAGGCCTTGGGCTTGCAGCAGCGCCAGGGTCGCCGGGTGGTTGGCCCGGTTGGTCACAAAGGCCATCTTGCCGCCCAGCTCGTGCACCTGCGCGACCAGCTCTACGGAGCCTGGATAGGCCACCGCTTTGCCCTGCTCCTCCCAGACCGCCCAGGTCTCCGGCGTGAAGTTCCCGAAGGTCTCCAGCTGGTAGCCGCTGTTGTCCACCAAGGTCTCGTCTACGTCGCTGACGACGGCCCAAGCGGTCTCCGGCGCCAAGGCTTGCGCCCGCTCAGCGAGCTCCTCGGCGGCATCCTGGTAGATGGTCGCCAACACAGCCTTGTGCGCATCCGAGCCGTGCACCCACTGTGTGCCTCGGTCGATGCTGGGCGGCGGCACTACGAGAGCGGGTGGGGGCGTCGGAAGGACAGGTTCGCGAGCAGCGCAGGCCAACAGGAAGAGAAACATCAGCTACCAAAGGGCTTGGGGGGAAGGGTCAAGGACTCCAAGTCTACCGCCACCACCACGTCGATGAGCGCATCGTCCGGCTCCCCGCTGGGAACAATGATTAGATCCTGAGGCACGTTGGTGTTTGCAACACGCGTCGTGTGCACCCCCTTCTCCGCGTAGTCAGCCACCTCGGTGTAGACCCGGTCCGAGAAGGCATCGGCCAAGTAGAACTGCCAGATATGAGCCTGCGTCTCACCAAAAGCGCTGGTGAAGTGCAGGTGCGGCGGCACCGAGGGATACCAGCCTGGGTAGTGAGTCAGGAACTCGATGACCCCGTCCGCGTCGGTGATCTGGCGCCCTCGAAACCAGTCCTCGCCGTAGGTCTCCGGTAGTCCGGGAACGACCGCGCTGTTGTCCACGTCGGAGTACAGACCGGAGGCGTCCGCGTGCCAGAGGTCGATGGGAATGTCCGCCAGTGGCAGGCACGTCGCCGCATCGATCAGCGTGATGCGCAGACGAAGGGGGCTGCCGGCGTAGTCCTCTCTCAGGTCGGAGACTTCTGGGGACGGGAGCACGTAGAAGGGGCCCGGAGATTTTGGGCTGCTCGCTACGCACTCCTCCAGGGCGCCTGTGTCGTCTCCGCGCTCGTCCAATTCCTCGCCTGTATCCAGAGGCTCAAGAGCACCCTTGCAACCGGCCTGCAGCAAAATGGCCTGGGCGAAACCAAGCTTTAGGAGATGTCGACGAGATGGGGGCACTGAAAGCTCCGGCCTTGAAACTCAGCCCGGCTTGCACATGCGCATCGCGGACTGACAGGAGAGAGAGACGCTCTGCCCCTCTGCAAGAGACAGCTCAAGCACCTTCGTTGCGCGCGCTGCTTCAAAGAAGGCATAGATCGTGTACTGGCCGGGCTCGAGGCCTTTGAGGGGCTTCTGCTCGCCGGCGCTGTTCACGGCATAGCCGCGGTCGACCCCGCTCAGGCGCACCTGGGCCAGCTTGGCCGGCGCCTTGGGAGCAGGAGTCGTGGAAGCCGGGACCTGAGGCTCGACCTCCGCCACGACGGGCTGCCGGACCTCTGGAGCCTCGGCCTGGACCACAGCTTCAGGCTCCGTTTCAGGCTCCGTTTCAGGCTCAGGCTCAGGCTCAGGTTCATGTGGAGCCTTCTCTGCCGGCACCTCGGCCCCCTCGGGGAGCGCTGGGCCGCCAACATCTTCAACCACTGGCGATGCCGAGGCCAGCTCACCGCTCTTCAGCGCTTGGCCACGCAGAATCCAACCGGCTGCCCCCATGAGCACGAGCGCCACGACCACCACCAAGCCCCAAGAGCGGCCCTCCGGCGCCGGGGCTGGCGGAATGGAGAGGGCCGAAAGAGGAGGAGCTGGGACCTCCTCCTCGGGCGCCAAGGTGCGCGGCGCGCCACCCAAGCTTGTGGGCCAGAGGCTGCCCTCGGCCAAGTCCACCAGGTCCCTCTGATCCGAGAGCGCGCCAAACAGACCGCTGCCCTCCACTTCTTCCACAGGGGGGATGGATCCAGGCAGGCGAACCCCCATCGAGCGCAGACCGGCGATCTCCGCCGGAGAGAAGGGCTGCAAGGGCTCAGGACGGAGGTCCATCCACAGCGCCGCGAGCTCCGAGGCGTTGCTGGGCCGGTCCTCGGCCTTGAAGGACAGCGCGGCGACGATGGCATCGTTCATCGCGCGCGGCAGTCCAGGCACAGCCTTGTCCGGAGGAATGAAGCCCTGGGCTTCGATGGCCTGAAAGATGCTGATCAGGTCGTTGCCGGGAAAGGGCAGCTCGCCGGTGAGCATCTGGTAGAGCAACACGCCCAGGCTGAACACGTCCGCTTGAGGGCCCACGCCTTTCGCGTTCCGGAACTGCTCCGGAGCCATAAAAGCAGGCGTCCCCATCACCACGCCAGTGCGACTGCGGCTCATGCTGTCTTTGCCGGTGATCTTGGCAAGCCCGAAGTCTGCGACCCGAGGCACCACGCCCTCATGGGTGAGCTCCAGCAGCACATTGCCCGGCTTGATGTCTCGGTGCACTCTGCCCTGACTGTGGGCGGCTGCTACACCAGCCAAGATCCCGCGGGCCAAGGAGTCGACCTGGAAGATCTCCAAGCGGCGCGCCATGAGCAAGGTCTCCAGGCTGGGCCCAATGACCAAGTCCATGACCAGTGCCGGCACGCCTTGGATGCGTAAAACATCGGTGACCGGCACGATGTTGGGGTGCCGCAGCCCAGCTTGGATGCGCCCTTCCTGCAGGACACGACTCACCAGCGCCGGCGAGGTCAGACTCATCACCTTGACGCCGTGCAAGGTGCCCAGCTCCACGTGACGGGCCGCATAGACCGTGGCCATGCCGCCCGCTCCAATAGAGCAGAGCAGCTCGTAGCGATCAACGCGGGTTCCTGGACGCAGCATCTCACCTCAGAAAAGCACTTAGCCCATCGGCACAGCGACCCGATTACTCTAAGGTCTGGAAGACACTGCATGCCTTGGCTAACCCTTACAAGCGTCGCCCTCGCCGCCTCCGAATGTGCAGGCCCGACGGTAGACAACGCGCAACTGGCCGGCACCCTGAACCAGGCTGAGCGCGCCTTTTCAGCCTTGGACATCGAGGGCTTCCAGTCCTCCATGGACCAGGCCGTTTTCTGGGTTCCTTGTCTCTCCGATCCCATCCCCGCTGAGAATGCCGCTCAATTCCACCGGCTGCAAGGACTGCGACAGTTTGTAGCCGGAGAGGAGACGGAGGCCCAAGCCTCTTTCCGATCCGCCAGATCGGCACAGCCAGACTACGCTTTCCCTGCCGCTGTTGTGCCTCAGGGACACGCCATCCTGGACATCTACGAAGGCGCTGCTCCCAGTCAGAGGGAGCCCGCTCCACTTCCCAAGGATGCCGAGCTCTGGATCGACGGCCAACAGACCCAGTTCTGGGACCCAAACTCGCCCTTAGTGATGCAGCTTCTGGCTGAAGGGACTGTTCTCTCCACCACCTAGATGCTGCCAGGAGACGCGCTTCCCTTCGAGCCCGCGCCCGAGCCAGCCGCCCCGGCAGCTCTCGCACCCGAAGCAACCTTGGCGGACTCTGCCCTGCAGGGGCCGGACGCCCTGACCTCGCTGACCCTGAACCCGCAAACGCCGGAACAAGCCCCCAGACTGGAGTCCGGCGTCTCCCGACTCCACCGGCCTCGCTTCTTTATCGGACTTGGACTCGGCGCGGCCGCCATCGGTGGCTGGGCCCTGGCCAGCCAGTCCAAGCAGACCTACCTTCAGCCCCAGCCGACTTGGGGAGCGTCTGACCTCCGCAGACAAGAGCGAATCACCAACGGGCTGACGCTTGGGGCTGGAGCCATGGGCTTGGCGTCTCTGGGCATGATGGGCAGCGCTGTGATGGTGATGCGATGGTGATCTGGCTGGCAATGGCATGCACCTTCATTGGCGCCGAGGAGCGCCAGGACAGGCGGGACCAGGACGGTGACGGCTACCTCTCCGCCCAGTGGGGCGGGGAGGACTGCGATGACACGGATGCAGCGGTCAACCCAGACCAGGACGAGCTCTGCAACGGCATCGACGATGACTGCGATGGCCTCGTGGACGTGCTTGAAGAGGGTGGCGTGGCCCGGTTCTTGGACAAGGACGGCGATGGCTATGGCGATGCGGCCATTCAGGTCTGCGAGGGAGCCGCTGGCGTCGCGGAGCTCGGCAATGACTGCGACGATGCCGACGCCTCCGTCAACCCGGCAGCCACCGAGACCTGTGAAGCTGCGGACGAGGACTGCGATGGGTTGGTGAATGAGGACGACCCAAGCCTGGACCTGACCACCGCCAGTCAAGGCTGGCCAGACGCGGACGGAGACGGCTACGGCTCCATGGGCGAGGCCACGGTGAGCTGCGAGCAAGTCTTGGTCCCTGAGTCAGGGGACTGTGAGGACACCGACAACACGATCAACCCCGGCGCCGAGGAGATCTGCGAGACCGACACGGACGAGGACTGCGATGGCTATTCCTCCTGCGTGTTCTGGGAGCTGGATGGACCTCAGTCCGGGCTCGCCATCGGGGCGGTCGTAGACGCCGTGGACTTGGACGAAGACGGTCTGGACGACTTGATCTTGGGCTTGCCGGACCAAGACACCGTCGGCGCTGTGTGGGGACCTGCGCAGACCGTCAACGGGCTGGACCAGAGCTTTGAGGGGGAGAAGCGGACGGGCATTGATCTGGACACGGCCCCGAACTGGCGTGGCGGCAAGCCTGTGGTGTTGGTGGGCTCTCAGGGAGAGGCCTTGCTGATGGTGGCCAGAGTCAGCGGGGTGAGCCTGCGCTTGAGCGGCAGCCAAGATGGCTTTGGGGAGCGGGTGCAGCTCTTGGCTGGCAACGTGCCCTGGGTGGCCGTCGCGGCCGTCAACGCCAGCGAGGGGGATGACGCTGTGTTCCTCTTTGACGGCCAACAGAGCGGCAACGTGGAGACCGATGCGGCGACCGGCTGGCTGAAGCTGCAGGGAAAGGACGAGGGCAATCTGCGCGCCTTGGAGGGGCTTGACCACGACGGCGACGGAGAAGAGGAGCTGGCTGTGGCCTTGGAGCGAGACGGCGGCAAGCCGGAGGCTGTGCTGCTGATGCAGGCCTGGGCCGGGGAGCTCAAGACCGACGAGGCAGATGTGGAGTTGGACGATGAACAGGACGAGGTCGCAGCCTTGGGGAGCGGCGACTTTGATGGAGACGGCCGCTCGGACTTGGTGGTCGGACTCCCTGGGGTGAGCGGCGGCAGAGGGGAGATCCTGGTCTTCTTCGGCCCCATTCAATCCTCCAGCCTCTCCGAGGCTGACCTGAGCATCACAGGGGAGGCAGGCCAAGGCCTGGGCAGCATTCTGACGCCCATGGCTACGCCAGAGGACGAAGACCTGTTGGTGGTCAGCGGCGCAGCCGGCCCCGTCTGGATTCTGGATCTCTCCTCCGGAAGTGCCAGCCTCGATGACGCGGTGTGGAGCGACACCTGTGAGCCCTTGAGCATCGCGGGCGGCGACCTGGACGGAGACGGCTGGGAAGATCTGCTGCTGGGCTTCCCCGACGCACTGGGCGGAGACGGGCAAGTGCATGTGCAGAGCGGACGTGTCATCTTGGGCGAATGAACCAAGGCTTCAACCACACCCAGCTCCTCAAGGCCCCCGCTGCCGGCCAGTCCTTGGAGACCTACTTGGCTGCCCGCTACCAGCACTCGGATCTGCCCACTTGGCAGGCCCGCATCGCCAACGCCGAGCTCTGGATCGATGGTCACCTGGCCCAGGCACACGACATCCTCCAAGCCGGCATGACCTTGGAGTGGCGGCGGCCCCCATGGGAGGAGCCCGCGGTGCCCACGGCGGTGCCCGTGCTGTACCAACAGGGTGGCGTGGTGGTGGTCTCCAAGCCCTCCGGTCTGCCCACCCAGCCTGGCGGCGGCTTCTTCCAGAACACGCTGGTGCATTGGGTCAAAGAGAACTTCGGCGCGGCGCCGATGCACAGGCTGGGACGGTGGACCTCGGGCGCGGTCTTGTGCTCCAGCAATCGGGTCGTGGGCGCCGGCATCGCACATCAGTTCTCTTCCCGACGCATTCACAAGCGCTATCGGGCCCTCCTTCAAGGCCTGCCCGAGCAAGATCGCACGGAGGTGACGGTCCCCATCGGTCCAGTCCCCTACGCCCCCCTGGGCACTCTTCACGCAGCCAACCCTCAAGGACGCGCCTCCAAGTCGGAGTTCATCGTCCTGGAGCGCCGCCAAGAGAGCAGCCTGTGTGATGTGCACATCGCAAGCGGCCGCCCCCACCAGATCCGAATCCACAGTGCCGCGATGGGACACCCCTTGGTCGGCGACCCCATCTACGCGCCGGGCGGCCTGCCCATTCCCGGAACCACCGCTTTGCCTGGAGACCCCGGCTATCACCTGCACTCCGCAGAGCTGGGCTTCAAACACCCCGAGACCGGTGAGCGCGTGACCATCATCGCGCCGGCCCCCGAGTTGCTGGAGCTGTGAGTCAGCCCTCTGGCCAGTCAAAGGCGCAGCTTCGCCGCCTCCTCAAGGCTCGCCGTGCCCAGGTCACGCCCGAACAGAATCAGGCCTGGAGCCAGTCTGCCCAGACCCACCTGCTCAGCACGCCCCTCTGGGAGCAGGCCCGCAGCGTAGCGCTCTACCATCCCTTCCCAAGCGAGGTCAGCACGGCCCTGCTCCTGCGCGCGGCCTGGACCAGCGGCAAGCAGGTCGCCCTGCCCATCACCCCGCCCATGGGCCAAGCGCTGCGCTTCGTATTGGTTGACCCAGGGACACCACGCGTGCCTGGCCCAATGGGCACCCAGGAGCCCCCAGGGAGCTGCACCCATGTGCCCGCAGAGGACCTGGACCTGGTCATTCTGCCTGGCTTGGGCTGGGACGGCACCGGCACCCGCATGGGCTATGGCGGCGGCTACTACGACCGCAGCTTCGCCAACAGCGCCGCCCAACGCATCCAGCTGGCCTTTGCCCTGCAAGAGAAGCCCGGCCTGCCCAGGGAGGCCCACGACCTGCCCATGCACGGCGTGGTCACTGAGTTAGGGCTGCGCTTGTTCTAGGCCGACTCTTCTCGCGAGCGCCGCCGCAACAGGAAACCAAAGGCCAAGAGCCACAGGCCTGAGCCAGCGCCGCCACCACAGCCGCAACCGGGATCTGGCGGGGAGCCGCTGTCTCCCGGAATGCGCGGAAAGTCGGTCGGGTCTGTGTCTTCGGTCCCAGTGTCCACCGGGTCGCTGTCCCCGGTCTCTTGAGGGTCGGTGTCCTGGGGATCCGGCGTGGGCTCCCAGGTCCACTGAGCGCTGTCCATCTCCACCCGGCCCGTACTCGCAACACTCAGAGTGCCACCAGGAGCGGCCAGAGACAGGGTCGGTCCCTCGTCCTGTTGGACTTGCAGGGTCTCCCCATCCCAGGTCAAGCTCAAGTCCATCCACACACCGACTTTCGGCACCGCTTTGGCGTGGGTGATGACCTCATCGTCCACCTGATAGTCGTAGGCGTTGAACCACATGTGCAGCTCATGGCCCAGCTGCCAAGGTGAGGGCGACTGGATGTAGCCGCTGTTCCAAGCCGCCCAGTTCTTGACCAGGATGGGGTCCTCTTGGTCTTGCCACACGCTCCAGTCACTGGGGTCGGCCACCGAGACGCAGAAAGCGTCCGCACAGTTCCACCACTGCTCAATGCCATAGGCCGTCTGCAGCATGCCCCCGCCCTGAAGGCGGTCTCCGTCCGCCGTGATGGCGCCTTGTTTGGTCCAGTTTTGGCCATCGGTGGAGGTGGCGTAGCCCGTCGGCCCATAGTGCTCGTCGGGCATCGTGCCGTTGTAGAGCATGTGCCAGGTGCCGCTCTCGTCGATGAGCACATCGGGCATGCGCAGGCTGCCGGAGTCAAACTCCCCTTCCGCGCCAAAGTCCAAGGCCACTTCGCGCGGCGTCCAATTCAAGCCATCGGGGGATGTGGCGCGGCAGATCCGGTTGCCAACACCGTTCTGGTAGCAGCTGTAGAACATGCTCCAGGCCCCGTTGTCAGGGTCCACCACCACCGTCGGCATGTGCACATGGATGCCGTCCACGGTGCTGTGGTCGTAGTCGATGGTCAGCACGGGGTTGGCCGCGTAGGGCGTCCAATTTACGGCATCGGTGGACGTGGCCACGCCGATCTGGCGGTAGCCGTATCCAGGCGCCATCGCGCCGGTCCAGAAGAGGAAGAAGATGCCGCCGTCTTCGATGATCTCGCAGTGCAGGGCGTCCGCCCCCATCCAGCCGCTCTCCGTGGGCACAATCAGGGGCTGAGTGTCCGGCACCCAAGTGCGGTGCGCTGGTGCCATGGGCATGCCCTGGTCCCCCAGATTGACCCCCAGCCTGCCCGCATAGTCCGCAGTCCAAGCGCTCTCTCCCAGGGCCAGCTCCAGCTTGCCGGCGTCCACTTGGCGGAGCTGCACATTCAGGCTCACCGAATCGGCCTCGCCAAGCTCCAACAGGACACGCTCGTCGTCTAAGACCAGCTTCCCCATCTCCAGGCTTCCGCCGACCCAGCCTCCAGCGTCCGCTTCAAAGTCGGCGCTGCCGGACTCCGCGTGAGCGAGGCCGACGGTCAGGGCCAGGGAGAACATCAAACCCAATCAGCGGTGTAGTCCAGGGAGTGACCGATGCGCTCCGAGAAGCGTGTGACCGACTTGGAGGCCATGGTCTCGCTGGTCGAGACCGGGATCTTGGTGGTCAACCAGCCCCCAAAGCCCTGCTTCTCGCCCGTGGCCTTGGCGCTGCCGTCGGTCGGGTTGTAGTCCACCTTGGCCCGCAGCTCTCCGACCTTGAGCATGTACTGGTACAGGTCTCGGAAGAGGATGAAGGAGGTGTCGTTCTGGTGCACAGACCAGTTCGCGACGGGGAGGAAGTCCACCAAGTGGATGAGCTGGTAGTTCAGCGCCTCCCAGAAGGCCTCTGCGGAGAGCTCAATGGGCGCGTTGTCGATGACGCGGTGCATCGTGATGGACTTGAGGGTGCGCCCCAACTGGGCCTGTGCCCAGAGCTCCCGGCGCAGATCGCCGGCGTATAGCAGACGGAGGACCGATGGGAAGGCGGCCGTCTGCTCCCACTCGTGGGGCGTCATCAGGGCCTGGAGCGCAGGCATCTTGTCAGCCGTCATGGCGAAGGTGTTGGTGCCCGTCCCCAGAATGGAGTGCAGCAGCATCACCAGGGGGGAGCCCTGGGGGTAGTGCTGCACGGTGTACTCAAAGCAGAAGTAGAGGTGGTCCAGGAAGGAGCCGTCGGCGTGCTCCACGTCGAAGTCGCACTCCTTGACCATGAAGGCGATGAGCGCGGGATCTACCTGCGGCAGGTGCTTGCTGGCCAGCACACGGTCGTACTTGGCGTTGACCGCCTGCGCCTCGGCGGCGTCCCAGTGCACCTCTTTGCCCACCCGCTTGGCCATCACGTAGCGCGCGGCCCGGCCTTCCAAGGTCTGGAAGATGGTGCGGTTTAGGTCGAAGTTCGCGATGGGCTCCACGCGCACCTTGCCGGTGTGCTCCAGGGCGGCTCCCTCGGCGATGGCGGCCTTGCGCTGGGTGGTGGGCTCAGGACGGACGGCTGCAGACTGCTTCACTTTGGCCTCGGGTGCACTACACCGTTTTAGAGGCAATCACGTCGAATGGCAAGGGCAGACAAGGCCCGTCTCGTGGGACAAGCCTTAGATCTGCTCTCCCTCTCGGGCCTGCTGTTCACGCAGCAGCTCACCGCTGCTCTGGAAGCCCTCGGCGATCTCCGAGACGGCCTTGAAGACTTGGGCCAGGCCAAAGATGGCCAGACCATGGGCCGTACCCACCTCGTGGGCACTCTCAGCGACCATCTCAGCGATCTCAAACAGCCCAGTGCCCGTCAGCGCCAGCGAGGTCACCAGGTGCACCACAGGCCCCTTAAAGAAGCGGATCAGCGCTTTCATCGGCAGCTCCTAAATGTTGATGCTCTGAGGGATATTCGAGGGCAGCAGGTAGGTGTAGGGCATGCGCCGCTCATTGCGCTCCGTGATCAGCGCCTCGATCTGCTCCAGCCGGCTCTGCAGCCCATCCAGAGCCGTGTTCAAGCGTCGGTCACCTGCGAAGTGCCCAAACCAGCGCTCCCGGTACTGCCCCAAGGCGCCGTGGTGTACACCGCCGAGCAGGTGTCCGAGTGTGGCTTGGTAGTGCGCCAAGTCCATGGCCGGAAGCTGCTCCAGCACCTGCTCTTGGGTGACTTGGGTGCTGGTGGGCGGGGGCGCAAAGTTGCTCAAGGGAAAGGCCGGCATGTAGGCCATCTGGTCCCGCTGGGGGAAGTTCACGGCGGCGTGCTGGGCGGAGGCCGTGAAGATGATGTGGGTGAGCACCTGAATCAGGTCCGGCACCGTGCGGACCGCCCCCAATCCAGAGATGCGTCCGCCCTCTGGCGCCTGAACTGTCGCAACGAAGTCCTGCAGTTCGATGTCGGCCACCACGCTGGCGTCCCCTTCGTAGTAGGTGCGCACGACAGCCTCTACCCAGTCGTGAAGCGCGTGCCAGATGAGCAGCCCGTCGTCCCGGTAGGGAAAGTCGGGCAAGGTGTCCCGGTCCATCAAGCCGCGCTCGTGCAGGTCGCGCTCAATCATGGAGCCGCGGAAGTTCCAGGTCTGCACCCCGGAGACCGCCGCCTGCCGGCTCACGCCGATGGGCAAAGCCAGAACGGCGTCCACGCCCCCCTTCGGCGCCATCAGCTTGGTGTTGGCGGCGTTGTTGATGTAGACGGTGCCCTGAAAGTGGGGCTCCAGCAGCCGCGCGATGGGATGCTGAGGCGCCAGCGAGCGCTTTGATGCGACGTGGAATGGCTCCATGACCAAGTGGGTGTGGGCCAAGTGCCGCACGGCTTGATGCATGTTGGTGTCGGCGGTCTGAAGTGCTGCCCTGGCCATCTGCCAAGCCAAGCCATCGGCAGGCGTGAAGATGGGGTTGTTGGGTCCCACCGCTTGGGCGCACTGAATGGCCACAGGCAAGAGGGTCCGGGTGCCCTTTGTGGAGACGAAGAGGCCCAGTGGCGCCGAGATGTACTTGGGTCCACGGGGAAAGTCGCCGCCGGGCAGTCCGTCGAGGGCTTTGTAGTCGCACAGAAAGGCGCGGCCCTCGGCCAAGGCGTCGGCCAAAGAGTCGGGGGTGCTGTCCTCGCCCTCGCAAGCCAGGGCCGTCATGGCCTGCTCAAAGTGGGCGGGAGTGACCGGGAAGTGCACCGGCAGGGCCGTGATGCGCTTCATCTCCATCGGGTTGGGACCGGCCAGCCGCAAGCGGGCAAAGGATCGATTGGAGCGGTAGCTGTCCGCCAACTCAGGCCGCTTGATGCTCTGAAAGAGCACATCGTAGTCTGCGATATCGGAGACGGGAATGTGCTGAAAGTCACCGCCCTGAACGAAGCTAGCGATGTGGTCAAAGGCAGCGTGCATGCCGCCCTTCTCAAAGTCCTCGATGTTCTCTCGCAGCTCCTTGAGGGCCTGGCGGTTGCCTTGGATTCGCTCCTCATCTCGCTCGATCTCGTTGGCGTTGTGCACGCTCTCCAAGATGAGCTCGGCGACGCGCGCCAGCCACGAGAGCGGCGGCCCCTCACCCTCTGGAATGCCCTCACAGCTCGCGATGCCTTCGAAGGCTTCGTGCGTCCACTTGTAGAGAGCGCGCTGCTCTGCGAGCTCGAGCTGCCGGCGCGGACTGGAGTCGTCTTGTGGGAGCAGAGGCCTTCTCATTTCGCACCTTCATCCAAGTAGGTCAACATTGCGGTGTGGGCCGAGTCATAGAGGGCTTTGTAGCCAGCGTCCGGCAGATCGAACTGTGTGGAGCCCACCCCCTTGACCGGCAGTCGGCAGACCAACTCCGGGTGGGTGTGGATGGCGCTGTTGTCCGATGCGTTCATCATCGTATCGATCAAGGTGTCGATGCGGGCCATCAGCGGGCTGTGCAGCCCCCTGTGTTCCGGCACCAGGTACTCGGCCATGGGCAAGCTGGCGTCCAGGTAGAGCCCCAGCACCCGTGCAGGCACATGCCCGCTGCCCATCCACGCCACGACCTCTTCGTTCCCCGGCTCCGAGAAGAGGCGGAGGGCAAAGTTGGAGACCACACCGCCGTCCACCATGGCGTGCCCGCTGATGTCCTGGCCCATGTAGCTCCCCCACTCTGAGCGCCAGATCACCTCACGCCAGAACATCGGGATGCTCATGCTCATGCGCACGCCCCAGACCACCGGGAGCAGTGGGGTTGTCCGATGGTTGAAGACACACATGCACTGGGCGGTGGTATCGGTCACCACATGGGACAGATCCACGCCGGTCAGCGCGTGGTGCTGGGCGAAGGTCATGCCGGGATCCAGCCCTTTGTCCTTGAACATGCGCTGCATCCAAGCCAGAAAGGCGTCCCCCTTGTGTAGGCCGCCCTGCTCTGCCAGGGCCAGCACCGAGCGAAGACCGGGCACCTTGTCCAAGGTTCGGAGCACCAAGAGCGCAGCCTTGTCATGCACAAAAGGCATGGGCAGTCGACCAAGGGCCTGGCCCAGCTCCGTCGAGAGCAACTCAGTGTCGCTGAGCGTCGGCGCCCCATCGGAGAAGGATGTGTAGACCGACTTTCCGTTGGGCAGCTTCTCCAGGGAGCCGTCTCGCATCTCCAAAGCGCTGTAGCCAATGGAGACATTGGTGGCCGTGATGGCCCCCGCCGAGGTCCCGACCAGGCGTCCCGGAGAGAAGCCCCGCTCCACCAGCGCGGCCAACGCACCGGAGAGGGCCACGCCCTTGGCACCACCGCCTTCAAAAACCAAGTCCACGCGCTTGCTCATCGGAACTCCTAAATATTGATTCGGCTGCGGATTTTGGCCACATCTACGCCCAGGGCCGCAAAGTCCGCCTGGGCGTCCTGCAGCGCCTGCTTGAGCTGAGGCGGAACGTCCCCGTCTTCGTCCGCCAACAGAAAGCCGTACCCCGCCTTGATTCCGACCGCGTTGGTCGTGATGGAGTCCAGGTTCCGCTCAAAGGGGGGCAACACATCCGTCTCGCTCTCAGGCGCCAGCGAGCCGCCACGCAGACCAAAGGTGGCGTAGGCCAGCTCACCCCCGGCTTGGTACTGCCCATCGTGGGTCCAGGAGTGATTGAAGGTGCACTGATAGAGCACGTAGCAAATGAACTGCTCCAGGCGCTGCCAGTCTTCCGAGACCGGAAGCTCCACTTCGGTGAGGTGACGCACGGCACGCGCCACGCCTTGATGGACCGGCCTGGGCGGCATGGGCTGGTCCAGCTCTCCCTGGTCGACGGGAAGGACCAAGGAGTCGGCCACCTGCGGCACGTAGGGCGCGGCGTGCTCGACCAGGTCCTTGGAGAGCATCTTCAGCTCCAGCCACTGCTCCTGGATCTGCGGCCGGTGCTCGGCGAGGAAGCTGCCCACATAGTGCTTGAGCAGGGCCCAGAAGCGTTGACCGGCGTAGGCATAGCGGTGGCTGGGGCGCAGTGGCTCTCGCGGCGAGAACGTCGACCAGTCCCAGCCACCGAGCTTCTCGCTGATGCGCCGGTTTACATGGTCCATCGTCAGCGAGGACTGTACGAGCACGATGCCATCCGGCCCCCATGCAAAGCCGTCGCCGTCATGATTCTGGGCGACGATTTCCTTGAGGTGAGGCCCCAGGATGCGCAGGACCGGGCTCTTGCGCAGGTTCCGAAACACGGCGATGGCGTACATCTCGGTCTGCATGTGGGTGCGCAGGATGTGACCATCCAGGGCCCCATGCAGCAAGTACTGACAACGCACCAAACGCTTGGCTGCTTCCCAGCAGGCATCTCCGGGCACGCTCACTGTGCGCTTGTGCTGGTAGGCCCCATCCTTGGGGCTGCGCACATCGGCGATGATGCGCACGGGCATCAGGGTGCCATCCTGATCCTCTAGGGTGATGTCCACATCGCTCAGGTCCAGCTCGTTCTTGGGAGGCATCTCTGGCCACGCGATGCGCACGCGCAGCTGCTCAGGGTTCTCCGCGTTCCGCCCAACGCGAAGCTCAATGTCAAAGCCGTTGAGGAGCTGGTCGGCCAGCCAAGCATCGGAGCGGCTGATCACAGGCTGGCGCGTGGTCGCGGTCTCTGGCAGGTGCTTCTGGACCCGCTCGAGGCTTAGGTGTTTACCGGCCACCTTGTGCTCAGCAGCCAGAAGCGCCTTGACGGGCATGACCTTGGCAAAAGAGCCCAAGAGCACCTTGTGGTAGCCGGGGGTGTAGCTCTGACAGGCCTTGCCATTCATCCAGCCGGAGCGGGGCGATGGAAAGTCACTTCGGTACGGCCAGATCGACACGCCAACGTCCCCGTGCTCGCCGGGACCGAATGGCAGGCGCACCTCATTGAGCACCCGGGTGGCCTCGACTGGGCGATGGTTCTCGCTGAAGGTCCAGGAGCACTCCAAGACCTCGAGCACCAGAAATCGGTGCTGGCCATCGAGCTCCACTTCAAAGCCACCCTCGGCATCCGTGACCACAATCCCAAAGTCGCGGTCCTCCAAATCCCCTCCTCTGGCATGCACATGGACCTTGGCGTGACGGATTGGGACCGGCACTCCGGCCTGTTTCTGGACCAGGCGACCACGGGCGAAAACGGGGCTGCGGGAGGCTTGATGGCTCTCTGTCACTTGTCTTACCTTGCGTGCTAAGGTCCGGAGTCTATGCCAAGAATCGACAAAGGTGCTTGGCTCGGGAGATTCGATGTCCGCCCCAGTGCTGCCCCAACACGACCCAGACTCCGATGCACGAGCAAGGCGTCTGGTCCAAGCCCGCAGCCACTACGCCTACAGCTTTGACAAGTACGAGAGCCTGCCCATGTTGGCTGAGCTACCCAAGGCTGAGCAGCCACCCAAGGCATGGTCTGCGGTGGTCTCCGGTGCGTTGAAGCTGGCTGTCAAGAACGCTGGCGCGACGGACCGAGAGGACGGCGCTCTGGGCAGCGGCCTGAGCCGAGCGGCCCATGAGGTGGCCAATGTCTTTGGCGAGTTGGCCCACCACCACGGCATCTACGACGTGGTCAACGACGTGAGTTCCATCCTGTTGGCCGGCGATCTGAGCGGCCGCGCTCAGTCCGTTGAGAGCTACAAAGAGTTCTTCCAAACCCTGCCCCTGCCCGCCGCCGCAGCCCACCTTCAGGACGATGCGGCCTTCGCTCAGAAAGCCCTGCGTGGGGCAAACCCGATGAGCATTCAGCGGGTGCAGGACCGGGCCCCACTGGACTTCGCTGAAGGGCTGAGCATGGCTTGTCCTGGAGACAGCCTGGAGGCGGCCTTCGAGGAGGGGCGTCTCTTCGAGCTGGATTACGCTCAATTACGCAGCCTGGAACCCAACGTGGTCGGCGGCGCAAAGCGCTACACCTTGGCCCCCAAAGTCCTGCTGGTGGCCGGTTCCCAAGGCCTACGACCCGCCGGAATTCGCTTGGAGAGCGGCGGGCCTGTGTTCACGCCCGATGGCGGTTGGGGCTGGCAAGTTGCCAAGACCCACGCGGCGGTCGCGGACACCATCGCCGGGGCCCTGTACTTCCATCACGCACGCACCCACATCGTGGCCGAGCCGATGGTCATCTCCATGCACCGACACCTGGCCGCGAGCCACCCCTTGCATCGCCTTCTGGCCCCCCACTTCGCCGGCACCCTCTACATCAACGAGGTCGGCTACAAGACCGTCTTCGCCGAGCATGGCGCCCTGGACTGGTTCACCGGCTCCAGCCGCAGCTCCCTGCGTCAGATGGTCTGTGAATCGGTGCGCAGCTTCGACTTTGACCGCTCCGTGTTGCATGCCGAGCTGGACAGCCGAGGGGTCTTGGATGACGACGTACTGCCCGACTACCCCTACCGAGACGACGGGCTCCTGGTGTGGAATGCCATCGCTCGTTGGGTCAACGCCTACCTGAGCCTCTACTACCCAAGTGACACAGACGTGGCTGCAGACATGGAGCTCCGGTCCTGGCTCTTGGAGATCAAGGCAGCGGACGGCGGCGGACTGCAAGGCATCGGCCAAGGGGCCGGCTTTGCGACGCGGGCCTACTTGGGCAGCACCCTCACACAGATCATCTTCGCCGGCTCAGCGCAGCACGCGGCCATGAACTTCCCCGTGGCGGACGAGATGACCTTCGTGCCCAACAGCCCCTTCGGCGCCTACGGCACGCCACCCAAAGACCAGGCCTCCGTCACCCAGCAGCAGTGGCTGGACACCTTGCCACCCATGGGCGCCGCTCAGCGCCAATTCGTTGTGGCCTTGCTCTTGGGACAGAGCCGCTACGGGCAGATCGCGGACTACCCCCAGGACGCCTTCCAGGACCCCCGGGTGGTGCCCTTGCTCTCCGCCTTTCAGAGCGACTTGGCGCAAGTGGAGAAGCGCATCACGGAGCGAAACCTAAGCCGCAGTCCTTACCTGCATTTGTTGCCCTCGCGCATCCCGCCGGGCATCAACATCTAGCGCAGCATGGGAACTCAGCTCGCCCGCTCCCCTGGCATAGAGCGAGAGGCGATGGCCAGCGCGGCGCGTCGTAGTGCCTTCTCCAGCGCGATGGGTGGAGCAGGTTTGGGGAGGTGCTCGCGGGCCCCATAGGCCATGGCCTTGGTCACATCTTCGGGCTGGACGTTGGCCGAGTGAGAGATCAGCCAAGGCGAGCGCTCTTTCAATGCACCGCGTATGCGCCCCATGGCCTCCCACCCGTCCATCACCGGCATTTGAAGGTCCATTATGACCACATCAAACGAAGACTCCAGCACTGCAACCAAGCCCTCCTGGCCGTTCTCGCGCTCTGCCGGCACCACCCCCAAGCGGGACAGAACGGCCCGAAGTACCATGCGGTTTACAGCGTTGTCCTCGACCACCAAGACGCGCAGCTGCCCCAGATCTACCTTCTCTTGAACCTCCTCTTCCTGGTCAGGTTGTGTCTCGATGACTGTCAAGGGAATGCAGAAGCTGAAGGTTGACCCTTGGCCGAATTGGCTCTCGACAGCCAGCTCGCCGCCCATCATGTCCGCAAAGCGCTTGGAGATGGCCAAGCCCAGACCTGAGCCGCCAAAGCGCCGCGTGGTGGAGGTGTCCGCTTGAACGAAGGCCTCAAAGAGCCCGGCCTGCTTCTCTTCTGGGATGCCAATGCCCGTGTCCTCAACTTCAATGCTCAGGCGACCCTCTTGCCAGCCCGCGCGAACCTGAACGCTCCCTTGCGAGGTGAACTTGATGGCGTTGGAGAGCAGGTTCAAGACCACCTGACGAACACGAGTGGGGTCCCCTTCGACCAGGCCAGGCAGATCCTCGAAGCTGTGCTCAAGCTGAATCCCCTTCTCTCGCACCTGACCCTCCACTAAAGAGAGGGCTGAGAGCAGCACCTCACGCGGGCACCAAGGGACCTGCTCCAGCTCAACGGCGCCAGCCTCAATTCGCGAGAGGTCCAGGATGTCGGTCAACATGACCGAGAGTGCATCAGCGCTCTGACGCATGGTGCGCACCCAGGAGCGCTGCTCATCTTGCAGCTCTGTGGACTCCAGGAGGTGGGAGAGCCCTACGACGGCGTTCATTGGCGTGCGAATCTCATGGCTCATGACCGCCAAAAAGTCCTGCCGCGCCTGCACGGCCTGCTCCGCATCGGCCAGCGCCCGCTTTAGCACCCGAACGTCCGTCGCAGAGACGGCCATGCCCACTTCCCCACCACGCATGTGAATGGGGGCGAGGGAGAGCACCACATCCAGCCACGCGCCGTCTGCACGACGCAGCCTACTGCTTCCAGCACGAAGCTTGGAGTCCTCCACAATCGAGGACAGCGCGACGCCCTTCGGGTCCATGCCCAGCAGCTCAACCGCTGCTGGATTGGCGTAGTCCACCACCCCGGCACTGTTCAAGAGCAGCAACGCCTCTTGAAGTGCTCGAACAGACGCGGCGCCAGCGTTGTCCGGGTGAAGGCGTAGCTGTTGCGCACGGTCCGCCGACCAGGCCCACGGGAAGACCAGCAATGCATGAATGGCCAAGCTCAGGTTTCCGACCAAACCGGGTGGGTAGAGCACCCAACAGACCGCCGTGAGCACAACGGTGAAGGACGCCGCGAGCCATGGCAACTCCCGGAAGAGTCCGTTTGGGTCAAGGGCTCGGAAGTGGCGAGGGATGAACCGCAGCGCTGGGCCGAAGAACGCCGCGGTGAGCAGCAGCTGTGGCCAACGTAGGGGAGGCACGCCTAGAACTGGGCTCAAGTTGGAGCCCCCGAGCAAAAGCGCCGCCGTCGCACAGAGTGCGCCAAAGAGGGGGCCAAGGGTCGCCAACCACGCAAACGGGGGCGCCCCCTTTCCTCCAGTGGACCAACTTCGAACCGTGGCGAAGAAGTAGAGAGCCCCCATCGAGGCCAGCCCAATCTCAAGGGTCGTGAACAGAGTCTGGTGCTCGGGAGGACCAAAGCGGGCCACCGAACCGACCAGAACCACCGCCGCTCCCAGCCCGGACATGGCGCCTTGCAGCGCCAAGAGCCCTCTGGCCTCTGAGCGCTTGGCGAGCCAGAGTGCACACACCAAGTGCGAGAGAACCGCCATGGTCGCCGAGATGATGACAAAGGGACTCACGACTAAACCAGCTCTCGTCTGCTAAGCCCAGCATCGAGTTGCGGGGGCAGACCCGTGAGCCCTGTGGCGTTCGCGAACCAGCCATGCACCCGGCAAGGCCCGGCCCGCTCCTTGAGGAAGAGCACAGGACAACGGCCAACCTCCACCACCTGAATTCCAAGCTCCGCCGCCAGTGCGACAGCGGCCGAGTTGCCAGTTCCGAAGCTGAACCAGACCCGCTTGCATCCAGCCTTGTGGGCCAACTCCAGGGCCTTGATTGCCGTGATTGCATGCACCCAAATCAAGGCCAAGTCCCCGCCCCAATCCCCCAACTCTTCCACGCTGTGGAAGATTCGCTGGCCCTTTGCCTCCACACTCAGGTCACGAGAGCCAAGGTCCAAGTAGCAGAACGCCCTTCCCACCTTCTGATAGCAAGCAAAGGACATGCCCGGAAAGCGCTCCGAATCTGAGTCCCCGACCAAAAGGAAGGGCTCAGTCTCGGCCATGACGTCGTGTAGAGAGGCGCGATTGTTCATACCCACCAATCCTAAGATAACCCCTCTTACATGGCCCTTACGCAAAAGAACCGAGAAAGATCACCTGCCGGATACCTTGCCTCAATCCTTTGTTCTCCCCAGAAAGTCATGAACCGTGGTGATTGAAAGCGACGCAACACGGAGTGCCTTCTCTAGGGCAATGGGCGCGGCAGATTGGGCCGTTCAAAACGGCCGCTCGAAGGAGAGCAGCCCACCAGCTGCGGCCCGCAGCGCTAGCCAAAAGTGCGAGAGAGGTGGCCACGACTGCTGCTTCGGCCGGCAGTCGAAGCAGCGCTTCCACCTCAAAAGCTCCTTCCAGTGTTCCCTAAACCACGCCCCCACTTAGCCTCCAAGGGCTTTCTGCGGAAGGCAGCGGATCATCACGGATTCGTCCCTAGAGCGCATTGAGGTGTGCACCAACAAGTCGCAAGCACACAAAATGCCCCTCAGCCCTTGACCCCTTCAAATGCTCCGAGTAGCGTGCCTGCATGTTTGTTAATTCGCCGAACGAACAAAGAAGGAACGGCCGCGGCCAGGGCATGTTGCGTGCCCACAACACCGCTGCAGTGCTGCACCTGATTTGGGCTGGAAGCTACTCTCGCGCTGACCTTGCTCGATCCACCGGGCTCTCTCGTTCAACGGTCACCGGCATCGTCGGAGAGCTGCTCCAGGTAGGCGTGGTCCAGGAGTCCAGCACCCAGAGCAGTGGCGGCAGGCCGTCCATCCTGCTTCGCTTGAAGGAGCGTGTACGGCTGCTCGTGGGAATCGAGATGGGGGCCTCGCACATCTCAACGGTGCTCACCGATCTGCAGGGCGAGTTCCTGGCCAGCCGCAGTGAGGCGGTGGACGTGCAAGGCAAGCCTGGCTTGGCCATGGACTGCATGCAGCGGCACATCCAGGAGACGCTCCAAGAGCTCGGGCTGGGCACCTCGGCGCTGGCCGGCATCGGCTTGGCGGTTCCCTGCCCCCTCGCCGATGGCGATGTGCTGGACCCCCACATCCTTCCCCTCTGGCGCGGCATTCGACCTGCAGCGGTACTGCGGGCTCGCTTCGCGGTGCCCGTGATGATGGACAATGACGCCAACTTGGGCGCCCTAGCAGAGCTCTGGTGGGGTGCTGGCCGAGAAGTGGGTGACTTCAGCTACATCAAGCTGGCCACAGGGGTGGGCGCCGGCCAGATCATCAACGGCCAAGTCTACAGAGGTTCCGGCGGAATCGCAGGCGAAATCGGCCATACCGCCATCGACGCCAACGGTCCGCTGTGCCGCTGCGGCCTCAAGGGCTGCTTGGAGGCCATGGTCGGCCGAGAGGCCCTGGAGCGACGCGTCGGCACCGATCTGGAGACCCTGCTCGCGAACGCAAACGCCGGGGACCCTGCATCGATCAGAGCCATCGCGGATGCAGGTACCTACATGGGAATCGCCGTCGCCAACCTGCTCAACTTGATGAACCCCGCGCGGGTCATCCTGGGCGGCGCTCTGACACGAGCCGGCGACTTGCTGCTCAAGCCCCTGATGCAGGCCGTCGAAGCACGCGCGCTGTTCAGCACCGTGGAGAGCTCGCGCGTCGTGCTCTCTCAAATCGGTCCACACGCGGTGGCCAAGGGCGCCGCGACATTGGTTCTTCAGGCCGCACTGAACGACCATTCTCTACTTACCCCAATGCCGGCAATGGCTGGCGCCCAAACGGAGGCTCTCCAATGACCACCAGCATGCTCTTTCTTCTCGGGCTCGCCCTGAACGTCGGTTGTACTGACGATGACACCGAAGATACGGACGACACCACCAGTGAGGCCGACGCCGACACCGACGCGGACGCAGACAGCGATTCCGACAGCGACTCGGATGCCGACTCGGATGCCGATGCCGATGCCGACGCCGACGCCGACAGCGACGCAGACGCGGACACCGACCCTCAGCCTGACAACATGCTGATGAACCCCAGCTTTGAGTCCGGCTGGGACAGCAGCTGGCTGATCTTCCCTGGTGACCGCAGCAACTACGCCGTGATTCCCAACGGCGAGTCCATGTACCCAGAGGGCCCTGGCTTCGCGGCCTACGAGGGTACCCAGGCTGTCAAGCTCTACGGCCTGTTCACCGGTTGGGAGAGCGAGACCCCCATCTACCAAGAGTTCCCCGCCGTCGCTGGCGAGACCTATACCTTCAAGGGTCAAGCCTTCATCTACAGCGGCGATGCCATTGAGAGCGCACAGACCTACGGCGTGCTCTGGCTCAAGTACTTCGACAACGACTACAACTACTATGGCAACTCCGCCTCCACCGCCCTGAGCATGGACGCGGCCACGGACACCTGGACCGAGCTCTCCGTCACAGGTACGGTTCCAGAGGGTGCCACCAAGGTCCAGGCTGCCATCGAGTACTGGCACTGCGCCGGTGAGGCCGAAGGCGACTGCTATGACGGCGGCAGCGTCTACTTCGACGACATGCTCCTGTACAAGGTCGAAGAGTAGACATGGGCACTCGGACAGCTGGACTGGCGCTCCTATTTCTTAGCGCAGTGGTCTCTTCTACGGCAGCCGCCGAAGAGGTCACCGTGTTGTCCGACGCCTCCGGGCACAAGCTCCAGGTCGAGGGGACGGACTTCTTCGTCCGCGGCATGAACTGGGGCTATGTGCCCATCGGCGAGAACTACAACTACAGCCTCTGGGTGCAGGACGAGGCCTTCATTGAGAAGGTGCTGCACCGCGAGATGGCCATGCTGCGTGCGGCCGGTGTCAACAGCATCCGCCAGTACGACGACATCCCCCCAAAGTGGGTGACGTGGATCTACGAGAACTACGGCATCTACACGATGATCAACCCGCTCTTCGGGCGCTACGGCCTGAACATCGACGGGGCCTGGGTTCCGGTCACGGACTACTCGGACCCCCGCTCTCGGGAAGTCATCCTGGAGCAGACCTTGGCGAGCGCCGAGCGCTTCAAAGACGTGGAAGGCGTGCTCTTCTACGTGCTCGGAAACGAGAACAACTACGGCCTGTACTGGAGCAGCTTCGAGATCGAAGCTCTGCCCGACATGGACCAGGAAGATGCCCGCGCACGCTTCCTCTACAGCTTGATGGGCGAGGCGGTGGACGCCATCCACAAGATCGATCCCGAGCACCCGGTGGCCATTGCAAACGGTGACTTGGGCTTCCTGGACCTCATTGCCGAAGAGGTGCCGAACCTGGACATCTTCGGCACCAACGTCTACCGCGGAAAGAACGCCCGGGACCTGTATCAGCGGGTCGAGGACACCCTGGGCGTGCCAGTGGTCTACACCGAATTTGGCGCCGACGCCTTCGACGCGGCGGCTGGCCAAGAGGACTCCTTGACCCAGGCCTACTACGTCGAGGCCCAGTGGCTGGACATCTACAACCACACCTACGGCGGTCCTGGCGTGGGGAACGCCATCGGCGGCTACGTCTTCCAGTGGTCCGATGGCTGGTGGAAGTACAAGCAGACCGAGAACCTGGACATCCAAGACGCCAACGCCAGCTGGCCGAACGCCGGCTACGCCGAGGACTTTGTGGAGGGCCGGAACAACATGAACGAGGAGTGGTTCGGCATCTGCGCCAAGACCCCTCCCGATGCTCAGGGCCACTTCCAGCTTCAGTGCCGCGAGGCCTACTACACCTTGCAGGCCCTCTGGACTCTGGACCCCTACGCCGCCAGTCCCGAGCAGGTCCAGGCGCACTTCCAGTCCGTCGACCCGGCCCGCTACTCGCCGAACTACGCTGCGACCAGCGCGGCCTCGCGTGTGCAGGAGTTGAGCCGAGTGCGCCTCTCCAATCTGCGCATGGAGTTGGACACCGTCGCTGCGGGCACAGATCCCGGCGACGCCGCAAACCGCACCAGCAGCGTGGACCACCAAGAGTCCTTCTACCTGGACTTTGCCGCTGAGCCAGCCCCCGGCTTCACCGCGGACCTGTCCCTGAACATCTTGGCTGGCGTGGCGGAGAACCAGATCAATGAGATTCAGTACGAGACCCGTGGCCGTGGCCTGACCGGCACCGACGCCGACGGCGGCACCACCGACCTGAGCGCCTTGGAGCGCCTGGACGTGAACCGGGCCGCCTTTCAGTGGGACACCCAGCAGGGCAACCTGGAGGGCTTCTACCGCAGCGGTCACTACCACTGGGCGGCGGAAGGCGACATCTTCGGCCTGTACCGCGAGGCCTACTACGGCCCCAACTTGGACATGTACAACGGCGAGGCGCCCATCGGCCTGGAGTTCACCGGCAAGGACAAGCTCGAGGGCTTGGCCGTCGCCGCTGGCCCCCAGCTCTGGTGGGGAGCCAACCCGGCCATCCTGGCCCGCTACGGCAAGAAGTTCGGGGACACCCGGGTGACCCTGGCCCACCAGGAAGATGTCTCTCAGCTGCAGAACACCGCCACACTCAACGTCATCCCTGAGCAACGCACCCGGGTCACGGCCTTGGCCATCGAGACCCAAAAGGGCCCGGTGGGCGTTCAACTCGGCGGACTGATGGGCGGCACAACGCGCCTGGGGCAGCCCTTCCGATACGTCGAGGAGACCGACGATGCGGTCAGCTACGGCGACTCCGGCTACCACGTGCTCTCCGATGAGATTCGCCTGGCGGACACCCTGGGCGGACGCGCGCGGGTCACCTACGAGAGGGGCAACGTGCACCTCTACGCCCAAGGTGGCTACCGGGGCCTGGTCGCAGACGCTGGCGGCGACCCTGAGCTGCTCTTTACGGGCTGGACCCTGAAGGAGAGCGGCCGCGGAAACCAGATGTCCGCTCTGGCGGGCGCCATGTTCTACGTACAAAACTGGCAGTTCGGCCCCAACTTCCTGCGCCAGAAACCCTTGGTTGGTCCCCTACCTTCTCTGCCGGGCAGCTACGACTCCGACACCGGCTACTACCTCTCGGCCCTCAAGGCCCGCAACGTGCTCGAGGACCCCTTCGTGGTCTTGGGCAACCGGGAGACCACGGCCTTTGAGCTCATCTGGGCCTATGACCCGACCCCGGGTACTTGGATGTGGAACTGGGACGGTGAGTACCGGGAGGATGCCCCCTTCGCCTTCTCCACCAACGCCGTCTACCGCATCCAGCCCACCAGCCGCGATGCCCTGCTGGGCTTCTCCGACACCGGCGCCCTCTTCGCCTTCGCCGCCGCTCCCGAGGCCGCAAACGTCTGGGATGTGAACACCCGCGCCTGGTTCAACTTCGGCCCCAACAGCGCCCTGCTTCTGCATGCCTACGTGGGTCAAGGTCAAGCCACTGGCGAGGACAGTCGACTGGTCACCCGCTACGGCGGCGATGCGCAGCTGGGAATGGGCGCCGCGGTCATCCGCGCGGGCGTCAAGGTCGATGACTGGGGGCCCTACGACTACCACCGGGTCTTCAACCAGACCTTCCCCCTCCAGCTCGAAGCCCACGCCTCCTATGGTCTGCGTCCTCTCCCCATGGAAGGGACCACCACCCGCATCGGCATCGAGGGGCGCTACCGCACCTTGGACGAGTACTCCCCCGCCGAGGACATCTTCGGCTCCGAGTGGGAAATCCGCTCGGTCATTCACGTGAGTCTGTGATGCTGCTCCTTCTCTCTCTGGCCTGCATTGAAACGCCCCCTGAGTACGTCTACGGCATCGACCTGGCGTCCGTAGAGTTCGAGCTCTACGACCTGAACATGGGGGTGTACCCCAACAACTCCTTGGGGGATGACCCCAACAACCCTCTGGCCGACTTTGGCATTGGGGCCGAGGACCGCTGGGAGATCTACCCCTCCGGCGCAGTGCCCGGCTTCTACGCATTCGGGACCTGGCTCTTGGTAGAGCCCACCGGCGAGAACCAGTTCTATACCGCCCAGGCCGCCCACAACATCTACCTGAGTCAGGATGCCCCAGCCGACCAGCTCTGGGCCGTTCGCGAGATCGCAATCGCCGGGTACAGTTCCGTCTTGGAGAACTTCTCCGGCGATGTGACCTATGACATCACAGGGACCATCCCCTACCCGGTGGCCCCCTTGGCGGAAGAGGGACTTCTCTCACTGGGAGCGAGCCAATGATCTGGTTTCTGCTGGCCTGTCGCCCCGACCCCGGGGAGCCCAACTACCCGGACCCTGGGAGCTGGGTCACCGACACCGACTCCGAGTTTCTGGAAGGCCCCGACCCCTTCGTGGAGGGCGAGGAGCGCCTGAGCATCGGCGTGTTCTACGAAGGCCCCACCACCGAATTCGTGGAGGTGGACAACACCACCGCGCACTTCTACATCTACGAGGCCAGCTTCTCCGTCAGCGTCGATAGCGAGCGGGCCGAGGGCTACGTGAGCGACAAGTTCACTCTGGCCCGTGACAGCTGGTGGGGTGGCGGCGTTCACTGGGACGCCGCCCGAGACCTGAGCGCCTACAACACCTACCACCTCTCCCTGCTCTCCGAGGACGAGGTGGACATTGACCTGGGCATGAAGGCCGGCACCGAGAACAAGCTCAAGACCAGCGACTACGGCTTCGTCTCCGACGGCGAGTGGCACCACTTGGCCATCCCCCTCGAAGACTTTGGGCTGACCCTGACTTCGGTGGAGATTCCAATGATTTTGGTCAGCGACACCTCAACCACAGGGGCCTCGTTCTTGGTCGACAATGTCTACATGGATGTCCAATGATCTGGCTCCTACTGGCGTGCACCGACCCTGGGAGCACGGACGACTCTGCTTCTCCTTGGACTCTGACCTGGGCCGATGAGTTCAATGGCAGCGGGGCCATCGACGGCGAGAAGTGGACCCACGATGTGGGAGGCGACGGCTGGGGCAACGAGCAGCTGGAGTTCAACACCGACCGCACCGACAACAGCCGCCAGGAAGACGGTTTTTTGGTGATTGAGGCCAAGAAAGAGGACTTTGAGGGCAACAGCTGGACCAGCGCCCGAATCACCAGCGCCAACAACTTCGCTCAACAGAATGGCCGCTTCGAGGCCAAGGTTCAGCTGCCTGAAGGCGTGGGCATGTGGCCCGCCTTCTGGATGCTCGGCGACAACTACGCCGATGTGGGCTGGCCCAACTGCGGCGAGATCGACATTCTGGAGGCGCGCGGACAGGCCCCCTTCACCACCAACGCGGCCCTTCACAACCCAGGCGGCTCCGGCGGAAACGCCACCTACGAGAGCCTGACCGTGGAGGAGAACCTGCAAGATGGCACCCACCTCTACGCCGTGGAGTGGGACACCGACCACATCGCCTGGTTCCTAGACGAGCGCCTGGTCATGACCGCGCACCCCGCGAGCATCAACGGCTCCTGGGCCTACGACCACCCCTTCTTCCTGATTCTGAACGTGGCCGTGGGCGGCAACTACGTCGGGCCGCCCGACTCCAGCACCCCCACCTCCAGCAAGATGTTCGTGGACTACGTGCGGGTTTACGAGCGCAGCCCGTGACAGCTCTGGGGCTCCATCTGGGGCTGCTGCTCTCCCTCTCTTGCGTGCCGGAGGTGCCGCGGGAGCCGGGGGTCGTGGTCGTGGCCCAAGAGCAACAGGCCACCTGGATCCGGAACTTCAACCCCCTGGTCCCCACCAGCGCACGGTGGCCCACCTCCGCTGGGGTCTACGAGCCCTTGTACATCTTCAACGAGGCCACCGGCGAGTGGGTGCCGTGGCTGGCGACGGACTCCTCGTGGAGCGAAGATGCGACCGAGCTGCGCTTCGAGATCCGCCAAGGCGTGCGCTGGTCAGACGGCCAGCCCTTCACCGCCGAAGATGTCGCATTTACCTTCAACATGATGAAGGAAGTGCCCGGAGCGGATCTGGGCGGTGTCTGGGGCTTTTTGGAGTCGGTGGTCGCCGGCGAGACCCAAGTCACATTTACCTTCCAGCGCCCCTACGTCTCCGGCCTCCAGGCCATCTCTCAGCAGGCCATCCTGCCTGAGCACATCTGGTCCTCCATCGAGTCCCCCTTGCTCGAGCAGAACCCGGACCCCGTCGGAACCGGCCCCTTCACCGAAGTGAGCACCTTCCGGGGCCAGGTCTTCCAGCTCGACAAGAACCCCTACTACTGGCAGGAGCTGGAGGTAGAGGCGCTGCGCTTCCCCGCGCTGTCCTCGAACGACCAAGCCAGCATCGCCTTGATCCGCGGAGAGCTGGACTGGGCGGGCATCTTCGTGCCGGCGGTGGAGCGAACCTATCTGGCCCGAGACGAGAACTACCAGGCCTGGTTCCCCACCCAGGGCGGCACCATCTTCTTGTACGCCAACACCCAGGTGGAGCCCCTGGACAACCCCAAGGTGCGGGAAGCCTTGAGCCTGGCCATCGACCGGCAGCGACTGGTGGAGGTGGCCATGTACAACTACACCACCCCCTCCCGGCCCACCGCGCTCTCCGATGGCTACAGCGACTGGGAGGACAGCAGCCTGAAGGGCTGGACCGACTTTGACGCCCAGAGAGCCGGCGAGCTGCTGGACCAAGCAGGCTTGAAGAAGGGCAAGGACGGCATGCGCACCCTGCCCGATGGCAGCGAGCTGACCTTGAGCATCACCAGTCCCGCGGGCTGGTCTGACTGGGTACGCGCGGTCCAGGTCATCGCCGGAGATCTGCGCAACATCGGCCTGGACGTCCAGGTCAAGGGCTACGACTTCAGCGCCTGGTACGAGCGCGTGGGCCGCGGCGACTTTGAGCTCTCCTTGGGCTGGAGCGAGCAGGGCCCATCCCCGGTGCCCATGTACAAGGCCCTGATGGACCCCAGCGCCGTGGTCAAGGTGGGCGAGCCAAGCTTCCGCAACTGGCACCGCTACGGCAGCGAGAAGGCCGCTCCCCTCTTCGCCGCTTTCGATGCGACCCCAGACCCTTTGGAGCAGGCCCGCATCGTCAACGCGCTGCAGCAGATCTTCGTGGACGAGGTGCCGGCCATTCCCCTCTTCCCAGCGCCGGCTTGGGGCGAGGCCAACCACACCCACATCACCGGCTTTCCCAGCGCGCAGGACCCCTATGCGCCTCTGAGCCCCAACGCCGTGCCCGCCTGCTTGCTGGTCATGACCCGCTTGGAGGCCAAGTGAAGGCCGCCGCAGGTTGGCTGGCCCGACGCCTGGGCTTCTACGTCATCGCAGCGATAGTCGCGGTGGTGTTGAACTTTCTGATCCCAAGGCTGATGCCCGGCGACCCAGCCAGTGTGCTCTTCGCACGCTTTCAAGGGGACCTCGACCCCGAGGCCATCGAAGGGCTGCGCAAGACCTTCGGACTGCAAGACGCCCCCCTGCACGAGCAGTTCTACAGCTACATCTCGGCCCTGGCCCACGGCGATTTGGGCCTCTCCGTGGCCTACTTCCCCACCCCCGTCTCCGAGGTCCTGGGCGAGGGCCTGATGTGGACCGGCCTGCTGGCGGGCGGCGCGGTGCTCATCTCCTTCGTGCTGGGCAGCTCTCTGGGCGCCTTGGCCGCTTGGAAGAAGGGCGGCCCTCTGGACACGGTGCTGCCCCCACTGCTCGCCTTCCTGGGCGCCTTCCCCTACTTCTGGCTGGCGATGCTCGCCGCCTGGGTCTTCGGCTTCCAGCTGGACTGGTTCCCCCTGCGCCACGCCTACGCAGACAACCTGGCCCCCAGCTTCTCCTGGCCCTTCATCCAGTCGGTCATCAGCCACGCCTTCTTGCCGGCACTGACCATGGTTCTCGTCTCTCTCGGCGGCTGGTTGCTCGCCATGCGGAACACCATGATTGGCGTCTTGGGCGCTGAGCACGTGCGCTACGCTCAAGCCCGAGGCCTGACTCCCAGGCGCATCCTGGTGCACTACGCGGCCCGAAACGCCCTGCTGCCCAACGTCGCAGGCTTCGGAATGGCTCTGGGCTTTGTGCTCTCCGGTGCGCTGCTCACCGAGGTGGTCTTCTCCTACCCGGGCACCGGCCTCTTGCTACTCACGGCCGTGCGCGGCCAGGACTACCCCCTGCTCCAGGGACTATTCCTGGCCATCACCTTCGCCGTGCTCTCGGCCAACTGGTTGGTGGATGTCGTGACCGTGGCCTTGGACCCCAGGACCCGGACATGACACGCATCTTCACGAGCCTCTGGAAGAGCCGCCAAGCCCGCGTGGGCATGGGCCTTTTGCTCTTCTTCTTCCTGATGGCCTTCGTCGGTCCCTTCCTGGTGGGCGACCCTCTGGCCTTTGACGGGCGGCCTCTGCTGGGGCCCTCGGCCGAGCACTGGCTGGGCACTACCGGTCAAGGCCAAGACGTGCTCGCACAGACCGTTGTGGGTGCCCGCACCACCTTGCTCGTGGGGCTCATCACAGGCAGCCTGGTTGTCCTCATTGGCGCCTTGGTGGGTGGATTGGCCGGCACCCTGGGCGGCAAGACCGACGATGGGCTCTCCCTGCTCATCAACATCTTCCTCGTCCTCCCTGGGCTGCCCCTCATGGTGGTCCTAGCGGCCTGGCTGCCCGCAGGCCCCGTCTCCATGTGCGCTGTGCTCGTGCTCACGGGCTGGGCTTGGAACGCCCGGGTGCTGCGCGCCCAAGCTCTGACCCTGCGACAGCGCGACTTTGTGGCCGCCGCCCAGGTCAGCGGCGAGAGCTGGATCCGCATCCTCTTCGTTGAGATTCTGCCCAACATGACCGGCCTGATGGTCTCCAGTTTCATCGGCGCGACCATCTACGCCGTCGGCGCCCAAGTGGGCCTGGAGTTCCTGGGCCTGGGCGATCTGGGCGTGGTCAGCTGGGGCACCAACCTCTACTGGGCCAGCAACGACCAAGCGCTGCTCACCGGCTCCTGGTGGACCTTCGTGCCCACCGGCTTCTGCATCGCCCTCTTGGGCTTCGCTCTGACGCTCATCAACTTCGGCCTCGACGCCGTCACCAACCCCAAGCTGGCCCATCCCCAGCGCGTGGGCCCTACTCCGTTCATCCCATCGGCGGTCACCCCATCGCCGGTCAGCCGGGCGGCAAAGCCATGAGCATCCTCGACGTCAAGCGCCTGAGCGTGAACTATGGCGAGGTTCGGGCCGCAGACTCGGTCAGCTTCTCCCTAGAGCCAGGTCAGATTCTGGGTCTTGTGGGTGAGTCTGGCTCTGGGAAGAGCACCGTGGCTCTGGGCATGCTGCGCCTCTTGGGCGCCCCAGCGCACATCTCCGGCGGCGAGGTCAACTTCCAGGGCCAAGACATCCTGCGCATGGACGATGAGACCCTGCGGGCCCTGCGTTGGCGGGACATCTCGGTGGTCCCACAGAGCGCTCTGAGCGCCCTGAACCCCGTGCTCAGCATCGGCGAGCAGTTCAGAGACACCTTGGCGCCCCACGGCGCCGCACACCTCGCGCCTGAGGCGATGGAGCGGGTGGAGCTGGATCCCAAGCACCTGGACTCCTACCCCCACCAGCTCTCCGGTGGCATGCGCCAGCGCGTGGCCTTGGCCCTGGCCTTGGCCTTGAGCCCCAAGCTTGTGGTCATGGACGAGCCCACCACCGCCTTGGACGTGGTGGTCGAGCGCCAGATCCTACGCCGGGTGATGGCCCTTCAGCGGGAGCAGGGCTTTGCCATGCTCTTCGTGACCCACGATCTGTCCCTGCTCATGGACTTCGCCACCGACATCGGCGTGATGTACGCCGGGCGCCTGGTGGAGTTGGGTCCAGCTTCTGCCTTCAAAGCCGGCGGCCGCCACCCCTACACCCAAGGACTGCGCAAATCCATCCCTCCTGCCCTCAACGAGGACAGAGAGCCCTACTCCATCCCGGGGGCCCCTCCAAGGGCCGACCAGCCCCCATCGGGATGCCGTTTTCACCCCAGATGCGGTCTCGCCACCGCCCGCTGTGCGTCCCAGGAGCCATCCAAGGACCACTTCAGCAGGTCCGGCCAAGAGTCCGTGCACTGGGCGAGCTGCTGGGAGCTGAACCATGCTTCTTGAGATCCAAGGCTTAGGGGTCGACTTTCCCCAGGGCGGCGTGTTCTCCAAGAGCATCCTGCAGGCCCTCAACGAGGTGAGCCTGACGGTCGCCGAAGGCGAAGCCTTGGCCCTGGTTGGGGAGTCCGGAAGCGGCAAGAGCACCCTGGCCAAGGTCGTCGCTGGGCTTCAGGTGGCCTCGCGCGGGGAGATTCGTTTCAACGACGCCCCCCGCTCCAAGGCGGCCCGAGACGACATTCAGATGGTGTTTCAGAACCCATTTGCCTCTCTCAACCCCGTGCACGACATCCGACACCACCTGGAGCGTCCCCTCAAGCTCTACGGCTTCGACAAACCGGGCGCGCTCAAGGAGCTGCTGGAGACGGTGGGCCTGGATGAGAGCTACCTGCCGCGCTTCCCCCACGAGCTCTCCGGCGGTCAGCGTCAACGGGTCGCCATTGCCCGGGCCCTGGCCCCAAGGCCCAAGCTGCTCCTGGCAGACGAGCCCACCTCGATGCTCGATGTCTCCAGCCGCATGGACATCCTGCAGCTGCTGGACCGCCTGAGAAAAGAGACCGGGGTTGGCCTGCTCTTTGTGACCCATGACTTGGCCGCGGCCCGCTGGCTCTGCGACCGCATCCTGGTGCTCTATGCTGGGCAGGTCATGGAGATGGCGCCCGCCGACACCCTGCTGCGCTCCCCCAAACACCCCTACACCCAGCTCCTGCTTGCCGCGGCGACCCATGGGGTGGGCTTGGACACGGAGCTGCCGGCCAAACCCGGCCGGGCCAACACCATCGACCCCACTCCGGGTTGCCCCTTCCAGAACCGCTGCCTCCAGGCCCTGCCGGCGTGCAGCACAACGACCCCCACCTTGCTCGGCGAACAACACCAGGTCGCCTGTCATTTGGAGACGAAATGAGCTTCCCGAAGGACTTCATCTGGGGGGCGGCGACCTCCTCCTACCAGATCGAAGGCGCGGTAAACCGAGACGGACGCGGACCCAGCATCTGGGACACCTTTTGTGCCACCCCTGGCAAGGTCTACAAGGGCCACGACGGCGCCCGTGCATGCGAGCACTACGACCGCTGGGAGGAGGATCTGGACATCCTCCAGGAGCTGGGCATGAAGGCCTACCGCTTCTCCATCGCCTGGCCTCGCGTGTTGCCAACGGGCTTTGAGAAGCAAGGCCTTCAGGCCGGCCTAGACTTCTACTCCAAGCTTGTAGACGGGCTGTTGGAGCGGGGAATCACTCCTTGGGCCACCCTCTACCACTGGGATCTGCCCCAGCCCTTGGACGATGCCGGCAGCTGGCCCTGGCGCGGGATCTGCCCCCACTTTGTAGACTTCGCCGACGTGATGAGCCGCAGTCTGGGGGACCGCGTCGCGAACTGGATCACCCACAACGAGCCTTGGGTGGTCAGCATGCTTGGCTACAAGAGCGGCGAGCACGCCCCGGGCATCAAAGACATGGACAAGGCCCTGGCGGCCGCCCACCACATCCTGCTCAGCCACGGCATGGCCGTCCCGGTGATTCGGGACAACGTCAAGGACGCCAAAGTCGGCATCACCTTGAACCTCTGTCCCTCCTATCCAGCCTCCAACTCTGAGATCGACCGCGTGGCGGCCGAGCGCTTTGATGGCCACTTCAACCGCTGGTTCTTGGACCCTCTCTACGGCCGCGACTACCCCCGGGACATGATCGAGCACTACGAGAGGGAAGGCTTCGCGCTGCCGGAGATCCACGAGGGTGACTTTGAGCACATGGCCGTGGACACCGACTTTTTGGGCATCAACTTCTACAGCCGCGGCATCATCCGGGGAGAAGAGGAAGGAAACGATCCACAGACCCTGCACGGCACGGGCGTGAAGACCGACATGGACTGGGAAGTCTACGGGCCCTCCCTGCGCCGCCTGCTCACGGACGTGCACCGGGACTACCCCACCAAGGAAATCATCATCACCGAGAACGGCGCGGCCTATGCCACTGGACCCGATGAGGACGGTCGCGTCAAAGACACCCGCAGGCGCGCCTACTTTGAGCAGCACTTGGAGGCTTGCGCGTCCGCCATTGACGAGGGAGTACCCTTGACCGGCTACTTCGCTTGGTCACTGCTCGACAACTTTGAGTGGGCCTTTGGATACGCCAAGCGCTTCGGTCTGGTCCACGTGGACTACGAGACCCAGAAGCGCACCATCAAGGACTCAGCGTATTGGTATCGGGACTTTGTGGCGGAGAGGAGCTAGGGCTCCTCGATGAACAACAGCTTTGATTCCGTTCTCGCTCAGGTCAACGAGCACATTCCCCACGTTCGCCTCCCAGCCGTCGGCCAATGGGCGAGCTTTGAAGAGGATGGCCGTTGCGTGTACGAGCTCGTGCTCCCGCGCGAGACGCTGAGCCAGGACCTCCAGAGCAACGCCTGCGCGGCCCCCTTCTTCCTGCTCTGCTTTGGGTATTGGGCGGACCGTTTCACCGGCTCCAATCCCCTACTGCGGGTGCGCATCGAAGGGAACCCGCCAGACGATGAGAAGCTGGGCCACCACGACACGCGGGCGCGCATCGCCCTGGAAGTGCTCCAGAGAGGCTTGGGAGAGCGCTTGCAGCTTCAGGGCGTGCCTGCCTTGGAGTGGCCCAGCGAGCTGGTGATGAACGCCCCCAGGCGCAAGCGCCCCTACAACGGCGGCCAGGGAGAAGAGCACCACCTGGAGACACAGATCTGCCGTGAGAAGAAGTGGGCCAAGACGGCGCCTGGGATCTGTGGCCCCCTGGCTCCAATTCAGCGCCAGCTTCCTTTGGGGTTGTTCAAGGGCAAGGTCTCCGCCTCCAAGACCTGGACTCCGCGGGCCGGTGCTCAAGCAGACCTATGGACCACCTCCCCAGGCGGCGAGAGCTTCCACCTCTTCGAGCTCAAGACGAGCAAGAACGCTACCGTCGGCGCCCTGCCTCAGCTGCTCACCTACCTCTGGATCCTGCACAAGGCGCAGTTGGGCGCCATCGCGGGAGGTGGAGAGGGCGCAGAGGCCGCACGCCAAGCCAAGCGCCTGAAGGGTTGGTGGTTGGCGCCCAGGTTGCACCCGCTTCTGATGCAGCGCCAGGACAGTCCAATGCGGTGGCTCGCACCCGGTCTGGAACCCTTTGTGGACCTGGGCTATCTGGCCTTTGAGGAGACGGCGCCTGGCAAGTTCGGCGCTTGGGCGCCGGAGCGTAGCCTGCAGTTTTAGGCGGCCCGCAGCCGACTCTGCACCCAGTGTTTTAGGGACCAGAGCGCCGCTGCGCTGAGCGCGGCGAGCAGCACCCAGAGCGGCGTCGCGAGGAGTGCCAGAGGGGTCACGAAGTCCTCGCACATCACCTCATCGGGGAGGGGCGTCCGCTCCACACCGACCAGAGCCAGCAGGCCCGCGCCGAACACCAGCAGGACCGTCACCCCACTGCCCAGCCACGCCGCCCGCCTGCTTGGCGCTAGCCCTGACCAGAGGGGCACCGTCAGCACGCCAAGCAGCCCCCACGGTAGAAACCACAGGCAGGGCAAGGCTAGGCTCGCCAGGAAAGAGAGCCCCGGCAAAGCTACAGCTCCGAGGGCGAGCACGACGGCTCCTGGTCTGACCTTGTTCTGCATTTCCAAGGCCTGGACTCCAGCTCCTCCGTCCTACGCTGCCAGGCAGACTTTCATTCTGCGGGACTGACCCTTGCCTCGGCCTGCTCTCGCTCAAACTGCTTCTTCATGCGGCCAAACGCAAAACGCGCACCCAGAGTCCCGCCCAGGCTAGCCAGAAGCAGAGAGCCCAACACAAGCGGCCAGATGGCCTGGCTTTCCGGCATCAGCGCCTGCCCCAGATAGCTCAGCGCCACATAGCCCAAGCCATAGCTGAGCACGGTGCAGAACAAGCCCACCACGGTGGGAATCCCCAGCGCCTTGGCGGGGGTCATGGGCATGCGCGTTCCAGCTCCCAGATCTGGACCTTCTCCTTGGTGGAGCGGGCCTTCCCGACCTTGTTCTTGGTGCTCTTGACCTTGCGGTTCAAGGTCTGAACCAGAGAGAAGCGTCCACGGGCCAGTTCGGCCTGGATAGGATGAGGAACCTCAGGTTGTACCAAGGAGATCAGGTTCGAGAAGAGCAGGACGACCCGGCCTTCCGGTGCCAAGTGCTGCTCAGCCTGCTCAAAGAAGCGCTCGAAGAGCCCCTCCTGGTAGTAGAGCGCGCGGTCCACCAGACTGGTTGGGGTCTGCTGGGTCCATGGCGGGTTCATGACGATGAGGTCCGCCCGGGTCTGATTGGGCTCCAGCAAATCGCCCAAGGCCGGAATCACGAGTCCCTTCGGAGGATTGCGCTGCAGCTCCAACTCCAGGCTGTGCACCGCGTTGGGGTTGTCGTCGATGGCCAGAATCTGCTCTACGCCAGCCTTTGCGAGCATAAGAGCGAGCACACCGCTGCCACTGCCAACATCAACCGCGCGCGTTTTGGACCCTTTGTACTGGCTCAGCCAGGTGGCAAAGAGCTCCAAGTGCGAGGTCCGTGTGGGCGCATAGGTGCCGTAGTAGGGATGCAGCGAGTGGCCGAGAACAGTCATGGGCACGCCGTCTACAAAGCGCCGCCAGGCACCGAAGAGCTCCTGCATCTCCACAAAAGGCAGCGCGAACTGCCTTAGCTCTGGGTAGAGCTGCTCAAGGAAGCCGATGGGGGCGCCGTTGTTGAGCATGACCTTGTGGCCACGAATCCCGACCAGCAGGTTCTTGGCCGCCTTTCTATAGGCCACCTCGTAGCGAGCCTTGAGCTCATGGTCCGCGCCGAAGGGCGGCGGCTGCATGTAGTCGTGCAGGGCATCGAGCACATCGGCCCCGCTGCCGTAGTGGTCCCAGACCATGAGCTTCTCCCCCTCGTGCAAGCGCCTGGCGCTGCGGATGGGGGGCTCCTCGCGCTCAAGGGCGACGGACTCGGGATGGAGGATGGGTTCGGGACGGTGCAGCTGCATGGGGTGCAACTAACACTCTTTGGTGCCCCTCCGCTCGGTGCAAATCGCCTAGCCGGCGCAGACCCAGAATCCCGCCACTACAGCCTCCGGTAACGGGCGGTAATCGTCGCTCCGGGGGTGAGCCCGTAGATTGATTGGGCCAGAGCGAGCCCACATGCAAGGCCTAAGAAAGACACCGACCACCTGGGACTTCCTCCACTCTCAGCGGCCCCTGCAACACAGTGTTGCAGGGGCTGAACCCCTCCCGACCTGTCACATTTTGCTACCCTTCTCCTAAGCTTCTGGAGCCTTAAATGTCTGCCACCTACGCCTTGATTATTGGAATCTCCGACTACAGCTACCTGGACTTGTCCTCGGGCGCTCAACCCGGCCAGAACGACCTGACAGGCGCCCAGAACGACCTGCGCTCCATGGCCATGTTGATTCGCATGATGGACGTTCCTGCTGACAACATCCGCGTGCTCAGCAACCCCTTGGGCAACGCCAACGGCTTCGAGGCGGTGGCCATGGGCCGGGACCCGGTTCAAAACATGAACATGGCCCAAGCCAGCTTTGGACCAGCGACCCAACAGGGCATTCTGGAGGGCCTGCAGTGGCTGGCCTCCAAGCTCCAGAAGAACGGCAGCCAGGGCATCATCTACTACGCAGGCCACAGTGTCGTGACCCAGAGCGGACACCCGGCTCTCTGCCCGGCTGATGTGCGCTTGGATCCCGCCCAAGCCCAGCCTGTCCTCGACGGCGATTTCTGGCGCTATGCGGCCCGCGCCACCCTGCTCAGTGCCATCGACGAGGTCACTGGGCCCGAGCCCGAGAAGATCCACGCCTTCCTGAATGGACTGGCAGCGCACCCTGGCGCCCTGGACAACCCCCGGGCCGGCATGGCCGCTGTCGCAGAATCCCTGGGCTACACGCTCCCCACGGGCGGCGTGACCCGAATGATGAAGTACCTGGGCAACATGGGTGAGGGCCTGGGCTCCAGCGGCTGGACCCGCGAGAAGAACGCGAAGGAGGCCATGAAGTGGGCCATGCAGCTGGACTACACGCCGGAGATCATCCAGAGCGTGCTGCACGCCGACCCCTTCACGGACGGGGACAGCCTGCGTGGCTTGATCTCCTTCAACAAGGCCTTCTTCCAGATGATGCGGGATGTGCCGGAGGAGAGCCGGGTGTCCATCGTCTTGGAGACCTGCCTCAAAGAGTCCCCCGGCCGCGCTCTGAACACCGAGCTCTACAACGAGCACACGGGCCTGCCATTGGCCCACGGCAACATGGCGCTGCTCTCGAGCTGTGCGATGGGTCAGGCGAGCAAGCGCGCCGTCTTCGACAACCGCTGGCACGGCGCCTTCACCTGGGCGCTCGTCACAGTGCTCAGCCAGCTCCCTGTCAAGGTCTACAAGGACGGCCGGGCCTTTGGCATCACAACGGACGACTTGGTGGGCCGCATCTACGCTCTGCTGGGCCTGGTGGGCAACGAGCAGCGCCCCTTCAACTCCGCCCAAGGTATCTGCGGGCAGTGGGAGTTCTTTGGCGGGCCGGCCGGGACACCCGAGTCCGTCTTGATGCCTGTTCGACTCAAGGAGGAGATCGATGCGGGAGACAGCGGGCACATCTACGAGCTGGAGAGCAACGGCGCGGTCTTGGGCTGGCTCCTGAGAACGAAGGACCAGAGCTTCTCAGCGGCTGGCCACACCTGGCAGCCAAACCAGGAGTATTGGATCTGGAATGGCTCCGTGAGCCGCCTGACGGGCCCCAATCCTGCAACGGCCTTCAACCTCCGACGCCCTACACAGCCCCAACCCCCAAGCGCCGACCTGGCCGGATGGCTCAACGCACAAGGCATTCCTCAGAACGCCCTGATTCAAGGATGCCCCTCGGCGGCCTTTGCCCCAAGCTCGGCCTCGCCCGGCGCCAACGCATGGAACGTGGCGCAGAACGGGGTCATCAAGGCCCGCGTGAAGAAGCTCAGCAACGGACTGCAGTGGTTCCGTCCTCCTGGACAGCCCGGCGTTCGCCTGAATTTCGGCAACGCCATGGTGCTCGCTCCCGGCCAGGTGGTGCAGTGGGTGCAGGCACCCCCTCCCCCCGGCGTTTCCTTTAGCCACGCCTGTGAAGACAGTTTTTAGGGTGATTTAGAGGGAGCGAGCCAGTCTAAAGCCGACCTTGGGCACCCGGTTCTCGGGGTTCAATCCGAGCCGGGTCGCTGGTCGAACCATGCTCCCGCCCGAGGCCGCTGCACCGCCTCGCACATTGGCCCAGTGCGCGGCGTCGGCCGCGCCAGGCAGGAGCGCCTCCTTGAGTCGCCCCCCATCGAGCTCCGGTCCATCCTTGCGGTACACGTCCAGACAGAAGTCCCGCACGTTGCCGACGAGCCCGCGCACGCCGTAGAGGCTCAGATCGAGGGGATAGCTGTCGATCGGGATGACCTTGGGCCGGCTCTGCACGGAGTCGATGGTGCACGCCCAGGTGGGCTCCAGAAAATCGCCCCACGGGAGCGGCCGACCATCCACCCCCCTGGCGGCCTTCTCCCACTCCAAGGAGTGGGGCAAACGCCAGTCCTGACCGCTGATCTCGGCGAACCAAGCTGCATAGGCCACGGCATCCGTCCACCGAATGTTGGTGACGGGCAGCATGGGGGACCAGGGGAAGGTCTCGCAGTGGGGGCTGACGGTCAAGCTTCCGGGCGGCCCCTCAAAGGCGCGCATCCCACCCCGGTTCTCAAAGGGAGCCGGCCGGTGGGCCTCTGGGGACTCCAGCGTGTTGAGGAAGACGCCATATTCGGCCAGCGTCACCGGATGCCGGCGAATCACAAAGCCCGAGAGCCAAGCCTGTGTGGCCGGTAGGGCGTCGGCCGCGTGGGCATCGCCCCCAAAGCCAAAGGGTCCTTCAGGCACCCAACAGTCCTCTGGTCCCAGCCCCTCTGGCACTCGAACCCGCTGCTCCCAGTGGGACTGCCGTCCGACCAAGACGGGTATAGGCCGGCCCGCACAGCGCAGTACATAGCTGCCCTTTGGCAAGACGTGCTCTCGAACCGGCCCCTGCAACTGGGCCAGCGTCACCGCCACCAAGCGGCGGCCGCGCCTGACAAAGCGTGCGAGCTCGATGCGGCCTTCAAAGTCCACACTCAGGCGGCCTTCGCCAGCCAAGTACTGGGCGTTCTCTCCGCGGTCGTGCATCCGCAGACGCTGCTCCCAGCGACCCGCCTCGACCAGGTCCCCTTCCCTCTCTGCTTGCCCATGGCGGTCGCGGTAGAGCACCGCCAGGGCGCGATGGGCCTCTGGGAGCTCTGGTTCCACGCGCAGCGCGGCCTGCAAGGTCTGCTCTTGGTGGTCCAGCTCCAGGGCCAGCTGGACCTCGCAGTCGCGGGCTTGGTCTTCCAGTACCCATCCAGGGGCCTTGTCCTTTGCCGGAGAGAAGGGCTTGAGGGGCAGGAGAATCGCTTCGGCCTCCACCCTCAGAGAGTGGGCACGCTTGCTCCAGTCCTGGGCACGCCGGCCGTGGATCCAGGCGTCCTCCACGACCGCCAAGCCTCGCTCCCTGCGGTCGGCGCCTTCCAGCCAATCCGCCAGGGCTTGGGCCGCGGCTGCGCCGTCCTGAATGCGCTCCTGAGGGTCCCACTGGAGCATCTGTGCGCAGATCTCCAAGAGCCTGGCGTCCCCCCGCTCCGGCAGGGTCAGGGGCTCCCGCGCTGCTTGATGCAGGGCCGCGCTGCCGCGACGAGGCGCCTCCCCTTGTAGCAGCTCCAGCAGCATGCACCCCAGCTGCCAGACATCGCTCCATGGGCCGACCTGGTCCAGCTTCCCTTGGGCCATCTCTGGTGACATGTAGGGGGCCGTGCCGACCCTCGCGCCGGGGAATGCCTCTACGCCAATCGGTGCTTCTGCCCTGGCGATTCCCCAGTCCAGCAAGATCACGGCGCCAAACTGGCCGACCATCACATTCTCGGGCTTCAAATCCCGGTGGATGATGGCGTTGCTGTGGGCCAAGGCCAACACGTCTGCAACACGTCGAATGGCCTCGACGGCGCGTTGAAGTGGCCACTTGTCGAAGGCTTCACCCAGCAGGGGCCCGCGCACCTCTTGCATCGTGTAGTAGGGCCTTCCATCCTCCATCACACCGATGTCGTAGACCGGGACCACGCCCGGGTGCTGCAGATGGGCCGTGATGCGCGCCTCGTTGGTGAAGCGGCTCATGGCCCGGGCATCTTCCAGGAGCTCCCAGCGCAGGGTCTTGCGCACCAGGTCCCGCTGGAGCACGTGATCCCGCACCCGGCGAACCTCACCCATGCCTCCTCGGCCCATCAAGGCACCCAGCTCGTAGCGGGCCTTGGGGCTGGTCTCGGAGAGCCCCTTCTCTTGGCGCACCTGCTGAGCGTCGGCCTCCAGCTCAAGGGTCCAACAGGTCGCTTGGGTCTCAACGGTCTCGGCCACTATAGCCGCACAATGTCGAAGCGGTCCGTTCCCAAGCGAAGCTGGGTAGACCCACGGCGTCGCTCCACCACAGCCTTTGCGCCGATGACTCCGGCTCGGCTCAAATGCTGACGGGCTCGGAAGATGGCCACGTTGAACTGGTTCTCGGGGATGCGGAGGCCGCGAATCAAGTCGTCCCTGTAGCACCAGCCGCGCTCGGCGGGCTCCCGGTCCGCCTCCTCCTGGCGTGCCCTGGCCAGGGTCAGCAACAGATAGTTCTGGGCGCGGTGCGGGATCTGGCGGAGGTGCCCCTGCCACTGCAGCTCGAGCAGCACGTTCTCCTCATCGCTGCTGACCTTGAAGGCGATGTGCAGCTCGCTGAAGCTCAGAGTGGTCGAAGCCTTTGGGGCAGCAGCGGTAGGCGCCAGATGCTGGGGGAGGTCCAAGGTCCAGAGCTTGCCGCCGGCTTGTACTTGAAAGCCGGCCTCGACGATCTGCGAGTCGTATTCCTTCTCCAACACCCACTGGCCCTTCTCATCGGCGTAGACCACCACCTCGGGGCTCTCGGGGTTGGGCAAGGTCAGGAGCTCTGCCTGGGCCTCCTCCCAGTCTCCGGTGGACGATCTGGCGCCCAGCACCGGGGGCTCGTCGTCCACCAAGGTCCAGACTTGGTCCTGTCCGCCAAAGCCCAACTTGACGCCCGACTCCAAGAGCTCTCGCTCCCCGCTCTCCAGTCGCCGGCCGTTCACGAAGGTGCCGTTGCGGCTTCCCAAGTCCCGCAGCTCCCAGGCGCTGCCGTTCCACGCCAGGACCGCGTGCAGGGAGGATGCACGCGGGTCCTCCAAGCGCAGCACGCAGCTGCGGGAGCGTCCGACGGTGGTCTCGCTCAACAGGCGCCGGTGGGCCTGGCTTCTCTCGTCTCTCAGCTGTGGCATGGGTGTATTGAACCACGACTTTGCTTTGGCCGATCTCGACGACGAAACTCAGTCCCCGACGACCTGTTTCACCGACTTGTCCGCCGTCTTGGTCTCAAAGTCGCTGGCCGCGTGTCGCTCGTGGAGCTGACTGCTGGCCTCCCCCCAGGCTCGGTTGACCATGCGCCCACGCTTCACCGCAGGCCGCTTCGCGATCTGGTTGGTCCAACGCAGGACATGCTCGTACTCGTGCACAGCGAGGAACTCGGCTGCGTCGTAGACCAAGCCCTTGACCACCGCGCCGTACCAAGGCCAGATCGCCATGTCGGCGATGGAGTACTCGTCCCCGGCCATGAACTCGTTCTCGGCCAGGTAGCGGTTCAGAACGTCCAGCTGGCGCTTGGTCTCCATCGCGAAGCGGTCGATGGGGTACTCCATCTTGCTCGGCGCGTAGGCGTAGAAGTGACCGAAACCACCGCCAAGGTAGGGCGCGCTGCCCATCTGCCACATCAGCCAGCTGATGGCCTCGGTGCGCTTGGCCGGCTCTGTGGGCAAGAAGGCGCCGAACTTCTCGGCCAAGTAGAGCAGGATGGACCCGCTCTCGAACACGCGCTGCGGGGGCTTTACGCTGTGGTCCATCAGGGCCGGAATCTTGGAGTTGGGGTTGACCTCCACAAAGCCGCTGGAGAACTGGTCGCCCGCCTGGATGTTGATGAGCCAAGCATCGTACTCCGCGCCCGTATGCCCGGCGTGCAGCAGCTCCTCGAGCATCACCGTGACCTTGACCCCGTTGGGGGTGGCCAGGGAGTAGAGCTGAAAGGGGTGCTCCCCCACCGGGCGCTCTTTGTCGTGGGTAGACCCCGCGATAGGCCGGTTGATGTTGGCGAACTTGCCGCCGCTGGCCTTGTCCCAGGTCCAGACCTTCGGGGGGGTGTACTCAGACATGCTTGAACTCCTGTGGACTCAGTGGGTGCGCACGGGGGCGCCGCCGACCACCATGCCGGGGAACTTTTTCAGGTAGGTGACGAAGGACTCCCCCACCGACACGCTGCGCAGGTGCTCGGGAGTGAAGGGTGTACGCACAATCTCCTGATTCTCTCCCTGTCGAGGCCAGTCCGGATTCCCGATGGCAACCCGTCCCAGGGCCACCAGATCGGCGCCCTTGTCCAACACCGCGCGGGCATCGTCGTGGGTCCAGATTCCACCTGCGGAGATGAGAGGCACAGAGTCGGGCAGCGCGGCCCGGATGCTCTGGACCACGGGCACATCAGTGTCCTCGAAGGGCGGCGTGCCACCGGCGTTCCGCAGGGAGAGGTGCACAAAGTCGGCCCCATCCTGCGCCAGCCACTTCACAAGGCGCTCGGTGTCAGCGAGCACAAGGCCGCGCTTGGCCCAGGTGTCCACGGGAGAGAGCCGCACGCCCACGGCAAAACCAGGCGAGACCGCAGCCCGAACCGCCTGGAGGGTGTCCCGGAGCAGCTTGGCCCGCCCCTCCAAGGCGCCGCCGTAGGCATCGGTGCGCGGGTTGTCCTCGGGCGCGAGGAACTGGGTGAAGAGGTAGCCGTTGGCGCCGTGGATCTCGACCCCCGCAAACCCAGCCTGCTCCGCCATCTGTGCTGCAGCGACGTAGTCCTCGACCACTTGCTCCAGGTCCTGCACGGTGGCTGCCCGGGCGCCCTCTGGCCCACCGGTGCTGATGGGATCCGGCGCGAGCTTGGCTTGTACGCCGCCGTGATGGAGCTGAACGATGGCAGGCCCGTGAGGCGCCAGCGCCTGAGCGAGGCGCGTGAGACCGGCCAGGTGCTTGGGCTCCGCGATGCCCAGCTGCCCCGGCCAAGCGTGGCCTTGCTTGGAGACGAAGGCCGCACAAGTGCTGATGAGACCAAAGCCCCCGCTCGCGCGGCGCTCCAGCCAGCGCAGCTCATCCTCTCCCAGGGACCCGTCGGGCTGTGACTGCAGGTTGGTCAGTGGGGCCAGGGCCACCCGATTGGGGAGGCTCAGGCCGCAGGGCAAAGTGATTGAAGTGTGCATGTGGGCGTGTATCCCCTGGGGATTAGTGAGGGATGTAAAGCAAGGTGAGACATGTCGCGCGTATTGGCCTTTGGCACCTCCATGAACAGCCGCTCCATCAACCGAAAGCTGGCGAGCTACGCCGCATCACTGGTGGCAGACACACACGTTGAGCCCCTGACTCCGGCGGACTTCCCTCTCCCTGTGTACAGCCAGGACTTGGAGCGTGAGTCTGGTATTCCCCAGGCGGCCCATGACTTCCTGGCCGCCATCGCGAACGCGGACGCACTGGTGATCTCCTTCGCCGAGCACAACGGCAGCTACACCGCTGCCTTCAAGAACCTCTTTGACTGGGCCTCCAGGGCGGAACGCAAGGTCTTCCAGAACAAGCCCGTTCTGCTGCTCTCCACATCGCCCGGCGGCGGCGGCGGCAAGACTGTGCTTGCTCAAGCGAGCGCGATGATGCCCCACTTTGACGGCGTGGTGGTCGGCGCTCTGTCCATCCCAAGAGCCGGTCAGAACCTGGACACGGAGACCGGCCGTGTCGTGGACGAGGCCCTTCACAACCAGCTCCTGGCTCTGGCCAAGACACTGGCTGAATCCCTGAAGTGAGCCAGAGGCCCACCCAGCGCGGCCCACATCCGCGAGATGCACAGGACCTGGGTCCCAAGGCCTGGCCGAAGCTGCGAGAGGCTGCGGTCGACTTGGGCTGGCTCCTGGGCCGCGGGTACAAGGAGAGCTCGGCGCTGCGCGTCGTGGGGGACAAGTTCCAGCTCTCCAAACGACAGCGGGACGCTCTGATTCGCTCGGCTTGCTCAGGTGAGCAGCAGCGCCAGCGCGCGGCCAAGCAAGTGAGGGCCCTGGAGGGACGCGCTGTGCACGTGGACGCCTTCAACGTGCTCATCTGCGTAGAGCGTGCTCTGGGCGGTGGTCCCTTGCTTTTGGGCTGTGATGGCGCCTACAGGGACCTGGGCGGCGTACACGGAAGCTGGCGTTCGGTGGACCACACCCTGCAAGCCATCACCCTTGTGGGCCAGGTCCTCGCACCTGCGCGGTCCGTGCACTGGTGGATCGACCGACCGGTCTCCAACAGCGGCAAGCTCGCCGGCTTGCTGCGGCAGGTATCAGAAGAGCGGGACTGGCTCTGGCAGGTCAGCCTCGAGGACCAGGTGGACCCCGTGCTGCTGGCTCAAGGCGGCGTCTCCGCGAGCGCTGACAGCTGGATCTTGGATGAGTGCCAAGCCTGGACGGACTTGCTGGGCCCGGTGCTGGCAGGCCTAGCGCATCCTTGGGTGGTGGACTTCACCCAACCCTGAGGCCTAGGGTTCAAAGCGCAACCCCGCATGACACAGGGCATCCAGGCCCCCTGCCCCCAGGACACAACGATGGAGAACCCGCACCAACTCGCGCTCTTCTTTGGCGCGGCGCTGCTCTTCGCGTTGGTCTCCAAGGTGCTCACACGCAAGTGGCTGACCGCTCCGATGGTGTTTGTGGCCTTTGGTCTGCTCACCGGTGCCGGGGGCCTGGGCTGGCTGACCTTCCAGCCGGACTCGGAGTGGATCAAGCTATTGACGGAGGTCACCTTGATGCTGGTGCTCTTTGCAGACGCCAGCCAAATCCGGGTCTCCGCGCTGCGTCACCGCGTTGCCCTTCCTGCCCGTCTCTTGGGCATCAGCATGCCCCTGACCATCGCCGCTGGCACAGCGGTGGCCATGCTGCTGATGCCCGACTGGTCGGTCTGGGAAGCCGCTCTCGTGGCGACGGTCCTGGCTCCAACCGACGCGGCGCTGGGCCAAGCTGTCGTGAGCAACGAGGCTGTCCCCGGTCCGATTCGCGAGGCCCTCACTGTTGAATCCGGGCTCAACGACGGCATCGCCCTGCCAGTGGTGCTCGTATTCTTGGCGCTGGCCACAACAGAGGTAGGCGACGGCTCAGGCTGGCTCTGGTTCTGGGCCGGGCAGGTGATCTTGGGGCCCATCGCCGGCCTTGCGATTGGCAGCCTCTCGGGGTGGTCACTGGACCGTGCTCGCAGCGTCGGCTGGACCTCTCCCGCCGCCTTGACTGTAGGCGGCCTGGCCACCGTGGCCCTCTGCTACTTGGGCGCCGAAGCCATCGGTGGAAACGGCTTTATGGCCACCTTCGTGGGAGGCATGGCCTTTGGAGCCCGGGCATCGCACGTGGAAGGACAAGTGAACGAGTTCTTGGAGTCCGAAGGACAGCTGCTGATGTGGATGGTCTTCACGGTCTTGGGCTGCCTCTACGCCTTGCCAGCTCTGGTGGCCGCAGAGCCCATGCACTGGCTCTACGCGCTGCTCTCTCTGACAGTGATTCGCGGCATTCCCACAGCCATTTCACTCATTGGAACCAAGCTCCCCTGGCAGACAGTCGGCTTCCTGGGCTGGTTCGGCCCCCGAGGCCTGGCCTCCATTCTCTTTGGCCTCCTCCTGGTGGAGGAGGTCGAACTGACCACCGGAGATGCACTCTTTCAGGTCGTCGTACTCACAGTGATTCTGAGCGTGGTTTTGCACGGCTTGACGGCGGCTTGGGCGGCCTCTGGCTACGGGAAGTGGGCTGAGGGGCAAGCTCCTCCTCAGGCATAGGTCCCTCAGCGCTTCAAGGTCTCTCGCATGCGCACAGCCACCACCCCACCGGAGAGAAAGGTCAGGCCCGCAATGCACAAGGTCGCGACTGAGATCCCGAACTGGTCGGCGATGACCCCTGCCAAGACCGCGCCCACCGCGTAGCCCATGTCTCGCCAGAGTCGGTAGACCCCAACAGCTGAGGCACGCCAGCTCGGCGCCGCCACGTCGCCTACCGCAGCCAGAAGCGTCGGGTAGACCATCGCTGTCCCGCCGCCAATCAGCGCGGCCCCGGCGGCAAACACGGCGAAGGTGTCGCCCATGGCGATGACCACGATACCGACGGCCTGGATCCACATGCCCGCCACGATGAGCTTCTTGCGACCCACGCGGTCAGACCAGGCTCCAGTGAAGAGCTGCCCGAGCCCCCAGACCCCAGGGTAGATGGCCGCGAGCGTGCCAATCTGGGAGAGGCTCATGTTGGCCGCAGCGAAGAGCAGCGGGAACAGGCCCCAAGCCATTCCGTCGTTCAGGTTGTTGAAGAGTCCGGCTTGGCTGGCCGAAGACAAGTCGGGGTCAGTGAAGCTGGTGCGCTTGATGACCTCGAGGGCGGAGAGCGCATCTTCTCCGCCGGCCTCTTTGAACTCCAGCTGCACGTGGCCCTGGGTCTCACGCACCAAGAACAGCGAGAGAGAACCTCCTAGGACGACAAAGACCACACCCAGCCAGAAGGGCTCGGGCCGCAGCCCGTACTCCGCAGCGATGAAGCCTGTCGCCAGGGCCGAGAGCGCGACGGCGAAGTAGCCTGCGAACTCGTTGAACCCCATGGCCAGCCCGCGTTTCTTCGGCCCCGCCAGGTCGATCTTCATGATGACGGTCGTGGACCAAGTCAGTCCTTGGCTGATGCCCAAGAGCACATTGGTGGCCAGAATCCATGACCAGCTGGGGGCCCACATCAGCAAGAAAGGCACGGGCGCGGCGACGATCCAGCCAGCGACCAGGACCGGCTTGCGCCCGAAGCGGTCCGAGAAGCGCCCGGCGAAGTAGTTGGTCAGCGCCTTTGTCACCCCAAAGACCGCGATGAAGCTCAGTATCGCCGTGCGGGCGACCAACTCGAACTCCTCCTCGGCGATGGCCGGGAGGATGCTGCGCTCCATGCCCACCATGGCGCCTACAAAAGCGTTGACCAAGACGAGGAGGGAGAACTGGGCGAGGTTCTCGCGCAGACCGAGCTTCGGAGCAGACACGGGCAGTCCTGCGGTGGTTGGAAGACTCTACCGGAAGGAGCAGGCGATGCCAGCCATCAAGGCTTGACCGTCGCCTCCACCACATAGGCGGCCAGATCCGAGACCTGCTCCGGGGTGAGGTCCGGGAAGGCCGGCATGGCACCCACGCCCTTGCTCACCGCCGCCTCCACGCGCTGGGCGTCTGGAGCCAGGGTGTTCAGGTTGGGCCCCACCGCACCTTGGGTCCCGGCGTCGGCCAGGGTGTGACAGGTGCCACAGGAAGGCGCGGCCTCTTGGGTGAAGACCTGCTTGCCGCGCTCCCCTTGCTCGGAGAGCTCTGCCGGCTGAGCCACGACCGCTTGTGTCTCGGGAGGGGCCGACACCGGCGTAGCGAGGGGGGCATCGGGCAGCTCTGCGAGCACGCTCAGAGCCAAGATGTGGTCTTCCCAGCCGTTGTTCTGGTAGCCACGTTCGTTCTCCAGACGCGCCTTGGGTTGCTGCTCCCCTTCCTTGTCTGTCGCCCGGCTCACGATGCTGTGCGAGCCGACCGAGAGCTCTGCGCGAAACTGGAAACTGCGCCAAGCATTCGGCCCCAAGTCTGGACCGCTGAGGGTCGCTGCCTGCCAGCTCTCCCCGCCATCCATGGACACCTCTACCGACTTGACCCCACGCTCTCCCGAGAACGCCACCCCGTAGAAGACGGTCGAGCCTGCGAGCACCGGTGCTCCTTCGGCGCCAGGACCGTTGATCCAAGACTTGACCGGCATACGCCACAGGCTCGGCTGATCCGGTGCGCCCCCCTCCCCAATCGGCCGAAAGCGGTAGCCCTTGCTCTGGATCTTGGCGGTGGTCTCCGCCTCGGTGGCTGCCAGACGGGCCACGTACTTGATCTGATTGCAGCCAAAGTAGCCGGGCACCAACAGACGCAGGGGCCCGCCGTGGCTGATGGGCAGAGGCTCGCCGTTCATCTCCCACACCAGCATGCAGTCCTGTAGGCCCTTCTCGATGGGCACCGAGCGCTCCACCACGACCATGTCGCGCTCAACGCCCTCAGGCAGCGGCTCTCCGCCCGTCCCAGTGAGAAAGCGGGCTTGGGGCAAGACGCCGCCGAAGTGATCCAGCACCTTGGAGACGCGCACGCCCGTCCACATCGCACAGCCGGCAGCGCCCGTGGACCAGGGGGAACCGGAAGGGCCATGCTCGAAGAACTTTCGGCCGTTGCCCGAGCACTGGATGACGGTGCTGACGGTCTCAACACCCAGTTGCATCAACGAGGCCAGCGTGATCTGGCCTGGCTTGTGCACCCCAGCGACGTCCAGGATCCAGGCCAAGGGCTGGGCCACGATGGCGTCATCGGGCCGGGGCAGGTTGTTCCGCACAAAGAAGCGCGAGAGGGGCGTAATGACACCCACGCCCATGGCCGCTCGGCGGGTCTCCAGCGCCAGGGGCCGCTCGTTGTGAACGTGGAAGTTCTCCCGCTTCAGACCATCGGGCAGGGGCGCAGGCCCCGCGGCGGGGCTCTGTTGTGCTCCCTGCTCTGGCTCCGGCTCGGTCTCCGATGGAGGAGCCTGGGTGACACACCCGGTCAGGGCCAAAGCGCCAGAGGTCTGCAGCAGGCCTTGGAGAAAGCGGCGACGGGAGTTCATTGGGTGTCTCGGATGGGGTGTTCAAAGGCTTGGCGCAGCACATCGGCTGCCGGTCGTGCACGCGGCGTGAAGCTGGCCTCGTTGGCGGCGCCAGTTCCGAACCAGTTCCAGAGGAAGTGGGCCTGGGGCGGCTCAGCTTGAATTGCGGCCAAGGCTTGCTCCAAGAGCTGCGCCTGAAGCTGCGGGTCAAAGTCGGCGCCGGTGGTCTCATCCCAGGGCCGCTCGGCGGCGGAAGACAGGGCCGGAAATCCGTACTCGGAGAGCACCAGGGGCCGCTGCTCGGAGTCGGCAAACGCCTGGAGTATTGCCAGCTCTTGCTGCCAGGTATCCGGTCCCTCTACGGGGAAGTAGGCGCTCACCGAGACCGAGTCGAGGTGCTGCCAGAAGGAGACCTGCGCATAGCGGTCCCAGTTCGCCGAATAGCTGAGGGAGCCTGAGAAGGTCTGGCGGGTGCTCTGGATTCGGCCGGGCCAGGAGGGGTCGCTCTCCAGGCTGTTGAGCTCAGATCCAAGGATCAAGCGCTGGGCCCCACCGCGTTGGGCATCGACCGCCACCGAGCGCAGCAGGGCATCGTAGTTGCGCCAGAAGAGCGACGCATTCTGGGGCTTCAGAGTCCCCCTCCAGGCGCCGTCGCTGCGGTCTTGCAGCACCACGATGGGCATGACGCTGACGGCTAACTCCTGCTCTTGGGCTTGGCGGAGAACGCTCGCCAAAGCCTGCTTTGGAACACCGCTCTGCAAGGCTGCGCTCTGGGAGTGCGGCAGAGACCAGGGCACCGCCACCAAGAGCTCAGTGGCCCCCGTCTCGGCGATCTCCGTCACCAGCGGGCCGTAGTCGTAGAGCGGATCCGAGGCGAAGAGCCCCAGAGCGACCCCTTGGCCATCACCGGCGGGCTCTGCCCCGGCCGGCAGGACCGAGGGCGCCAAGCACCCAAGCAGCAGGGCCAGCTTCACTCCGCGTCAACCACGGCCGGCAGCTCTTCCATGCGGCTGTACTCGGCCCAGGAGCCATCGTAGTTCCAGATGTGCGCCGGATCTGCGCCGGTCTGAATGGCCGCGTAGTAGAGGGTCGAGGAGCGCGTTCCGCTCTGACAGTAGGTGACCAGAGGAAGCTCCAGGTCCAAGCCGGCGCCATCAAAGGCCACTCGCACCTGCTCGGGTGCCTTCAGGCGCGGCACGCCCTCGTCCAAGTAGAGCACTTCGGTCCACATCAGGTGCTTGGCGCCCGGGATGCGCCCGGGTCGGGCCGCCTTCTTGTTGTGCTCCTTGCCGGTGTACTCATCCAGCGTGCGCGTGTCGGCCAGCTGAAGCTCGGGGTATTGCGCCTGAAGCGCGGCCAGGTCGCTCCACATCAGGTTGGCGCCGGGGCCTTCGGAGAGCACAACTTGGCCCGCCTCGACGGCGATGCCCTCTCCCATCGCCAGGCGCTCACCGAGCACCTTCCAGGCCTCGAGTCCGCCATCCAGGACCCGGGTCTCGTAGCCAGCGACCTGGTCCAGGGTCCACCAGAAGCGGTAGGGCTCAGGACCTCCGTCTCCCATCAGCACCACCGTGTCACCGGGGTTCACGCCCAGGGAGCGCAAGAGCTCCTGGAGTCCTTCGGCGTCCTTGGAGACACCCGGGATGTCCCCTGCCGAGTAGTTCTTGCGCTCAACAAGCCGGGCCGAGGGAATGTGCCCCTCTGCAAAGCGCTCCGGCGTACGAACGTCCAGGATGACCAGGCTGGGGCTGCCCAAAGCGGCCGCCAGCTCAGCGGCGCTCACCGCTACTTCGGGGTGGGCCCATCCTTCTGCACGGGCCTGGTCCCCAAAGCGCGCCATGTTCTCTGCGGCCTGCTCCGGAGAAGCTGCGTGCACGACCGAGGCCTGTGAGGGGTCGTAGGCGGGCTGGGAGCTCGCAGCTGGCTCGCCAAACATCGGCGTGGGCGCCTTTGGAGGAACGCTGGCCGCGTAGAGACCGGCCAGCACCCCAATACCCAGGGCTGAACCCAAGAGCTTGTGCTGTTGGAGCTGGGGTATCGCCAAGCCAAGGGGCCAGGCCAGCTGGCCAAAGAAGTCCTGGGGCAGCTTCTCAACGCCGGGGAAGCCGATGTGCTCAGGGGGCTGCTCCGGCAGGTGTGCCGTACCGAAGATCCAGTCCCAGCAAGAGAAGATGATGCCGAAGTTCTGGCCCTTGGCCGGCGCGTCCCAGTCGTGGTGGTACAGGTGCATGCGCGGGCTGTTGAAGAGGTAGCGCAGGGGCCCATAGTCCCAGCTCAGGTTGGCATGGTTCAGGTGGCCGATGAGCGTGCCGAAGACCGCGTGGAAGAAGAGCGCTTCCGGGGCAAAGCCGAACCACGCCAGGGGCAGGTAGGTCGCGCTCTTGTAGATGACCGGCTCGAGCCACGAGAAGCGGAAGGACACAATCCAGTCCATCTCCCCGTCTTTGACCGAGTGGTGTACCTGGTGAATCTTCCAGAGGAAGTTGCTGCGGTGCAGCACGTTGTGCACGCACCACTGCAGGAAATCGACCACCACGAGGGCGACCAAGATCTGGACCACCATGGGCCACTCTGCCGAGGCCTCCCGGTACAAGAGCCCAGTCCAGCCACGCTCTGCCAAAGCACCATCGAGCACCGGCAAGACCCGATGGAAAGCGATGCCGTAGAGCAACAAGCCCAAGAAGTGGCCGTTGAAGAGCAGGTGCAGGGCATCCGACCAGGCCCACTTGCGGAAGACCTTCTGGTCCCGGGCATGGAACAGGCGCTCCAGGACCGCGACCAGGACGGAGATACCAAGGAGCCAGAGCAGGTAGTTCATCATGTCCAGCATGAAGCAATAAGCGTGCCACCCACGACTCCAGCGCTACACGCGCCGCCTATGTCCCCATGTGTCAATTTGACGCAGTAGAGATCGCTGCCCGCGCCCCAATTTCAGTGATTCTGACCGATTCAGTGGGCCGTAGAGCTGCCCGTTCGAAGGCTCCAGGTCTGGGCGTCCACCAAATCTTGGCGGTACTGCGCGTGACAGCTTGTGCAGGCCTTCAGGGTGTGCGCGGTGGCCTGCAGCACTCTCTTCTGGTCCTGCTCAGCAGCGGCTATGGCGATGCCGTTGGCCCGCTGATGGAAGTCCAAAGCCAGCGCCGTGAAGCCCTCGGCGCCGGCGCCCATGTGCTCGCACTGCATCGCCATCTGCGGCGAACTCTGAATGGCCGAGGCTGAGGCTTGCACGCCCTCCCAGTCCTCCTCCGCCAAGGCTGCGGTGATGCCTTCGATGGCCACCAGGTGCGCCTGCATGTTCTGTTTCTGGTGCCAAGCCATCATCGGCTGCAGGGGCACCGGCGTGCGCGGGTCCATGGCGTTGAGGGCCTCTACCGGCGTAGGCTCAGACGGCGCGCTGGCTTGAGGGATTTCGGGCGGCGTTGGTGTAGCACAGGCCAAGAGCAAGAAGAGCATACGAGGACCCTTAGCATCCCCCGTGCCAACTCCGCGCGCCTCAGCCCACGACCTTCGCCTCCCGGAGCAGCTTGGCCGGCATCGGCACCTCCAGACGCCACTCGATGTTCATCGGCCGCTCGCCGTTCCAGCGCTCCAGCGTGAGCGGCCCCAACAGAGTGTAGGCCTGGGTCTCGCCGCGGTCGTCCTTTCGAGTGGGCCGCACAAAGAGCAGCGGCGTGACCCCCATCTGCTTGTGGTTGATGTGCCGCAGACCCTTCTTGTCCGTGGCCCGCGTCCCCGACTGGGACTGCCAGTGGAAGTGCTGTGGCCCCAAGGCATAGTCGGCGTAGAGCGTGCTGGGCGAGTAGTCGTCCTCGTCCTTGTGCAGGGTCACAAAGAGCAGGTTGAAGCCTCTATTTTTGTCGAAGTGAACCCCCTCTCTGGGCAGGTAGAGACCACCCGTACGTACGTCCCTCAGGGCCGACATGACCTCATTGAGGCGGTAGCTGGCGTGGACGCGCAGGGGGAGCCCTTTCAAGTCCACGGCCTGGGTCTGATGGGCCAAGCGGCCTCTGAGTACCTCCAAGAGCTGCTTGAGCTCCCAGGCCACTGCAGGGTGGGAGAAGAAGCGCTCCTCGGCGCTTGAGAGATCCGCGGCGACCTCCCGCCCCATCAAGGTGGTCAACAACATGGCCAGGGTCTCCCAGTCGACGTCAGGCTCCCCTTTCAGCCAGCCCTGCCAAGCCGAGATCCGTGCCACGTCGTCCACGTGCAGAAGGCGTCCCAAGCCACGGGCCAGCTTGACCTCGTCGGGGCCAGGTTCCGCGAGGGGCAAGCCGGCCATTCGGGCCAGGTCCCCAAAGCAACGTCCGCCCCGGTACAGCTCCTCCAACTCCAGTCCTGCGCTGTGCAGGAAGTCGGCGAGGGTCCGAACACCGGAGGCCTTGAGCTCCTTGGCCAGCGAGCGCTTGTTCAAGCGCAGGCCAGCCGCGATGTTGTCGAGCACCACCTCCTTGGACACCCGGTCCAGCTGGATGCTGCAGCCACTGGGCAGGAAAGGAAAGTCCTCCTCCACCTGCTCCTTGAGGGCCTTGCGCCCCACCTTGCCGACGATGGCACGGAAGCGCTCGGCGTAGCGGAAGTCCTGGTGGGCCAGCCCCACAAAGTCGAGCACTGTCAGGCAGCGCTTCCCGGGGTGTTGGCGCAGTCCGCGACCCAGCTGCTGAAGGAACACCGTCGAGGACTCGGTGGGCCGCAAGAACAGCACCGTGTCGATCTCAGGGATGTCCACCCCCTCGTTGAACACGTCCACTGTGAGCAGCACCTGGAAGGTGCCGTCGCGCAGCCCCTTGATGGCGTTGCGACGGTCCAGCTTAGAGGTCTCGCCGATGACCACGGCACACTTCAGGCCGGCTTCTTTGAGGGCCTCAGCCATAAACTGAGCGTGGTTGACGCCGGCACAAAAGGCCAGCGCCCGCATCTTGAAGGGGTCATGGACGTATTCCCCCAGGGCCTGCACAACCAAGTGAGCCCGGGCGTGATTCCCGGTGTACAGGCCCTCCAGCTCCTTGGGGCTGTACTTGCCGCCGCGCCAGCTGGTCTTCAGATCCACCGTGTCGTGCACCCCCCAGTACTGGAATGGGACGAGCAGCCCGCGGTCGATGGCATCCCAGATGCGGAGCTCCGATGCCACTCGCCCGTCGAAGAAGCGCAAGATGGACTGGCCGTCAGCGCGCTCCGGGGTCGCCGTGAGGCCGAGCAGCTCTTGGGGCTGAAAGTGCGAGAGCAGGCGAGTGTAGGTTGGGGCTGCGGCGTGGTGGAACTCGTCGATGATGATCACGTCGAAGCGTGTCGGGTCGATCTCTGCCAGATCCTTGTGCTGCAGCGACTGCACTGAGGCGAAGACGTGATCCCAGTCCAGGGGCTGCTCCCCGTCCACGAAGAGCTCGCCGAAGGAGCCGTCGGAGACCGCGTGGCGGAAGGTGTCTCTGGACTGGGCGAGAATCTCCTTGCGGTGCGCCACAAAGAGCAAGCGCAGACGCTTGCCAGCTCTTGCGTTCAGGCCCGCGTAGTCCAGCGCTGCGACCACGGTCTTGCCGGTCCCCGTCGCAGCGACCACCAGGTTTCGGTGCTGGTCTTGGAGCTCACGTTCTGCGGTCAAGCGCTCAAGAATCACGCGCTGAAAAGTGCGCGGACGCAGCTTGAAGACAGATCGGAGTTCGCCTTTCGGGCGCTCCGCCCTGAGCGTGGCCAGAAAAAAGTCCCGCTCATAGGGCAAGAACTCCTCATCCTGCCAGTGGTTCTCAAATGCTGCGGCCAGCTCCCCAAACACCGGCCGGTTCTCCACCTGAGAGAGGCGAACGTTCCACTCCTTGCCCGAGGTGAGCGCGCTGTGAGAGAGGTTTGAGGAGCCCACCAAGGCGGTGCCAAAGCGACTGTTCCGGTGAAAGATCCACGCCTTGGCGTGCAAGCGCGTCGCCCCAGACTCGTAGGAGACCCGCACCTGGGCTCCCATCGCTTGAAGCTCGTCAAGCACCTTGGCCTGGGTCACCCCGCAATAGGTCGTGGTCAGGACACGGAGGCTCCCTCCCCTCTCCAGGTGTTCCGTCAGCACCGGCTTGAGGTGCCGGTAGCCCTGCCAGAACAGGAAGGCGCAAATCAAGTCGATGCGGTCTGCAGAGGCCGCCTCCAACTTGAGCGCCTGCTGCAGGGAGCGCTCACGATTCGCATTCACGTACAGACCCGACTCGGAGAGGGGCAGCTGGGGCCTAGGCCGAGGTGCACCGATGCTCTGGAGCAGCTCCGCACGCACAGCGTCCTCGGAGGCTGGAAAGCCCTTGGTGTGCCGGTCAACCACCTCCAGGAGCTCGTTGACCATGGCGATCTGTGCGCTGGGCTGCTCCTTCGCGGGCACGCTGCTCAGTGCTCTCTGGAGATAGTCTCGCAGGTGGTCGGAGAGGCGTCGACTGGCCTCGCTGGCGCGCAGTGGTCGAATGAAGGCGTCATCGGGGAGACTCTGCGAGAGCCCATGCGTCACGATGGATTCGTACAGGCCCGGCTTCTGTTCCATGGTTGTCCCCTTGCCGCTCAAGGCTACCAGGTCTCACGCCAGCCACCGGTGTTGTTAAGGACACGGCTCCAGCTCGCTCCGCGCGCCACAAGGAGACCCGGCATGACCCAGTCCATCCCCACCGTGCACCTCGACACGGTCCTCGCAAACCACACCCGCGACATGAAGGGACGCATCGCCGCGGTCACAGGAACGACCAGCGGCACCGGCTACGTGTGCGCACGAGAGCTGGCCAAGCGCGGCGCCATCGTGGTGCTCCTCAACCGCGAGAGCCCACGCGCCGACAGCTCTCTGCAAGCCCTCAAGGGCGAGGTCCCCAACGGCGAGTTCCACCCGGTCACCTGCGACCTTCAGCACTTCGCCAGCGTGCGAAAGGCCATCAAAGAGATCCAGGCGAACGCAAGCCGCTTGGACGTGCTCTGCAACAACGCAGGCGTGATGGCGCTCAAGGACGAGGCCACCCGCGATGGCTACGACGTGCAGATGCAGACCAACTGCATCTCCCACTTCCTGCTCACCAAGGGGCTCTTCGATCTGCTGCGGGCCAGCGACGATGCCCGCATCGTGAACCACTCCTCGATGGCCCGCATCGGCCCGCCCCTGCAGGCCAAATACTTCGGCAAGAACGGCGGCAACCTCGGTGGCGACGGGGACGAGCAAGAGGGCTTTGGCGGGCCACGCTGGGACCGCTACCACCAGACCAAGCTGGCCAACCTGGCCTTCACCTACGGTCTGAAGCAGCGCCTAGACAAGGCGGGCATCAAGAACGTCAAGGCCCTGCTCGCGCACCCGGGCTTGGCACGCACCCAGCTGGCCTTCACCACAGAGAGGGACGGCGGGATGGACGCCAGCTCCCCCTTCATGAACCAAGCCCAGTCTGCCGAAGACGGCGCGACGGGCATCATTCGGGCGTGCATGGACCCGAACGCCAAATCCGGCCACTTCTATGGCCCCAAGGAGTGGACCGGCTTCCCTGTCCTGCTCCGGCCAGAGGCAGACTTGAACACCTCCGAGAACATCCGAGTCAACTGGGAAGGCTGCGGCGCTGCTGTAGGAAAGTTCTTCATCTAGGGCGAACCGGTCCCGGCTTGACAAGGCGAGCAGGCGCTGGTCTGATCTGCGAATGCTCTCCTCACTTCTGCCCTTGTTGTTGGCCTGCGCACCAGAGACCGAAGACTCGGTGCTCTCCTTCCCCGGGCAACCGGGCCTGTACGAGCTGAGCTTCGACCATGACGGCGAGCCTCGCAGTTCGGTGGTCTACGTCCCGGAGAGCGCCAGTCCCGGAAGTCCCCTGCTGCTGAACTTCCACGGTTTCGGCGGCACCGGCAGGGCGCACCTACTCGAAGCAGACCTACGAGAGCTGGCCGAGCGCGAGGGCGTGGTCCTGGCCTACCCCCAGGGCAGCGACCTGGAAGGCTCAAGCCACTGGAACGCGGCCCTGCCCGGCCCCGACAACAAGAGCAGCGCCGACGACCAAGGCTTTGTGCGCGCGTTGGTCGACAACATTCAGGCGGAGCACGGCGTGGACAGCGAGCGGGTCTACGCTACGGGCTACTCCAACGGCGGAATGTTGAGCTACGCCCTGGCCTGCCACGGCCAGGGCCTGGTGGCCGCCGTCGTGGCGGTCTCAGGGGCCTTCATCAACCAAGAAGAGGGCTGCAGCCCAGATCTGCCAGTCCCTGTGATGGTGGTGCACGGGACCGCGGACAGCGTCCTGCCCTACCAGGGCAGCGCAGAGACCCTCTCCGTGGCGGAGACCTTGGCCTTCTGGGTGGACCACAACGAGACGAGCCCCACCCCCGAGGAGAGCAGCACCCAGGACGGCGACACCCGCATCGAGACCCTGTCCTACGGGCAAGGCCGCGGAGGGAGCGCCGTGGTTCATCACCGGGTGATTGGCGGCGGTCACACCTGGTTCGAGGTGTCCATCGAAGGAGAGGAGTTCCATCAGGTCCTCTGGGACTTCGTCTCTCCCCACTCCCTGGAAAGCTTGCGCTGAAACAGCGCTACTTACCGGTCTTCCAAGTGCCCTCGCACCACCAGATCTGCCCGAGGCTGTCTTCACAGAGGGTGGTGGTCCAGTCCCCTTCACAAGCCGCTCCCAGGGACACCTCTGCGCCACACTCTGGGTAGTCTCCCCAGCTGTCCTTTCCGCCCCCTAGGTCCTCCTCGCTCAGAGGGACCCAGACCGCGGATGAATCCTGCTGCGCGGGCTCAAGGGGAGCCTCGGCCACACACCCCAGGCCAAAGGCAAGCATTAGAAGGTACATCGGGTCACTCCAAGCACGGACAGAGAAGGGTCTCTATCGCGCGTACATGTTCAAGGTCGTGCTGGTGTCCCAAGGCAAGCGCGCACTGGGACTGATGAAGGTCGCGCTCGAGGCGTCATCGTGGGGGCAACCATTGTTGTTCAAGGTGCTCCAGCCCGGCCCGGTGCCGTTGCTGGAGTAGACCGCGTTGGGGTCGCAGGTGCTGTTGTAGCCGCCGTCTTCGTCGATGGCGTTGAAGTACAGGGTGGTCTCGCACAGGCTGGCGCCGGTGAAGGTGCCCGCGGACAGAGTGTATTTGGTGGTGGTCGTGCTGCCACAGATGTTCGAGGACAGGCCAGAGACAAAGTCGTAGTAGCTCTGTGCGCCGCTGCCGACCCCGGTGTACACGGCGTAGAGCGTGCCATCGTCGAACATCAGGTCGGTGAAGTCCATCGTAGAGAAGGCGATGGCCTTGTAGTCCACCGTGAAGTCTGGGCTCCCGAAGGAGGTGTCGTCCACGATGCTGGTGGCGTCCAGTCCGCTGCCGCTCGCGCTCACGGAGATCATGGTCCAGCCGCCGCCGTCCAGGGTCATGTCGCAGTAGACCGTCTCGGGGTCCTCGCCGGTTCCGTATCCGTCCGGGTCGATGCTGTAGCTGCCGTCCGAGGTCCCGTAGCCCTTTGTCAGGATGTCCTGGCAGGAGGTGCCCAGGGCGCAGTCGCCGCTGGTGTCCGGGTAGATGGTGGCATCTGAGTCCACGCAGTCGTCGCCGCCGCAGGTGGCGTCCGCGTAGCCGTCCAGGTCTGCGTCGTTGTCGACCAAGCCATCACAGTCGTAGTCGTCGCCGTCACAGCCCGGGGTCGCACCGGGGTTGTAGGCGGTGTCGGTGTCATCGCAGTCCCCGCCCGTGGCGATGTACACCGAGGTGGGCGCGGTGCAGGCCTGGACCGAACTGGAGTCGTCCCCGTAGCCGTCGGCGTCGTAGTCCAGATACCAAGTGCTCAGCACGTCCTCGTCGGTGTCCCCGTCACAGTCGTTGTCGTCGCCGTCGCAGACCTCCAGGGCGCCGGGGTTGATGGCGAGGTCGTAGGGCTTGCAGTCGGTGTCATCCGCTACGTAGCCGCTGGGCTGGGTGCAGGCCTGGGTGTCCCGGGTGGGGTGTCCGTAGCCGTCGCCGTCCAGATCCTCGTACCAGGTCAAGGCGTCGGTGGCGGTGTCCGGGTCGACCACGCCATCGCAGTCATCGTCCACGCTGTTGCAGACCTCCTCCGCTGCCGGGTTCACCGCTGCGGAGCTGTCATCGCAGTCGGTCGCGTCGCTGAGATAGCCGCTGGGAGCCTGACAGCTGGTGGTGGTGTTTACGGGGTCCCCGTAGCCGTCCACGTCGCTGTCGGCGTACCAAGTCAGCGCGTCGATGGCGCTGTCCTCGTCTGTGCCGTCGATGCAGTTGTCGTCCACGCCGTTGCAGATCTCCAGGGCGCTGGGGTTGATCTCTGCGCTGGTGTCATCACAGTCCCCACCCTCGAGCACGCTCCCGCTGGGCGCATCACACTGGGTCACGGCCGTCTCGAGGTCACCGTATCCATCCCCGTCACTGTCCGTGTACCAAGTCTGGGCGTCTAGGGCGGTGTCTTCGTCCACGGTGCCATCGCAGTTGTCGTCCAAGCCGTTGCAGAGCTCCTCGGCGCCTGGAAAGACTTGGACCAAGGTGTCGTTGCAGTCCGTTCCGTCGGCGACATAGCCGCCCTCTCCGTCACAGGACTGCTGAGACTCTGAGGCGTCCCCAAAGCCGTCGCCGTCGGCGTCCAGGTACCAGAGGTCACCGATCGAGTTGTCGATCTCCCCGTCGCAGTCGTTGTCCAAGCCATCGCAGATCTCGACAAAACCGGGTCCGACGTCCGCGTTGTTGTCGTCGCAGTCCAGTCCCTCTGGGACCCCATCTCCGTCGTTGTCCACGGCCAGCGCCGCGGTGTCGACGGCGTCTTTGGTGTTGCGGCAAGCGGGGGCGAGCAGAAGGAAGAGCAGGGCATGCATCGGAGGGCCTCGGGGCTGGTTGAGACGATGCTACCGCGTTCCAGCGGGGCTGACCCAGGGGATTTCTCTCGCCCTGGCGGCTATGCTCGGCCCGAGCAGGCCCTGGAGGCGGACAGTGACTTGGCGCGATGTGTACCGAAGCAAGACGATGAGCGCGGACGCAGCCGTGGCCGACATTGGTCCTGGGGCGAACATCTTCATCGGTGGAAACTCCGCCACACCACGCATCCTCGCCGCAGCTCTGGGTCGTCGGGCAGACGCAGCACCGAACATGTCGGTGGGCCACGTCTTGATGCTCGGCGTGGACCCCTTGGAGACCCGCAACAACCCGAATGCACGTCACCACGCTTGGTTTGTTGGCCCCGCAGACCGCGCGCAAGTCAACAGCGGCCTGGCCGACTACGTGCCGTGCCATCTCTCCGAGATCCCCCGAATCTTGAAGACCATGGAGAGACCTCTGCACCGCGCAGTGCTCATGGTCTCTCCACCCGACGCCCACGGCTTCATGTCTCTGGGGACCGAGGTGATGGCGTCACTGGCCGCAGCGGAGCGGGCCGAGCGAATCGTGGTGCAGGTCAACCCAAGGATGCCGCGCGTGCTCGGCAACACCTTCCTGCACGTGGACGAGGTGGACGCCATCGTGGAGGGCGAGGAGGAGCTGCCGGAGCTGGCCTGCCCCACGCCCTCGGACATCGACCGACGCATCGCAGAGCACATCGTTCCGCTGGTGCCGCACGGCGCCACCCTGCAGCTCGGGATCGGTGGCGTACCGGACGCCGTCATTGGCCTGTTGTGCGAGCAGCCCGGCCTGGACCTGGGCGTGCACAGCGAGATGATCTCAAACGGCGTGATGCAGGCCTGTCAGGCCGGACTGATCACCGGTAGGCACAAGACCCGGCATCGCCGAAAGGTCGTGACGACCTTTGTTCTGGGCACACGCGAGCTCTATGACTGGTGCCACGAGAACCCGGTCGTCGAAGCACACCCTTGCGACCACACCAACGACCTGCTGGTCGCCTCCAGCAACGACAACCTCGTCGCCATCAACAGCGCCATCTCTGTGGACCTGACGGGGCAAGTCAACAGCGACTCCATCGGGCGCCGCATCTACTCGGGTGTGGGCGGCCAGGTGGACTTCATCCGCGCGGCCGCGCGCTCCAAGGGCGGCGTGCCCATCATCGCGATGCCCTCCACTGCCCGAGGCGGAACCCTCAGCCGAATCGTGTCCACCCTGGCGCTGGGTGCTGGGGTCGTCACCAGCCGTGCGGACGTTCACTGGGTGGTGACCGAGTACGGCGCTGTGAACCTCTTCGGACGCTCCCTTCGGCGACGGGCGGAGGCGCTCATCAGCATCGCCCATCCCGACCACCGCGACGCCCTCGCCAACGACTTGGGCTGACACCGCGACGGCCCTACCCGCCCAAGCTTCCAGCACTGCGCTCACGCCACGCCTTCACCAAGGTGCCCCACTTCAACGCGGACTCCCCAGGCACCTCCAGGCGGTGTAGGTCTCCGCGCGGCGTGTCCGAGGCGCATCGCAGCATCACCTGGCTGCCCACGTCTACGCTCACGCTCAGCAACTTCCGGAGTTCCACCCTGTGTCCGCCGATGAGCAGGTGGTCGGTGTGTACCTGCAGGGGCCCTTCGGCCACCACCTCCTGGTTCGCCAGACGTCGAAAGCGTGCATGCTTGGCGGTTGCGACAATGCCCTCGAAGCGCCTCCTTGGCGTGAGCACAGCTGGGCTTCCAAAGTAGTCCTCGATGCGCCCATAGGCTTGCGGGACAGTGAGGGTGCTGCCGCCCTGCTCGGGGTGCAGCACATGGTCGATGTCCAGTCGCCACTTCGCGCGGCAGGCCGAACAAGCGACGTCGCGGCCACGCCAGCCCACCACCTCCAGACTCTCTTGGGCAAAGCAGTGCGGGCAGGCCCACAAGAGCTCCGGGAGCCCCTCCGCCAAGCGGAAACCCCAGGCCCAGCGTGAGCGGTCGCGCTTTGGGGTGACCTGAAGCCGCTGGGCCACGTCTTGGGCAATCTGCTCAGCAGTTGCGTCCGCGCTGTACTGGAAGGGTCCCTCGTAGTCGATCTCTAGGGGCACAAAGCGCGGGTACTTGGCCCAGCGCGGCATCAACAGGTAGGCGGTGTTGAGGCGAGCAAACATCACCCGTGCATCCAGGCGCTGAATGAGCCGACCGATTCCGGGCTGCACGGGCATGGGCTCGCCCGTCCAGGTACGCACCCCTTCCGGGAACAGCGCCACGACGGAGCCCTCCTCGTAGTGGTCGTTGAGGATTTGCATGCTCTGGCGGTCTTTGACGAACTTCATCTTGGGGAAGACCCCAAGCGCCTGAAGCGTGGCCCCCAGGACCGGCACGTTGCAGACGCTCGTTGCGGCCATGAAGCGACACGGGCGCCAGAACTGGATGGCCACGCTGAAGGGGTCAAAGACGCTGACGTGGTTGCACAGGAGCAGCATGGGCCCAGCGGGGTCTCCCTGCTCAATCCCCCGAACCCGGGTTCGAAGCACAACACGGTCGATGGTGCGCAAGACGAACCATGCGCAGCGGTAGAGCAGACGCTTGCGCAGCGAATGGCTCGGCGGGCTCGATGTCCCAGGGTCCCACGGATCTGCAGGTCGGGCCACCTCGAAGCTGTGCCCACAAACGACCTGCTCAGCCACGCTCTGCTCCTCGCCCTGCATCACGCCGCCACATCATAGATGCGGCCTGCATCTGGATGGCGTGCGGCCACCGGATAGCGGCGCCCGACAGGAACGATGCCGTAGTCCGCACGCACCTGCTCCAGGGACAGGGTCCACATCTCCTCGGCAGGCATGTGCAGCAGGAAGCGTGCTTGGCGGCCGACACGCCAGGCCTTGGGGGCCAGGCTGAAGACCTCTCGCCACCTGCCATCCATCAGAATGTGCTTGAGGCCCCCCAACAGAACGATGAGCGCGGAGAGGTTCTGGTAGAGCTGAGCGCACTGGAAGGTCTGCAGCACCACCTCCTCGTAGCCCTCCACGCCGAGCCCCAACATCACGTGCCGCAGGTCATGGGTGGCCCGGTAGCGGGCCTTGGCAAACTCCGCTTCCTCCCCCCACTGCATCTTGGGCGGGCCCAAGACCACGTGCTTGAGCAGCCCATTGCTGTAGAAGTGGTGCCACACGTTGTAGCCCAGGGTGTCGAGGGGGAGCATGCTCAGGGTCTGCCAGTCGACCGTGTCGATGCCCAGGTTAGGGCGCTGCTCAAGCAGCCTGCGGCCCTCTGGCTCTTGGGCCAATTTTTGGGCGGCTCTCTGGAAAGCGGGGCCATCCAGAGTGTCTTGCATCGCCGCCAGGTCGTCGAAGGTGTAGTCGGGCCACTTCAGGAAGAGCAAGCGGGCGCCGTGGTAGGCAAAGACGCGAACGCGCAGCAACAGCGTAGGAAGGCTCATTTCAGGCCGCCTTCGATGCTGCGTTGGCGCGCTGGAAGAGGGGCTGGGCAGTCAGCTCTTCAAGAACTTCGTCGTAGTCCGGGTGCATGGTGCCCATCCAGCGGTCCCAGAAGGTGAAGTACAAGGCGAAGTTGTAGTGGATGTACTCGTGGTGCATGTTGTGCATCGTCGACGTGCCGATCCATCGGGTCAACCTGCTCTTTCCCCACCAACTTGGGGCGAGTTCATAGCCCAGGTGCACCAGGGTGGAGGCCAGGGTGAACCAGGAACCAGCGATGAGCAGCACGTAAAAGTTCACAGGCAGAACCAACAGAACCATCGGACCAAACAAGGCGTAGGTCAACGCTTCCCAGGCCGTGAAGCTGTACGCCGCCAGCGGGGAAGGGTCTGTGTACTCGTGGTGCTTCTCGTGGGTCCAGTTGTAGAGCGCCACATGGTGCATGAGGCGGTGGGTCCAATAGAAGTACGTGTCAAAGCCAAAGACAAGGAGAACCAAGGAAACGACCAGCCAGGGGGCGCCGTATTCCATGGGGTCCATGTAGAGCTGCAGGTGGCCCAACTCATTGAGCCAGAGAGACACCGCCGTGACCACTGCGATGACCAGAGTTGCGTAGATCGAGTCTCGCGCCTCCTTCAGGTTCATCTTCCGGGGAGGCTGGCCTTCCTGGATTTTTCGATGTTCCAGACGCTCATGCAGGAACACCCAGAACACAGCAAAGGCGCCGCCACAGATGATGAGGTAGCGAAAGACCGAGCGGCCAGCGGCGCCGGCGTAGTTCGAGCCAAGGATGCCGAGAATCTCTTCCAACTGGGGCTCCGTGTGCGGCTCCTCTCTGAGGAGACTGCATTCAGGGGGGTTCTCCTCTACTCACGCAAATCAAATGGGAATCCTGTCAGGGCACCGCATTCTTTTTCTGCAGTGCCCTCCGGTCCGAATCTCAGTTTTCTTCCCCTTCGGAGACGGGTTCTGCCGGCGGTTGACGTGAAAGAGAGGGAAGCGGCGAGCTCGCCTGCCTCCCCCCACCCCTCCAGGAGCGGTACACGTGCACCCGCAACTCCATCAACAAGTCGTCTGGATCACAGGCGCTTCCTCCGGCATCGGCGCAGCCATGGCCCGAGCCTTCTCCATGGCCGGGGCCTTCGTCATCTTGAGCGCTCGCCGCCGACAAGCACTGGAGAGCGTCGCCGCCAGCCTGCCCAATGAGGCGATGGTCCTGCCCTTGGACTTGACCGACCAGAGCGCCATTGGGCCCGCAGCGGAACAGGCCCTCGCCTGGCGTGGACGGGTGGATGTTCTGGTGAACAACGCAGGCGTCAGCCAACGCTCAGAGACCCAGCACACCAAGCAGGAGACCGCCCGCCGCCTGATGGAAGTGAACTTCTTCTGCGCGACCGCGCTCACCGCCGCCGTGTTGCCCGCCATGCTCTCCAAAGGGCAGGGCCACATCGTGAACATGACCTCTGTGGCGGCCTACGTCGCTGCGCCAGAACGGGCCTACTACTCGGCCTCCAAGCACGCGCTGCGGGCCTGGTCCAACACCCTAAGGGCGGAGCTTGGCGGGTCGGGCGTACACGTGACCATGGTGTGCCCGGGTTTTGTGTCCACCGACATCAGCAAGAAGGCCCTCGATGGCGAGGGCATCCCCATTGGTCGGCCTGACCCACAGGTCTCAGGGGGCCTGACGGCAGAAGAGGTGGCCCTTCAAGTGCTGCCTGCCCTTCGAGGCCGAAAGCGCGAGGTCCGCATCGGGGGCGTGGAGATCATGGCCATCTACTGGCAGCGCTTCTGTCCATGGATTGTGGCTTGGGTGATTCCTGACTGCGTGCCCGAGGCGGACAGCGGAATGCTCTGGGGCGTGCGAGGCGCCCTCCGAGCCGTTTGGGGATTGCCGGCACCGAAGCGCCTCTCTCGCGAGCAGGCCGCCGCTCAGCCAGAACTCATCAAACGCTAGGGCAAAACATGGGAACATCGATTGTCGCCGCTCTGAGGAGGAGCCCTCTGGGTCTGGACTGCAGCACCCTGGAGCTCGCTGAGTTGGCCCGTACACTGGAGGTGGTGGACCTAGCCGCTGGCGCCCTGCTCTTCGAGACGGGTGCCCAGGCAGATGCCGCCTACGTTGTCTTGGAGGGTGAGCTGGAGATCCGAGCTGGGAATGGGGCCTTGCTGGGCCGGAGCGGACCAGGCGCTCTGGTGGGAGAGCAAGCCCTGCTCGCGGACAGCCCCGGAAAACGAAACGCGCAGGCTGGGGCCCCAGAGTTGGCCCGACTGCTCCGGGTGGAGGCGGACCTGTTCTCCAAGTTGGCCCGCCAGAGTGCTCGAAAGCAACGCATCGAGGCTGGCTCACTGGCCCGGACCGAGGAGCGCCTGAGCCGAAGCGCTGGCCCCCTCAAGCGGCTCCTGGACGCCAGCGAGCGGCGCTCCTTCTCGGAGGGCGAGGTGCTCTTCGAGGAAGGCGATGCCGCCGACGGGCTGCACTTGGTGCTCTCGGGCCGCGCCGAGGTGGTGACCGACCGCACCGGTGAACCGGTGCACCTCTGCACCGTGTACCCAGGCTCCGTGTTCGGAGAGAAGGCGACCCTAAGGGACGGGCCACGGGCAGCCTCCGTTGTCGCCCGACACGGCCTGACCACGGCCTTCGTGGCGCTCGACCAAGCACAGGCGCTGCACGAAGAGCACCCGGAGCTGGAGGCCTTTCTGGCCTCCTTGCTCCGAAGCTACACGCTCCCCAGCAGCGGCACCGTGCACCAACGCAGCGTCTTGGCGGATCAGGAGACCTGCATCGAGAGCGTCTACGCACTGGACGACGGCCGTGAGCTGCGCGCCTTGCGTGCCCCTTCAGGCCGATACCGCTTCGCGCTCACCGATTCTCAGGTCGCCAAAGTCCTGACCCTGGCCGCCGGCACCACTGTGTCTCTGGACGCTGAACACCGCGTCGTAGGCCTGGAAGACAGTGGCCGATACGAAGATGTGGCTGGGCTCCAGACCCTGGCGCTGGACGGCGTCCCGCTCTCGGTGCCGCAGCGCCGCACCCTCCGCAAGGCCGCTCGCTCAGCTTCCCTCTCTGCCCCTGGGGCCCTGATCTGCCGCTGCCTGAACCTGGAGCGCGCTGCGCTGGAGACCGCCATCCAGTCCGGTGCCCGAAGTGCAGAAGCACTGCGCCAGACCACAGGCTGCGGGACGGTCTGCGGGGGCTGTATGCGCAAAGCGGTGCCAGGAATCCTGGCCGATGTGCTGCCAACGCTCCCTCTAGCAGGCGCAGAGACAACAACTCTGGCCCCCCTCCCCTTGGCAGAGCCCCTTCCCTGCATGCCCAGGTTGATTCCCTGGCTGGGCAACTTCAGCTTGAGCCGTGACCCCGCGGGCTTCCAGCAGCGCGGCCACGCGCGGCTTGGGCCTGTGTTCGGGGCGCACTTGATGGGGGTGGACTTTGTCTTTGTGGACCCCGTCGCCAAACCCGAACTGCTCGCCACGGTGCTGGCCACGCCAGAGTTGGATGGTCCAGCGGCTTGGTGCACCTTGACCGGACGCCTGCTGGGCGCTGAGCTCGTCAGCCAGGCTCCGGTGCTCTCCATCGAGACCCTCCCGAGGGCCTGCTTCGAGGCGGTGGACAAGCTGCTGGCCGAGCGCCTACCCGCGCAGTCCCCCATCGATGTGCTCAAACTGGCCCGTGAAACGGTCACCGCAGCTCTGCTCCCACTCTGCGCGGCCCCCGCAAACACCGCCTTGCTCTCCGAGATGGTCTCCCTGCTCACCGACCTGAGCGAGGACTTCACAGCCTTTGGGGCCCTGCTCCCGGTGGAGACCGCGGCCGCGCGCCGTCGCATGGCGGCTCGAGAGGCATTGACTGAGCTGGTGGGGATGGACAGCCCCAGAGTCCTGCTCGCTGCCCAGCGAAACGCCTCCCTCTCCGTGCTCGCAACGCTGTTGGAGACAACCCAGCCGGAGATGCTCAGAGCCATACAGTCCGAAGCAGAGGCGCTCCCCCAGAGCCTCGAAGCGCTTCGGGGCCTGCCCCTGCTCCATCTCTGCCTGCGCGAGGCCATTCGCTTGCACGGAGGCGGCGGCCTCTGGCGGCAGAGCCAAGCTGACCTCGTTCTGGACGGCATGGCCATTCCAATGGGCGCCCTTGTGGGTGCCAGCCTCAGCCTGTGCAACCGCCCCCCAGGGGCCCAGATCTTTCGGCCGCAGGCTGAGCTCCCACTGACTGGAGCCCAAGGCCAAGGGCTCTTTGACGAGGGCTTTGGCACCCGCGGTCCCGCAGAACAACTCCCAGAGGCGGTGGCCCTGTTGGTGCTCTCCCGCTTGCTGACCCAGTGGAGCTGGAGGCCCCTGAACACCCCCCGCTGGAGAGTCCCCATCGTGCCAGGCATGAGTCAGCCCCGAGAGAGCGTTCAGGCCATCGTTTTCTAGTGCTGACCTCAGAGTTCAAGCCTAAGGATTGCTCTCGATGAAGCTTGAAATCGACGCCACGAAGAAGGTCAAGACACCCGGAAACAGCGCATGCCCAGTGCCACGATCCAGACCAAACAAGCACCGGCCATCAGGACGCCCGCCAACAAGTGCCAGTGACCTTCGCCTAGAACCCTAGAGAAGGCAGCGCCTTGAACCAGGAGCACTGCCAGCGCACCCGTCCAGCCCAGCTTGAGCGGTAGACCGGTGTGGCCTCGCGTGACCCGAACGGCAAAACCAATGACCAAGGTGCCCATTCCGCCGATGGTCCAGAGGTGCCTTGCGTCCAGACCAAAGGCATCCAAGAAGAAGCCTGCAGCAATCCACAGAGCGCCCAGATGAAGCACGGCAACCAGCGGCTCACGCAGGCCCTGGTCTGTGCGCCATCCCCACATCTGGCGCAGTATCAACACACCGCAGCCGAGACCGGCGACCCAGCGAAACACGGGATCCAGCAACCAGACTGGACGCAGGAGAAGGAGCGGCGCCAAGAGCGGCAAGAAGCCGTCCAGGCGTTTTCCCGAGTACTCGGGGATGCGCTTTCTGGAGAAGAAAGGAAGCATGCGGTCCAACAAGGCCAGGGCAAGCAGAAGCAGAAAGCCGTGCACCCCAATCTCAGCAGCCATGCCTGGATGCGTGCTGCCCAGAATTAGAGCAAGCAGCCCGGCGGTGAGGGCCAGCGGAATGGCGGCCGTCGTGGACTCCCACTTCCGCCCCAGACTCGGTACGGCGACGGCCACTCCATAGCCCCACACCAAGGCCCAAGTCGCCGCTCCAACCCACCAAAACGAGGCTTGGCCGAGCAGACCCAACACGATGAAGCTCAGCTGTCCGAGTGCAGCGCCCAGGATGAGCGCCAGCGGCGGACGGCCCGCTTGATTCTGCCTAGGGAATGCGGTCAGGAAGAAGCCGAGAATGACCGAGCCACAGAAGCCCCAGATCATCACAGCGCCATGGCTCTGAGGAGCCAAGCTGGCCTGTCCCGCCAAGCTCGTCACCCAGAGCAAGAGAGCGAGCAAGCCGGCGAGAAAGCCCAAGGGGAAGAAGAGACGCCAGGGGTCTCCTGCGAGCACGCTGGACTTAGGACTCTCGCTCACGGACGCCTCCGGCACAGGAACCGTTTTCGCCCCAGAGAGCGTGCTGTCGTAGCCGCCCAGGGGCATGGGAGATGACGCTTCCCAGGACCAATGCCAGCAGCAGGGGCCAGAGGGGCATGCCAGACCAGAGCGCAAAGATCAGCAGCCCAAGCTTGGCCAGCACCACCCAGCTCCCTACAAAGCGCAGCCAATCACTGCCGTGGCGCACCAGCGCTTCAACCACCATGGCGCCACCGCTGAGCATCGTGGCCAGCACAGGCCCCTCGGATGGACCTTGATAGATGGCTGCACCGAGCAGCCACCCGATGGCCGCGATGTGCGCAGTGCGGAGAGCAATGCGCAGCGCGCGCTGGCCGGGGAACTTCATGCCTTAGAACTTGGCCGTGACGACTTGCTTGACTTCCCAAGCGGGCGCCAGGTTGCTGCCGTTTCCAAGCATCAAGTTGCCCGCAGCCTGACCCGGCATGAACACGCCGAAGAGGCAGGCGTAGTCAAAGCCTTTGTAGACGTTCACGAAGAGGTTCACGTCGAGCTCTTGGCCCAAGTCCACAGCACCGCTGGGCAGTGGCGCACCGGTCTCGTCAAAGCCGGGCACGCCGTTCATGGCGCGGAAGTAGCTGTAGCTAGCGACCACCTTGACCCGGTCGTGCGGCTTGAGCGCGAGGCGAACCTGCACGGCCATGGTGTTCTCAAACTCACGGTAGCCGCGGCTCACTGGCGAGCCCAAGCCCTGTGGCGAGATGCCCTCGACATCGGGCATGACCGAGTCTTCCCACACGTTGGTGAAGGGGAAGAAACCCTGGGTCATCACCTTGTTGATGTTGCCCTTTCCACCGGTGACATCGTCGTCTCCGGAACCGATGCCGAAGCTGGCCCCCAGAGTAAGCGGCGCGCCCATCAAGCTCTGGTCGGCGGCCAAGAAGGCCGTCCACCCACTGAGCTCTCCGTTGTTGACGTCCAAGAGTCCGCCAGCATGGTCGGCGTTGTTCACGTCGTCCCGACCAATGAGGTAGGCGCCTTCAGCTTGAAGCTTGAGACCGCCAGCCACGGGCAGCTTGGCGTCTGAGCTCAGACCAAAAACACTGACCATGGAGAGGTTGGGCCGGAAGCGCGCCTCCAGGTAGCCCACGCCGTTGGGCGCGTAGGTCTCCAGGTTGTCACCGCTCTTGTCTTGGTAGTAGATGCCGTAGAACTCGGCAGTGACCTTCTTGTTGGGCGCATAGCGAAGCGTTCCGGAAAAGAGGTCAGCGTCTCCGCGGGCGCCGTCATCGTTCATCAGGGCACCGGTCGGTGCGCGAACGGAACCCGTTCCCTCAGAGAGCTTGGCCCAGGACAGATCCACACCAAAGGTCTTGGTGGGCTTGATGAGGACTTGAACGCCATCACCATCTTGGTCCAGGACAAGCTTGTGTCCGACCTTGTAGTACTGGCGACCGACCCGAACCTCGATGGGGAAAGAGACACCTGGCACCAAGACGTAGGCATAGGCCTGGTCCACGTGCATTCCGTAGTTGGTGTCCTTGTTGCCGAAGAGCTTGTAGGGGTTCCAGGCGGTGTTGTTGGTGACATTGCCATCGGCATCCGTGCCGGAGGTCTGAGTCACATCGGGGCTGTTGTCCACCCCCCACCAGCCCTGGGCCAAGTCAGCGCGCACCACGACGCCGTAGTTCTCCTTGGAGGCCTTGCCGTTGACGCGGAGCATCTGAACGACGTAGTCCGCATCGTTTAGCGGATGGTCCGCTCCCAGCATGAAGTTGTGCTGGTTCAGCGCCCAGAGGGCGTACTTGCCACCGACTTCAACCTTGGCCTTGTCGGGAGAAGGTGTGGGGGCAGCGGCGGTCGTGGCCGCGGGGGCTTGAGCTGGAGCGGCGGGAGGATCAGCGGCCATTGAGGGCAGGCTGAGGGCGAGCAGGGCAGACAGCACGGGAGGCTCCTACTTAATAGAGTTCTTTGTCCATTTAGCGTCTTTAGAGAGCCAAAACGAGACATGGAGATGGGTTGACTGACCTAGATCAGGCCGGAAAAACAGGGGCCTTCATGCGCACCAAACGGGCGCCAGGAGGCTGGGCTATCAGCGTGTCCCACCACTCCTGCCCTTCAAATATGTAGCGGATCTGAACCCCGCGAACGCGCCCACCCAAGAGACCATTTCGAGCCTGTTCCAGGGAAGGTGTGGCTTTGGCACGGTGGAGCGCACCACCCTTGATCGAGATCTCAACGATCTCGGTGCAAGCCTCTAAATCGCGGAAGAGAGACTCAACACCCATGGGGTCCATGTGGCCCTGGTGCAGCTCGGCGAGCTTGATCTCTTCGTCATCCACACCGCTGCCGATGCTCTCTGCTTCATCACTCACGGCGACTCCATGGCGGCGGGGACTCGCCATCGCTCGCCTCCACACTCAAGCTAGGGGCTGGGCGAGCGGTGCCATAGACATGGACTTCAGCCAGGGGTGGCTCAGTGGCGAGGTGCACCGGCGCTTTGCTTCGGGCCGCATTCGGCTCGGCCGCAAGGGAAGGCTCTTTCGCGCTCGGGCTAGTGAGCTCCTTCAAAAAGGAGCCACTGAGCAGGGCGCGACGGCTCAAGGGGTCTGCCATGGGGGCGTCTCCAAGCCTGGACGAAGGTCCGTCTCGGCGCTGGCAGCGTGGCACTGCTCACAAGACTGGCGGTCGGGGTGACTGCTCTGCAAGGGGTCATTGCCCATCGGGCCGTGACACGACATGCACTCACCGCGCATCTGCGTGTGGTGCGGCATCTGAGGGGGTGCGATGGACCAAGCCCTTGGCCCCTCCGTGGGTGAGCTGATGCCTACAAAGCTGTTCTCAGCGAAGGTCGCGTCCGGCGCCAGGGCGACTCCGGGAGCAGGGCTCTCCGAGACCACATGGCACTGGGTGCAGCTGGTGTAGCTGTCGTGGGGAAGCGGAGTTCCCAAACGGCCACGAGCACGCAGTCCGTCTTGGTGACAGGACATGCACTCGTTCGCGGCTTGTTGACGCACAGGATGGGGAATGGTGGGCGGCGCGCCGTCATAGGCCCGGCGGGAAGCCCGCTCAGCCAAGACTTGCTCTTTCGTGGCTCCGCTGGCCTCGCTTGAGGAGAGCAGGGCCAAGTTGGCGGTCCAATCCGTCCCGGTTGCGGGCGGGGCAGACCTGAGCTCCTTGTAGGACTTCGCCGGAGGCGCTCCCTCCAAGTTCTCAACTCCAGGCTGACGAAGCGGAGACTCTCCCTCTGGAGGACTCCCCGTTCCGACAAAGAAGCCGATGACCGCCAGGCCGGCGACCAGGGCCAGCCCAACATGCAGGGCCCCTCGTTCAGCGTTCTCAGACATGGCTCAGCTCCCCGGCAGGCGCACGACACGCACTGCGCACTTTTTGTAGTCGGGTTGCTTGGAGATGGGGTCGTAGGCGTCCAGGGTGAGCTTGTTGATGAGCAAGCGCTCGTCGAAGAAAGGCACGAAGACCGAGCCTCGAGGAGGCTTGCCACGTCCATCGATCCAGACGTTGATCTCCAAGGCACCGCGACGGGTCTCCAAGCGAACCAGCTCACCGTTGGCGACACCCAGCTCAGCGGCATCCTCTCGATGCATCTCCACATAGGCCTGGGGCATTGCGTCCCGCAGCTGTGGAATGCGGCGGGTCATGGTGCCGGTGTGCCAGTGCTCAATCACCCGGCCAGTGCAGAGCCACAAGGGGTACTCAGCGTCCGGAATCTCGGGGGCATCCTCGAAGGGACGCCACCAGATCTGCGCTTTGTTGTCCTTTGAGGTCGAGTGATAGAACTCGATCTCCGCGCCCTTGGTGACATAGGGGTCATCGAACTCGGAGAAGCGGAAGCGGGTCTCACGCCAGCTCCCATCGGGCTGCTTGACCACTGGCCAGCGCAGACCGCGAGACTTGACGTACTCCTCGTAAGGAGCCAGGTCTTTGTGCTTGAGCAAGCTGAACTTTCGGTACTCCTCGAAGAGCACCTTGTCCACGTTGACCGTGTAGAAGCGCTCCCACTTCCAGGCCGGGACGTCCACGCCCTTCTCGTCCTGGATGGCGAAGAGGAAGTTGCCGTCCTTGTCCTTGAAGGACGCATTCCCGCGCTCGTAGAGCTCACGGGCGACCGCCAGGACCTGCCAGACGTCATCACGGGCATCTCCAGGAGGCTTGACCATGCGGAACCACTGCTGGGTGCGGCGCTCGGAGTTGCCGAACATGCCGTTCTTCTCCACCCACATGGCACTGGGCAGCACCAAGTCGGCGATGTCGGTGGTCGCCGTCGGGTAGACATCCGAGCAGATCATGAACTTGTTGGGGTCTTTGACCCCTGGGTCGATGAACTGGTGGCTGTTCGGAATGGTCTGGCCGGGGTTGGTCACCTGCACCCAGATGGTGTGGATGTCTCCCCCTTCCTCTTTGGGCGCGCACCAGCGCTTGAACATCTCCATGGTGTGGTAGCCAGGCTTGGCATTCATGCGGCCCGAGGGCAGGTTCCAGATCTCTTCGGTCTGGGCCCGGTGCTCGTCCTTCTTGACGATGCGGCCGCCAGGCAGAGCGTGGGCCAAGGTGCCCACCTCACGCGCGGTGCCACAAGCCGAAGGCTGGCCGGTCAGGCTGGTGGGGGCATCGCCCGGGGTCCCAAAGTGACCCGAGAGCAGGTGCACACCGTGAATCAGCGTGTTCATCGCCGTTCCACGGGTGTGCTGGTTCACCCCCATGCACCAGAGCGAGGTGATCTTGATGTCTCGGCGGCCAAAGAGCTCGGCGAGCATGCGTATGTCTGCCGCAGGAACTCCGGAGAGTTCCTCAACGAACTCGGGCGTGTAGGACTCCAGGTGCTTGCGGTACTCCGCAAACTCCATGGCCTCGCCGAAGAGACTGGGCTTCTCGGTGTCCTTGCGGAAGCTACAGAAGCGCTCAACGAAATCGGCGTCGTAGGTGTTGTTCTTCAACAACAGATGCGCGATGCCGTTGGCGATGGCCAGGTCCGTCTGGGGCCTGAACTCCATGTAGTGTTGGCAGTGTGCAGTCGTGCGGGTGCGGCGTGTGCCGATGTCAATGAGGGTGACCTCCTCTCCCCGACTCCTGCGGTCCACAATGCGGGAGAAGAGCACTGGGTGCATCTCAGCAGGGTTGTTGCCCCACATGATGACCACATCGGCCTTGTCCAAGTCGGTGTAGCAGCCAGCTGGCTCGTCCACGCCGTAGGTGGCCAAGAAACCGGTCACGGCGCTCGCCATGCAGAGACGGGCGTTGGGGTCGATGTGGTTGTTGGCCAGGGCGCCCTTGATGAACTTCTGGCAGATGTAGCCCTCGGGAATGGTCCACTGGCCGCTGCCGTAGATTCCGAATCCTGCAGGGTCCAGCTCAACGCGGTCCGCGATGACCTGGATGGCTCTCTCCCAAGAGATGGACTGCAGCTTGCCGTTGACCCGCAGCTGAGGCGTCGTCAGACGGTCCTCTCCATAGAGCGCAAGCCCTACGTGGTAGCCCTTGACGCAGAGCAGGCCCTTGTTGACCTCGGCGTGCTCATCTCCGGCGATGGCCACGACCTTTCCGCCCTGAACACCGACCTGCACATGGCAGCCCGTGCCACAGAAGCGGCAAGGAGCCTTGTCCCATTTCACGCCGCCCCCGGCGCGTCCTCGCATCTCTTCGCTGTTGGCGTTGGCAGGGAGAGCATGGCCTGCGGCAGCCGTAGCGGCGGCCATGGCGCTGATCTGAATGAATTTGCGGCGGTCGGGCTTCATGTTCCCTCCTGGGCGTGCAGGTCTGAGAAATCGACAAAAACAAGTTCGACGTGGACGACCCCTGGAAGGGCCTGAACCCAGTTCCAAAGCGTCTTGTCGGCCTGCCGGGTCTCGGTGCTGAGCACCACGGGGTAGCGGACCCCATTGGGAGGCCCCAAGGTGACCTCGGGCTTGTCAGCGAGGGCAGCCAAGGTCGCCTCCGCATCAGGCAGCGTCAGTACGGCTGAAAGTACAGGCATCAGGCCACCTCTCCTTCGATTTGAGCAGCTTCTGGAGCGTCCATTGGAGGTGCACCGGGAGCGCGCATTCGGCCTGCAAAGACCTCAATGGCAATCTTGATGCCCAGGGTAAAGACCATCAGGCCCAGAGCCCAGATACCGGCCATGACTCGCCACTCCAGCTCGTTGGGCACGTACTCGACAATCTCGTGGAGGGTGCTGGGTACAAAGCCAGGGACCACAAGGCCCATGCCCTTCTCAATCCAGATGGCCACGAAGGTCATCACGCAGGCCACATCGATGTGCGCCAGGGTCTTGCCCGGGCGGCGCCAAAGCAGCAGCCCAGCAGCGCCAACATTGAGAACGATGGCCGTCCAGATCCAAGGGACCAGGGCGTTGTGACCATGCAGTCCAATGAAGAGATAGCGGGCGGACGCGGTGTGGGCGCCTCCCGTGTAGAACTCCGTGAAGACCTCGGCGACGACCAAGAACAGGTTGATGAAGATGGTGACCCGAAGAATCTTGACCAGGGTCAGGATGGCCGCGTCGCCAATATCCACCTTTCCAAAGCGCCGAATGAGCTGCAACGCCAAGATGATGAAGGCTGGCCCTGAGACAAAGGCCGAGACGATGAAGCGTGGCGCCAGCAGCGCCGTGTTCCAAAAGGGTCGTCCACCCAGCCCGCTGAAGAGAAAGGCCGTCACTGCATGGATGGACACGGCCCATACGATGCTGAGCAGCACAAAAGGCAGGTACCAACGATTGTCTGGGGTCTTGCCCAAAAAGCGGGTGTAGAGCAGGTAGCCGGTGATGTGCAGGTTGATGAGCAGGTAGCCGCTGAGAACCACCACGTCCCAAGTCAACATGGACATCGGCCAGTTGAAGCGGCCCAGACCGGGAATCATGTGCCAGGCACGGTCGATGCGACCCAGGTCTGCCATGACGAAACAGAGGGCCATGACGATGGCCGCGACGGCCAAGATCTCTCCGACAATGACCACGTCGTGCATGGCCTTGTTCTTGTAGAGATAGGCGGGAATGACCATCATCACGGCGCCTGCTGCCAGCCCGACGCAGAACGCGAAGTTGGCGATGTACAGGCCCCAAGAGACGTGGTCATTCATGGCCGTCAGGCCCATGCCATCGGCGACCTGATGCGCCCAGGCGTTCACGCCCACGAGCATCAGCGCGGTGAGCGCGACCATCCAGGCATAGAAGTACTTGTTGCCGTCGGTGGACACGCCTACAGCCTTGCGAAGGAAGGCTGGATAGGATTGGATGTGTTTCATCTCAGTTCCTACTCGTCGAAGAAGTAGAAGAATCTAGGCTGGGTGCCCAGGTCCTCCTTCAAGATGAAGACCCGCTTGTTCTCCAGGACCCAGCGGATCTCAGAGTTGGGGTCCAGCATGTTGCCGAAGACGCGAGAGCCCGTTGGGCAGGCCTCCAGGCAAGCGGGCATCTTTCCCTTGCGGGTGCGATGCAGGCAGAAGGTGCACTTCTCCATCACGCCCTGAGGCCGGATGCGGTTGCTCAAGTAGGACTGGTCCGGGTTGATCTCCTCTGCGGGAATCTCCGGCTTTGTCCAGTTGAAGCGGCGAGCGTGGTAGGGGCAAGCAGCCTCGCAGTAGCGGCAGCCGATGCACCAGTTGTAGTCGATGACCACAATGCCGTCGGACTCCTTCCAGGTGGCCTCGACCGGGCAAACATCCACACAGGGTGGGTTGTCGCACTGGTGACACTGCACCGGCATGTAGTACTTCTGCTTCTGCGGAACGGCGTGGTCGTAGTCGTTGGTCGAGAAGGCCAAGTCCACCGTGCCGTTGTCGATCTCCAGCACCCGAATGTAGGACTGGTTGCTGGGCCGGTCGTGGTTGTTCTCCACATGACAGGCCTCGGCGCACTTGCGGCAGCCGATGCAGACCGAGAGGTTCAGGGCGTAGCCAAAGGCCGTGTCGGGTAGAGGCCGCGTATCGTCAATGTCGACAACGGCGCCGTACTGCTCCCAAGTCTCGTCCTCCAAGCGCTGGAGCACGGCCTTCATCTCATCTGGCGAGAGCTGCTTGTAGTGGCGCTGAAGCACCTCAGCCATGCTCAGGTCTTCCGAGGCTGAGGCGATGGGAGCGAGCGCCCGGGCAAAGGCAGCAGCCCCAAGCGTGGCCCCCAAGGCCTTCAATGCGGTGCGGCGGGTCGATGACTCCATCAGTGCTCCTCTCCCTGCACGCGTCCCCGGTCAATGGGGGGCGCAGCAGGCTTTACAGGCTTGATCTGAGGTGCATGCGCACCGTGACAGTCCAAGCAGTGGTTTCTCTCCCGGGGGCCTTGGCGAAGGTCCCAATACCCGGTCATGCCGCCGTGGCTGCCCTTGTCGTAGTCCCGCTTTTGGGGGCCGTGACACTGACCACAGAGCTGCATCGCATCCCCGAACTCAAGCTCCGTTCCGTCTGCCAGATGCAGACCCAAGCGGTCCTTGGAGTGACAGCTCTCACAGGAGATGGGGCCATGGTTCAACACCAGATCCCCGTGCATCTCTTCAGGGTTGGCGTTCGCCGCCGCCAAGGGGTCGCTGCCGCCATGGCAGGTGTCACAAGAGACCGCCAAGGGCGTGCCGTGAATGTCCGTGCCCACCGCGTCCACCGCACCAAGGGTCGGCGGCGCGTGGATGGTCACGGGGTGGAGGGGCGCATCGCTTGCGGGCGCCTCGGCAAAGGCGCGCTCTGGATGCTCAAAGTCCGTTGAACATGCCAACAGGAGCAGGAAGAGGGGCGACATCCAATCTCCGATTTATGGATAGATTTGTCCGGTATTTGAGAGTGCGCAGAAGACCTGCAGCACCTGGACAAAGGGGCAGATCCACATCCAAAGCAGGATTCGTGCCAACCCGAAAACCGCACCATTAGCGGCGCTCAGATCTTGACTGGGCCTAAAGACCCACCCGGGGCGGGCCATTTCGCCCAGACAACCACAAAACGGCCATCCAGGCCCCTCCAAGGGCCACCACAGCCGCGGCCAAGCTGCTCGAATAGGCCGCTACCACCGCCAGTCTCGGGTCTGGAAGCCAATGCTGAAGTACGACACTGCCCCCCATCGTGGCCATGATTGCCAAGTAGAGCGGCTCGAACCACCGGGGAGGCGCACTGGGCCAGCTCCCAACGCTCAGGCTCCATAGAACTGGGCCGAGCACCAAGAAGTGAAAGCCACCAATCATCACCGCACGGGTCGCGGGCAGCAGCCCCAGCCCCAGCAGCAAGAGCGCCACCGCGATGGCCAGCCAAGCGGCACGGCGCGCCCACCCCGAAGGCGTGCGCCAAGCGGAGACGGAGAGCAGCCATGCCAGCAGCACCGGTCCCACGCCCATCAGTGGGTGTGGAATTGGGCCCAGAAAGGCACCGGAGAGCCCAGCCCCCAAGAACCAGAGCCAAGGTCGTGGATGGCGCATGCCGGTGAGCTCAAAGGCCGAAGGCAAGACTGCACCGAGCAGCAAAACGGAGAGGAAGCCCTGGACCAGAGCTTGCGCCAGGGCCGGATTCCGAGAGGTGAGCACGGCGACCGGTGGGATGCACACGGCGCCCAGGAGGATGGCGGCTCCCACGCTGGCAAGCCACCCCCTCCCCCTTCGCACCTGCCAGGCCGAGACCAGCCACACAATCAGCACCACCGTCGAGGCCACGATGGCCGTCAAACCGTAGCCCTCCCTGGCAAAGCCTACGAAGCTGGCCCCGACTGCGAGGGTGTAGGCCGCGAGCAGCACCCGCCCCGGTTTGGCTTGGCCGAGCTGGTGCCAAGCCGCCCACATCAAAGGGAAGAGCAGTCCGTAGTAGCCGAGGTGGCTGTGGGCGGAGCGCCAGAGGGTGAACTCCCCAAGGGGCAAGGGCCACCCGGCGAGCTGCCAGCGCAGCATTGAGCCGACGAGCACCCCCAGCATCGCGCTGAGGCTCGCCAAGGGCAGGAGTAGGGAGAGACGGGTTGGTGGCACAGGTCAGCTTTCTGAGGACAGGATTCTAGGCCCGCCCTGCCCTTCGCGCCAACAAGCGCCCCATCGCCGCAGGCAGCTTGCTGGGGTCCGGCATCAGATCCCAGCCGCCCGGACCACACATCGCGCTCAGTCCAGCTTGGGCCTTGCGGTCAATGGCCAGGGCATGCACCAACACCCCATCTTCACGCAGGTCCCGCATGGCACGCCGCACATCGGCCAGGCCGTAGCGGCCCTCGTAGCGGTCGTAGTCTGTGGGTTTGCCGTCGGTGAGGATGAGCAACTGGCGGCGCTGGGCCCCCGTTCGGTCCAGGACTACTCCTGAGTGACGCAGAGCTGGCCCGATGCGCGTGTAGCCCTGGGGCCGCAAGCCTTCCAAGCGGCGCTTGGCCAGAGACCACGGCTCATTCCAGTCCTTCACGTCGAAGGTGCGCACGTGGTTTCGGGTGTTGGAGGCAAAACCCATGATGGCCAGGGGGTCCCCCAGGCGCTCACTGACCTCGCCTAGGACAAGGACCGCCTCCCGGCACACATCCAAGACTCTCAGCCCAGAGACCCAAGAGTCTGCTGAGAGGGAGAGATCCATCAACACCAAGGTGGCCACCTCGCGTTCCGCCGGACGCTTGGCCCGGTACAGACGCCTGGACCCCTCCCCCGTTGCGTGTCGGTCGCCCCAAGCATTCACCCAGGCATCCACGTCCACCTCTTCCCCTTGCAGTTGCCGTGGCTGCACTCTGGGTCGAGAGCGAACCACACGCATCGTGCGCTCCGTTTCATCTACCAGCCGTCGGTGGCGAAGCAACGCCTCGTCCACCCAAGGCGTGGTGGAGTGCGCCTGAACGGCTGTGGGGTAGACCGTGCACCAGCCCCGCCGCCACACGCCCTTGCGCCCGTCCCACTCGTCATAGGGCAGGCCCTTCTCACCTGGCAGGACCCGGCCCACATCCGGCACGTCGACCTCCAGTCCGACCTCGGCCCGCAGCATCGCCTGTGCCTCGGGTCCACCGCGCACCAAGTGGCCGAGCTGAACCTCCTCCAGCGCCTCGAGCTGGTCATCCAGGTCATCCTCTCCGTCGAGTTGACGAAGCGTCCCGTTGAAGGCCTCTGCGGTCTCGACCTTCTCAAAGACATGGGTGGGCAGCTCCAGGGCCTTTTTCTGGTCCAGGTTGATGAGCACCAGGTCCTCTACCGCCTGCGGCATCTCGGCCTCGCTCTCAGGGCGCTGCCCTTCCTTGCTCCCCGCCTCATCCTCCGCTGCCTCCTGAGGCCCGGCCGGTGCTTTAACGTCTGCCATCAGACGCCCCCAGAGCAGCACGGCAGGGGGTCGAGAAGCATCTTGGAGCCTGGGGCAGTCACTGACCGTGCCCTTGGAGAGCAGCTCCGCCACAGCCGTCTCAAAGCAGCGTGCCGCCTCCGAGGTCACCTCGGGCCTAGCCGCCAAGACCAGGGCGCCAGCTTCTTGCCACACCTCCTCCAGCCTTGGCAGCTCATCAAAGAGCTCCGGCAGAACAGAGGCGACCGCGTCCAACATGGCCCAGGCATCGGTCCAGGGCTGTCCACTTCGCGCTAGATCCTGCCCAGCCAAGCGCGCACCGAGCACCCCTCGCAGCAGGTACAGCGCCCCGTTGACTTGTGGGTCTGGCCCCAGGTCGATGAAGGGCGGAAGCAGCATGGTGTGGCCGCGCAGACCACCCTCGGAGCGTCCCAGGTTCACCTGCAGGTCCTTGGGACCCACCAAGCGGCCCAAGAGCTCCAGCCTGGGCTGCCAGCTCTCAAAGACCGCCGCCCGTCCGGCGTCAAACTTCGGAGCAGCCTTGGGACGCAGGCGCCGCCACAGGCCACGCATGGCCCGAAACAGCCCCTCTTCCCAGTCTAGATCGAGCTCCGGGGCGTCCATCAGAAGACCAAGTCAACCAAGTCGCCCAGTCCGTCAACCAGCTGGGTGTCATCGCTCAAGAGCTGCAGAATGCCGACGCGGCACGCCAGGCGAGGCGGAAGGCCGCTGCCAATTAGGCGAGCCGTATCCACAAGCAGGCGGGTGGAAGGCACCTCGCTCAGACCGAGCTGGTCCAAGCCACGCAGCTTCTGGCCCAAGGCCACCAAGCGCTTGGCGACGCCCTCATCGCAGCCTGTCTCGCCAATCAAGATGCGCTGCTCAAGAGCAGGCTCAGGGTAGGTCATCGACATCCCGACAAAGCGCTGCCGGGTGGAGGGCTTGAGTTGCTTGAAAGCACCCTGGTACCCAGGGTTGTAGCTGACCACCAGCATGAATCCTGGGGCAGCGATGAGCTCCTCGTCCAAGCGGTCGATAAAGAGCCTTCTTCGGTGGTCCGTGAGGGGGTGCAAGACCACCACCACGTCCGGACGGGCTTCGGCCACCTCGTCCACGTAGAGGATGGCACCCTCCCGCACCGCGCGGGTCACAGGTCCATCCAACCAATGGGTCTCGCCCCCGCGCACCAGGTAGCGCCCCAGCAGATCAACTGCGGAGGTCTCCTCGTGCGCGGAGACGGTCACCAGAGGCCGCCCCATTCGGGCAGCCATGTGCTCTACCAACCGCGACTTTCCGCAGCCGGTAGGGCCTTTGAGCAAGAGCGGCAGGCTCTGCGCATGACAGTGGTTGAAGACTTGGCACTCAGCGCCAACAGCCTCGTAGAAGGGGAGGTCTTCGCTGGACTCTTTGCTGTGGTCTTCGACTGACATGCGCATCTCCTACTTGGCGGCCACAGGGACAGGGGCGGCCTCTTCGGCCACCTTCGGCATTCCGTACTGAATGAAGTTCCAGATGAACATCAAGACCCCAATCGTGAACAGGGTCGCTGCCATCACCAGGGCGAGGAAGTGAACCTCCAGGGCCTCCTGGGTCTCCAGGAAGTCCAGCCCCATGCGGCGCTCCAGATAGACTTGACCGATGCCGGCTACCGCAAAGGCGCCCGTCATGCTGATCATGCCGATGTTGCTGATCCAGAAGCTCCACTCAGGAAGCCAGCCACCAAAGAGCTTGCGGCCCGTCATCTCTGGCAGTGCGTAGGCAATCATCGCGAAGATGAGCATGCCGTAGGCGCCCCAGAAAGCGAGGTGACCGTGCATCGCCGTGACCAAGGTGCCGTGCGTCCAGATGTTCACCTGCGGCAAGGTGTGGGCAAAGCCCAGGAACCCGGCCCCGACAAAGGACATGATGCCAGTACCGACCGCCCAGTAGAGCGCTACGCGGTTGTCGTGGCGCCTCTCTCCGCGGCGGGCCATGGTCACCGTATACAGAGCCATTCCCAGGAATGCCAGGGGCTCCAAGGCGGAGAAGAATCCACCCACCATGAGCCAGTACTCCGGCGCACCAATCCAGTAATAGTGGTGACCTGTGCCCAGGATTCCGGACAGGAAGGTCAGGCCAACAATCACATAGAGCCACTTCTCGATGACCTCGCGGTCCACTCCGGAGAGCTTGATGAGCAGGTAGGAGAGGATGGCACCCATCACCAGCTCCCAGACGCCCTCAACCCAAAGGTGAACAACCCACCAGCGGAAGTAGCTGTCGTAGACCTGGGACTCGAAGGTGATCATGCCGGGGAGGTAGAGCAGGGCCGCAGCGACCAAGCCCACCAGCAGGGTCATGGCCGTCGTGGTGTAGCGCTTGGCCTTCCACAAGGTCATGCCGATGTTCAGCAAGAAGGCCAGGACATTGACCACCACCAGGTAGTCCAAGGGCCTTGGAATCTCTAGGAACTTCCGGCCCTCCCACCAGTTGAAGTGGAAACCAATGACGGCGGTGACACCGACGAGAACCAGGGAGCCCCATTGGATCCATGCCAGCGGCATGGACCAGATCTCCTGCTCGGTCTCATCAGGAATGATGTAGTAGGCGGAGCCCATAAAGCCGGCGAGGAGCCAGACCACCAAGAGGTTGGTGTGGGTGGCGCGTGCGACGTTGAAGGGAATCCACTCGTGCAGGCCGTCCATGCCCATGTGGGCAAAGCCCATGATGAAGCCGTAGGTGATCTGCAAGACCAGCAGCAGCATGCACGTGGCAAAGAAGGTCCAGGCGACCAGCCAGGATTTGTACTTGAGAGACGTCATGTCTGACTCCGGCTCACTTGGTCATCAAGAAAGAGGTGATTTCGTTCAAATCCGCCTCCGACAGATTCAGATTGGGCATGGCTGTTCCAGGCTTTGTTCCCTCAGGATCAGCCAACCAGGCACGAAGCTCTGGCTCGGAATAGCGAGCGCCTACGCCATCAAGGGCGGGACCCACGTTGCCGCCGCTCCCCTCAAGGGAGTGGCAAGCAATACAGATTGCCGAGAAGGTATCGGGGGCAGGAGCGCTTCCCGCTACAGCAGGCGCCACGTAGACTGGAGCGGGAGCCAAGTCAGGCTCCGCCGGGAAGCCGTTGGTGTCGATCTCCCCAATCCACGTGAAGAACGCGATCAGGTCAGTGATCTCATCGTCTGTGAAGTCGTACTGCACCATCTTTCGGCGCCCTGGGTACATGGCCTGGGGGTCCTTGATGAAGGCCCTCATCCACACTTCACCGCGCCGTTCCACGACCTTGGTCAGCTCAGGCGCGTAGTAGGCACCCTCCCCGAGCAGGGTGTGACAGCCCATACAGTTGTTGTCCTCCCAGATGAACTTTCCGCGGACGACCGACTCGGACAGGTTCTCTTCGTTGGAGCGTTCGGGGGTCTGCATCACCGTGTCCACCGTCAGCCAGAGGAACACCCCTGAGAAGCCTCCGGTGGCGATGAGAAAGAACCACTTCGCCTGTGATTTGCTAAGCATTTATACCTCTTTCCGTATCCGGATATCTATTGAGATAATCAAAAAAGGAACCGTTCCAGGAGCAGGAAGGAAGAGCCCAGGAAGGAAGAGCCGTTTCAAGGTGCATCGAGTGCCTCAAGCAGTGGACTTGGGTCTTGATTCAATCCGTCCAAGCGGGCCAACTCTTGCCCCTCTGAGTTCAGCAGGATGAGCACGCTGTCGTGCTGGAACATGCCGTTCCCTACATCTCGAAAGGAGACGTTCAGGACTGCACCAAGACTTCTGGCATCGCCGCTCCTCGGAGCGCTCAAACGCCAACGGGTGCCATCCAGCTCATGGTCTTGGACCAGACCGGCCATGACTTGGGGAGTGTCCCGGTCGGGGTCGAAGCTGACCATGAGCACGCGAAGCTCGCTGTGCCCGGCCTCCAAAGCTTGGGCCTCTACGCGCTTCAAGTCGCTGATCAAGAGCGGACAGGCCGCCTTGCAGCTCCCGTAGAACATGCTGACCAGGGTCGGATGCCCGGCGTGAATGTCTAGCCCGTGGGGCTGCCCATTCTGGTCGTGAAGGTCCACCTTCAGATCGTAGATGGAGGGCCCCAGCGCCGGGTCAGGCGCTTGAGGCGCGAGCGCCAAGAGCGCAGGCGCTTCGGCTTGGGGAGCGCTGGCCTCGTTGGCGCAGGCGCTCAGAGAAGCCAGGAAAATCAAAGGGAGGATGCGCATCGGAATCCCAGGTTTGAAGTGGCGTAATCTGCTTCCAAACTGTCCCTAAAGGCCAGACGCATAAAGCTTGCGTAGTCCTCGGTATCTGCGGCGGAGACCGCACCGGCACCACAGAAGCGAAGGCGCTCGGCATCCCCCGCGTCACGGGCATCTCCGGTGACGGGCAAGGCGTCAAAGTCCAGCGTCCACTCCCAGATCAGCCCGTGCATGTCGTACAGGCCAAAGTGATTTGGCTGACCTTGGCCGACTGGTCCGGGCAGAGCGGAGCCGCCCTGCGCATACCAATTCAAGATCTGCTGGAGGGTCTCCGGGTCCTTCCTTGCGCCGCTGGGTGCGCTCAGGGTCGCATCAGCTGCGTACTCCCACTGCCAACTTGTAGGCAGGTCCCCGCCTTGAGCCTGGCAGAACGCTCGGGCCGCATGCCAACTCACAGAGACGACAGGGGCCTGAGGCTCCAGAGCGCCGATCGACTTGGGCCCCATCCAGTCGGCGAGGTAGCCCGACTCTGCGAACAAGGGGCTCACTGTGCCCCTTGCCCACTCAGGATTGGCCTTCACAAAGGTCAAAAACTGCGCATTGGTGACTGGCTTGTCATCCAGCATGAAGGCGGGCATAGCCACCTTCTCGAGCTCAGGCGTAGGCGGGTAGAAGGGAGCATGACTCCCCTCTGGTACCGCAACACGCAGCGCTAGCAGCCACCAGAGCATCAGTGTGCCGCGCCTGCTGGTTGGCCGCCCTTTGCACGAACAGCCGCCACCTCGTCAGCGGTCACGATGGCACCCGAGTTGCCCCAGCTTCCATAGACATAGGTCAAGATGTTCGCGACCTCGTCGTCGTTGAGCTGGCTCATGGGCGGCATGACCGAAATCCACTCGGTGCCGTTGACGGTGATGGGTCCGGAGAGTCCATTGAGGACCACGCCAATTGCCCGGTTCACGTCAGCGTTCAAGTAGTCACTGCCAGCCAGGGGTGGGAAGACGCTGGCCATGCCTGCTCCGTCAGCCTGATGGCAGGTGGAGCAAGTGCCCGCAAAGAGCGCCTCGCCGGCCGCCTTCTGAGCTGCAGGGGTCAGATCTCCGCTGGAGAGCCCTTCCGCTGCGGCGACGGCCTTCTCACCGGAGTTCGCGCTGGCCTTGTCAGCCAAGTAGACCGAGTCGACTTCCTTGCCGGAGTAGACGACCAAGTCCTCGTCGCCTTCGACCTTCAACATGCCCAAAGCACCCTTGTTGAAGGCACGGAAGATGCTGTGGTCCACCAGCACGTAGGTGCCAGGTGCTTCGACCTTGAACTCCACGATGGCTGCGCCGCCCGATGGAATCAGAGTGGTCTGCACGTTGTGGTTCAGGTTGTTGCCACCCTCGGGGTAGACGGTGTCGAAGATCTCGCCGATGACGTGGAAGCTGGAGACCAAGTTGGGTCCACCGTTGCCCACATAGAGGCGCACGGTCTCGCCGACCTTCGCCTTGAGAGCGTTGTCTCCGAGCAGCGCACCCTCGCTGCCATTGAAGAGCACATAAGTGGCGTTCTCTTCGATGGCCTTCTGCATATCAAAGGGCTGCAGACCCTTTTCACGGTACTTGCCCACCGTGTAGTAGTCCCCTTGCATCACGTAGTACTCGTGATCGACCTCGGGAAGCCCGCCCTCGGGCTCAACGAAAATCAGCCCGTACATGCCGTTGGCCACATGCATTCCGACTGGCGCAGTAGCGCAGTGGTAGACGTAGAGGCCTGGGTTGAGGGCCTTGAAGGTGAATTGTGAGGCGTGGCCGGGTGCCGTAAAGCTGCTGGCGGCGCCTCCACCTGGGCCCGTGACGGCATGCAGGTCGATGTTGTGAGGCATCTTGCTGTCCGGATGGTTCTGAAGATGGAACTCCACCTCGTCCCCTTCCCGGATGCGAATGAACTGCCCTGGGACCTCTCCGCCAAAAGTCCAGAAGGTGTACTCGACACCGTCGGCGATGGGCATCACCAACTCCCGCACCTCAAGCTCGACCACAACTTTGGTGGGCTGGGTGCGACCGGTTGCCGCAGGAACGTCGGGGGCATGGGTGAGTTCGGCCACAACTGAGCCGACTGCGGCTTGCTGAGAGCTCACCTCCGGGGTCGATGACGGAGCATCTTCGACGGTCTGGCAGGCCAGACTGGCCAGGACAAAAAGCATGGAATCTCCTTTGTGGACCTGCGGGTCCTTTGACTCAATCCTATAGTAGACATACAGGTCCGTCAAGGTGAAGGAGACCACCCAATGCTGCTCACGCAGACCGCTGAATACGCCCTAAGGGCAATGGCCTGTCTGGCCTGTCACGAAGGGGATGACCCCATGCGTTCCAAGGAGTTGGCTGACAATGCCAACATCCCGGCGCACTACGTCTCCAAGGTGATGCGGCGCCTGGTGGTGGCCAAGCTGGTCCACAGCAAGCGGGGTCATGGCGGGGGCTTCTCTCTGGCCAAGGCACCCGAGGACATCACTTTCCTTCAGATCCTGAACGCCACAGACTTGTTCATCGAGGGAGAACGCTGCGCCTTTGGTCTGGGAAACTGCGACCACCAGAACCCCTGTCCGCTGCACAACGCCTGGACGGAACTGAAGCTTTGTATGTGGACTTGGGCCAATCAGACCACCCTGGCGGGCTACTCCCCAGATGCTCCAGAAGCGCCCGAGGCCATCAAGAATGCGCTCCCCTGAGGGCTGCGTCCTAGGCGAGTAGATCCATGCGCGCAGCCGCGCCGACGTTACTAGACGCCGCAATATGGATGCACATGCGCAATGAAAGCCTGGACGAATTGTTACAGCAGGGTGGGGATCACAGGCTGATCACCGGAACAAACGGGCTTTCGCCCTACCGGGTATCGCTGCTCCCTCGTGAGACGAGCTCCTTCGGTTCTTGCACCGCGAGCAACCCAGGACCCCGGGCCCTAAACGGCGCGCAACATGCGCTGGATCAGTGGGAGGCCTCAGGTCGCTCCGATGCCGTCCTGGACAAGCTGCAAAAGAAGACCCGTGATGGGCTTCGGGAGACTTTCACCCTGCCGGTCCACACCTCAATTGTACTGACCCCCTCGGGCACGGACGCGCTCTACCTGATCAACGCGCTCATCCACAATCGGGGCCGCCATGCCCACCACGTCGTTGTGGGTGCCAGCGAGCTCGGTGGTGGAACTGTACGCGCCTGTGAAGGCCGGACCTTCTCCGGCCTGCGTCCCTTCGGCGGAGCTCTGGTTGTCGGCAGCGATCTGGAAGGACTGCCCTATGACTGCACCGCCGAGGCGGTCTACTTGCGAGAAGAGCAAGGCATGCGCCTGGACGAGGCCTTGATCGATCTGGAGGTGGAGCAGCGGGTCGCCGCCGCGGCCAAGCCCGGTGTCCTGGTTGTGGTGCACCTGGTGGCCCACTCCAAGACGGGTCTACGGGCTCCTTCCTTCTTGCTCGCCAAGCGCCTGACCGAGCGCTACGGCGACGAGGTCATGGTCTTCGTCGACGCAGCCCAGGGACGCGTGGCGCCCGCCGACATGCGCATGGCGCTCAAGTGCGGCTTTGTGGTCCTGATGACCGGGTCCAAGTTCTACTCGGGCCCCCCATTCTCCGGTGCCATCTTCCTACCCGCCGAGTGGGGAATCGACCCTGGCCCCATGCCAGAGGCGCTTCACTCCTGGTTCGATGCTGCCAGCCTGCCCACCGCATGGATCGGCGCTCGGGCCAGCTTGCCCAACGCTGGCAACCCTGGGCTGACCCTGCGATGGCGCGCGGCGATGGCAGAGATCACCACCTACCACAACATCCCACCGCGTCAGCGGGCGGCCGTGTACGCCACCTTTGCTGGGGCCGTGCATGAAATCCTGGGCCCCTGCGAGGCCTTGGACTTGGAGTTCCCGCTGCCTCCGACCCATGGCTTGGTGACCGGCTTGGGCGCCTTCCCGACCGTCTTCGGCTTCCGTGTCCGCGACGACAAGGGCTGGCTCGACGCCCCACAGATGAAGCAGCTGCACCGCATGCTCGATGAGACGGACTTGGGGATTCTCGGCTTGGACGAGGCCCACCACTTGGGTCAGCCCGTCTCGCTTGGCCCCCCCGGCGACGACCGGCGCGTCTTGCTGCGCATCGCTCTTGGCGCCCGCCTGGTCACGGACCTCGCCAACGAGCCGGATGCCGGCGGGTTGTGGATGCGTGAGCACATCCGGGCCATCCGCAACAAGATCGAACACCTGGTGCAGACCGACATTGAGGTGCCCAGCCATGGCTGATGGAAGATGCCCAGTCGCAGCGGTCCCGGCCGCCCTCGAAGCCTCACGACTGGCCGGCCTCTGGCCCGTCAAAGCTGCGCTCTTCCACGACTTGGACGGCTTGAGGGGTCGCATCGAAGCACTCCAGCAGGCCTTTCCACCCAGCGCCCTCCACGCCATCGCCATCAAGGCCAATCCCTTGATCGAGGTGCTTCGCGCCATCGTTTCGACGGGCGCGGGCCTGGAAGCGGCGAGCTGGGAAGAGGTGCAGTGCGCCGTAGCCGCAGGATGCCCGGCAGATCGCATCGTCTTTGACTCTCCAGCAAAGACCGACGAGGAGCTGCGCCTGGCCCTGGAATTGGGCGTCTGGATCAACGCCGACAACGACCAGGAGTTGGAGCGCCTTGAAGCACTGGGTGCACCTGGAAACGGCAAGGTGGGACTGCGCGTGAACCCACAGATCGGCGAAGGGTCCATCGCGATGACCAGCACGGTCGGTCGCCAGAGCAAGTTTGGTCTTCCTCTCCATCGTGCGCCCGAGCTGCTGAAGCGCTTCCCTTTCCTGAGCGGGCTGCACGTACACACTGGCTCCCAAGGGGTTGGGCTTGCGCTGTTGCAGGAGGCTGCCCTCGCGGTCGCCAAGGTTGTGATGGAGCACGAGCTGGAGTGGATCGACATTGGTGGAGGGATTCCAGTCCGCTACCGGAACGATGCCCCTATGCCCCCGAGCTTCAAGGCTTGGGCGGACGCAGTCGCCAGCATCCCTCGGGACGTGAAGCTGCTCACTGAGATTGGACGCTCGGTACACGCCCCCACCGGCTGGGCCCTCTCCGAAGTGGTCTGCACCAAGCAGGTCGACGGCCGAGAGACCTTGGTCATCCACCTGGGAGCCGACCTGCTGCTCCGCCGGGTCTACAAGGCCGAGCAGTGGGACCACGAGTTCGTGCTTCTCAATGCCGACGGCACCCCGAAAGGTGGCCCAACACGGCCCACGCAGATCGCGGGCCCTCTCTGCTTCTCCGGTGACCTGCTGACCCACGACCGCCCCTTGCCGGCCGCGGAGCCTGGCGACCTTCTGATGATTCGGGACACTGGGGCCTACACCCTGTCCATGTGGTCAAGGCACTGCAGCCGAGGGTTGCCTCCGACCATCGGCTACAACACCGAAGGGGCACGTTTGCTGCACGCCGGGGAGCAGCCTCAGGACGTTGTGCGTTTCTGGTCGCTACACTCCTGAGCAACCAGGACAGCACCGTGACTTCCAAAGCGCTCAAGCCCAACACTCTGTTCATCGAAGTCTCGGGTGCAGGCCTCCCAGAAGTGGACGGGCTCTTTGTGCCCTCGACTGCGCCACCCGTCGAATCCGAGTCCGGCACGGTGTCCAGCCTTGGCTACTGGAATGGCAAGATGGCCTGGGACCGAGCTGACAACAAGTGCGAGAGAAGCCCCGCGCTCTCCTACTCCAACAGCTACACCTCTTGGCGGATCTGCCGGCTCGACGGGCACTTGGCCTACGACATCACAAGCGAGGACGCGCTGCCGCCAACGAATGCGGAGTGGCACGTCTACAAGAAGGGCGTTGCACCTGCACCGAGCGTCGTCATCCACCACTTCGACCCTCGCAAGCCCCTGCCAAGGCCGACGGTCTACTTCGTTCTGGGTGGACCCGGCAGCGGCAAAGGGACCATGTGCACCTTGGCTGCAAACCAGCTCGGCTGGACCCACTTGTCCACCGGCGACCTGTTGCGGGCGGAACGGGCGGCCGGCGGCGAGACGGCTGCAGAAATTGAGCGGTACATCACTGCTGGGGAGCTCGTCCCCAACGAGATCACGGTGACTCTGCTCAAGAAAGCCATGGACCAGGCCATGCGCCTGCAGGGCAAGACCAACTTCTTGCTCGACGGTTTTCCCCGCTCCCTGGACAACATGGAGGGCTGGTACCAGGTCTTCGGCCGCGAGGCGGAGCTCCCCACCATGTTGCACTTTGAGTGCCCCTACCCCGTGCTGGAGCAACGCATTCTTGGCCGCGCCAAGTACTCCAATCGCAGCGACGACAACGTCGCAAGCATGAAGCTGCGCTTCGACACCTTCAAGGCCAAGACCCTGCCCACCCTGGAGCTCTTCCAGGGTCTGAACAAGGTCATTGAAGTAGACGCCAGCTTGGGCCGCGAGGCGGTCTACGCCATGGTCAAAGAGAGCCTTCAGGCCCACACCGACCCAGAGTTGGCCGCACAGCCGCTCACGGAACTCTCGGAGATGCAGTTGGGTCTGAGGCCCTATCCAATGCGTGGGTAGTACAACCGTGCTGTAGCAGGAGATGAGATGAGTTTTCCAGAGGGGGCGACCGCCCTGACCCACATGCTCGTCGTCTCCGACATCGAGACCTCGCAGCACTGGTACACCAAGGTGCTCGGAGCAGAGCTGATTGGGGCCTATGGCGGCACCTCCGTGGTGCTGAAAATCCTCGGGAACTGGCTGCTCATCGTCACTGGGGGTGAGCCAACTGTGGACAAACCCAGCGTCGTGCTCGCAGCGCCTGCCGACCCGGATCTTGCCAGCGGGCAGCTCATCTTCCGCGTGGACTCCTGCCAAGCTTCCTACGAGCAGCTCCTGGCCAGAGGGGCAGACTTCCTCACCCCGCCCGTCAACCACGGCTACGAGATTCGCGCCTTCTTCCGGGATCCCGACGGCCACCTCTTTGAGATCAGTGAGCTCGTGGCCAGCCCGGCCTAAGTCGACTCCGCGGCGCCCACCGCACCACATTCTGGGAACGCCACGAGCCGTTCGCAATAGAGGCCCTCCCGGGAGCCCACTTTGCCGACATCGAGTATCGACGAGCAGATCAACAACGCGCTCGCCCCTGCGAGCAAAGCTTTCTTCGACCTGGTCTTTGTCGAGGTTCCCATCCTGGGCGTCGGGGTCCCACTGGTGGTTATCTGGCTCTTCTTGGGAGCGGTGTTCTTCACGCTCTACTTCAAGTTCGTCAACGTGAGGGGCATTCCTCTCGCCATTCGCTCCTTGCTAGGCGAGTTCGACGACGAGGACGCGCCCGGCGAGATCACCCACTTCCAAGCGCTGGCCACCGCCATCTCCGGCACGGTCGGAATCGGCAACATCGGCGGCGTTGCCGTCGCAATCGCCGCAGGCGGGCCAGGCGCCACCTTCTGGATGATTGTCGCAGGCTTCCTCGGCATGGCCACGAAGTTCGCCGAATGCACCCTGGGCGTTCGCTACCGCACGGTGCACGCCGATGGCACGGTCTCTGGCGGCCCGATGTTCTACCTTCGCCGGGGACTCGCCGAGCGCGGCTGGGACCGAGCCGGCCGCGCTCTGGGTGGCTTCTACGCCCTGGGCATCATGGTCGGCTGCTTGGGCGCAGGAAACATGTTCCAAGCCAACCAAGCCTACGTTCAGCTGCGCGCGGTCACCGGTGGAGACGCAAGCCCCATCGATGGATACGGCTGGGTCGTGGGGTTGGTGCTCGCCCTCGTCGTAGGCGGCGTGATCCTCGGCGGAATCCGCTCCATCGCCAAGGTGACCGAGAAGTTGGTCCCCTTCATGGCTGGCCTGTACTTCGCTGGCGCGATTGCGGTCATCGGCTTCAACATCACCGCCCTTCCCGACGCAGTCCTCAACATCATTGAGGGTGCCTTCAACGGGGACGCCCTCACTGGCGGCGTCATCGGAACCCTCGTCGTCGGGGTTCAGCGCGCGGTCTTCAGCAACGAGGCCGGCATTGGTTCCGCTGCCATTGCCCATTCGGCGGTGCGTACCCGGCTGCCCGCTACGGAGGGCCTGGTCGGATTGTTCGAGCCCTTCATCGACACCATCGTGATCTGCACCTTGACCGCTCTGGTCATTGGGGTGGCCTCCGTCACGTGGCCGGAGTTCATGGACTCCGGTCTGAGGGGCGTCGCGATGACATCGGATGCCTTTGCCCGAACGGTCTGGTGGTTCCCCTACCCCCTCGCCATCGCCTCGGTGCTCTTCGCTGTATCGACGATGCTCTCTTGGTCCTACTACGGCATGAAGGGGCTCTCCTACCTCATCGGGCCCTCCAAAGGCTGGCTGACGGTCTACAAGGTGGCCTTCTGCGTTTTCATCGTCATCGGGGCTTCGATCAAGCTCGATGCGGTACTCGACTTCAGTGACGCGATGGTGTTCGTCCTGTGTGTGCCCAACGTGCTCGGATTGCTCATCCTGGCGCCCGTTGTTGCCGAAGAGCTCAAGAAGCTGCGCAAACAAGCCGCCTGAACTTCGAGCCCCTTCTGCTTGCGAGCGCCACATGACGCACGACCCGATTCTGTCTGAAGCTGCCGCATCCGCCGCTGTCCCCATCGCCGGAAACATCCCGGATACCAGCCGCATCGCAGACGCCGTCATCGCAGGTGCTGCATGGAGGGAGGTGCTGATGGACATGAAGCGCCACAGCTTCTCGATGCAGGACGTGGTCAGCTTCTTGGACGGTCGTCAGTTCAAAGCAACCTAGTGTGCGCTGACCGGGCCCCGTCCCAGAGGCCCACCACCGCCGAGACAGCATGCTGGCCATGCAAGTCCGTACCCAAGGCGAGATCAACACTTTGCCCCTTCGCTTGCTGGCCTCCTTAGGGAGACCTATGCTGCACCCCTGAATCAGGAGAAGGCTGTCTTGAGAGCTTCGCTCACATCCTTCGTCGCGGTGACGGGGCTGCTACTGCTCTCTACGGGCTGCGTGCATGTCTACCAGCCCGTCTCCGGCTTGAATGCTCCGGTTGTCGTCGACCCAGGGGCGCGGAATTTCCCGGACCTGAAGCTCGAAGTCGTGTGCAACCAAGGCGAGCTGCTCAACCGGCAAGAGGCCACCGTGCTCTGCCAGAACGCCGGAACGCTCTTCCGCAATCAAGGGGCCCAGGTCACAACCAGGCTGGGGACAGGGCGCTCCTACACCGGGGCGCAGGCGGAAGAGGAAGACGAACGGCCCATCGACCTGACCTTGGAGCTCACCTCCCGAGAGGTTCACACCTTCAACGATCCGCTCATGTGGACGCTCTGCGTCTTGAGCGTCTCCGTCGTGCCTGCCTTGAGCGAGACCAGCTTCGAGCTGGACGTGGTCATCCGAGACGGCAGCGGCTTCCTACTGGCGACGGACTCTCTGGAAGGCCGCATCATCAAGCGCGTGGGCATCGGGGTCTGGGCGTTGGAGAAGGCGCTGGACCTGACACGCGAGGACGACGAGAAGATCGCGAAGGACGCAGCCGAACAAGACCTGTCCGCAGACCTGTACGGACAGCTGAGCCAGATGGTCTTCAACGCTCAGATGCAGTGGGAGGTGCTCCAACAAGTCCCTCCCCCAGAGCGATAGAATGGGTCTATACCTTGCTCTGTGGACCATCTGGTTCCAGATCACCGCTGGCGGGGATCCGGCCCTGGGCCCCAACAAGTCACGCAGCGGGGCTCGGAACATGGAGTGTGAGCGGGTCCCGGTCCCCGTCGCTCTCGCCCGATATCCTGGAGTTGTTCGGCCACCGGACCCACGCGGAGATCTGGTCGAGCGCGAGGTGCTGATCTGCACAGAGAAGCTGATGGACCAGGAGCTGCGCTCCCCGTCAGACGAGGCCATCCTCTCCAACCTGGATGAGACCGCTCAAGAGATTGCCGGCCTGGCCACAGCCTCTCGTCCAGAACTCAAAGCGGCGACCTGGTTGGTCGAGAGCCACACGGCGAACCCCGAAGTCTCCGCAAAGCTCTCCTTTGCAGCTAAAAACGCCATGGTCTCCCAAGGACTGAGGGTCTCCGACCGCACCCCAATCTTGGGCTTTGACGACATCAACGTCATCACCCGCCTCCCGCCGATGGAGGCCTGGCCAGTGGCCTGCCGCCGCTACAAGGACACTGGTGGCATGGGAGACGGAGACGCGCTGCTGGCGACCGTGGTCCTGAACCCAAAAGAGACCATCTTGCACACGGGCGTATGCGCACAGGGGGTGTGGACTTGGCTTCGCTGATGCTCTGTCTTTGGACCCTGATGTGCGGCGTGGCTCAGGCTACCCCGCTCGAGGATGCCCGCGACGCGGAGCTACTGCGTGCCCGTGGCGAGGTCGCCAACCAAGTCCAGCTCTCCGCATACGACCTGCTGGACGAGCTGGTGTACCAGTGGATGCAGGAGCCGGTCTTTGCCACGCAGACCCCAGTCGTGTTGGCCGGCGTGACGGTGCCAGTCGGCCTAGGGACAGGCCTTCAGGGACTGCTCGAAAACCACCTTGCCAATCTGCTCATCCAGAATCCGAGCACAAACATCGCGTTGGCCCACTGCCCCAGCTGCACCGCTGTCGTCGTGCATTCTGGCCCGGAAGGGACCGTGGTCTCCCGCGGCATCGACAATCCGAAGGTGCTCGAAAAGCTCGGCAGCGGCAGCGGAAAGCACGCCCTCTTCATCGACGTAGAGGCAGAAGGGACCTGGCTGGTCCTGCGAGCACGCATCACCCAGCTCACGCCGGACCTGCCTATCGTCTGGAGCCACACCCTCTCCACATCTGCCAGCACGCCTGCGCTGCTGCGGCAGTCGGCGAACCTCAAGTCCGCTGAGGACGCCCGAAAGGAGTACATCGAAGTGCTCGAGGCCCGCGGGCCTGTGACGGTTCCCCTGCGCTTGGGTGTTCGCACCTACGCCATTCGTACTGGCAACCAGGCCGGGACCGCCCCCCCACCCTTCCTCTGGTTTCAGAGCGGTGTAGAGCTGAGCCCCACCCGCAACCAGGTCTGGACTTCAAGTTTCATGGTCGGGTACGCCATCATCCCGCAGGCCTACCAAGGCTTGATGGGTCAGGTTCGGATCAGCCGCTTGCTCACCGGTCGTCACCGCTCCTTGACGCGGCCGGATCTGTACTTCTTCACCGGAGGAGCCGTCTCCAGCGTCTGGGGCCCGGCGACCGGCAGCTTCTCCAACGACAGGCAGACGGCCGACCTGATCATTGCAGCGGCGAACGGAGATGACCCAGGGGCGACTTTCGGCGCCTTTCACGTCGGCGTGGACTTGCGCCTGGGCAACCGAGTCGGCATCTCGACCTTCATCGAGACCCTGCCCGGATACTCCGAGTCGCGGAACTTCGGATCCCACGTCACTTTCGCAGGCATCCGCTTCCAGAGCTTCGGCACCGAGGTGTCCTTTTGTTTCTGAGGGTCCTATTCCTGCTCCTCGGCAGCCTGCTCATCGTGCCCATCGCACACGCAGACTCGGCCACCACCCGCGATGCTTTGGACCGCCTGGAAGAGATTCTGGAGGTCCAGATCGCCGATGGACGCCTGGACCCTGAACAGGTCATGCCAGCGATCTTGGTCAGCGCCCAGCCCCGCTACGAGGCCTCCCAAGACTGGTTCACGGTACGCGCAATCGAGACCCTCCAGTCCGCCTTTGGCAACGATGGTCTGCGCCTCTGCCAAGCCTGCATGGTGCCGCGCTCCTTCGTTGGCCCAGGCGCCTTGCAGTACCAATCTGGCCCAACGAGCCTGGAAGAGGTCGTTCGACTCGACGACAACGCCCGAGGAAGCTCTCCTGCCGCCCAGACAGGCATCTGGATCGAAGAGCTCGTCAGCGGGGTCGCCATCCGCATCGTGGACCTGCACACCGGCCGCGTCGTTTTCGCCATGAACGTCGACCCCTACATGGTCGAGAACGCGCGCTCCCGCAAGAACTACAGCCTCTCCGAGGAGCTGGACCGCCGCGCGCGGGGTGACAGCCTCACCCACGTCTTCGTCGACGCCGCGCTCTGGCCAGGACAGCACTTGGCCCTGGACTTCACGGACCAGTGGGGCCCCACCAACAACAACCTCTCCGGTGTGACGCTGACCATTCTCGACCCCGTCGTCGGAATCGGCGGCTCCTACTACCGGGTCCTGCCCTTCGCCAACATGATGGTCGGCGGCAAGGCCGTTCTCAGCCTGCCCACCGCCATCGTGCGCGCCATTGACACGGGCGATGAGCCGGTAGACGTCGTGGACCCCTTGCTCTCCGCCGTCGGCGTCGTGCGCATCCCCTTCGGGCGCAGCAACTATGGGGCAGTCATGACGCTGTCTACCAACGGCACCCTCGGCATCGGCATCTCGCTCCTGAACCCCCGCTTCATTCCGGTGGCCCTATGATCCTGCTCTTTTGGCTGGCAGCGCCCCTCACAGGCTGCGCGACCCGGAACTACACGCACTACCTCATCGAGCCAGCGCCCGAGGTGAACCAGGCCTTCGAGGAGGAGGACGGGACCCAGCTTCGGCCCATGGGCTTTGGCTCGACAACGGCGATGACGGTCAACTGGAACGACGGCGATGTCATCACCGAGGTCCAGATTCCCATGCTGGCCAGCGGTCAACGAATCGTGATCGAGCACAGCGCACAGGCCACGGACGTTGAGACCATTCCGGCCACACGCTTGGTGCCCCCGCCGCCCATCACCGCTGACGCCGTGCTGGAAGATGCCTACCGAGAGCGTGGCCTGCGCGTGAACACGGACGCACCCGCCGTCAGCATCATCCAGGCTCGAACCAACATGAAGGCGGCCATCGAGGCCGGCAACTACGAGCTGGCCCTGGAGTGGTGTGAACTCATCCTGGCCCGCTACCCTTCTCATCCCGAGACACTCCGCGCCAAGGGCTCTATTCTCGTGCTCATCGGCGAACGCGAGAAGGCCATCGAGATCTACGAGCAAGTCGAAGAGATCGAGAGCGACCCCTCAGTCCGCGAGCAGCTTGAAAAGCTGCAGAACGCAAGCCTCTAGGACAACACTGTGCAGATCCTCGGCCTCGGCCTCTTCGTCTTCGTCGTGTACTACGGCTTCGCTGGTCAACGCACCGGAGCGACCGTCTCCGCCTTCGACATGCACGCCATGGTCGTCGTGCTCGGAGGCTCCCTGTCCGCCATCCTCGTGATGTCGAACGCCCAGACCACCCTGCGGACCTTCAGCTGCCTGCGCGAGCTCATTCCCGGCCTGGGGACCCTGCGCAAGGCCAACGAGGCCCTGGAAGCCGAGCGCAAACAGCTCGCCCAGCTCTGGCTGGACGGCAACCGCGCACAGGCAGTGAACCTGGCCGAGGCCAGCGAGTTTCCAGCCATCCAGCGCATGCTCCAGCTGGTCCTCTCCCGAGCCCCGGCAGAGGGCGTATCGTCCGCCTTCACGGAGCTGGAGCACGCCGAGCTGAGCCGCTGGCAGCCTGCGGTGGGCAACTGGGAGCTGCTCGCCAAGCTGGCCCCCTCCTTCGGAATGGTGGGCACCATCACCGGCATGATTCAGCTCTTCAAGAGCATGGGCGATGCCGGCACAGACCTTGGTGCCTCGTTGTCCCTGGCCCTGCTCGCAACCCTCTACGGCGTCGCCTTCGGTGCCGGCATTGCGGGCCCCATTGGCCACTTCCTTCGTGGGCTCTTGGACGAGCGCCTGGGTGTCCTGGAGCGCTGCCAACAGACCGTCGGTGAGCTCTCGGCATGGACCCGGAGAGAGGCGTGAGGAAACGCTCCTATACCAGCGACGAGGGCTGGCTGCTCTCCTACGCTGACCTGATCACCAACCTGCTGGTGTTCTTTGTGATGCTCCTGGCCGCAGCGGACATCAACCAGGTCAAGATGCAGCAGATCGCGGAGAGCTTGAGCGGCGTCGAGCAACCCGCCAGTCTCTCCTCCATCCAGGAGGAGATTGAAGAACGCATCGAGCGAGAGGGCCTTCAGGAGGTCATCTCGACCGAGCTGACCGAAGAAGGACTGGAGCTCTCTCTGAACTCCGGACTGGTCTTCGACTCCGGCAAGAGCGTGCTTCGTTCTGAGAACGTCGAGACCCTCGAGGGCATGTTGAGCACGCTGACGCCGTACCACGACAAATACCAGTTCGCGATCGAGGGCCACACCGACGCCACGCCAATGCTGGGCGCCATCAGCAACTGGGAGCTGTCGACAAACCGAGCCAACGCCGTACGCGAGCGCTTGGAAGCCACCGGCGTCCCACCTGAGCGCATTCGCGTCGAAGGCTACGCGGACACTGTAAAACTAGACGAGGAGCTGCTTGTCGGCCTCTCAGACCAAGAGCGCCTGGCCCTACACCGGCGCGTGATTGTGCGGGTGTACTGATGGGCTTGCTTTTCGTGATGGGCGCCTTGGCGCAGGGGGTGCCCAAGCGTGTCATCCCTCCTTCGGTGCGTGTCGAGGTCCAAGAGCTAGAGAACGCCTTCGCGCTCGCGCTCGCCACGGACTGTGACGCCTCGCGCTGCTACTCAAAGGGCTGCACCTATATAGACCACGCAGTGGCGGACCGAGGTCGCTCCAGCTCCATGCCAGGCCTGAGCCAAGAAGCCGGCCCCGGCTCCGAGCCAGCGCAGGAGTACCTGACCCGCGCGCGCTGCTCCTACGCGCACGAGGAAGCCTTGGACGCCCAGGACGTCAAGACCCTCAACCTGCGGCTGCAGTCCAAGGTCTCCTCCGGCTGGACCTCGGTCACGGTCTCGAACCAACCGCTACAGGCGCTGCCGCCCTACCTCAGGGACCCGGTCGTACTGGAAGAGGAAGCGCTCCCTGAGCCTGAAAAGGAAGAGCTCCCGCCTGAGCCTCTCTCTCTCGCAGACGAACTCTGGTCTGCTCTGCTGCCCCACTTCTTCTGGATGCTCGGCCTGCTGCTGGCCACGCTCTCTGCCATGACCCTGATCTGGGGTTGGCGACGCCTTGGGCGCCTCTCTCCAGAGGACCAAGCCCTACTGGCCGAACTGGGTGAGCCAGAACCCGAAGAGCTCCCAGAGCCCATCCCTGCGGTTGTCGTGGAGGCCTCCGGCGAAGACGGCTGGGTCTCCGAACAGAAGGCGACCTGGCAAGAGCGTTTGGACCGAAAGGACGACCCCATGTTGCGCACCCTGGTCACCGACCTGCTGCGCGGAGAGGACCGGGCCCTGCTGGTACAAGCCCTGCTTCACTTCCCTGGGCTTGCCGGCTCCTTCCCCTCCGGCGGCGATGTGGCCACCGACAAGCTTGAGCTCGCGGCGCTCATACGCTCCGCCGAGATGAACGAAGCGGACGACGCAGCGTTCTTTGAGCGCCTGAATCGGCACGCCCTCTCCGCGGAGCTTGGTGCCCAGTCCGATGCGGACACCCTCCGCAGCCTGAAGCAAGACTTTGGTGCAGCCGGGCTCGCCGAGCTCATCGCTCGCGTGCCGCCCCGCATCGGCGGTTTGCTCTTTGCGCTGGCCCCCCTCTCCACCCAACTGGAGACCTCGCGCTTGCTGGTGCCCAAGGACCTGCACAGCTGCGCCCAACAGCTCTTGCTCAGCAACCGAATGGACCGCGACGAAGCCGCCTGGCTCTTCGCCTTGCTGGACTCCGCTCAAACGGGGCGCCTGCCCGACGCCCCAGCGCCGACCCAGGTGCGGGATCAAGGCCCCGTTTTCGACGCAGCGGGGGCCCTCTCGACCTTGCTGCCCCGACTGGGTTCAGCGTCTCGAGGCACGCTCTTCGGTGAGGTAGGGGCCCGCTTCGGCGGCTCTCTGCCGAGCTGGCACGCTGACATTTTGTTCGCCGACTTGCTCTTCGCGCTCTCCGACGAGGCCCGCGCAGACCTCCTCCTCTCGGTGGATGTCGACGCCCTCAAGGCTTGGCTGGGCGTCGTGCCCGCCGACAGCCGCGAGATGCTGGTCGAGACCATGCCCAACGCCCTGAAGGCGACTGTCATGGGACCCGCCCCGGCACTGAACGCTGAGCGGGTCAAGGCTGGCCGCAGGAGCTTGGCCCTCGGTTTTCAGCGCCAGCTTCGCCGGGCCGGACTCTCCTTCGAAGAGGCGGTCGCGCGATGATTCCGCTTCCCAGCATGGGCCTGTTGACGGCGCTGCTGGGCTGCCCAAAGGTACCGCTGTACCCTGTGAATGCGGCCTTTGAGGTGGCGGACGTCTCCTGGTTTGAAGAAGAGGAGACCCTGTTCATCTTTTGGGAAGTCGAAGCCGAGCAAGGCCTGGGTGACAACAGCGTTGTCGAGATCACGTGGGCAACTGACGAGGAGCGGGTGGACTGGACGCCTGTGACCGAACTGGAGATGGTGCACACCCATGAGCCCCAGGACTGCGGCATCACGGAGCTCTGTGGCAGCGCGAGCGTGCGGGTCGAGCTGGAACCACGTGAGGTCCAAGTTCGGCTGCGCTACCACCGAGACGGCGAGCTGGCCTTGGAGCCGAGCACCGTGTTCAACGTTGTGCGAGCGGGCCCCCCACATGAGAGCCGCAGCCTGATCATCTACGGGGTCTTTGACGAGACCAACCAGTGGATACAGTGGCGGGGTCGACACCAGTTCCCGACCCTGCGCAACGAGCATGCCCAGGACCTCGGGCTGCGACGCCAGTTTGAGGTCGGCGAGCAGTGGGTGGGGGTCAACGACGTGGCCTCAGAGACCAATCCCTACGCCTATGGCGTCCTCTGCCCAGACGGATTCACCTCCATCGGAGACTCGAGCGTCTCCACCCAGGACCGCGCCGCCTTCAACGAGGAGCCACTGCCCCTGACGGCCTCGGCGGACCCGATGGTTTGCGCACCCGCGACCGTCACCGACGCCACTGGCACCTTCACGACGGACGCATGGACCCGCAAAAACCCCGAGGTCCGTCCAGCCTTTCCGCTGCTAAGGAGCCCTGTCGAAGAGACCACTCGCTTGGACTTCTTCATCGCTCCTTGCAGCCGCGTCATCAACGAGGACCACGAGGAGATGCAGCGTCAGCGCCTACTCCTGCAAGACCTCCCGGCCTTCTGCGCCGATGACTGGTTAGAGGAGGGCTGGGTAGACGAGCTGGTGGTCGCCATGAGCGATGCCATCGAAGATGCGCGCCCCGACGGCAACGACATGGTGCTGGTCATCGGCTTGCACCGGGATGAGGAGGGCCTGGCTCTCGCAGTCGAAGACGCCCTGGCCCAGGTCGTCCCCGAAGAGCGCCAACGCTCCTCTCCCAGGGTCGCCGGCGCCTGGGTCTTCGACAGCCTCCCGCGCGTCGTGGCCACACCCGAGCTTGAGTCATCCGTGCTCTGGTGCCCAGCACGACTGAGCGAGACCGCCTCAGGACGCAGCTGTCCGGTTCAGCCGAACACCCCGGACATCGAGCTGGGGCCCTTCACCTTCGGCTCCCTGCCCATCCTGGCTGACCGAGAGACCTACCTGGACTTCTTGGAGACCTACAGCAAGCGTCAAGCAGGCGAGGTGAAGACCATCACCCTGAGCGCCCCACGCTTTGCAACGACCACCGAGCACATCGACCTGGGCAGCTTCGGGGCCATCACCTTTCTGAACGAAGAATCCATCTACGCCGCCTCCAGCGACGCCTTCAGCTACTGCCCTGTGGACTCTCCGCTGGCGGTCTACGTGCGCAGCGAGCTGCTCTCCAACCCGGACCTGTTCGAAGTCTTCGCTGAAGACTGCGCCAGCGGGGCCTTGGACCCAGCCTTCTGTGATGCCCTCTCGGCCGGTGTGCTGCCCCTTGCTTCCCTTCCGGACTGGCACGCGGCAGTGGGTGAGGAGCGCTACGAGCTGGGCGTCTTCTGGGACTTCCCCTTCCTCAACTACATCGAATACGAAGCCTTCTTCAGCGGCTCGGTCAGCGCCTTCGCATTCAGCGTTCCCTTTGGCATCGCCACAGACGGCGAGAGCTACCTAGGCTCCTTCATCTGGACCGCGGACACCTTCGACATCGAAGAGGAGATCGCACACTGCACCCGCTTCTGCGACCACCCGGCCTTCGATTCGGCCGGCGTCTACCACGTCACAGACCCCTTCCGAAGCACCTACGCATCGAGCTGCTTTCGGCCGGTTTATCCAAGAACCACAGATGGAGGCTTCCCCAGTGATCCATAGCCTCCTCTTGCTTCTGGCCGCCCCGGTCCTGGCTGCCGAGGACCCGCCGGCCTCGGACCCCGCCCAGGAGAACGACGATTCGCTCTCTGAGTACCGCCTGCCCTTCTCGGTGCTGGCCGAGCGCTCCATTGGCATGACCTCCAAGCCGGTCGAGTACAACTGGCGTGAGGGCAGATTCCAGGTCGCCGCAACGGGCAGCCACTACTTCGAGCTCAACAACTACAGCACCATGCGCGCAGGCGCGATGCTCCGACTGCCCAGCGAGGGCTTCATCTATGAGCTGGGCCTGAGCCGGGTCTGGGTCTGGGACTCCCTTGCCAGCGAGCAGCTCGCCCTCACGCCATACCGCCAGCCAGGGCGCCCAACGCGCTTCGAGGTGGACGTGACGGTCGGCATGCCAATCGCAGAGGGCGTGGTGACCGCCGTTCCCAGGCGTTTCCCGGCTGCGCAGCTGGTCTTCAACGTCTACGTGAGCTTCCGCTACTCCATCTACCCCTCCAGCTACGCCGGCATCCGAGGCAGAGAGCTGGCTTCGGCCTTGGCCTCGCCGACCATGTCGGAGCCTGAGCTTGAGAACCTGGAAAGCCGCCGCCTCGATGCGATGCAGATCGACACCGCGCGCTACGGCCTGATGGCGGGCGTCGGCAACGACCTCTACCTCTCCCAGGGTGTATTCCTCTCCCCCAGAGTGATGTTTGCTGTGCCCTTGTTCATCCCAGTGAACGAGTCAGACCTGCGCCTCTGGGCGGACTTCTCTCTGGCGCTCGGGGTCGCCTTTTGATGTGGTGGCTGCTCGGACTCGGAATGGCACTCGCAGAGCCGCCCTCGGACCAGACCCTCGTCTACTACAACGCGCGCATCGCGCTCAGAGAAGGCAAGGCAGAGGAAGCCCTGCGGCTCTGGCTTCTTCGAAACGCCATCGAGAACCAGACTGGCGTGGTATCCGCCCACGACGCCGACTTCCGCTCAGTGACCTGGGCGGCCTTAGGCGATGCTGGGATCTGCCAAGACGGCCACCGCACAGACGAGGACGGCGCTGGCCTCTGGCCGCTGGCGCTGCACAACTGGGTGGTGCGAAACATGGGTCGCCGTCCGCCGCCCCTGCCTGCCAATCCCTTCAAGGCCTTCGACCTGAGCCGCCAGCAGCGCTTCATCTCGGTCAACGACGTGCTGGACAGCAATGAGCTGGAGGCCGTTCGTTTCTTCCAGGGGCCCTGCATGCTGGCGAACACTGCGCTCATCCGTGCAGGTGAGCGCCCCGACGCCGCACTCTCGGACCGCCAGGTCACCGCCCGTCTTCTCCGCAACCTGCTCGAGCAGGCCCGCTTGAGCCTGAAGGAAGGCCAGGTCCGCGGAAGGGCTGCCATCGAAGCGCGCTTGTTCGACCTAGACCTTCAGCTCACCGAATTGGCCGCACGCGAGGCCCGGCAAAAGGAGCTCGAAGATCTGCGCAGAGGCCGGGCGAGCGGCATGCTCCGGGGGTCGCTGGACGCCATTCGCGAGGAGGCGCCAGTGACCACGCTGGGACCGGACACAGAGGCCGCACGCATCCTCCGGGCTTGCGTGGACTGGCCCGTCTCCGAGTGGATGGCCCTCTCGCCAGACCGACGCATCTTCCTCTTCGACCACGCCCGAGAGCAAGTCGATGCGCCTGAGAAGCTGGATGCAATCGCCTTGGGTGTGCTCGACCAGCTGATCGACGCACAGGAAGGCGCCCAAGCAGAACGCTGGATCGCTCGATACAGCGCCAAGCAGACCATCTGGTCGGGCGAGCGCGGTGCAGCCCTGCTCGCACTGGATGACGAGTCCGGCTTCTCCGAGCGAGGCGTGGTCGCCCTGCACCGAGGGCTGTATCAGCTAGAGACCGGCGATATGACCGAGTCCCTGAGGTCCTTGGCCTACGCGCTCCGCTACGCCCAAGAGTCCAGAGACGCAGACGCTGTCGAAAACCTCAGCCTGCGCTGGGTCTCCTACGTGGCCTCCCAGTTCGAGATCAATGACGCGCTGATGCTCACGCTCAAGGAGCTCGTCCCACGTCGTGAGTACTCCTTGCTGCTCGAAGACCTGCTCTGGCGCGCAGCGCTGCGGGCAGACACGAGTTCCTTTGAGAGGGGACAGCGCTACCAAGTCCGAGGCAACGCCATGGAGCGCCGGCTGTGGATGCTGGAGCCCATCGCTCAAGGCGAGCTGAGCACCTTCGAGCGCCAGATACGCAAGGGCCTCAAGGACAATCCCAATGAGACCTTGCAGTTTCTGGAGCGGCTCCTCCAACGCTTGGAGCTGGAGGACGCGCAGGTGCGCACCTTACACATCCCCACGCTGCTCACCATCATCGATTCGCTGGCCCCGCTGATGGAGGGAGACCCCAGGGGGCGTGCACCGAGAAAGGCTGCAGAGCTGGCCGACCGCTCCCAGGCCATCCTGGAGGGCTTGGGAGCGATGGAGCCCAACGCGAGCGACGGACAGCGCGGCCACACCCTTGGCCCCGACGGGGAGGTCTACGCAGGCAGCGTACGCCTGGCCCCATCAGATCCAGTCCCATGGCCCTTTCCCCTCATCAAGGCCTCCGCGCCCTCCGCCTTTGAGCCGCTGGATCTGACCCCCGTGGAGTGGCAGCAAGACGGCGAGATGGTCTTCGGTTGGGAGATCTCCGGGTGAGCAGACGCGACGAGCTGAAGCGGCGCCTGGAGGAGCGAAAACGCAAGCAGCGAAAGCGGCGTTCCAGGCTCGTTCTGCTCGTCCTGCTCTTGCTCTTGCTCCTCGTCTCCAGATGCAACTGCGTTGAGGACCCTGAGCCCATCCAGGGACCAGCTGAGCCTGTACCTGAAGTTCAAGCCGAGCCCCCCCCTGAGCCGGTGGTCCGGCCCATGCGTCCCAAGATCGAAGGCATCGATCGGCCCGCTTTCGAGACCGAGCCCATGGCCCCCCTACCCTGGCTCGCCAGCTTCCGTTTGCAGGCCTCCGCGCGCTCCCCCAGACTCGCTGACTGCTTCGTAGGCGCCGAGCGCCCAGGTCGTCTGCGCTGGACCGCATCAGTGGACCCTGTTCGCGGACAGGTCTCCGAGCAACGCATTGAACCGGTGAGCGCCTGGGACAGCCTGACCCAGGAGCAGACCGCCTGCGTAAAGGGCGTCTTGGCTGAGCCTGCCTACAGGCTGAAGACCGAAGGCGGCCCAAGCACGCCCTCTCGAGTGAGCATGGTCATCGAGTTCTGAGCCCCTGAGGGTCTCAGTCGTAGACCGAGACCACGAGCAGGTCCCAGCCCAGGACCTCGCCCCCCACCCCTGCGATGGTGTCGGTCAGACGCACGTTGTATTCACCGTGCACCATGTCGTCGCTGGGGAAGGCATACACCACCATCTCCAACTCCGGGTCTGCATCGCCTCCCGTCCAGTGGGTCTCGCCGTAGCCGTTGAAGTTGTCGATGGACAGCTCCAGATCAGCGGGCCGGTCATGGTCGATGCGAAGGGTCAGCACAACGTCGACCGGGACCGAGGCCAGGCCCAGAACGTCCACGGTCGTGAGGAGCTCCGAGCCCTCTGGGATGGTCTGTGGGCCTTCCCAGGAGAACACGCCCCAAGTGTCGGTACAGAAGACGCCGGTGCCCCAAACGATTGCGCCCGCGCACATCAGCCCGTCGGCGCACTCCGAGTTCAGCTCGCAGTCCTCACTGACTTGGGCCAAGGCCAGCGAAGCAGCGTAGCTCTGCAACTTCTGAAGGGCTGAGGGGCCCACATAGGAGACCGCGCCCAGCTCATCGATGGAGACAGAGGGCCGGGTATCGACGATGTTCTGTGCAGCTCTACTGTCCAGCGCCGGATCGTCGTCCAGCTCGGACTGGGTGGCTGTGTTGACTACCCCCAACACGGCCGTCACCTGCGAAGCCGTGAAGGAGACCCCCTCCCAGGAGCCGACCACATCGTCAGGCCCCGGAACCCAACCCTGAGCGTCAGCGTAAGCCAGCAAGGCCTCCATCGCGGCGTCTCCGACGTAGTACTGCGCATCGACCTGGGCGATAGAGGCAAAGAGCGCATCGTCGCTCGTGCCGAGGGTCTCGTCTTCACCGTCGCGGTACTCGATCAGCGAGGTGGCAGACCGCTTGTCCAGACCAACGGTGTCGTCCAAGAGCTCAAGGGTGGTCCCAGAGTCGTTGAGAAAACCCAGTGTCCAATCAATGCCCAGACCCTATAGCACCAGAAGCGTGTGTTGCCCCAGTCCGAACGCTCGGGCCAGCTGTACGAAGGCCCTCACAGCGGGAGAGTCTATCGAGCGCTCTGGAAGTAGGAGGCGCCTGTGAGACCAACGCGAACATGCCGGGGGGCACCCCTGGCTGCATGGCCAAGCGCATGTGGCTGTCCGAGGCCATGGTGGAGCACTGAGAGTAGAGCTTGGAGCTGGTCGATTTGCATGTCACGCTCTACCACGGCCTTGGCGGGTCCATCCCAGCGATGGTGGACCCCCCAAGGTCAGCCGATGGTCGCAAAGCGTCCATCCAGTTCCGGAGACAGGCAAACAGAGCGCTCACTGCGGGTTGTTCGGATTCGCCCAGCGGCCTTGGATCCGTGTAAGTTCCTCCTCAAGCGAGAGATTGACCGCCGCTATGACAGTGACGAAGACCACGACCGCCTGCGAAGCCACGCTCCCAGGCCTCCCACCGCTCCCCAAGCCCACCCCGGGCGTCCGCTCCTTGATCTACGAGCGCTGGCAGGACTTCGACGCAGACTGGCCTCGCTTCCAGACCTGGCTCCAAGAGAGCCAAGCGGTGTGCGAGTTCGGGCACGCACGGGCCACCTTCCGCGAGCACCTGCAAGGCACATTCGCCCTGTGTGCCGCCTGGGGACTGCCCCAGGCCGCCTGCAGAGCGGGCTTGCTGCACACGGCGTATTCCGGCGACGTCTTCTACTTTGCTCTGGCACGCTCGGAGCATGCTGGGGACCGAGCGGAGCTGAGTGCGCTCATTGGCCCCGATGCTGAGCGACTGGTTCATCAGTTCGGCGCCCTACACCGGGGCACCATCGTCTCAGCCATCCTGGAGACGGGAGAGATTCCCGTCCAAGGCATCGACGTGCGCTGGAACCGACCCGCAGACGCCGCCGTCGCCGGCGCGGACTCCGTGCGGGTATCAGCCCAGGACTGCGCCTTCCTCATGTTCATCACCGTTGCCGACTACCTAGAGCAGGCGGTGGCTTCCAATGCTTGGAAGGACATCTACCAAGTCGAGACGCCTGGGACCCTCTGGCCCGGCAGCGGAAAGCCCGCCACGTGCTTGCATTGGCTCTCCAAGCTTGCCCGTGCTGCACGGCCACACCTGCCCAGCGGCGCCCAAGCGCCCCAGATCTTCGCGGGGTGCACCGCGACCCTCTCCGAGGCCGCCGAGACCAAGGCCCGCAACCTGTACTGGGAGGTGGTGCGTGCAGAGGACTGCGACGACCACGACGTATACATCGACGAGCAGGACGTGGACGCAGACCCCGACCTGGGTGCCCTTCAGGAGCAGGCGACAGTCCAAGTCGCCGGCATGAGCGACTCACAGCGCGTCCGTCGACTGCGTGCCGCGGTTCGCTTGAACCCCTTCGTCGGCGAGCCCCATGTGCTGCTCGCTCAGCTCGCCTTCCGGGATGAACGCTACGAGGCGTGCGTCACGGAGTGCGGTCAGGCCTTGCGCAAGCTCTACACCTTGGGCACCGCGTGGGACAAGCGGGTCAGCTTCCCAGGTTGGTGCGCCTTCACCCGCCTGGTCGCCCTACGCGCCTCCCGTCGGGCCCGCGGAGAGAGCCCCGCCAACGACTTCCCGCGCATGCCCAACGGCTTGGCCCACATCGATGCGATGTTGGCGGAGGTGCGTGCGCTGGAGGAATGAGCACGCCCAATCCTGAAGCTAGGAGAGGCGCACCACTGCGAAAGTCCCAAGATGCAGGGATGCTCCTTCCTTATCGCAGGCAACGCAGCTGCCTCCCCCCCCTTTTCTCGACCCCGAGCCGTGGAGCGCTGAAGGCGTTGGCAGGGGATGGTTGAGGGAGGGATGAGCCGTGCGGAAGTGGCTCGGCGAGAGGATGTGAGCAGGGCGGCGGTGACACAAGGGCTGAGGAAGCTCAACAGGCCGTGTGTGACCAGCAAAGCCGACGAGCAGCGAAGCCCCGCAACCTACCCAAACTCCAGGGCTCGCAGCCGCGCATACTCGGAAACGTCGATTCCAGCGACGAAAGCTGAGGATTGGGTCGAGTAGAAAGCAGAATGCAAGCCTTTCACCGAATTCCGCAGGATGTAAGGCTGCTATCGTCCACCCCTCCCTGGAGGGGACGATGAAGCTCAAGGACCTTGAACTCCTTCGCCGCAACGCACTGGCGCCCGCGCGAGTGGTGCTGGACGCCAACATTACGCTTGGCCTTGCCACAGGCCGCGCCCTTGAGCCCAACCGGGACCGTCCCGCCGTCCTGGATCCCCAGCTGGCCCCAGCCGTCTCCGTCGCGCGCGTAGACCTCATCGCGGAGCGCGCCGGCCTGAGCACCCGGCTGAGGGAGCGCCTGGCCGAAGAAGGAGTCGGACTCAGCAAGCTCGACACCCGGCGCATCGACCAGCTGGTACAAGATAAAGTCCTACCCAAGAACAGGGCCAAGGCCTTCAAACAAGCCACCGCCTCCTGGCAGCTGGTGGATGCCAACGACGCGCTCTTTGAGGCCCTGCCCTCCACGGACCCAGAGGACCTGACTGCCTTGGACCGCGAGCAGTGGCAAGCACTCCTCAAAGATGTAGAGAGCCCACTAGAAACAAAAGCTCACGCGGCCTACCTAGAGCGCAAGACAGCCAACTGGTTTCCAGATCAAGCGATCTCCGCCCGACTAAAGCCTGAGGAGCACCCGGCAGCACAGGTGGCCGTCGGCTTGGCCGGAGATGTCCTGGATGGCTTGGCGCTACACCAGGCCGGATATGCCTCGCCGCGCCGGGTGGCCAGGGCCAAGCCCAAGGTGCTCGCTGCGGCCACTGGTCTGACTCAAGACCGAATTCAGAGCATCCAGAAGACCGCACAGAGCATCGCCGGAAGCTTGGGTGCCGTGGTGGGCTCCATCGCGGCCGAGCTCCAAGACGGCCCCAGCAGCGTTGGGAGTCCCAGAGGAGACGCCAAGGAATGGTTTGCGGAACTTCCGGGCTTCGATGACCTCTTTGGCGGACAGAGCTTCTGCTCCTGTGAAGAGTGCGCATCTATCCTGGGAGCGGCGGCGTACTTCGTAGATCTGATGCGATTCGTCGACGAGAACGTCACCCAGGACGTGTTCACCGGAAGCCGAGAGGACCACCCGCTGAACTTGCGCAAGCGCAGACCTGATCTCTGGGAGCTGGAACTGTCTTGCGAGAACGTCAACACTCTGCTCCCGACCCTGCAGATCGTGGTGGAGGTCCTAGAGACGGGCCTGGTCCAAGAGAGCGAGGCCACTGTAGACCCCAATGACCGGGACGCGGTCCAGGCATACGTCTACGGAACTCTGCTCCCGGGCGTCGTGGACAGTTTCAGCCAGCCCCACAACATCCATGCCTCCGAAGTCCAGGCACTGCTGGGCTGGTGGGGCAGCAGCCTGGGCGATGTCGGAGAGGCGCTCCAAGCAGATCCCGATACCCGCAGTCGCCTGGCGCTGGGTTTGTCCAAAGAGGCCTGGACCGCGCTGGTGTCCGCTGAGCTGGGTCTCGACCGCCTGAGCACCCTATACGGGGTCACCTGGGGGACAGACTACAGCCCGGTCGACGTTCAGGACCTGCTGCGCTCTATGGACTTGAGCCGGGATGAGCTGGGCCGGCTCCTGGAGACTCGCTTCATAGGCGGAGAGATGCACATTCTCTCCGAGAAGCTGAGCACCGAGAGCCTCCAGAACGACGTGGAGCGCCTCCAAGACGCCAGCGATGCCGCCTTGGACCGCATGCACCGTTTCGTGCGTCTCTGGCGCGCCTCTCAACTCAGCATCGAAGCGCTCGACTTGGCCACGACAGCCCTGAGCGAGATGGGGCGAGGCGGAGGCATCGACGCCGAGAGCGTGTCGGACCTCACCACCCTTCTTTCTCTTCGAGACCGCTTGGACGTGGACTTCGAGTCGCTCATCTGCCTCTGGGCTCCCCTCCCTGAGCACCCCGCCGAGGCGGGCGGCAGCTCGATGATGGACCGGCTCTTCAACTTGGACCGCTTCGTATCACTGGGCGGCGTCTTTCCAAGCTCCCGAAGCTACACCCACCCATCCTTGGGCGCCCTAAGCGGGTTGGAAGCGGCCCTGGACCATGCGCGCCTCCTTGCAGCCACGGGCACAGACGAAGCCGGACTGGAGAGTCTGGTGCTGGGCTTGGCTGAGCCCTTGGGCCTGGACATCGACTCCGGCACTCTTGCGTTTCCCCTAAGCCGAGAGTCCCTCTCACTCCTCCTGCGCCACAGCATCCTGGCACGAGCCCTGGACCTGGAGCCTTCCGAGCTCTTTCGGCTTTTGGACCTGGCCCAGGGCCCTCTAGTCTCGCCAGAGGCGCTGAAGTCTGTTCTAGATCTCCTCGCCTGGAACAGATGGTCAACCGCCGATCTAAGGCTGATCACCGGCACCGACCCCTTGGACGCCCAGACCGCTGTCGAGGACATCGTGGTCGATCTTGAGGGCTCGCTGGCATTTGAGAGCGCAGCGCTCGCGCTCCTGGAGGGCCTCACCCAGGACCAGGCTGTCAGCTTTCTGCAGGACCTCAACGGCGCACAAGAGCTGGATGGCCTCTGGTCCCTCACTGGCGCCTTCGACCCCGAGACAGTCCCAACGCCCCCCACGGGGAGCAGCGTAGAGCCCGCCGAGTTGCTGGAGACACTGCTCCAGTGGCACGCCAGCAGCCTGCTTCGTGTGGCCCTCCCCAAGACGCTGGCGTGTTCAGCCGAGACCTTGGATGGCTTGTTGGCTGTTCTGAACGCAGACTTGGCGGGCCACCAAGACGCTCTGATGGGGGGGGACCCCAGCGACTTGGAGAACCTGACCCGGGCACTCTGGCGCCTCTCCCTGCTCCTGAACGAGAAGACCTTCGACGCCGAGACCTTGTTCGACTTGGCCGCAGCCCCTGACCTGCTCTCCCTCTCCGACCCCAGCGCCCCTGAGCTTGAGGATGCCCGGCGAGTCGCAACCTATCTCGCACTCCCGCAGGACGAGCCCAGCGCGCTCCACGCTGCACTCGCCGCATGGGACGGAAGCTTCAGCGATACGGATCCGATGCTCCTTGGCGCCGCTTTGGACTGCAACCCCACCCTGGCCCAGGGACTGGCTGCTGCGCTTCCAAGTCAGGGACACGCCTTGTTCGACTTGGCCAAGTTGGAAGAAGCTGTCTCGATAGCAGAGACTTTGGGCCTCTCTGCAGACGCTCTGCTCAGCCTCACCTCGACCTCGACCGAAGCGCTGATCAATGCCGGCGCCAGCCTGCTCGGCTCTATGCGCTCCGCGACCGAGAGCGAGCAAGACTTCGATGCGGCCTGGGAACCCATTCGGGACAGCATCCTGGCCGGAAAGAGAGACGCACTGGTCGCTTGGCTCATCCACAGTGGCGCGGAGCAGTTCGACCAGGCCGAAGACCTGTACGAAGCCTACTTGCTGGACGTCCAGGTCTCTGGATGCGCCCGCACCTCCCGCATCGTGCAAGCCACCAACTCGCTTCAGCTCTACGTCCAGCGCATCATGTTGGGCCTTGAGCGAAGCCCAGACGATGCTCCAGATCCGGTGACCGTGGAAGTGGACGCCATCCCGGAGGGGGAGTGGGACTGGCGCCGCCAGTTCCGCCTCTGGCAGGCAAACCGTCTGATCTTCCTCTTCCCTGAGAGCTACCTGCTGCCCTCCCTGCGGGACAACAAGACCGCCCTCTTCGAGCAGATCGAATCCCAGCTGCTCTCCAGCGACATCACTGAAGCGTCGGTCAATCAAGCCTACGCCAGCTACCTGGCCGGCTTTGAGGAGATCGCCAAACTGCAGATCGGCGGCGTTTGCCGGGAGATCGACGAGGACGAGCGCACGGATGTTCTGCACCTGTTCGCGACCACCACCTCCGATCCACCCCGCTGGTATTACCGGCGCGTCGAGAACACCCGGCACGCCCTGACAGAAGACGACCGCAGCGTACGTTGGCGCGCCTGGGAACCCATGGATCTAAAGATCCCTGGCCGCGAAGTCTCTCCGATCGTGCACAAGGGTCGGCTCCACCTGTTCTGGCACCGCTATGAGACCAAGCCGGTCCAGGACTTCGAGGATGGGGACTCCAAGTTTCGTGGCTACAGGCACCAGATGCGCGTGGAGTACGCGCGCCTCCAGGCAGACGAGAGCTGGTCTGCGCCTCAAGAGCTGACAATGGGAGGGGCCCCCTTCGAGGCGGCTCACCCAGGCGTGATCGATGATCCTATTGTCACGCGAGGTTTTGAGACTGTCAGTGTTCTGGGATTCAAAGTCCGCCTTCCGGACGCCGACAAGACCGGCCCGCTCTACGCCGACCTGGCGCACTCGGAGCCCATCGACAACTACACCCTACGTGGTGTGGGCTGGGACCGAATCCACGTCTCACGCGGGAACAAGATCCTGCTGCGCTCCCGCGACTTCCAGACCATCTCCCCGGTGGATCTGTACACCAAGAGCCTGGGAGAGCCCATCTTTCAGACGGACCACGGTGGCCTCGACTACGGGGTCCCTGCCAAGGATCCCGTGCAGGCCTTTTGGGCGTGGCTGTTGACCTTTGGTGGCTCGGATCTGACCTTCTCCTCCGACCGCATTCTCTGGAGCAAGGCCGAGGCCGACGCCCGCGGCCTGTACTACGGAGACCCCCAGATCCCCCTGATGGAGAACGAGGTCTGGGCGGCCCTTCATGCACGCCAGGAGCACGTTGACCACTACGCCTCCACCATGAAAGCCACGCACTCCGGGAGCGAGGATTCTTGGTGGAATCCTGTGGTCACCGACTACATCAAGACGGGCATGGAGGAGAACCTGGTTGGCCGCTTCAGCGAGGACCAAGGCATCCGCCTACTGCCGGTCACCGGGTCTCCCCAGGACATGATCATCGCCTACCAGGACGAGCTCTTTCTCCTACAAGATGGCGCCAGGGCAGACGGTCGCTTCCACATTCAGCGCCTCGGAACAAGCCTCGCAGACGGACTCTCACAGAAGCTGTTCACCGATGGGGTAGAGGGTCTGCTTTCCTTGAATACCCAGCTCAGCCTTCGCGAGGAGACTGTGGTTGGAAGCACTGGTCTTCCGCCCTTCAAGATCGATGCGGATATCGTGTACGACGACAGCAAGTCAGGCCAAGTCGACTGGACAGGGCCGATGGGGGTCTACCTCCGGGAGATCTACCTTCACCTACCCATGCTTCTGGCTCAGCACTTGGACGCGGCCGGCGCCTATGAAGAAGGCCGGAGTTGGTGGAAGGTCATCTTTGACCCGACCGCTTCAGCCCACACCAGCGATGGCGACGACACCCAGCGGGCTTGGCGCTACCGAGAGTTCCGCGAGCTGACCCCAGAGCCCCTCAGAGAGCGGCTCACCGAGCCCACTTCACTGGCCGACTACGCCGAGGATCCCTTCAACCCCCACGCAATCGCTCGGACCCGGTTGACCGCCTACCAAAAGGCCTGTGTCTACGGCTACGTCGACAACCTCATCGGGAGCGGCGATGCCTTGTTCAGCCAGGACACGCGCGAGTCTGTGGCCGAAGCGACCCTCTACTACGCGATGGCAGAGTCCGTATTGGGCGAACGTCCAGCGCAAGTTGGAGACTGTGGAGAGACCGCTGAGAACAAGCGTTACAGCCAGCTGGAAGGCCAGATTGGCGACTCGGAGCTCCTCGTCGAGATCGAGCGCTGGCTGATGGGCAAGAAGTGGCGCAGCTTTGGAGAGCGGGCCCAAGCTTCTCGAGGCGGCGGCCAGTCCACGGTCATGGCATCTCGGGCCCTTCAAGGCGTGCAACAGTCGAACATCCAGAGCCAAGAGCAGGCCGGACTGGGGTCACTCCAGCTCACAGCCTTGCTTGGGAAGCGGGCCAACGCGGCAAAGACCACCCAGAACAAACGGGCTCCCGGAAAGGGCCGCTGGTCCCAAGGGGAGGCCTTCGCCTCTCAACTTGAGCTGGTCTTCTGCGTCCCCCACGACGACAAGCTGCTTGGCCGATGGGACACGGTGGCAGACCGACTCTACAAGCTGCGAAACTGCATGGACATCAACGGGGTCAAGCGCCAGCTGGCCCTGTTCGCCCCCTTCATCGACCCCCTACTCTTGGCCAGAGCGGCCGCCTTGGGCTTGGATTTGGGCGATGTGGTCTCTGGACTCTCCAGCGGTGTGCCGCCGCTCAGGTTCCCATTGCTTTTGGACCTGGCCCGACGCCATACAAACATGGTCCAGTCCTTTGGAAACGCGCTGTACGCCGCTTTGGAGCGACGGGACGCCCAGGAACTGGCACAGTTGCAGACGCTCCATCAAGCGGATGCCCTGGCCTTGGCGACAAAGAGCCGCGAGCAGCAACTCGAAGCTGCACAGTTTGGTGTTGGCGCCCTTCAGCAACGCATCGAGTCCGCCCAGGCGCGCTTGCTCCACTACGACGAACTGCTGGAGGGAGGCCTAAACGCCCTAGAGACCACCCAAGCCATTCAACGATTGAGCTCTGCAAAGCTCAGGAACAACGCGGCGACCCTCGGACTGGCAGCCAGCGTTCTGCGCTTGATTCCCAACCTTGGCTCTCCCACAGCCATCACCTTCGGTGGCAAACAGCTGGGCGCGTCATTGGAAGCCATCAGCGCCGCTCAAAACGGCTTTGCAGGAGGGATGGACTCCGCCGCTACGGCCATGAGCCTGTTCGCAAGCTGGGCTCGCCGCAAAGAAGGCTGGGCCTTCTCAAAGGCACAAGCCCAAAGAGAACTCCAAGAGCTCGAGCCACAGCTGGCCGCAGCTGAGCTCCGCGCAGAGATCGCCGAACGCTCCCTGAGCAGCCATACCCAACGCATCGCGCAGGTCGACGAGGTCTTGGACCTCTTCGAGAGCCGCTTCACCAGCTCCGAGCTGCTGGACTGGCGCGCACAGCAGCTCCAGTCCGTCTTCCGCGAGGCCTGGCAAGTGGCCCTCACCTCCGCCCAGATGGCTCAGGCGGCCTACCACTTCGAGCGTGCCGACGACAGCAGCTTCCTGAGTCCGAACCTCTGGGATGCCAGCCGTGCAGGGCTGCTTTGCGGTGAGCGGCTTCAGCTGGCCTTGGCCCGGATGGAGCAGCGCTATGCCCAGAGCACCAGCCGACGACTGGAGATCTCACAGACCCTCGCCCTCTCCCAGGTCGACCCCGAGGCACTCATCGAGCTCCGGGAGACCGGTCTGTGCGAGTTCTCTCTGGACGAGCGACACTTCGATTTGCAGTACCCCGGGCACTTTGCCAGGCGCCTCCGGGCCGTGCGCTTGACCCTCCCATGCGTGACCGGGCCCTACACATCAGTGTCGGCGACCCTGACGCTCTTGGGCAGCCACATCCGCCCCGAGCCCACAACGGGCGAAGGGGGCCTTGAAGAGGTCTCCGTCGGTACCGGGAGCGCCGTCTCTACCAGCACGGCCCAAGGCGACGCAGGCGTCTTTGAGCTGAGCTTCCGCAGTGAGCGCTATTTGCCCTTTGAGGGGGCGGGCGCCGTGAGTCAGTGGCGACTGGAGCTGCCGCGGCGCTTCAAGGTCTTTGACTACCGGAGCATTACAGATGTGCTGGTGGACCTGTCCTACGAAGCGGACGCCGATGGCGTTCTGCGCGAAGCCCAAGAGGCCGAAGACGGCATCCTGGCCAGCTCCCTGCGCGCACAGACCTCGACCCGCGTCCTATCTCTGAGGCAGGACTTCTCCTCCACTTTCCAGCGCCTAATGCGCGCCGCCCCAGGCACCGAGGTCGAGCTGGAGTTGAGCGACCGACACCTCCCTGGCTACCTACAGGGCCAAGGCCTGACCGTTGACTCGGCGGAGTGGATCCTCGTCGCCGACACGGCGCCGGGCAGCTTCTCCCTGAGCGTGGATGGTGGGGCGACGATCTTCGCCGCGGGGACTGACTACGGGGGTCTTCACACGGGAAGCGCGACCCTCTCGGGGGCCCTGCGCGGTACACGCACGCTGACCTTGGATAACGTCGGTGACCTGGGCGACAGCGCGGGCGCATGGACGGCCGACCCCGACAAGCTCCAGGACCTGCTGCTCGTGCTTCGGTACACGGTGGACTGAGTGTTCGAGCCTCCCACCTTCGATGCCGGGCTGCTCCGCCTCGACCACAGCGTCGAGGTGGACCGGGTGCGTGGTGGGCTGAAGGTGGCGGTGCCGCTGCGCCTCCCTGCCGGAAGGGACGGTATGGGACCCGGGCTCTCACTAGTCCGAAGCGGCAGCGGTCCTTCTCCATTTGGACGCGGGTGGACCCTGGCGGGGCTGCCCTTCATCGGCGTTGACACAAGCGAGGGCCTGCCCTCTCCGGGGCAAGCACGCCGCTATGCCGACACCCACGGGAACAGGCTCGTGCTGCGGGAGACACGCCAAGAGGGGTCCGATCAGGTCCAGACCTACGGCCTGGAGATCGATGAGGGCCACGAGCGCTTCGAGCGCTGGATCGCCAGCGACGGACAAGACCACTGGCGGGTGCGCAGCCCGGACGGACGCATCCACATCTTTGGCGTCAGCGAGTGCATACAGAACCCGCACGACCCCAGCGATACCTGGCGCTGGCTGCTGGAGCGGGTGGTCGATGAGCTCGGCAACGCGATGCTCGTTGAGTATCGCTCCGAGGATGCCCGCAACGTCCCCACAGACAGCCCTGCAGAGCGCGCACGACAGCGTCAAGACAGCTTCCCTCAGCGCTACCCATCCCAGATACGCTATGGCAACACCCGGCCCGTCGAGGCGCTGGGAGAAGCAGACACTGAATGGCGCTTCTCAGTGGTCTTTGACTGGGGTGACCACCAAGACACAGGCGGGATCTCCACCGGCCCCTCAGGCGACTGGCCTGCGCGCAGCGACCCCTTCTCCACCCACCGCGCCGGGTACGAGATCCGCTCTTGGCGCCTCTGTCGCAGGATCCTGGTCGTTCACGACTTCCCGGAGCTGGGCGGCCCGCGCATCGTCGGCGCGCACATCCTGAACCACGCCCTGTCCCCCGCCGGCGCTGAATTGGAGAGCCTGCACTTTGAGGGGAGCAGGTGGGACGGCGCAACGACCACATCCATCTCCACCCCCGCCATTCGTTTCGCGACCAGCCCCCCCAGCCCTGAGTCCACATTCGAGGACACTGAGCTGCAGACGGACGGCCAATGGGTGGACCTGCTCGGGACCGGGCTGCCCGGCCTGCTGCGAAAGCACGTCGGCGCGTGGCTCTTCCGAGAGAACCTGGGCCAAGGACGTTTCGCTCCCGAGAGCGTGGTGCCCGCCCTGCCACGCCACGTGGCGGCAGCCGTGGTCACGGACAGCAACGGCGACGGCAACATCGATCTCAGCCAACTCGCCGGCCGCAACGCCGGACACTACAAGCGGGATCGGCACAGCGGACAGTGGTCGCCCTACGCCTTCTTTCAAGGAATCGCCCACACGGATCCCATCAAGTCCAGAGCCCAATGGGTGGACCTGGACGGGGACGGCCGACCCGACCTGGTGATCGACCACGGCGACCGCTTGGTCTGGTACCCCTCCCTCGGAGAGGACGGGCTTGGAACCCCGCGTGTCCTCCCCCACCCTGCTGGCGCCCCCAACCTACGCAAGAGCGCACAACACCACAGCAGCTTCGCCGACATGACCGGCGATGGCATGGCCGACCTGGTGCAGCTCTCCGCAGGGCGCGTTGTCTACTGGCCAAACCAGGGCCATGGCCGCTTCGGTGACCCGGTCGAGATGGAGAATGCGCCAGCTCTTCAGGACCTGCGCAGAGTGATCTGGGCGGACACCCAACGGACCGGCACCGCGGACTTGCTCGTCATTGGAGAGCGCCAAGTCCTGCTCTATCCGAACCTGCGCGGAAACGGCTTCGCAGAGGCCCAAGTCCTGCGGGGCGTACCCCAGATCGACCGCATCCAAGACCTGCGCATCGCAGACTTCTACGGAGATGGCGGCCGCTGCTTGATCTGGCGGCGACCGGGGGCCAACAGCCAGGTCCTGCGATTGGACCAGGGTGCCCAAGCGGGACGTCTGACCCGGGTCGTGGATGGCGCAGGACTGGAGACTGAGATCCAGTGGCGCTCGAGCGCCCAAGACTTCCTGCGCGACGCCGCCACAACTCGCCCTTGGCGAACCAAGCTGCCCCACCACCAAGCCGTTGTCGCCAGCCTGACCCGACGAGAGGGAATCGCAGAGGCCTCCTACAAGACAGTCTTCACTTGGAAAGACGGCCACTTTGACGACCAGAAACGCAGCTTTGTTGGCTTCGGCCAGGTCGAGTCCGGCCCGCCAGCCGACCCCGATGACCCCTCCCCCCGGCCTCTGACCCGAAGCTGGATCCACCTGGGGGTCGAGCCCAACGTGGACCGGGAGCAGGACTTCTACACAGCCGACGCCCAACACATGCGCCTGCCCCGCCCCCTGGTTCAAGGCGTCTCCGATCCCAGCCAGGTCCATCAGTCCCTTCGCGCACTCGCTGGCCGCCCCTGGCGCGAGGAGACCTACGCCGTCGCCCCAGACGGGAGCATCTCCGAGCATCCCCTGAGTACGAGCGAGAGCACGTGGGTCATTCAAGCCCAGGGGCTCAGCCTCCACCCGCTCCAGACACAGCAGCTGCACCACGACTATCAAGAGCGCTCACAGGACCCCCGGGTGCTCCACCAGCTGCTCCTGGATTGGGACGAATACGGAAGCGCCACCCGCCAAGCCACTGTGCGCTACCCCAGGCGCACCCCCGAGCATCCCGGTCAAGAACAGCTGGACATCGAGGTCAGCGAGCAGACCTACGCTCACGTGGACACCCCGGACCGCCTTGTCCTGGGCAGCCTGCTCTCCCAGCGCCGCGTGGTCTTGGACGCCCCCAGCGGCAGCGGCCCCTTGGCCTTGGACAGCCCAGTATTCGGCGGCCGGAGCACCCTGAGTTCGGCCTCACGCACCCACTACTGGAACACGGCCCAGGACAACATCGCCAGCGGCATTGGCCTTCCGCGACTGGTCCACCACGTTGACGTCGCAGTCTTCCCTGAGGGCGCAGACTTCTGGCAGGGTCAGGTCAACCAGGAGCAGCTGGAGGATGCGGGGTACCTCCTGGAGGAGGGGCTGTGGTGGGCTCCAGGAAGCGTCCGCTACACCAGCGGGGACTTCCACCGTGCCACAAGTCAAGAGTCCATTGACGGCAGCGAGGTCAAGCTGACCTGGGACGCCGGTCAGCTCTTCTGTGTGAGCCAGAGCAACGAAGTTGGATTGACCTGGACGCGGCAGGTCGACCCTCAGAGCTTGCAGGCGCGGCGCATCGAAGGCCCCAACGGCACCGTCTCTCTCCTGCACTTCGACGCCCTGGCCCAGGTCATCGCGCGCACCGTTCAGGGTACGCGCATTGGCATGGATGGGGCAGAACACGCCGAAGGCGGCGGCACGGAGTGGAGCCCCCTGCCCCTCTCTGATGCCCTGAGCGACCCCCACGCGGCCATTGGCCACGCCAGCCAAGCCACGCTCTACGACGCCACCCGCTGGGAGCGCGGAGAGGGGCCCGTTTGCATCCTCGCCATCGCCCGGCTGGCGCACCGAAACGACGGAGAAGGTGGTCTCAGCGACGCCCAAGCTGCGGCCAGCGTGAGCTACATGGACGGCTTCGGGCAGTCGGTACAGACCCGCAGCTTGGCCGCACCGGGTCCAGCCATCGACGACACGGGGGCCTCGCTTCAGGCCGATCCGCGCTGGCATGTCTCCGGGCACAAGCACCGAGACGGACTGGGCCAAGTCGTACGCGAGCATGAGCCCTTCTTCTCGCCGACCTCGGACTACCAAGACGACGACCTCCTCCAAGAGTTCGGCCAGGCCATCGAGCGTGCATGGGACGCTGCGGGACGCAACGTGGCCACTCTGCGCCCGGACGGCACAAGAACCCGCCAAGACCACACTCCATGGCGCGTGGAGACCTACGACGCCAACGATCTGGTTCGCGGCAGCGACTGGGAGAGCCAGGTCTTGGCCCTGCCCTCCACCGACCCACTCCGGCAAGCCCTCACCCAGGCTCAGAGCCACGCGTCCACGCCCCTCGTGCAGCACCTGGATGCACGGGGCAGCGTCATCGCAGTCACCGAATCCAACGGAAGCGAGACCCGGCAAGAACGCAGCGTCTATGGGCCCCACGACGCACTCCTAAGCCAAGAGGACGCCCGCGGTCTGGTGGCCATGCGCTGGGAGCGAGATCTGCTTGGACGCGCACTGGTCGAACACAGCATCGACGGGGGCACCCAGCGTGTCTTCTTGGACGCCTTGGAGCGGGAGGTCGACCGCTGGACCGCAAGTGGGGAGAGGGTCTCCAGCGCCTGGGACTTGGCTGGCCGCCCCCTGGAACGCCGAGTGGACGGGCGCTTGGTCGAGAAGTGGACCTACAGCGAGGACAGTGAGACCAACTCAGCCGGCCGCCTCTACCGCCGCTGGGATGGCGCAGGCCTGCACCAAGTCTCCCGCTACGACATGGCAGGTCAAGCCTTGGAGACCTCGACGGCGCTCAGAGTACAGACCGGTCCGGTGGACTGGGATTCCGACACTGCAGAAGAAAGCCCCTTCACCAACCGATTCCTCTACGACGCCTTAGGCCGGTCCATCTGGAAGTCCCTGCCCGACGGCAGCGAACGCAGGCAGAGCTGGGATTCGCTGGGTCAGGCCACCCAGCTCGCCGCCACCTTAGACGGCGTGGCCAAGGGCTACATCCGAGAGGCCGACTACAACGCGCGAGGCCAGCGCTCTCGGGTGCTCTACGGCAACGGCGTGCAGGCGCAGTGGGACTTTGACCCCAAGAGCTTCCGACTGGCCTCCCTCAGCGCCAGCAGCGCCAGCCGAAGCTATCTGGACATTCGCTACACCTGGGATCCGGTCGGCAACCTGGTGCACCTGGTCGACCAGAACCAAGACCCTGGCGTCTCGGATGCTCTCCTTCAAGGAGCCAGTGTCTCCGCCGCCCAGAGCTTCACCTACGATGCCTTCTACAGGCTCCGTAGCGCCACAGGACGGGTGCACCAAGCGCTGCTCCCCTACGAGTCTCTGCCAGGCAGCCACACGACCGGGCGCAAGGGCACCCAACACCTGACCTTGAACAACGGCGCGGCCCTGGAGCGCTACACGCGCAGCTACGACTACGACTTGGCCGGAAACCTGCTCAAGACCCGACACCAAGGCCTCAGCGGGGCATGGATACGGGAGCTGAGGGTCTCCAGCAGCTCCAACCGCTCGATGCTCTCTGTGGGCCCCAATGGTCTGCCTACAGGTGACGTAGACGCCGCCTTTGACAACGCAGGACGTCGGGAGAACCTTCCCAACCTGCGCGAGATGGCGTGGGACCACGCAGGACAACTCCTCCGGGCCGTCATCATCGATCGATCTGACGAGGCCGACGACGACGAGGTCTACACCTACGACGCCGGCGGACAACGCGTGCGCCGCGTCACCCAACGCAAGGTCGGCGAGACCCTGGAGCGCATCGAGACCGTCTACCTGCACGGCTGTGAGCGCCGCCGCATCTACTCTGGGGACACCCTCATCCTGGAGCGCTGGACCTCACGCATCGAGGACCAAGGGCAACAGCTGGCCTTGGTGCACCGCTGGACGCTGGACACCCGAGCAAGAGAGAGCGCGGACCTGAGCACACGGGTTCACTACCAGATCGGAAACCACCTTGGGTCCGTCTCCCTGGAGCTCGATGAATCTGGCGCCATCATCTCCTACGAGGAGTACCTGCCTTACGGCGGCTCGGCCTTTATCGCCGGCGACCGAGTCAAGGAAGTGGACCTGAAGGAGTACCGCTACAGCGGCAAGATCCGGGACGACGCCACAGGGCTCTACTACTACGGCTACCGCTACTACGCGGTCTGGATCGGGAACTGGATTTCAGCGGACCCGGCGGGAGCGGTGGATGGGCTGAATCTGTATCGCTTCGTGCGCAACAACCCGATGCGCTTTGTGGACCCCAACGGGTTGGAGACCTTTGACTCTTGGGGCGCGACCTATGATCCAGAGACCTGGACGCCCGCGCAAGTCAAGGCCCACTACAACGCCAGCGGCGGCGACTATCAGATCACGGGCGAAGTCCGTCTCGTAGGCGGCCGGTGGGTTCCAGACTCCTACATCCGCAATGCGAACCCAGGCGAGACGGATGACCTCGTCATCGCCCAGCACTCCGGTGCTCTTCGGCACCTCCGCAGCGGGGAAGTTGATTTGGATGGAGAGGCCCCTGGGCCTCCAGGTTCGGGCGGCCAGGGGGAGGAAGGTGAGGGCGCAGACGGAGACTCACAGGAGGGTGTCGACGGTGGCCAAGGAGAGGCAAGAGAGGGAGAAGCCGCTGGTGAGACCGGGACAGGAGACCAGTCCTCCAAGCAGGGAGACCCCGATGGAGACCCCGATGGCACCGATCCCGAGAGCGAGGCCACCGGCAACACCTCCACCGACACGGGTGAGCAGCCACCTGGCACAGAGGAGCGCCAGGGCAACACCGACCAAGCCGTTCCACCCCCTCCCATGGGTGCTCCTCTGAGCGAAGACGGGCAGGCCTTTGATCCAAGCAAGGGCTACGGCGGTCAGGGCCAGGCTGGCGAGCGCGTCTCGGTCGGCGACGGCAGCGACCCCGGCGGCGTGCCACCCGACGAGGAGAAGCAGGGCCAGGAGATAGAGCGCACCTGGCTCGACAGCGCGGTGGAGCTCGCCGGCTACCTCAACCTCGAGTTCGGTGAGGGCACCTCCGATGGCGACCGCTACGGTGTGCCCGGCGGCTGGCTGGGATGGATTCCAGGAAGCAAAGTCACCCAAGGCATCTACGTTGCCGTCAGCGCGGTCATGGCGGTCATCACCGTCGTGGAGTTGGCGACAGGCATCGGCGAGGCCAAGCTCGCCGCTAAGTTCGGCATCGCCACGATCCGGACCCTGGGCGTCAAGGGAGCGGTCAAGTTCTTCTGGGACGATGCGCTCAAGAAGGCGGCGTCGCTGGGTGGGATGCTGCTGCGGCGGAACAAGGATGAGGCGGCGGAGGGTGCTGAGGCGGTTGTCCGCCACGGCGACTTCCACGGGCCTTGGCGTCCGGACCCGGGGCCGAACGGACCACCGGGCTCATCCTGGGGACAGTACTTGGAAGACTTGGGAGCAGGGCCCATTCCGAGAGGCCAAATGCGGTCACCCCACGCACACCACTCCGTGATGAGGCAAGGACGTCCAAGTCAGAATCCGGCGGTTGAAGCAGCACAGGATCTGTTCCGACGCCGTGGCGGAATCAATACCCACTTTGATCCAGACAACTTAGCCTGGAATAGTCTAGGCGGTGGAAACCACAGCACACGTGTGTTGGCAGACCAACTTCAGCGTGTGAGGGCGTTAGACGCAGCCGATGGTACGCCGATGCAATTCCGAGAGCTCCTCCGAGCCTTTACCGCTGAAGCCAGTGCCCGGACCGCTTCATTGACCCCGTGACGAGTTCGACAATGAGCAGCACCATCGATCAACTGGCCACTGCGATTCAAGCTGCCCTTGCCTCTCGTTCGGGTATAGCCGCCTTCGCTTTGGTGACCGACTCCGAGTACCGGAGCGTTTACGGAGCGGCGTTAAGCGACGGCCTCTTCCAAGACGAGGGCGTGGAAATCTTGGACATTCCGTTCGACTGGGACATCGAGTTTCACACACCTGAGTTCGACTGCGCGAGCCTTTCTCTTGCCGAACTGGTCAACGGGCTGTCCTCCTACGAGGAACGAACAGAATGGGTCGCGAGACAGCTCGAAGCCGCCATCACACTGGCACGTGACCGGCTTCCGGCGCTCCGCTCCGCGACCCTCGTCCTGAGTTGCGCCGGCGGAGGTCAAATGTGGGAGGGCTGTTCAGTCGCGGCCTTCAAACGCCTAAACGCCTAAGTGGAATGCTGCTCCGGCGGAACAAGGATGAGGCAGCGGAGGGGGCTGAGGCGGCAGCTCGAATCGCTGATTTTGAAGACTATATGGACGACCTACCAAGCAAGCCATACCCTCGAACACTCCCCAAGACCTCTACGAAATTGCACAGACCGACGATACGGGTTTGTCATCGCGGACGACTCGAATCCGATTCGTCAGCTGATCGTTAGAGTGAGCGATAGTCGAGCCGTCCTCTTCTTCGAAGACCTGATGACAAAACTCCGCGTTTCAGGACGCGTCGAAGTCCGCTGAAACTGGAGATAGATTGAAACTCTTCGTCTCACCACCATCTGAAACCTGCTGGGTATTCGACGTGAACCGTCTGCTCACCGACCTGGGTGAAATTGGCGCCAGCGTCGATCTACGGCCTAAGTTGGACCGCCCCGTGGGCAACTTGCTGGAATGGTCAACAGACGGGGGGGCAACCGAGGTGTTCCTCACCCGGGATGGTCAGACTTTGGTCGTAGACGCTTCGCTTCAGGAATGCGCACGCTGGGCTATCTGGGCTCGACCACTTCGGCAGACATTGTCGGTCTATTCTCGTTGCTCGACTACCGACGCGGTCCCCGACGGTTGATCGACGCATCGCGCCGCAGTGCGCGTCCCCCCACGGACGGCGAGCGCACCTGGCTCGACAGCGCGGTTGAGCTCGCCGGCTACCTCAACCTCGAGTTCGGAGACGCCGCGCCCCACCGCATTGGCACCAGCGCAAGATGCGCTCTACCATAGGAATCAAAGCCCTCTGATGAGCATTCAAAATTCAGTCAAAGCAGTCTTGGAACAAGTCTTCGCAGACCTAGACGGCCCCATCGCCGCCCTTGCCCTGGTGACCGATACCGGTATCGAAACGCTCCACACGATGGTCCTCTCGAAGGCACACTTGAGGCACCACTCCGACGATCCGGACTTACCTTGGATGCCCGTCGAGTGGGACATGGAGCTTGATCCAACTGGATTTGACCAAGCCAGCGATGAGCTTGGGAGAGCCTTCGGCCCTGGGACACCCGGCGACTACGGGAGGCGGGCTCAGGCTGCATGCGCGGAATTGGTAGAAGCCCTCCGGACCTTGCGCCACAGACACCCCGCGCTGAGAGAGGTCTACATGACAGTTGTTGCAACGGACGACGGCGAACTCTGGACCGAACTCGAAGGCCAAGCCGTGCTCTCACTCAATGGCCCTGGGGTTGCAAAAAGCTGGCAGGAGTGGAGAGAGTCATGGCTGTAGGGGTTCGGCTATAGAGCCGACCACGGAGGCGTGCGACCGAAAGCCTCACGCATGGTCAGCCTGGCTGATCGAAGGTGTATCTTCCAGAAATGACCAAACAACACCGACAAGTCCTGCAAGCACTAAAGGCTCTTCTGGAGACGAGTCCCTCGAACATGGTGGTTCGCGGAGAAGCCCTACTCGAAAGATTGGTCCCCCTAGACGATGCAGAGTACGCGAGAGAGCTCTTCGGGCTTTTCACGGACGAGGGCGACCACCAAGGTCTGCTCTGGTCTGTTCTTCAAGTATTGGAGACGCTTCCGGCACCAAGCTTTGCCTTGGCGCTTCTGACGGCGTCACCACAGCTCGGCCGGAGAAGTCTGGATTGGACAGGGACCTTCTTCCTGCGCGCGCTCCGTGATCCACCCACCAAGCAATCGCTCGAGACCGTTGCAATGGAGAACCCGGGCCTCCAAAGGAGTCAGACAAGGCGAACGATAGCCACCATTCAGCAGCGAAACCCCGAGGATCTACTCCTGTTTCAACCACTACTGAGCGTTCTGGCCTAGTCAGTTTCACGACCGAAGCGGCCGAGAGAAGTAGACTCTACACATTGAGGCGCGGAGGTCCCTGATGAAGATTCAAGACGCGATCAGCGCAGCCTTGGAGCAGGTGCTCCAAGGCATAGAATCCCCAATTTCAGGCCTCGCCCTGCTGACCGACATCGGAATGACAACCCTCCATTGCATGGCACTCTCGAAAGAGCACTTAGAGCAGAACCATCGCGATGTAGACCTTCCATGGATGCCGTTCGATTGGGATTTGGACCTAAGTCCACCAGGATTCAACCAAGCCAGTCTCAACCTTGAAGAACTCTGTGGCCATGAAGCACCTGGCGACTATTCGACGCGCGCAGATCGTGCCTGCACGGCATTGGCGGCGGCCCTACGGACTCTAAGGCAACGCCATCCTGAATTAGCAGAGAGCTACATGACAGTCGTCGCGCCGGACTCGGCAGAACCCTGTCTCACTCTCGAAGGTCAGGTCGTGCTCTCACTCAATGGCCCGGGGATTTCCAAACGCTGGCAGGAGTGGAGAGAGTCCTGGCTGTAGGGGTTCGGCTAAAGAGCCGACCACGGAACAGCGCCGCTGAACTTGGTTGATGTCGCCTGGCTTGCCCCGACCCACCCTACCGGCGTTGCCTCGACGCTCGGTGTGTCACGACACACCTTCGGTCTGGCGCCTTGGCGTGCGGCCCGGTTCTACGCCAAACTCCGAGCAACCTTCGTGAACGGCACTGTACACCCTCGATCAGGCAGATTGACCACCTGCGAGGCTTGCGCTCGCACGCCTCCGCTGCGTTCTTCGGATCATCTTGCCTGACCGAGGGTGTATCTTGCCCCATGACAGCAGACGCAATCGAGCTACTGAGTCCCGCAAAGGTGTTGATCCCGTGGGCTGAACGTGTGATCTCTTCTTG